>WLWD01006026.1_pt1 | contig 409722 bp, 408 predicted proteins | sample 6712731 | NCBI WGS metagenome assembly WLWD01 (sample SAMN12718690, study PRJNA576275) | sponge metagenome | isolation source: marine sponge | host: Mycale hentscheli | place: New Zealand: South Island, Marlborough, Capsize Point | collected 2014-11-01
TCTGATGATAATAGCTCATCCTTGAACTCCATCCCTTCCTTGTCACCTGTAAGGTCCCCTATTTCACCTCTTTCAAATGAATCATTTGCTTCCACTAATGCCACTGTTCAAGCCACCTCACCTCATTCTGAATGTGCTACACCCTCTGCAACACATATTGATGAGTCTGCTGAATTCCTTAAATCCATTCAGGAAAAAGCCAAAGCAGTGGATATTGATCCAACTATGCTCATGTTTGCCCAGTTACTTACTAAGCAAACAACGAACACTGCTCCTGCCCAGCCTGTTTTTGACAAGCCAGATTCCCTTGTTTCTGCAATTGGCAGAATGCTAGATGGAGAAGATGTTTTTGTCTTCCTACATCGTTTTGAATACGAGCTCACCCGTAGGCATGTCCATAAAAATGATTGGCTTTCTCACTTACCATCTGTTTTATCAAGCAATTTTAAAGAAGCATATTATAATAATGTGTCTGTTTGTACCACTTATGAAGAGATGAAAATTGTTATGCTTAATAGTGGTGGTTATTCCATCTCAGAGTGTCTCAACAGCTATCCTTTGAAATTTAGAGCTAGTGGCCACAAAACCATGCTCCAGTGGTTCAACAACTGGAATACAAGTTCCAAGTCATACTTGAGAGTCTGCCATTCTTGGTGGATTATAAGAACAAGCAGATAGATGATATGTCTAACCTGTTTGCTACAGTTGGTTTACTTGCTGGGATGCCCCAAGAACATAGGGATGCTGTGTTGAACAAGCCCTGTCAGTCCAACCAGCTTTTCATACAAGAGTGCAACACTTGGTATCTTTCTTCAGTCACTCCTCACAACAAACCAACTCCACATAAATCCTATCATGGCAGACCATTTGACCATCATTCAGATTACAAACCACCCCCTCACGGGCAAAATTATTACCATAGGCAGCCATTGCTCAGTTTACCTTCCCAGCATTCTCATACTTCCCAGCAAAACTCTCCTCATTATTATCACACCCCTCATTCTAACACTTCCTATCATGGCAACTCACAATACCCTAACCCCCATCATAATTCCTCTTATCAAAGATCCACTCCACCCCCAAATGACACCAGCACAGTAACTTGCTACAAATGTAACCGCATTGGGCATTATGCTGATCATTGTACAGCCACACCCACCCCTTCACATCCACCCTACAGAGCCACACAATCACATTCCAATGGTGCCACACCCAACAGCAACAGCTCTAACTCCACCCCCACAAGACCCACACCAGTTCCCAGAACTAACAACAGGCCAATAAGGAGGATTGACTTAAATAATCATGATTCTGACCCTTCCTCTGAACCATCTCCCACACCACTAAACAATTACATAGAAGAAGATTTGGTCACTCATGGTGCTGTAAATGGCATTTCTACACCTGTGATAATAGACTCTGGTGCCAAGATTTCAGTTGTGTCTGATGATTTTATTGAACTTGACTATGAGCCTGTTAGATTCACCTCCATTTCAGGTATTTCTCAGATTCCAAAATCTGTTCCTGTCTTTGAGTTGCATGTATCTTTACCAACCCTGGATGGTGTTTGCCAGTTAGCAGTAGACTCACGTTTGCCGCCTAGAACAGTTCTCATTGGGACTGATTTTGGTAAAAGCAACATTATATCATTGATTAACCATATCAAAACCGAACCCACTCCTGTGCTCACTGTAACCAGAGCCATGCAATCCGAAGCTGATATTGCCAACCAGGTAGCTGAATCACTTCACTGCTCAGAAGGTGCCAACCCCTTACCTCTTGATAGCATTGCTGAAATCACTGATCACGACACTATTGATAGCAGTTCTCATCCTGATTCATCATTCTCATCTACCACCACTGATAATAAATTGTTTACACCTGTAACCATACCAACATTATCATTTGATGGTATTACCAAAAACAAATTTATTGAGTTACAACTTGCCGATGAAACACTCGCACCCCTTTGGAAGTCAGCAAAGTCTGGAGAAAAGAATTTCTTTATTGTGAATAACTTGTTGATGTGCCTTTCCACCACACTCAACTCTGCATCACATGCTCTTGTTGTTCCACAGCCACTGAGAGCCAAAGTTTTGACAGCAGCCCATGAAGGCTTAGGCCATGGAGGTATTAACACCACTAGGTCGTTGATAAATAAACATTTCACCTGGCCCAAATTGGCAGCAGATGTTAAGAAGCATGTACAGTCTTGTCAGAAATGCATCTTACACAATAAGTCCGGTGCAGTTAAAGTTCCAATGGTAGAGCCTAAAATCATTTCAGAACGTGGAGAAAAGCTTGCCCTAGACATTGTGGGACCACTCCCAACATCCAAGCAAAAGTTCAGATTTATTTTAACATGTCTTGAGTTAGCATCTGGATTTCCTTTTGCGATACCACTTAAGTCATACACATCAGAAGAGACTTCTAAGGCTATTTTGTCCATAATCTCCATACTAGGCACTCCATTACTCATTCTAACTGATCAAGGTTCAAACTTCATGTCCCTCACACTTTCACACCTCAAGCAACGCTTCAACATTTCCTCTATTCGCACTTCACCTTACCACCCCCAATCCAATGGTCGCCTTGAACGGTTTCATTCCACCCTCAAATCCATGATCACCAAATGCATCACACACAAACATGACTGGCCAATTGTTTTAGACCTCATACTGTACTTTTCCCGAAACATTCCACAATCACGCCATGGATTTACACCCCATGAGCTCCTCTTTCTCAAACCCTCACCCTTCATACTATCCACCTTGAAATCCCTATGGACATCATCCACTACTTCTGTGAACCTTCCACAATTCATTCATGATCTGGACAATATTCTTTCATGCCAAACTCACTATGTCAAATCTGCATTGTCATCAAAACTTGCCACTGACAGAATCACCAAAGAATCTGCATTAGTAGCCAAATTCAACGTAGGTGACACAGTATATAAAAGAGCCCCTGGAATAAACAAGTGCCTGGAAGCATCTTGGACTGGTCCATACACAGTCACTCAACTTTTGCCACCTGTGAACTGTTCCATAGTTCAGAAGGACAAGAAGACCAAATCCAAAATAGTGCACATTTCCCAGTTGAAGAAGGTTACACCAGTTCTTAGATGTTTAATTGTGCCAGATGATCATGTCATTGATGAATTTCACACCCCTGTCAACACTCCAACACCTGTGATTTTAACTCCTGTGCAGCAACAGCAGCTACAGCAAGTTTTAGATTCATTTCCAACTGTCTTTTCAGAATTACCTGGGTCCACATCTCTAGTTAAGCATTCCATCTCAGTGACATCTAGCACACCCCTCTGGTCTCCTTCGTACTCAATTCCCATTGCTCACCAGGAAGCTTTCAGAGCTGAGATTGAGAATTTGTTGTCATTGGGCATCATAGAGCCTTCATCATCAAAGTGGTCTAGTCCACCCATCCCTGTCAAAAAGAAAGATGGTGGAATAAGAATTGTTATAGACTTCAGGAAATTGAACAGCATTACAGTCAGAGACCCATTCACTATGCCATCCATTGAAGATATTTTAGCTCAACTTGGGAGTGCAACTCACCTATCCAAAATGGACTTGTTGAAAGGCTTTCACCAAGTGCCCATGGAAGAAGAGTCAAAGCAGTTTACTGCATTCACGTGTCTCCAAGGGAAGTTCCATTACAAAGTAATGCCCTTCGGATTGACCAATGCACCCAGCACGTTTCAACAGCTAATGCAGTCTGTGCTCAGAGGCCTGGAATCATTCTCACTTCCCTACATTGATGATGTAATTATTTTCTCTACATCCTTTACGGATCACTTGTCACACATCACCTCAGTCTTGTCTAGATTGTCCAATGCTGGCTTAACTGTCAAACAGAACAAGTGCTCTTGGTGCTTCGAATCTTTCGATTTTCATGTTGGCCATGGTAAAATCTCTATTCCGTCAGCAAGAGTTTCTCACATCAAGAACTACATCCTCCCTACAACTAAAGCTTCACTGAAATCGTTTCTTGGACTTATTACGTTTTATTCACGTTTCATTCCCTCACTTTCTCATTATACTACCACCCTTAATCATCATTTGACAAAGAACAAACCAGACAAAATACATTGTGATCACGACTATGTTACTGCTTTTAATTGTATTATTTCTGCTGTATCAGATCATGCATCTTTAGTTGTGCCAAATTCTAATGATGCTTGGTGTGTGTATTGTGATGCTTCTTATCAAGGTATTGGTGGTGCTCTGTGTGTCTTCCGAGATGACAAATGGATGCCCTGTAGCTTCTATTCTAGACAGTTGCTACCACGAGAACGGAACTATCCTATTATCGATTTGGAGGCTTTGGCACTTCTCTGCACAGTACAACATTTCCACTTCTATTTGTCAGGGAGATATTTTAAAGTGTTCACAGACCACTCCCCACTAGTAGACATCATTAATGGTCAAGCTCCCTCCTCAAGACTCATTCGTTGGAAACACAAACTGATGGACTATGATTTTGATCTGTATCACATTGAAGGAAAAGACAACCCTCTGGCAGATGCGCTTTCCAGACAGTCCTGGAATTAACAGACCCCACCCACTGCATGACTCCACCCTCCTCTGCTACATTATGAACAATTATTTTCATCTCCAAAGAAGGGGGAGATGTGGTATAACTTACCACATGCCACAGAACATATTCGGTTATTAGCACTTGCTTAATATTATATTATTTCTATGCACTAATTAAACATTCTATTTATCCCTCACTATGCATTACATCACCTCTGTACTATCGTCTTACTGCACATGCTCAGACTGGTTTTCTATATAGTGGCCAGCGTGAGCATGTGCCTTTCAGTTGTACATAGATGCTTGTTGAAAAAGAACCTTTATCCTATAATTCATAACCAGACTTAAGAAATCTGGGTATTGGGTTGTGGGAAGCCTTGAAAAGCTTGGTGATTATAATCAGCTGTACAACTTGGTGGCAGCTACTACAGGTTGCTCTCCAGCTTTCCACCACAGGACCCTGCAGTCTATTTCGAAGTTAATAGTACGGCGCGTAAGTTGCCCATTCAAAAATGTATGGGAAAAATCGCTGTTCAATTGAAATCGCACGGGGAAAGTGAAATAGCGCATAACTAATTGAAATACCTCGGTAACTAAGTGGAAACTAAGTGAAATACCTCGGTAGCTAAGTGAAATAGCACGGGTAAGTGCGCACGCGTGCAGAACCTTGGAAACGTACAGTTCGAGTAGTTTCTAGTTGGAGACAATGTCTTTCTTTACCACAGAAGCTCTACCGGTACTAGACGGAATGATTTTCAACAGATTAGGAGGAGCTGCAGGTTGAAAACGAAGTTCCAGCGGAAGCTAATCCTGAAGTAAGGAGATAGTGAGTGAACGATGTAGTATAGCTACAATTGCAAATGACTTTTTAAAAAGCTCGCCTACTATTAGCGAGTGATAGCAAGGGAAACCTGTGCTATTCTGGATCAATAGCACTTGTAAAGCAATTGAGATAGCACTCGGCTTTGCCTCGTGCTATTTCAATCGCGTTACTCGTGCTATTAATCCCGAATAGCACGGTTACCCGTGCTATTACTCATACAAACTTGCTTCAATGACCCCATCACTACTGCCTGTTAAATGTAGAAATGTACAGAGTACCATCGCTGAAAATCTTTATAACTTCAATAGCAATCAATAAACTTAAATGATTTAAATATTCACAATCATTTTCATTTTTCACTTCTTAACTTCACCTGGGTATACTCCAAGGAGTCTTAGCAAGCAAATTTTAATAGCAGCAGTCCCTAATTCCAGCAGAGTAGTGACTTTGAACTCAATGAATGGCCAGAACTTAAAACCACTCCTTAATTATTCACGGCTGGCCAGCACAAGCTACATATGAATTTCCAAATGTGGTATGGTGATGGGGTTTAAAGGTCAAGGTTCAAAAACGAGATAAACAAGTTGATCTGCTATGGCAGGAGTCAGTTCAGAATATGCTGCGTTTAAGGCTTGCAATCACAAACTGTGTAGAGCATTTAGGCAAGCAAGAGTTAGTTTGTGCAGGGATTTTTTTGGAGAGAAAATTATTAGTCAATCTCTGTACAACAAGTGTAATGAGCCAGGAGGTGACATAGAAAAGTTCATCATGGACATGGTAGATGCTATAGAGAAGAGAATAGAGAATGATTCAAGGGCATACTATGTAGTCATTAAAGTCCTACAACACACTTCAGCTATGGAGTACTTGGCAACAATACTGGAAGAAGAAAGAAAAAATAACCAAGAAAAACAAAAGCCAGGAGGGCAACAAGAATCAGAAGAGCAGAGACTATCTGATAGTGAGGCTCAGCCACTTGAAAATGGCTTTCAAAGCAAAATGAAAAGTACTATCAACACAGTATCTGACAAGTTTCGATCTACACCTGATTCTTCTGGAATAGATGAAAGGCCTAAAGTACTTAAAAAATTTGAAGCACCACTTGAAGAACCTACATCAAAGCAAATCGCCGATAATAAAACAAGTACTGATTTATGGTCATATAAAATGAGTACAGAAGGGCAAAATCTGAAAGAAGATCTTGTAGACATTGTGGAAGATAAATTGAACCATAAACAATCCGGCATACGCTCAAGCTATATATCTGATGGAAGTGATGCTTATCAAAGTGCAGAAACATCTCCTAAACCATCTACTAAATCGGAACATAAATATTTGCGTAGCTGTTGCAAAAAAATTGAAAAGAAAAACTTGGACGCGGAAAGGCAGCTTATTAGAGATCTGGAAATAAAGTTAGAATTAGAAGAAAAGAACAAGTCAGAATTACAATGCAGAATTAAGACTTATCAAGAAGAACAAGAACGTATGGCTCAAGTAATCGAGAAAATAAAATGTGAACTACATAGCGAAAAAGAAAAGGTTAAATTTCTTTTAAAAGAACTGGATGATGAAAATCATGAGAAGAAGGAAGAAAGAACGGAGAGCAAAATACTTCAACAAGATTTAGAAAACAAAGTAAAAGATGAACGAGCTAAAAAAGAAAAAATTCGTGAAGAAAAAGAAATAGAAAAAAAATTGAGAAGAAGATATCAATTAGATGCTATTGAATCAATGACATTTCAAAGGGAATTCATTGAAAAATCAGGAAGCGAGGTAGAGGCCTCAAAAACAACAATCATTCCAGGACAAGTTGTTACTCACGAAGTGCAAGAAACGGGTGCAGACGACAGTAGAAACTGTGAGAGATATTTTGCGATACAACCTACTCAACTCATATACCAAACATTCCAGAGTGTTGACCTATCTACAGATAAGCCAATAGAAGAAACTTCATAACTGTGTTAGTGAATTGTGTTGTACATATTTTTTATAAGTAATTGCTTAAAATATGAGAGAATTGCTACACTGCCCTGAGTGATTACAAACTAGTGATACATGGCCGATTAACTGCAAGTTAGGCGGGGTTAATCTCAGGCGGGAACTTCTATGGGTGCGGTTAAGGATGCCGGGTGGGCGCAGGCGCACTAGGCCACACGGGTGAAAGAAGCCATTTGCAAGCTCTGGGAAACCAAACAGAAGCAGGGTAACTTTGAGCTCACTTCGGAATGGCCGAGGACAGTGGAGATGTGCACCGAGACACCCCAGTCGTAAGTCCCGAGCTAGTCGCCTGTATCCAAAGGATTGTGGCTGGGGCGATGGACGCTCACAGTGCCGAGTCTGCCCGGGCCCCCGCGGGGACCGTCCCTCCAACTAGCGGTGGCACTGGCTCAGGTAGGTATCACAGTTTTTGGCTTCCTTTGCTGGGTTGGTGTTACCCTGATCGTGGGCCTTGTTGGCCACAGTGCTACCTTCCTTCTCACTCTCTCGAACCCCCCTGTCCTTTCACCTTCCCATTACCGTCTCTCGCCCTACCTCCTTCCGTTCTCTCTGATCTTAGTCGACCCTATTTGTCATAACGACCTGGTGGGATTGTGCTATTGAGGGTGGCGTTACCCCCTCAGCGAGCATTGGTGGAGTGTTTCCCCTTGCTCTTGCTGCCTTTTGCTTGCTTTGGCCATGGTCATCCATGAGTGCTAGTCTTTGATGGACATATGCACTCATGGTTTAGGTCCATGGGTTTGTGCTCACTGCGTTGTTGTTGCGCATGTGTAGGTGCAGGTTTGGGAGTGTTCGACCCAGACAGAGTGCGTGAGTTGGGTCTGCCCACCCTCCCGAGTGCACCAGTGGCGGTGGAGCAAGGAACTGCTGAACCTAGCAAGTCAGTCAGCGAGGATGCCCCAAAGGGACCTCGGAAGTTCATGCTGGGAGTGAATTCCCCGGTTGTGCCGTCGCGGATCGTGAAACGGATCCTTAGTGCAGATTTTGGGGACATGGCTGAGCTGTCCAATGAGAACCTTGAGTCGGAGAAGAGGCGATCTGGCGAAGGGGAGGACACTAAGTCAACCCCTCGTGTTAAGTTACGCCCTCTCCCATTCACACTGTATACAGGTGTGGTGCTCAGCAAGTACCCTGGTAAGGGCATGGAGCTGGCGGCGTATCAAGCCATGATCTTGCACGGGCCAGATACGTATGACTGGTGGAGGACGTATGACCCACAGTTTCATGAGCAGTTCACGGACTTGGAGTCGGCAGACTACACAAAAATAGATCAGACGTTGTATTCCCGGTCCCTCTGGATGGCTAGTACTACGGGGAGTCCTCGGGTGGCCACACCCACGAATGTGGAGCACGCCGTGCAGCCTCGGGCGAAGAGACGTCGAATTCAAGTGTGCTATGCGTGGAACGATTGGAAGGTGTGTCCCGTTCTTCCGTGCCGCTATGTGCATTCATGTGCAAAGTGTGGAGGAGACCACAGGAGGTCTATGTGTTCCCACACAGCGTCAGATGCTACTAGTGGGACAGCAGCAGACTGATCCGGTCCTGCGGCGCTCAACTCTCCATGCTTCCAGCATTGGATTGAGTGACTCTGTTACATTTACATTATGCTATTTGTGCTGACTGATTGTTTTGTTGCTGTTGCAATTCACTGTGTTGCTGATTGTGACGGTGTGCTCTTATTCATATTTTGTAGGGGGGATGTCAGTTGTATATCTTGTTTAGAATGTAGGAGGCAGTAGTCTGTTTATCTCCTACGAGTAGTGCTAGGTTGGTAGGGGACGTCAGCGCCCTGTCCGCCGTATACCATATAGGTAGTGGCCGTACTAGGCAAGGGACGTCAGTGCATTTCCTGTTTATAATGTAGGAAACAGAGCTGGGGCCTATGCGTACACGCATCATATGCTGGCTCTCGATGACAAGAGGCCGGAGAACCGGGTGCTCCCGGCGGTACCTGGGTGGAGCCATGTCGAATCTCTGATGCAACCTGAGGCTTGGGAAGTAGCCTTGACAGACCACCCGGATGGCGCCTATCGCACGTACCTGGTAAAGGGTTTACGTGAGGGCTTTCGGATTGGCTTTGGGTACGGGTCATGTCAATGTACGGGTGCAAGCTCCAATATGCACTTGGCTGAAGAAAGACCCAGCATTATTACAGAATTTTTAGCGTCCGAGCTGAGATCGGGCAGAGTGCTGGGACCCATTGACCCAAGTAGCGCCATAGCCATACAGTGCTTCCAGCTTAAAGAGTGGATTTTTTAGCTTTTTGGTTAAGGTTGCTAATTCTGCTATAATTTCTCAAGTATGTGTAATAGAAAGCTAAAAATTTGTATTATTATACATTAATGTCATATTAACATACAGACAAAACAATTTTGTGGGTTTGTGGTTATTTTTGTGGTTATAGGTGATGGAACTGGGAGCTTCAAGACAGTGAATTTGGAAGTGTTTAAACTGAAAAAAGAGAAATTATTTTTCCTTATCTCTATAACTTGGTATACTGATACTTTAATACCTGAAGTTTCATATGAGCCTAATTTTGTGGGCACACGAAATTTGAATCTCGAAATATTTTAAATTTTAAGAAAAAAGTGTTTAAGCCAGGAGTTTTGAATTTATTGAGTTATATCTCTAAAAATTTGACACATGATGTAAAATTGCCTTAAAATTATTATGTATAACTTTGGTAGCTATACCTTGAAAATTAAGTGAGTTGTGGCTGTTTTTCACCAAAATATTTTTACGCACGGTAAGGGTCATCAAATGATGACGTTTAGAGCGGGTTGTGGGCCTTTAGTACACGTAAACGCGACGTCACAAAACAGCGCATGCGTATTTGTGTCATAAAGGTACGAGGGCGCCAGTTTACCACTAATTGTTGCACGGGTATGGCTGATTTAGCTACGGTTGTATCTCGGGCCCTAGGTATCAAGTTTTACGGCGCTACGGCCTATCACGGCCAGCCTTTTAGCTGCCGTCTGGAGCTGAACAACCCGTAGGACTCCAACTGTATCGCCCTGACGTTGTCAGAATACCGAATGCTGGGAGCCTTGGGAATATTAAACTCCTTCAGCTTTTCTTCAGCTCTTGAAAAAGAGGACCTCTTGGATAGGCTTGGCTCCAAGTTAGTAATACCAGCCAACAATTCTGACTGATTTTGACTTCGCTTACTGCTGCTAGTAGAACGATGACAATCCATACAGCCGCTTGCAGTTAGGGAAAGTCCCGTCATACCGCTCAGGGAAATAACCGTTCGATCTTAGCTCGTTAACTAGCTACGTTTAATGACGAACTACCGCAAAATCTTGACGTCAACAAAAATGGCGTAAAATAATATTAGAGTGAATGAGAAAAGTGCTGTTCTCCATTTTCCATTCTCTAAACAGGCAGTTTTACTATTGCAAACATTATTGGGATGATGAAGAAAAGGTATGTGTATGTTAAATGACTGTAGTGAGGGTCTATACAGTAGTTTCAAAAAATCCACTCTTTAAGTTGGAAGCACTGTACAAGTGAACAGGTTCGGGTTAGTCCCGAAGGGACACCAACCTGATAGGTGGCGTCTTATCGTTGACCTCTCATTCCCATTGGGAGGAAGTGTGAATGATGGTATCGATCCTGCTCTGTGCAGTCTGCACTACACATCTGTAGACAAGGCGTGCAGGAGAGTACTGGCGCTAGGTCGGGGTGCCATGTTAGCCAAGTTCGATGTCCAGGGTGCCTTCAGGACAGTTCCTGTTCATCCTGAGGACCGCTGGTTGCTCGGTATGAGGTGGCAGGGCAATACCTATGTGGACAAAGTCCTTCCATTTGGTCTCCGCTCTGCCCCCAAGATCTACAATGCAGTTGCAGACGGCCTTCTTTGGATCCTGAGAGCTCAGGATGATGTGAGTAGTATCCATTACCTGGATGACTTCTTGCTGTTCGGAGCTCCTGACACTCCACAGTGTGAAGTTTTCCTGAGCAGAGCCTTAGCTCGCTGTACACGCCTGGGTGTGCCTGTTGCCCCGGATAAGACTGATGGCCTAAGCATGGTCTTAGTATTCCTAGGCATCCAGCTTGACACACGGTCCTTGACAATGAGTTGGAGAGGCTACGGACGACTATCCGGATGTGGATGGGCAAAAAGTCATGTTCCAAGCGGGAATTACTGTCGATCATTGGTCAGCTCCAGCACGCATGTTGTGTGATCAGACCTGGCAGGGCATTCCTCAGGCGCATGATCGACCTGTCGAAGAGGGTGAAGGAGCTGCACCACAAGGTGCGTCTGAATGCGGCATTCCGCTTGGACCACAGGTGGTGGGGTTGTTTCCTTCCTATCTGGAATGGAGCATGCTCTATGGCCGGTGCGGCTCTGAGAAAGCCACAGGTTATTTTGACTTCCGATGCCTCCGGGAGTTGGGGGTGCGGGGCGTACACGTCCACTGGGGAGTGGTTCCAGTTGGCACTAATGGAGGACTGGAATGGGGTACACATTACTGTGAAGGAGCTCCTGCCTATCGTGCTTGGGGTGGGGCCCAGATGGAAGGGTCTCACAGCGCAATGCCGCTGTGACAATGCTGCTGTGGTGGCCATTATAAACTCTGGTAGAAGAAGGATGGATCGGGCCATGCATCTGATGCGATGTATGTCCTTTTTTCTGGCCAGATGGGAGGCATCACTGGTGTGCACACACATCAGGGGGTGGATAATGGTGCAGCTGATGCACTTTCACGTAATGACCTACCTTCTTTTCAGCGCTTGGTGCCAGATGCAGCCAGGGAACCGTGCAACTTCCCAGCACAACTACTCCAGTGTGTGGTGTCCAGCACTCCAGATTGGACACAGATAGACTGGATCAAACTGTTCAGTCTCTGTTTGTGAGTGGGCTGGCCACCTCCACGCACCAGACATATTCAAGGGGTCAACGCAGGTACCTTCGCTTCTGTGAGGCAATGAGTGTGCAAGCGCTACCAACCAGGGAGGAAGTGCTCTGCAGATTTGTCGCTCAGCTGGCCCAGGATGGCCTCAAACACCGCACGATAAAGACGTACATGGCAGGTATCCGTCATCTCCACATTGAAAAGGGCCTTGGTGATCCATTCCTGCCTTCACTGTGCAGACTGCAGTATGTACTTCGTGGTGTGAAGCGGACGCAAGCAGTCGAGGGTGGAAATTGTTGACAGCGCCTTCCCATCACTCCTTCATTACTGAGGGCCGTTAAGGGCATCTGGGATCGTGATTCTGATGACCCAGATCTGGCAATGTTGTGGGAAGCCTGTTGCTTAGCCTTCTTTGGTTTCATGAGGGCTGGGGAGCTGACAGTCCCGAGTGACCAGGGCTATGACCCCACCATTCACCTGTCCTTGGGTGACATATCCGTTGACAATCCAGCTGATCCGGGGGTGCTGGGGGTCCGGCTGAAGGCGTCGAAGACAGACCCATTTCGAAAGGGTATCTCCCTCTTTATTGGGAGAGTAGCATCAGACATCTGTCCCGTGGCTGCTATGCTGGCGTACCTGCTGGTTAGAGGCCACCAGTCCGGTCCCCTATTCCTATTCAGGGATGGACGATTCCTGACACATCAGCGGCTGGTGGTTGCAGTATGAGATGCCCTTCAGTTGGCTGGTGTGGACGCCAGTCTGTACGCTGGCCACAGCTTTAGGATTGGAGCAGCCACTACTGCTGCCTCTAGAGGTGTGGAGGATTCTGTGATCATGACACTGGGTAGGTGGAGGAGTCTGGCCTACCTGGACTACGTGAGGATTCCACGTGAACAACTGGCCAGATATTCCACCATGCTGTGCTGACTATGTCATTCTGACTCTTTCAGAGGTGTGCTATTATACTAATGTCATGTGTGCTGAGTATGATTTGTCCATTGTGGAGTTAGTATGTAGTATGTGGAGGGGTGCTGGCTTGGGCATGGTCGTGCCTCCTGTGGCGGGATTAATGGGGCGACCCGCCCCTTTAATTATCCCCAATTAGCACCTGTTAATTGGGGGAGGGGTTCTAGGCAGCCACCCTAGCCAAACCAACTCAGCAACTAGTGCTGCGGGAAATAAGTAAATTAATAGTGGTTACCAGTTCGTGGGTAAAGGTGGTAAGTAGAGTGAGAGCTGCAGGATTAATGGCCGATTAGCTGCAAGTTAGGCGGGGTTAATCCCAGGCGGGAACTTCTATGGGTGCGGTTAAGGATGCCGGGTGGGCGCAGGCGCACTAGGCCACACGGGTGAAAGAAGCCATTTGCAAGCTCTGGGAAACCAAACAGAAGCAGGGTAACTTTGAGCTTCCCACCCGCCCACGCCTTACCCAGGGGAGGGAGGGGGGGGGGGTGTATAAATTATTAACCTTCCGGCAGTCAGTTCGCTGACTGTTGTTGATAACGTGGCTGTCGGAATTAATGGGGTGACCCGCCCCTTTAATTATCCCCAATTAGCACCTGTTAATTGGGGGAGGGGTTCTAGGCAGCCACCCTAGCCAAACCAACTCAGTAACTAGTTATGTGGGGGGGGGGGGGGGGGGGGGGGGGGGGGGGGGAAATAAGTAAATTAATAGTGGTTACCAGTTCGTGGGTAAAGGTGGTAAGTAGAGTGAGAGCTGCAGGATTAATGTCCAAATAATAAAGAAAATGAGGCCTTTGCTTGGGTGCTCTATTCCACATGGCACTCCATGTAAGTTATATACTCAGAATTAAAAATTTAAACAAAATTGTAGTCATCACCAATTGCAGTAAGTGTGTGTGTGTATGTGTGTGTGTGTGTGGTACAGCACACGACAGTCTAGTTACATGCAGTATAGTACTAGTGATGTGCTTGAGCACAAATGGTGAGCGAGCCTAAAACTACACTGTTGTAAAACGATTGGTTTTAACTTCTAACACTCAAGCTACTAAAAAAAGTGTATTTAAGGTAAAGGCATTTAACCACTCCCTGCAACTATTCAAATTGAAAAAACAAAAGGCAACAACAACAACAAAAAAAGCAACAACAAAAAATAAAAGTCACGTTATTTAAACTTTTCTCTGTGATATTCTTAGTAGTAGTCATAACGCACAATACTTTCACACAATCAAACATACCTACGCAAGACTTACCTTCATGGTTCGTCTAGTGGACAATGAAATACTGTTGCGTAGGGTTTATAACTATGACAAATAGCGCGTTAACTTACCACCGCCACTAACTCAAATAGAAAAGGAACTTTGGTAAGTTTTTGAGTTTTAACTGCACCCACAAAAGCATTCAAAGCAGTAAACAATTCAATTTCTAGGGTTATACGGGTAATGATAGATAAACCAGAGGATTCTGTTTAGCGAAGTTTGGGAGGGGGTCGAATACCAAGCTAACACAAAACATGTGTCAAAGTACAAATGACATATGTATGTCTACACACACATATATTAACAAATATCCCTGATTCTCAATTTGACACCACTGTATAGTGTCTCGCTCGCTCGCTTGCTCGCCAATAACACAGACTGAAAATGTCTCCCAATTTTTACTTGCTCACTAACTTACCTGAGCGTTCAATTCTGCCAATTTTTGCTCCATTTCAGACTTTTGCTCTTGAGCTGCTTTTAATTCATCTTCTCTTTTTTTGAGTGCCAGTTCTGCCTTTTGTTTCTCTCCTTCTGCTAAATTCTTACTGGCTAAAAGTTCAGATCTCTCCTTTTCAATCTGTTCTCTCATGACAGTCATAGCATGTGATGACATTGTGGCCGACTTTTCTACATTGCAAAAATTAGAGCAGCACTTAACACAAAGACAAAATCAAAGCTGTCAACTAACGCCTGACTATCTTATTTTTTTTCAGTGTAGAATTGCCCTTTGCTCCTTCGTTGTTGTCGTCTTCTACATCTGCAATAAATAAGGCTTGACATAATTAATAGGAACTTGTAGTGTCTTTTGACTCTACCATCAGATAGCAGTTTCTTCAGTTCTTCAATCTCATTCTGATATTCACGAAGCATGGCATCCTTGGGGTCTTCATTGATGCGGGCTTTATTTTTAATATTCTTGGCCCGGTTTGCATATCTTTGTAAAGTGTCATTCATGGCAATTGATTACATGTACTCGACCAAGAACTTACCGTAGGGTGGTGAGTGTCTCATCAGAGTTGTAGTTGGCTGGTCCTATATTTGCAATCATGACAGTTTTAGAATTCCCACCCAGAGAATCTTGAAGAAGTCTTGTCAGATTGGAATTACGATATGGGATGTGAGATCTTTGGCCGTCAACAAGTGCAGCAATAACATTGCCGAGTGTGGACAAAGACTGGTTAATCTTGACCGCTTCTGCCAATATGCTACCTTCTGCGTGAGTTTTAGATTGGCGTTCTGATCCCTGAATAAAGAAACTTTGCATGAATAGAAAGCAATTTCTAGGAAATGGCTTACATGTTACAGAAATGGCACAAAACTAAGAAATTGAGAAGCAGAGCAAGACGAGAGATAATAATTAACTGCTTTCTAGTTTCATGCCCTGGATATTTTCACACTACACAAGTTAGTAAGGGTGTGGCAAGTGACACAAGGCCGCAGCTATGTATCTTCTCAAATATTGCATAACAAATATGGTCTCTAAGACTAACAAGGTTCTCGTTACAGTTGGTGGTAAGATGGTAGCTGCAGGCGTACATCCATAGAATCATGACACTTTAAGCACTTAGTACTTCACTATGTTATTCAATCAAATAATCTACAATTATGTCAAAATACTACATGCATGTCAAATGCACTTACAGCTAAATCCACTAGATGCAGTTTTCCCATGCGGATGTGATGCTGCTTGTCCGCTCCAAGGTCACTCCTTTCAATTGTGATGGTGAAAATTACATGGGACCGAGAAGAATGCAAATTCATGTCATGAGAAGCATATGACCCTACAAAGAAGCATATCATTTATTTCCAATTGGACTACAAGTGAATATGTATATACTGTTTTTATTTCCAATGGCAATCAGCTTGTCCATTTCATCTGCATTTTTGACCACAAAGTAGGAGAGGTCTTTCACATAGACACCAATATCTGTCCGCTCCCTGACTTCCAGTTTCTTCTGAGGTGTTTTGGAGAGTAGATCTCTCACTTCTTCATTATATATCTCTAAATACGATACCCTTACTAAAAATCTAAATGAAAAATAAACAAACAAAAAACAACAACAACATAAACAACAACAACAATAATAACCAAGTTTGCTAGCATTAAATGCATTAAACAACTTTTAAAAATTTCAGCCGTCTTCAGGGAGCAAAAGGTAGCATTATAAGGAGACTTTGGGGATAATTTAGTATTTCCCACATGATTTAGAAATGAAAATGAATCAGTGAAAAAATTAACTGAAAAATATTCTAATTAACTTGTGCCCTTATGAGATTAGAAGATCATGTAAAGTTTAGATAATCAGTCTTGTCTTGTTCATGAGTACACCTTAGAACATTAAATTTCTCCTGTAACATGAGGATGTTACAATCAACACATAACTACCATTACAGAAATTATTAAATGTAAATCTTCACACAAGAAAGTTAAGAGTGCCTTCATACTGTGTTAAAACTGAAAATAAGATGTGATTTGGTGATTCAAGCATTAAAAAAAAAAAAAAAAAGAATGTGGGTTATTCCTGTCAACTTACTTCACATCTCCTTCACTACATTTTGCAATGTGTCCAAATATGTGAGCAAATGAGTTAGGAATAATCCCTCTTTTTTCAGGAACTTCCCTCTCTCCCTCCATTGTGAAGGTCTTTCCTGTGCCAGTTTGCCCATAGGCAAATATTGTGCCTAACGTATAGATGTATGTTAAGAAATGGCTATGCAATTCATATTTGATCTGCACTAATATGCTGATAGAGTATTCATCAGTGGACCATAGGGAGCTGGAAGTGGCTACTTAACTAATACCATGTTATTTCTTTTCTACTATTGATTCATTAAGTGCTTTTAGAAGACTATTTGATTATTAAGCTCTCTCTCCTATTAGCATAAAAATCTTAAAATAGTAATAATAATAATAGCTAGTAATAATAATAATAATAATAATAATGATAACAATAATAATAATAATAATAATAATAGCAACAAATACAATTAATGATTTCACATGGTTTTTTTTAATTAAAGAGCTAATTTTCCAAGCTTACCGTTGTAACCCTCGAGGACAAAATCGATGATTGGCCTTGCCGTTTCATTATACACATCCACTTGCTTTGAATCCATTCCCAACACTGTGTCAAAAGTAAAAACCTTTTCTTTGTCTCCAGATGATGCCTTTGGATTGACTACAGCAACTTGGCCAGTAAGATGGTTCAGTCTTACTGCTACTTTGTGGCCCTCCTTGATTTCTTTGTCTGAGAGAGGGCGGCAACGAATGGCCACTTTGACGTTGTCCTTTCCTACAGTCTGTAAAGTTGAGTAAAATGGATCAGGTAAAAAAGTTTTAATATTTACCGTCATCACGAAAAATCCTGGTGGAGAGGTTCGTCAGTTAGTTTATTGTGGCGGTGGAATCACTCCGGCAACCAGCCTTCTAAATAAAGCCCGCCAGCATTCCTGGGGAGTTTGTCTACGTCAGCATTATTTATACTCTTCGCGTTATGTGGTAATTTTTTACTTCAATGTCGTCATTGGGCAAAGATTTGAAAGTAAGCAGGCAGGAGACTGTAGAGGCGAATAGTGGCGGAACTGTGCAAAAGGAGCGTTTAAACTGTTCTATAGAAGAGGCAAGTTAATTAATTGTTTTCTGAGGGTGTGGTTATCAGACTTCATCTGGGTGCAGGTAGCAACGGCCGTGGTTGAACTTGCTGGTCGAGTCTCCCCTTTAGTGGAAGAGGCCCAGCAGTTGACAATATTAGTCAGTGAGCACTTGGATATTCTAGAGTCACTAATAGAGACTGGATTTGGAGACTCCACCATCACCAAAAATTGATTCTCTTTAAATAATAGGTTGTTTTTTTTACATCTTTTCTCCAAACGAAACAACAGCATGCTAGTAGTAATTTAAAACGATGTACTTTCGGCTCAAATTGCGGACTTGTGTAACTAAATGCTTTTGCACTCATTGGACCTGCTGGCGCTACTGGAGGGGCTGGTTGAAACCAGTCATCCTGGGATTCTACATTCTGGTACTAGGAGCAGTCTTACCAGTGCTTATTTACAGGCTATGTAACCATCAGAGAAGTGTGAGATTGACCCTGTGGTTTGTTGCTGGTATGTTTGTGTTACTCACGTTGCCTATATTTCTCTTGGGCATGCTCCAACATATCCTCAACTATACAAAGCCTCATCTCCAAAAACACATTCTACGGTGAGGGATGACGAGAGCTTGTTCTAATGTGATATTTAATTACTTAAGTGGTACTTATTGATATTTCTTGTTTTTTTTGTTTATGTTCGTATCAGGATTTTGTGGGTTGTTCCGATATACTCGCTGAACAGTGTAAGTTGGTGAAAAGAATTCTTATCTTTTAGTCAGTAATAAGAACTAAGTTAAATCCCCCCTCCCCATCCCTTTCTCCCCTTCCTCTCTCCCCCCCTTCCCTCCTCCTCCTTTTCTATGCAACCCATGTAATCTTCAACAAGGCTAGCTACAATCACGGCAGATGGGGCCAACGGCTTCAACCATAGCCAGCATTTATACTGATTTTAAAAATACTTTTAGTTTCAAAAACATTTCTAAACAAACATGTATGTCACCTTTGCCACTGGTTGGTCACTCACTATTTTGAATACAACATAATCATATGTATTGTAGGGAACATAGCAACTTGTAGGTTGTACAGTAGACCCTTATCCTTGATAACTAATGAAAGCACCTCTTCAGCATGACCTTTTCTCTCAGAGTTGTTGCCCTTCAAATTTTAATTACCCTTAAGCAGTTGATATGAAGTTCAAATATTTTTTTGTTGTGGTATGCAGTGGCTGGCCATCCAGTTCATGCAAGCAGCTATCTACCTGGATACTTTGAGGGAGTGTTACGAGGCGTATGTTCTGTACAACTTCTTGTGCTATTTATTCAACTACCTCACTTCTGAGTATGACGTGTTTGAAGAGCTGGAGTCTCGGCCGGTCGTAGGACAGCCCATCCCATGGTGTTGCTTACCACCTTGGCCCAAAGGGCGCCGATTCATGCGATGGTGCAAAGTTGGAGTGCTGCAGTACATCGTTGTGCGAGTAGCCGTCACTATCGTGGCCTTGTGAGACCTTGTGCTGTTGTTGTTTGTTGCTAGTACTAGCTGGAGTATTGATGTTGAAAAACACTAGCATATTATAAGAATTACAAAGTTATTACTTGTTGGGAAAAAAACTCAATCATTGCAAAGAATACATTTAGAAAGTGAAAAGTAAGGGCTACTTGTAAATAAAAAATATTTGGTAATAATTTATAAACATTGTGGCTTTTATGGAAATTAATACCGCTCTTGTTTTTTTTTTCCTTCTTTTTCTCCACTAGAATTACTCAGTTGACAGGAGTGTACAAGAAAGGAGAATTGTCTCTAAAAGGGAATGCATACGTGTATCTGTCCATCATGAATGTCATCTCCCAGGCTGTGGCTCTGCATTCTCTCATCTACTTCTACAAGGGAACTCGTGACTTGCTAAAGCCACTTAATCCCATTGGCAAGTTCCTGTCTATCAAGGCCATAGTCTTCGCCATGTTCTGGTGCGTGTCAATCAAGTGTCTCTGTGTACCTTATCCATAGTGCCCGCCCCATGTGAGCACTGTACTGGTCAAGCATGGCATGTTCGTTTGCTGTTTAGTGCTGTTTAGTGTCAAGTAGTTTAGTATGTCAGGCATGGACAGTGCACGGAGATTTTGAAGAAGATTTGTGTTTGAGTGTAGTGGGTGGTGTAGGTGATTGGTGATGATAGAGAGAGAAGTAGAGTAACACAACTAAAAACAGCTGCATCTTACTGTATTAGTAAGGAGCTATGTCATGGTTATGAGCATTCTAATCTATAATAACTACATGGAAAAAACAACAACTTTGTGTCCAATTCCTGCCCCCCCTCTCCCCCCTTCATCCATCCCACATACACACACATATGCATGCACATGTATGAAGTTAATGCCTAATCTACCCATCTACATGCAGGCAAGCGGTGTTAATAGCAGTGCTAATCAAGGCTAAAGTCATCCCTGAGGAGCTGGGATCTGAAGATGAACTCTTGCAGAATTTCATGGTAGTTCTGGAGATGTTCCTGTTTGCAGTGGCCCACTACTTCATATTCTCACACACGCCCTATGTGGATCCAGCTGCTGCCCAAGTACCCTGCATTGCTGCCTGCCTTCGCATGCTGGACATCAGAGACGTGGCAGGAGATGTCAAGGAGCATTTTGTTGACCCTTTACCACGACCTAAACTACATCAGATCATTAGAAGAAATGCTGCGAGCAGTAGCAGTAACCTGGACAGTGACAGTGACAAGAAACTTGAGACAGACACAGAACATTCACCTCTGTTGAAGAGTAGGATGGACAGGCGTGGTTTGTCTGGGGAGAAGGAGCAAGATGTGCACATTGGTAGTAGTTCAGCTGCAGGATATTCAAGTTCCGATCAGCAGCAGCAGCTCTTATCTGAACGCAGCTATGACGTGCTGTCCTACAAGGACTTTGACAATACATACAGTTCTAGATCAAGACTCAATTCTAGGAACACTTCAACAGAGCGGGAAAATGGACTGAGGGAATGTTAAAATGTATAAATTTTTGGTTTGTAATTAGAGCACCACATATTTATCTCATCCAAGATTCTGAGCTGACAAAAATAAGTTGTCTAACAATTAAAAGGGTTGCTACAAATAATGCAATGATCCCCAATCTGCTTGATACAATAAGCATGTAACTGCATATAGTTCTAAATTATGAGTAGCACTTAAAAGAATAATGATTAAGACTGGTGCATGACTAACATTTAAAGATTGTGTGCTACAAGCTGTCAAATACCCGTTATTTAAGATCTGAACCAAATAAAAATGTATATCATAGCATAAATACAGCAATCAGCAACAGCCGATCAATCAATATATCGAGGCAGTAGCTAATACACTAAAACAAATCAGCAATCCATTGAGGTGTTGATTTTAATTGTTAGATAAATAATATTAATTCTTCTAGTCTAGATCCATCTCTTCACCAGCTGGAGGGTTCTTATTTGGGCTGTTCTTAGTGTCCTCCATTTTAGCATCTTCTGCCTTTCCATCATCCATTTTAGCATCTTCTGCCTTTCCATCATCCATTTTGGCATCCTCACCATCTTTAGGTTGTTCATCTTTAGGAGGCTCCACTTTGGGCTTAGGCTTGTTGACAATGGGATCAACTGCTGTCTGTAAATTCTACATGAACAGATAACAAAAAAGTGAATTGTTTTGCCATTCCATGCAAGTTTTACTTAGTGGACACACACAAGCCATATGGCATCTCTCAAGCTTCTCGTATGAAGATAAATTTACTTCTACTTGCCAACAAAAATTGGCTTCTGCATGAAAAACCTGATCGTTGACATGTAGCACTATGACCTTTAGCTTATATACCTTGGCCTCCGCCCTGGTCTGGGAGGTGGTGACTGGTGGGTCGACCTGTTTGGGAGAAACCCGGTAAGCTTGCATCTGAGTCTCCAACCACTGCCTCTTGTTTTTTACTTGCTCTTTCACTTTATCCATTTCCTCAGCCTCAAGATGAACATATGCTTCATCCTAACACAGACCACAATCAATCAAATCATTCCTCATGTCCCAGTTACACCTCGAGATAAGTATCATGAATATCATCTTAAACATGTGATCACCAACCCTTCCTTTAGTAGCACACACCAGAAGAAGTGCATCATTGGGCAACATATGTAGTGCCCCTAACTTACCCCTTGCTCATAAGCATTGATGACCTTCTCATAGTGCACCACCATTCCTCCCAACTCATTGAAAGCTTTTGGTAGCTCCACACTCTCCAGTTGCCTCATCAGAATGGGGTCTCCGCTCTTCTTCAACAAGTTGAGACGCTCCACATAAACCTTCTTTGCCTGGTTCTCTCCCTCATCGTAGAGCCAGTCTTCTGTTTGAGTAAGAAGGTCATTGAATGCTGACTTGTCCTCCTCAGAGACGAACTCTGCCAGGCCGTACAGCTTTTCCCTCATGATATATACATACTCCTCCACAGAATTCCTGGCATCTGCTTTTTCTTGCTCCAACTGGTCCTGATAGTTGAGTTGGACCTGCACCAGACATTACAAACCGGTTCACTTAATTTCATCAAAAAGTTAATCGTCAACTCTCTCCCCCCCCCCTCTCCCATTACAATTCGTTTTACGTATACACACACCTCTATTTCACGGGCATTGTCCAACTCCTTCTTAGTAAGGGATGCAGTACATGGAACTATAGGAAGATCAATGTATTTCACAGTGGGTTTCTTCTGCTTTTTTGCTGCTGGAGGCTTTTCTTCCTACAGTGACATAATAGTAATAGTAGTAGTAGTAGTAATAATAATAATAATAAAACATGTGTAATACTATTCAAACACACACACCTTCTCCTTTTTAGCTTCTTTATTTTCACTTTCCTTTCCATCAGCATTGTTAACATCAGTGTTACTTCCATCACTGCTGCCTTCTTCCTCTGCAGGAGCGGGGTCATCATTCATCTTCTCTTCTTGTTCACCAGCATCAGGACCATTCCCATCAGCCTTGCTTTCTCCCTTGTCAGCCATTTTCTCCACATCAGGTAGTTGGACGTCATTGGCGACAGGGTCAGTGTCCATGGCCTCTGGCTCTGTGGGAGGTGGCTGCTTCTGCTTCTCGACCATAGTTGCATCCTTCACTAAAAAGATGCCATGAATGTTCATACGGACTTTAATCTTGACCTTGGATGCCTCCCCGTCTTCTGTGGGGCTCACTTTGGTAATGTTGAAGGTACCTGAAGTAACAGACATAATCTAAACAGTGAGTCCACACTACACAGTTGTTTTCAAGGAGTGAATGAAATAACAAATTAAAATGCTTTCAAGGTCTCCAACATTATAGTAATTCAACCCACCAATATAATGCAACCACACCCACACTGGAGGGGAATGGAGTTTCGTAGACCACGTGAATACACGGTGGTGAAGTTGTTAAAGCTTGCTTATGCCAGTTAAAAGACCACAGATTACACAAACAAACCTATTTGTGAGTGAGAAGAAGGGATTTCAGTTGGATTAGAGTACGATGCCACTAATTGAAACGGTTCTTTCCTGTAAAATGTAAGCATCTTGCTATGGTAAATATTGTCTCCTTCTTTGTAAACAGCCATCTCCCTAGAAATACACAAAAGACATGAAAACGTAGTTATTACCCACCAGGACTGCATACAGAAAATAAATCTAGGAGGGGCTGAGAGTAAAATACAAACATTCAAAAGCCCTTGCAGTGTTTGCTAAGTATGGCAATTTCATGTTGCTAACTCAACTGTTAAGGGCTGCATACTGAAAACTGTATTTAGGAGAGGCAAAACGACTTCCTTAGATTACATGCTGCAGAGTCAAATTGAGTACTCAAGTGCCCCTTTTGTCCCCCCCCCCCCCCCCCCCCCCTAAACTATGCCCTGATGCTAGGACTAAAGTTGGGGGGAGGATTGTGCATGTGAAATGTAGCCAGTGTGGGATGTGCAAATGCCATAGCACAAAGTTATTCAATCAAACTGCAAAACAAATCCCAACAACGGCCAGCTTTACCACGAATGATTTTCTAGTGTCCAAGTAATTTCTTGTGTTTAGTATTACGATGATATTATTCATAACAAATTATGGAGTTGTTACACAATTGAAATTCATATACTGAAACCACTCACTAATCTTAAAATCCCAAACACCTTAGAATTTAGACTACACAGAAGCTGTCATCAAATTCAAGTCAACTTTACATCAGGCCAACTTCTAACTTACCCGTTATCACCCTCCATGGGTTGCTCCCAGTTGAGCTTAATGGAGAATGGCTGAATGTCAGTAATGCTGAAGTCCCGCACTTTGAACGTGGGAGATAACATAGCGCACTGAAGACCACACCCCCTGCAGACTGCCTCATCGAGGTTCAAGGTGGTGCTGAGGTCGCGCTTGAAAATGTCAGTGATGGCATCCTTGACTGCCGGGACTCGACAACTCCCACCTAAGATCTCCACGGAGTCAATGTCTCCCAAAGACAACTCTGAGGATAAAAATAATAACAATAATAAAAATAAATAAATAAATAAAACAAAACAAATAAAATATAATAAATAAATATATAATTCAGCCATTCTTGGCTGAAATAATTGGCAAGCGAGACACTTACAGGGTAACACAATTGAAAATCGGGGATGTTTGTTTGGACGGACGTATGTCATTTTGTACTTTGACCCTCTCGTACTTTTGTGTTAGCTCGGTGTTCGACCCTGTCCCAAACTTCACCGAACAAAATCCACTGGTTAGCAATCATTACCTGTATCACCCTAGAAGTTGAATTGTTTACCGCTTTGAATTATTTTGCTGGTGTAGTTAAAATAAAAAACTTGAACAGAGTTCCATTTCTATTTGAGTTAGTGGCTATGGTAAGTTACTATGCTATTTGTCATAGTTATAAGCCCTATGCAACAGTATTTACGTGAAACTCCATTGTCCACTAGAGTAACCACGAAGGTAAGTCTTGCGTAGGTATATTTTCAGTTGTGTGTAAGTATTGTGCGTTATAACTACTACTTCGAATATCACAAAGAAAAATTTTAAATAACATGACTTGGTTTTGTTGCTTTTTTTTCTTCTTCTTCCTTTTTTCACCCTTCAATTCAAACAGTTGCAGGGAGTGGTTTCTATGCCATTGAATGCTTTTACCATATATACAGTACGTAATTTAAAAAACTTGACTTAATTTTAGTAGCTTGAGTAGAAGTTAAAATTAATCGTTTAACAATAGTGTAGTTTTAGGCTCTCTTGCCATTTGTGCTCAAGCACCTCACTAGTTATATTAATAGCAGTTTTTCTTGGTTTCACAGCCAATACATTATGTTTTAACTAAAACTATTAGAACAGAAAATACTATTATAATAAATACAGTAATAAATAAATTCTACTGTCGTGTATCACACACATTCACTACAAATCAGCACAGTGCTTCGATTCTTAATGAAACTAACAGTTCAACAAGTTCAGAGAATACAAGTCTGTTCACACCTAAGTATACACTTTCATCTGCTCCTTACAAGTATAGTTTCAATAAGAAGTTAGATATTAACTTAGACCAAGTTACTTGCCACACTGTAACAGTGCACATGCCAACTCTATTCTACCTACATTCACCAGCAAATAAGAATTGCTAGGTGCTGCCATCAATATGGTGCGAGACATACACGGCACTTGCCAGTCCTTCATGTGGCGACTATACATTGTTAGAGTAACAGAATCAGTTTGATAGACGTAATGTATAGAGAAGACTACCATAGATATGCCACAGGATGGACACTCAGTTTACAATCAAATTAGCCACCTAGTAAATTTGGTCTGTACTGTTAAGTAATATAAGGTCAGCCATGTGAGTGTGACCTATATGGGCAATTCCCTTTCTCCTTTTATGTAGATCATAACTCTAGGGCTGTGCAGTGGTGTGGGAGAGATGGACTTAACTAAGATTTGCTTGAAGGTAATGAAGATTACAATATGTGACCAGTTTTGGGAAAATCGGCCTAAACGCGGCATCTAAAGTTTTCTAATTTATTCTACCAGTAGGCTGCACAGGGCCTTGGGATGCCGTCCTCCTAATTGGAAGCTGTAGCACAAGCCGTCTTCGCCCTACAACACTTCAGTATTTTTGCTAAACTTATTATTGCTGATTTCGAAAAAACGCCGGGTAAAGGTGTTGCTAAGGTCAGGGGGCGTGCCTTGTGTCCGTATACTATTACTGCGTGTCTCCGGGACACTATGGAATAAACCGGTTACAGGCGGATTGAAAGAAGTCTAAAAGGCTTAATGCAGGGCTAGCTACAGTTTTTTCCCCGCTGTTAGTGAAAAACCCGCCAATAATTTCTTAGCAACTCTCCGTACACGAGTCCAACCGGCTAGTGTTTCTAGCCTCCTAGTGTGAGTTCTAGAGCACGCCAGAGCTTACAACTGTGTCATAAGCTAGAGCTAACTGGTGTCTATCCATTTCTGCCATAAAAATATTTTCGGAAAAAATCGACCCATAAGGCTTTACCCGGGGATACTGAAAAATATTGTTTGCCACGTTTAGGCCGATTTTCCCAAAACCGGTCACATATAATGATGCACTTCTTTATAGTGTACACACACTGCGGGGTATAATATTTATAACAGTAAACACACACAACACTTACTGCTCTTCGCCAAAGCCAAACTCAGAGTCTTCCGAATTCTGACGAAATGGTCGCTACAAAGCTCCTCAAAAATTTCACTAAACAACAATAGACACATAAGCAACAAATACAATTAACAAGTCATATATCATATTACCGCTTTATAGAAGAACTGACATCCCTGTCTTCATAGAAGCACTCAATATTCATGGGAATGGGCGTGGTCACTGTACTCATCATTTTCTTGACCTTCTCAACTTCTGCTAGCAAGCGCATAATCTGCTTAGGCTTGCCTTTCACGTCAATCTTGTACTTCTTCTTCAACTCGTCGGCAAAGTACTCCAGCAGCACAAGATCAAAATGTTTTCCTCCAAGGGTTGGGTCAAAAGTTTTAGCAAGCACCTGCAACAAACAAACAACAATAACATCACAAACATGAGTCAGGCAATAATTAACAGCTCACCGTGAGCTTTCCCTTTTGAAAAGAACATATGGCCACCTGAAGAGAGCTATAGCCCATGTCTACAAAGACTACATTCCTGGGCTTTTCAGGCTCCACCGGCAAATCCTGCTTATAGAGCCCATAAGCCAGTGCCGAGGCAGTAGATTCGTTAAACAGACGTAGACAGTTCAGACCGGCCATTGTACTGGCATCTAAAAGGCCACGCCTCTGGGCATCAGTGAAAAAAGATGGTACCTACATTTGTAAGTTGCAAACAATGAATCTATTAACTGCTGGAAATATTTCCCCTAAACGTACAGAAATGACACAGTCTACGACTGGCCTCTCTAAAGCCTTTTCCGCTACTTTCTTGAGGTAGGTCAGCATCATGGCAGTGACTTGCTCCGGGGAAAACACAGCAGGTTCTCCTGCACTGATAACCTACATTATACAATGTAACAGGAGGTTGTCAATGAACTTCTTCACCACCCCAACAGTAAGCAAAACATCACTTCACTACGTTGAATAGGATTCAACACACACAGGCTTGCTTTATAACGGAAGCCAACATGTATATATTCAATGATTGTCCTTCCTCACCAAATATTGTTAGGTTTATAACAAATGAATTCACAACTTGGATAAAAGTGACATTTACTGCATAATTAAAGATGTGATTACTTACAAAGTAATACCACAGCTAATATATTGCAATGCAACTTTACACTACTAGTTACCTTAATTCCTATTTCATCATTTTTCTGACAGACTATACTGAATGGCAAGTTCTTTACTTCCTGTTGGACATAGGGATCAGAAAACTTGCGGCCCACAAGGTCTCTGAAGCCATAGATTGTGTTCCTAAAGTTCATAATTTGCTGGTTTTTAGCAGAGTGGCCCATGAGTCGTCTGTTCTCAGAGAAAGCCACCAAAGACCTACATAAAAATGAGAAGTCAAGTTATCTATAGTATTCTAGCAAGCATGAGCACATATAAACACTAATTAGTTTCATGGCCCCAACAAGAATTAGAAAAAGTGTTATACATCTTCTGTTGGTCAACTCAGCCTCTTTAGATGAAGTCATAAGAGACTATCACTCAGACACCTTGTTGGTGCAAATAGTGTGAAATATAGTGTAGGAACTGCATTGTTCCACAAGCAAATTAAGAAGAGGTATATAATATATACTAAGTTTGAAGCAGGACTCTCCACAAAAAATAACATACAAAACAAACCAGCCCTTGCAATTAGTTGGGTACTAATTTTTATCACACATGCATTATTTTACTTTCAAGTACAAGAAAGTGCTCCACTAGAGCAACACCAGTATCGCATTTACTTACAATGATCTCCTATCACTATATTCGTTGAAAATTACTTCCACCCCACCATGTCGCACTATCGCCACATGACACGACTGATAGCCTAGGTCAAACCCAATCACAGACATATTCGACTCCCTTTAGTTCTGCTGCGCGACTGAAAAAAAAAATAGAGAAGAAAAATTGTAGAAAACCACTTATGAGAAAATATTTCTAGTATTTTCTAGAAGGTGCGCTACAATTGCAACCATGTGCGCGGTTCATCTCGCGCGCGCCAAATCAAGGGTAGGGACCTCACCTTTGACCTTAATTAGTTTTTGAATCTTCTTGAGCGCGTTTAACGGTTTCGCCCTTTTACCAGACTATAATGGTGTCGCTCTAAGACTAAAAAGTCCCGAAAGTTACTGGACACTTGACTTTCCAGCGGTTAAGGAGACGTTTTTTGAGTTCTTTAGTTGTCTTAATAGGGATGGGGACAAAGTTTGGAGATTCTATCCAGGTAACTTAACGTACATTCAGTTATCAGCTGGTCTATCTTTCATGAATATCTTTCCCCGTCTCTTTAGGATTACAGAGTTCTGAATCTTCTCGGTGGTGGGGGGTTTGGCAAAGTGTACAGGGCTATTGCTAAAAACGGTTTTGAAGTTGCCATTAAGATGGTATGTCATGTTTTAATGAGAGTAATTATTTAGCTTGAGGTTGTTGGGTGGTGCTTTTTGAATGTTTGCTGTTTGACTAATGCATTTAAATGTACCACTCCCATGGTTCTTATCTAACTTAAAAAATTAAATGATACATTTCCTTTTAAAGCACAATACATTCTAACAGTCAGGCTAACTAAACTGTCCTGAACTAATTAGCATGTTTAAGTGTGAATGTATTTGAACACATTCTCACGCATTCTGTATACTAAAAGTGCATTCAGATGCAAGTTTGACTTTCTCAATTTTGAAGATTAAACGCGTTTTGTTTGTCAATGTCAACAAGTTTTGCTTGTGTGTGTATACATTATATAGATTAACAAGGGAGATGTAATGGCATCCAGCAAGATTGCTCGTGTCAAGTGTGAAGTAGAGATTCACAACCGCCTCCTTCATCCGGCCATTTTAGATGTATACAATTTCTTTGAGGACAGCAATTACATTTACTTAGTGTTGGAGATATGTCACAATGGGTCACTGGATGAGTTCCTTAAATCTCGAAAGCTTGAGGAATCAGAAGGTTAGTGTGGTAGCATGTCTGAAGAAAGATTATGATATAATCAATAGGGACAATAGGCAAGTCAGTTAATAAAAACCACTTCTAAATTTAAAATACCGAAATTACTTTTGGCATAAAATTATTTTCTACCCTAAATAGTGCTATCCAAATTAACTTAGTACTTAGTTACTTCATTATTTTTTTCCTAAAATAGCTTACAACTAGTGCATTAAAATTTTAAGTTTATTAGGTATTAGTTTGGTCAGGTATTGAATCATTTTTTTGTATGTGTCTCTCATAGCTCGGAAGATATTTCACCAGGTGGTGGATGGATTGCTGTATTTACACTCACACAAGATTCTCCATAGAGATCTCAATCTTTCCAATATACTGGTCACCAAGGACTTGAAAATTGTGAGTAGAATTATATAGGAGATGCATAGATACGCATGCACAAAGGAAGGCTATGTCCATGAATCTCATCACTTGTACTGGTGTACTGCATTCTCTATGGGTGAATTTATTTAATGTGCTCTATGCTTTTCCAGAAAATAGCAGATTTTGGTTTAGCCACAGAGTTGAAAACTGAACAGAAGCAGTTCACAATGTGTGGGACTCCTAACTACATGGCACCGTAAGACTGATTATATACCATAATTAATCATTTTACCTCTCCCTCCCACCCCACCCCCACCCCCAATCTAGTCCTCGTCAGTTTGTCTTGCTGTTTTATAATTTTGTTCCATTTATTGATTAGTGAGATTGCTAGTCGGTCGTCCCATGGCCTAGAATCTGATGTGTGGTCCTTGGGGTGCATTCTCTATGCTCTTCTTGTAGGGCAACCACCTTTCCAGGTAAGCTGACTATCAAACACCATTCTCATTATGTCTACAAAACATTTTCTTCTTCTTTTCTGTTAGACTGGAACAGTCAGAAATACTTTGCATCGGGTCGTGAAAGGAAATTTCCAAGTGCCAAAGTATGTAGTTGTATGTGTATTGTGGTTGCTGTGATGAGTGGTTCTCTTTTAATTAATTTTTGTGTATTTATAGGGAAGTGTCACCAGCTGCTAGTGATCTCATATCTTCCATGCTTAAAACGGTAAGTTCAACATAGAAGAATGATACAAATATAATGTCAATGTCCAACTAGTGTGAAGCTAAGAAGTTACATTATTATGTAGTTTCCTCTTCGTCTGAGTTTCAGTTATATAATAGGTTTCCCACTATAGAGATACTCTGTGGCAATAGTCCTGTGTGGGTAGATATCACTCACTCATATAGCTATTGGATTGCTTACTTTATGTATGACAATAATTGCAGGATCCCAGAGAAAGATTAAAACTTCACAAAATTCTGCACCATCCGTTCATGAGAGACCCAGTATCTACTGCTAGCAGACCCAGCAGACCAGCCCGACTAGCTCAACATTCACTTCAAACTTCCCCAGAATCTACTCGAGGGACCTCAGTGGCCAAGGTCTGTCCGTTGAATGCCATTCGCCTCAGGCCAGTGCAGCACGACACCTGCAATGTGCATGTGAGTTGGCATAGCACATTTTGTCAGTCATTTGTATACAGTATTTTTCAGCATGAAATTTCAGAGAGGTTAAATCAACATTTTTGAAATTTCAGGGGGTTGTCATTTCCACAAAATTGATGAAAAACTGAGGACTAATTTTTTTTTATGGAAAATTTTCAGTGGCTAAACTATTATCAGAAGGGACAAAATGCTCCCTAAAAGCCTAAAAATATTTGTATGTACTATTAGTGGAGGGTTGTGACATGTGGTACATGAATTATTAGATCTCAATCTCGGCACATCGTACAGTCGTCCTGAAGTTCCGTCATCGCCCAGGTCATTCCCAGCATTCAATAGCTATGACAACAACAACAACACCTCGCATGACCACAGACTCAATGTCCAGTGGGGGAGATCACTTCAAAGAAATTGTGGAGATATCTACTAATGGCATGGAGGTGAGGAGTAAACGGTGTGTGTGTGTGTGTGTGTGTGTGTGTGTGTGTGTGTGTTAGTGGTGTAGTCTAATATGTGCTGTTTTTCAGTATTTATTGGTTTTGTATTGTGCAGGTGAAAGTTTTTCGACCAATAAAGTCTTCGTCTAGCACTCGCAAAGCATCGGAAGAGTTTGATGGGTTTTATTCCTACGCCATGTACACCTACCATGACCTGCCCAGTCGTTACTGGAAGAAGTACAACTACGCCTCCAGCTACGTGGACATGGTTCGCTCAAGAACGCCCAAAGTAATCACTTACTCTGATGAAGCCAAGTGCATGCTCATGGAGAATGGACCCAATGCTGACTTTGAAGCTCTCTTTTATAATGGTGAGAATTCACGCCGTGCAATGTGAGAAGAGGAAGCTTAATGTTGATTTACTGATTGTAAAGGCATTTTTTTTTTTTTTTTTGTTTTTGCCTTTAATGTGGTATAGAGTATAGGGATATTTGTCAAGTTTCATTTGCTTATTTATCTTTCAGGAGGTAAGGTGAGATTCTGTGGCTCTCAGATTCGCTGCATAGAGCCTGGTGGACTCAATTACACACTGGAGGAGACGGCCAAGGTTCCTGAAGCTATGCGTAATTCGGTTGACCACGCCCACACGTATCTTCAAGTCGTGAGAAGAATAGAGGCGTCACTAGATTGGGATTCTGAGGACATGTGCTTCCCCATTATCTGCAAGAAGCGACCCAAACGGTTTGGCAGAAAATCACGACCTTCTTCAGAAGCTGGACAAGGATCTATGCACAGTTCTGTGAGTGCACTGACTATAATTGAGGATGATGGATTTGTATGTACTGTATAGATAGTGAGGTAATGGGGTAAGCTAGGTTTAGAACCAAAGATTGATGTGCAAGTGTAGGGATTGTTTGTTTTCTGTGTTATTCTGTAGTAATGTTTTGGGAATAATCACTTGTAGGTGCCATCGTGCCAAGATAAATCTCCGCCCATTCTTAGGCGTGTCTATGTGGATAGCATAGGATGGGCCATGCAAGTGAGTTGAAGGATTTGTGGTGATGCAGTGTTAGCATGCACAGTAATCCCCTAGAGGATTAGGAGACCATTTGTTTGTTTGTATTATTGTTTTGTTTTGTGGAGTGCAATTGTGGGTGGAGCAGGTTGAATTTTTTCTTATCAGTTTGATTTTGCTTGGATTGGTTATTTTTGTTGTGTCTTGCAGCTTTCTTCTGGAGAAGTGGAGGTGTGGTGCAACGATGGGTCTCAACTCAAGCTAGATCCAGCCAGCAATCTCTCATTCCTCACTTTCAAGGATCAGCAAGGAAACAGTTTCAAGTACGTTTCTAAACATTTTATTTATTACCTGGTAATATTTAGTGAGTGTCCACTAACTGTGTGTGTGTGTGAGGGGGTATATGAATCCATACTATGGGAATCATTACATGCCAATATACCCTTTGTACATGACAAACCTTACCATCTTTGTTACCCCATTGTATAATTTTATATTAGGTACGGAAAGAAAGACCGAGATTCCAGTCACATCAAACTAAAGTTGGAAATAGTGACAAGAGCTGTGCAGACACTCTCATCCACACTCTAATTTCTATCTTCTTTTTTTTTTTGTCAACTTCTCTTGTGTTGTGTATCATCCATTACATTTCCAGTGGTGTGTAATTCAGTGTTTTTATAGTGTCATCTTCATCATTAGAAATACAATAGAGAATGTGGCTATGGTTTGCAGGAGTTTCTGAGCCACTTGTTTCATTCAAACAAACCTGAAGTTTTAAAAAAAGTGAATTATAATTTTGTGAGATGGCATATAAAATTTATGACTTGCAAAACTAGGTCCAAGTAAGGGAACTCTGCACAAATCATGCTATTAACTATCAAAAACAACACTAGCCAATGCAGTATTTGTGTTGGTCAGTAGTTGTCTGTTGCTATGAAGTTCACTCGAGGCAAGAAGGTCACACATGTCTCTAGCTGTGCCATTAGCTTCCTCCACTATAGCAGATAGTCCAGCATGAAGACAGTCATGCTCCTTGGATGGTGAGTCAACCAACAGACAGGCAGTCATGTCTTTAGGTAAGGAGTCTCTCAACAGCTTCAGAAGACTTGCTCTGTCAATATTTCTTCTGTAAGAATACAATCAACAACAACAAAATACTGAATTACTTGGTATTCATTACCAGTTCATAATACAAAAGCAGGCGGTATGTAAAATGCAACTGCGACCTCATCACTCACTACAACGACATTCAGTCTGGCCGGATTGTCAAGGGCAAGTAGCAAGTGAAGTTGCTCCATTCCCTCTTTTACACAGATTGTATTTTTCAAAGCCCAATTAAATTACTAGCTGTTCTCTACATTAAATGATTGTGCTTGAGCTAGATGTATATTCTAAAAAATTAACAAGCTTGAGATATCAACAATGCAACTACATTATACATGATCAATATGGTAAAGGATAGCTCCATCTAATTTCACACCAACCAACCAACCGGTGTAGAACACTGATGACGGCATTGCCAGTTCCTATGCAAACATGAAGACCAATGGCTCCCAAGAGTCCCAGTCCACCAATGTCTGTATGGCAGGGAGCTGTAGCTGCATTCCTTGAAGACTTCTGATGATGCTGTGCGAACAGAGAAGGGCTGACCTGTATGGAGTGAGGAGAACAAGGAAACTTGGCCTTCAAGATGGCAGGTAGTCTCCACAGATGTGTATACTCTGATGTCACATGCACCTGCAGGTAAAATTGAGATATATAATAGTGATGGTGGGTGGGTGTTCTTGCTCTCCTGATCACCTGAGTGAGCATGTGCAGACCCAGCAAAGCCACTAGAGACTGAACATCACTCAATGAGAAATCCCCCACACACAAAGATCTTCCAGCTTTCTTTATTTCTCTTCCTCCTAATAAAAAAAAATAAATAAAAATAAAAATTAAAAAAAAATATACTAATACACATCTATCTAAAAAACACCTACCGGCCCATGACTGCAAACATTTTTTGTCTATGTCAAAATGACCTCTGCAGAGATCACTCCCATCAAGCTTGATGTGCGACAGTTCCTCTGAATGTACTTTTACCAGGCCTTCTGCAGTGCCTTCAGTCCATGACACCACCAGTACAGCTCCACTGCCTGGGGGCACTGGGTCTGAGTGCATGGCAAAGCATATTGCATCTCCAGTATTAACAAAAGCTTGTCCTCCACAACTTCTGTTGTTACCACCTTCTTCATGAGCACCACTTTCGCATTTCCGTCGTTTCATAGAAGGCATTCCAGATAACTTCCTCTCAGCTATTGCAGCACCGATATCAACTGACTTCAGGAATGTCTCATTCCAAATTACACTACACCTGATATCCTTTACCAACTGCTGCTCTGTGGCTACCAGGGATATGCTAAGTTGTGCCAATGGTCTATTGTAATAGATCGTAAAAATCAGATTTTCAAAAATACATACACAGAAGATACCTCTGAGAGACATTCTTTGCCAGTAACCCAATGACCCACTGTCCATCACACAACTTCTGCCAAATGTTTAGAACTTCCAACTTCTTCTGTTGTTTCTTTCTCGTGCTAGTGACAGTCTTTGAGGTGTTGTCATGGAGAGGATCACTGAGCATACCAGGCACTATAGTGAGAAGACCCTGTACCAGCCACATAATATACTGTAATACTTCATTTATCTAATCTTCAATCATTAGAATACTTCATTACACAAACTGCATGTTATGAGTTACTTTGTCACGCTTAACAGTGTCACACACATACACACAAGATTCATACAGGATATTCTTCTGGGAAAGAGATTTTATTTTGTTTCTTTTATGTGGCAGAGACTTCAACAATCCAATAGTACAAGTAGTGAGTTCTTAATAGCAAAAGAGTTTTTATTAGTTTACTGGATCAGGTGGAGGAGCTGCAGCAGTGTCCTGTTCTAGTTCCTCCATAAAAGACAGAGACTTTGCTAAGAGTTGACACTTCTGTTGCTCCATTGCCTCACATTGAACCAACTGGGCCTCTCCAGCCTTCCAAAGAAATAGAAAAAAGAAAATAAATGCTAAAAGTATAGAGCATATTATTATTTTAACACATCCAAGATATCTTCAGAGTGTACTAATGTGTTGTTAAGGCACACTTCCCTGATCACTGGATGGCAACGTGCAATTGTTCTTACATGTTTCTTTAGCTGCAGACCTTTCAGTGCATTGAGGAGAGAGGCGGGGCAATCCAATAGAGATTGTGACACATCTTCATCCACCACCATTTTGTTATGCTACGCGGAGAAATGGAATGAAATTCTCATCATACCATGAACAATTCCATCTACTTACCACATCTTCAGCAGCTGAATTGACAGTGATGTTGAGATCACTAAAGTTCGTCAAAACAAACTGATCATTGTCTGAAAAAAAAAAAGTACTGGAGTTATTGGGACATGTTTGTGAGAATGACATGTTTGTGAGAATGAAATTAAATAAAAATAGACAATGTTACTACTTCAACATTATCACTCACTACATGTTACTACTTCAACATCATCACTCACTACATGTTACTACTTCAACATCATCACTCACTACATGTTACTACTTCAACATCATCACTCACTACATGTTACTACTTCAACATCATCACTCACTACATGTTACTACTTCAACATCATCACTCACTACATGTTACTACTTCAACATCATCACTCACTACATGTTACTACTTCAACATCATCACTCACTACATGTTACTACTTCAACATCATCACTCACTACATGTTACTACTTCAACATCATCACTCGCTACATGTTACTACTTCAACATCATCACTCACTACATGTTACTACTTCAACATCATCACTCACTACATGTTACTACTTCAACATCATCACTCACTACATGTTACTACTTCAACACTCATTCACATCATCACTCACTACATGTTACTACTTCAACATCATCACTCACTACATGTTACTACTTCAACATCATCACTCACTACATGTTACTACTTCAACATCATCACTCACTACTACTTCAACATCATCACTCGTTACTACTCAACATCATCACTCACTACATGTTACTACTTCAACATCACTCACTACTTCAACATCATCACTCGCTACATGTTACTACTTCAACATCACTCACTACTTCAACATCATCACTCACTACATGTTACTACTTCAACATCACTCACTACTTCAACATCATCACTTGCTACATGTTACTAAATCGTTGCCAACTACATGTGACTTACTCAGCAGCACTAGCAGTTGACTGGTTCCTGTTTGAATGAAGTCTCCAGTATGAATGTCTTGTACCTCACTCCACACGCCCACTTTACTCCATGTCCAACCTTCTGTATTCACCTAAACACCAGGACCAGTCTCTTCAACACACACACGCACAGAAACACACACACACACACTTCATCTCCACCATCATGCTGATTCAGCAATTCATATGCACTGGCGTCTCCACTAGCTGACATTACCACTGCCATCAAATGACCTGCAGAATTCTAGCTATAATAATAAATTATTATAATTATATTAATCATCATTATTAGCAAGTACTCTGCCACACAGCGGCGCTTGATGTGCTAACTTTTATGAATTAGGAATGTAGTAGCACAAAGTAATTTATCCTCCACCATTGGTTTAGTTTTATGAATATAGATACACACACCTCTGTCACAGTGGTTACTGATAATGCTTTACCAAACGTACCACCCTGCTTTATTTATGAATACAAACACCACCATTGTCGTCGTCGATATTGAAGATGCTTTACCAACCCGGCTCAGCCATCGCATCATCACATACCATCGTTGCCTTATTCCTCACTTTTCTTGACCAATCATTGTTATTACCGACCACACTGTACAAACCCAATACTGACAACACTTTACCAAATCCATACTGACGACACTTTATGGAATTGTACACACACTATCGTCGTTGTCACTACTGACAGACAAGCGTGTTATTATATTATTATTACCATGGGTGACAATCTACTACAAGTATTTGTCAGATGACAAGCCACACTCGGGCAAACTAGTTTTAGCTGCTCCATAAGATTTAATGACATTACACAATAGGAAATGGTCGTCTTAGCACTCACCGCTAACGTCAATAGCTTGTGTGGCACATAATCCAGAGAGAGTACGTTATCTTCTACCAGTCCATCCTCCACCATTACTACTTGTTCCAGTTCCGTACCAATAACTCGACGCACACGTTCCCTCAGTGAACCAGCTAACTGGTCAAATACAAATTCGGTACAAGTCACCATACAGGTAGCAATCATGCCATAGCAACTAGGTATAAAGTCAGGGACAAGAGATAAAGTTGGAACACCATTCATGTTTATTTCAACACAAAACCATTCCCTATCACCAAACTCCCTCATGGACACCTGCTTTAAATGAGCTTGTATTCCAAGCCTTATCAATGGAGATGGCCCTTGCTGTGATTCACACCACACCTTTATAATGCCATCAACCTTGCTGCTCTCAGGTAATACAGAGTTTAAATCCAAAGAATTGGATTTCATGCTCGTTCCACTTGCCACATTGATGCAAGAACCAGTAGTCCAAATTACTCGAGGTCCATCAAGAAGATGAAATTCTGTCCCGTCACGACATTGCTGTTTAGACAATTCTAAAGTACCCACTTTCAACCAGGAATTTTCATCCAGAGTACCTTCGCCAGAAAAAGAAAGAATTTCAAACGTTCCATGTGTGCCGCGCAGCTGAGACGTTGAAACCAGTACGTGCGGTGTAGAAAAGCCACTATTTAAGTTTAATATAACATTTAGAGCCAGCACTTGCACAGAAATTTTTTTGTGACATTTTTTAACACTGCCATTATGATTTTCTAACCAGTACACAGCATCCCTTCCATCATTCCAAGAAAAGAAAAACCTGTTCCAAGTGCTCGACATTCTTTACACGCGCTATTATTTTACGTGAAAATATTTGCGCTAAACAACTTGACGATCTGCAAAACTGTAAACTTTGAACTTTTGCTTAGCTTGCATTGTTGGATAAATTATGGCTTCCAGCTCCCTTTCGTCACCAGAGGTTAGTAATGTTACTCGTTGGGTACCTTTGCTTTAGACGTGGCGGTATTTTTAGGAAGTAAGGGAATATGCTGAGAAGCTGAGAGATGAATTTCTTGAAGAATATTCTGGTAAATTAGTAGAATTTTTCCTGTAGAATCCCAGCAAAACTCACTGCAGTAATTCTCTCTTATTGCAGAAAGAAGTGACTTTGATCAGCGAGATATAGCAAGGATCAGAAATGACCTCATTTTTGTAGAAAATTATGTCACCCACAATAGAAGGCGTCCAGAAAATGCGGTCAATCACATGGTATGTTGCTGTGTGTGACAAAAAACTCTGTTTGCAATGAAGCTGCTGAGTTTCTATTAGCTCACTGAGTTTCTGTTAGCTCACTGAGTTTCTGTTAGCTCACTGAGTTTCTGTTAGCTCACTGAGTTTCTGTTAGCTCACTGAGTTTCTGTTAGCTCACTGAGTTTCTGTTAGCTCACTGAGTTTCTGTTAGCTCACTGAGTTTCTATTAGGTCACTGAGTTTCTATTAGGTCACTGAGTTTCTGTTAGCTCACTGAGTTTCTATTAGGTCACTGAGTTTCTGTTAGCTCACTGAGTTTCTGTTAGCTCACTGAGTTTCTGTTAGCTCACTGAGTTTCTATTAGCTCACGGAGTTTCTGTTAGCTCACTGAGTTTCTGTTAGCTCACTGAGTTTCTATTAGCTCACTGAGTTTCTGTTAGCTCACTGAGTTTCTATTAGGTCACTGAGTTTCTGTTAGCTCACTGAGTTTCTATTAGCTCACGGAGTTTCTGTTAGCTCACTGAGTTTCTGTTAGCTCACTGAGTTTCTGTTAGCTCACTGAGTTTCTATTAGGTCACTGAGTTTCTGTTAGCTCACTGAGTTTCTGTTAGCTCACTGAGTTTCACTGAGTTTCTTTTTATGTGTGTGTTAAAAGGTGGAATCTTTGGCATGGAGAAAAACATTTGGAATAAATGGTAAGGATATTGCTTTAGATAGCACTTCAGGGGAGTTTGTACTTGTGTTTGTTTGTTGTTTTGCACAGACATAAAGTTTGATGACATTGATGAAGCGCTGTGGAGGTCTGAAATGGCATTGAATCATGGTTTCGATAAGAATGGTCACAATGTAGTGATACTCAATATCAGCAAACACAAGAAGGATAGCAAGAAAGCTCTCAAACTTCAGCGTTGGATTGCGTTCTCTTTTGAGATGCAAGTAAGATGTTTTCTTTTTGTTCCACACTTACCAAGCCTGAGGTGCGGTCTTTCATTCCTCTCTCTCTCTCTCCTCCTGTAGCGGTTAGTTCACCCCAAGAATCGCATGTGCATGGTGTTTGACATGAATGGGGCGGGGCTTAGCAACATGGACATGGATCTGGTGCGCTTCATTATCAACAGCTTCAAAATTTACTTCCCTGACTTGCTAGAGTGGATGCTCATCTTCAACATGCCGTGGGTTTTGCAAGGTGAGACTTAAAGTTAGCTAGGAAGTTGTATTGAGATTTACTATGACGGCAAACCAATGTATTTGTGTTGGTGCAGCTGCATGGAAAATAGTCCAATCTTGGCTGTCAGAGTCTGGAGCTGCCAAAGTGAAGTAAGCATACTGCACGCTGTCTTTCTTTCATCCATCTTCTCATATATTCCTCCCCTCCCTCTGCTCCGCCCCTCTTTTTGTCTTTCCTTCTAATGGTATAATTATGTATTTGGTGTAGTATTAGTTAGCCTTACTTCTAGGTTGGCACATGTAAGAGAGTTGTAAAGAGGAGTTGGAAGTTGTACTACTATGTCACTACTCCAAGCAAGCCTCACACATGGTGGGCTGCTATTGGGATGGAAAATGGCTTGAACATGGCCATCCTTTGAATGGGCGTGGTGAGAGTGGCGTGCTATAGGAGGATTCCATGAAACTGTTGACATACTGTTGTCCATTATTTGTTTTACAAATGACAAGAGTTCAGGCTGCAGAGAAGTCTTCTCTGTTGAAAGAAGCCATTGTTACCTGCCTTTTGATGCATGTGTAGGAGAGAAAAAGATAAAATATTTTTTTGGCTTCTTTGAAACTCTGGTGTGGAGAATTAGAGTATTTTTTTGTCTGTGAAGAATCAGTATTTAGTGTGTCAAGGAGATGTCTGATTGTGTGTAGTAAAGTAATTGTAAGACTGGCTTAGATGTTGAGGTGGTCCAATTTATAATGTGCACTAACTCTGTATTGTATGCCATACAATATTAGACGTAGTATATATACTATTGTCCCTCCATCTGCATTAACATAATGGCAAAGCATAATAAATTAGCCGATTTGCAGATGACTTGTGGCATGTATAAATTCCATTTGCTGGACTTTACTGGTTATGTAGCTCACAGTCAATGTGTTGTTCATCAATCTTAGGATATCTGTCATATCTCTTACGTTGGTTTGTTACTCCATGCTGTATGTAGGTAATTCTTTGAATTCCACATCATTTTTTTTAGTCCTCTGTTCACATTCAGTTTTAGATGACTCGCGGATTTGCGCATGTGCAGTTATAAATAAAATTTGTCAACCTACGCCATATTGTTACTTGTGGCATTGCATTAGGTACCAGAAGAAAAAAAAACTTATCCAATCTATCTACTAATTGGTAAAGCAGCCACTTATTAATCCAATGTTAGTGTTGTTAATTGGTGTTAATAGATTAATCATGGTGGCTTTTGGCCTGCTTTACTCATTCTTTTGGGGGCTTTACTCAGAGGGAGTAAACATGGGACAACCTCAGACCCATGCCCCCCAAAGATATCTCCCACATTAATTAGCTTGTCAATGCCATGACTTCCGATGGTGTGGTAACTACGACTAGACTAGCTAGGGTGGCTGTTGTTAGAGAAATGTTCCAACTTCACTGGGAGTAATTTTCTATTCCCTTTGCTGCTGTTGTGGCAGTAACAATCTGAACATTGTGGGCAGTGTAATCCTAATGGGACACTGAGTGCTGAAGGACTGCCCCCAGACATGCTTATAGAATGCGGGCTTTGTGGTATCATCACTCAAGTGGAACATTCAATTAGCACTCTATTGAGTTCTTGCGGACAGACGTAAACATTTTAGCTAGAGGCGCCGCCACCTTACCTTACGTGTATGTCACATTGATTTTGGTGTACACAATAAGTCGGTCGATTTTATTATTGTGAGTTGTAACTGTTGAATGAGACTATTATACTAAACTTGGGTTAATTCGGGGCGCTACATGATAGGCTTGAACAGAAGTTCACCATTCTTTAATTTGAAGAATGGGCCAAGATCTCTGCCACTCTCTGTGATGTGGTCTAACACAGCTAATGCAGGGCATAGCACACCATCAAGTTTTCCCCAGCTGTAGGTCAGCTCCTTTTCCAAACCGGAACCTGTCTGTCTTGGGCCATTCAGGTGGACCCGAATCCTACACAGCGAGTGTAATAGCACTATCCACCAATATGTCACTTCAGCTGATATGTGACTGTGCATTGAAGGCTTTCATGGAGGTATTGTTATCTCTCCTGCTTTAAACAACCTAAAGAAACAGTGTTATGGCTGCATACAGCAACATTGTCCCATATGCATCCTTAGATCTAGCCGACCGGCGTAGGTACTTATTCAAGAAGATTGACACCTAGGTGGCAGCACTTAGCCCACAGCAGCAAGGTATCAAATATAGGCCCTTTCTCCTCCAGTGGCAACGTTTCTGCTTCTCTTCCTGTGCGCCATGAGTTTGGTAGCAGTTCTTTCACCATGTCCACATACTTTAACTCTTACCTTCTTCATCAGTTTTGGCGAGTCGGACAGAGGAAGTGATCCATGGAAGCTGAGGTGGTAGCCGTAGGCACTCCCACGTTTGCCTTCATGGAGAATGTAGTATCCCCCAGGTAGACGGTGGAGTGGGGAAGATACCAGCATTATAATGAGAATGATATGAAATGATTATATAATTTGGATGGATGACATTTACTCTCCTCAATTGCCTGGACTTGTTCCAACTGTAATCACTTCATTCATTGCTACCTTTTTTGTTTACAATATTTGAACACCTTGGACATGGTGTGAAAAGATTCTTAGTTTTTCAACTAAATAGACACCCACATATGACACCCACTTAAGTCATCTTGTATTTCTGTTCTTACTGCTGTGTGTGTGTGCGTGTGCATGTGCATAGATTTGTCACTACAGATAGCATAACGGAGTATATTCCGGTTGACAATCTCTTGACTAAGTTTGGAGGCAATGATCCCTGGGAGTTTGATTTTGATGTGGAGAAGAAAGCGATGCTCAAGTTATTGCGGGAAGCCACCAGAGACTCAAACAGACAAATTGCAAACAGGGACGAGATAGAGCTGTCAGAGACAGAGGAATTTCATGACGAAGAATCGGATGAAAATGGGCGTGGCTCTTCTAAACAAGTCAGATTTTCATCTGGTCTGCCACCCACCAGGCAGAGCCGGTTTGGTCCTGAGAATGGAGAAGAAGGGGTGGAGTTTTCCTCGTTGCCACCAGACCAGTCGGTTCTGAGAAGAGGCTCAGCGTCATCTACTGGCTTCAGAAGAAGACAAGTGTCTCGCTTGATGAGCCTCCAGGAGCCTATTCAAGCTAGTAATAGAGAGGCCAATGGAGTTCATCCTGTCCGCCAGTCAGCAGCTTCAGATAAGCCATTCATTGTGGGTGGAGTCCAACTGATGTAAGTTGTTGTTGTTTTTGTTTTTTGTTTTTTTCATTTTTGTGTGTGTATGTGTGTATGTGTGTGTTTGTATCTTGTGTGTTTGGGATTTCGTTGCTACAAAAGAGTAGGGAAAATATAAGTGCACTCAACGTCATAGCACCTTGTTAATTAAGGAATATGTTTTATGGCTTTGTGTAAATTGCTTTTCTAGTCCATCTCACGAACTTGTATTTCATGGAGAGAAGGAAGGTGATATCCTGAGCATGCTCACACTTCGAAACATCCGTGATGCTCCGGTGGCATACAAGGTTGGAGAAGGGTGATTAGGGTTCAAACATGATTTGAACGTGTATTTGTCTCTGTCTGTGATCAGGTCAAGACGACTGCTCCTCTGCAGTATAAGGTCAGACCTAACCTGAACACTATTGATCCCAAATCTGTTGCCAAGATCCAAGTCTTTCTCACTCAAGGTTTGTTGTTCAGTATCTATTGCCACGGGTATATTGAGTGTGGGTTTCTTGTAGAAAATTTATGTTGTTTTTTTTATTTTATATATTTTTTTAATATTGTTGTTGGGGGTGTTTTTTTTAAGACTGGAAGATATGTTTTTTGTTTGTTTGTTTGTTTATTTATCTTCAGGTTCAAAGGTGAGCGGGCAGGACAAGTTTCTGGTGCAGACGTATTCATTCCCTGATTCGTCCTCTGTGCCCAAGACTGATGACCTGCCCAGGTTCTGGAAGACATTGTCTCCCACAGACATCTCTGAGCACAAGTGTGTGTGTGTATGTGTGTGTGTGTGTGTGTGACCCTCCCTCTCTTCCCTGACTCAAAGCATCATAGGAGCCTTGGGATTCCCCAGATTAACCCGGGAATCCCCAGATTTAGACTGCATGTTACCTATTGTGTAATTTCGCTGTCTTGGTGCCACTATATTTGTGAACCTATATTTTTCTTCTGGTGAAAACTCTCATGCATGCTTATAGTAGTTTTGGTGGGCTTTCTTGAATTGTGATAGAAGTTGCACTGAAAAATTGTTGAGTGGGCGAGCATGCACTCTCTTCATCATTGTTATATCTGCTAATTTGTTCATTTATACTAGACTTGGATCTGAATGCAAAGTTTAACACTTATTCTCCTCTTTCAGGATGCGATGTCGTCGGATGACGGATGCCCCGCCCAGACCAGCTATCAAGCTGTCATCTCAGTCCGCACAGCAACAGCATAAGGCAGCAAGTTCAGAATCGATGACCACTTCATCCAAATCTCTCAGTCTGGAACAAAAGGTAAGAGGTGGCTAGTTGACTTGGCCAGTTGCATCTACACACATTCATGCGGCTAGTTCTAGAAACTGTTTATAGCTGTTGCTTGTAGTTGACTAATTGTGATCATCAACGAACAGATCTGGGTCATTTAGCCCCTCCCTCTTGTGTGCACTTGTTCCATAGGTCCAGAAGTTGATAGACATGAACGTGAAGCTGCAGCATAGTGTCACTTCTCTGAAACGACTCAACTATGTCATCTTTCTTCTGCTCATCTTACTGGGCATTCTTTTGACTTCACTTATAAATAAATTTGTTCCGTTCTATCAGTAGTTCTTCTGAAGGTTGCCGGCATTTATTTCTCGTGTGATGTTTGAGTTCCTTTTTTTTTATAATCTAATAAATTGTTGTGTTTGATATAATGCAATTATTTGACTTATGAGTATGACCCTATGATTATTTAGTGCAGTTTCCAGCAGACACACCCACTAACGATTAGTGGTACCAATTTTATTAAATGAACGTTTGCTTCATCCAATCAGTGAATCAAGTAGCCAAGTGCTAGATATTGTGTCGTGTGCCTTGGACCTCACATCGTGAAGAGGGTGTTACACTATTCACCATTATGTCTTCCTCCAACAACCTCTGACTAGGAGGTTTCTGAGGCTAATGAACAACGCTAACACACACACACACACACATACTTATAGTCAGAAGCCAGATTTTTTATGCAGAACAATTGTAACATACTGATGAAACTAATTGACTACGTAGGTACAAAACTGTCCTCACAACTTACATATTATATACCCTGTACACCCACTAGGCACAGACATGTCTTGTTGAAGAGTTCTTACTGACCTATGCCTCAAATCAAAATGATTGCTACTATGCAACTTTTCTAGAAATCTCCAGAAACTTAGGAGCAGCACTCTAATAAAATTATGTCCTCTTAAAATATGACGTTAGTTTCATGTTAGTCAACAAATAAAGAACAAGTACAATATCTTGTATGCAGTGAACCCACAACATTCACTCCTCCTGTAATTAACTGGGATGGGTACCCAGAATAGAACTTCACAATGTATTAAATATCCAAAGGAAATGCAAGTTAGATGGAACAGCTTACAAATGTCAGTTTGAATGTTTCTTCCGGTTATCTCAGGAGGGGTGGTGGGGGGCGTTGTGTGGGAGGCCACATGGGAGGACCCCCTTGAGGAGGCCCTTGAGGTGGAGGTCCCATGAGAGGAGGGCCGCCTTGGGAGGGTGGGCCACGGTTTGGTGGTGGCCCTCGCATCAGGGGAGCACCAGGAGGAGGGCCTCTCGGTGGAGGGGGACCTGGAGGTGGCATTCGAGGGGGCATTGCCATAAGAGGACTTTGGTGAGGAGGGGGTCCTGAAGGGGGCATTCGAGGGGGCATTCCCATTGGGGGACCTTGGGGTGGTCTTTGAGCTGGTGGGCCTTGTCGAGGAGGTCCAGGAGGAGGCATGCGAGGGGGCATTCCCATTGGGGGGCCTTGAGGAGGAGGCCCTTGAGGGGGATGACCCTGAGGAGGTGGTCCTTGAGGAGGGGGTCCGGGAGGAGGAGGTCTTTGAGGGGGAGGGCCCTGAGGGGGAGGGCCCTGACGAGGGGGTCCAGGAGGAGGAGGTCCCTGAGGGGGAGGTCCTGGAGGTGGCATACGTGGTGGAGGCATTCCAACTGGAGGGCCAAGATGAGGAGGAGGAAGTCCTTGCCGAATTGGAGGTGGCCCGTGAGGAGGCATTTGTGGAGGCAGCCCCATAGGAGGACCTTGTGGAGGGGGCCCATGAGGAATTTGAGCTATAATGGAACAATTGAATGGTAAAATGTGTCAATCAATAAACAAGCCAATAAACACTCAAATGTTAAACAATAAACAATAATGTAATAGCAACAAGCACAGCCAAACAATGTATAACCAACCACCTTGCCAGAACCACATTGCAGAAGGCTGGACGGCAGTGGGCGGAGCATCCGCAAACAGCTGGTGAGGTCGATCGATCTGTGTGAGTGGATTCTGAGCTGCCAACATTCGCTCAGCAGCAGAACCGTGCCTCTCTCCCTTAGCGTCTTTCTTGAAGGCGTAGGAGACACTGATGGCTCTGTTGCAGAGATGCTGGCCATTCATTGCTTCAATGGCTGCATCACTCGAGTCAAAACTTGCATAGTTCACAAATGCAAATCCTTTAGAATTCCCCGTGTCTGGATCTCGCATAATCTGAAACATACGCATGCAAGGACAAATGAATATGGCTGTGAACGATGGGTAAAATAACATGGAGGACTCAGAAACCACTCTTGTCACCCTCAAATTTAGCTAAAATATTGACGAGAACTAATACCACACTTGTGAGGTTACACTGACTGGGACCACACCAAACACTTTTAACTCAGTCATGATCATTACTTTTGAATTTCAACTACATGTAACTCTGAGCATACAAACCTGTAGCCCTATAATTATTCACCCTTTACCGATTTCAAGCAGTTTTTATTCAAGCAGTTTTTATTCACCCTTTACCGATTTCAAGCAGTTTTTATTCAAGCGGTTTTTATTCACCCTTTACCGATTTCAAGCAGTTTTTCACAAGTAAGGTCATGGTAAATCCACTTCTATCTAGTAGTTAGAAAAAGGTTAAGAGCTTGCAATAATGAGCTCAACAAATTAGTGTAGATAGAATCAGTATCACATAAGTCAAGATGACAGTAAACTACAAGTGATGAGCTGCACCTCTTTGCATCATGTGTATGTATGAATACATGTATTTCAGCAAGGCTCTGCACAACACACCATGCAACTAGGAAAATTAAATTCACACTTACAAACCTTAGGTGTCTGAAGGATGACTCCGAAAGCACTGAAAATATCATACAACAGCTTCTCGTCTATTTCGGGATCCAGGTTACCGATGAAGACGTTGGCACCCACATCCAAATTTTTTGTGTTGGACGCAGCCTGGACAATAAAAATGTAATCAACTAGTAACACTCTTTTTAGTGCCCTGTGATGGCGATTGAGTTTGCCCAGCAAATGGAATCCAATTAGACATTAAGTGACACATATCACCAAAATAATCAACTATACAGTTTTAAGTAAACTGAGTGACTTCGTAAATGATTCACGAGTTGACCTAGTTGCTCCTAATCCTCCTGCCTTAATGAACCTTCTCTGGTATTGGTCTTAAAAATTTACAATAAAAAAACAACTCTAGTGGAATAAGAGGTCTGAATGAGGTGAAGCAAATATCAAACTCACTTAAACCATACATGAAACTCCACATTAAACCTGAAACTGTGTCACTTGCCTTGCTCATCCACTAAACATGATTAGCAGTCCTAACCTTGTTGACGCGGATGGGTTTGCCGTATACTTTAATCATGTTCATAATCTTGATGGCATAGTCTGCATCATCTTCACCCATGAACTCTACGAACCCATAGCTCTGATGCTGCTGGGTAATGCGGTCTCGAGGCATGTGTACATTGACTGGACAACAAACACCACAAACCAAGAAAGCCAGTCTGTCAAATTTGCAGTTACTATTTTAAGCATGACCTTTGTTGAAGATTCCTTACCTACTGGGCCTGCTTGGACGAACAATTCCCAAAGCATGTTCTCCGACACCAACGAGTCGAGCCCACCAACATACACAGTAGCATCTAAAGAATAATTCTTGATTTATGTAGATAAACCAAGTTGCAATTACCTTGATTCCTCTCCTGTATAGGCCCGGCTGACATCACAAATTAAAAAAAAAAAAATCTTACGCAGTTGGTGTACGTCCCGTACCTATTTAATTTTCGTCTTGCCGTTTCGTCCAGATTTTGTCACTTTTGCGCGCGGCCAAATGAGCATACCCCCCCCCCCCCCTTCCTTTTTTTTTTTTTTTTGGTAAAGGGTCTCTGGCAGACTATATGGTGCACCGCTCCTACAGGCGGGCCAGACTAATATGCTTCCTTTACCGCTAGTGTGGCGGCTCTTCAGTGGGTAAAATAACAATATAGAACTTTAGTCTGGCGTCGCCGACCCTTTTCCTTCTATTATTATTATACGTGGGCGAAGGAAAAGGGTCTGGTGAAGCTAACGTATACTACTTGTGCAACCGCACACGCAGCTATAGCTGCATGCCAATCAGATTGCTTGAAATAGTCACGTGCATTTAGGGAAAAGTCTGCGTGGCACGCCTTCTTCTTGATGATACGGATCGTTAGCTTCACCAGACCCTTTTCCTTCGCCCAATAATAGAAGGAAAAGGGTCGGCGACGCCAGACTAATAGAACTTATGGGTATTATGGCTGGTGGAAGTTATTGATCTAGTCTCTTGAACTGATATAATGTGTAAGTTGTAGTAATTTAGCTTTCACTGCATGGAGTGTTGCATAATACCGACATAGTTGTGCAGCAGTTTAATTTATGCCTCGCCAAGCAGGTGTTAGTATTTATTTCTACCATTTTTGTGATAAGAATTTTGCAGTCATTTATTTTAAAGAATGTAAGATCACAATATTAAGTTAGTTGTGTATTGACGAGCATGTGCGTATTTCATTGATGGAATTGTTAGTGCATAACCAAAAAAGTCTTACACCACTTTGTTGTCTAGATACTTGGAGCCACCCATGGTGTTGTGACTGAATCAGCAGTTACTGGCTGCTGATTCAGCTGTGAGACTTGTGTCTCCAGTAGTATGATTAAGCTGATGATACTGGATAGGGAGTATGACTGTGACTATAATTTTGATGCTATAGTGATAGTGAGGTTATGTATGTACACCAAGTGAGATCATAGATGGTTATATATATACATGCACATATATGTCTATATGTAACTATTACATAGGCAGTAAGAATTTTTTCAAACTAAGTGATTATGATATTTAATGCTTAGCTCGGCACTTTAGTGAAGTGACTAATGAGTGGTTGAAATTGAACTTGTTTTTGATTTTTGCAGTTTCTGTGTATACACAGTGTTACTAGTAGGTGCTATAGTTCTTTCCCGGAGTAGAAAGCTGGATACAAGTTTTCAATTAACTCCTGTCTTGAAGCTAAAGGTTTTCCATAACTTGTGCTTTATAAATAATTTTTTTGTACAATCATAATTTAAAAGTACGGTAGTACAGTCCAGATTTATTTTTTAATGGTTTATTAATATTATCATTTAATTGTCATTTTTCCAATAAATTAGCTTCTGGGAAGACATTTGAATCAGAGGAGCTGAGAGCCCGTCATGTTGAACTAATGCAGCTCATTAATCTAGACGTCCTCCTACCTATCCTTAAAAAAAGGAAAGTCCTCTCTGATCAGGACATGAAGCGAGTGGTTGACACAAAGCATTTTGGCTCCATTGAGAGGGCAGCCTTTCTCCTCAACATCATCTACAAACAAGACCAACCCACCATTGACAAGTTTGTGGGCTGTCTTCGAGAAGATAAGAAACATTATGGGCATCGTGAAATCATAGAGCTCTTGGAAAAGGAAACTTCAGAAGAACTTGGTCAAAATCCAGTCTTTGAAATCCTGAATAACTCCCTCAAGGACATTTCAGAGTCTGTCAACATTACCAGCTTTCTCAAGACGCTGATGGATAATGGAGCCATTGAGGTAACGTCATTTTTGGATCTTGTCGGCCATGACAGGACTCCCGTAGAGAGTTTAGAAAAGCTATTGATTGGATTGGAGGGTAAAGGAACGCAAGGCTTTGTGGACTTCTTGTCAGCTCTGCGTGCGGATTCCACTGCTGCACATGACAAGCTATTCAAGAAACTGTTTTCTAAAGGTATGTTGGAGAGGAGGATGAAGGGGTGGAGCAAAGAACTGATATATGCACCTACTACAACCATAAGGAAAAAAAAGCACTAACAATATAAATAAAGACATCACAACAAAGTTTGTTGTTGTTGTTTTCAAAAAAAAATTGGTACTTGTCTTACCCAATCAGGAATGATTATTATAGGGTCGGTCTCTTAGTATGTACCATTGTGCATGCATTTTGGGGAGGTTTCTGGAATTCCATGCAAGGCAGAGCTATAGTATGTCCAAGTTGAGTTGGCCGCAAGAAAAACTTGAATAACTTTAGAACGGAAGCAGCCACACATCCGGGGTTTGCACCATTGGAAAGCTCGCGCCGAAGCGGCTATAAATATTCCCTCAGTAAACGCCAAAACCGGAGGGAAAGTGCTATTCCAAAACTCAATACAAAAGTCTACGGGAATAGAAAAAAACCACAGCTTTCCCGCTTTACACGCGCCTGAATTTTGTCACGCGGTTTGGTGCAATCGATCACATGTAAAGTTTTCAATGAGCTTGACAATAAAAATTAAGCTTAAACAATAGTACAGATTTCAAACAAGAACAATAGTGTCATCCTTGTGAACTACAGTAGAATTCTCACAGGTAGACACCGTGGCTCTCAAACAGCTTACAATACTGGGCCGCCTTAGTCTTCTGTGGCTGGTAATTTCACTCCTTCAGGTTCTTCTCTCTAGGTGCGTACCTATGAACAGAACAGCGCCGGGAAATAACTATTTAGAACTGCAAGACGGCCTTGACTAAACTCTAGCAAAGTTATTTCATTAATAATGCGCACCCAAGTAGCCACCCCTTTTTCACGTGAACATTGCTCGCGCGTCAATTGCAATTAGTTCACATGACTAAATTGCTTCCGGTTTTTTACCAAGTGCATTCCTCGTTTACTGCGCTTGCGGTTGTGCCAACTCAACTTGGACATACGATAGTATTTCACCAGACATGTGATTTTTATACTTGCAGTTATATTAATTCTTTACTAGCAAGTACCCTGCCACACAGTAGCGCTTGATGTATTAACTTGGGAATGCAGCTCAGCTAATGCAAAATTATTCGTGAATACACACACTGTCGTTTCTTGACCCTCACTGTCGTTTCTTGACCCTCACTGTCATCAACGACTCTTTCTAACATGTTACAGATGATGCTATACCAACCAGGCCCAGCTAATGAATTATTCATGAACACACACTGTCATTTCTTGATAACGAGACATTTTTTATTACCTTCTTTTTCAAAGTATCTTGCTACCCTGCCCCTCGGATGTTGCGCTATTCCTTCTGCCTCTGACACCAGCTGACGTATTGTATTCATGTTGTGTGTGTTTAGTGCAGAAGTTCTTCAAAGAAGATGAGCGGGCAAAGGAAGTGTCTTACAGTGATCGCATTGCCATCCTTCAGCTGGAGACCAGAGAGAAAGTACTTGAGAAAGAAGTTACTCAAAGATTAAAAGTTAACTTCTCCAAGTTGGTGAATAAGATGGACCTGACCTCTCTGACCCCTTACCTCAAGAAGAGCCTGGTGTTGACAGATGATGAGCTGAAGGACCTTCCTTCAGGAACTGCAGGGAATGAGGCTCTCTTGAATCTGATGAGCTCAAAGACTCCTTTCTGGACGGTTAAGTTTGCTGAGTGTTTGAGAGAAGATCCCAAGAACCAGGATCTGGCACAACTTCTCTTCCCACCCCCTCCAGGTAAAACTCGTTAGTGCAGATTACATGTGGCAGGTTCAAATATAATTGTGTAGCTCAAAAATTAGAAATTCCATTTTTTTTTAGAAATTGGTGTTTGATAATTTGTGTAGTGTAAGTCAGTGAGTATATTGTAGTTGTGGTCTTTCAGTGTGTGTATTGTGTGTGTGCGTGATATAGCTCCAATAAAGCAGACAGTGGCGGGAGCCAGTGACGGTCAACACAGGCATGGTACGTTGTTGTTGGCTTCACCTGGCGTGAAGACATGGAGTCATGGTGTTGGTTGGTCTGGTGTGTCAAGTTTTCACACGCATGATTCCAAAACTGATACTCAGATCTGAATTGATTATACGTAATTTTAATGGGATATATAATGATATTTATGTGCTACTCCTGAAGTTATCAAATGATGCCTGCTGAGGTTGGTGTCCCTGAGGGTTGGTAAATATTGACTGTATTTAGCGAACCACTTAAATTGGTATTGGTCATCACTTTAGTGAACATGTTGACTTCCATTTCTGTAGACAGAGTGGCTGTATTTATGTCTATGAGAAAGTACGTCAGAGTTGAAGAAGACTACACCATGCAGGATATGTCAGTGGACAAGAGATTGGCTGTTCAGAGGTACTGGCAATAATTTGCTGTGGATTACTATTTCTTCATTTATTCTATATTTTCTCCTTTCCTTAATTTGTCTCTATTCAATCCCTCTCTCTTTCCCTCTCTCCTTTCCTCTCTCCTTTCCTCTCTCCTTCCATCTTGTTCTTATGTGAAAGGAAAAAGTTGCTAGAGAAGTTTGAATATTTGAACTTTAAGATTGTTGACTTTGAGTTGAAAGGCACGCCTCCTGTGGATGAGACTCAGGTCATGACTAAGCCAGGACACGAGAAGAAAGAAGATGGCAGAGAGAGCACTCGTTCTTCAAACAATAAGGAACTTGAGAATGCCTTTACAGAGAAAGTGGCCAGTGTGTGTGCTGAAGAAGCAGTTGTGTTTATTTTTATGAGCGGGATTCAAATTCCCCACGAGGTAAGATTTCCTTCTCATGAATAGTAAAGATCGAGCAACTCATTCGTTCTTTCTCCATATGTTTCTTTGATGGATGCTGATGGGCTGACAGGAAAATGGAGTGAGTTTTTTTATTTTATTTTTTTATTTTTTATTGTTCCAGTTGTAATGGTATTTTTTTTTTTTTTTTTTCATGTTTCAAGAAGCGAACGGGCGCCATTTTATTATCAGAGGTGTCAACTATCAGTAGGAAAGAGGTATGAAATTTTGAATGTTAGGCTAGATTAGCCAATGTGTGTTATGAATTGGTTTATAATTTTTTTTTAATTTCTTTACTTTCATCCTTTAACTTAGAGCACAGATTGTGTGAAGGCTCAAGACTTGAAGCGATGGATGACTCTCATCTCTTCCTGTCATGTGACGTTCCTCGTGGATTGTGAGCATAACTTTGTTGCCAAGTATGGGAAGCAGAGGACACCAGACTCAGTGGACATGGTGGAGGATCCATGGAGCATGCTCAGTGGACTCAATCTCAGCACAGTCGTCTTTTATCTGCAACCTGACATGTCGGCTCTTCCTCAGCTAACAGATGAGGATGTAAAGAATGCCGCCGGCAGCCTCACTGAGACTTTCTTGTTCGCTCTCTCTCATTGCTACTCGAACAAGAAGAAGGAGAAGGATATCAGCTATCTGTCCCACCGCAGGTTCTACGAGGCCATGTCCTTCTTCTGGCATAGACGTGGCCGAATGCATAAACCTTTTGTCCCTGCCATTGTGGTGAGGTGTGGTCTGTTCGGTGGTTTGGCTATTCACACATGTGGGCTGGTGGTTTGTATGGTTAATTACTATTGTTATTGTCTATGCATAGGGGCATAGTCCAGTGTGTACACACACAAATGCACACACATACATACTGACATACACACACGAACACACATACATGCACATGATTTTGGTCAACTGATGTTTATAGTGTGGTAATGGTCTCCTATATCCTTCAATGACTTAAGCCAATATGTAGCACACCTCAACATTTTGCTAGATGACATACTCTACAATGTGTCTGGTAAACTGATTGCAGCACGAGAAAGTGAAGAAAGTCACAAAAAGTGGAGAGAGAAATGTTTAAGTTATTTATAGCTTCAGGGGAAGACAAAGCTTAGAGAGTTGAGTCCATCGGAAAATGAGAAAGAGTTTTAGCATTGACCATGTGAAGGATGTAGGTTTATGTAAGAGTTGGACAGATAGGCAGAGAGAAGCGACATCAATGTTGAAGGTTGAAGAGTTTTTGTGTCATCCACTAAAATAATTGTTATTGCACCTTTCTTATAGGGGGACAAAGATCGTGAATTCTTAGGACGAAAAGTAATCCCTTACCAGCATGCCTTTATGATGAACCTAACTGGTGGTCATGGCAACCAGGGGTTCGATCTAAACAAGTTACATGTGAGTCAAGTTATTATTGTGGCACTTTCCCATCTTCTTAGTCCTTTACTCCTTGTGGTACAGATTCAGATTGGTAGCCTAGTAGATCTCTACCAGGGAGACCAAATTGACGTCTTTCACGTCTTGCGACCTGGAATACGTGTAAGAGGTGTGGTCAAGGAGTCATATCCAATCAGCTGTTCAGTGATGATAAAACTTGATGAAGAACGCAAGAAACTGCAGAATGTTCTTGCAGAGGTTTACAAGGCAAGTCTGCTGGGAATGGACAGTCGAAATATATTACAAGTTTTCTGTCATTCTTTCTGTCAAAAGTTTAATCAAAATATATAATCTGTCAAAGCTTGGTTCTGAGACTTGGTCAGTCTTACAACAACTGTTAAACTCGCATGTATTAATTTTTTTACAGGATAGCTCTCTTCGTAGTAAAGACCATTCTACGGAATTCCTGTGGGCCCTCAGGGTGTTTCCAGTGAATGATCGTTACATTGTAGCCACAGATGGTCTGAGTGAAGGTGAGTGAGCAACCTATTGTCAACTCTCTCTCTCTCTCACCTCCCATCTTTGTCTCTGGTAGCTGACACCATTACCATCAAGACATACCTGGAGACAATGTCTCTGCATCTGCGCTATGCATCTCGTGGAGACAAGTCAGTGAGATGAGTTTTGGACCTGCTGGAACTGAGATTTGACTATGTGGTATTGTGGTAGTCATTACTAGCATAGGATGTACTGTTTATATGTTCCATGTGCTTGGCTAATTTGCTTGAACTCATTGTCTTTAATTAGAGCTCACCTCACGGTATGTAAGAGTGAAGGCAAATACTTTGTGAAAGATGAGACTAAGGAGTTCAAAGACGAAGTGAAAGTTATAAGACTAGAACTCATTCTCTCGTTTTTAGGTGAGTCTCTTTGAGTGAATTTAATTTAAGCACATGTCTAATATTTTTAATGGTTGTTGTTTGTTTGTGTGTGTGTGTGTGTGTGTTTGTGATGTGTATACTTCATGTAGAGGCAATAGCATGGTATAAGCATGTTAATTATATTGGTGACAAGGAAAAAACTTCAACTTACTTTCACTGTTTTATGACTTCAGGTGGGTGTGGTTTGTGGGTGTGGTTTATTTGGCTATACTTAGACTTTTATCACTTGTAGAGCGTCCGTTACTTCAAGTTGCCGTCCCACTGTGCGAGGAGTTCTATATTTCTTACTCTTCGCTGGAGGGTGGTGGTCGGCCTACCGGCCATGAAGGCATTCTGCAGAGCACAGATTCTCAAATGTTCTGGAAACCAGAACCTCCCAATAAGGACCCCAACCCTTGCATGGAGGTTGTGTTTCACAAAAATCACATTGTCACTTCAATAGAATTGAAAGGTACTTGTCCTGTACATACATACGTGAGTGCTCTACACTGCACATTGAATAGGCAGAGGTAAAAACAAACAGGTAAGGTACTGCATTTAGTCTTATTTCATACACTTGTTCTCTCAGAGGTGAGCTGTACAATGCCCCTCCCCCAAGAAGAACCTGCTTATATAGTTATAATTCAAACAATGATTAATTAAAACTTCAACTAAAATTAAGCACTACACATTGCTTTCTTAATGGTAGCTTCTGTAGTATCAAATTTACCAATAGAATTGTTTTTACCATGTGAAGTACCACCCAGCTACTTTAGAACCAGATAATCTGGTAATGGGTCTTCAATGTCATAAGTTAACCAATCACAGCAATTTGGTGAGAAATAGTAAGATGTAGTTAATGCTGGGAGTACCAAAGCAACAAAGACTGAGGACACGTACTCCTAAGGAGGAGTATTTTAGGTAACACACTGCATGTGTGTTATAGGGACCTTACCTATCATCCATACATGATGCCTATAACGTGTACTCGATTTTCAATATTACTTGCTTCACTCCACCAATGATATTAGAACTAAATTTATAATGCCACTTACACCTTTAATAATTCTTCATTTTAAAACTAAGGCAGCTAATTTTCCTGAATGGCCAAATTGCTAAGCATGCAATTCGTAATCTGTTAGTTGTAGTTTATAGCCTTATCCAATGAGTTGAGTGTTTTATGTATGACTTGTAGGGGACTATCGTGGAGGCAGTGACAAGTCTGAATACGTGAGGAATGCTAATGTCTTCCATCAGAGCTTGGTACTGAATGTGGAGGAGGGGGTCCATGCTGCTAGATCAGGTCCTCTCGAGTTGCATGTGGACCCTTACAACGTTCAGTTTATTTCCATCACTCCGAAGGAGAAGAAGGACTTCAGTCTCACTTTCAAGCCTGTTGTCAACTTCTCAGTCCCCAACAAAAGTAAATGCTCTAAGCATCAGAAGATAAATGCTCTAAGCATCAGAAGATATAATATGTGGAATAATTAAGGGACTGAAATATTATATTAGATATCTTTAGTTAACAAAGACAAGTTTTGTTTTTTGTTGCTTTTTTGTTTTTTTTGTTTGTTTTTTTTGATCAATTTTCTTTTTTTCTTTTTGTGCAGCTTTGGAATTTGTGAATGTCATTAATTGGAGCTTCCACCAGCAGCGCAAAACTCCCTGGAAATTCCACCCTCCGCCCGACCACAGAGGTTATATAAAATTAGATAAACAGCAGTTGATCACTTGGTCAGGAAAGGCTAGTTCTCAGGAGCCGGTGGTGTTTGATCTGGGCATGCCTGGATTTGAAATACAGAAGCTGTTTGTTACAAGTATGTAGCTATAAAAATTATTTTAGTTGTGCCATATGGTCCTGCAAATTGTTTGCTTTTAAGATAACAACACTGACAGTTTGAGATTCCTCTTTCAACTGAAGTCTTGTTGGAAGAGGGAGACATTGCCCGAGTTTCCTTCTGCCTGGCCGTGCAAGTATGAGTTTCCAAAACCTATTGTTCTCTCTAACTTCCAGCTGATACCAGTCAACTATGCCCAGCAGGGAGAAATTAAAGTTCAAATGCAGCTCTATGGAAACAAGAAAGGTAAATAAACTGAGATGGTTGCCGTCACATCCCTCAAGAAGGTTTTCTGTTCAAATTCTCTTAAATATATAATATGGAGCGCAGTTTCTATTGGTTAGTAGCAATAACCACAAAGTTCTTTTCCAGTGAAATGTGTACGTTAGCTGTAAGTTTTCTCTATTGTTTAGTATGAGATATTTTATGAGCATGTGGGGGCGAGTAACAATAATGAGCACATGAGTGAAATCGCATGATTCCCATATTGTACGACGAATGTAATTCTTATTATACACTGGATTTTTTTTTCCCAAAACAGTTAACGTTCAGAGGTAACTCCGCCATTGTACTTCTAAAAATTCAGCTGTCCAAACAGCACACAGGCGTGGCGCATTGGAGCGTTCAATATGCAATGTTCTATATGGTTAAATATTCGCGCAATACGGAAATACTCGAGGAAATATCCAACATATAAATATATATATTGTGTATTGAACTGTATCCAGTATCTGTTGCCACTTCATTAAAGTGATCAGGAATTTGTTTATGGCAGTATTTTCGCGTATTACTAGTGTTCTGGGTTATTACTAGTGTTCTGGGTTATTACTAGTGTTCTGGGTTATTACTAGTGTTCTGGGTTATTACTAGTGTTCTGGGTTATTACTAGTGTTCTGGGTTATTACTAGTGTTCTGGGTTATTACTAGTGTTCTGGGTTATTACTAGTGTTCTGGGTTATTACTAGTGTTCTGGGTTATGTTCTGGGTTATTACTAGTTCCTTTTGGTTTATTGCAATATATTTATAACTCATTTGATACCCGACGGTGTCACTCGTCTGATTACTATATATACACTTTTGCCTTCGGCAGTTGTTGGCGAGCAAGCGAGACACTTACAGGGGCAGCACAATCAAGGTTCCGTGATATTCTCCTGTATCCAATAAATAAATAATGTATGTATGTATGTATGACATTTGGTATGCTAGAAACTTTACAATGTGTGTGTGTGTGTGTGTGTGTGTGTGTGACTTTACATTTCTCCAGATGGAGACATTGAAGTAGAAGAAGGACAACTTCTCTCTTTTCATTTCAACAATTATAGACCACAAGCACACTTTGTGTATATTATCAATCTAGAAGAAACAGGTAAGGTGATGGTTAAATGAAAATATGAAATGAAGTCGTACTAATTATAGGTGCTATAAAGTTCCTCATGAAAGATGTGGCAAACCCTAAGGTCGTCAGTTCAATCTATCCTGTCATGAAAAAGCTAATACAATCTACCATTCCTGGAGGTAAGTTGAACTTATTGACCCTTAGCGTGCATGCGCGAGAGGGTTATAGTAGTCGTTCTGTCTGTCTGTCTGTCACGCTCTGATTTTGGAGATTACTGACAATTAACAATTGATTTAGGTATGAACTTACTCAGGACGAAGATTTACCTTTTATTGTGCTACTTTTTTTAATTTCGGGCTAATTGTTGAGAAAACACAAAGCTTTCAACTCCGCGTAGGTACCAGCTTTTATGGGCAACACCCCCTAGCGTCACGTCATAATCACGTGAGCAAATAATTGCTGCAGCCAGCGGTATAGTTCGCTTTATGCTCAGGGAAGTTAACGGAGTTGAAAGAAGTGAAATTTCGCGTTGAAAATGTATACAGGTGAGTGTTTCTGGCTAGTTTAGCTTCTTTTCTTATGAAGACAGCATTTCCATGTACCATTTTCATTGGTCGAGCTATTTTGATACCTCATTAAAAAAGCTAACAGATTGCTTGTTCTTTTAGAAGGAGATTATATTGCAATAGCTAAGTAGTGTTTCTTTGGTGCTTCATTTGTATCATGACCCTACACTTGTGCTCTCTTACCAGTTATTTCACTTGAGCACACACACACACTCATACATACACACACACACACACACACTCACACTCACTCACTCACACTCACTCACAAAAGCCCATTACTCTATTCTGGTCTTGCAGGCTATAATCCAGATTCTGGCTCTATCAGAGACACTTACAAAGTCCTCGTATGTCCGCGGCAGCTATATTTAGACGCATTCTTTCAGAAGGGGCCCAGTTCTTACCATCAGTCTCTCTCATACAGGACCACCTCTTCTCTTGGTCATAAGGTACTGCTTGTCTCATTAGTTTAATGGTTCTGTGTATCAGAGATCAATCTATCACTCCAATATAGTTTTACTTCTATAGTAACTAATTCTGTTTACAATAAATGAAACCCACTCATTATGAGTACAGTGAAGTCTCCGATAAAGGACACTCCGACGAAGGGACAATGTATTGATAATCTCTCTTAGAAAGACAAACCTGAAGTCCCCCCAAATTAATTCCTGTACCAAAAATAATACAAATAGAATCTCCTAAAGAGGACAATCCCTCTACAAGGGACAAAATGCGCTGAATTTATATTGCTCCCAAAGTGTCCTTTATCCGGAGACTCCACTGTAGTAGTAGTAGTAGTAGTAGTAGTAGTAGTAGTAGTGGTGGTGGTAGTGGTAACAATAATAATAATATAATTACAATAATAAATGTTTATATTTTTTTCCTTTCTCTCTTTTCAGGAAATGGGGAAAGATGTGTGCCACTGTTTTCAATTTAAGGTGAATGTGAAGCAGAGAAACATATGAGACTTCGTCCAATCTTGTATTTCATTTCTATAGCAATCATTAATCAAATCTTTATTAAATCAATCTTTCAAATATGTTTTATCAGCATGCTATCTTTTGGTTATATAAGATTTGGATGGGTACTGACAGTACTTCACTCTTCTCTACAACTGCAGTAGGAATTCAATTATTCGCATATTACTCTACTCAAATATTTGCTGCAGAGATACAAAATTCGAATTTCGTTGCTGCTTTGGTCATCACCGGTGATTAAAAACCCTTTACCTTAGACCGATGTCGGGTAAAAGGTCGAGCAAGTCCACAAATAGTGTTTAAAATGTCCACTAGGGCCAACGCAAAATACGACGAGTCTGAAAATTACGGACAATGGATGGAGTACGACACGTTCGAAGAAGTGCGTTACATATAGTAGATAGCCTCAGTCCTACATTTTGTGTTTGTTATTTTTGTTTCAAGGGTGGAACGTCCGCAGCAACAGATCTATCGCAAAACGACAGAGCAGTGCATGTAGACTTTTTTAATGGTAAAGTGAATAATTAGTACATAGTCAATTTAGAATTAATGGCAAATGTGAGGGTTGAGCAGGTCTACCAAGCGGTTATGTTATTCTTTTAATTAATATAGCCCATACTTTAGTCCCATCGTTTGCTATATACTTTTGTTTCAGATTTTGATGACATTTTTGACGATGAAAGACTGGAATAATTCATCATTCATACTCTGTCATATTGTTTCTTCTGTCATGCTTTTTAATTATCAAATAATCTCTACTGTCAATTGTAGTTGTGATTGCTTTTTAATTCACCCACGCACCTATATATGCTGACTCAGCATAAATTAAAGACGCAGCGTGTATGTAGTAATGATGGCGGTTTGATCTGGTTTGTTCCTATTTCGATAGTAGTCTGCTTTGTGCGCGCATAAATGTCAAGTACTCGAGTTGAATAACAGAATCCCAGGCTTCACTACTTTTGTCAAGTGATATTTTACCGGCTAAATTTGCCCAGATGTTCGGTGAGTTGTTGGACGAGAGTGCACGTGGATAATTACCAAGTGCTGGTCGACAGTGAATGGAGACTGGCTTAGTCGTTGTGTAGTCATCCAGTAGTTGTCCTTTGCATATTTAGGAAACACTGGAGGCACTGGCTTGTTCAGCACTCCACAGTCTGGTTTGGGGCGTGGTCTAGGACTCAACTCTGGCACCAGTAATACTGGAGGCCTGTTCAACAGGCAGAGTGGTGGTCTCTTTGGCAACACTGGAACAACAGGAGTTATTGGCAGCTCTGGAGGTGGTCTTTTCAACCAGACCCCAGCTATTCAGTCAGGAGGAGGTCTGTTTGGTGGAGGATTAGGGGGAGGAGGTGGGCTCCCTGGGAACACCAGTGGTCTCTTCCAGACCCCTCAAAGTAAGTTAGTTGGAGGATTAAATAACTAATTGCATAGAAGAGGGGTTTGTGGTTCTTGTGTATAAGAGGATGTGGTTGGAATAATATGGGTTGGTGGATGTCGCACACTACAAGGTGGCTAGTTGGCTTAGTGGCATGTGGAGGCTATAGTAGTAATGTATTCTCCTTTACCATATTCTGTTTTTTTACTGCAGCTGGAGGCCTCGGGGCACAGCAAAAGGGTTTGTTTGGAAGCCCGATGCTTGGAGGCAGTAGTTCTGGTAGCAATGTACTCGGCGGTGGACTTCTGGGTCAGACGGCCACTGGAGGTGGAGGTCTATTCAACAAGCCGCAGACCAGCGGCACTGGTGGTCTGATGGGAAGTGGCCTGGGTGGTGGCATTGTACAAAGTAGCAGCGGACTGTTTGGAGGTGAGTGAGTGAGACAGATGCAATGTGACAACTAGAGTTTCTAGGAAGAATTTGGTGCTTTAAAGTATATATATATATATATTATAATATATAATATATATATATATATTATAATATAATTATATATTTTTTATTTTTTTATTTTTTTTTTTATAATCCATTGAACATTGTCATGATACAGATTGTATCAAAATGTACTCCATATTATACTAAACTACAAGCCATGGCAAATATTGTTGAATAACTGCACCCTAGACAAAATATCTGTGCTACTGTTCGTCAACGACAACAAGCTGTTTACTCTTCATCATCAGAATTAATACAGTACTGGCAAAAGCAAGCCCTGTGGCTTCCTAACGAGAAGGGAGTTACCCTAGACTGTAACAAAATTGATTGGCAGAATGTTTTGCACAATAATGAGCTTGAATTTAAAGAAAGTGACACATATTACAGCTCACTTCTCCCCCCCCCCCCCCCCCCCCCCCCCCCAATTTAGCCCTATCACAACTGACAACATGGTATATTGGGAACTGAAATTGGAATTCAAACTGATTTCAATATCTGATCTAGAGTTCTACTTCCTTTACTTATTTTTTTTTTTTCCTCAATCTCCATCATTTCCGTATTACCATTGTGTTTATTATTATCTTCTTGCTCCTTCCCTCTTCCCCTTATATTTCTGATGTATGAGCAAGTGATCATTTCATTCTACCTTTGTTTAACCTTCAGGACTTGGGGGTGGGACTTCAGGAACCACAATGAAGTATGAACCAACCAAAGGCACAGACACTATCAATAAGAATGGCATGAATGTAAACATCTCTACTCTCCACCATTGCATCACTGCGTCTGCCCAGTACATGAGCAAGAGCTTAGAGGTGAGGGTGTGTGTGTGTGTGTGGCTGAGTGGTGAGGAAAGTGGAGCGTGAAGTTATGTAATGTACAAATATTAGAACGTGATTATGTCTTGAATCAAGTTGTGTGTATTTTAGGAACTTCGTTTTGAAGACTACAGTGCAGGGCGTAAAGGTCCTACAATGGGTACGTCAGGGACGTTGGGTAGTGGTGGTCTGTTTGGAGGTGGAGGACTGGGCGGGACCAGCATGAGTGGCGGGCTGTTTGGACAGAACAAAACTCTCGGAACCAATACTTGTAAGTTAGTTGTCACTTTTCAAGTAATTATAGTAATGGGGGGGAAACTTTCGATATTATTTTCTGCAGTGGGCGGAGGAATCTTGGGAGGGGCTCAGAATCAGCAACTTGGGCTCGGTGGTGGGCTCGGTGGTCTTGGAACCAGTACAGCAACTGGTGGGGGTCTCTTCGGCAACCAACCAAAACTTGGTGCCACTGGAGGTGGACTCTTTGGGAACAACACACGTAAGGCAAATATCACAAAGTTTTGTTTATGTTATTGTGTGTTGTTGTTTATTGTTTGTTGCAGTGGGCGGAGGGACAAGCATTCTGGGAGGTCAGAGTCAGGCCCAGCTTGGCGGTGGTTTGGGTGCCAGCACTTCTACTAGTGGCAGTCTGTTTGGTAATCAGCAGAAGTTAGGAGGAGGTCTCTTTGGGAACACTTCCACTCAGAACAAGATTGGTGTTCTTGGTACCACTGGAGGGGGACTCTTTGGCCAGCAGCAGGTTCCTGGAACCCAGCTAGGTGTGGGGCTAGGAGGAGCCACTCAGGCAAGTAGCAAGTAGAGTGTAATTATCGCTGATGAGGAGGGGCAAGTTGGTAAAGGAGTTAGTTAATAACCCGGGGGGTATGTAAGTCAGGGAGTCTATCTGTTCACCCCCTTCAGGATTCTGTTCCATATTACATAAATGTTGTTGTTGTTGTTGTTGTTGTTGTTATTATTATTATTATTATATTATTATTATTATTATATTATTATTATTATTATTATGGTACAGCTTGGAGCTGGTGGTTTGGTTGGAGGTAACTTGTTCAACCGCAACCCTGGTCTAGGACAGACAGGTGGACTGGGACAGACACAGACTGGACTCGGCTTGGGACTAGGAGGTCTCACAACTGGGGGTCTGAATCTTGGTGGAGGAGGTTTGGGGACCACTGGACTTGGGGCCAACAAGCTGGGGAGTACTCTAACTGGGACAGGAGGGACCATGGGGCTAGGGACTGGACTAGGAGGACTGGGTCAAACCTCAAACCTGTGAGTTGACTGACTGACTGGCAGGCCTCTACCTCTAGCTGGAGAGTCTTACTTTATTTTGTGCTGTTGTGTTCTTTTTTTCAGAGTCACTAATTCCCTACAGCAACAGCAGCAGCAGCAGCTGCAATTGAAGCAGCAACAGTTGGAGGTGCTAGCAAGCTCTCCATTTGGAGACTCCTCTCTCTTCAGAACTGCTCTATATGTGAGTGCTGATACAATAGTTGTCTTGTAGAGTAGTTCTATGTTGTGTTTAAACCTGAGCTATTGCTTTTACCACCTCATTTGTTTTGTTTGTTGTAGGATGAGTCCAAGCTTCAGAAGAAAGCCACACCCACTCCTGTCACGCCCAAGACTAGTCCTGGGAATATGCCCCACTATAAGCTCAGCCTCCGCCCCTCTGCCAAGCTGACCACCACTTCCCTGAGCTCTCCCTCCAGACACAGGGAGAAAAACCGTCTGTTTGAAGGCCTGGACAGTCCCAACTCTGCCACACCCACTCTCTCTGGTGGTGGGTCTCTGAGCATGAGCGTTGGAGGAGGTAGTGGTGGTGAAGCATTTGTCCCTCGCAGAAGTGTCAAGAAACTCAACATTAGGCCCAAACCCAGTCAGGTAAGGGTTGCTCATAGTTTAGTAGGGAACTCGTTGCTAATGTTGTACTCGTGCTATTGTAGATTAGAGAGTGTTTAGTTCAGGGCTGTTAGGATAAAGTCTAATTAGACTGAATTAGTGCAGTGGGTATTTTATTAGAATTCAATGTAGTGGATGGCTGGAGGCTTATCTCTAACTAAATGGTATTAATTGATTTTTAATTCTCATCATCAGATTCCTGACAACCAATTCCTGTAAGCTCATTTTCAGTAAAGAACAATTTTTTTAGAGCAGAGGAATGCGCCTTCAGGAAACTGTATGTGTAATAGTTTTAGATTGTTTACAGAGTAGTACTTCATTAAGGACACCAATCAGCAATAGCTTTGATTCTGACCAATAGCAAAAACAGCTTGATCTAAGTCAGTGCACAGTTTTCTATCTGAACTCCCCATACATATCTACACACGGAAGACTCGATGCAATACAGTAATATATAAACTTAAGATTTATACTTCCATAGTATAGTAATGATTCTGTTTATTTTTAATTCAATGTTGATTGCCTACGCCACCCAATTAGTTACTTGTAGTCATGATATTTTTATATCAGTGATATTGGTATCCCATAATTACACTCATTTGTCTACCTAACTCCCTCCTTTCCCCCCAAATGAATAAATCCTGAATAAGCCGTGCTTGTCATCCAGCAATGTTTGTGTGTGTTTGTTGTTCAGAGTCACACGTGGTCTGACTCGACCACGCCCCACGTACAAGACGCAGCTCCAAGTCCCATTCAACCAGTGAAGTCGGGCCTATCAGATAAGTCTCTGAAGGGGTCTTCTCTGAGGGAAGAAGAGGAGGAGGCTGAAGATGCACCTCTAGCAGCAAGTGATGGCACTTATGTGGCGAAACCCAGGCCAGGAGGTGGGGCCACTGGCTGGGGTCAGGGAGCTGGAAAAGACGGATCCTTCGTGGGCGTAACTGCAGAAGAAGAAGGAAAAGGAATAGAAACAAGGTGAGAAGAGAAGCAGGTAATGAGGGTTGCGTTGAGGTGTGAAAGGAGGGGAGGGGATTTGTTGACCTTTGGTGTAATGATGTTATTGCTGGATGTTAGGCGCTGTGGTGTTGTCCTGACTGACTCCTCCTACTACACTATCCCCTCGTTGGACGAGTGTGACGCCATTGCTGCTGACGGAGTTTGTATGGTGACTAACTTCACAATTGGCAGGCAGGAATACGGGGAAATCCACTTCCCTGGAAGTACCAACATCTTCGGACTCAATTTGGATAAAATAGGTGTGTGTCCATGCACTGAGGGGTGTGTCCATGCACTGAGGGGTGTGTCCATGCACTGAGGGGTGTGTTCATGCACTGAGTGGTGTGTCCATGCACTGAGGGGTGTATTCATGCACGAACATGTGAATGCTTGTGTAATCTGTCTGATATCTTCATGTGAGGTGTCCATTGTTCATGTGAACATGATTAGGCACATGTATTACAATGTACGTGCACATGTGACGTGTATTACAATGTACGTGCACATGTGACTTGTGTTTATGCACACATTCTCTTGCAGTCAAGATAGAGTCGCGTGAAGTTGTGGTCTATCCAGATGACCTATCCGAGCCCAAACCAGCTGTGGGGGAGGAGCTCAACAAGCGAGCCATTGTGTCCATGCACGGGTTTTGGCCTAAAGACAAGCAGACGCACACACCCATCAAGGACAAGGATCGGCTGCAGCGCATGAACTATACCAAGAAGCTGGAAGGACTTGTGGAGAAGATTGGAGGGACATTTGTGGACTACAAGCCAGAGAAAGGAACCTGCGAGTTTGAAGTAAGTGAGACTGCAATGCGGGGGTGGGACTTAATTGGAAGAGGTATGAAGTTATTGTTGCTGTGTTACTCTGTGGTTGTTAATTAAATCACCTGAGTAAGGCTTTCTATGGGAGACCAGTGATAATGGAATTTAGAGTAGCATCTCAGGGAAAAGTTTCATATTGAATTGTTACCTAGGTCCTTGTTACTAATTGCAAAAGCTGTACATGGCAGTATTCTGATGCTTTTATATTGCAACAGGTTCAGCACTTCTCCAAGTATCGACTGGATGGCGACGATTCCGATGACGATGATGAAGGAGGGAGTGGTGCTGGAGAAGGAGGAAAAGGAACACACGCCTGTCAAGTGGGTGTGGTCAAGAAGCCAAGAACTGCGGCAGTTCAGGTTGGACAGTGACTTCACACATGTACATTTATCAGCTGTTGTCATATATGGAACTGCCTGTAGCTATCAATCCTCTCTCTCTATCTGTGTGTCTCTTTCATTTCCAATGGTGGGATTTGTATATATTTTGTATAGAATAGACAGACATGAGTATTTCAATGTGCAATGAAGGGTCCAATGATTTATACAAGATCATCTTACAATATAAATAATAGAGATGGCTAGCAAGTTGTTATCACTTACTGGTTGATTTTGCGAATAATTGTAAAATAGTTTCTCTAGGTGTACCCAGTATAGATACATACATTGGTACAGAATGAAGTCAAGGTTATCTTTTGCATTTCCCATATGCCATGCAACATTTTACAGTTCAGCTTTCTTTTTGGATGTTTCGAGTGATTTTACTTTAATTATGAATGTTTTGTTCATGAGTTTTTTTGTTGTTTTTTTTCTGTCCCTGAAGTTTAATAATTATTTGTATGTGGACTGGTAAACAGTGTTCAGTGTGGGGGGAGGGGTGTGTCTGACCAGTAATAGCAGAATTTCGGCACATGGGATGATTGTGGCTCTTGGGAATAGCGTACTGAAGTCATAATAATTGAGCCAGGCAGGTGGTGACCCTAGTGGTATTGTTTAATAAATTCTGTCCCCCACACCTCTTGGATGGGTAGAGACTCTGTACAGTAGAACAGGAACAGTGTGCCATCTTAACTGAATCTTCGTGTCTTGCTTTTTGTCCTGTGTGTTTGCAGGCAAATAAAGGTGTCCCTCTGCTTCCTGTTCAGCCAGTACCTGTCCACCCACTTCCTGTCCACCCACTGTCTGCCCCACCTGCCCCCCTGCCCAGTATGGGAGATGAATCAATGTCTGGGGATGAAGAGTTTGAAGATGCGTATGAGGAGATGGGAGCTGCAGTATCGTCTCAGCAGCTCCCCCTGGCCCCTCCCCAGCAGCTGGTGGGACCTAGCACTCAGCATGTACAACTCATGAAGATGTCTTTCTTTACAAAAGAGGAACCTCAAGAAGAGAATCGTCCAATGGCACCAGCTACTGCCCCACGGTCACCTTCCTTGTTATTCCCTGCCGTTCATCCAACGCCGCAGAGAACTCCTAGAACGTCTATGCTGTATCGCAAACAGCCGACTCCCACTCGCAGTCCGGCAGCTCCCAGTCCTGCATCTGTTCCGATCTGTGCCCTTTACCGCTCCTCTCTGTCAATGCTAACACCTCAGAGGTTGCAACAGCCTCCTGCTTCTCCTGCTAGACACGCCTCCTCTTCTTCCTCTTCACTGGCACAGTCAGCCATCCTCATGTCCAAGAGAGACTTGAGAACACTGGTGTCTTCAAGAGAAAGCTTGCAGACTGGCAACACACGCTGCCTGTGTGATCACGGCCTCTTTCTGGGACGCTCATTCCGTGTAGGTTGGGGCCCCAATTGGACTCTAGTTCATTCTGGGGCACAAATGTCCTCGCCATCCGCTGGTAAGGTACCCAGCCAGGGAACCTTGTTCTCCAGACATGTGCCAAGCTCTGTCATGTCCAAGGACACTCCATTGCCAATTAGAGTTGTGATGGAGAAGCTAACTTGTGCTGAAACAGAATGTGATATGGTAAGTACATGTGCTCGAATGACATGGTGTGTGGCGGTGTTGTGTGTTCACATGTGTGTAGCAGTGGTGTGTGTTCACATTTGTGTAGTGGTGTGTGTTCACATGTGTGTAGCAGTGGTGTGTATATAAGTGTGTGTATGTATTTAAAAGCACAAGCTTATGTATAGCAAATATTGACTTTTTATAAACTTTATTTTAGTTGGAACCATTCCTGCTAGCCCAATTGAAAAAAACAGAATTCCATGAGGGGTCAGAATCCAATGCTCCGTATTGCTCTCCCGTTAAGGGGACGTCACTGTTAGCTAGTTTGTCTGAAGTAGCTTGTGCTCAGAGGCTCCGCCCTCCAATATCATCCTCAACCAACAGAGACAGAGAGGAAATGTCTGCATGGAATCAGTTGGAACGCGTCCTTCAGCTGCTCGTAGTCTTATGGGGAGACCTCCCACCAGAGATCAGTCCAGGTAAGTGGTTCTATTGGCTGCTATGGCAACAGTTCCTTCTCTCTCATGTGCATAATGTTATGGGTATATGTGGGTGTGGTCTCACAAACTTGATTGCTTGGTCACTTGAAGGATTTAATTGCTCACTTTCTACTAAGAGCTATAAATGTTGAAGAAATGTTTGAGTGTCTGAATACGGTTGGAGCCATTGTGTGAAAAATTGTTTTGAAGAGCATGCCTGGTATACCAAGGTGCTCTTAACGTCAATGAGGTATGAAGGTTCAATAGTGTAGTTTCAATATTCAGTCATTTTAGACTGAAATTAGTAATAATAGCAAGTATTTCTCTATTTTTACACCATAAATTTATCAAGCGCTATTATTAGATGGTTACATTTTACTCTACGTCATTAGATCCGAATGCGTATGATCATCAGATGACTAGGAAACAGAGAGTGTCTCAATGGCTCAGAGAAGCTAACAAGTCAGTCACGGACAAGGAGGTTGTGGCAAACCCTAAATCAGTGAGTTGTGTGTTATGATGAAGTAGTGTGTCAGTTGCACGGTTTAGCTGCCAGCTTTTCTACTTGGATTGTATTGCTGTACCTTTCTATGTCATGCAGGAAGACCACTACTTGAGGAGTTTGTACAGCCTGGTGGCTGGACAACAGATAGGAGCTGCTTGCAAACTTGCACAGCAGAAGAAAGACTACAAACTATCCCTCTTACTCAGCCAGTCAGCATGTCCAACAGAAGAGGCCAAGTAAGGGCTACTTTCATCCCAAGCAGTTTGGCACTATGACTCCATTATCTTTATAGGATACTGCTTCGCCTCCAGCTCGAGATGTGGGACCAGCGTGGAGCTCACCGCCATATCCACGAGGTTCGTCTCAAGCTCTTTGTCCTGCTCTCTGGAACTATGAAATGGACGTGGAGTAGGAGTAGTCCATTAGACTTGACGAGCAGTAGGAGGGAGGTGACTATGGAGACGAACACTAGCGAGGGGCTCGACTGGAAAAGGAGTTTGGCTCTTCATCTCAGCTATGGCTCTGAGCTGAGTTCACACCTAGCGGATGCCATGGAAACATATACTGAGGCCTTCCAGGAGGAAGGTCCTTCTTGTGCCCCTCCCCCTTTTCCTCCTCATGTGGAGAATAGAGTGACAGGTGCTTTCAGTGGCAGTCGGTATGACACGTGTTATCACTTGTTACAACTCTACTGTGGAAGGAGCTACCCCATGGAGAGTATCCTGCAGCCTACAGCTTCCTCTGCCAATCCCATAGACTATAGAACTTGGTGAGAAGATTGAGAGTGTAACTGAATTTAAAAAAAAAATGTGTGACTGCTAATGCAACCCCCTCTGTGTTTATGTGACTTGTGTGTGTGTGACGTGTGTATGTGTTTCACAGTTGGATGGTGTGGAGTGTTCTGTCTGCTTTGGACTACAGTCACATGCACAAAACCACAGAGGCACAGCTCATTATGGGTGTGGCCAATCAGCTCGCTGCCTGCGGCAAGTGGCATTGGGGGGTGTTCTCTTTGCTCCACCTCCAAGACCCAGTCCTACGCAGATGTGCCTTAGAATACTTTCTCTCACAATACTGTTCTCCAGACAAGGATCTCCAAGATGGAGAATTGTTTGTGCTGGAGAAACTGCACGTGCCCAGTGGCTGGCTGTATCAAGCTAAAGCTCAGCAGGCTGGCTATGAGCAGTGGTATGACCTCAGGGCAGCCCACCTACTCCTTTCAGGCCAGTGGAATGAAGCTCATAAGGTCATATTGGAGCACCTTGCAGTGGATGCTATAGTTAATGGTGTGTTTGTTTGTTTGTTAGTGTGTGTGTGTGTGTGTGCGTGCACGTGTGTGTGTTTAATGGCTACCCATCAGTACTGTATGTAATGGATACTGAATTTTACAACTTTTATTTTCTAAAACAGAAGACTCCAAGGAACTTCTGAGCATGCTCAAAATGCTGAAGCATCATGAAGGCCAGGTGTTTGGCTGGGATGAAGGTGGTTCAGTGTTTCTGGACTACCTGTTAATCAGTGACAAGTTCCATGAGTTGATGCAGGCTCAGTCTGAGCGGACTTTCACTGATTATGATCTCGAGAATTTGCTCATTGGCCTGAAGCTATTAGCTGGCAGGATCAGCATTCTACCTACCAACTCACCGCGTCAAGTGTAAGTGCTGAATCGTTTGCTCCAATGTTTATGTATTCTGATGTATACATTTTAGATTATGCCAGTCAGAAATTGCTAAGCAGACCCTGAATTTCACCAGAGCTGTGGCTCAGTTAAAGGTATGGCTGGTCTTTTCTTTACTTTTCTTTTAATTGTTGTTTGTGTGCGTGTTAGACTGAATCCATGAAGATGGGCAATGATTACTTGGTGGATGAGGTTGGCTCCTGTTTGAAGCAAGTACCGCTACCTCCTGATTTGGCCCTCACTGAGTATCGATCACTTCTGCCTCTAGAGAAACCTATCCAATTACATGATAGCTAGAATAATGCTTTTGGTTTGACATGTTCTTTCAATTGACATGACTTGGTTCATTTTTTTTTTATTAAAAAAAAACAAAAACAAAAAAAAACCGCCACTTTACCATGTACTTTACGCACGTGGGTGGACTGAAGTCGCATAAAGCTATCTCCCCAAGCACACACTATAGCTAACTGCGCCGGCGGCGAACAATTCAGATTGCGTGGTGTGGACATTTCACTGTTTCTATGTGATGTCAATATTTCACGACGAAATAGAGATAGAAGATTTTGAGTACGACGAAGACGAGGACTGCTACTATTATCCGTGTCCTTGTGGGGACCAGTTTCAGATAAGCAGGGTTAGGTGTCGCCTTGTACCAAGTGCAACAATTCACACTGGTTTTAATTTAACAGGAAGATTTGGAAAATGGTGAAGAAGTTGCCGAGTGCCCGAGCTGCTCTTTGATAGTTAAAGTTATTTATGATCCTGTAAGTTCGGAAGCTATAGTTGAAAGAGTATACATCACTAGTTTTCTTTTTTAATCTAGGATGATTTTGTTAAAAGCAAATCGTCTGGAGTTATTTGTGAAAAAGCCTTGGCTAGCTGAATATGAAGAACGACTTGTACGTTTGATCTCTCTTCGCAGTTCTCTTCACTCCGATTCCATATTAGCACTAGCCAGTCATCATCTCCGTATATGCATTATCAGCAGTTTTATTACCCATGACGTCATAATATTTTTATTTAAATATTTTGTCGAGTCAGAAAGTAATTTTTGAAACAGTAAATTCTACCACAAAGTTATTGACGTCCTGTAGCGCCAGGAGGGGAAGAGGAGAATTCACTAGTGTTATATGTAACTATGTCTACACCGGCTAGAAGAAGGCTCATGAGAGATTTTAAGAGGTAAGTCTTAAGGGGAAAATCGTTTGGTCGGTTCAGTAAAGCCTATTTGGGTGGACATAGTGCTACAATCACGACTGGAATTACTTGTTCAATGTCCGAGAAGATAGTATAGGGAGTTAGCAGATTTGTTCTGTGGTCTAGGTTGCAGGAGGATCCACCAGCTGGTGTGAGTGGGGCACCTACTGACAACAACATAATGCTGTGGAATGCAGTAATATTCGGGTAAGAATGTAATCTATTCTAAATCAAGACAAAGTATTTAGATGATACGAAGATACTCAAGTCTATCACTATGTAATGACTCTCCATATTCCAGTTGCATACCTGATCACACATCACATGAAAGAAGGAGTAGTTTCTGGTGCATCTAACAACCTGTTTGAAGAAGTGCTTTCCCTTGCATCTTGCCTTATTAGCTGGACTGAATCAGACACTCCCATTCTGTAGCATTTCTACTCACCGGACTTCTAAATTGGCTGTGGTCATTGTTTACCTAGTGTTTGTGACTACAGTTCCTAGGTGCCAATCACTGGCCAGGCTGTGTCTGTTGTAGTAGTACCCATGGATATTCCTATGTAGATGATAACTAGTGATGTCTGGTGTGAAAGTGTAAATACTGCACTTTTATGGTGGTATTTTGTGTACTTCTTGGATCATTTCCCCGTAAATCTTAATAAGTAATGTTATTTTGGGCTGTCTTCTTCGAACCAGTCCACATTATCCTTAAATTTTCATATTGTTTGAGCTGCTCAGTAAAAAGTTATGTCATGGTTGATAATCTTATGTATAGACCCAAAGACACACCTTTTGAAGACGGCACATTCAAACTCACAATGCAGTTCAGTGAAGAATATCCCAATAAACCACCAGTTGTCAGATTCGTTTCAAAAATGTTTCACCCAAATGGTAAGGACCTACAAATTTGCAGCTAACGAATCATTTACAGGAGAATGTTTGATTGGTTGGTGTAGTGTACGCAGATGGTAGCATATGTCTCGACATACTTCAGAACAGGTGGAGTCCCACATACGATGTCTCTTCAATACTCACTTCACTACAGGTAAGCTAAAGCAACCTTCAACCCTTTACCTCCTAGCTGTCATGTGTGTTTGTGATGGAAGCTTTCAATAATAAACATTTGCAAGCATCTTTTCAAGTTTTAAGTATAAATAAGAACAACGTTGGGTCTTTGTTTGTTCATCTAATTGTCTGTGGTTTATTTTTCACACACGCACAACTTGCAGTCCCTATTGGATGAACCCAACCCCAACAGTCCAGCAAACAGCCAAGCAGCACAACTCTATCAAGAAAACAGAAGAGAGTACGAGAAGAAAGTATTGGCCATTGTAGAAGAGAGTTGGATGAACGCATGACGACAAATACATCATCTTGGCATCCATTTATAAGGCGCACCTATAATCAATAATTATTTATGATTTGGTAGAACAGAGCGACCAGTTGTGTGTGTTGTGTTTCACACCTCATGCTACAGTATTTAATCATGAATTGTGTTCTTTTGTCTAAAGGGAGAAAAAAAAGTAGATAATAAAAGATTCTTTTGAAATTACAGGTCTTCAGAAAGCTGTGGCAAACACATGTTGTAGTGGGCGGAGCTCTCCCAGAAGCTGACTGGCTTCCATCCACACCATCCCTGTAAACCACACCAACTCCATGATAATTACTGCATCGACACAAACTGGTGTTTCTTCACCTTCTCTACAATAGGCTTGAGGTCGTCTCTACCAGTGTAGTGAGGATCCAGGACCAGATACCTGTGTGTGCATGTGTGAAGATGAGGGTGTTAATAAAAGGACTAGTCGTTGAGTAATATTTTGGTTAGGATTTGGTAAGGAAATGAAGCAATTATTACCAAAACTTCCCTTTCCCCCTCCAGCAGCTGCATGCTATTATAGTGATATAATTGCTACTGATATTTCCAATGGTCACTGGCAGCTGATTACCTCACTCTTCTTATTAGGCACAGTAAACAAGCACCACTGGAATACCAAAAAAGAGCCAGCATTATTTCCCACAATATAGCCACACCCACCACTTCATTAAAATTGACATGCCCACTACATCATAAACTTTCATATCAAAGATAGCCACTCCCACTGCCACACCCCACACTTACTCCACTTCTCCTGTGAGCTCATTAAAATTGACTCCCAGAAGAGTGTGTGCCAGTACTCCTCCTCCTGCGAACACACGGCACACTTACTGGAACTACTGACTCTCTTCCAAGTTACCACCCTTTACCTATCATTACTGGAGTTCCTTGTGATTGGAAATGATCAACCAACACTCGGCCAACAATACTCATTAAACTACCTCCTGGACAGAAATGGATCTTACTCTCTACCTACAACAAGAATCACACACACACACACACACCACGGACAGACACACACACCACAGACAGACACACACACACATACACCACAGACAGACATACACCACAGACAGACACACACATGACACAGACAAATAAACATAAACACATATACAAACAAACACACACGCAACACAGACAACGAACACACACAACACAGACAAACACATATCACACAGATAGATAGACAGACAGGCAGACAGATAGACACACACACACACACACACACACACACACAAATTGTATAGCATAGACACTTTGTCAATTGATTGCTTCACCCCTAGCAGTTGGTTTAGCACTGTGCTGACTTCAAAAGATCCAATCCACTCTCGAGAGCCCACAAATGGCTTGTCTTTATCCCCCACCTCAACCAGTGCCATCTGCATGTCTCTGTGACTAGGCACCTTCTTCTCCGTGAAGCCTTGAAGTAAGAACCATGACCACAGCGTCTGTAGGGACCGATAGGCACACCCCCAACCCTGCCACAACAAATCACTATATAGAGCACACCACTACATGCTTTGCAGATATCACTCACGTCATCATTGAATCCATCGTGCATGTAGTGGTAGTAGAGGTAGTCACCCTTTACCAGAGCCACAGTACCACCCTTAACTGGCAATACACAAACATAATACACATTCATCACCAGGCAGCTGCACTGATAATTAATCAGCCAATTACTAAGTCAAGTGATAAGTGATTGATGAGTGAATTGTGGAATGCCAAACAATCAATAAAAGCGTACATGACTTCAAGTATGACTTCAAGAAAGACTAGTCATGAGGCTCTCCTGGACTTGCCCGTTTATTTGATAGATTAACTTTCTTTTAACTTTAATTTTCATTTAATAGTATTGAATTTCTTGCCAGCATTCAGAAGGGAGTGGAATGCTTTATGTGCATGCTTCCTATCAGGATGAAATTACTATTATTCATCAGGACTTTAAACTGCACTCTTGAGAAATAAAGTACAATTATTAGTTCTACATATCAATCAATATGTAGTGCCATGTTAAAACCAGATTGTCTGTACCTTTGGGAGCTTTGACTTCCAAGTGAGGGTTTTGTAGCTGAGGACCTGACATTTTGAGTTTGCTGGAGCCAAGCCACACCTCTACAGCCACACCCATTCCATAACAAATAACAGACCCTGTAACTGCATCACCACTCACTGGTATATCTCGTCAGAAGTCTGAGACGAGGAGACTTGCGGGAAACACACAAGATATCCAACCACTTCTCACGGAGAGGTCTGAGGTCGGTATTGTTGAGCGAGGGAGATGGAGCAGAGTGACTGGAGCTGCTGAGGCTCAGAGGTACATCAGGATAATTGATGGTGATAGGTAAGGCGTGGTTCTCCAATGTATAATGGTGAGTAGTCACACTGTGGATAATTCCTGGCTACACAGACACACTAAACTAAAACTGAACTCTCACTAACCCTCCTGCAACCTGTTACCTTCCATAAGATGCAGTCTTTGACAGCATCCAATTGCCGGCAGAGTCCTTCTTTTAGACAAGTGATCATGTCCCCAACTGAAGTGTCCCAACTCACTATAGCTAGGCTGTCTACTGGGACACTTACACAAACACTGCTGTCACTCTGGGGCTGCCCCACAGTCAATCTTGCCCCATGAGGAAGTTCGTTCTCCTCATTTCCTTCACAAACTGCACTCTCCAGCAGTTCCACGCGAACTGGTTCATCGTTAGTGAAGCCAGTGTGGTCATTTCCACTCTTAACCGGTTTATTTGCAGCCTCGTGTCTAGTGGTCAGAATGGAGCTGAGCTTGGTGTCTTTGGCTGTTCCAGGCAGAAGGCAACCCACAGAGGGTAACAGGAACATTGTGGAAGAAGAAAGGAGTTTATCACAGAGTAAAGAAAACACTTTATCTAAAAAGAAAACAAACAATGTATTAGTTACCAAGGTGAAACGCCCACACCCTAGATACCAAGATGAAATGCACACACCCTAGATACCGAGATGAAATGCCCACACCCTAGATACCGAGATGAAACACCCACACCCTAGATACCGAGATGAACTGCCCATACCCTAGATGAAACATCCACCCTAGATGAAACACCCACACCCTAGATGAAACACCCACACCCTAGATACCAAGATGAAATGCCCACACCCTAGATACTGAGATGAAACGTCCACACCCTAGATACCTGCCTACACCCTAGATACCGAGATGAAACACCCACACCCTAGATACCAAGATGAACCGCTCACACCCTAGATACCAAGATGAAATCCCCACACCCTAGATACCGAGAGGAAACGCCCACACCCTAGATACCAAGATGAAATGCTCACACCCTAGATACCAAGATGAAATCCCACACCCTAGATACCGAGAGGAAACGCCCACACCCTAGATACCAAGATGAAATGCCCACATCCTAGATACCAAGATGAAACGCCCACACCCTAGATACAAGATTAAACACCCATACATATTAAGATTATCAAAAAAATGTTTGACTTCTCTAAAAGTAGACAAACTGTAAAAGCAACGTGATCTCTATTTTACTTGAATGTGTCCAATAACTGTTGCCCCACAGGAAATGCCTTAAAGTAAACAATTTTTGCTTAGGGCAGTATTTTCCCATAGCACCTGTGTTCTTAGCTATTACATTAGTTTATTATGCCTACCCAGGTAATAGCATGCTTGGTACACAATAATTAATTTGCTATGTATTTGATATCAGAGAATATCACCCATCTCATCAGCCGCACTAACACTCACGTCAGTGGCACTCGTGCAAATAGTAATCCAACAGACTCGTGATATTCTGCTATATCAAATGAATAATATTTCCTAGCACCTATGTGATCAGAATGATAATGAGCCATGACAATAATAATTAAGGGTAAGGCAACAAAACAAAAACAACAACAAACTTTACCTATGTCCTGATTAGTGAAGTAAACTGGTAAGGTGGCAGATACTCTAAAGAGAAGAGCATAGAGAGAGAGATGTTTAGAGATGGTGTGTAGTCCATTGGCAGACATGACCTGCACTGTGTCCAGCCTCACATCACTGACCGATGCAATGTCTACCCGATACGCTAAGACACTCACTGCTTCACCTCTACCAGTCACAGCAAGCAGCACAATACTTTCTCTCATGAAAGCAGCCTGAACACAAACAAATGCACAGAAATACACAGAAATTCAATGCTTCAGCTATTGGTGATCAGGACTTGATATTTAGGCATGATTAACCTTCAGTAAAAACACTAAAACAGTCTCTATAATAGTGGCAAGTCATCACCTTGAGATCTGTATCTCTCAGCAGAGCTGTGACAAACTCCTTCAGTTGTTTATCTCTTTCTTTTTCGTCAGTGTTATCAGCCAGTCTCACTGCTAGTCCAGCAGCCACAATGCCAGCTGGATACAGTCTGGTTGCTGCCTCCACAGAAACCTGCCAGTTGGGATACCTGATACCACTGAACTCCTGCACTTCTCCTTCTCCTCTCTGGGCTAAGCAGGTGTTGCAGTGGCCCACTACAACTTGGACTCCATCCTCATGGTTGTCTCTGGTACACCCAACTGAAGGGAAAGTTATTACCAGGTTGATTCTTCCAGAATTAACATTGTGAAACTATCCAGAAAAGAACATCTAATTTTACAATATTGGTAATCAATAAGAATTTACCTGAGATGAATTTAGCAATAGCTTCATTGACACTAAAAGGTAAAAATAAATTCAATGACTTGACCCAGTGCACTAGGGGACCCTTTACCTTAAAAGCTATTTGGTTTTAGCGATCTTTACCATAATATTAGGAGGTGGGAGGTGAGGTTGTTGTAAGTTAGTTGGCACTGACCGGTTGTGGCTGATTGTCTGCTCCGCCAAACCAGTTAGAGTACGCGCAGTCGAGTGAACGACAATGGCAGTTCAGGAAGCTGTTGAGCAATCGCTAATTCAGGCTGCTAAAGTATTGGAAAATGAACTCGACTCAGAAATCGACAAACTTGACAACATGGACGGTGATGGCTTAGAAAAGCTGAGGTAGGGTAACAGCTTCTATGAATTTAGTAATATAGCAGTTTCTTGAATTTTTTGTTGATTGGCAATATGCTGAATGTAAGGTCTGATTTGCACTTGTTCCTGCAATCCAGTTTCCATGGTGATAATTGTATTATTATGTGGCAGGTTAATCAAGCACTGGAAGAAAAAAAATCATAGCCATCCATCTACTGATGTTTGTATGTGCTAAACTGGCCTTAAACTACCTTGCTTTTCTCCAACATGAATTGTCAACTGTCAATGATATTCATGTGGGCAGGTTAGGACATGCATGTACATAGTGAGTTAGTGACCTGTTCGCCAAGTTGGTGGATGTCACAACATTGAACTGCTATGTAGCAACTCTTATGGAATGCATGTTTGTGGTTTGCTCGAGTGTCTGGTGCAATTGTGTGGTCATTGCATTGTACAGTTGTGTGGTCATTGCATTGTACAGATAAAACTAATTTGAACAGATGAAGCTACTTGATTGCAGAATATGAAAGTGAAATGCTATCTTTATTGTAACACTTTTACCTCCAAATTATAGTGTTCCTTTGGTGCACAGTTATCATACATGCACTGTGAGTAACTGCAGTTTATTGCAATGTGCAATGTGAGCTAATGCTGTTATGTACAAAAAAAAATTAATTTCCACGATTGCTGTTAATTTTGTGTGGAAAATAGGGAACAGCGTATTCAAGAAATGAAGAAGTTGGCCTCTCACAAAGAATCCTGGAAAGCTCAAGGCCATGGAGTGTACTCTGAAGTTGCTGAAGAGAAGGAGTTCTTTGCTGTATGCAAAAAGAGCAAAAATGTGGTCTGCCATTTCTACAGAGACTCAACTTTTCGCTGCAAGATAGTAGACAAGCACCTGGAACTCCTGGCCCCCAAACACTTGGAGACACACTTTGTGAAGATAAATGTGGACCGTGCCCACTTTTTGTGTGAGAGACTCAAGATACGGATTCTTCCCACCATTGCTTGCGTGATAGATGGCATTACGAAGGACTACATCAAGGGTTTTGATGACCTTGGAGGCCATGATGAGTTCAGCACAGAAATGCTGGAATGGAGGCTGGGCTGCACTAATGTCCTCAACTATTCTGGTAACCTCCTAGACCCACCTGATGCCCATAAACCTGCCAAGAAACAGGTTATTTATCATGCCAAGAAAACCATTCGAGACTCCACTCAGGACAGTGACTCTGACGACTAGGAAGGAATATAAACATATAGCACACACATCCATCTTCTTTATTAGGTTAAAGACTATCTATCACCTTGTAACATTATTATTATTACATTTTTTTTGTTTCACAGAGTTGTTCTTAATTAGGTAAAGGGTCATACTAGTTAAAATCTAACCCCCTCTCCCCTAGAATGACAAACCAATTAGAGCAATGGTTGCAGAATATAACATTCCTGTACAAACATATAGTGAATATGACAGTTACTGAATAGTTTCGTACGTTTATTACATGAGCCTGAAGATACAAATAAACATGTCTGCTTATTTCAAAATTAATGATAAATGATGGAAATTGCAATATAATACTGTAACTATCTTCTTAATACAAGTGCACCAAGTAGTTCACCTACGAGGCGCCTGCGAGTCACGTTGCATCGCCCACTTGGGCTTTCTCGGCTTCTTCGCGTAGTGCTCTACGCTTCTTGGCCCTGTTAAATCCACCTTTGAATAATGTATACAGTCCAAAGCAGGTTAACCCCACCAGAAAAGCCGAAATACTTCGTTGAACCCGATCAGCAACAAAAACCCACCCCACCATGTCAAGCTTTCTCTTCACGACCCTTTTCCACGTGTAAATTGTAAATTATGACCTTTAACCCGATATACTATGAATATGGTAAAGGGTTTGTATCTAAATTTTGAAAAAGATGATGGACCATAAAATGCTCGGTCTTTGTCAATGGGTTTTAAAAGGCATTGGAGCCGCAATTTTGTTGAAAGCTGGCTACGACCACGTGACAACACGGATAGAACAGCGCAGGCAATATGATGAACGCCAGTCTCGCAAAGCTGCCCGCAGAGCTGGTCGAATGCTCGAGACTTCTACAGATTCTTAAGGTAAAGGGACGTTATGAAGTTTGTTATAATATAGAGATTAGTTTGTAACTGGGTGTTATTATTGTGAATGTTAGAAGCTTTACTCTGACAAGGTAATAGAGAGACTTGTTCATGGCCAGGGTCCATAGGATATTATTGAGTGGTCTTGTAATTACTATATTGATTCCAATTACAGCACCGGACCATTCGGTAAAAGTGTTTTCTTCCTTGTTCCATTAATAAACCAATCCAAAATATTTTTATGACACTTAGCTAAATAGCAGGGTATTCTTTAGAACCAAACTTGAGAGGGCAAGGTCTAGACAATCCCTGAAATAGAATGTGCACTTGACCCTTTACCTCAGCTATGGTGAACAGTAGTACCACTTCCAGGCTCAAGCAGTTACCCCTAATTATTACTCTGTGATTACCAGATATTATTTTAGTCGAGTTCTTCTGGGTAAGATAACAAATGTGTGTGATGTATGATAGTTATTTTACATTACTGCTACATCATCAGCAATAGATCCAACTGAAACAGTAAGAAAGTTTCATCAAGTTGTAATTACAGGGCTGCACAGGGATTGCTAGTTTTAGAATGGCATACGATAAATTAATAAATTTCTTCCTGAAATTTGGAAACTCAGCTGTTGTACTGTCACCGGGAGATAGGAGTATTTTGTTTGAGGATCAAATATGGCAATATAGATGAATGTAGGGACAAAATGGTTTTGTCTAGGTGACAAGGAATTGCTTCCCAGCAGCTTCTTGACAATCATGCTGTCTGTCTGCATCAATGGTTTCTCTTGTCACTCAAAGAAAGCAAGGCTATCTTTGCTGCTGGTGTAATGGCATTATCCAGTGGTCAACCAGAGAAGAAATGGATCTAGTGTTTATATAGACTGCTTTCACACATTGTTCAGTGCAAGCCAATGAGCATCTGATGGCTTGACAACCTTTATTTCTGCAGTCCAACACTTACTGGAAGATTGTTCTTTTAGGGAGATGATGAAAGTACTTCCAAATTGTCACTGTATTACATGTGTGTGTGTGTGTGGGTGGTGGTGGGAGGGGGGGGAGGCAGGTGGGTCTTTTTCTTACACATATTTTGATACTCTTAACATCCTATTGCTGAAAGTATTTCAAAATTATTGTACGCTCTATTTGCCTTAGGTTATTGCTCAGTTTCTTACATTTATGGTGGGTTGGTTGATAATACAATCTCTGTCTCATAGCACTACTCTTTATTCTGGAAATCAAGTGCAATGTAGCAGTCTTCCAAAATGACCTACTTGTGCCTATGTTCCATTAAGTTTGCCCCAAACTGTACCTTCTTTTGCATCAGCAAAAAGCTTTTAGGTTGCAGGTGGGGAAGCTGTAGTTGAATGTGATGTTTGTAAAACTTTTTTTTTAGCTGTTAGGGCTTGCTATCTCAAGCTACGGTGGAAAATTCAAAGTTGTTTATTAGTAGAGGTCGCAAGTGTATACACAGGTAGCGGAGTACTGTTGAGAGTCTTGCCCTTCTTTGGAAACACTTTGTTTCTGTAAACTGTCAGAGTTGGAACTATAAGATATATAAAACTATTTAGGTCATTTCAGTGTTCAGTAAACTTTGAGTAATTACAGCAGCCTTTCTCTGTTTTTACAACCTATATTATATTAATTATAACAATGTTATAGTTACTTTATCTTAGCTAGCGGAAAGAGTTTATTTGGAAGCACAGGTTCAAATTCAGAGTAGGTTGTTGTTGTTTTTTCTTGGTGCTTTGGTTTTTAAAAGCACTGTGAAGTGCCTGACTTTAGTGACTCCTGGAGGAGTAGCTACTTGAGTAAAAAGTCAGTTAAACTATTGATTGTATAGACTGAAACCTGTCAGTAGTGCATTAATAGATTATTTTATAAATGTAATAAGTACAGTAACATTATTTGTTTGTTTAATTTCTGTGACAGCATCACTGATATTAAAGAAAATTTGTGTTTGTTGTTGTTGTTGTTGTTTTTTTTTTTTTACTTGTCTAGGAAACTGGTGTCCAGTCATTTCACACAGCCAGATAGGAACTCCATTTCTTTTTTAATATTCCAGATTTTGTGGACTTGTATTTGTCATCATGTTACAATATTGTTTGCAATACTTTAATAAATTGTAGAAATATTGTTATATTACTAAATCAAATTATGTGCATATTTTAAGAAAACATGTACTACAATAGAATTATAATGTACAGCAGAGAACGGCTGAATCATTGAAAAGAATACAATAGAATTTTGAATTTTTAGAAGCCTGATGAATTTTTTTAATTACTGGAATAGACACACCTTTATGTGCAGACGAAAACTAAATACAAGGTTATCAAAAACTCGTTTTACATTAGTCTTTTCCATCATTTACACCACTCAGCACCTGCAAAGTCTCACCATGCGGACTTGGGCAGTTGAGCATGTCATAATCCCACCTCAACAAGAGTCCAGTCATTGTAATATTATGTAAGGATGAAACGATCTTCTCGAAACTGCTCTAGCCATTTCAACTGCATCCACTTAGCTAGCAATTGCATAAAAGAACTGATCCATGCCTGCTAGAGCTATTGTTGAAATGCTGGAATTAGTCCGGCAGAATTTGAGCTGAGGTTTGCATTGAAGTCCATAGTTATATAATACATTTCCACCTGCTGACCTGGTGTCGGCATTGGGCATTTCTCCATAGCAACAAAACACTAAAATGGCTGCCTAGCAACCACAAAATTTATTGGTTTAGGTGGTAGATGATCATAAAATTCGTTATTCTTGATATTCATCCTCATCTGATTCCTCAACTATTGCTTTAGTTCGTTCATTGTTACAAATAGAACTTCCTTGACAGTGACAAAATGTTGTACAAGCCAGGTGGGCTGCCACACATCCACATCTGCTTGAATGGCATAGTCTCTCTGAGGTGCAGGAGCAGCAAACAAGTCTAAGAATATAGTCTGGTGCTGGGGGCTTTGACAGTGGAAGTGTTACCGGTTGAAGGGATTTTGCTTCCTCGTCTCTGAACCATCCATATTCAGTAGGATCTAGATTTGGGGGCTCTTGAAGTGCTTTCCTCCATATTGCACACTGAAAGTGGGCTCTCTTTACATTCTCCTCAAAAACTTCTGAAGTGGGTGGTAGAGAACACAGTTTTGGAACCTTTGTTGCAGTTTTCCTCCCAGTTTTTGCTGTCCAGGCTTTTATCCTTGCTTCAGTCATTGTTGTTGCTCCGTTCACATTGTAACACCGGCACATAAAGGCTGTGGCTTGCTTGATAATATCTTCCAGGTTTGCATTTACATCACCCAGCAAGCTGAGGCTATACCCACCAGCCATGACAGCCTTCAGCATCTTGCTTTTGCCAATACCATGACACATTGGTACAGTGTCACATCCACTCAAGGCATGGGCTGGTAGGAGCTAAGGAATAACCTCCCTTCTTCAGAACGGTTGCTGACACATCAATGAATGCTCTTCCTGTTTGTGTGGATTGCAGCTTCATGGAAATTTTCAAAGATTCAGAAAGATAGTGATAAAGCAGCAGGATGTATGTATGTAAGCATCAGTGTCATCTGCCACTACAACCACATGTTTCCCCTCAACCTTAGCTGCATAGATGGCTTGTGCTACTATGATCAGCCTCCTCATGAGTTGTCTTCAGATCCTCTCTTCTAATGACCAATCCTCCTGGAGCAATCTCAATAGGTGATTCTTCCTGACCAGTTATGATGAGCCTGCTCTGATATCCTCCAGGTACGACAGCTTCAACTGTCAGTGTTACAACAATGATTCGAATCAATTGCTTCTTGTTTTCTGAGACAGTGAGAACTTGGGGGAGGTAGAGGACCACTAGCAGACAGCTGAAATACTCTGCAGCCACCAGTCCCCCTAAATTTTCGTGTTGAATATTTGGTGCTAAACTCGATGTATCTATCAAATACAAGATAGACATCACCCCAGCGTAGCTGCTGCTGCAAATACTTCTTGAAAGACTCTACAAAGTCTTTGACTAAAGCTTGATTAGTAGGACATGATGTTGGCCACGCAATGCACCAGAGAATGGCGCATCCGTCCAGAACAGTGCAGTTCTTTCTATCCACGTTCCTTGTTGATACTTCAACTCTTGTGGACTTCTTTAGGTCAGCCTTGGATTTACAAATCCGCATATCTCCTAAAAATATGCAAGTTAGATGTAATAATGCACACAAATAAAATGGTCTTACCTGAATCATCAAATAAAGCAGTTGGGATTGGTGAAAGCTCATACGACACAGAACATCCTTGAAGTTCACTTCTCTGGAACTTGCTTGAAGTCCAAAAACTCGGGAGAATATCAATTCAGTGTCATAAACAACTTTGGACCCAATTGCAATTCCTTTTCTTGATGTTGCCATGGTTTTAATCTTCCTCTCAATACTCTTCCAAAACCCATTTGGCAACTCCTTTTCAAATTCAAGCAATTGGCCATGCCCAATGCTGACTGCCTGGTCTACATTGACCTGTGATACTCCAAGGTGCCATTTGCCACATTGACTATTTGTTTCGGATGCATCTCTGGGTTGAGAGGATGAATACAAATCTCCAGCTTCCTCTTGAGAGCTTCTCTGTCATGTTCATCTTTGTGTACCCGAGCAGTTTCTTCCTTGTGACTATCTTGGAATCTGCTATCATTTGATTTTCCTCTCAACTCTGCTAGATCTTCCATAAGTCGGGAGCAAATATGACGGCCCATGTTTTCAGAGTTTCTGGTTTTAGTGTGATTCCAATGATTCCTTGCCGACCATGTCCATACCTCATAAATGTTGATTCTATAAACATGTCACTCTAAATACCATTCCATAAGCCATCCATGTGCCGCATTACATGCTTTCCTTTGAGGAAGTAAGGCAAGATATTCTCTGGCAAATTCTCAATCGCTCTTAGGTACATCCCTGATCTGGCATAGTTGTGATGCCCAGCAGCAAAGAAATATGGAATCATGGCTTTCACACAGTAGACATGTAGCAACCATTCTCCCTCTCTTTCAGCTCTGACATAAGCCATCATTAATAAGACAGGCTTGATGAGGCAATCCAGCCAAAGTTTATATACGTCCTACTCTTCTGTGCCGTTGCTTCCAAGGTGGCTATGAAATCTTCATAGCCTTGAATGGAAAGATCATTAATGATTGGTTCAAGAATCATTTCCACCACCACCCTGAGTGCCCTCATACACATAGGAAATTTCTTGCCTGTGAGCATTTTGTGAACTCCAGCAAATGCAGATGACATGATATCAGATAGTCCAGTCTCTGCCATCAGGTTCCCAACTGCTCCAATGAAGCTCATGAGCAATGTGCATCTCCCCAAGTTTCAAGACAAAAGAAGAAGTGGGAAAACTAATTTCTTGATCAAAATTGTCACCCACCCCTTGTATCAGGCAATCTACTTCTTTTTCAGTCCAGTGAGATTCATGATATTAGCATTTGCAGTGAATGCAGCTGATTTCTTAAATCGCTGAAGTTCATCATAGGAGCAAGTTATCCCAAAATCAAAGAAGGCTTTGATTATTGCTTTTGAATCTCTCTGTAACACTGCCAAAGCTATTTGTAGAGGAGTGGCTAGGCTCTTCACCACTGATGTGATGATATTACCTATCAAAAGAGCAGGTAAAGATTGTTGTAACTTCTGGCTAATGCTCGACAATAAGTCATCGAGAGCATTGCTTTGAAACTGGGAACAGATATCATTGTCGATATGGCAGTGATAATTTTTCCTATCAATTTGAATGCTATCTATTTCAGCTTTGATCTTTTTGGCTACCTTCTCAATTGCCTCACTCATGTCATTTGTATCATCAGGTATCGCATGAAATACTTTAGCTGCACTTGATTTGAATGCCAGTAGCAATGAATACCCTGGAGATGATAGGGTTAATCATATCTTCTCCAAATTTCTCAAGCACTTTTCATGTCAGCGATCTCCTGGAAAGCATGTGTCCTCCTGCTTTCACATATTTTGTGACATGTCAATAGAGTTGTGTATACTACCTTCATTTTCAGACAAATATTTGATAACTGAATCAAAGGCAGTATCATTGTGCTCAGTATGAGCACTCTGACAAACTGCAGCTTTTATTCATTTGGGAGACAAGAAAGTTGCCTTACAGTCTACATACCTCACATCTGCTGCATGTAGATCAGTGAGTACCCCTCCCATTCTTACTCTTATCTGTTCCGATTGAGTGTCCTTCCTGGTCTCACAAGCTTGAAGTATTTCTTCTTTTAAGCCTCTGCTTCCAAAGGTTTCTCCCTCCCTGCAGGAGTAAGCTGAACGCCATCTGCTTGGGTGTCTAGGATCCTTCACAACATTGCAATTCTCTCCACAAAAAAGACAATGTTGAAGAAATGAAAATTTAGGCTGCTCTGATCTCCTAGCTCTTTTGGGCTTACTCATGAGATCTTCAGCACTTGCACTTCGTGCTTTTTCATGCAAAAATTTCTGAATTGTTTTCTTGTGGCAGTACTTGTCAACACACTTCCGATGAACAAGAACACTCTCGGTATTGCCCACTATCTTTTGCTGTTGCTCAAGCTCAATATGAAGATCATCTCCATATTGCTTGCTCACCCGTATAATCCTTTCTGCTGAAGATTGAGACAGTGGATCTTTATCTGAACATGAATAAAGCTTCTCAAAAAAACATCGGTCTTCCATGGTGTTCTCTCAGTGAACTGACAGGAATTGCATGCTTATGCAGGCTGGTGCATGCAGGAATCTGCAGGCTTGTGCATGCAGGCTTCTTGCTAATAAAATAAAACTATGGACTCCATTGCGAGGTTTGGCCTAAAAAGCCCTTTATTCTGCAGGACTAAATATTGATATTCCTGTTGCATACAAAGCCTTTGCGCTGTAGTGCTACTCTTCCAATTAAAATGAAGTGGTGATGGTCCCCCCACCCAGTCTGTTGTCCTCAAGACTTTACACCAACATCTCTGCTTCACTCACACTAGTCACAAGATGTGCTACATATTCCCAGATTGTATGGATCTCCTCTGCTCATTGCTAGGGAACAAAGCAGCCAAATCTAAGGGCACTGATTACCACTGCAAGCCTTGCAAATACACACTTGGATAGAAACCATATGAGGGTAGTCTTTCAGGATGTACTACGTAAGCAACACTGGGAGGGAGGAATATAGGAGCAGAAGGGAACCAGCGGAGATTGGGAGGGGGGGGGGGGGGGGGGAGGGGGGAATGTTATGGGAGCAAAGCAAATCAAATCTTTAGGAGTAGCTAGCAAAAGCAGGTCCGATTAGGATTAGCTAAATGACCATTTAACTTTAAATATTCAATACAGCTTTTGTTGTTATTTATTTGAAGGTATAAATTATCAATTTTGTAGCTATGACTAAATAAATTATAGTTCATCCATCCCCTACATTATCTCCTGGACCAGACATCGACATGACCACTATTGACCTTCTTTGTTGGCTTCCTTGTACATAGGGCGTCTACCAGTCAAAGTTTTTCACTAGTCAATACCAATTCCACGTGTACACATATAATTCCAGAGAAGCGAAACATATTGTTGCAGCTGGGTAAAAAATGTCTAGCCTACCTACGAGAAAAAGTGCAAAATGTGTAAGCTACATACATGCGCGCGCAACGACGTGTCTGTACACGTATTAATGAAATTGCCCCAAATAAAATTGGTGATGACGGCGCTCATTTCGCAGTTAGCAGTCGATTATGGGAAGTAAAGTCGAAACCTCCGGACTTCTTGAGCGCATAGAGACGTCTCAGATTGGCAACTATTGTGAATTTTTTGGTCCTTTCGGAAGTAAACCAGGTTAGCCTGTCAACGTATTTCTCATCGCTGCAGCTTAATTACCTAGCTACATGAATATATTTTTTGCAGTTGTGTATGCAGACTACACTGCTTCAGGAAGGTATGTGATTATAGAAATATCTCTTTACTTTTAATATAACTTTGGTTTTAGATCATTGTCCTTCATTGAAGAGTATATAGCCAGTGAGGTCCTCCCATGTTATGCCAATACGCACACAACTACTTCCTATACCTCCAAACAGTCAACCCACTTTAGAGAAGAGGCCAGGTCAGAAGATGCTTATTGTTACTATAGATCGAGTTTTTTATGTCTTCAACTAAAATGTTCTTCAGATCAATTATTAAAGATAGCCTTAACTGCACAGATGAAGATGCACTGATATTCACAGGGACTGGATGCACTGGAGCTATCCACAAACTGGTGAATTGCCTTGCCCACTGTTCTGCAAACAAAGCGCCTTTCATGTCACCTCCAATTATCTTTGTAAGCCCATTTGAGCATCACTCAAATTTATTGCCTTGGATAGAACTAAAAGGTGCAGAAGTGATCAGAATTAAAGAGAATGCTTATGGCGAGCTAGACTTGGTGGATCTAGAATCTAAGCTTGTCCATTACTTCATTTCCCAGAGAACTCTGATTGGTGCATTTAACGCAGGCTCTAACATCACTGGAGTCCTAACAGATGTAGACCGAGTCAGTTCATTGATGCACATGTACGGAGGATTTGTCTTCTGGGACTATGCTGCTGCTGCCCCATATGTCAAGATTGACATGAACCCTGCTGGAGATAGCAAGGCTTACAAAGATGGAGTTTATTTTTCTGTACATAAATTTGTTGGTGGACCAGATACTCCAGGTATATATAACAAGTAAACCTGCCATCTATTCATCACAATCCCAGTTCATGTGATTCTTTGTATACCAGGTGTCTTGGTCGCCAAAAAGAAGGTCTTTAGAAGCAAGATACCACAAGTCCCTGGAGGTGGAACTGTTGAATTTGTAAGTCTATTAATTAACCCTTTTTGATTGTGCACAAACACTTATCTCAATTGCTTGCAGACTCTAAATAAACAGTTCCACTTGTATATTTGAACCAAACTCGACTTTTATTTATTTGAACATGTATACAGTAAGGTGATAACAACAGCAACAAAAAGGCACAACATCAAACAAACTTCGGTTTTCTAGCTTGAATGCCTACTTTAAAAAAAACAACAACAACCACATGATGAACAGATTCCTACATACACTATATTGCACTCAAGCTAGAAAACCGAAGTCACTCTTTATGTTATAGTTTTTTTAGCCAACTTTAAGTTTAACATACATATACAACATAGATATGTACTTTATACCTTGAACTAGATCAGAGCATGAAGTACTATCTAGCTATGTTGTACTGTATACATTTTCTTGTTACAGGCCCTTTATCATAGGTAACAAAATAATTGCAAGTCCTAACAGAATTCATAACCCATGAATATAGCTGACTCAGCATTCCAAGAGTTTATGCTATCCCAAAAACAATTGACTTTATCCTGTTTTTGAATAAAATGAATCAATACTTAAAATATTACACACACACACACACACACACACACACACACATACACACACACACTCAGACATTTACTGATCAGGGTGGATCGTCCCATAAGCAACAAATTTCAAACAATAATTTCAGCCCATTATCAACTCTGTATAAAGAAGCTAGATACTAATAGATACTAAACTAATATGTGACCGTCTATAGGAAAACCGGGCACAACGCGGCGTGCGTAAACATCGAGAAAAGATCGATCGATTTCTTAAAAATGTATTGTTTCAAGCCAACGGAAGGGAACGGTTAGGTCTATTATAGTGGGAACGACTTAAGCTACGACGATAAAACTTGGAGAGCTCAATATCTGGACGCCGACAACTCTGTAAGTGCACAAAAAATTTTTTCGAAGGGTGCCGCGTTGTGCCTGGTTTTCCTGTAGACGGTCACATATATTATTAGCCCTTTCCCTGTCATATTCATGACGAACAGTTGGGTAACATGAAAAAATATATGAATATTTTATTTATTTTGTAAAGGCATCCCAGAAAATTTGAACTTTAAAAGCATGTTAAGGCTGGACTATACTATTATGCAAACAAAAAAAAAGTCGCAAAGAAAATAGCTAAAAGTTCAGAGTTAAGTATGAGCTGAAGCTCAATTTCTGACAATTTCAAAATTGCTACCGGGGTTCAGACAGAACACATGGCTTATTCACCATTCACCTTCTTGTTGCTGAATCCTGAGCTTCAGAATCCACACACTATAAAAAAAACAATTGGGCAGACAGATGTTCAACATAGTAAGCATTTCAGTAGCCATATCTTTAAAACAATTGTAAAGAACAAAATACTAGTGAATTTGTTTCAATTTTTATTACAAGAAGTATTACATCGGAGCAGCATATAAATGAAATAATAGGAACATTATATTACAGTGGTCCCTCTCTTGAGAGACTTCTCTGACCAACGACCACTCCATTTATAAGACCAGTTTTACCTGCACCGACAGCGTCTGCAGTCTTTCTCACCTCTGTCCAGCAACCACCCCGCTAACGCGACCAACGACCAGCTCCAGTCCAGACCAGAGCAGCAACTTTAACTGAATTATAGGCTATTATATATGATATGCTTGCATGCACTCAAACACATCCAACTAATTTTATCTTTTTCATGTGCTGAATAATTTTGACATCATTGTTTGGCAATGTTACCATGGTTGCCAATGAAGAGATCACACTCAAGTGTGGCACCCCTTGCTAGTGTACATCTGTAGCTACTTGTCAATGTGAACTTACCTGAAGATTGTGGTGGTAATACTGAAGGTGAAATAAAATAAAATATTATATTGAAGTCACATGATTCATCAAAACTGTCATGTGTGTATGTGCTTTGTTGTTGTTGCTTTGTTGTTGTTGTTTTTGTATTATCATCACAATCTATGGAAACGTATAAATGCAGGTGAACACTATCTCAGACGAGAGACAAAATAATACATGGTGGTGGCAGCGGTGGGATGGCTGCAAGCCAGCATTACCTTCTAGAGCCATTATCCTTGTGTACACAGCGTTCAAGCAGCCAAGGAATGAGAATAGTTCTGGTGCACTTGGACCAGTTACTCTTTAGTAGTCAACTATGAAACGATGTCTTTCAATATAGTTACATTGTATCGAGGCTGACTTGTCCCTAGCTGTTGTCCAGGTAAATGTAGAAAACACCTTCCCAGCTCCTCTTTACAGTAAGCAAATTGCAACCTGTACCTCTTCCATCTTTTTGTAAAGCCCAGTAGCATAGCCTTCATACCCAAACAAGTCCTAGCATGACTGTGTTCCTTGCTGGTCAACAGTCTAAGCAGCAATTGGAAATCCCCACAGCATACCCGGGGAGCAGTACTTTGCCTACCATTCAGATCTCAACCACTCCATATGCTGTGATCTTATGACTCAATGACTTAACCTGCGATAGGCCTACTTGTACTGGTCTAGCAGTAGTACTTCACATTGTATGCCACACCTCAAATCTTAGATAGTTGCCACTGTCCAACTTTAAGTTATTATGCTGAGAGTTATCCACAAATGCTCCTGCTGTAGTTTCTTGAAAGACCTCTTTATTCTCCTCTGCTGAACTCTTTGGGATCAACACTTTATTGCAAAATGATTGTAGAGACCACAACACACGGACCAAGTGAGTAGAGATCACAGCACACGGACCAAGTGAGTAGAGATCACATGCTCTTTCTGCATTTTCTTGCATAGCTTTCCAAAAAACAATAAAAAACAAAACAAAAAAAAACTCATGCTTGCTATCATATTTCAGTTTCGGCACCCATGATACAGGCTGTGCTGGGTAGTTTTGGCTTTGTTGGAAGGGGAATAATGAACTCACATTGACCCCCAAGCTAAGCCAGTACAGCATGCTCCTTGGTGAGTTCCAATGGCCTGCAGAAAGAACCTTCGGAATACACTGGAGGGCTTTGTGAAGCGGAAGGTGCTTACTCCAGTGACCTGACCAGCAGAGTGTGGTTGAAGGCAGAATCCTACTGGTTGCCAGTGACTACTACAGCAACAGGGAACCAACATCTTTTAAGAGCTCCGCTGACATTTGCATGGATGTGGGGTTTCAAGTATATCACTTCATCTCCACACTATCCACAGTCTAAATGCAGTAGCTAAAGACAGTAAAGCGTTTGTTGTCAATGCAAAGAAAGAAATAGTTCTGAGTTTATGGCCCTGCTAGACTGGCTGAATACACCTACTGAGGGCTTCCCAACCAGTGGATTTTAGGTTGCTGTTGAAAGACTCTCCTTCCAACATAAGGGAAGTTGCTGGCTCTGGAATACCTCATTGAAAGAAGTGCTGAAGCAATTAATTGACAGGAGTAGCATCAAAGGCACACATCCTCCTGTTTCCTGGTACTAAGGTTTCAGTGGTCTGGTGTAGCTATCATATCGTGCTATACCAGACCACTGAAACCTTAGTACCAGGAAACAGGAGGATGTGTGCCTTTGATGCTACTCCTGTCAATTAATTGCTTCAGCACTTCTTTCAATGAGGTATTCCAGAGCCAGCAACTTCCCTTATGTTGGAAGGAGAGTCTTTCAACAGCAACCTAAAATCCACTGGTTGGGAAGCCCTCAGTAGGTGTATTCAGCCAGTCTAGCAGGGCCATAAACTCAGAACTATTTCTTTCTTTGCATTGACAACAAACGCTTTACTGTCTTTAGCTACTGCATTTAGACTGTGGATAGTGTGGAGATGAAGTGATATACTTGAAACCCCAGGATGTGTGCCTCCCAGGAGAGAAAATATGGAGTCCAGGAGTATGCCCGGGACTGTGGTAGGCCCTCAAAGAGTGGGTGACAGGACTTTAGTGCAGAATCGGCAGCATCTCATCACATCAGTGGATACAAGGGATAGGACATCTGACATTTTTCAGACAAATGATCCAGGGTCTTCCCCACCAGAGGAGGACTTATTCTCAGAAGAAGTGTCATCCTCCCAACCCCAAACCCCACTTCCAGAAATAGAGTAGCTCAGCTAACATTGGACAACCAAGGTGATTAGCCACGAAGGTAGAATAGGAATACCCGTAGAAAGTGTCCAGAGTGTTTGGGTGGCCACAGGTACAACTGAAGTTTGAGTCATCTAGCTGAAGTTATTTCAAGTTGTGTTTTTTTTTTGTTGTTTTTTAATGAATTTCTTCTTTGTTGTTACTTGTATGAAAGGAAAGATGTTATGATATTGCATTACTAAATAGATCTATCATTAGTTTTGTGATTCATCAAAACTGTCCTATGGGTATGTGTTTTGTTGGTACCATCACAATAATTGGCGAGAGAGCGTAGCGAGCGAGACACTTACAGGGGTAACACAATTGAAAATCGGGGATGTTTGTTTATTTATTTATATATATGTTTGGACGTATGTATGTCATTTTATACTTTGACCCTCCGTATTTTTGTGTTCACTCCGCGTTCGACCCCTTCCCAAACTTCACAAAACAGAATCCTCCGGTTTAGCGACCATTACCCGTATCACCTTAGAAATTGAATTGTTTAGCGCTTTGAATTCTTTTGCGGGTGCAGTTAAAACGCAAAAACTGATGGGAGCTCCATTTCTATTCGAGTTAGTCACAGTTATAAGCCCTACTCAACAGCATTAACTTGTACATTTATTGTCCACTAGACGAACCACGAAGGTAAGTCTTGCGTAGGTATGTTCAGTTGTGTGAAAGTATTGTGCGTTACAATTACTATTAAGAATTTCACAAAGAAAACTTTAAATAACGTGACTTGATTTTGTTGCTTCTTTTTCAATTCAAACAGTTGCGTGGAGCGGTTACTATGGCATTGAATCCCCTTTACCGCATACGTAATTTAAAAACTCGACTTTATTTTAGTAGCTTGAGTGTTAGTTGTTAAAATCAATCATTTAATAATAGTGTAGTTTAAGGCTCGCTCGCCATTTGTGCTCAAGCACACCACTAGTATATGGAGAAAATATATAATTGCTGTGAACTCTAGCTTAGACCAGGGACAAAATGTACAACAACAACAACAACAACACAACTCACAGAGTAAGTAAAATTTAGATATAAACACATTGCAGGGCATATTAAAATACATTTTGCTGTGTGTTTCCTTTCAATTATCCTACCTGTTCCTTATCTGTAGGTGACACAATGTAAACACAGATATCTGGAAGATGTTGAGGCCAGAGAAGAAGGAGGCACCCCTTCCATCATTGGGGCAATTCGAGCAGGCTTGGCCATCCAACTGAAGGAGCAAATTGGGAGCTCTGTTATCATGAGCATAGAAGAAGAGATGAGTAAACATGTCTTCTCTCAATGGGAAGGAGTTGAAGAGTTGATAATAGTGGGGCCACGGTCAGATACCCCACGACTGCCCATCTTCTCATTTCTTATCAAACACCCTCCAAGCAACCTCTTTCTCCATCACTACTTTGTTGCTGCATTACTGAATGACTTATTTGGCATCCAGGCCAGAGGAGGCTGCTCTTGTGCGGGTCCATATGGACAGGTAAAGTTGTAATAAATAGTTAAGTTTTTCCTTGTTCTAAGTACAGTGATAGTAAACTCTTAACAAGCAAATTATGTACCTCTATTTAGTAAACTTTCCGATTGCCCCATCTAACAGAAAATGTATTGCTCACCACCTCTTATCTTAAAGCAAACAATCTCTTATGTAAACTGAAAGCCTTGGTCCCAAATTGTTCTCAGTTGGGAGGTTCTACTGCTTTTATTTTCCTTGCAGTACTTATTTTACGTTGGCACCATAGCCACTAATGAACACTGTATTTACTTGGTTCACAACACACACACATCAATTAATCATGCCTTCAATAGTTACAGTTTATCCTCTTCAGCTTTTAAACTTAACATTTTAATGGGGACATTTGCTAGTGAAGCCCCTCAGTTCATTGTGAAACAGAAAGGGTAAATCATCTCTCATGCTTCATGCATACAGCTAGCTAAACATTCCAGGAATAACTTAAATATTATATTATGCAATTAGAAGCCAGGCAACAGATAAATTCACTAGCTCATTGAAGACAATCAAAGCACACACTATAATACTATTACACTATAATTATAGTACATTGAGGATGCTTGCTTTAGCAGTCTTAAGGTGCCTGGTTAAATTAAACAACCATGCTGTGATAATTTCAATACAAATTATGAGTTTACTTTTTCAAAATAATCATAAATAACCTGTCTGGTACAAATAGTGAATGACAAATTAGATGTACTCAATACATGTCACTGACAGGCACTGCTGAACATCTCAGAGGAGCTGGCAATGCAAGTTGTCATGGATGATGTCCCACCAGGAACTCCTTGCTACAGAGAACTCACCAAGTACGTGCAGTGTAACTCTTATGCAAGCATGATTTCAGTTACACACATGGAGAAATAGCTAGTTGGTTTAAACAGCCAATAGTTCGTTTACATATCCATAAACTTAACGACGTGTGCTGGTTTAAATATCCATTAATACTACATGTGACCTGTAGGCCAGGCATGACTCGTGTAAATTTCCCGTACTTCATGAAAGCTGATACGGTGAACTACATCATAGAAGCTATAACCATGGTAGCCAAGCATGGGTGGAAGCTACTTGGACAGGTAAGGTTACCGGACGTAGAAAGTGTAAAGGCTAAGTAGTGGGGGTGGAATACTGTTGTTGTTTTGCTCTATAGAATAAAAGTCATGGAGTCAGGAAATAAATAATAGCATGTATGGTTAATTTAAATGAACATAATCAGTTCAGTGTCTTATTAAATTATGCCGTGTACTATGTATAGCTATGCTATATCAATATGAAATAAAACCAAAACAAGTAGTTCAAATATGTTTATTGTAATACTATGAAGCCCACAAAGCAATTAACTTGAAACCAACTACAAGAATGAAATTTATGAAAGACAAAGTAAAGGTGTAACCCAATAACAGTGTTATTTATTCAAGGTCAAACACTATCTAATCATGTCTTGAGTGTGTGAATTAGTCATAATTACAGACTATTTTTACATCCTCTTTCTTGTGCTGCTCAAATGACAGTATTCTATAGACCCAAGAAGTGGGACATTCAGACACAGGAAAACATCACACTTGCCCTCCAGGCAACATCTCAGGGATATGTTAAACATGTTGGATCATCCTAGGAATAACAGAAGAGCTCCAGCTAAACATATAAACCACCAGGTACACACTGACGGTACTTTACACTAGATATAATTCAGTTCCATTTTATGACTGTATTCTGTTATTGTATGAGTACACTCCAAGCAATTGCATTCAGATACAATTCATTACAGTATGATCTGTTTTCTTTCAGGAGTTGCTGGAAGAAGCACAGACAGTATTTGACAGAGCATTTGAGGCTCCTAATAGTGCTCCTCATTCAGTGGATCTCCAACACCAAGTCAACCGGATAAGATGGTTCCTTCTTCCAGAAGAGGCATGGCAGTACGGCCACGGACGAACTAGCCCAGTGACACAGCGAACTTTCAATCCAAAAGTGTATCTGACACGAAATAAAGATCACCTGAAAACACAAGAAAAGCAGCAGTTACCAGGTAAAAACAGCAGCTTCAGACTTCAATACTCCCAAAAGGAAAGAATAGAAGAAGTTAAAACTGTATATACTGTGCAAATCAACCCAGTAGCACCACAGCCTAGTTCTCCCACTGCACCACAGCATAATCCTAGCACTTCAACAGACCCTGATTCCTCTACTGAACCATGCTCTTATTCTCACATTGGATCAACTCCAACAGCAGATACAGGAGAAAATGAGATAAATTTGGAAACGGGAATAAAAATAAAAAAACATAAAGCCAAGGGAATACTGAAATTCAAGTCAATTTTTAAAAGACGATGAGACAATTTCAAAGAATTTTATGTACCTTTTTAAATATCATGTTCATCTCTCTATTATTGCCTCAAGTCACAGTAAGAAGATCATGCCACATGACTGCAAAGTAATTTATATCCTTAGTCAATAACTGCAAAGTAATTTATATCCTTAGTCAATACTGCAAAGCAATTTATATCATTAGTCAATTTTGTATTCCTGAGTGTCTTATTTTCCCAGTAATCCATGTGCACCAATGGTGATCAGCTTACCTAACAGAAATGACCTTTTTATTTTTTCCAAAAGAAATAATGACAGGTTTTCCTTTCATCACAAATCCATTGACCCGACCCAAGGCTTGTAATGCAGCAGCTTCACCTACAAGACAACACACAACCATTTCAGCAATAGCTACCAGTAGCATAACTTAATAAAGTTAAATAGTCAAATTATTATCCAGGAAGAATGGAACTAACATGTTATAATAACTTATTTTGTAGAATTGCTGATTAATCTGCTGCAGTCATGATTAGAAAGTGAACTCAATAAATTTTGTTGCTTTTTTTTTTGTTTTTTTTTGTTTTGTTGTTGTTGTTGTCGTAGTTTTTATTTATTAAAAAAATCCCCACCAGTTCTAAACTGGCAATAAAGCTTTATATACTGCCCATGAACATTGGAAGGCTCTAACAAAACAAAAGAATATCACATACAGAAATCTCATCTGTGGGGTATTGTGGGAGGAGCTATTTAGATTCCCATGGTGACACAAAAACAATACTATATACCAGACTAACTTGCAAACTCCACAAATGCCTGTCCCCTCATCTTGCCAGTCATGAGTCGAATGTGAGAAGGCATATCAGAGCCTCTTTTACTTTCTTGACCGGTCAAATCCGCATCTTCCTCACTTCTCCGGCCATCACAGAAGGTGTCTTCTTTTTGGATGCTCCTAAACACTGCTCTCAGATCCTCCACAGTGACTGAGTGATTTAGATTCTTCAAATAGAGCACCTACAGGTGGATGGATCTAATTAATGCACAAGTTACACTTACACAGGACCAGTACACATATTCCAAATATTGACCATATAAAATAAGGACATACAGCATGTGTATGGAGAGCTGTACAGAATAGAGATGATACTGCTGGCATCTTGTCTTACACTGCTTGGTTCTCCTGCACAGTAATCCCTGAACCTTGGCAAGGTGCATATTTCAGCCACTGTCAGCCTATTTCTTTCCACTACTTGCGAAGGAAGGGTAAAGACACACCCACTGCTATAGCCAGAGTCCTCCATACCTCCTGGTTTTTTTCCTTGGGTCAACGAAACATTCCGAGTCTCTTGCTGGAATGGTGAGTCATCAGGAATGACACTAATTGGACACAAACACAATATTGTGTGGTGTAGAATCTTTATCACACTGTGAGGATAAATAAATGCCCTACTTCCCATTCCCCCCCTCCCACCCCCACATACACACATCAACACCTCATAATGTTGATATCTTTCAGATTAGTTCCTAATTGTTATGATCCAGAAGTTGCAAAAAATTACTTGCCGCCAATAAAATAGTCATGAATACCAGAATTAAAAACAACAACAACAACAAAAAACAAAAAAAAAACAAAACAAAAAAAAACTCCTGTAAAAAATATAAAGTAAAGGCTTTACTTAGCAGAGTGTCAATGCTTTAAGTGTCCACACTTGGCCTAGAAACAATATTGGGTAACCGGTCAACTTAGGTAACCAAATTCAGTCGACTTGTTAGGAATTTTTAAGGACTAGTTTCCCTCCCACCACAACAATATCACTTGCATCATTTTTACCAGACAAAAAAATGTTAACTGGAATTTCAATAATGAAGCATTGCTATATTATTGATTTTCTATCAGACCAAACAATCCTGGAGGAAGTTATTAAGGGAAAGGACTAGAAGCCAGGGATGCATGTACCTGAAGGATTAACATTCCACAGCTGTGGCCTGAAGCTCAGTAAACTCAAGACTGCCTACCTGAAATATGCCAGGAAGGAAAAATTAGGGATTTGTAAAGTGATACAAAATAATGGATGCACTTCATTCAGTGCACATGTCATGTCAGTACAGCTTGACATGCACCAAGATGTAGTCCAATTAACAGAGGTGACATGGCATTGTGTTGGTAATACTGGACTACATTCATACCTATAGAAAAATTATATATTGAATTGCACACGTCAAATGTAGGACAAGTGAAAAGGTACAGTCAACACAACCTCATACTGTATCGTTGTTTAGTGTACCTGCGTCCAGAGGTCTTGCAATGTGCCGATGCAATTATTGACCACATATCAAGCAATACAATATGATGTTAGTAAGTAGAGGCGTGAAACAATACATCCCAAGTCCCCTCACCTCTTAGGATACAGGATGTGCTGGGCAGAGTCCTGCACAGCCAGATGAGTGAGGGGATTCCCCCTGTCCTGATGAACACTCTTTTCCACTTCCATGGCATGCCTGAACATTTTAACATTTTGCACTAGACATCAATCTTCCTGATTAGCTTCAAGTAATTACTTTTTCCTTACCTGCTCATGAGATTTGCATCAGCAAATACCACTGGTTGTTTCAAGAGCTCTTCCTTGCAGTTGATTTTCTGAGAGACACACACGAAGAGAAATTGTTCATGTGATAATAGAACATAACATGAAAAAAATTGTGTTTTTTTTAAATTTGAAGTTACATCTGTTATTCATATATTTCAAACCTGCCACTTGGTGTGTATGAAGTTGTACGTTATAGCTAATTGTACCATTTTGAATATTAATTTTGAATTGAAAGTAGTACGGAACGAAACTATACACAAGTACATAGTATTACGAGACAAATTTACTAGTCTCTGGAATGTAGAGGTTGATAAATTGCATTTTATCTTAACAATTTTAACCCTTAATCCCGTACACATTATTCACACTGTTGTAACTTAGGACATTATAATAGGTATTGTATTCACCATTGGGAATTATATCCACAAGTATTACCAGGTGAAATCTTTATCCCCTGTGTGCAATAATAAAACACAGACTCTTCTTATGCTTTCAGATTAGACAGCTAAAAATATATATACAAATTTCAGATTTGTATAGCCTTTCTTGGTGATTGATGAATGTAAAAGGAAAACTAAAAGACACCGTGATATAGTAACACTATGTCTCTTACAATGTATCACTATAAGTTTATCAGATGTGAATTTCAGCATTCAAACTTAACCACACATGTGAAAGAAAGGATACAGATTATAATAAGGTAAAAAAATATATATGAAAATTCAATAGTTTGACCTAAACTCGCATTTTAGCCAGTACTACAAAACTTAGTGTTGAGCGAATCTGTACCTTTTCCCAGAGCCTATCACATGTCTATAGGGGAGGGGGAAAAAGTCTGGCAAAAATAAACTAGATGTATTCACCCACTATTGATGTAGCCACATCTTGTGCATCTTGCCTAGTTAGTTTTTTTGCAAACAATAATAAATCTGTGAGTCGTGAAACAAGTCGTAGGGAGTTTAAATTAAAGACAAAACAAAAACAACTTTCTTTTATTGTTGGGAAGAGTTCTTCACATGATTAGCAAATAGGTGACATGAATGAATCTTTGCCCCACCCCACTAGATCTGAAGACCACAGAACAAAATGCAATATCTGGCAAACTCAGTGTTGACTACTTACTTGTGTGTGTGTGTGTGTGTGTGTGTGTGTGTGTGTGTGTGTGTGTGTGTGGTAAGGAGCTACCTGTCAACAGGGAGGTGAGGACCTCACAAAAGTACTACACAGCACAACATTTTCAGCACTGTCATGTGTGACTATAATAGGAGTTAGAAGCTATGTCATTGCCTCAAAATAAATTTTATAACAAAATTTTAGATTTTTAACCGAACCCACTCCAGTTAGAACCCATACTAGTTGCTATTTAATTATTGAAGCCTTAGAGGTAAATCGTAGTAAAAAAATTGTTCAAACTCTAGCCACACCCAAAGACTAGTACACACAAGACATGATGACTCCCATCCAGAAAGTCAATATTGGTTGTTACGTCTAAATAGAAAATGATACCAAACACTGAAAGATAGTCTGCACGCAGTTTGGGAAAGGATGACTCAACTGACGCATTCTTCTTCATTAGAAGTCTGGCCCAAAGCCAGGATAGGATCATGTAACACCACACCCTTTGTGTGGCTTTTGTGAGCATGTGCAATGCAGTTTATGACGAGGGATTAGGCTAAACAGTGAAGCTATGTCTATTTTTATGTTAATACATGTACATACAAACCAATTAATACTAATAATATATAGTTTCATTGATTCAGTTGCTCTCATAATAGTATTGCTAATGCAAAAATCAATTCATTAGATACTTTTTACATGAAACTATATTCTTAAGTCATACTGCAGTAAATGTCTACTTGCCAATAATAGGTGCAACCTTTGCACAGTACTGGACCTGGTAAGCAATAATAATTGCAACTACATAATTTGTTTTATAGAGTGACACTAAATCTGTGGTTAATGGCAAACAACACCAACAAAAACATAATATAGCAACAACAATACGAGGAACAAACAAAAACTTGTGATGTATTACTACACATAAGTTTTAAAGTTTGGTGAAGTTTTGTTTTCTTCACTTATGTAGACTGGTGACCCAAAAATACACTATAGTTATCAGAAGATTGTAAGACACTGAGACCCTTTACCACACAACATAGTGTAGTATGCTTGAGGGGAGGGAAATATGGGGAGAAGGGAGATGCATGAAAGACACCACATCCCAACTGAAGTGTTAAAAAACTGCATTCGAATCTGAAAGTGTGTTCTGAGATAAAGTTAGTTATAAAGGAGTACGTTACGTTAGTTGTAAGAATGCAAAGATTAATTTGCACAGTAAAAAACAAAACAAAAACAAAACAAAAAACTTGCTCTCCCATATATACACTTCGTAGAAAAGAAGTACAAACTACAATTTAATGAAGGATTTGAACCCAAACACTCATCCATACTGGCATGTCACACATGAACGCCTCAGTCTGGACATTGTTTATGTAATCCATAGCAGTCACTCGCCAAAGACTCTAATGGTACAACATCCACACAAACTCACTTTATTTAGACTCCGTTAAATTGATGTCCATGACTAAATGCGAGACAGAAAAACAATAAAGTTCATCTTACTTTTCATGTTGCTGTTAATTCCAGAGACCAACACACGTACACTGTACTTGTTTGCTGAACACTTGGGGGGGGGGGGGTTTAGATTAGGAAATATTTTAAAGTTCAAAACTACCAACTTGTGTAGTTTTATCCAACAAACATAATTAAAATAACATTTCATAAATATTACATGCTTGTAATCAATCTGTTCCTAATATCTCCACTCTTGAATCATGGCCTTCATTTGCTGTAAACTGAAGCAGTGTATTTCTATTCCACCGATATTTCCAAGAATTCTGTGAACACACAAAATTACTCCTCTTTAATACTTCCTGCTGCTTCACTTATAATTTAATTCCCTTTCTTAAATGAGACAATTTCAAACTTGAATGTAATTCTATTATTGCATTTAGGAATAAATTGAAAAAGTAGGTAAAGTGTCATTAAAATGTGAAGTGAGTTTGAGATATTGTACAGAGGCAATTCGGTAAAGTGTCGTTTAAAGGTGAGGTGCGTGTGTACGTGTGCGTGTGTGTGATTAAGAGTGGGTAAAAGTATAGTAAGAAGAGGCAAGTGTAGAGAGGGGATAGTTGCAGTGCCCAAACTTACCTCCTCTATGGCCTTTATCCGCTCTCTCTGAGCACTTGGTTCCACAGACAGCTTCTTTCTTTTAGCAGAGCAGGTGGGAACTTCAGACTTGTTATCCAATACCAACCTGCAAAAATGCCAATACATTACATATGTCAGTCCATTAGATATGTCAGTCCATTAGATATGTCAGTCCATTACATATGTCAGTCCATTACATATGTCAGTCCATTACATGTCAGTCCATTACATATGTCAGTCCATTAGATATGTCAGTCCATTACATATGTCAGTCCATTAGATATGTCAGTCCATTACATATGTCAGTCCATTAGATATGTCAGTCCATTAGATATGTCAGTCCATTAGATATGTCAGTCCATTAGATATGTCAGTGTTTTAGTTGAGAATGAGGATGGCAATACACTGGAGGGATTGACACGAATGTACTGACATATCCAATGCACTGAATTGTGGTGAGCAAACTGGTCCTATAATTCTGTCAGGTTTTAGCCATCTGATTGGTTAGAGAGGGATGCGGGTGGCAGTGTCCCCACTCACACGATTATTTCAATGTAAACTGTTTTGGTCATTTTAGTCTAATTTACCAGAGGTTTCTGCAATAATGAACCCTCAGCGCTAGCCATTACAAAATCATCTCATATCAAAGGAATAATGTATTGGCTATTCTAATCAGATATCAATATAGCTCGAGCAATGAAAACGGTAAATGTAAACACTGTTTTCATGTCTTCATAAGAGAAGAAGCTAAACAGGCCAAGACACTCACCATGATATTTTTTCAATGTGGAAACTCCACTTCCAGGACTTGGTTAACTTCCCAGCATAAAGCAAAACTACTACGGGCAGCAAGAAATGATTTGCTCACGTGATTATGACGTTGACGATTGGGGGTGTCCCACAAAAGCTAGTACCTACATGAAGCCGACAGCTTCGCGTTTTCTCAAAATAAGCCCAAAATTTAAAAAAGTAGCACAATAAAAGGTCTTAAATCATCATTATAAGTTCATACTTAAATCAACGGTTAATTGTCAGTAATCTCCAAAATCAGAGCGTGACAGACAGACAGGACGACTACTATTACCCTTTTGAATTAACCGTTCTATATGAATGTCAATTCAATTCAAAGATACTGAGAGCAGCTGCTCTAAAACTGGGGCTATTAACCCAAATGCTGCAGTTTTGGGCAGATTATCAACGGGTGGCAGATAGAGTCCTGTAGTCCAATCCTGTCATTAGACCAACAAGCTAACGCTTATAGTCAGATCCATAAAGCTATTCATTTACAACTATACAATACACAGGGAAATTCATTGTACAGCTGTTCTCTTAGCATATTCATACCCTGCAGTAGATTAGAAGAATATATATATATACTAGCAAGTACCCCGGTGGCGCTTGACATATTGCAAAGTAAGAATGCAGTAGCACAAGTTATCTTGCTCAGTTATCATTCTCTACCATTGGTTAAGGTTACATAAGTTTCCCTCTCCTGCTCTCTTTTTTTCTGAACTACCTGAGCTTTTATTTTCCCCCACTTCTCCTACCTTCAGCTCTTCTTCTTGAGTCATAGAGTCCGCTTTTCCTTTGACTATCTCTCCTGCTTCTGAATTTCTGTCCTACTTTGAAAAACTTTTGTCTTCTATTTGTACTTTAGACTTTCTTTTGAAAACTAACTCCCGCCTTTACTCATCCATTCCACCCGCCTTTTAGTTATAATTAATCGCTCGCCTTTTTGCCTTCTCTACCCTTCCATTTTAAACTTACACCGCCTTACCTCACCGATTCCACCCGCTTTTCAGTTACGATTAATTGCCTTTCACCTTCTCTTCCATACTTTCGCCTTCCTTTTTAAACCTACACCACCTACCATCGTCTATTGTACCCACTTTTTAGAAATAACCAGAACTTTCTACTGAACGTGATGACACTTTACCTACGACAAAGGGACGATGCTTTAACGAACTGTACAAAGCTCATGAATTATTCATGAATATACACACTGTCGGTCGTGTCGTCGTCATTACTGACACACAAGGGTATTATTATTATATGTTATATATATATATATATATATTATATTGGTTAGTTTGTTTCAAAACATTAACATTGTTTTATTGCTTCAACTTTTGTATAGCAGATTGAATATCAAGAGTTGGGCAATATCATTACAAAGCAAAGGCCCCATTCTCACTAGACCCTTCACCAACTTTATAATAGCTCACTTAAATAGTACGTAATGTGAAATCATGATGAAAACATATCAAAGCAAAAGGGGGAGGGGATTCCAGGGGTTGGAGCCCCCCCCCCCCCCATAATTTCTATGGGCACAATCCTAAAATGTCATTTTTCCCATTAAACTACAAACATATACTCTTTGAGCCCACCCGTACCAAAACATCTTCCTATACCACTGCAAAGGGTCAGGTATTTCACACTCACGCTATTTCTTCTCTTGTAAATCCCAAGTCCCTTAACTCATCTATTTCATTCTGCTCTTTCTCAGTGTCCAAGTATCGTTTTAAAGTGTGCAGGCCCTTTACTTCTGCAGCAAATGGTTGAAACTCCACAGCTGCAGTAAACTTTTTCCCTTCACTTTGAAACGACTCTACAGACTTTTCCTTGGTATGCAGCTGCTTTCTAAGAAGATGCTGCAAATGTTGTTGGGCCAAGGACTGACTCTCATTTTCTCCATCATCTGGGCTCTTCTTTGTCCTATCTACACGCCCAAAGTTCAAATGATTTACTTAGTACATCCCCTACCACGCTATCTCACCTCTTATTGCAGCCATTATGTCGTCTCCTCAAAAGGTGTGGTGGTCGTTTATTAGAAAATTACACCCCCACATCTTCAATTCAGGTGTGGCTGCTTAGTAAGTAATGGCTAATGCTACGTAGTTGCTTTTTCGTTGACTGTACTCTACCCAGCTAGAAGGAGCTGGAGCAACTCCGCAATGGAGCGTGGAAAACGGAAACCTAGCTCGCTTTCTGCTTCCATGCCAGATGTGAGTATCTCTAACTCGCAGTACCAACAACAATCTGCTAAGACCCTGTCTCCTCTCTCTGATACACCTATTCTACCCAGTCCGAACTTTGTGTCGTCTTCTGCTCAATATAAGTAAGTGACTTTCGAATGGTGTGTGAACTGAAGTTACCAGAGCTACTGTTTACTAGCTACAGTTGTACTGGCTCTGTGTGTATGTAGTAAGTTAATTACTGATGTAGTGTCCCATAATAGGGGGAAGGAAGCCTTAATGATTCATTTTTACACCTTAAAACATTCTAGTAACAAATACTGTAAGCTTGAATTATTAGTTACGCTCACAGAAATGTATCGCTCATGTGCTTACATTGTTTTGTTTCAGTATCGATGATGACTTGTGGGCGGAGACAGCTGACCCTAACACTGGTTCCGTGTTCTTTGTGACGCCCAAGCCCAATGTCTCTCCATCTACACGTCCGCCTACTGTGGCTGCCAGTAGCAGCAGCAGCTCTAGCCTCTCCTCCTCTACCATGTCCATTGGTGATCTTCGACCTGTTTCGCCCATATCTGCCAGGTATGTGTGCCTCAGGGTGAACAAGTGGCAGTTGGGCTGGTTTGATTACTCTTGGGCACTGGCTGTTCCTATAGATTGTCCAGCAGCGTTCAAGTATTGCAGGAGTACGTGGAATCTCCTGTGTCCTCGAGGAGCTATCGCCACCGCCAGCCCAGTTCCTCGGACGTTAGGATGCTGACCCAATCCCTGAAGAAGGATGCAAAGCAGAAGAAACTGAGAAAGAAGCGTGACTCGACCACTACTAGCTTGTCTGGTTAGTCAGAAGGATTTTTTTGTTTCTTTGTTGTTGTTGTTTGTTGTTGTTTGGTTTGTGTTGCAAGGAAGCTGAGAGCTAAGAGAAAAGAAGTGTTGTTTTGTGTGTGTGTGTGTGTGTGTGAAATTTACTAACAGAATATCATATTTTTGTAGCTTGTGTTTAGTGATAAGATTGTCGTGAAATTTCTTTGTTTCATTCACTTTATGTGTTTTTATTTCCAAACTATAAATGATTCAGATTTGAAGGAGCATCAGAATCAGCCGTGGTCAGTATCGTCACACTCCTCTGTTGACTTGCGGATCCCCCATGGAGCTCAGTTTGGTTCCATGGGTACAAGCCTCAGAGTAAACACGTCCCCTTTTGTTGGTTGTAAAGTCAAGATTGAGTTGGACCTGTCTCGTCTCCAGCAAGCTGCAGGCTCTGAGGGCGAGGGAGTCGATGGTGGAGCTAGTTGCTCTCTTGAAGCTCTGGGTATAGTGCCATCTCGTGTGCTGGACAAAGGCAAGAAGTTCAGGTCTAATTTGTCGCTCCACTTGCCTGTCAAGTCAGACAGCAAGAGCCAGCTGCAGGAGCAGCAGCTTCTGCAGTCTTCTCCAACACGAGGCTCCACCCACCAGTCTGTGGTGGTCAAGAAGTTAAGGACAGGGAGTGTGGCGGCAGGAATGTCTCTGAAGCCAGGCGAGTGGCTAGATTCAGTAAAGGATGGGGTGGCTAGATTCGGTAAAGGATGAGATGGGGTGGCAAGCTCGAGATATCAAACGATTGGAATAGCATAATTATATATGAGCTTGGTATGTTGTCTGTTTTACATAAATGGGAAAATTTTTCTTAATTTCTGCATAGAAAAGTGTCATAGTTTATTGTTGTTTTAAACACTCAAGGTATAAGTTTTCATTCACTCTGTACTTACATCACTTTTTTTTTTACTTGCTGTGCATGTGTTTGCCAATTTTCTACTTTCAATGTAGAAACACAGATGAACAGCTTGTGGGCACATGAGGAAGTAAACTTAGGCTTGTGGTAAAGTGTCGTTAGTTACAGAAGTGTATTTGTGACTAGTATCATGCAAATATTAGTTGAATGAACCCTGTGCCATTCATTTGTGGGCTAGTTTGCTTGCCACCACTAAGCACGTGACAATTAAAAACATTTTTTTATATATTTATTGTATTTTATTTATTTATTTATTTTTTCAGGAGATACCATACTGGCAGCAAATGGCCATTATGTGAACATGGAGAATGTGGATTCAGTCCTAGCCACTCTGTCCTCCTGCAAGACTCTAGAGCTAGTGATAAAGAAAGGTCACTCTCACACTCCTAACAGCTACTCAGCCGCTGATTCTTGCTCCTCCACTGGCCTCCTCTCACCGCCCCAGACCCCCTCACATGGGGGGCTGGTGAGACTAGTAGCTGCAGGACGGGAGGCTGGGGGAGCCTTGAGGCCACGGCAGTTTCGTAGACCCCATAGACATACTCACCTGCTGCTGTACATCACTCTGGACACCAAGGAAGGGGACCCACCTGATAAGGTTGGGATTGGGGAGGTGGGCGGGGCAGATAGAGTAGATTAATGGGAGCTTCAACGATTGCCTCATTCTTGGCTGTGATATAATGGCTAGTAGTAGTTTCTGTGTATATATGTGAAGACCACCTGTTACACACATTTCAGTAACAATGTTTTCTTGTTGGTTGTGTTCAGGATATTCTGTTCTTTATTTGCTGTACTCAGGATATTCTGTTCTTTACTTGCTGTGCTCAGGATATTCTGTTCTTTACTTGCTGTGCTCAGGATATTCTGTTCTTTACTGGCTGTGTTCAGGATATTCTGTTCTGCTGTGCTCAGGATTCTGTTCTTTACTTGCTGTGTTCAGGATATTCTGTTCTTTACTTGCTGTGTTCAGGATATTCTGTTCTTTACTTGCAGTGTTCAGGATATCCTGTTCTTTACTTGCTGTGCTCAGGATATTCTGTTCTTTACTTGCTGTGTTCAGGATATTCTGTTCTTTACTTGCTGTGTTCAGGATATTCTGTTCTTTACTTGCTGTGTTCAGGATATTCTGTTCTTTATGCTGTGTTCAGATATTCTGTTCTTTATTGCTGTGTTCAGATATCGTTCTTACTTGCTGTGTTCAGGATATCGGTTCTTTATTGCTGTGTCGGATATTCTGTTCTTTACTTGCTGTGTTCAGGATATTCTGTTCTTACTACTTGCTGTGTTCAGCTGTGTTCAGGATATTCTGTTCTTTACTTGCTGTGTTCAGGATATTCTGTTCTTTACTTGCTGTGTTCAGGATATTCTGTTCTTTACTTGCTGTGTTCAGGATATTCTGTTCTTTACTTGCTGTGTTCAGGATATTCTGTTCTTTACTTGCTGTGTTCAGGATATTCTGTTCTTTACTTGCTGTGTTCATATTCTGTCTTTACTTGCTGTGTTCAGGATATCCTGTTGTCTTTACTTGCTGTGTTCAGGATATCCTGTTCTTTACTTGCTGGGTTCAGGTATCCTGTTCTTTACTTGCTGTGTTCAGGATATTCTGTTCTTTACTTGCTGTGTTCAGGATATCCTGTTCTTTACTTGCTGTGTTCAGGATATTCTGTTCTTTACTGGCTGTTTAGGATATTTTGTTTTGCTATCCTCCGCAAGAGACAAGACAAGAAGGTAGTGGTGTGTCTGGATCCGATGGAGGTGAGGCTGAAGGAGGAGGAAGACGGAAGGACTTAGAGGAGCAGCTGCTGAAGTTGAGAGGCGCGTTCTTGACACTTAGTGACTCTCTTGCCACAATCATAGAGCACAAGTCTTATACCAAGTGAGTGTTGGCAACATTACTCATGCAGTTATGTTGAAGACTAAGTTTTGGCCACTTCCAGCTCGATACTGCTTTATGTATATACATTTTGTGTGTGTTGTTTTAGTTGTTGTAATTGTGGGATATATGCATCTTAACTTACAAGTTAATAAATATTCATTCAGTTATAACTCCCTTATTAATTATAGTCCTTTAGCCATGAAGCCCATTTCCACCTAATGTTTATGCTTGCATTTGATTTTTTATTTATTGACTTACACCAAAAGTGCTAGATGTCTTGCCATCACTTTGATGACCATTACCCCACATACAACCTTAATTATATTGTTAATGCTACCTAACCAATGGCTAACATCTTGAAGTAGCTTCTAGTTGGTATCTACCTTGTTCGCTGGCTGTGTGTATAAAAGCATATACATAGGGCAGGGTTGATTACTGTTAATGTCTACTGCTATTATTGTGGTTCTAGCTCTGCAGTTGTGATTGATGGTCAGCTTTTCTTCCTCAGCTTCTCCCAGCATAACAAAGAAATGCTACTACTTGTGCTTCCGGCATATCTGTAAGTGTGGACTTTTGTCATGCTCTGTACAAGCAAAAGAATTGCTTGATCCAGTATTCCTTTACATTTCACATACACACACACACACACACACACATGCACGCACACACACACACACACATGCACGCACACACACACACACACATGCACGCACACACACACATACACATTGCTACTGATTTCTGCAGTGTATCCCAGTACCAGTTGCAGCTTCTATTGGAGAACATTGAGCAGATGATCCTACTGCTTTATGGATCTATGCACATGTAAGTTCCTAGGAGATGTCTTACACACAGTACTTGTTCTGTGACCATGCCACTGTGTCTAGCTGATGTCACATAACGTGCACACCTCCAATTGTTGTGTAGAGCTATGACAACTCCCAACAACTGCCTGTCATTGGAGCACCTCGTGGGTCTCATGCTAGATGCTGTCCTCTCAGATGGGGGAGGACCCATGACTCCAGGTCCATCTAGTCCACTACTTGGAGTGCCATCCATTCCTAGGCTAAAACTCCCTGCTAGTGTCGCCGTGAGTGATGTTTGAGAGGCTAGTGTCCCTCTACCTAGTGTCCCTCTACCTAGTGTCCCTCTACCTAGTGTCCCTCTACCTAGTGCTCCTCTACCTAATGCCCCTATACCTAATGCCCCTCTACCTAATGCCCCTCTACCTAGTGTCCCTCTACCTAGTGTCCCTCTACCTAGTGTCCCTATACCTGGTGTTCCACTGATACACAAGGTAGAGGGACACTAGGTAGAGGGACACTAGGTAGAGGGACATTAGGTAGAGGGACACTAGGTAGAGGGACTCAAGGTAGAGGGACACTAGGTAGAGGGACACTAGGTAGAGGGACACTAGGTAGAGGGACACTAGGTAGAGGGACATTAGGTAGAGGGACACTAGGTAGAGGGACTCAAGGTAGAGGGACACTAGGTAGAGGGACACTAGGTAGAGGGACACTAGGTAGAGGGACACTAGGTAGAGGGACACTAGGTAGAGGGACACTAGGTATAGGGACACTAGGTAGAGGGACACTAGGTATAGGGACACTAGGTAGAGGGACACTAGGTATAGGGACACTAGGTAGAGGGACACTAGGTATAGGGACACTAGGTAGAGGGACACTAGGTAGAGGGACTCTAGGTAGAGGGACATTAGGTATAGGGACACTAGGTAGAGGGACACTCAATCCATTGGGTTTTGTACGGAAATGAACTTGGACGGTGATCTGTAGTACAGTAATTGAGTTGCCCCTCCCTCCTTGTCTTCATCCCAATGTCATTTAAGAAACACACAATGATAACATTACTGCTTGAATACTCATGTCTTATTTGACTGGTGGGAACTAGGAAGAAAAACCAACTGCGAAGGAACCTGTGATAGAGAGTTTAGACTATCAATTAGTCAGTAAAATACTGGCCGGGCCGTGACCAACCAACTTGAAATAAGAGCTCTTACTTCATGTATAATTTAACTTTAGTGTGAACTGATTGAAGAACAGTAAAATATGCAACTCAAAAGCTGTATTTTTGCCTGGAACACTGTCCTTCATTGGTTTGTTGTTGCTGTATTGTATTCAGATCAAACTCCATGCCATACTGAGTGGGTTGGAGTCGGCTGACCACAGCAGTCAGTCTGTCATGCAGCAGATGTGTCGACCATACATCATGTTAGGTTCCTGCCTGCTGAACCGCGGTGCTCTGGCATGCAGCCACCTCCCCCCGGCACATCTGAAGAAGGTGTCCCTCTTCCTCCATGCCTATCGCCTGATTGAACTCACTGGGACTGACAACACTTCACAGATTGTCATCTGGCAAGAAGTAAGCACTCATGAATCCTGTCCTTTTGCTTAAGTGTGTTGCTAATTTTCTCTGATCACTCAATTGTGGGAGAATTCACTTTGCTTTGGTAGTGAACTTGCTCCTTGTTGTTGTTGTTATGCACAATGTTCAAATTCAACATTGTTTTCTTCCAGATTTTTCTGCCTCTAGAAAGTGCAAGTCGTGGTGACGAGAAGGAACTGGAGCAGCAAGATATTGGTGGTAGTGGCTGTAGAATGTTCCTTCTTGTAGTGGGCTTGGAACAGATGCTCCTGTGCATGCTCATGCAGGAAAGCTTGCCACCTCCTCCCGACCAGTTTCTGCACATGCCCAGTGTTGATGCTGTGTATATTGACAGGGGGCGTGCCTTGTTGGTGCAACTCAAGGCACAGGATCTCTTTATGCAAGACTTTGAGGGAATATCGGCTCTTCCAAGTATCCAAACTGCTGACTCAGCACTCTCGTCTATGACCACCAAGCTAGCCAGTCTGTTGAAGCGCTCCAGCTCCCAGCGCAGCAGTCCTTTCATTTCAAAGAAGTTGTCAGATTCACTTGGTATCCGCTCCTCGGTGGTAAACCGCTCGTTTAGTGTAAGGAGTTCGAATGCCAAGACAGGCGGATCAGATTCAGACAACGAGGGATTGCCAACCAAAGGCTCTGCCTCTCCACAACGCTCACACTCCATGCTACATCAAAAAAGAACATTTAGAAAGAGAAAACTATCTGCAGGGATAGTGCCTCCTGCTGTAGCCGCTGCTTATGATGCACAAAGAACTCAGCAAAATGTCAACTCGTAAGTTAAACTATTAAATAGTGTAATATTTTTATCAAAGGTTATGTTTGTGTGACAGATTGATGGCAGGACTGGACGACATGCTCCTCCATTATGTCTGCTTAGAAGATGGTCATGGTCTGATGTTATGCCCCACCCATACCACTCCCCCTGGAGTCGTACACTCGGAGCTGCTGTTGTGCTTCCAATCAACAGCTTCACGGGTGAGGGAGGTCCTGCTGGGGAGAGCCACACGGAACAGAGAAGTCAGTGATGATGACGATGATGAAGAAGAAGATTATGATGAAGAAGATGAAAGTGATTATGATAATGATAGTGACTTGGAGCAATCTACAGAGGAATTTGAAAAATCTATTATTTCTGCCTCACCTTTTATTCCTCGAAAGAGCGCAGTCATAGAGCACGGTGTTTTGCTGGAGTGTAATACTACATCCAGTTTGAAAGTTAGAAGTTTCCTCCAGTATTGGGTCATTGGGTAAGGATTGCAGCGCACACATGTTGTTGACAATCACCAGACCACGTAACCTACATATCAGAAAGTGTTGAGACCCAGATCCAAAAATATTCTCTCCTCACTAGCATTGCATTGGAAATAGTTATACAGTAGAGCCTCCGAACTGAGAATAATTTGGGGCCAGTCTTTTTAGTTCACAGGTCAGAAGTGGATTGCTTTAAGAGGTGATAAGCATTCTATTTTCTATTATAAGAAGCAGGTGGAATGTTTGCAAAATAAAGGCAATTTTCTGATTAGAGAGTTCACTATCAGAGGTTGTATTTCCACTTCAGCTTTAAAATAGTAAGCAAGAACTGTTTCAGGTACCTCAACACCTCAAAGATACCCCAGGAATTCTGTATTAGCTTGCCAATGTTGATACCCTAAAAATACTGAAGCTGCAATCATCATTTTCAACAGAGTTAAAAAACAAATCTTCTGAAGTCCAGCCCAGTTAGCATGAACTAGCAGTGCTCTTGCAGCACAATAAAATATCTTTTTGTGTGAATTTTGTAATGTGGAAAAACAGCTGAATAAATCAGCTAATGAAATATTGAGACGTGTAGAGAATTGGGTCGGTAATATTGATATTGGTCAAATTGTAGAGTCTCACTACCTAATGTTGAGTTAGAGGTTTGAATTGATATACAATAATACATTCTATTGTGCCTGTTACTTTACAGAGTACTTATATAATGTTAGAATTGTTGTCTGCTTGTAATGTAGGCGACTATTTGTGGAGGAGAGGAAGGAGTTTTATGTCTGCTGTCAGGAGTCTACATCCAACAATATAATTGAAATGGCTTTCAAATTGTTGTTTGGCTGGCCTGGATAGAACTGTCTACTCATTTTTTATACCATTTCATTTCATTATGATCAAATTAATGATTAAGTCCAAGTTTCTTTGCACAAAATTAATTCAAATTTCACTATTCCAGCACTGAGAAGCGGTTTATGAAGGTCAAAGTTTGTATGTGGGTGTAAGCGGAAACTCCGCCTCTAAGTTTGAGTAAAGGTAAGAAAATTACTCACTCAACCGTCAACGTTCGTTATGGCAGCAAACGGGAAGGAGGAGATCGTGAGAAGGAATAGGCCTGGTACGAAAGCGGAGGATTTGTGTAATTGGCCTTTCCAAGACTACACCGACATGGACAGCACCCTGGACGGTAAGCGTCGTGTCTAAACGACGTGCAGGCCCTGGTCCCTTGTGATGTCGGCTACCTTTTAGATTGTTTTTTATGGCCCTGTATAGAGTGGTATCCAGGAGGCCTATAATTTCAGCGTGTAATAAGCTATTAACCTCTGTATGTTTCATTCAGATGACCTATATTTTTTAATACCAATTTTAATTCATTCATTGTATCTATATTAAATTTTATAGTTCAGCAATACATCCAACAGATGATTCGTAAAGACCCTGCTGATGTAGAGGCCGTATTAGAGCCACCTCCTACTCATAATAGTGAAGGGTGTTGGAAGTATGAACACCTGCGTCAGTTCTGTAACCAGCTCAATAGCCTGGCAGTTCGACTGCAGCAGGAATGTGATCCAGCCACCTGTGTTCAGATGACTGGCAGTGAGAAGTACATTTTTCTTTGTGCAGCTCACAAAGACCCGAAGGAGTGCTCGGCATTGGATTATACTCTTCACACACTCCATGGAGCTGCATCTTTTCTCAATAACAACAAATATTTTCCTAGTCGCTTTGATATCAAGGAAAGCTCCTTGCAGAGGCTCAGCTCTGTGGCAAGAAGAGTGTATCGCATTTTTTCTCATGCCTACTTCCATCACAGAGGCTTGTATGATGAATTTGAGGGTGAAACACATTTATGCCATCGTTTCACTAGATTTGTCACCAAATATGAACTTATGTCTTCTGATGGACTGAATGTACCTGTTCCAGACTCCAGTGAATCATCTGCATAAATCATAAAATGCACCAGTAAATTATTAGTATGTTTTTAATGTTTATTTTTATTCCATAGAAAGTTGGTAAAATAGGCACAGGGTCGCTGACCCAAGCTCACGTGATAATCAGCTTTTGGAAGTCGGAATGAAATAGCGCGGTTTAGCTACCTTGGTAACAAGTTAACGAAAACACTTCGTGAACTGAGGAAACCGGGAAAATTGCTGGGTGGCTGTCTGTTGGAGAGAGATGCTGAAGCTGAGGCACTGGAAGACATTTCTTCCTGCGCAGGTGGGAGGAATCTTTAGAAATCCCGAGCTAGCTTTAAAAAGTGTGGTGTGCTTTATTAGGAAGGTGCAGCTAAAGTTGTTGCAGCTACGTGGTCTCCTAGCAGCGAGAAACTTGCTGTTTGCACCATAGATAGAGTTATAATTTTATATGACGAGAATGGAGAACAAAGAGACAAGTTTTCCACCAAACCAGCAGACTCAAATGTGAGTTCATATTCAGTAGCAGCACCCCAAGCTGAAACTTCTTGCTAGCTAGCCAAGTCATATTGAAAAACTGATTTATTCTGAATCATTGTACAGCTCAGAGTAATCATAATGTATAAATAATTTAGTGCAGCGGAAAGTTCATGCCAATATGTTGTTATATAGTGGTTGTAAAGTTATAATAATAATAATAATGTCAATTTTACAAGATACTTGTATGATGGCAACTCACTTTCCAGTGTCTTCATGCTCTTGGTTTGTTTGTGTGTGTCATAGTTGGGCAAGAAAAGTTATCAAGTGAGCTGCTTGGCTTTCTCTCCGGACTCTACCAAAATTGCAGTGGGACAGACAGATAATATTATCTATGTTTATCGCATTGGAGAAAACTGGTAAATATTTTTTTTCAATAGGTAATAGTCATAGCAAGCATTGATAAATGTGTGTGCTTGCATGATGACAGGGGTGAAAAGAAGGTGATCTGTAACAAGTACATTCTCCAGAGTGCAGTGACATGCATGCTATGGCCGGTACAACAAGCTAACTTTGTGTTTGGTCAAGCTGATGGCAAAGTCAAGGTTGCTGGGGCTAAAGGCAGCAAGTCACAGGCCATCTACAGCATAGGTTCCTATACTGTCTCCTTGGCACTTAGGTAACTAGTATAAATGTACATATGTGTGTTAGTTTCATGCTGTTTGTATACAGTCCTTCAGGAACAGGAATACTGTCTGGTCATGCAGACGGCACTATTGTTCGCTACCTGTTTGAAGAGGATGGCTCTGATCTCAGCAAGGTAGACTGCGAGAAATATTGGTGTAATGCTCGGGTGAATATTTGTGGTGTTAATTACAGGGCCCCATTTGTCGCCATTCCTGTCCTCCATACGGACTTGTTTGGGCAAACTCATCTATTCTTGCTGCTGGATGTGATAAGAAAATCACAGTGTATGCATTTTCAGGTAGGACTATTTGATATGTGGTTGGGCATGGGAAAATTAAATCTTCAATGTAGTACAGGGAAATTAACGTCTTTTTTCCATATCACTTAATATTTTTATTATTATTATTACTATTATTGTTGTTGTTGTTATTATTATTATTGTTGTTGTTGTTGTTATTTTTTTGTGAATGCAGGAAGAATGGTGCAGAACTTTGACCACTTTACTAGTAGCAAAGACAGAGAGTTCATGTGTGCAGCCTGCAATATCACTGGGGAGTCGTGCGTGTTTGGAAGCTATGACCGCCTCCGAGTTCTCACTTACTCTAGTCGCAAGGGAGCCTGGGAAGAAAGCCCGCCGAAAGACGTTGAAAACTTATACACAGTCACTAGCCTCTCATGGAGAAGGGACGGCTCCAAGATTGCAGTGGTAAGGAGAGTAGAGAGAATAGATGACACTCACATGATTTACTCTGTGTGTATGTGTGTGTGTCTGTGTCTGTCTGTCTGTCTGTCTGCCTGTCTGTCTGTCTGTCAGGGTTCTCTTTGTGGAGCAATGGATGTGTTTGATTGCTGTATACGGAGAGTTATGTATAAGAACAAGTATGAACTGACTTATGTCAGTCAAAGTCAGGTGAGTTGGAACCCCTGGCCCAACCTCATGGACACATTGTAGCATCACGTGTGTGTGTGTGTGTGTGTGTGTGTGTGTGCGTGTGTGTGTGTGTGTGTGTGTGTGTGTGTGTGTGTGTGTAGGTGATAGTGAAAGACTTGCATTCAGGGATCAGAGTAGTATTCAAATCACACTTTGGTTTTGAAGTAAGAAAGCCATGTGAAATGTACAAACATGTTATAAATCCTTACTTGTCTTTAATGTAGATAGTGCAGGTACAGATCATGGGCAAAGACCGATACTTGGTGGCCCACACCACGAACACTTTACTTATTGGAGACATCCAGTCCTGCAAACTTAGCGAAATCAATTGGCAGTCTACGGGCAATGAAAAGTTCTACTGTGACAATGAAAATGTATGCTTGATCACCACCTGGCATATTGTTGTGGCTAGTGTGTTGTATTCAATTAACTAGAATATTGCTTGCAGCTGTGCGTTTATCTTGCTGTGCTATTGTTTGTGTGGGAATGTTCCATCAGGTGTGTCTAGTGTACAGTGGAGGAGAGTTGACTATCATGGAATATGGCTCCAGTGAAGTACTGGGTTCAGTGCGCACAGAGTTTGTCAACTCTAACCTCATCAGTGTGAGGGTCAATGAGCGGAAACTCAAAGACACGGAGCAGTGCAAGAGACTAGCCTATCTTCTTGACCTGCACACCATTTGCATTAGTATGACTGGCTACTCTGATGTCTGTGAGTCATCTTTTATTGTGTTTTTGTTGTTGGTTGTTGCAGAGGATTTGTACTACGGCACATCCTTGGCTAATATTACGCACGACTCTAAGATTGATTGGCTGAAGGTAAATATGCAAATGTGGTTTCTTATTTTTACTAAATGATGTATTTATGTTTATAGCTCAATGAAACAGGAAAGAAATTACTTTTTAAGGACAAAAAATGTCGAGTAAGTACCTTATGTAATTGTGCACATATAACTTTTAAAAAAGGAATTAATTTTAAAGAAGACAATAATGTATCTGTGAAAGATAAACCATAGTTTATCTTCTCGAGGGATTGTAATTAATAGCACATGACATTTTTATGTATTCTTTCCACTCCAGCTGAATATTTTTGATTTGGAGAGTCAAAGTCGGACATCTCTTCTGAACTACTGCTCGTATGTGCAGTGGGTGCCTCAGAGTGATGTGGTTGTGGCCCAGAACAGGAACAGTCTGTGTGTCTGGTACAACATTGACATGCCAGACAAGATCACCATGTTCCCTCTCAAGGTCTGTCATCCATCGTGTGTAATTTTGAGTTTATAAATGAATACCACTCGATCGATTGAGTAAATTAATGGTGTGCTAGCACAAGTGGTGAGCGAGCTAGCCTAGCTACATTTTTTCTTTTAAACAATACAGCTTCATCTGTATTTTCGAAATATGCCAAATAAACAATAGATGAAAAGAAAATGTACGTTAAACCCTTTTATAAATGCTCATTTCTGGTATCCTTGAACTGTAGTCTTAAAGTCCTTACCCAGTGGTCATCAATTTTATTACTCATTACATCTGCTACTGATATGCCTGCCGCTCATATGTCCATATACAATTAACTCAAAATTTATACCCCTGATTGTGTATTGCTTTGCTCACTTTCTTATAATACATTTATTTCATGCATCCGAGGGATTGACTTGAAATGGTTGTGTTTACATATATGTAATAATTTATTTGTTTTAGGGTGAGGTTTTAAGCCTTGAGAGACGTAGTGGCCACACAGAGGTCAGGGTACAAGCTGGTGCAGAGACGACGTGTTACACACTGGATGAGGGTCTGATAGAGTTCGGCACAGCTGTGGACGATGGAGACTACTTGAGGGCACTCAACTTCCTGGAGTCCTTGGAACTGAACAAGGAGACAGAGGCCATGTGGAAAACTCTGGCTGACCTCACTCTGTCATCCAGGGAACTCATCATTGCACAAAGGTAACATGTAATTACTTTAGTATACTTTTGAATACATATTCAATAAGTTAGCTATCTCACTCACACTGGTCACTTGTATCCACTATTTGATTATATTTGTGTTTGCCAGATGCTATGCTGCTCTTGGAGATGTGGCCAAGGCAAGGTATTTGGAAAAGGTGCTGGAGTTGGCCAGGGCTAAAGCAGCTGAACTGGTGAGAGAAATAGTCTTGTGAGTATATACAAAATTTTTTCAATTGGGGATGTCTGCAGGGCAAAGGAGATGGCACAGATCATTATCAAGTTCGTGCAAAATTGGCCATTCTGAACAAGCAATTCAAGACTGCAGAGGATATTTATCTGGAGAAGGTATTTGTCCTACATGTCACTGAGCTTGTGCTGTTGTTACATGAGGGGTTTACATCACTTACTCATTGATTTGTTTGGTTTAGGGAGAAGTAGAGCAAGCAATGGCCATGTACCAGGAGCTGCACCATTGGGAGGATGCCATTGCCATTGCTGCATCCAGAGTAAGGGACATAAAGCCACTAGAGCCACAAACCTCAGGTGTAATACAAATATCCAATGGTCTAAATTATTTTCATATTGTGCTAGAATCATCCTGAGCTAGACAGCCTTCGTTCAGCCTACTTCCAGTGGCTGATTGGCACTGGACAGGATGAGAAGGCTGGAGAGATGAGGGAGAGAGAAGGTGATCTCAACTCTGCCATTACGCTGTACATGAAGGCAGGCCTACCAGCCAAGGCAGCTAAGCTGGTCATGCATCATCAGGTATGATGTGCAGTAGACAGGTGTGACAATGTGATATGTTTTCTTATCCTTTGCCTGTGGTACTTACTAATTAAGCTGGGGTTTTGCCTTTTTATTGCAGGAACTATATCAGCACCCTGACCTGCTGTTGCAGGTCAGCACAGCTCTAGTCAATGCTGGACTCTATGAGAAGGCTGGAGACTTGTTTGTGAGGGCCAATAAATTACAGCAAGCCTTGGAGTCGTACAGAGCTGGGTCCTCTTTCAGGAGAGCCATTGAGCTGGCTCGCTCTAGCTTTCCTGCCGAAGTGGTTGTTTTGGAGGAGCAATGGGGAGACTACTTGTCTGAGCAGAAACAGCACAACAACAGCATTGCCCATTACATTGAGGCTGGGTAAGAAGGATATAATGGTAGCAGGATATATATATTATATTCACGAGTCAGCATACAATATTTCATGAGAACGTGTAAGTATTTTCACTAGCCAAAGGCAGGTGAAATATGAGCGTGAGAGGGAAATGTCATTCCCATATTGTACAATAAAACAGTTACTCTGCCGTACTTCTAAAAATTCAGTCCAGAACTACGCACTGGCACATTGAAGCGTTCAATATGCAGTGTTCAATGTGGGAAATGTTGAGCATTTGCGTGATGTGGAAATACCCGAGGGAAAATATCCCATGTATATTAAATATATTAGATATAATATATATGCATGACCCAACATTGCAATTACGATATATGAAAGTCAAAAACTAAAACTGTGTTTATTTGCAGTTGTTTGGAAAAGGCTGTGATAGCTGCCATGCAGGCTAGGCAGTGGGTAAAGGCCATCCAGATCCTGTCCACACAAGACCCTGAATCCTGCAAGGATTACTACCTTAAGATTGCCAACCACTTTGCATCCGTGAAGGACTTCAAGCAGGCTGAAGCCATCTACAGCAAGGCGGGGCTGGAAAAGGAGATAGCGGACATGTACCTGGAAGCAGACATGTGGGAACAAGCATTCCATCATGCCCAGTCCTGCATGGATCCTGGGGAAGTCAAACAGCTCTACCTGAGTCATGGGCAACAGCTGGAGGAAAGTGGCAAGCTTCAGGAGGCAGAGAAACTGTACATGCTAGTTGGGGAACCAAGTCTCTCTATTAACATGTACCAGAAGGCCAAGCAGTATGATAGTGTCATTCGATTGGTGGCCAATCACAAGAAGGAACTTCTCCAGGAAACATACAGCATGTTGGCAAAAGTAATACTTGCTTGAGTGTCCTGTGAGACTGGGGGAGAGTGTATAGTTAGTCTTCCATTTATTGTTATTGGTGAATGTGCAAGACATGTTTACATCTAACAAATGGATTTATTCCTATATATCACTTTGTCGTTATTTGAATTGGACAGAAAATGAGACCCGTTCCACCATTTAGTGAGTGTAGAGGCACATAAATAAACATTCACAATGCTCACTATGCAACATATCTACTCACCTTTTACTTTACATCACATTTTCCAATATGTGTGAATTTGCCAACTTCATTTGAGACTGTACAGCAAAGTGATGTCAGCCTGTTATTTTTTTATTTCATAGATACTGTATACTTTGAAGTGGTCAGTCTATTTGCCTGAAACTGGTGATTCAGAATTGGGCTAGCTGGGTTGGCTTACTTACCATAACTGCAAGCACACTACTAGTACAATAACTTCTTTGTTCACCACACAACCTGACACATTGTTGTGTAGATTCCAGCCACTAGCTCTACTTCTCTTCACTGGTTGGAGCAGATGCAGTTTTTAGCTTTTATTTTTATTTTTATGTACTTGTTTGTAGGAGCTGGAAACAGAAGGCAATCTGAGGAAGGCAGAGAAGTACTACCTGGATGGCAACAACTGGAGTGGGGCAGTCTCTATGTATCGCAACCGGAACCTCTGGGACGATGCTTTCAGAGTAAGCTTGTCACATCTCCGTTAGTTATGTGTTATTGTGTTGTTACTTCCCAAATAGGTGGCAAAGACCAGAGGCGGGTCTGCTGCCAGCAATAAAGTGGCTTACTACTGGGCCAAGAGTCTAGGAGGAGACAGCGCAGTTAAACTCCTCACTAAGTTTGGTGTCTTGGAATATGCTGTTGAGTTTGCAACAGAGTCTTTGTAAGTGTTAATCTTCACTGGTTATTGTTGGTATTGATCTCAATCTCATTTTCCTTAGTGACTTTGAGTTTGCCTTTTCTGTGGCCAAAGCAGCTGTCAAGTCAAAGATTCCAGATGTGCACATGAAGTATGCCCTCTATCTGGAGGATGAAGGGAAGTTTGAAGAGGCGGAGTCAGAGTTTATCAAAGCTAATCGTCCCAAGGAGGCAGTTCTCATGCACATACACAAGCAGGACTGGGAAGCGGCACAGAGGGTGGCAGAACTTCACTGCCCAGACAACCTTCCAGATGTCCTTGCTGGACAAGTATGTGCTAATTATGAATGGCGACATGAATGTAAAGTTATATGGGTCCATTGTTTCTTTTTTTAAAGGCTAAAGTAGCATTTGAACGTAAAGACTTTCAGAAAGCTGAGGCTCTCTACCTCCAAGCTGAACGACCTGATTTGATTGCAATTGCTTATAAGGTGAGTTGTGAATCATTTGATTCCGAGATGTCCATGTAAAATTGTGTAAACTATTGGCAGTAACATTGTAATTAAGTCTACTTAGGTTTATATTTACCATGTGAGAATAAATTCTCATTTTGTGAGCAGGAGGCTGATATGGGTCCTGATGCTCTTCGAATAGTCAAAGATTATCTTCCAGCAAAACTGGAGGAGTTCCAGAGAGACTTGGCTCTATCTGCTGGAGTTGTGTAAGTCTATCAGACCTGAAATGTCATGGTGGACACTTGAATTATTGACCGAGTCTTATCCATGGATTGCAGGAGCTACAATGAACTCCTCTCTCAGGCTCGCTCCTGGGAGCAGAGTGGAGAGTACCTGCAAGCAGTCAACTTCTACCTCAGACTCAATTCCTCCAATTGTCCAGATCGGCAAGTTCTGTTACAGTCTTGGGAAAAGGTACAGTCGCGATTTATCATAACTATTTGTGTAAAAGAGTGAACAAGAGATACTATAGTCATTATTCTTTTCTATTGTTCTTAGGCAGTTGATTTGGCAGTGAAGTTTCTGCCCAAGCCAGGGGATGTGGCATCCATGGTGTGTGAGCGCTTGGTGGAATTGGGTGAATTCATTGCAGCTGGGGAGTTGATGCTGACTGTTGAGTGTATCAAAGAAGCTCTGGATTACTTTATGGCTGGAGAAGGGTGGGCAAGGGCCAGGGATATAGCCAAGAATGTCGCACCAAGGTATTTTAATTTAATAATCTACATTATAATAAAGTGATTGTTTCAAGGATTGTGTGTAATGATCATTCATTATTCTTTGCTAACCCCACCTCTTCATTTAGATATCAGCAATATGTAGAAGATGCTTATGTTGTCTACTTAAAAGAACAGCAAAAAGCAGAAGAGGCAAGTCAAGTGCTACTTCTAATTGTTTGTTTACAATAACTACGTGGTTTTAAGAACTTTTGCAGATCAGAATCTCCTTAACAAACAATTAATGTGTATATTTTGAATTTGAAGGCATGGAATTAATTTTTGTTTTATCACATTCAGATGAGCAATGTGGATCCTGAAGGAGCACTAAAACTGTACATTCAAAAAGGCCAATGGGAAAAATGCATTGAACTGGCCAAAGAGCAAGGACCCAGTGTTCTCAGCAAGTATGTTGCTCTGTATGCAGCCACTCTTATAAGAGATGGGAAAGCACCCATGGCAATCCAACTCTTCAACGAATACGGGTGCTCCCCAAACCCAGAAAACTTCAATATCTACAAGCACTTGTGTGCGGAAGTGTACAAGGAGCCATTTTCTGGCAATGAAAATTATCCTTTATTCTCTTCACTGAGGAACATGCTTCTCCGGCTAGTAGAGAACATCTCAAGGACCGATGCTAGCAGAGGGGACCAGCATAAGGAGTTTGAACAGCATCTACTGGCCACACACTACCTGGCCTCCAGGGCAGCCTTCCATGGGGTGGAGAAGCTGGAGGAACTGGTGGCCAAGCTCAGTGTATCCCTCCTCCGTCACACTAACCATGTACAGGCTGACAAGGCCTTCTATGAGGCAGGCACCTTCTGCAAGGCTGTTGGGCAGGAGAGCTTGGCTTTTGTCTTCTACAACAGATTCCTGGACTTGAGTGAAGTGAGATTATGTTGAAACGTTCTCAAAGTATTGCATTCATAGTGTGTGTGTGTTTCTGCAAAGGCTATTGAAGATGGTTCTTTAGATGCTCTGGATAATTCAGACTTTGTTGAAACCGACATACCATTCGAGGTGCCTCTGCCAGAAACTCCATACATGCCAGTAAGTCAATGCTACTGCACCTTGCAACATTATTAGCATGAAAATAATGTACATAAAGCTAAAGAATTGAAATTATGCATGTCCACAAAAATTATAGGAAGCCAATCGTGAGGATATAAAGGAGTGGGTGTTGGCTTTATCCATGGACAATCGTGTGGAGCAAGCCCTGCCCACAGATGAGCGAGGCACATATGTGGCATCCTTGTACTGCCCCCACACAGAGGTGCAGTCTCTGCCCTGTGTCATCACTGGCTACCCAGTACTCCGACACAAGATCGACTTCAAAATGGGAATAATGGCAGCCAACAAGGAAGACTGGAATACTTTTGTTATGGCTGTCAAGGTTAGTAAAATGGTTTTGGTAAGAAGTACAAGGTGCTGCTGGCCTCATAAATCATGATTTTGTGTGTCTGTATGATTTATGGCAAAATTGCAGCACATTATCACTAACAATTTATTTATTTACCCCTTTATTTTCAGACTAATCGCACTGAAGAGTGTATGGATGTGTGGAAATTCATCTCTACTTGGTGTGGGGCACCCAGTACTCCCTCATACTCCTTCAATTAACATTGATCACAGCAAGGAATTACGGCAACCCGAAACACTTTAAATTCTGTTTAATGTTTCTCACTATGAAATTTAAAAAAAATAAAAAATTATCAGATCTAAAACAAATAACTCAATTTTGATTGGTGGATAGTTGTTCCATTATTCATAGATCCATTCCTGCTCCGTAGGTGTCCAGCTAACCAGCTCTGATGCCTCGAACCACAGGGCAATCTCCTTATTGGCACTCTCAACAGAATCACTTCCATGGCAGATGTTTCTATATATAAAAAAAAAAGTACATTCTTTGTATTAAAAAAAATTAAAGCCAATTAATATCATGCTTTTACCTTCCAATATGTATGCAAAAATCCCCACGAATAGTGCCTGGATTAGACTTGGCCTGGGGGAATAAAGTTAATGCAAGTGACAGAAAGAAGACATGCTGTGACTTGATATTCAATTTAACTATGACAATGCAACTTACAGGGTCAGTTTCCCCCAACATTTTCCTTCCAGTTGCAACCACTCCAAGACCTTCCCATACCTAATGAATCAACACTCAATTCAAGTCATCCATACATATTATGAAATGCCTGACCATGCAGCAAACTGGAGATTTTGACATCGATTCAATCAAAGATGGGAAAAAAGGCTTGCTCTTCAGGTCTGCGTAATGTTTTTCAAGTAGCTCTTTGTTAGGCTGCTTGAACTTCATGGCAACGAGCTTAAAACCCTTCTGCTCAAACCGCTTTATTATTTCACCAATGAGTCCCCGCTGGACACCGTCAGGCTTTATCATAATGTAGGACCGCTCGTCTTTGCCCATTTTTCTTTTGCAGTTCACTTGCACACCGACCGATAAAGAATAAGACCCTTTAGCACGTGGTGACCTAACTGTGACTGGCTTATTATATGGTAAAGGGTCTTTAAACAGCTGAATTGGCAATAATACAGAGTAACTCCTTTACTTTTCGGGCGAGTCTATCATGTCTTCCAAATATAAATTTTTCCCTAGAATTTTAAAGCTGCGTCACCTAGAATTTGACAGTGCATTTCAGCAGATACTGTGGACAATTACCGACCCAAAGAGAGTGTGAGGGGAAAGTGCAATGGTTTGTTTACTTTTAACAACTGTTTCTCTGCCTTAGGTTTAGACATCACAAAGATAGAAATGGTATTTTGTTGTAGTTTTTTTTGTTTTTTTGTTTTTTAAATGTTAATGTTATTTATTAAACCAGCTATGCGAGGTTACTGGGCCCGTGATGATCCTGCTGTCCTTCTGATTGTATTAACTTTCCTAGCAGGTATATACATCATATCACTTTGCCCTCATGATGTTCACCATTCCTTGCTTGTATGTAGTATCTTCCATTGCATACTCCTTTTGGCTGCGATTGAGTGCATTCTCTTATTTTATTGCTCTTATATGGGTAGTTGGGTTTGATGGATTGCTAGCTGGAGCAATCATTGCTTCCTTCATGTGGTAAGGGATATCTGGGCACTGGTTTTTCTGTTTATATTTTTAAATGGTCAGGTTGGTAAGCAACTATGTTTTTATGAAGCAAGGAGTTCTAACTAGGCCTGTGGAATGGGCCTATTGCTTTGATGTCCATCTGAATGCATTCATTCCTCTGGTGATTTTTGTTTATGGAGTCCAAGCTGCATTCTGGCCTTGTAAGTCAAGTATATTCACGAGAATTAACAATTATCTTTTTGTTTTCTGTAGTGATGTCCAGCTTGAACATCGTCAGTGTTTTGATAACCAATACACTGTGGTTGATGATCCTTACCAGCTACTTGTATGTGACTTTCCTTGGCTACACGACCCTTCCCAACTCCACTAATACTATGGCAATCCTTGCAGCTGTTCTCCCCCTTGGACTTGTCTATATTATTTTTGTTCCTTTAAAACTGAATGCAGCAACTATTTTTGGTCATATATTTGTACGTAGGTGTGGGGAAACTTTTGACTACAGAGTTAGAATTTGACACAATGAAATGTTTTACTAGCCATTGATGATGGATGTGGGCATTTTTATTTGAAATGTGTGCTACTTGCATCTTGGAAACTTGAAGTATTAACCCTCCTCTGGCAGGCAGAGTTAAAGCACTAGAGGAGAAAAGGGTAATTTTGGAGGATTGAACCAGTAAAAACGATGGGTAGGGATGTGGCTAACTCGTCTCGCGAGCAAGTGGCTTTTGCTGACGTCAACAAAATTTCTTGGTAAAGTGTCTGGTCGATTTGCGGTAAAGACCTCGGTAAAATGAAGAGCAAGTACCAATTTCTTCCCAGGATTTACAAATTGCGCCATCTAGAACTTGATAGTGCATTTCAGCAAATCTTATGGGCGGTCACGGATCCTAAGAGACTGTAATAACCTTTATTTTACTTTTCTTTTTTTCGTCAGAGTGACTAATGAATATCATTTTTCAGATTCAGGCTCCATCGAGATCGAAATGGTAAGCCTCGAGTATATATTAAGATGTGGTTGTTGTCAGTATGAAATTATTAATGACTGGACAGCTATGAGGGGACACTGGGCTCGGGATGATCCTGCTGTTCTGTTCATTGTTCTTTCTTACTTGGCAGGTATCTGTCCCCAATTGTGTCTACTATGTATTATTAAAAAATCACAATTCATGTCATGGTTGTAGTTTCTTCATTAGTGTATTCCTTTTGGATGAAGTTTCATCTGGTGTCCTATGTTATCTCTCTGCTGTGGGTGGTTGGCTTTGATGGGCTTCTGGCTGGTGCAATTATTGCCACTATCATGTGGTAAGGGATACCACACACCACTAGAGTTGCTTGTTGTTAAAGTACTGTATATCTGTTACTAGGCTATTGAGCAACCACCTGTTTGTGGAGCGAACACTTCAGACAAAGCCTGTGGAGTGGGCCTATTGCTTTGATGTACATTTGAATGCCTTCATTCCTCTCGGGATAGTTGTTTATGGAGTGCAGGCTTTACTCTGGCCAAGTAAGTACAGCAACTGCCACGAGTTTACTAGTATTGACTTCACACACACACACACACACACACACACACACACACCAGTATTGTGCAACTCGTACATAGTAAGTGTTCTAGTAGCCAACACGCTGTGGCTGATGATCCTTACCAGCTACTTATGCCTGACATTCCTGGGCTACACTACGCTACCTCACTCCACCAATACTATGGCCATTCTTGCTGCCATTCTCCCTGTGGCATTCCTTTACATCCTTTCAGTTCCCTTCAAGATAAATGCTGCCAACATCTTTGGACATATATTTGCTGGAAGGTGCCACGAGACAATTGACTACAGATTCTTTGGACCTTAAAAACATAAGACTTCTTTCATCATCAGTTAAGAATGAACCAATGGTTTAATCACTTATTTTGTTTCACTTTCAACATACAGCTACTCTATAATTGCTTATCATTTTATTCCTACTAATGTCATTCATTCATTCAGTCACTGATCGGACCATACTCTGAATCACCACTCACTTAACCTTCACACACTTTCAATAATCAGTTACTTTTTATTCATGCACCTTTTCTCATTTACCATCATCTTGTTTAAAAGCCAGCTGCTCTTAAAGAGTCATATATTTAATTAACTTTGTCTTATTGGTCTAAAATAATGAACAGTACAAGCATTAATATTATACAGTGGGTGTGGTGAGTCCAAATTTGCTCTGTCTAATAGTGCTGTAGTACTTGTTGTAATCCACTCTCAGTAGCAGTTGGGCCAGGTGTGGGGCAGATCCGTGGACTTTGACCCTAGTGATGATGTCAAAGAAGAGGGAGGATTGTCTGGTGAAGTCCTTTCCAATACGTGATATTTCTGCCGTCTCCTTGACACTGAAACACAAATCCTGGGAGGACTCCAACACTCGGCACAAAGACTGGCACAGAGCTAGTAACTCTAGAAGACAGTGATGTACCTTGGTTATATACACACACACACACAGCAATCATCACATGATGTACTGCAAAGTACTATATCCTTCAGCTACATACGGTTCATTAGTTTAGGAGCACTAAGGCACTAATGAGTATGGTGAAATCTAGAAACTGCAAATTTTATATAAAAAAACTACATGTCAAATTTCAGCACGACAATTAGCCTCATTTGCTGGTAACTTTTTTTTTCTTCCAATGAGTAAAACTTTAGAACAGCAAGATTAAAAGGAAAAAAAAAAATTCAATTAGTACTGGCCCTTGTTTGTGATTATAGCACTATAAGAACTTGGGACTTCTCTCTACCATAACTATTTCCACTTGCCTTCCCTTTATCTTCATACACCACAACAAACACTCACAGCTGGCTGAGTGAGGAAGAGCTGAGACTGCAGTGTGGTCAGAAATGTCTCGTGAGCATGAAAGATGCACTCAAAGTCGTGAGTCTCATTGATCTGCTGAAGGAGGTGTGAGAATTGAACTTCTAATACATCCACCTAAACAACACAAGACCTGACAACAATGCTTCAATATTACACAAGAGACAAGACAGCCAGCCTGTCCTCTACAATGCCACCCACTACTCCTGCAAGGACCTGCCTGTCCTCTACAATGCTACCCACTACTCCTGCAAGGACCTGCCTGTCCTCTACAATGCCACCCACTACTCCTGCAAGGACTTGCCTGTCCTCTACAATGCTACCCACTACTCCTGCAAGGACCTGCCTGTCCTCTACAATGCTACCCACTACTCCTGCAAGGACTTGCCTGTCCTCTACAATGCTACCCACTACTCCTGCAAGGACTAGCCTGTCCTCTACAATGCCACCCACTACTCCTGCAAGGACTTGCCTGTCCTCTACAATGCTACCCACTACTCCTGCAAGGACCTGCCTGTCCTCTACAATGCCACCCACTACTCCTGCAAGGACCTGCCTGTCCTCTACAATGCCACCCACTACTCCTGCAAGGACCTGCCTGTCCTCTACAATGCCACCCACTACTCCTGCAAGGACCTGCCTGTCCTCTACAATGCCACCCACTACTCCTGCAAGGACTTGCCTGTCCTCTACAATGCCACCCACTAGTCCTGCAAGGACTTGCCTGCACATAGTACTGCAAGTTATCGATGAGGAAGCTCATGTGAGTGCGGAGCTCCCAGACTTGCCAAAGAGACGTATCTCTGCGGTAATGCTGCATGAGGAGTGCCCAGCATTGGTGAAGGGAAACCTGTGCTCGTCTCAGTCTCAACAGCACCTGGAACAAAGTGTTGTACCTGTGTGTGTGTGTGTGTGTGTGTGTGTGTGTGTGTGTGTGAAGGCGGGGGGGGGGGGGGGGGGGGGGGGGTGAAGAGAGGACTGTTAACATTTAGATTATCAGTAATAAAGGAGAAAATAATTGGTGAGATGAACAGGATGTGTAATCAGGTAGGCTCATTGCTACGTACAATATTTAGTTAAAAGGTTATTTAGCTTGTCATCGCATGAATTTTCATAGAAAGAAAGGTCTGAGAACCTTCTTCAGTTTCACCGACTTATTGCACAGATAGTAAGTGAGCTAGTCCAGATGCTATCAATGAGGAGAAAGGGAAGTTCACAGAGTTCAGACATTCACTAGGCCGTTCACTGACTTGTTGAGTATAGGAGGAGTGATGAGAGTGTGAAGAGGCCACTGGCATGAGTGACTCAGAGACAGCTGCTCCCACGCACTCACGCCCACAGACTCCTTCACCTCCTTGGTCTTGCTCTCCTTATCCCTGTCTCTCACTCTCTCCCTGTCCCTCTTCTTCGTGTAAGGAACTGCAAGCTCAAACTGCTTGCTCATCTTCTCACTGTCCAACCCAACTCTGGATATGGCTTGGTGAAATGCTAAGTTCACATCTGATCCACACACACACACACACACACACACACACACACACACACACACACACGTGTACACCATATCCATGAGCGGGGAAGTACCCAGAAATGGGATAATTGAGCTCACCAAATTGATATGTTACACTGTCTGCATGATGCACCATTTCTAGCTCACATACCATGCTGAGTGTTCGCAGTGGGAGGGGCCGCCATGAAGTGGTGTGCCAGGTCTATAAAGGCCAAGTACATCTCACCTCTTCCCAGCAAATAGAAGTCCTTCATCACCTGAACATTGTCATCTCAACATCACTGTGTCCCCCACTCAGTGTCAACTCTCACCTGGAGATGGCTTGTCAAATTGGATTCTTCCACTAGCAACTTCCATAGCAACTGGAGAGAGAGAAAGTCATAAACATTGGTTGACAAAATGACTGAAGAAACTCGATACCTCAGCCACACAATCACGAATGGCATCCACAATCTTGTCAAGGTCTTGCAGACGGAACTTGGACTGACGCTGGAGTTGAGCTAGCATGTCAGCAAATCGTATCTGGTCACTGCGAAGTCTTGAGTCTGTGTAGACACCCACCAGCACATTTCAGCACAAGAGTGTGATCATGTGACATATCATGTGATATATAGAGGGAGGTGGCTGACTCACTAACCGGCTGTAGTAACCAGCAGACTTCCATAATGATCTTTAGACGTACTCCGCTGCCTTTCAGTGTCCTTAAACACCTTCACCGCCTTACCAACAAATAAAATCTGCAAGCACATCAAATTTTTAGAAATTGATCTACATACAATATCTATAGCAATAATAGTAATGATATCCCTTACCTTCTCCAGTATCCTCATGGGCAGGTAGGATGGTGCCATTCTGTGCAGTATCACATACTCCAGGTCCATCTCAGTCTCACCAGCTACATCAGAACTTCCCCTCACAGTTTCCCCACCACCACCACCACCTTCCTCCTCCTCCTCTTCCACTTCATCCTGGCCTGATAGAAACTCCGCCTACCATACACAACCACACCCCAATCGTGAACAATGTCATGACAGTGATCAATGCCCATGTTATCAATCACATACCCCTCTTTAAATCACACGGCCACTACAAATCACTCACTTGTTTCTTCTTCTCCTGCTGGCCAATGAAGAACTCTTCTCTGTCCTCCTGTAGGAGGCCATGAAGCATCCAGGCAGACAGCTGCTTGTACAACACTCCATGGCACATGCATAAGATTCTGTTCAATAGAACAGGTGGGGTGGGAGGTAAGACTAAGACATGTGATGATAGAACAGGTGGGGTGGGAGGTAAGACTAAGACATGTGATGATAGAACAGGTGGGGTGGGAGGTAAGACTAAGACATGTGATGATAGAACAGGTGGGGTGGGAGGTAAGACTAAGACATGTGATGATAGAACAGGTGGGGTGGGAGGTAAGACTAAGACATGTGATGATAGAACAGGTGGGGTGGGAGGTAAGACTAAGACATGTGATGATAGAACAGGTGGGGTGGGAGGTAAGACTAAGACATGTGATGATAGAACAGGTGGGGTGGGAGGTAAGACTAAGACATGTGATGATAGAACAGGTGGGGTGGGAGGTAAGACTAAGACATGTGATGACTTAAGTTCTTTAATTGACTGCTTCTGGGCAACACTCTCCCACCCACACTGACTCTATCAACTAAACCTATCACAGGGTTTCATACAGAATTTCTTTGGGGGGGGGGGGGTGATTAGAGTGTAAAAACTGTTACTTTTTTGTTTGCTTGCAAAGAAATTAATCAAACTAAACATAGAGAATTATTGCCAAAGTGGGCCAATTTTTCAAAAGAAATGGAATAGGTTATAGAGTCAAAGGCTCCAAGAGAACTGGATTCAGCAGAATTGTTTTAGACATTCTAACTAAGCGATATTGTGCTTTATATTTTTGATATAGCTACAGCTGAAAGAGATTTTAAATTTAGATTAGCTAACAGAACAGAACGTGGCATGACTAAAGAATTGCCACTGAAGCACAAAAGCCCAATACACTTGGACTTCAAGAAAACTAGAGATGAGAAACCACAATCCTTACTTAGTAAGACAAATCAAAATTCACCAATTCTAGTGAGCTATACTGACTGACTGACTCACTGCTGGAAGGCTTCCTGGATGCTCGGGACTCCGGAGTTGCACTGGTCGTGGAGGTAGCTGAGTATCTGGCAGCCATGACAGTTGGCGGAGGAGGAAGAAACTTCAGACACGCACTTGGTCAGTGCAGGAAGCAGCAGGTGGTACTGCTCCAACTCTGCTTGAAGGTGTGACAGAGGGAGATGGGGCTCATTCACACACTGCACACAATGATAGGGAATTACTCATATACTTTAATCATTATAGGGGCTCTGTGTATTAGCAGAGCCAGGTGAGAAGATTTGCACGTTAGTAGTGTATCATTTTCTTCTGTGCCACTTGACACACTCACCTTCTGTTCCAGTCTGACCAACTCTTGCCTGTAGCCATGTAAGACCTTGTCTATTCCACATGCCAGGGACTTCAAGTACAGTCCTGACCCTACAGCATATCACCATAACAGGTCATGAACCTCTCTAGTGGGACATGTGAGACAGGAGGTTTAGAAGGGCATACACCACAAGGTACCAAATCCTTCACTATTCAGAGTGAATATGTCCTATATCCCAATGGGGGACTCATATCAGGCAACACATGTACCGTATACGAGAATAACAACTTTATGCAGCTATCTCAGCATATTGGTTGGGTAAAGGGTTGACTACATGGGACTTCACACTTGCCACTTACAAACATGTAAAGTTCAGCCCATAAACCAATACCTCAATCATACATGATATATATGCCACTAAGTTTTAAAGTATACCAACTTTTTGAGGCTTGGGCAGTGCTCGTTGGTTTTGGAAGAGAAAATGCGGCAGAATTTTGACTTGAAATAAATTTCTTGAGTTGGTTGTACTGGGTACCAAGCCTGCATAACCTATTTAACTGTGCTGCTTCGCTGGGATGGACGAAGGGTAGGATAGAGTCCACCTAATAAGAAACGCATTACGGTAGGTACAGGGTCATCACGAGCAGTTCTGAACCTCTATGATTCCGTCGTCCTTGGATACTCTGAAGATGTTTCCGGGATAGCCAGATAAGGCCATTAGTATTTCATGATGCACGCTGCTCTGCATTATTCAATTCTCTTGCACAACAACAGTTACACAGTAAAAAGATTGAAGACGAGATAGAATTTTCTCGCTTAATGATCATTACCATATTAATATAAATCTGATGTACATTTCAATTTCTGTGAATGGTAGGCTAAAAAAATATGAACGTTCATTTTCCTTCAGTATCACAATGCAAACTAAACTTCTAATTTGTCCAGAATGGGTTTTATTTTTTCAAATCTTGGCCTTTTGTGAGGATCTGCATTCCAGCAGATGTCAATGATGCGCTGGAGGTGATGGTTGATGAAGCTGGGGAGAAGTGGGCGCGAATTCTCTTTCACCACCTGGACACACAAACAACAGACAACAGGTAAACGTGTGTGTGTGTGTGTGTGTGTGCACACGTACACAGTGAACTCACCTTGATGCCGACCTGCATAGGAGACAATCCTTGGAAGGGAACTTTACTCGTAGACACCTCCCACAAGATTATGGCAAAGCTGTACATGTCACTGGCTCTCTTGTCTATCTCCTCCGGCCTGTGTCCCAGCACTAAACAACAACAAATGAATGATAACAACAAGGTGTGCTTCATACACAATGGTGGCCTGGTGGGTGGTGGCCTGGTGGGTGGTGGCCTGGTGGGTGGTGGCCTGGTGGGTGGTGGCCTGGTGGGTGGTGGCCTGGTGGGTGGTGGTGGTGGTTAGTACTAGTAGTAGTAGTCACTTACATTCTGGGGCCATCCAGTTGGGTCTAAACATTTTCTGTCCATCCATGAAAGAGAACCTTGTATGAGCTATGTCCAATTTGGCTGTCATGTCGTCATCAATCTAAACACACACACAAACACACATGTACACTTGTGTTCGTTGCCATACTACCAGCTTGTTTGCTCATTACTAATAAGAACAATTGACTGACAGTATGTGGGTGTGGCTTATCTCACCATCACACAATGAGGGTTGAGGTCAAAGCCAGCGATGAGAGGCTCTAGATTGTGCAGATATGCCATACCATGGCATACTCCACGGGCAAAATTGACGCCTTCCTCTGGAGAGACCTTCATGTCTGCACACACACACACACACACAAACAAACAAAGTTAAAGATTGATATGGAAATAGAGGGGGAAGAGTGTCAACTACAACATACCTGACTCATGTAACACATGGTAAAGGGATCCCAACTGCATGTACAGACTGATCGTGTGAATCTGAGGCTCAGTAATGACTGCTAGTAGAGGGAAGATACCGTCACAGTTGAAGATTCTAAACACACACACACATACACACACACAATATCTGTATCATACATGTTTATGATGTACTATCACACATTACCCACTATGAGTACAAACATAATTCACACACACACACACACACACACACACACACACACACACACACACACACACACACACACACACCTGAGTCTGGTGTATTCACGGTGAAAGTTTTCCATCTGTCCAGCCGTCAGGACACTGTCCTTTGTCTTGAGTTTCTTCACCACTACAGTATGCCCACTCCAAGATCCTTTCCAAGTCTAAAACATTTTGTAACGCCCACCATAAGAGACATTTCACTCTGTGCTGGACATGCAGTGCTGGACATGCAGCTGGACATGCAGCTCTGTGCTGGACATGCAGCTGGACATGCAGCTCTGTGCTGGACATGCAACTCTGTGCTGGACATGCAGCTCTGTGCTGGACATGCAGCTGGACATGCAGCTCTGTGTGTCAGGAGGTAAAGCAACCCTGTGTTGTGCTACTTACTTCACCATGGAAACCACTGCCCATCTTCAGGGACATAGTCACTTGACTCTTTTCCACTTCCGGCTGTCGCTGCTTGAATTCCATAACTATAAACATCAAAACACACACACAAATGTAAACAGAGTGATAAACAACAACTTCTCCTAACGTAATAGCTCCTTTCTAAAACTTGTCACCAACAATACTATAGCGCTAACAATACTATAGCGCTAACAATATTATAGCGCTAACATTTTATTCCTGAAATTTCAACTGATCTAAGAGGGTAAAAAATGCTTTCGCAGAAGTTTGGGTCAGACCAGATTATGACATGGCAGCCGCTACCATCAACATCACACCATCATTTGCTGACCGCACCTCAGCTGCATAAGCCACACCCTTGCCAGGATCAAAGCGCAAAACCAATAACAATTAACAAGCTTTGAAAACTCACTGGCTTGTTTACTTGCTGTACTGATATACAACCTAGCTATGACCTTGTTCACATTACCTAGGTACAGGACTTTACTTTGTTTTCTAATGTTCTGCTATTAAACTCCTCCCTTTTAGCCGACCATCGCCTCACCTCCACTTAAAGTAATCATCCCCTAAACTGACGTGTGTTCGAAACTGCATCAAAAGCCATTGCCGCGTGAGCTTCTGCCAAACTAATCACTGATTGGCGCACTTGACATCCGGTCCTTTGGGTTACTACTACAGTCAGTAATGCGCAGTTATGGCCGCACGAACAGAAGATGTATTACAATACAATTAGCCTTCCTTCAATATAATGCCTACAACAGCACAACCAGTCAGGACAGCATGTTTACACAGTGAAGTAATGAGAGTGGTTGTGTTGAGGCTGACACAAATCACATAGTACAACAAGACGAACTTAAACCAAACATTCACTCTCCTCCAGTAATACATTATAGACAGCTCATATGAACTAAAGCAATGGAGTAGTTGACTTTGTAACTTACATTCATTCTTGCGAGGAGTCTTTATGTCTATTAAACAACAACAACAACAACAACAATAATAACTATATGAACAAAACACTCAGTCAATCAGTTTAGTCTCACTGACTGCACAAAACCCAATTAAACTGCTACAACATTAGACTCAGCTCCTTACACCAAGCACAAAGACAGCCACAACAAAGCTAAGATATGGCCACAGGGTAAAACATAGCATGCATACCAGCAAATGACCCACAGCAATCGCTGCCAATACCACAGGTAGTGACACGTAAAGGTACTTACTCTTATGTGGAACTATGTTCAGACTCTGTCCAAATTCTTCGGCCATTGCTGTGCACACACATACATACACACATCACGCCAGGCAAAACATCACACTCTGCAGTGCAGCCAAATATAGTCACATGTACTTACATTCGAGTTTCTTCCTCAATCTTGGACGTGCTTTGGAGAGAGGCGTGTCTCCGTGCTTGTTGGCAATGGCTATTATTGCACCTTGCTTCACCAAAACCTGAAATGGGCATGGCAATTGCAAGGAAAGAGAGAGATTATTTTTCAGGAGAACCAGAGAAAGAAAATTACTGAAGTGTGTATGCACATGTGGGTGTGTGTGTGTGTGTGTGTGTGCATGTGTGCGTGCATGTGTGTGTGCTTGTGTATGTGTCTCTCTTTACCTCACAGATGCCTATGAAGTTCCAGAAAGTAGCATAGTGGAGCGGAGTGTTGCCGTGCTCATTGGCCAAGTTCACATCCGGGTGAGTACGCAAGATCTGAACACACACACACCACACACACACAGTTCACCACTACTTATAGTACATAAGTGAGTACACTCTAAGACTGAGGTCTTTGTCCTGGAGCAGACTGATACAACACAATGTTTACAAAAGGAACTGTTTGTTTTGACAGCTAATTAATCTAGACAATAGAAATATGAAGTGCTCCTTGTGGGAAATTAGTATTCTTTCCCAAAATTCAAAGAACGCATGTTTGTTAACTTGCTTGTACTGAGGGATAGTGATATAATGCTCATTCTTGCAAACAAACACGTTGTTTACAGAGACTTTTTAAGCCTTAGGGGGCAGTTTGCCTTTCCCCTGAAAATGGTTTTGTCCCAAACGTCATAAAAACATTTGCCCCCAAATTTCATCAACTTAATGAAAATGACAACTCCCCTGAAATTTCAATAAAGTTGATTTATTGAAAATTTGTTCTGAAAATGTCCAAGGAACGTGATGTGTACAACTAATATTAGACCTGGTCAGTACATGTGCCTCAGTATTCATACATGTGTGCTCGTACCTTCATCACCACATCGTACTTGCCAAACTGGGTAGCAACGTGAATGAGAGAGTCCCCGCCCATGTTCACAATGTCCGTCCTGGCTCCTCTCAGAAGGAACTGCTCCACAATCCCACCGTGACCGTACATGCACGCATAGTGCAGAGGACTGAACCCATGCTGGTCACTGACTCACACACACACACACATGACAGGTAATATTAGAAAATAAGTAAAGAAAAACAAACAAAAAAAACACATAAACAGACAGACAGGCATGTAGGCTGGTAGACTGGTAGACTGATCAATAAAATACATTTAAATTACTTCAGCTGAAGAGGTTTATTTTATGAACATGTTCGTATGTAGAGCTAATCATTCACTTCCTATAGGTTTATAACTCAGCGCAAATACAAGTCATTATGCTTTTGCAACACTGAGGGAGAGAGAGCTGATCAAGTCAGAATGCCAACTATTCTCCTTCCAATCCTTTCACACGCACACTGCATGAAAACCTACGTCATATTTAGGTCATTCTCTGGGTTCAAGGACCACTCCCTGCAGTAAAATTCATCTCCATCACGACAAGCTGAGAATATGTCTTCACTAGTAGTCTCTGGTCGAAGACCTACAGCCACAGAAGGAACAAGAGGATAGCAGTACTGGCACAGAGTGTCCCAGACCTCCCAGTACCACACTACTCCTAGAGGAGGTAATAGTACTGACACAGGGTGTCCCAGACCTCCCAATACTACACTATCAATTCCTGCACTACAGTGGACTAGTAAATACCTTTAGTATACGTTTTAATTCCTTCCATGCCAAGTGATAGTTAAATTCTCTTCACTCCAACAAGCTGCCTGCACTGACTAAGGACTACTGAGAGCTATTGATGACTAGAGACACTTCCTAATAAAGTCATGCAATAGCCCGGGAGTCCAGAGAGTGGGCAGGGTAAGACTAGCTTATACTTTCACTTGGCCAAAGACAACAAACTTTGGACTACTTAAAGTCAAGACAAGCACTCTTGACGAGGTTTAGCCAGCACTTTAAGCGATGGTCAGCTAAGATGGCATTGTTACCATACCAGTAACTTGATCTTATTAGGATCATTAGACAAGACAGAAGCCAGCGCATTCTATAATTAATGCGGGGCAGTACAGTGACACTTACCAACCGCCATTTAGAGGAGTTCTCTAACCCAAAAGTCTCCAATTACCCTGCCCTGTCCTCTTTCGCACTTGAGAGTATATCAATTTGCCTGTGGGTGGAGTTTGTATGTGTTTGTGTTATGAACATGGTACGAATCGCTGAGTCGAGTGGTGAATTGAATGTAATGAACCAAACCTACACTGTAGCAGTAGGCAGTAGAGGTCCCTTGTGGGAATGAGTAGATGACAATGGCTCTTCCAATGGCACTTAAATATATCTCTTCGCTACAGAGATTAGGAAACCCCGTCTCTAACCGTCTGTTTAGAACACACACGTGGAATTCAAGGTTTTGGAGGATTCCTAAGGGTATGATGAAATCAATCTCCGACTCATGCGCTGAGCTGGGCTCCAGAGCTGCAGTACATAGACATTTCAAGGCAGTACTGGTTACTGCAACTGGCATTTCCCTCTATGCCATAAGGTCTCTGCACAGTGGGAGTGCACTAGCATCTAGTCAATGTCAATCTCATCTCCATCTGCCTGGGAATATTGCTGAGGAAATAGATCATGAAGCCTCCATCCTGGGACTCTCTGAGACGGCCAGGGTGTCAGTGCAAAAGTTTGGGCTACTTCAACGTATCTCCCTTGTGATGCGTCTCTTCTACCTCTGTCTGTTGTTCTCTCCTGCAGCCGTCATGTATGGAGTGAGCCACATAGTGGGAAGCCCAAGTCTGGCATGTTACGGGTGGAGGTACATCATGGCCGTGCTACAGACTGCTGGCCCTGCTTTCATCAAGCTGGGCCAGTGGGCTAGCACTCGCCGAGACCTCTTCACGGAGGACTTCTGTAGGGCTTTGTCTGATCTTCATGTGAATTGTAATAGTCACAGCTGGGAAGATACGGTCAGACAGCTAGAAACCAGTCTCGGACAGGATTGGGACAGTTGGTTGGTCATCACAAACCACACCCCTATTGGGTCAGGGTCCGTGGCTCAGGTGTATGAGGGAGTGTTGCATGTGAGGGGTGGATCTAGTGAGGGTATGGAGAAGGATGATGAAGTATGTGGGCGTGAGATTCAAGTAGCTGTGAAAGTCTTACATCCCAATGTGGTCAACAAAGTCAAGAGAGACATTTACTTAATGAAGTATGTCGCAAGCTGGATACAGACAATACTTCCTGACGTCCATTGGGTGGCGCTCACTGACTGTGTGGACGAGTTCTCTTCCATTATGGAGAAGCAGGTACTACATAACCACATTACCTAGTGATATCACTTTGTTCTTCAAAACAGTGTGGTCATTTTATCGGACAATTCCTTTCACTTTCTCTTTAGCTCAATCTGGAGCTGGAAGCTAAGAACTTGGCTAAGTTTCGCAGCTGCATGAAGGACTATTCCAACATTAGGTTTCCTGCCCCCGTCTACCCACATGTGACCAGAGAAGTCTTAGTGGAGAGTTTTGAGGTAGGAGAGAGAGAGAGAGGGGGGGGGGGGGGGGGGTTTTACAGGCATATTTTTAAGTATGTGGTTGTGTTTCTTGCAGTCTGGTATTCTGATATCACAATTCTTAAATTGCCCTGGAGGTGATTTGCAGAAGTCACTGGCAAAGATAGGCATTGAAGCTCTGTTAGATATGGTAAGGATTGTCACCGCAATGTGTGTGTCCTATTTGTTATGTTGTGTTGCATTTGTTGTCTTGTGCCTGAAGCTGTTTGTACACAACTTTGTGCATGGAGACCTGCACCCAGGGAACATCCTTGTGCAGACGTGTGATGACCCCAAACTAGTGCTGCTGGACTGTGGCATTGCAACGTCACTAGGGCCGGCTGATTGGGAGAACTTACATTGTGTGTTTATGGCCATTGTGAGGAACGAAGGAGACAAGATAGCTGACCTGTTCCTCAACAACCAGCAGTGCTCCACTCTGCAAGAGTATCGTAGAAAGATGACGGACATTGTCGATAGGGCAGTCTCCAATCTCAACTTGGAGAAGGTTTGGGAGTTTCATAATGCAATTTATACATAATATTGCATCATGTTGTCCATTCGCTGGTTGCTAAGTGAGGGATGAATAATGCAAGTTACAAAACACTTTGTTTATTTAGAATTAACTACACATTCCGACTCAATAGTTGAAAGTAACTCACTAACCTGGTGTGTGTGTGTGTGTGTTACAGGTGCATGTGGACCAGCTGTTCTCTGACCTTTTCAATGTCCTCATTGAGCATAAGGTAAGGTGTGGTTTCTATGTTTTGTTGTATCTCTCCTGTTCAGCTTTCTAGCTACTCCAACATTTCAATGAAGTTGCTGCAACTTGTTCCCATATTATTTCTCTTCCAGTCATCAGTGTGCTCATGTTTGTAAAGGCATTGACTCTCACTTGACGTCACTTTACCATACATGAGATGTGCTGGCTCACTCATTACAACTTAGCTTGGCTGATCTTTTTCCTTGTATTGTTAAGGTTCGTATTGATCCCAACTTCACCTCGGTAATGGCCGCCATTATGGTTATCGAGGGTTTGGGGCGTGCTCTAGATCCTTCCCTAAACATCCTGCACTATGCCAAGGCTTGTCTGATGCAACGCACGAAGAAGACCATTAGAGACAAAGTCCTGCAGCGTCTCCACGACCTAGTCCTGGATTGATCCACAGTCACTCTGAACTCACTGACTCCTATTTATCACAAGAGGTACATTCATAGACAATTCTTTTCTCTCATATTTTTTAACAGCAAAATTTCATGTGTCATACCAATTTGATAAGTATTTAATTGAATAAGTATTTTTTATTTATTATGTATTCAACATTTTGACCAACTAATTAATGTCAATCCTTTTACAAGGATCCATGCACAGGCTGAAGTTGCTTTAGACAAAATATTTAAAATGGCAAGTTTAAAATGGCAGTAGTTTTAATAATAATAATTGTGTTATTCACATCCACAATTTTTTTTTTTTTGGGGGGGGGAGGGAGGGGGATAAAGATCAAATCTTGCATTGTTGATAAGTGTAGGAATTAATCCAACGTGTAGTGCGAGGAAGTTCCAAACTAAAAGAAAAGACAATCTGTCAAAGGATCATGCTATAATGATTGCTACATTTGTCATTCTTTCCATTTTGGTATTTGTTCTGAAATTATAATTAAATTGGCAATTATTGGGGAGATTTTGCTGGGGTTCCCCCTCCTCCCTCTATGAAATCCTGCCAATCCTTCAGGGAATGAAAATGAATCAGAACACAAGTCAACTAGCAGACTGCAACATGAAACTCTAGCTAGGGGGGGGGGGGGATTTCTGCTTGGAAAACCCCCCTCTCCCTTATAAAACCCTGCTTTAGAAGCAATTCTAATGAATCACTGTGTATTTTTAAGTTCTCATATTTTTTGAATTAAAAAGTGCAAACCATAAAAGAGTGACTGTTACAGTTGATAAAAACACATTCTGTTCATCAATGCCTGATAAATTCAATCAATGAAAAGGAACACATGGGGCACAAGAGACAAGTGAGTGCATGAGCCTTTAGTGCTAGCTGAGGTCAGACTTGGGGTGATGCGAGCCACAGTGGGTGTTGGTCCCCTCCAGACAAACTCCCAGAATCACCGCCACGATTACCACCTACGAAAAATGCAACTAAATAATAACAGTCTTGGAGCACCATAAGGCAATACAAGGTGTGTGTGTGTGTGTGTGCGTGCGTGTGTGCACACTGCCTCCCACCAGTCCACCCAGCTCTGATTGGGTACCTGGCATTTGCTGGGGCGCAAATTCAAGGCCTTTTCTCATGAAACAGCAATGTCCAGGTGGGACTTTGGGTGCCCACACCACTTGCTGCGTGAAGAAAGGCCTGTTCTCCTGCGAGTTCCTAGCCCAGCTCCAGGACTTGGTTTGCACGACTCACAGTGTCTGCTTAGTGCACAGGCATCCTGGCTCTGCCAGGTGCACGTGACCATCTAGCGGCAGCAAGAGAATTTGCATGTGCGTGAGCGTGCATGTGTGTGTGACTCACCAAGCAGAAGAGTATCACAATGACAGCAACAGCCACTATTTTCCAGTGAGAATGCCACCACTTCTTGAATCTGACCTTGACTCGAGGGTCTGTCAACAACAACTGAACACAAACACAACATCATAACAATGCAATCTTTCCCAAGAGCATCGATAGTTTCATGATCAAGGAAACACAGCATGTACAAGCTATTCACCTACAGAGCTGTAATAACTTTTGAACTGTTATCTTTGTATTGTGGTTTAGTGATCATCATTAGTTTTACGTATGGGTTTTGGTACTTCACTGTTAAAACATTACTAAATATATCCGAATTGCAACGATACTGTCTGTTCTATTTCTAAAGTCTGTGATGATATATTATAAGAACTGAATTAATAGTAACTCAGTAAATTACAACTTTCGCAACGAGGATAAACAGAACCCCAGGGGAGAAGACAGAAGCAAAGAACGAGGATATGATGGTGACTCACGGCAAACCAGGAGAGTTTGTATCTGGCCAAGACAGGGTTTTTTTTAGGGGGGGGCAGGGGGGGCATTCGCCCCCCCTAGAGGATTTTGTGCCCCCCCTTGAGCATTTGAAATGAAATTTCATTATTCTAAATAGACCTGTGTGACTATGTACTGCATTTTTTTAAATTATTATATCCATTAGTCTAATTATTAGGCAACAAACAATTTTATTTAAGCAAAATATAAGTGTATTTATACAGCAATACGTTTATACAGCAATACATTTATACAGCAATACGTCTAGTCTTTCTGTTCCAAATATCGATTACACTTTCTACAATGTCATCTGGAAGTTCTTCAGGCATTTCTATTGCTATTCTCATCAGGTGAGCTAGATTTTGTTCTCCAAGACGACTCCTTAGCCTTGTTTTGATCATCTTCATTTGGGAGAAGCTTCGTTCCACAGATGCTGTCCCAACAGGAATCGAAAGGCACACCTTGGCAAGGTCACTGAGATGGGGAAACATCTGTACAAGCATGCTGTTGGTAGCTAATTCCATCAGCAATTTCGTATTGTCTTCCTTAGGCCGAGTAGCGATGTATCTCCTGAATGTCACCCACTCTGTGCGAATGTCAGAGGAAACTAAAGCTGGCACGGTAAATTCCTCTCCCTCTACTGACTTGGCTGCAAGTTCCTTGCCGTAGTGGTCCTCAAGAACACCAAGGAATTCATCCCCATATGACGACAGATCAGGAGAGTCTTTTTGTGGTAGCTTTGAAGAGTCAAAGATACTAAATGATGCTACAATATCTTGGGAAGAAAATCTCCTCGAAATATTTTCTTTCAAGTCAGTGACGAAGGGTTTAGCCACTTTATCTTGAAAGGAAGTGATAGATTCAGAGTCAATTATTGCGATAGCTTGAAGCTCATCTTGGGCATCTAGTAGCTCCAGCACCCAATTTGCAGCAGGTAACAAAGATTCATGAAGAGTTTGCAGAGTAGAATCAACCAAACCAGAAATAGCGGTCAAGTCGAGCTTTTCTGCTTGAAGACATCTGCTTAGTTTAGCAACTTGGGGCAGCACGAAGTCAAGGAGGTAGATTGCCATCACAGTAGACTTCTTTGATAGAGCTTTGTTGAGCCCCAGTGCTTCTGGCTCATGTGTTTGCTCATAGAAGGTCTCAAGAGCAATCACAATGGAAGCATAGCTCTTTTTCACTGCCTTGACACATTGTTCATGAGCTAACCAACGGGTGTCGGACGGTTTGGTGACCTTCAGTTCAGGTAGGTCAAGCACACGCTGTACACTCTTCAGGTGTTCTGCTCTTTTGGGAGAGTAGTGAAAAAATTTCCATAGAGTGAGCAATGTCTTGTAAACATGCTCAATTCCAGGAGTGTGGTTTGCAGCTTGAACACAAGCAAGTTGGAGTAAGTGGCAATGGCAGTGAACATAGAGAGCTCGAGGAGAATTCTTCTTGAGTCTCGCCTGGACTCCAGTTCTGACTCCAGAAAACGTTGCTGCTCCATCAAACCCCATTCCGACAAGCTTAGTAGGCTGAATACCCTTCTGCTTGAACCAGTCAGTCAAAGTGGTATAGATAGATGCAGCATCAGTTTTTTTCAATGGAATGGTGTCAAAAAAATGTTCAACGGGTTCTCCATTTTCCTCCCAACGAAAACAAAGAGAAAGCTCTTCGATTGTTGATATATCTGTGCATTCGTCAGCCATCACACTATAGAAAGGAGCCTTGCGAAGGCGTTTGAGCTGAGATTCTTCTACCCACAATCCCAGTGCCTCCAGAAAATCGGAAACAGAATCTGTAGAGGTGTAGGTAGCATTTCTTGCAGATTTTTCAGTAAATTGTTTTAAATCATCACCACAAGACACAATCAAATTAACCAGAGCAGCAAAATTGGTGGTGTGAGGAATGTGATTTCGTGCAAGGAAGTGAGTACATCGCAAAAGTGCCTTAATTCCCTTCCTGTTTCTGATCCTCTGCTCTTCTGTGACACTCCGCAGTTGCTCTAAAATGGATACTTCCTTCTTAGTAGCCAGCAATTCAGCTTCGGAACGGCGAATGTGAGTATCACTCTTTGCATGGGCACGCATCTTCTCAACCGCTTTTTTCCAATTTTTAAATGGCTTTGTAATCCATGCTCCACCTGTCTTTTGAGAAGGATGATGATCGTACTTTCGACAAGTTTTGCAGAATGCTCCGCGGTAATTTTCATCATATTCTAACCAAAGAAACTGCTTTTCCCACTTTTTGTTGTACTTCCGCTGGCCTGATTTTGTTCTATACTTCGACTTAGCTCTATAGTTAGCCGTGCTGGAAAGACTTCTTTTAGTTGGAGGTGGCTCTAGGCTTTGGCTATCAGAAGACAATGGCTCCTCATCTTCACTGCTACTACTAGTAGATGCTGGTGTAGAAGACTGCTTTGAAGTGCTTGCACTAAAGTAATGCCGAATATCCATCTTCTCAAGACTTCTTGAACTAACTAACTAAGCTACTCAAGCACAGACTTATATAGGCTGACAGGGTTGTGCCAGCATTTGCAAGCACAACTGTTGTGGTTGTGCTTGCAAGTGCTGGCCTGGCAACTGTCTCCAGTTTGTGTACAGCTATTGCAGGTGCAAACAATCATAAAAAGGTGTCAATATGACATGTCAATTACATTACTTTTCACCCTTTTTTTGCAAGGTCACTGCTATTCAAGCTGGATCATGCAGGCACACACACACTTAAGCAGGCACACACACACTTAAGCAGGCACACACACACTTAAGCAGGCACACACACACTTAAGCAGGCACACACACACTTAAGCAGGCACACACACACTTAAGCAGGCACACACACATTAATAATTAATACAGGCACACACACAATTAATGCATGCACTCTGACACATGCATGCCCCCCCTTGCTAACAAAAATCTCTATTTTGCCCCCCCTTAGCAATTTTTCTAAAAAAATCCCTGCAAGAGGAGCGGAAATCCTACACGGAGTGCCTATCACAGTACTACGCTGCTTGCTGACAAGGCTAAACAGTGAGATATTCTCACCAGCCCTTGCGGAGCTACCACATATCATTTGATGAAAGACATGCCATCACCGTAGCAACCCAAAAGTTTACTATGACGAGAGTGTCCAGAAAATGAGAGTTCACTATCAGCCTTCTCCGTAGAGATAATGTAATGAATGGGAGCTGTGCCGTCTCACCGGTTCCATGACGTGTGAGCTGTGCCGTCTCACCGGTTCCATGACGTGTGAGCCGTGCCGTCTCACCGGTTCCATGACGTGTGAGCTGTGCCGTCTCACCGGTTCCATGACGTGTGAGCTGTGCCGTCTCACCGGTTCCATGACGTGTGAGCTGTGCCGTCACCGGTTCCATGACGTGTGAGCTGTGCCGTCTCACATGACGTGTGAGCTGTGCCGTCACCGGTTCCATGACGTGTGAGCTGTGCCGTCTCACCGGTTCCATGACGTGTGAGCTGTGCCGTCACCGGTTCCATGACGTGTGAGCTGTGCCGTCTCACCGGTTCCATGACGTGTGAGCTGTGCCGTCACACTGGTTCCATGACGTGTGAGCTGTGCCGTCTCACCGGTTCCATGACGTGTGAGCTGTGCCGTCTCACCGGTTCCATGACGTGTGAGCTGTGCCATCTCACCGGTTCCATGACGTGTGAGCTGTGCCATCTCACCGGTTCCATGACGTGTGAGCTGTGCCGTCTCACCGGTTCCATGACGTGTGAGCTGTGCCGTCTCACCGGTTCCATGACGTGTGAGCTGTGCCGTCACCGGTTCCATGACGTGTAGAATATCCTGCCATGTTTGCATCTAGATCACTAGCTCCTGGAGAGAACTATTCCCAAGTGGAAAAAGAGAGTTTGGCCATAACTTGTGGAGTAATAAAGTTTCATATGTATCTATAAGGTCGCCATTTTTAGATATTACCAGACCACAAGCCACTGCAGCATCTGCTAGACGCTACTAAAGGCACTCACTGCAACTGTTGCTCCATCAAGACTCCAACACTGGTCCATTGTTCTGAGTGTGTATGACTACTGTCTTCAATACAAGCCCGGTCAGACGGCTATGACTACTGTCTTCAATACAAGCCCGGTCAGACGCATGGCAATGCTGATCTACTTAGTCATTTACCAGTGGATCCTCCCCTCCATTGCACATCCTGAGCCAGCAGAATACATGCTGCTAATGGAAACCTTATCAGAAACCCCTTTTACAGCTAAACAGATCAAAGACTGGTCCAGAAACACCCAGAGAGAGATACGTTTTGTGTGGTTGGAAAACAACTGATGCTAAGGATATTACACCTTTCCAGATAGGACTATGCCATTAAAGAATAGTAAGAAATGCACCCCCTCCATAGGATGGAGGAGTAGATTGTGTGGGATGACCGTCTGCTTTGGGGAGCTAGAGTGGTTATACCTCAAGCTGGCCGACAACAAGCTCTCAAACTGTTTCACGATGGTCTTCCTGGAATTTTTAAGGGTGAATTCTTGTCGGATCCTACATCAGGTGGCATGGAGTGGATGCTGACATCAGGTGGCATGGAGGGGATGCTGACATAGAAGCTAAAGTCAAGAACTGTTTTCCATGCAACAGAACCAGAACTTTCCATCACCTTCTCCTTTGATCTTCTGTGAGTTCCCTACTGTCCTTGGCAAAGACTCCATGCCGATTTTGCATGTCCATAGGAAAGAAAAATGTTTTGTTTTTTTATACTCGTATTCTCACTCCAAGTGGTTAAAGGTGGTTCCAATGATAACTAGAACATCTGAGAAGACTATGGAAGTACTCGGGACTATCTCCTCAACGTATAGCTTACTAGAAGTATTTGTATCAGACAATGACCCACAGTTTACCAGTACCAGGTTTCAGAAGTTCATGTACAACAACGACGCCATGTGTCACTTGTACTCTACCCTGTACCATCCAGCTACAAATGGCAACCTAAGCAAGCAGTACAGACATTCAAAAGAAACATGGAAAAGGCTCATTGCACACTCAAATTTTGAGAATCCTGTTTCAATATCGACGAACATCGCACACAACAACTGGTGTCTCTCCTGCTGAACTACTTCTGGGAAGAGCTCCAAGGCCTTGTTTGGACTTGCTGATACCTCTATTGCTGATACCTCTATTGCTAAGTGAGTAGAAGACAAGAAGAGCACACAGCAGCAGCATCATGACAACACTGCCATGCTTTATGACATTAAATTTAGTGAAGAAGTTACCATCAAAGAGTTTTCGGTCTAGGAAAGAGTGGATTTCAGGTGTGATTCTCTGTGGATGGACTTCGCTTGTTTCAAGTTACTGTGGCTGATGAACGCTGAGTTCATAGCCGTACAGATCACTTCAGGAAACTCAACTTTGCCCCATTAAGTTCTACACTTTATGAGAATGAAGAATTTCCAGATAATTGTCCACAACCACAGATATGGCTCCAGAAGAAATAGCCCAACCAGAAAATGAATGTTTCACAAAAACTTTATTCGGGTGAAGAAATTACGAAGGAAGCAATTTTGTCTGATAAGACCAAATTGGAATGGAACAATACTAACGCTTTCTTACTTTGCACCCGAAAGATACAATTACTGGGAATCCATGAAGAAAAAGCTGAAGAGAGGAATAAGAAAGGCTAAGATGACTCAGGAAGAAAGAGAGCAGGTCAGTAACAACGATGACTGACAGTGTGTGTATTCATGAATAATTTGTTAGCTGAGCTGGGTTAGTAAAGATTCATCATTAACTATAAATGGGTAAAGCATTGTAACAACAGACATACTGAGAAGCAGAAGAGGTATAGAAGGGAATCCATGACTGAAGAAAAAAGAGCTGAAGAAAGGAATAAGAAAAGTTGACATGGCTTAGGAAAGAGAGCAGGAGAGGGAAACTGATGTGACTAAACCAAGCAATATAGGATAATAACAATGGATAAAACTACCTAATGCTACTGCATTCCTAATCAGCAAGTTAGTACATCAAGCATTACTGTGTGGCAGGTACTTTAATAATTCCATCTTAATGTGTCCTCTCTCTCTCTCTCTTTCTTTAAATTAAAACAATTTAAAGGAACTAGAAAATCTTCAAGGGGAACAAACTAGATTTAAGGGGGGAGGGGGGGCAAAAGCCCCCCCCCCTTGCTCTCCTGAAATAAACCCAGTACAAACACACACACACACACACATACATACAGTAGTCATGTATGAGACACTACTATACTCACATCCATACTCCTCAAGCTGACACTGTCCACAGACTCCATTAATTCCAGCTGCTCCATCTCCATATCTCCTACCAGCTCTGTCACACACACACACACACACACACACACACACACACACACACACACACACACTAGCAGTGGGCCCAATACATAGTGATGACGAGTGAACTATAAAGTTATGAGAGAATTGCTATGCATATTTCCTTTTTACTTCTCAGCATTGACTATAATTTATATATGTGTATATATAAATACTTATTGCCTGAGTTAGTGTACAATATGGGTAGATACTTCATGAGCACACGTAAGTATTCACCAGCCAAAGGCGACTGACACTAAGTGGAATAGGAGAGACACTACGCATAATCAGAGGGACAAAAAGTTAATAGTGTCCCTCTCTAGAGGACTTAAGCAAATTTAAATTCCCTCTGTCACAATACAAAAACTACAGCATCTATGTTCTAAAAATAATAATAATAATAAAACGAAGAAGAAATCAATTCATATTTAAACTTGAGAATGTCTCACTGTGTTTCATTCACTGATCAATAGGTAAGCATCTAGAATAGAGAGAGACAGAGGGAATGAAATAGACACTGACAGAGGACTAGAAGTGGAATAGAAGGATTGGAAGTAGGATAGAGGGACTGGAAGTGAGACTATTGAGAGACATAGGGACTGGGACAGGAGATAGAGGGATGGGAAATGAATCGGGATGAGGGACAGGCACTGTCGTGCTCCAGCTCACCTAAGTTGCGTACTCCTATATTGTCCAGTCTCTGAGATGGCAGAAGACTAATGGTAGTGTTAGTGTAGTGTTTCTAGATACAAACAAAGTAAGCCAATTAGAACAACAACAAAAACAGCAGCAGAAACAATAACAACAGTAACAATAATAATAATAACAGCAGCAGCAGCAGCAACAACACACACTAGCTCCCTTCCTTCCTCCATCATTCAACATCAACACTGAGCTATTAAAAAGATAAACCTTACAAAGGAAATTCATAAAATTATGCTATATGTCAGTATTAAAAAAGATGTGATCGAATATATTATTATATATAATATCAACACTATGCACAGGATTCAGAAGTTGGGGTGGAAGTGTTGTATGAGTGGCTCAGCCAATAACTCCAGGCAGTAACAATACATTCCGTTAATCAAACTGCTGAAGTGTTACAAATGAGTTCCAAAGGTTTTCCTTTTCATGTAAAAGACTTTGATAAAGAATCATTTGTCTAGCAGGTCAGTCAAGAGTTGGGTCTGTCAAGCTACACCATTATCCCACTACTACCAGATGCCATCCTGTGACATCCATTACCAGATATCATACAACATTCCTTCAACACAATATCCCTCAGTTGCCACAACTACGGCATGGCTTACTGCCTTCACTCACCATTTCTTGCTTCAGAACATCTGAGAATTCACTGTTCATGGCAAAAGGAAGGGCGGAATTGATCATATCTCTGTAAGCATCCTCAAATCTGGGAAAACATGTCACTTTTATACTACACTTTATCCTTTATACATTCCAACCTATGCATATCTTCTAACTATTTATCATTTTGTCCATACACAAAAACAACACCACATACTCACTTGCTCTTTATGTTGCTAAGAAACAAAAATGCTTTGGACCGTTCAAATTCCTAAAAAGTAAAAACAAAGCAAATGACCATCACAATAATACTCACTTCTGATACCATAAAATGACTTTGTTCGGATTGAACCCCAAGAGAACTTGACCAATACGCCATTTATTTCTATTTTAAGGTACAGCTACACTACAAGTCTCACTCTCACCAGACCATGAACACATGCAGGCAGAACTACGTATTAGAGAGATGGTACACATCGGTTGTCTGTTGAATAGTGAGCACTTGTGCAGATTACTGGTGAGTGAACACAGAGAAGTGAGGAATATATACATATATATTATGTGTGGTATAATAGTAGCACATGTTATAAGGGTACTGAAGGCCTTGCCAAGCAGGCTAGCATTGGGGCAGGCCTGGGCCTTGCCAAGCAGGCTAGCATTGGAGCAGGCCTGGGCCTTGCCAAGCAGGCTAGCATTGGAGCAGGCCTGGGCCTTGCCAAGCAGGCTAGCATTGGGGCAGGCCTGGGCCTTGTCAAGCAGGCTAGCATTGGAGCAGGCCTGGGCCTTGCCTAGCAGGCTAGCATTGGGGCAGGCCTGGGCCTTGCCAAGCAGGCTAGCATTGGGGCAGGCCTGGGCCTTGCCAAGCAGGCTAGCATTGGGGCAGGCCTGGGCCTTGCCAAGCAGGCTAGCATTGGAGCAGGCTAGCATTGGGGAAGGCCTGAACACTTGAACTTCAGTTTATTTTGTCTACTGCCTCACAATGAATAGAGGACTATGAAAAGCTCTGTAAGAAGACCAGTCCTCCTCAGTGCTGCTAAATGGCAAGGCAAAGCAAGGCAAGTACACTTCAACTTCTGTGTGCTGCCAAATACTACACTTCATTGGGTCTCAAGAAAAAGATTTTAGAAATTATGGAACATGTTTGTCCACACATTTAAAAGGTAATCACTATGACTACAGTCTGTCAGGAGACTACATAGTGACTTCAGAGTGCCGTAAAGGGAATACACTTGAACTAAAAACTACACGTGGGCTTCAAGAAAATTGCAGGAGAGACACTAGTTCTTTTTCTAATAAAAGGTTGTAGTTCTCGTGATGAGCTCTCTTCCTAACTCTATACTCACTAACATTGAATGTTTATATTAATGAAACTAAACATGTGTTCAATCCTTCTCATTGTTTATAAATATAGCCAGGCTAGCTTGCTCCCCACTGTCAACCCCTACCCTTTCTTTTGATTCTGTGCATCAGTGAGATAGTACAAGCACAAACAAATACAAGAGCGAGCCACAAGAAGACAACTAACACATCGTTTAACAACTTACATCATCCGTGATGCAGAGATAGACTACCTCTCCTTCACACAAATAATGATACATGTATCTAAGAATAGAACACACACACACACACACACACACACACACACAGTCACAATGACCTGAGCAAGTGAGAACAAACCAACACTACCAATATTGTGTCAATTTAACAGCTAACATATGACAAGGTCATCTCGCACCTGGTTATACGCACAAGGCACAATACCATGCACACGCTTGTTTCAAAACATCACACACATGTATACATGCCAGTTCAGCTAACCTCTCACTCACTACTTCATGTTCTGGACTACAGTGAAGAACTAGATAATTAATACACAAGTTACAGGTGTGAACTCTTAAAGCATCTTTAACAATACACAATAACATACGTACATTCACTCAGCCATCACACCGGCTAGAATCTTATGGGCACGATTTAATGAGGTGATTTTTCACACATAAACTACAAAAAAACAAACATGCGCTTGGAGTCTCCCTTTACAGAAACATCTTCCTACACCACTTAATCCTTACATTCACACACACAAAAACAAAACAAAAAAACAAAAAAACGTTACTGTCAGCACATACACACACACAAAAAAAAAAAAAAGAAAAAAAAAAAGAAAAGAAAGAAAGACAAAAAAAAAAAAAAAAAAATTCAGGTTAGCAATGAAATCAGGTAAGTAGTATGAATTAATTACAGGGGAATGTCAGGAAGTTTCAAGAAGAGCCCTTATGTAACAATTGTATATCATAGTTTTTTTGGCCATAAATGAAAGGGAAAAAAAAACTCCACTTAGTTTCAACTGACTGCATTGACAAACCAAACTTAGTAAGAGTATCAAATATTTTATTATGCCAGTTTCAAAATTTGCAGTAGTGATCAGGTGAAACTATCCACCACACCTATGTCCCAACATCACCACTACTGCCGCACTCGCTGCTACAATGACCATATTTGCAAGCTACAATTCTAATAAATATTCACACAAACTTTTCAGCAAGTGTGAATCTTTCTTAATCAAACAAAAACTCTATTAGACCACTTCTTAAAACTACTACTATCTACTCACTCTCCAGAAGCATAGCTCAGTCTCTTGTCTGACTCTCTGGAGATGTTCTTGAGCACCTGCTGGGCCACCTCTGTGAAGTTTCCATGGCAGTTAGCATAATGAGCTAGAATAGTCCTGACTCTGGCTACCAGAGAATAGATAATTCCTAGAGTAGAAGAAGCAAAAGACGTGGAAGAAAGAAGGACCGAGTTGGAGGGGTTTATCGAATTGTACTTGGCTGTCCCGTTGGGAAGCACTGTAGTTCTAGCAGTTCTATCAGCCATAACTCAAAGCTAGTCAAGAAATCCTTTAAAAGCAGACAGTTCTGCAATTTACACTAACCCCTCTGCTCCAGCTGGACATCATAAAGTTTGCCAACTCAGCATTCGTGAGATACAACAGTCACATGGTTCAAGAGCGTAGCGAGCCGGCCACGCCTTTCTAATAATCTATTACGGGTGCTTTGACGACCACTTACCAGTGTTCTAGAATGGAGGAAGGTGACCGGAGATTGGAGATAGTAAGTGTGCCAATGCTGAGTAGACTTGCTCTATAAGGAGTATGTTAGGTTCAATTGGATGATGCTGAAGATGACACTTGTATGACATTTGTACTGAAGAATGAAGACCACACTCTTGGAAATGCTTTGAGATACATGATAATGAAGAAGTGAGAAGCAAGCTGTGTCAAAATATAACTATGTAAATGCAATTAATTTTTCATTTTTAGTCCTGAAGTTACATTTTGTGGGTACAGTGTTCCTCACCCTTCGGAACGCAAGATTAATCTTCGAATTCAGACCAGCGGTATGTCAACCACTGGATAGTGAGTGATCTAAGTTTTGCGTAGCCAAACCCTTTATCACCCTTTACCAACTACACGGGGAGGGAAGGGTCTGGAATACTGCCATTAACTCAGCATTTCTAGCTTCACCTGCAAGTTTGAAGACTGCATTAACTGCTAAAAATGTATTGAACGAGTTTTGTAAAGCAGCTTTTATCAGATTAAATCACACGCCATAGCAACTTCTCACTGCAGCATTGAGTGAGAGATAATTGTCTTACACTGCTAAACTGAGACTTACTGAATGCTGTACTATTAGAAGACTAGCAAGTTCCCGTCACACAGTGGCACCTAATGTACTAACTTGTGCAAATTAGGAGTGCAGTTAGTTTTTTTATCCATGGTTCCCCTCTTCTGCTCTCTTTTTTTTTTTTTCCTCAGCCACCCCAGCCCTGTTTTTCTTATTCCTCTTTTCGACTCATGGGTTCCCTTCTCCTCCTCTGTCTACCTCTCTTACTCCCCAGTATCTCTGTCCTTTCTGTGTATTTCTTTCAGTTCTTCATGAAGTAGTTACATCAATCAGCTTTTTTTCACCTACTTTTATTTTTATTGAGCCTTGCATTCTCCTGCTCCTCTGCCTGTCTTATACCCATTAAGTTAGCTACTGTAAATGAACACTCTTTCCCAACTCAGTTCAGTGACCCAGTGTTCAGTTTTTATAGGGTACAATAGGTTAACTAGTGATGTGCTTGAGCACAAATGGCGAGCGAGCCTAAAGACTATACTATTTTTATATGAATGATTTTGACTTCTAACACTGAAGTTACTGAAAATAAGGTCCAGTTTTTAAATTTAGCATACAGGGTAAAGGGATTTCAGTGCCATAGTAACAACTCTCTGCAACTGCTTGGAAGGAAAAACAACAACAACAAAACAATACACGTTATTTAAAAGCTTTCTTTGTGATATTCTTTAGCTAAGTAGTGATTGTAACACACAATGCTTTGACACAACTGGACATGCACCTACACAGACTTACCTTCGCAGTAGTATAGTGGACAATGTATTTTCAAGTAAATACTGTTGCGCATGGCTTATAACCATGACAAGAGCATTGACTTACCACAGCCACTAACTCGAATAGAAATGGAAGTCCCTTAAGTTTTCAAGTTTGAACTGCACCCGCAAAAGAATTCAAAACGGTAAACAATTCAATTTCTAGGGTGATACGGGTACTGATCGATAAACCAGAGGATTCTGTTTAGTGCAATTTGGGACGGGGTCGACAACCGAACTAACACAAAAACGCGAGGGTCAAAGTACAAAATGACATACGTACGTCCATACATATATCTAAATAAATAAATAAACAAACATCCCCGATTTTCGGTTGTGTTACCCCTGTAAGTGTCTCGCTCGCTCGCTCGTCGATAAGCGACTTCAAACTAGATTATGCTATTAGGTTCCAACTGTGAAATGGTTTGTGTGCACACTCTGCAAACGCCAGTTGCAGGTTCAAACACCAACAAGGTAGCTTTTTTTCTTCATATTTTTACCCTTGTCAAACATTTCCCCATTCAGGTAATGACGATGCTTTAACAATTCCAATTAGCTCATGGATTATTCATGAATACACACCGTCGTCATTACTGACACACAAGCATATTATTATCTAGATTCCTCTGGTTAGCCTGGAAAGATAAATTTAAAATTTGGGGAAGAGAGAGCTTCTGGTATTTCAAACAGTAAGGATGACTGAATTGTGTTGTGCACTATTTACGAGGAAATACTGAGATGATAGTAAGCAGCATTAGTCAACAGCTGTATACTTCTAATAGAGTCAACCTTAATATGATAAAATGTGAGTAATTTTAAATCATCTCGTATGCACACACACATTCATACATATACACATGCACACACATATGCACAAACTAGATGAATGTCACCAAAACTCTTTTGTTCCCCTACTCTTTGACCATAAAGCAAGTTCAGCTAGATATATGTATGCAGGTTAGCTGAAGAATTCAATAGTACTTGTGTAGGATGGTTTGTACAATAAGAAGAGAGTTTAAAGTGGGCAGGAAGAGTACATAGTCTAGCTAAATACCATTGTTAGTATATACACTTTTATTTGGGCTTACCATAAGCAACCAGCTTAGGTTTACAATGACAACTGAATTCTTTTTCTAAGTTTAGTAAAACAAGTCTGTAAGCTAAATATCTATGCTTGCTCTCCTGCTAACTACTAGTGGATATCTTCTTGGAGACTATTGGCTCTCATTCTCTCTTTTTGTTCTCTTCTCATTCTGAGTGGATTTTACTGAGCATGCTCTCTACAATGGGACACTCAACTAGCCGTTCAACTGCTGTTATGCTTTTTCTGTGTTTTGAGCTCTCCTTCACCTCTTGAGTTTGACGTCTGTAGACATTTACTTGATGTTCTTAGTCCAACATGATGCTTAGGAATTTTACAAATTAGATACATCTATGTCAGCACCTTGGATAAGCTTGCCATTGTAGTTATAGTAGCACAGTTATCTATGCAAGAACTACATGTATTCAATGATTTACACAAAGTAATGTTGAATTAACACTTGTAGAACAAAGTCAAGAAATGTTATTGCTGAAATATGATGATCCAACTAAATGTAGCAATTGTCCCAGTAACACCCATGTCCCAGTAACATCCCATGTCCCAGTAACACCCCATGTCCCAGTAACACCCCATGTCCCAGTAACACCCCATGTCCCAGTAACACCCCATGTCCCAGTAACACCCCATGTCCCAGTAACACCCATGTCCCAGTAACACCCCATGTCCCAGTAACACCCCATGTCATGTCAGAATGCACACTTGCAGCTGCTTTAGTTTCATAGTGGATGTCTGTCAGATTGGTTATGTTGTGTTGTGTCTACCATGAGGTACTTTGCTGTTGATGTATTCACTACTGTATGAGTACTTTAGACATCAGAGAAGCAAATTCTTCTTAGAAAGTGCTAATTATTGCATAATTCATAAATGTTGGTGTGAAAACAGTTACAGCATGCATGCAGTCACATTTAGAGGGAGGAATCCTATTAGTCATGTCTTGCCCTTGCATTTTCTTACCAGCTGCTCACCATTGACTTCATGTTTATGGCATGTATAAGCATGCATATACATGTACATACTAATTTGAAACAAAAAAATCCCTAAGGGCAGTTTGCTTAGTGTTCAGCCTTCTTTTCTCAATTTTTAAGTCGAGGCATTTGCGATATATTGTAGTTAGCATGTGTGAAGTGTCATCTTCACCTAACACTGCCATCATTTGAAGCACTTTCCTGACCATTTCAGTGCCTTCAGTAATGTTCACACTATTGAGGGCTTCCATTCGAGTGAGTGGTTGTACCTCGTCATCTTCTGAATCCAATGAATCTTCTGGAGATACCATCTCAGTACTGCTGCTAGGGCTAGTGCTAGGGTCAGTCTTCATTGTGTCTTCAAATGCTTGTAGTAGATTTTCTTGTTGAAGTGCTATTTTAACTTCATCATGTCGAACAAGATCATCATTTTCTATATCATACCAGTTATTCAGTACACAAGCAAGACCAGGAAGATCGTTTTGAGCTTGATCTTGAAGAGCAACCAACTGGCCAATCAACTGCTCTCTTTCAATGGTAGGAGGAGGGCTATTATTCTCATCTTGTGTGGAGAGTTGACTTTTAATAGTCACATTCTGCAACAAACTAGTTAACTCTGAGATCCAATGGACGACGGTAAGTTTCAAAACTTTCTACCTGACATGCAGGCAAAATATTCGCTTTCAACCAGCAGTTCACCAGGGTGGATTGGTCAATTGACTCCCACACCTCATGTGCTAGAGTTGCAGCATCTAGAAGGTTTGGTGGGTATGCATGATTCAACCCCCTAACTCCTGCTGGGAGAGACTCTCCAACAGCTCGCAACTCATCATAAGGTTTTTAACCATTGCATGCAACATCTTTGATTTGTAATTTCTCTTGAGCGCAGCAATGATGCCCTGGTCCATGGGTTGATGAATTGATGTACAGTTTGGCGGTAGCAAAATCCATTCTACCTGTGGATCTTTAAGTGCAGTATCAGTTATATCATGGGAGCCAAAGTTGTCAGCAATAAGAAGTACTTTTCTGGAAGTCCTCTTTCTAATTGCTGGTAAAAAGACATCATGGAACCACCATTAAATTATTACATGGTCATTCCAAGCATTTTTTGAGAGTTGTATGGTAAGGGAGATTGGCAGGACCGAAAGCAGCGAGGATTGGCTGCCTTACCAATCATAGCAAGAGGAATCTTGTGTGTGCCTGTTGCATTAGTGCATGTAATGAGGGTGACACGATCCTTTGCTTTTTTAGCTTTAGTCCCCCGTACACGCCGTCGTTGTTCATTTGGTGCTGTATAAGTCGCACTGGGTATCAATCGAAAGTACAAACCAGTTTCATCCCAGTTGTATACAAGCTCCGGATCATACTCCTCTAGAATTTTTTTGATTTCCTGAATCTTATCTTTGATTTCTTCAGGGTTTACACCACCAGCTTCCCCATGTAGACGTACGTACACTTTTACCTATGTTGTTTCTTTTCATCAGCTTTTGCCACCAGCCATTTGATGCTTTAAATTCATGCTCATCAAGGGACTTGGCCCCTTGCTCAGCATATTCCTTCACAATACTCAATGAAACAGGCATAGGTTTACGCCTATTACGAAGAAGGGAAATAAATGCAACTACTTTTTCTTCTATAGCTCTGTACTTAATCTCACGATTACGTCGAAGATCACCAGATGTAGTTAGAAGTTGTTGCTTGAGCTTCTTCGCATTCCACAGAACCCGGTTTATAGTCTTTGCAGTGACATTGAATTGTTTTGCAAGCATACTCTGATTAACTCTAACCAATGTTGTTGCTACAGAATCAGGCAGAAAGCCTTGTTTTTGGGCTTGATCAATAACATTACACTTCTGCTTTAGTGTGAGCTCAATCCTTTGCTTTTTTGAAGCCAGCTGTGTTGTGGTGTACTTGATACCTTTTCTTGATGAAGTACCTCTCAGACTTGAAGGCTGCTTTCGGCCAGGAGCCATTAATAAAGAACTGTAGAGAGCTAGCAGATTCTAACTAGAGTGCACTCCAGCATACAGTAGGTTTTAGCTTGCACTTAGCAGCTGGTTTTTACTTGCATGTAATTCATATGCCCACACACATTGTTTACACCCACTTGTACAAATGGGTCATGGGTATCTGGTGGACTCTTAGAGGGATTGGACAACTAGGGAGGTGGACTATTAGGGAGGATATACTGTACCAAGTCATCCTAAAGATGACATTTGATAGGTCAATATACACTGGTAATTGTTATGTCTATGTCACATGAGCCGGGTCAAATGATGGCATCTCTAATATGATGTGTTGTTAAGGTATTCCTGCAGTGGATGCTCTTAGAAGGGGACTGGAAGACCTCCAAGAGCTCTGCTCACATGTCCTTCAAACATTCCAGGTCAGTCTGTAAATATTTCATCTCTTTCTCTCGACCACTTCTTAAAAATGCTACTTTTTTTTTTAAAGATGATGTGCAGTTGCTAGAAATACCAGTAACACTGCATTCAGTGCCAATACATACAATACTGATATTAACGTTTCACTTTCTTCATCTATTACTCACCCCACCCCCCCCCTCCTCACTTCAATCTTTCCAATAATTCTTCCGCCTCCTACTGTGTTCGTGCTTTTATTGTCTTGCAGGAGGCAACTAGTTCCTACAATGAGCCCATGATGACTTAACTCTTCTCTCTCTTTGATTCTATCTGGCAGTCATCACTCATTCAGCCACAGTTCTTCCCTTTCCTTTCTTTATACTATGATTCTCTCTGTAACCCAATATGAGGTATGTACCAAACTATTACTTCTTCTATGTTATGGAGTCGTGTGTTTGTAACTGTGTGCATTTACATGTATCTTGTCTTATTTCACAATTTCATTAAAAAGTTGAGAATTGATACACACTGAAGAAAAAAAACTAATGAAAAAGACGCTGGAGTTTATGAGCAGAGAGGTGTTTGCAGAGGTGGCTTGCCAGCAACTTGTGTGGGCTTAGGTCTGACTGGAGGAGGTTTTGTCGTGGAAGGGATGGGTACAGGAGGTCTTTGCCATGGTTCACTCGGAGTCATACTCGGAGGTTGAGTCATTGTAGTGACTGCTTTAGGAGGTTTAGGTTGTGTGAGTGGAGGTCCAGTTCTACCTGCTGTTGGTGGCAGTCCAGTTCTATTTGCAGTAGTTGGAGGTCCAGTTCTATTTGCAGTAGTTGGAGGTCCAGTTCTATTTGCAGTAGTTGGAGGTCCAGTTCTATTAGCAGTAGTTGGAGGTCCAGTTCTATTTGCAGTAGTTGGAGGTCCAGTTCTATTTGCAGTAGTTGGAGGTCCAGTTCTATTTGCAGTAGTTGGAGGTCCAGTTCTATTTGCAGTAGTTGGAGGTCCAGTTCTATTAGCAGTAGTTGGAGGTCCAGTTCTATTTGCAGTAGTTGGAGGTCCAGTTCTATTTGCAGTAGTTGGAGGTCCAGTTCTGCTTGCAGTAGTTGGAGGTCCAGTTCTATTTGCAGTAGTTGGAGGTCCAGTTCTGCTTGCTGTTGGTGGAGATCCAGTTCTATTTGCTGTTGGTGGAGGTCTAGTTCTGCTTGCTGTTGATACCACACCAGTTCTACCTGTTGCTGACAACTGTCCTTTATTTTCTGATGAAGACTGATTTTCTACTGATGACAGTGAATGTGCTGCCCTAGCTGGTACTGGTAAAAGCAATGGACCATTTCTAGCTGCTGGAGGAGGACCGGTTCTAGCCCCTATGGGTGGAGGTCCAGTTCTTGGAGCTATACTTGTTGCAGATATAGCACTTTTCTGTCCTTCTTGAAGGTCTTCCAGCTTTGATCTCTGAACCACTCTGGGTTTTTCTTTAGGAACTGGTTTATTCAGGACATTTTGCTTTAATGGTTCCTTTTGATTTTCACCTGGTGAGTTTAACTGCTTCTGTTTGTTGTTGTTAGGTAACCTGCTATTAGTGGCTGGTTTGATGGCTACATTAAGTTTGTCGGACAAACCGGGCTTGCTAGGTACCAGAGGTTTCTTGTTAGGTTTAGGTTTCATTGGAACTATGGGTATTCTCCTGTCGGGCCCAAACTCTTCCACATCCGCTAGCCCTGGATCACTCAGCACTCTTTTAGGACTGGTTGGGGCTGAGTGTATGACTTGCTCTGTCCGTTGCTGTACTCTAGGAAACTGTGAAGACTTCGCTGGCTTAGGTTTGGTAGGAGGTGCGTGAAATCGTCTGGGTTTTGGTTTTTTCTCGGGGGAAGTTTTGGGTTTCACTGGTGGCGGCAGTACTGGGTCCGTTGAGTCACTGCTCCTGGAATGGAATTTGGACTCCAAAGATTGTAGCAGTGCCTTCTCTGTGTCAGTGGTAGACTTTCCTTCACATGATGTTGCCATGGTTGCTGGAACCTCGTTGATAGGCCAGCTCCTCTCTGGTTCGTTGTTGAATACATCATTGTATGACCTCGCTACATGCATGTCAGTAGCAGCATGTTGGTTTCTTCTTGGCTCCAGGGGTGGCGGACTGGTAACAATGTCATCATAACTCATACTCAGACATGCCTCCTCCTGTGGAGTCTTCACGGCATGGATATCGTCATAAATTTCACTGGATATTTCAAAGTCTCCTTGGTCCACTGGACTGGACATTGGTCTCGGGCTGCTACTTTCCATCCTTCTATTCACGTTCGAGCTCAGCATATCTGTGAGAACTTGGGAGAAGTTGCTGCTTGCCTGTGGTAGCTGATCTTGAGCTATTGTTGGTCTATGGTCTGGACTTCTGGACCTGCCGAGAAATACTGGTGGCTCCTGAAGTGAAGGATAAGACCGATTGCTGGATAGACGTACCGGTACCGGAGGAGGAGTGTCTTCATCATCAGTCACAGATGGGGGTTGTTGGCTGACACTAGAAGAAGGAGCTGGCTCTTGTGTGGGGTTTATCTGTTCCCGTGATGGAAGAAGGGGAGGAGGCATGTGCCCCGACCTGACTGTTGGATGAGCAACTCTTGCTGGGAGTGGAAAGCTGTTGTGTGGTGAAGCATGCATTAGACCAGAAATCTCTCGTTGCATCGAGTCTGTCTTAGGGGGAAGGTCAGGTGGAAGACTGCCAGCTCTGCTGTTGTTACCAGACATGGACGATTCAAACTCCAAGTAATCTATAGGATCGGCTATGGCCTCTGAGTAGTCGTCATGCAGAGAGGTGACCCTTAGAGTAAGCGGTGCCTTTGCCTCATGAGAGTCATTGATGGACTCGTAGAATTCTTGAGAGATATCATCCACTTCATTCAGACTGATGGAGCGACCGCGGAGGATGACTCCATTGGAGCCGTAAAGCTCCTGTCTCTTCTCCTCCAGCTTCTTGTTGAATCTTGGGTCATCCTTGAAGTTAAACATAGAAGGTAATTTCATTCTGGGAGAGAAAGTCGCTGAACCGCTGAGTTCGGACTGGGGTTTGGGAGGTGGGTGAGGTATCCCATGATCTTGAGTTTGCTTTGGCAAAATAGGAGTCCTTAACTGAAGTTTAGATGTGTTAGCATCAAGTTCGCTGAATCCGTGAGGTCTGTTGGGAGGGAGTGGAGGAGGTGCAGGTAGATTGCTATCTTCAGGCCGCCACACTGGTGGAGGGTTCTTGTTCATGTCATACAGAGTGTCATCATCCACACCCAAGTCATAGTAGCCTTGCACAAAATCTCCATAACCATTTCTCTCCATTGTGTTTAAATTATTGTTCTCTTGTTCGAGAAAATGATAGTTGTTGTCCAAATCTTCGCTGCTAGTCACAGCTGTGGGCATGTCATTCTGAGACAGCCACGGCTTGATGCCAGTGGGAGGTTGTTGAGAAAGGTTTCTAAGAGAGACTGCTAAAGGGACAGGTTGAGGGGATCTCCTTTCATGGAGCTGCCTGTGTTGAGAGGGTGGAGGTGGTTGTATGGGCAATGGCGGTGTCGATTCATGGATAATGTCAGCACTTGAGTAGAAGTCTTCTTCCTCAAGCTGGAAGTCATCATCATCAACTATACACACACACGCACACACAGATAAAAGATGTTAGCATGTTTGTGAGGAAGTAAGAGATGACTACACAGTTAGTGGCTATTCCTCTCAATTCACTCGAATGAATAAATTAAGGTGACAAACGATTTGATTAATTTCTTGTAAAATACAAAAAACTTTTGTGAAGCTTTGACAATTCCCAGCTTTCCATGGAGATGATAGATACTGAAAAAGCTCGTGTTCTAATGTGTGTACTTATACTCACATAGTTGTGAAAAGTTTATGGCTGCCAGTAATGCCTTAGATTGGTGATCAGATTAGTGATACTGTGTCAGTGGACAGCTTTTATGGAGTTTGTTTGTTTCATTGTAGTTGGTTCATGCAAACACAAACAAGACCAAATTATTACTTTGTCTTTTTAAGTCGTTTTTTTTTTTGTTTTTGTTGTTGTTGTTGTTGTTTGATCTGGTGAATGTTCATCAGCACTATTGTAACTATTTTGATGGCGGGCCTTATCAACAGTGAACATATCTCTGGTTCCAGCAAGGCCATATTTGTTATATCACCAGCAGATTTAACATAATGTTTAACACGCTCTTCAATGAGTTCTATTTATCTGAATAATAGCCAGTTATTCTAGGCTGAGTAAGTTATTTAAAAAAAACAAAAAAAAACTTTATATGTATATTAAAAAAAAACAAAAAAAAAAACCCAGTGGAAATTAAAACTAATATTTTAATACATTGTGTAAACATCTTCTTCACAACATATTAGCCAACCAGTCAAGGCATAGGGTGGCTTTAAATTAGCTACACATGGCGATTGGCAATGCTAAGCAGTTCAGGTACATTCCAACTGTAAGCGAGCCAGTGGACTCTAATAGTGCTCACCCCTAGTTACTCGTGCTATATAGACCCTGAATACCATGGTTACATGTACTGACTTCTGGTCTACCAATTATAATTAAAAGGGACAGGGAAAATAGTCTGCATTGAAATATCAGACCACACCTACTAATTATAGATTGACTTGACACAACAAAAACTCCTTAATATTTATAATAATGGATAAAGGACAGGGATGCCTTTAACTTCCGTGTTTGGGGGGGTGTCACTGTTTGACTTGCTACATATGCATATACATTCTGACACTAGTCCAGATGAATTGTGAAGATAAAATTATTGCAAGCATTGAATAAAACAGACGACCCCATCAGGCTAGCTGGTCCACTTCCTTAATGGAGGAGAAACTATAACAACAGTGTCATTCACTGTGATTGTATGTATGTAAATGAGTCATTAAATCTCAGACTTAGAATCAACAGACCTTGTTGAGCTTTCACTCTACAGTTGTTCAAAACAAACAGTAATAAAAAGAGAGAGCAAGAACAACAAAAACTACTCTGTGATTGAAGCCATTTGTTTTTGCACCAAAGGTAAATCCTAATCAAATTTAAAAAAACTTCTGAAGAAATTCCTTTTGTTAAACAATGCAGCAGTGTGTGTGTGTGTGTGTGTGTACATGCATATGGTACCATTCATGAATCATCAAATGTCGGCACAAATCACACAGGAGAGAGCGACTATCCAATAGGAGCTTTGCATTAACTTCAAATGATAGATGTTATTATTATCTTCCGACAGTTGTGATAACAAGCTGCACAGCTTGTGATGAAGAATAGCATAATTATTGTAATGTTGATTTTAACTCCCAAACTCAATGACTGAGACTACAGGCAGTCTTAGCTCAACTGTTCAAACATGCAAGGAAAGAATGTTTATCTTGACCAGGTCTCGGGCAGTCTTAGCCCTACTTTGGATGTCAATAGAAAAAATACAAAACTATTTTTTTTAAGCACACATGATTGAGATGCCCACCAATTGAGTATAATTGAATTCTGCACACAGAGCAGATTGTCAGCATTACTAACAGTATAAGCGTATCCACTGACTTTGTGAGTTGTTCCACATTTGGTTACCAAATTATGAAAATTTGTGAACATGTTCCCAGTGGAATAAAGAAAAGTCATCAAAGTGACATATAGTGGGAGTTTGACAAAAAATAAGCAAATAGTTTTCCTTATTTGTGCTGCAGAACGCACGAAACAACTTCAAAAGTTTATAAAATAAATAGAATTAGTTGCGCAACTAAACCAATTTGAGTTTAAGCCGATACACCAATCACACCAACACAGGCTTGCTTGCTATTACTGCACCATTGAGCACCATTGAGTACCACTAATTTAAACCATATAAAGAGGTTCTTGCTCATCAAATTACTTCATCAGACTCTTCTGAGTAAAACCATTTTAAATTCACATAAGCAAAGAAAAAGAACAATTGTAGAAATAATCTCTGCATTTTGATGGACACATTTACCAGCATGCTTAAACTAAGTTTGTATTGTATTGTAAGGTAAGGTGGTCTGCTATGTCAGACATCTACAATGTTAAAAACCCAGCACATCATCACTGTGTTCCATTCCTCGTTCTATTCATGACTTAAAATCTCTGCAACCTGAACACAACTGAAGAATGTTGATCATTAAACAACCACAAGAAACAACTAAGAAATCCTACTAGCTCTAGACTAAATTGTCGAGGTAGCTAGACTATCCACTAGTACCAAGGAGTTGAACTGTTTGTATCACTAGTGTCCACAAAACACGAAGACATGTCCAAACTTGGACACCACCTCCAACACAAGAAAGTCTCAATGGTGCTACTTTTGGTAGTCTATACTACAACTGCTGAGAGAAAGGAAGCCTTTTTTTAGTTGCTTGGCTTTGTGTCAAATAATAATCATGGCATCACGCTTGACCAGTGACAACGTCAATAAATTAAAAAGTGAGAAAACAAAACTGTGTCCACTTGAAGTGATAATCATCAATGGCCTCCCACTTCCACTCACCTGGACAGAAGCCACAAGTTTTAGCCAGAGCCGTGACCCAGGAGTTCATGTTTTCTTCAGTGGAGCAGTCCAAGAAGTAGTCCCTCAGTTTAGCACCAATCTTCACAGAGAGTTTGATGACATGTAGTCTTCCCGTCACTGGCAATGGAGCGATCATGTCCTCACACCTGCTCAGATCAATGCTTTTTAGGTAGTCCTGCGGCTTTCTCTCGTGGGATGTGTAATACTCCATGATCTTGGACTTCAACAGGACAAAGTAACGGCGATGCCATTGCTGGGCAGGGAGAGAGGGAGGAAAATTGGGGAGAAGAGTTGGATAACAACATCTGCTTCCAGAATATTTAATAACCAAACAACATGGCTGACGATAACAGTAGAGACACATCACTACCAATACCTATGCAACTGTTGACTGTTTGGAGAACATTAAGCTAACTGAAGACCTAGTTTTTTGATATTATTACAACATTGTTTAACAAAATTACCACAGGGGAAGACAGATGACACAAGTCCAAAGCCCCACGGGTAACTCCATTTACTTTGTCAGTCATAGACTAGAACCTAAAATTCATCATTCTTTGCTCACATAGTAACAACACTGCTAATATCAAACCCCCATGCCACGATTGGATGTTTAATAGTCTTATAAAAAGGCCATTGGCTCGGTTTCAATAACATTTCTACAGTTTTCTTTACAAACTTGTTTGTCCATGTCTGTTTGCCGTAGGGGCTGCTTGATACAAGTTAGCTCAGAAATTCCTCTTGTTTTAAAGCCAAGTGCATTAATAAAACCTGGAATATGCATTGCTAACTAAATGATGCTTGAAAGCATCCATTGCTACCTGGGACTTGCAGACAAGGCTAGCCGAGTCTTTCAGTTTTGCTGTGACACAGCAAACACTGTTTCAGTTTGCATGAGAAGCCACATAATGTGGACCTATGACAGCAGAGCAAGCATTGTAAGGAAACATCGTTTAGGGGATGTCTATCTGAGAATAGCACTGCAGAGAGAGAGACACCAGGAGGCTAGTACCTGCAGTTAGTAAGCAACCCTCCCCCTTTCATCTACAGCAATATTATTTACTTTCACTCCAGCTGAACAACTTACTGCAACGAGCTTCTCCTGTGGGGGCGACTTGATCAAATAGCCTGCTAGTACGACGTTTTTGTCGCTAGCCATCTTAACTACAGCTCGACCTCCTCAATACACACAAAGACCCAACAAATGCCCAGCCTTCTTTTTAGGTGTGGGGAGATAATTCAGCTTCTCCGTTTCCGTTCGCGGTTGCGTGAGCGCTGCGGTCGGTGACGCTGTTAATTATTTCCTACCGCCTGCTCAAAGTGCTTCCGCCATGCCATCATTTGCTCCATTCAGGCGCGCTAGAGTTTTCTACTATGACAAGGCGTGCCCCACTGTTGTTTTTGAACTCCGAAAAGATCGGTGGAATTCCCGCGGTGCATTTCTTTCAGCTGTAGCTGCAAGGTGGGTTAGAAGTTTTCGGACCTTCCAATTCTGCTGCGAACCCCATCTAAATTATGGGAGGGGGTGAAGTGATTAAAGAAGGCTGGCTGGTCAAAAGCCCACCTTTGGAAGGAGGAGGATTAAAGGTGTGTAGGTTTCTTAGCTGTTTAGCGTATCGGGAAAACATATTTCAGCTGTGGCGTATCATAAATTTGCTGTCAGTCCCTTAGGTCATTAGCACAGATCCAAGCAAGCTTGCTAATAGAATCTATTTTAAAAGTGCTAATTTAAGCACTGGAAGGGTTGCTTATAACCTTTCTGTCCTTAAACAGCATTGCTGCTATGTTATTGAATAAATAAACAAGCAGACATGTCGTTTACGCTGTTGATTCCATTACTGTCGGCAAATGTGTGGATACTGTGGTGGGTAGTGTGCATCTCAGGAATGTGGCATGAAGAGTCATCCCTTAGGTCAAGTATGTGAGAGCTCTAAGTAAGTGCTCAGTTCCTGGCCGTGTACAGTGCCTGTTATATGTAGGAAGAGTAAACAGTTTACAGTTACCCAGTTACACTGCTCTTTGTCATATACTACTACTCCAGGTATGGAGAAAGCGCTATTTCAAGCTTCGTTCCAGTAAAGTTTTGGAATACTACAAGAACGAAACTGCAGACCAGCAGAAGGGTGTCATCAACTTGGAGGACTGCACCAGCGTCCACTCTGACCTTTCCCACAAGAAGTACAAGTTTGTGTTTGACATTGAAACGAGAACGAGAGTGTTCTACCTGGTGGCTCAGGACCAGCAGGAGATGAAGCAGTGGGTGGATGTGCTGTGCCGAGTGTGTGGACTCACTGTGCACCAAGGTAACCAATGTGTGTTGGGAGGATACTCGTGTTCTTATCCATGTTCCTCACACACGCACACTCACACTCACATCCACGCTCGTGCTGTGCATCCGTCTGTGGTATTTGTGTGTTGCAAGTGAAGTAGGTGGTGATCTTTGTGCTTGTATATATACATGTACTTCTAATCATCTCTCAATAATGAGTCTGATCTGATAGTGAAACCTTATTGAATGTATTGTGGGTTTGTTTGTTTATATTTTTTGAATAAGTCAGAAAGTTCAGTGGCTGTCTTGTTGTAGTGATTGACAGAAAGTTCAGTGGCTGTTTTGTTGTAGTGATTGACAGAAAGTTCAGTGGCTGTCTTGTTGTAGTGATTGACAGAAAGTTCAGTTGTTGTAGTGATTGACAGAAAGTTCAGTGGCTGTCTTGTTGTAGTGATTGACAGAAAGTTCAGTAGCAGTCTTGTTGTAGTGATTGACCTACGTATTCTTTTCTCCAGTCTATCCACTGCCTGCAAACTTCAAGTGTCACTGAAAATTAGAGAGAGAGGGAAGAGTTGACAAATGTCAAGTTTTGTGAGTGTTGTTCAACTCTTCCGGTCTCTGTACGTACACTATTAACAGCAGATGGCTGTAATTACTACTACTTGAAAGTTTGTAGAACACCTGGAGACCACTATTACAGTGGCACGGGCATTCTAGTTTATTGTACAGGTAGCAAATAATGTCCTACAGTAATTATTAAACCCTTTACAAAGATGTTGGGGTTTCAAATAAGTTGCCTTGATTTGCTACGTGGTAGCATGCCCTCAGCTCCATTGTTTGCCATTGTCGCTGGCTGTATATCACTCCACTTGCACGGACGTTTCCTGACGGCTTGTTCAGATTCATACAAAGGGAAACCCAGATCTGTGGTTTGTTTTTAAATGTGTTTGGCATGCATCGCTATGGAGACAGTCTATGTTATACAGGTCCAGCAGCAGTTGCTATGTTTGTATTTGTGCACTTGAAGGAGAAGTGTTTGTAAGTTTAGGACGTGGAATGTTCAAGTCGAATGAAGGCGTTAAGTCATTCAAAAATATCCTCAGCTTTGATGATACCATCATTGCTAAGATATTATAATGATCAATGCAGGTGTCAGTATCTTATAAGATAATTGTTCTGATACTTGGCAGAAAACAACAACAGCAACAATAAATTGAAATAATTATTTTTGTTATAATAATATAATAATAACAAAATAATATAATATTAATTGAAACCCAGTGACCTTTGTTGTTTGTTTGTTGTGTAATAGTTTGCTACTTCTTTATCTTAATTTGCATAGCTGGCCAGTAACCATGTCATTGTGTCAGCACAGTGACCTGCTGCAGTTTGCTTTACAATACAAGCACCTGCAAGCACTCAGTGTTTGGAACTTGTTCAGATAGAAAGACCGTTTCTTATCCTTGGCCATCTCTGTCTGTCAGAGGAGATTCTAAAGTTGGATAAATATAGTATGTCCCTGGTAGTTTATTCTTCACTGCTGCATGTTGTACAGGAGTCTAGTGCACTCTTCCTCAAATAACAAAGGTTATTATAACAGGCAAAATAGAAATGGGCGGATCATTTCCCCACACTGATAGCTTCTCCAAACTGATGGAAGAAACCTGTGATTGGCATTATACCCAATATATCTTATCCTGTTACTGTGTTACACTTATTATTAATAATCAAGCAGCCTCCTCATGAATAGCATTAATGTCATAGTTTGAAGCCAGAAAAATTAAACTAGCATGTTGTAGTCCCAGGGTGCACGGGATTATTCAGTGAGTGAGCAAAGTTGACTTTCAATCACCATTGGTTGTTGTATATCAACAAAAGGACAGAGATGCTCGTTACTATTTACTGTAAGAGTTCAGAGTAGTTGGTGCTATTAAGACAGACTTTGAATTTATTCTGCGCCCACTTCAATTATATTATATAGCATTAGGTAAACATTAACAAAGCAGATATTTGAAAGTGCATGTGCATTTCCTGCTTTACCATGCAGTTTGGCTGATGGTGGTTAGTATGTTCCTGTATGCCTGTATTCACTTGTGAGTTGCTATAAGGAAGCAGAACTGTTCCTCTGGCGTACTAATGCAAATATCACGTCCCTTTAAGGAAACGCTGTCTACACAGTCAGCACCATATTGTACTTGGGAATGCACATGAAAGAAATGACTCTGGTATAAGAGAAGTCTTTCTTCTCCCCCCCCCCCCCCCCCCCCCCCCCCTCCTCCTCCTCCCTGCTCTGCCCACTCTGAGCCAGTCGTGACAAATGGAATACATTATATGCTCAAGTGAGTTGTGCGTTCTTGCTATTGGAGTCGTCAGTCAGTAAATATTATTCTAATCTTCTAGACGTGTCCGCTGAAGTTGCCTCAAGAAACACTTAGCAGTAGTTTCCTAGTTCTCGTGGCTGGGTTGGTTGGTTGTGATTTCTGTACTGACTGATGGAGTATAATGAAGGAAATATAAACAAACTAGATAATTACTTGCAAGCACTATTCAAAATTGGAGTGGTCAGTCTTATTTAATTTAAATTGTTGTTTTTGTTTTTGGTCAAAGATTTAATTTGAAGCAAAATGGTGGTTCCCTGTCACACAGTGTTTCACTCTTAGTCTAGTTCTTAGGATATTTACTGTATTACAAACTTGAATTTACACAGGCAGTATAACAGGCGTTTTAACCTATGTTAGTGTGATTTCTGACATGAGCAGCTTCAGGGCGTATAACTACTGCCATGAGCAACTTCAGGGCGTATAACTACTGACATTGGATGATTTTTTGTGTGAAAAGTAAATATTGGTAGCTTATAAAGTTCATGATTTTCTACCACTGGCCGGCCACTTCAAGGAGATCAAAACACTTTAGATTATAAAATAATGAATAATGTTAGTTACAGGCCGTGTTAGCAGTAGCTGGAAGACAGAGTAGCCTCAGCCATGCCCACTTTTCTCGCTACATAGTTTTTAAAATTTGGGGGAATTCTAATCTAGAATCAATATCGATATCAGATAGATATGCCCGTTAAAGATACTAAAAACCTCATCTCAAGACGATAGATATGCACACACACACACACACACAGACAGACAGACAAGATTCAATAGGCCATGAATTATTGTGACCTCCGTGGTCTTATCCAAGCAGTGACGACATTCATGACATATTCTAGGAAGTAAGCAGCAACACAGTGCACCATAATGGTGTGTGTGTGTGTGTGTGTGTGTGTAGGAGTGTACAGACAATTGATGGTGAACCACGCGAGTCAACATGTCCCATTGCTTGAGCAGAACAGAACGCATGTGTGTTAGGCGGGTGTTGTTGGCCTTCTCTCCTTATGTTTCCATCTGTGATTTGGAAACAGTGCAGAGGAGAAGTAACATATGGTGAATTCCATAAGCAAGACAGTTGTTTATTTCTGAGTTTATTTACTCAATAATATACTTCTCTAGTAATCCTCTCGTAATCTACAGTACATCTCTAGTAATCTACAGTCTTAACACTGTGTCATAAGCTTGATATCATCTCACCTTATCACATGATGTGTGTGTGTTACTATGCAGAAGTGGCCACACCTCAGTCTGCAGGTGCCAACCTCTACTCCAGTCACTATGCCAGCAAATTCTCCACTCTGACCCCTAGCATCACACCTCCCTTATACTCAACTACTACAGCCGTGAGGTCTGCCACTTTAGGGGCTCAGACTTCTTCCAACAACCGTTTTCAACCTTCCGAAGGCCCTCCAACGGAATCTCTGTACACGTTGGCACAAGCAGCGGAGGCAGACGTGCAGCGTGAGTTGGGTCAGGAGCAGCAAGTCCCTGCCGGAGTGCCTCTCATGGAGGCATTGGCCACTAAGGGTATCGGTCCACGCACGTCGTCCCTATCTTCTGCGAGTGGCGGGGATGCTCTGACTGGGCACGTGTCAGATTCCAGCCTCTCACCTTGCCATGAGCCTTCTGCCAGAGGGGATGGCACTGGTAACGAGTATATGCCACAGCGTGGCGGGGAATACAGGCCAACGCCCAAGCCTCGCTCCACTAGCATGATTCCCTTGTCCGAGCGCTTGTCTGCCAGTGATGTTAGTGGATCATCTAGTGGCAACCCTCACTCTGCGGAGACTCTGCAGAATGGATACATGAAGCCTAGACAGGCCGCGGGCCCTGCCTCCAACTATGACCAACTTCCCGGTGGACCCCCTAGACCAGCTCCTTTACCCAGACAGAGGTCGGCTTTGCTCAGGGAGGATTCAAGTGGAACCACTGCAACTTCCAGTGGTCCCAGTGGTCACACCTACATCAACATGCAGCGATCGCTGGATCCCCAAATGCGCCCTCCAGTCAACCGTTCCAACAAGCCTCAAGAACCTTCGCCACCATTGGTGAACCGCCAGTTGAAGCCGGATGGAAGCCTCAGCAGCACAGATGACCCTGAATCTCCTCCAAGTTGTCCCGTCAGAATTTCATCTCTATCTGCATCTATGAGTAAATCTCTAGACTTGGGGAACTCCTGGAATGAACAAGAGTCAGCGAAAGCCACATCATCTTTGTCGTCCATTGATGACAACACTGAAGGATTGGTTGGATTTAGTGAGACAGATCTCCCCAAGAGATCCCGGTCCACCATGAAGTATACCCAGATCCAGTTCCACAGTGCCAAGGGAACTCCACTGCTGGTTGAGCCGAGCTCACAGTCACCTCAGAATGATGAGTTGTCTAAGAGAGAGCCGGTACCAGCACCCAGACCTGGTGTGAGTCGAGTGAACTACAGTGATGTGGACCTCACGGCTACCAGAGCTCTAGCCGAGGCCGGCAAAGTCAAGACTATCCAAGTAAATCTCGCTGAAGCCGAGAGACAGTCACTCAAAGAGAAGCCTTACATTAATGTGAATCGGGAAGGTGTTGTGGACGACAACTCTGACCCGGATTATTATACATACATGAGAGTGAGTTCAACATGTGAGAGAGAGCTGTGTGTGTGTATGTGTGTGTGTGTGTGTGTGAGTTTGTGTGTAGGGAGTAATGCCTGGGTATAGTGAGTATAGAAATAGAGGTATCTTGGGAGAGACTATGTTGCTATTGCCAGCACATGGTGAAGAAGAAGATATTTTGAGTGGTTGTTGCATTTGATTAAAGATTTCTTGAGAGCAAGACTGCCTGCTGTTGTTATCTTGGCTGATATTTCTGCTGCATTTCCTTGGAGGTTCAAGTTATTTGAAGCTGTGTGTTGTTGGTGTCAGTAAAGGTGTGATGCATCTCCATGTGTGCACTGTTGACAAATCTGCATAACCATTTTATTTCCCCCCACATAACCTGTTACAGGTGTTATTGCCTTCGGCAACCAGTAAGAAGCTAACCATACCTTTTGTTGACATGGTGAAAGGTTGCCTTTGTGTGTTTGTTTTATTTCTCTCCTTTCCTTTGCTGTGTCAAATATTGTGTTGAGTCAACGAATTACAGCAAGCTCTCTTTGATGCACATAACACACATCATTGCAAGTGTGTGTGTGTGTGTGTTTTGTGCTTCCTACTTGGCTAGTATATTTCTGTAGTTGTTACATGTGATTTTGTTTCTGTTTAGAGTCAAGTCTATGATCAAGCCTTGGACGCTTATAATGCTGTGGTGAGTGTGTGTGGGTGAATATGTCTGTGAGTGGTGTGAGTACATGTGTATGTGTGTGAGTGGGGGTGAGTGTGTTGGTAGACGAGTGAGTATGTGTGTGTGTGTGTGTGTAGGTAGATGGGTAGGTTGGTTGATAGATGAATGAAGATGAGGTGTGAGATAGACTAGCATACATAGTTTACTCGGCCATTTCTAGATGGTGCCCATCTGTACTGTAAGGTCAATCAATAATTGAATGGAAGTGTAGAAAGCAGTGTTGTTTTGGTTAGCGATTCCAGACTTTCTTAGTTAGAGTTATTCATACTAAAAAAATATCTTGAATGCATAGTTTTAGTTTTTTCCCAAATTCTCCATCAAGATTTAGTTAGTTTTTAGTTTTTCTTTAATACCATGTAGAAGATTTAGTTAGTTATACTATCAATTGTCTTAGTTTTAGTTAATTTATGTTACCTCTCAAATTCTGCAATAATTGAAAACTTGGGTATTATAAATAAAGTATGATATTTGTTATGTAGTTTAGAGAATAACTAGTGGTGTGCTTGAGCACAAATGGCGAGCGAGCCTTAAACTACACTATTGTTAAATGATTGATTTTAACAACTAACACTCAAGCTACTAAAATAAAGTCGAGTTTTTAAATTAAGTATATGCGGTAAAGGGGTTTCAATGCCATAGTAACCGCTCCCCTCAACTGCTTGAATTGAAAAAGAAGCAACAAAATCAAGTCACGTTATTTAAATTTTTCTTTGTGATATTCTTAATAGTAGTTGTAACGCACATCACACAACTGAACATACCTACGCAAGACTTACCTTCGTGGTTCGTCTAGTGGACAATGAATTTTCAAGTAAATACTGTTGAGTAGGGCTTATAACTGTGACAAATAGCGTATTAACTTACCACCGCCACTAACTCGAATAGAAATGGAGCTCCCATAAGTTTTTGCGTTTTAACTGCACCCGCAAAACAATTCAAAGCGGTAAACAATTTAATTTCTAAGGTGATACGGGTAATGGTCGCTAAACCAGAGGATTCTGTTTAGTGAAGTTTGGGACGGGGTCGAACGCCGAGCGAACACAAAAATACGGAGGGTCAAAGTACAAAATGACATACGTACGTCCAAACATATAAATAAACAAACATCCCTGATTTTCAATTGTGTTACCCCTGTAAGTGTCTCGCTCGCTCACCAATTACTTAATAGGAATTTATATTTTCATCTAATAATGACATAATTTAAGGTGAATTGTTTACAATAAAAAAATGCTTAGTTTTAGTTTTTGTCATTCACTCTAACTGGTAGTTTTAGTTATCAAATTTACTGTCTTCTAAAATAATTAGTTTTAGTTTTTTCATGTTTTCTACAGCTAATTAGTTTTAGTTAACTAAAACAACAAAAGAATAAAACACATGGGGCTGTAGTATAATTATACTAACTTTCTTGAGTTAATGTTCAGTAAAACAGAGCAACTGAAAGTACATGATAGCAGGACTTCTAAGGATATAGCTAACACATCCCAAAATGAACTCCTGTAATTTGTGTGTGTTTGTGTGTAGGATAGCGAGTTGGATAATTCCGAGGAGTTCCCAACAAGATGATGCCAGGTTGATATGTGTGTTTGTGTGTTTCATCCGTACACATGTCTATGTATTGTATGTTCTTACGTGTTTTTGCACGTGATTTATTTATTTGTTCTGTAACCAGAACAGTTGATTGAACTGTTGCTATTTGAGATCAGCATGTTGACTGACCTTATCAACATTATTTGCAGTCTGGGGCTATTACTGTGTCTCTTTGCCGCTAATGTTGAATAACCACCTGTGATTAACAGAGCTCTCAACTTAGAAGTCTCGTAATGCTTGAGACCATGTTATCAAATGCTGGAGATTGATCATAAATACTGGAGATTAATAATTATCAAGACAAATTTTTGTTATGCTATAAGCTTCAAATTAAATAAAAGAATATTAGTTTTCAGTGAACAGTTGTAAGTACAATGCTTGGAGTTTTACCAAACTTTTGGGCCTTTTCTGACTTCGTAAACACCGTGGGAATGACAGTTGCAAGTAGTCAAAGAAACTGAAGCCATGTTAAATAGACGAGGAAGGACGACTCTTTACTGGTTAAGATGACTAAGGAGGATTTTGCAAGAAGTCTCAAGTATCTGGTTAAGTTTTATCAGGCGACCAGATCTGCATGCAACACGCGAGTGTTGTTCTACCATAGAGCAGGGCGGCCACCGTTGTCACATTTCCTGCCACTGTTACTTTCATGAGAAATTGGTATATATATTTTCTTCAGAGCTCAATATAATAGCTTAATGCGTGCGAGACTCGTACATGGATGAGAGTTGAGGGGTCTGGATTAGTAATCACATTTAATTGATATAATCACTACCCATACTGTTTGTATCCAGTGGTCCTGCAGTATTGAGTGGAGAATTGAGTACAAATTACAGGGGAATACTTGAGTTAACCAACCTAGTCATTAGACATTTGTTACACAGTGTACTTGATCTACCTTCAGTCAGTCTGTATTTAGTGTGTGTGTGTTTTGCAACTGTACCTCACCAACTTTTGGCTGAGTAAAAAAGTGCACTGTACAAAGGGGGGGGCACCATTATTACAATCTCAAGAAACTAATATTATATAGCTATAAATATATTTGCTTCAGTATTTCTGCATCACGCAAATGTTCAGTTTTAATGCTCCAATGCACTTGTGTGTAGTTCTGGACAACTGAATTTTTTTTTTAAAGTGTGGTGGAGTTACCTCTGAATGTTTACTATTTTGAAACTTCCCTGCACTTATGCAATATGGGGTGACATTTCACTTCACGCTTGTATTTTGCACTTGCCTTCGGATATGAAATACTTATGTGTGCTCATGAAGCATCTCCCCATATTATACGCTGACTCATCCAAATATATATTTATATATAATTATACAGATAATTGGTATGGGATATCACACCTGCCAGTCATCTCATTGGCCATCGGCTCTTCTGCTACTATTCACTTCGCCTCACCTCATCGTCCGCACATGTCCCCACCCACCCACCCACTCATGGACTGTTGCCTTGTCAAAGTCATTGTAGCTCTGAGTTGTGTACAAGTTTTATTCATGATTTTCATTTGTGTCAGGTGTTGATCAGTTTTCATTGGAAATGAATTTATAATAAATTAGGGCAGAATATATGTAAGAGTTGTTTATTTGAAAAAGAGTGTATATCCGTTTTGCAGTCATGATGTATCAGTAAAGTGAATCTGTCCAGAGTTCACCAGTTACTGTATGGAAAAGGGTATCAGAAATAGAAACTAGACTCACTAGGTTCATTTGTTTGAATTTTTTTTAAAAATTTTTAAAATATACTTAAAAGATTTGTTCATAATTAATATTAATAATATGTCGGAAAAATTAAGTATTGCAACCCTGAGTGCGTTAACTGCAGGTAAATGACTTGTATTATTATATAGTTTATGAAGACATGAATACAAACTGAGCATCTGACCCTATTCTATTAGTGTGAATTACTGGAATGGGAATAAACTGAGGCAAAACGGCCGCCCTATTGTTAGCTCCACCCACATTTAATACAGAGGGAAGAACTGTTCCGTTTGAGCCGGCCACACTCAATATAGGTGTGGTCGTGCTGTTTGAAACTATCATGGTTCCTCCCTTGGCTTCTCCAATGCCAGATCCAAGAATGGGAACGGTACCATTTGAAGCCAGCATAGAAAGTTGTCTGACATTGCTGCCTAAGAGTGATGTTGAATTTGAGGAAGAAGGCATTGCCACTTTGTAAGATCCTTCAGCAGCATCAGAAGCTGGGATTAATGAACTTGTGCAAGTTCTAGGCAGATTGGAAGCTCTTCCCAGAGCAGCTGCAGCAACCACTTGAGACTGATAGAGCTGCTGTTGCAGGTGTACTATGTGCAGTCTCAACTGGTCTTCAATGCTGGAGGAGGAGGAGGGAGGGGCAGATATGTGGGCATGGCTCTGTTGTGCAGCCAATGGGGCAGCTATGACCTGTGATGCAGAAGAAAGACTAACATGTAATGGATTTGGAGGGGGAGGGGCTGGTTGGGATGCTTCAGAAGCAGAGAGATTCCCAGCAGCAGCAGTAGCACTAGCCACTGAGGCTGTAGAGGAGAAAGGCAGAGTTCCAGTTGTGGAGCCAGCAGCAGGAACAATCATCATGACGGGTTGAGATTGCTTGTAACCAGGCAGAAGAAGGGAGGGGCTGTTTGTCCCACTTACTGCTGATGTACTACCTTGTAGCTTCAGCACTGGGATGATCTGAGCACCTGCAGCAACAGCAGCAGGAGGAGGAGAAGGGGCTGAAACTGAATGTTCCAACAGAGCCCCTATGACTGGCTGCGTAGCAGGGTTATGTGGAACTGCCTCTTGATTCTGAAGAATTGCTGCCCTCAGTGAATCCTCCAAAGAATTAGTAGCAGTGCCAGTCATGAGCAGTCCCCCCTGGACCAGTTGGTGAATCTGTGATGGCTGCTGTGGCGTGCGAGGAGTGCTAGATGAAGAGCTGGAGCTAGAGCATGACGTACTGTTCCTTTTCCTCCTTGGTAAGCTGGGAAGAGTGAGAATGCTATCTTCAACTTCCTCCTTGACTCTGTGCGTGTACTTGATGTGTTTCCTCATGGAGCTAGGGTCAGTGTAGCTCTTGTTGCATCCAGGGTGCTTGCAAGCATAGGGTTTGCGAGTTATGTGAGTCTTCATGTGTTTGGCTCTGTCACTCGTGTTGTTGAACCTCTTGTTGCATCCAACATGGTGGCACAAATAGGGCTTCTCACCCGTGTGGGTCCTGGTGTGAAGTTTCAGGTTCTCCAAACGCGAGAAAGAACGCTTGCACGTGGTGACCTCGCAGTGGTAAGGTTTCTCTCCAGTGTGGCAGCGAAGGTGAGTCGTCAGTTTGTAACGAGCATCGAAAGGTTTGAGTTCTCGGGGACAGTTCTCCCACAGGCAGACAAACTGAGTCATAGGACCTACGTGAGATCTGTCCAAATGGGCCACCAGACGAGCGAGAGAAGAAAACTCCTGATGACAATTGCTCCACATGCAAGTCACATGACCATCACCTGATTCCTCTTCCTCCATGTTGATGTCGCTCCTGTTCTCAGCACTCATGGTTAAGTAAGGGGACGATGTCGTGGCAACCATGTCGGACAGGAAGACTGTGGAGGAGTGGTTGATGCCACAGCTGTCATCGTGAGCCGAGAGAGACGGTGGACAAGAAGTGGTAACTTCGGCAGCTGATGATGAAGGAGTCGGCATATCCGGTAAATGATGATTGAAACTTTCTGAAGAAAACTGAAAAGATAACACAAAAGACGTGCACACACACACACATACATACATACACGAGTGTTAGGGTCAACACATCAATTTTTAGAAAACACTGCACAAAACAAGATTATGTTTATGGAGGAATGAGTGTAGTCTCATTGTCACGGCTGGTTATACTGAAACAAAGCATCTATTTCATGACTGCCTGCCTTGACAGCCCATTGAACAACACAATGAACCTGTCCATAAACATTCTCCATTCTAGGAATGTGCCTTGGGCAAAAATATGTCACCAATTCTCACCTCACCTCAAGAAACTAGCTGGGGAAGATAAGACAGCAAACACACAATTGGGCAGACAGCAATTAACTATTGTGACTCTATAGCCAAGAGAAATGTGCTCAACAACAACAACAACAACGACTCATCATGACACCTATCATTCAGTTAGTAGAGTTAAGTTAGCTTTGAGTGTGGGCATATATTTAGTTGTTGTTGTTTTTCTCCATTCCTTTTATTTCACCAACTGATGAATAATGACCACGTTAAACATTATTAGAGGGGGAAATCGCCTCTAACAACCCAAGTATTAGAGATAAAGGGAAAAATGAATGAATACATGAATAAAAAAGGAACAAGTTCAGTAGCCCGTGCTGCCCAGCACTGAGATATACGAGTTAACTATTGAAGCTCAAACTAAGTGTGAATAAATCAATACTTGGACAGTAAACAAATCAATGAAGAGCCTATGGCTCCATTTCTTGTTAATGAAGAGCCTATGGCTCCATTTCTTGTTAATGAAGAGCCTATGGCTCCATTTCTTGTTAATGAAGAGCCTATGGCTCCATTTCTTGTTAATGAAGAGCCTATGGCTCCATTTCTTGTTCTTGTGCTTTTACAATGAAAAAATGTTTTGTTTTCATCAACTTAAATCAAACGGATGTTGAGTCTGACTGATGCAAAAATACTGGTGCATGGCAATAAATTTTCACTTTAAATTGGGGGTGGGCTTAAAGTGTGTATTTAAACAAATTACTGCCACTATATTTATATATGAAGTGTATCACACATAGCTTGAAACTTGTTTCACTGTTATAGTGTAGACACTAATTAATCTGATGTCATGTAACACTTAAATAACTTATCAACAATTGAAAACTACAGCCAATGTGGACACACTGGATGGGTAGGGATCACTAGATCTGTGAAACATTTAGTCAAGCCTTCATTCTTTGAAGTATTAAGTTATTTTACAGTTGCGTGACTTGATTGGAAAATGCTGACAATTAAAGTGATTGATTATAATGCAATTACTAGTCTATTAGATTTCCGTGACTCCAAAAAGCTTTTTTATCAAGCAAAGGAACTATTCAGGAGGTCAAAATCTTGTAGAGTATCCCATGGGCATGGCCATATACACATAGCTTGCACCACAAGTGCTGCCACCAGAGAGACACATGTGGTGTGTGTGTGTGTGTGTGTGCATTGCCAGAGATAAGCCCATCACCACACACACACACACACACACACACACACAACATGCATAGGCATGCATGCACACAGCTATCATACAACCCCATCTCTAGCTGAACACTGAGATTGGATCCTCAAGGTAACCCTCCAACAGCCCTAGCCCAGCCACAAAGGCTTGAGTGATTCGTTTACAAACATACTGGCTAACCCAACACTGGTATTGGCAGGTAACCCCCACGACCAATCTGGAGATGTGATTGGTTGCTAAGGTGTGTATCTGGTCAACTGGCTTTCCTCCTTATCTTCCTCAATCTCACTCTCCTCCCTTCCCCCACCAGAATGTTAGTAAGCACTGGGGGCACACCAGGAGAGGTGGGTGGAATCTATCAAGAAAGAGAGGTGGACCCCATCCATAGCTCTTTCAAGTGTGGTGGTGGTGTTGTTTACTACAACTATGCAGATACTGCTCATTGTTATTGCTCCAAATCCCCAGAGCAAGAGGTGTTCAGTATTATTGTTTGCATTCCAGAGTGTTTTGGTTTGCTGGGAGCTATGATTATTCTCTGCACAATCTGATCATATGTTATCTGCATTCTTCTTCCAATTATGGAATGCAATTATACTACACTGGCAGAGCTGGGGGGGGGGGGGGGGGGGGGGGGGGGGGAGGGGAGGACAGGATGCACTGGCATGGCTGGGGAGCCAGCCATTGGGAGGAGCAGAGTGGGAGTGGCACCACATGACTGACAGAGAGAGAGACAGAAGATAGCTCGGCAGACTTTATTATTATTCCAAATATATTCAGGATTAAAAAAAAAAATTAATTAATTAATTAGTTAATTTTATATTTTATACTTCTGCTGGTATAAATTCATTGCTGGACAAAGTAAGGAATAGTCAATGAGCAAATTTATAGGTGTTTAGTTAATTAAGCTTAGCTGATTCCAAAATATTCTAAAAATAAAAACTCCTAATTCATAATTATAAGTTGCTAATGAAGAAGTAATAATTCATATGAAGTACATAAGTACATAAGTTTGGATAAAAGTGCTCATGTACTTGAAAGGAACCTAAGGGAATAAAGAGGTCCCCACTTCTTAAAACTTCCTGATACAAAATAGTCCAATGTGCGTGGGCATGTCTAGGCAACAGCTGATCTGCATGTGATGGCGCAACTCTCGGCTATCAAGTGGCGCTGATTGTTGATTATCTTGCATCGTACAAGCTATTGCGTTAACAGTATGCTATAATATTACAGCAGAGGGAGAGGTGGTGGAATATTGGGATGGCCATCCTTCATTTGTGTTGTCAACAGATTACACATACACACTTACAACATATCAGGTATTGTAAAAAACATAATGAAATAGCATCCACTTGAGCATGCCTCAGTCCTCACCAGCACACTGCCACTCAAATTAGACTTTGTTACTCTTCCTTTAATTGTATTCTCACCTTCCCAATGGAATTGCTCCCAACTGCAGCCAGAGCAGACAGGGCTCCTTCAGAGTTGCTGCTGGTTTGGAGGAATGCTCCAGATGGACTGGCTGTATCTCCAGGCACTGGAGAGCGAAGCTGCACAGAAGAAGATAATGATGAGTTGCTGGCGCATTGCATTTCTTCATCGGCCTTCACCTCTTCCACTTTGTTTACCTCCATGGCATTCTGCAGATCTCCACTTCCTTCTTCAGCTATTCCCATTTCAAGTTTAGAGTTGCCTTCCATTCTAGTTTGTATGCTATTGAGGAATAAGTCGTTCTGAGGATCACCATAAAAGCATTGCAGTCCAACAGCTGAAGAGCTTGGAATGAATGCACCCTGAAATAAAATTTTATTGTAATACATCAATAAACAAACAAACAAACAAGTAGCTAAATAAGTTCAAATAATTTTTCATTATGCAGGAAATTGATAAGCTTACCTTGTTTAAAGAAAGGTTAGAAGCAGGTATGCAATCTTTCTTTTGCATTGAGCTGCCCTCAAGGGCTTCGGCAACGCCATTCCCTGCAGAAATGTTGAAATTAATGGACGCCGCAGCAGAACTTAGAGACGGTCCCGCCGGAGGAGAAGGACCTCTTCCGACGTCCCTTCGGGCCATTAGTATTTAGATATGCGAATGTAACGCGCGCCGGTGTTTTATGCTGCGGTATTTTTATGTAATTTTTTTTTCATTATGTAATTACTGAGGCATGCTCTTTATTCCCCACCTCCCACGAACCTGACGATAGGACGTTGTGGGGGGGAAGAAGTGGGAGAAGCAACACAATTCATAGTGCCTACACAATTCATAGTGCCTACACAATTCGTTCGCTGACCGCGAATGCGTAACTTTTTTAAATTTTGCGTACGATTGCGGTACTGCGCTCCAGAAAGAACCTGTTGTCTTACAGTTCGCTTATTTTTTTGGTGTTCCTACAGTAATGGCTTGATATCACTGTGCTAATAGTCAAAATTTAATGCTGTCTGAAAAATCCAGGTTCTTGTCTTCTGCATATCCTACTAGGTTTGGAATAATGATGACTGCTACAGTGTCTAAACGACTTCTCCACATTCCGTTTGCCTATATCATATTCCTCACGTTCGCTCTGCCAACTTTCTCCCTCTTCACAATCGCTACTCTTGGCTTCTACTTGCACTTTGAAGAATCTACCACCACTCACTGCAAGGTGAGTGAGATAGACCTCTCTTCTTGTATTAGCTGATGAAATTGGATTTATTCCTTGCTTCATTATTCATGCCTCCCTCAAGAACTAGAATTCCCATTAATTAGGATCAGCTGTGAAGAGGAAATTCTCAGCTGTCAGAGTGGGAGTCATATGGAAGCAAGAATGAGAGTTTATATGAGGGGAAATGTTTGTGAGAATGGGTTGGTGAAGATAATTATCCAACTTGCACCATGACATACTAACCAGTGATTTTTATTATGGGGGTCATGAATTTTAATGGGAGGGTGGAGGGATGATAGGGGAAATTTAATCAGTGGAGGTGTGTGTGGGTGGGTGGGTGGGTGATAGTTGGATTGAATTATAATATAGTCACATTTTAATTAATGTGGGGAGGTGTGGGAGGTAGGACACATTTTCATGCTCCCACCGGGTTCTGTGATAGGGTAGGACAAGATGAGGGAGTACATGGCTACTTGGAATGTATCGTAGTAGACAATGCGATAAGTCATTCATACTGCCATCTTGAGATGTTCTGCACAAACTGTGTTCCTGTAAATTATCACTTATATTAGCTTCTGCCTTGTTACTCGTGTCATGTGATACCTGTACTTGACATAGCAGTGCATTCTCTCCAGCTCTTAGTGGGTTATGGCAGCACAACTTCTGTTTGTTTCCTCAAACTCTGGTTTGTTTCTTATCATTGAAATCACTGCTCCTGTGCTAGTTCGTATAATTAATCAGGATAAATGTTATGATGCAAATAAAAGAAATAGAAATCTTCCAAGCACAGTTTGCAGATGGTTGACATTATCAATGGATGTATACAGCTACTCTTTACGATTGGTCATTCTGTCTTATATGGCTTACCTTCTACCAACTCTGAGGAGAAAACGGTATGAAAGTGTGAGATACAAAGGAAAACCTCAAACTGGGATATTACAAGAACGTAATGCACTTAAAAAAAACAAAAAAAAATGCTCAAGACACATGGCTCGGTTATTAAAATATAATTACTCTATTTGAGACTTCATTTACTTCTTTTCTTTTGAAAATAAAAAAATAAAACACTAATTCTCATCTTGATCTGTCCTGTAGAGTAACAACATTTTTTCGTGTGTATGTGTGTGTGTATAGTGTTTTGTGTGTTTGAATGCATTCTAGTCTTCTGTCCCACCCAATGCTGATGCAGCTGCATGTTATTAGTGATCTTGTCTCTAAGAAGGGATTTAGCACATTTGTGTTTTCTGTCCCCTGAGTGACTGGTGACTGGCAGGACCGGTGTGTGTGTGTGTGTGTGAGGATCCAATAGACCTCACTACTGAGCTCTCTGTATGATGGCGAAAGCATTCAGCTAGTGAGTTGAGTAAGAGTGAAGGCTATCAATTGGTCCACAGCTGGTAGGACTGCTCATGAAATTAACGATCAATTACAATTGGAACTTTTTTTTTGATCGACTTTAACCACACCTTTAGGAGGAGAAGAATTTTCATCTCTTTCCTAGACCCAGATGAAAGTGTTGGGCTAAATGTGAAAATAATATAATCAAGTCATAAATTTGGTGTTAAAAAATAACTTTCTAACCAAACAGGCAGTACTAATGTAATTGTATCAGAGCTCCAGTTGCCATGTTGGCAGTATCGTGGGAGCTGTATTTTGCAAACCACTTGAAGAATTCTGTAGTAGGTCTCTAAGGTAACGATTTAATGATATTCATTGGCACATAGTAGCTGATCGAAGGTAATGTTTGGTATGCAGTCGAGCACCTTTCTCTGAGCTGATGTCTAATTGGCCAGTACTGTGCAATCAAAACTAGAGAATTAGAGACTGATTCGATGCCGCTGGATGACTGGTTAAGTGGGCACATTCCCCCTGCAGTACGGACATACGTAAGTCACGACAGAGCACGGGATGGGATGTGATCTGCCCCGGGCTCTCTGGGTATCATCACTAGAGAACAAAGCCACATTCCATAGGTAAGATGACCTAGTGAACAGCTGCAGGAGGCCATTACTAATAGCCAGGCAAGACAAAGCCCAGCATTCCACAGCCTCTTTAAACTCCTCACTCTCACTCTATCAAATGCCTCACCAACCAATGGCTGGGGCCGTGCTGTTCCCAAAGGGAGGCCACGAGAGGTTTAATGGGATTGAGAACTATTCACACCTGAGGCTATTTTGCGATTGTTTCTTGTTGTAATATTAATAATCAATATTGAGAGGTGGCAGATTACATCTCCGCAACTCTATCCAGCTCTCTGCTGATTGGCCCGGTTACATCCCGTATGTTGCCATGGCATTGCTTCTGTCCTCCTGGGCCTCTGTTTAGTGATGTGGGAGGAGAAGGATGCTGGACTATGGAAGGAGAAGGAGGTGGAAGGGAGGGAGGAGGGGGAGGGGAGCTGGGCTGCTTAAGGAGGGAAGAGGGAAGGGATGTGACGTGTTGAGTGTGTGGGATCACATGATCACAGTAGTGTTCATAAGAGATGGGCTTGTGATGATAGTCATTATTTCGCTTAGTTTGCCTTTATTCAGAGTTTCGTTACGTCAGTTCAGTAATTCCACCAGCTGTCAAGAGAGAGAGAGATTTGGTTAGAACTTTTTTTACCAACAGTCTGGCAGGGAAGTCCTAGTGTCTAGGCAACAGTGGGAATATAAGTGATTAGAAGACTATATTAACACATGATTGCAATGCAATTCAGAGCATCCTTTGCACCATGCTACACTGTCAGATTAATGATTGGGTGAACAACAACAAATTCCCAAGTTGCGTGGATTAGAAATTCAATTATCAAAAACTTTCGATTTCTGGCAGGTTCAAAACATGATCCCTTCCATCAGTGCAGTAGTGGGAGGAGTCACACCAGAGCGATACATCTGGCGGCTTGGAATTGCTCTGTTCTCATTTCCTCGTCTTCTCGATTCTATCCTGTACTACAACTTCCTTGGTCAAGACATGGTGCAAGTATGGATGAAGACCCTCAACAAAGTACTCTTTGTGCTCCACTGGATCCAGTACTTCTCTCTGTTTGGGCTCACTTACGTATCCTCTAAAGAGAACTACAGTGAGTGAGAGGGAGAGTGGGTGGGTGAGTGAGAGAGTGAGCGGGGGTGGGTGAGTGAGAGAGTGAGTGAGCGAGCGGGGGTGGGTGAGTGAGTGTCTTGGGCCAACTGATAGTCTTGGGATCTGGGTGTACAGGAAATGTTTTAACAAAGCAGCAAGTGTGTGAAAAGTTTGTTGTTGTTATTAACATCGTTGTTATATTCTGGTTGTTGTGAAACACTCACCAATCATCTTCAGCACTTGCTATTATAGATAACAAAATGTGAATATTGATGTGCGTATGTATATATATATAGAAGGTAGGTAGTCACATTAAGCAATCTGATTGGTACGTTCAAGTGAGTGAGAGGGAGAGTGGGTGAGTGAGAGAGGGAGCGGGGGTGAGTGAGCGAGCGGGGGTGAGTGAGTGAGTGTCCTGGGCCAACTGATAGTCTTGGGGATCTGGGTGTACGAGAAATGTTTTAACAAAGCAGCAAGTGTGTGAAAATTTTGTTGTTGTTATTAACATCATTGTTATATTCTGGTTGTTGTGAAACACTCCATCTTCAGCACTTGCTATTATAGATAACAAAATGTGAATATTGATGTGTGTATGTATATATATATAGAAGGTAGGTAGTCACAATAAGCAATCTGATTGGTACGTTCAAGTGATTCATAATTTATAAATCAATCAATGGAATGCTTGTTGCTATGCTCTAAGAATGCTTGTTGCTATGCTCTAGGCTTTACTGTCATGACTGGTTTTAGCCGTTGCTACATTCTAAAACAGATTAGGATATTGTGGATTGGCAATATTTTATAAACTTTGGTCTCCGGTAGCATCCTTGCTACTCTTGAACGCCACAGCTTGAGGCCTCAAAAGGCAGATTTACAGTATCCTAATCTAATTATTATAATATGACTGATTATTTTTTAATTTTTTAATTTTTATTGTAGCCGCTCACCGGAATTTCTTCATAGGGTTCATCTTGGGTTCGATCAGTCACATGATCCTCTTTCTCTTCCTTTTCCGAGCAGTCAGATATCCGCCCACTTACAGAGTAAGAGTCTCTTAGAACACCAACTCCCTCCATTCTTTCCTCCCTCTCTCCCTCCCTCTTTCTTCTCGTGGCTTAATTGTATCTTTTCTTGTTGCAGGACAAGATATCATTCTGGCTAAGAGTTGCCTTCACCACGTCTCACATCTTCCTGTTTGTTGTTAGTCTCTACTTCTTCTGGAGGCACAACACATACTGCGAACCTTACAGTATCCTTGCACAATGTGCACTGCACATGGGCAATGGTGGGGCATTGCACATGTGCTAATGATGGGGCGTTGCACGTGTGCTAATGATGGGGCATTGCACGTGTGCTAATGATGGGGCGTTGCACGTGTGCTAATGATGGGGCATTGCACGTGTGCTAATGATGGGGCATTGCAATGATAGGATGTTGCAAGTGTGAGCTGCAGATGTTTGAATGTGGTGCATAGAGTTATTATAGTAGTTGAGACTCCTTTGACTTGAGTGTGGCTGACTATGAGCTGATGATGACAAGATGGCCGACAGGGTCACGGTGCAGGCCTTCAGTTGCAGAGGGACTCCTGATCAGCTAATGGCTGCTGTTAGCTCGCTCATATTCACTTGTTAATTAAATGGAATGATCTCCGGTTTCTCATTTAATTGGAAAAACTAATTAAATTAATTGAATTTCTTGGTTTAAAGTTCCCAGCTCTTCTTCACCTTATGCTATGCCACGGTCACAAGCCATGCGTCATTCACTCTGCTCTGTGAGAGCAGCAGGCTGGTACAAGTCACGGCTCTGGCAGGCAGGGCTATTGCACGCCCGGTGGAGGGAAGTGGTGAGGTATAGTTTTGTAAGAGGATGAGTGAATCAGTAATGGCCCAAGCAGTAGTAGTAGCAATGGTAGTAGTGGTGACAACTTGTGGTTATTGGCACAAGTACCTTTGGCTTCCATTGCTCTCCTGCCTCTCAATCAAGTAATTCAATTATTTGCCTCATCCACTTAGTTTAATCTGCATCAGTGTGTACATGTGTGAGCACACATGTGTGTGTGTGTGTGTGTGTGTGTGTGTGTGGTTTGCTGCTGCTGTGTTTATTCCCTTCCAATGGGTTAGCTTCATTTGTGTGAATCAATTGAACTGAGCAGTCTAACCAAAGGGACTTTCATGGCATGAGTATTATTATTATTTGTATTATAGCAGTTTAGTCTAACAGCTAAAGAAATTGCCATCGCCTGTGAGAGAGAGAGTGAAAGCGGTATTAGTGGTGGCCATATGGGATGGCCAAGCAGTTAACGTAATTCAATTAATAACTATTTGTGGGCAATTCCTTGACAGGCTTGCATTGGGGGGGTCTCGGGTTTTGTTGGGGGGTAGTGGTGTAATCTTAATCGTGTTATAATATATTGGTATGGTGCCACTCATCTGTTAGCTCGTTAAATACAATTATACACTTGTGGAAGTGACCTTAACGAATCTTCTCTTTCCTCAACCACATGGCATTCATTTTATGTTTTCCTCTCCTCTGCCACACTTGCTCTGTTGTCCTCTTGCTACTTGCAGTGTACAGCATGTATGGGATGTGTGAGTATTTGGTGGTCCTTACCAACATTGCCTTCCACACGACAGAGTTTATGGATTTTCAAAATGACTTCTACATAACTGTGGCCCCAGCCACTCCTCACCACAGAGTTCATTGACTCAGTGGTGGATTCTGGACATCAGCCAAAGTTGCTTTGAAAGAGTACATATGTGGCACTTGCTATTCAGCTTTCAATTTAACACAAGATTTTTTTTTTGTTACTATCTTCAAATCACCTGTGCAGGTTGTATTTTTATATATAATTTCATGGTATCTTTATTTATTTTTGTTAATTTCATCTAATCACTGGCTTTATTTTTGTATTTATAATAATTGAAAAAATAATACAAACTGAATCAAACAGATAATCTTACAGTGGCTGAAAGGCGCTTTCTCTAATTGTGGGTGTGAAGGACTACTCCCCTTCTTATAAAGTGTGGCAGTGTGAGGTCACTGAGCAGTGTGAGGTCACTGGTTTCTGGATATTATTTGTTGTCAGGGTTTTTCTGAAGTAAGTTTTGACATGTAGGTCTAATGCATGGTACAGAGAATTATTCCTTTATCAAATCAAACACCTGGAGTATTCGCTATAGTGCACATTCTTGTGAAATGTGAATCCCTTTACCCAACTTTGTCCATGTTGATTTTGCTGTTGCTACTTTGTTGTATTACAAATCACTCCTCCCATCAAATTGCACTATGCCATTGCACCACGTAATGGATGCTGATGGTGTAATATTGATCACTATCCATTCCTTAGTGATTGAATTATTTATACATTATTCATACAGCAGTTATGATGAAATATCTGCTGGCTATGTATCAGTTCTGTTGTTCATAGAGTGACAACTTGACCCATGAGCAATAGCAATTTTGGCCAAATACTGTTTAGCAAATACATACCATTTTCCTCATTTAAACCTGACATAAATACACTATTTACAATTTTCCTAAGGAGACATCAAGAGTAAAAAAAAATCCTTTTTTTCCTTCTTGAGCTGCCAACTAAAAGAAAGCTACAATGGTTGTAAGGATAAAAGGCATATTTATTTTGTCCTTCTGCTGTAGCAAGTTAATGTCCTGTATTAGAATTTTACCATCTTGTATCCTGCCTTCTTCCCTGTACAGGCCAGGCTGCTTCTTCCATTCATATAAATCAGACTGAATGTGTTCAATCACTAGGTTGCATTCCTATCATTCATGCTCTATAATGCAAGTACATAATAATAATCATAAAGCAGCTGCATTTTAGCTAATTTGGTAAAGTTTGATGCAAAATGACAGCCACCAGTTCTAATCCTCTCATTAAGATACCATCTCCAGTATTCTTAAGTGTAATAGTCTTTATTCCAACTATTGCTTTAGCAACTGTAGCTACTCTTGGTGTGTTGCTCCATTTTGAAGAGACAGTGGACACTCACTGTGAGGTAGTGAACATCTCGTGATTGTGGTCTGATACCTTAGGATTGCGGCATCTTTACCACCATGACAATGAAGGAGAGTTGTTCTTTTATCTTCCCTTTGTTGTGTCCTGTCTTTGTTCTACAGGTTCCCAACTTCATTCCTTCTCTTAGTGCTGTGGTTGCTGAAGTGACACCTGAGCGCTACATATGGCGACTGGGCATTGCTTTTATGACTAGCCCGCGGTCCCTGGACTCCTTCATCTACTATAACTTATTTTCTCTGACTATTTCAACTTTCTTCTTCAAGTATCTCAATGTGGTGCTGTTTATTCTACAATGGGTACAATGTTTGGCTCTTTATGGACTTACCTATGTCTCCTCCATTGAAAACTACGGTAGGTATAGCTAAGCTGCATTGATAGCCATATTGACTGAGTTTATGTTGTGTTTGCTCCAGTTTTTCATCGCAATTGCTTCATTTGCTTCATGTTTGGGTCCATAACGCACATGCTCCTCTTTTTGTTCATGTTCAAACAGCTAAGACGCCCGTTCAGTTACCGAGTAAGTCTATTACCAGGTTTTGTGATGCAGAGCTAATGTGGTTTATTTGATCATTGGCTTACGCAGGATAAGATCGCCTTCAAATTGCGAGCCATACTGGCTGCCTCACACATCACAGTGTTCACTATCAGCATGTACTTCTATTGGCGACACAACACATACTGTGAACCCTACAGTATCCTAACCAAGTTCATTAGTGAAGGAAAATAAATAAATGATCGTAGTAAAATAGGAGTGAAAAGAAAATGTTTTGCTAGAAAGGTTATAATGAATAGTTTTCTTAACAGTGAACTGTGTTTTCTATAGTGTACAGTGTGTATGGATTGTTGGAGTATCTGACCATCATTACCAACATAGCCTACTATGCAGTCATGTTTGTAGATCTGAGTGACTCCTCCTTCACCTTGGATCTCCCAGCCTCATTGAAGAAGGACTGAGCAACTCCATGCTTATATGCTTACCATGGACCTATCAGACTCATTGGAGAATTTTTAACATTAGAGAACTCTGCATAGATCAGCTTAATGTTACTAATTATAGCAATACTATTTACCTTTTTTGACATGATCAAGATAAAAAAAAATTAAACTTGAAACAAATTATTCAGTGCAGCTGCTCATTAGAAGCAGCTGCTAGTTTATGGCTCAGGAGAGTAGTGTGTCAGATAAAGAGAATGAAATGGTCCATAGTTGTCCTCAGGTTTTGGTCTACATTCCTTACAGTGCTGTTATGGCAGTAGCTGTGTGTGTTCCATTCTTCAGCATTATTATTGTAGCCACAATAGCACTTGTATTTCACTTGGACAAGACTACTGGGACAAAATGCCAGGTAAACAGTCCATTCAAACCTATATGGCTATGGAGTGAACTTTGTGTTACTAACTCAGGAAAGGAGAATTAACCAGTAATTAAAGGAACATGTTTGAATAAAGATGGATGAAAAGTAGTTTGTCACACAGAATAGTCGATAATGATACAAATAAAATGTCATAGCTATTTGGTTCCATTATTACATGTTACATGATGGGAAGCATTTGTAGAGTAACAGATGTAGTAATACAGTTTTAATGTGCTACAGAATCACTCTATAAATTCCAGGTTCCCAACTTCTTCCCCACATTGAGTGCTGTGGTAGGAGATTCAGAGCCAGAGTGTTACATATGGCGAGCAAGTGTTGCTTTGGCATCCTTCCCAATGATACTTAACTCTATTGCCTACTTCAACTTCTTTTCTGTCAGATCTACTAGACATCTTTATAGATGTCTGAATGTAGTAGTATTCTTTCTGGACTGGATCAAGACATTATCTTTGTTTGGAATTACTTACGTCTCTTCTAAAAAAAATTGGAGTGAGTTGAAGTTTGCCTTATAATTAATACTTATGTGGGTATAGCTATTATTCCTCACAGGTCTCCATAGAAACAGTTTTGCATGTGCAGTGACTAGTTCTATCCTCTACATGGTCATCTTCTTGTTTCTGTTCCACAGACTCCAGAGACCTCCCAGCTACAGAGTGGGTGCAAAAAAATGTAGATTTCTTATATTTTCTCCACGTTGCATCTTCTGCACTGCAGTGTTTATTTGTCATGTTGCTTGTTTTGTTGTTGTGGTATATGTTTGTGCAGGACAAGATATCATTCAGGCTGCGCGTAGTATTAGCCTTAGTCCACATCATATCTTGTCTTACCAGTCTCTACTTCTACTGGAGACACTCTGTGTTTTGTCAACCTTACGGTATCCTCTACCATAATGCACAGTTCTAGCCCTCCTCATTCCCTTCATCATGTTCACACCTTTACATTGGGTTAAATTGGGTGAGGTAGGCCTGGGCCAATTATGCCAGCATAATTTTGAGCATAATAGGTGTGCCAAAGCATCAAGCATAATAGGTGGTTTTTGAGGATTTTTTTTTTTTTTTAAGAATGTCATTGACATTATTAACAGCTGCATAGATGACCTTTGTTGCTGACATAGCTGTTAAATAGTTGTCTAAGCTTGCATCATTACATGAGAAAAATGCTGACTCATGCTGAAAGCTGATGGTGTTGATCCAAGCATCAATGTTTTGGAATGGTGGAAAGACAACCAAGAAGTGTTATCCATTGGGTCCTCTGCAGCAAGTAAGATTGTCTTACTCCAACCATCATCTGCTGCTGCCGAACGAGTTTTTTTTTGCTTCTTTTGACAAAACACAACAAAGCTCACTAGAAGATTATGTAGAATCATCCATTATGCTTCAGTATAACAAGCGCTAATTCAAGCTATAAACTGATTTTTTCCCTCTCTCTTAGTACATTTTCTTTGAACATTCAAATTCACTATCTTAAATTCATAATTATGACTCTAAATAATAAATTTGCCGTGTAGCTATGATTGGGCATAATAGGAGCATAATAGGTGAATTTCAAAGCATAATAGGTGAATTTCAAAGCATAATAGGTAAATTTGACAAGCATTGGAGCAGAGCATAATAGGTGGAAAATGAAGCATAATTGGCCCAGGCCTAGGTGAGGGTCATCATGTACCATTATTTGTTCCTTGACACCTGTCTGTGTATCTACACTGTGTGGCTCATGTCCAGCATACAGTATATTTGCAATGCTAGAGTATATCACCATCCTAGCAGATAATGGATTCTCTGCCGTCATCCTTGTGGATTTCCAGAATGACTATCAACTGGCAGTCATTCCTCCTTCCGGACTGAAGAGAGACTAGTCCAACAGATTGACAGTTCCTTTGTATGCTCACATTTGCACTGAATCATGAAGTTTGGTGGGTTGTAAAATGTGGTGGAAAGAGGACTTTTAAAAGAGACTAGCATGTACTGTATCCAAGATGTGGGTTGTCTAGGCCTTGACAAATTTTACTTTTTTCTTCTTATTCTTCTTACTTATTTTGCTTTTCTAGTCACACATTGTGCTCTAAACTTAAATTAACGTAAAAATTAATGGACAAACTCGTATGGTATGAATTGCTGATGAGCCAATTAGTTGAAGTTGTGGAATGACAGAGGAAGGAATATTGATAAAGATAACAGATTGACTATAATTATTATAATGTCGTGCATGTCACTGATTCTACTGTTTCAAGTTTGGCCTTCCCATTTCAAACATTGTCAGTGCTTTGAAAAGAAAGCACTGTTTATGCTTGAACACTATCCAGATGTGGTGCAATATAGATGCCCTCCGAGTTTATAATTGGGTAAAGTATCATCAAATTATGAATTCTGCTCAAAAGTCATAACCACTTCTGTCATATCTCGCAATAAGGGTGGGTAGATACTGCTCACAGTGTTCACTTGCAATAGATATATATTTACTGACTCAATCTGATCAAAGAGATAATATGGCGGAGAGAATGCATGTCCTGATTGATTTACTGAGTGTAGAGTCAACTGAGGTCGGAGAAAAAGTCATTGCTTTTTTTGTGCTTTGCTAATTTTTCTGCAGCTATATGCTTCTGTTTTCTCCTTCTTTTCTTCCTCCTGCTTAAAACTGTTTCTTCTTCATCTTCAGTAGCTTCTCCTTCTCCTCCATCATGATCCGGTAAAGTTGGGATCTGAGAGAAAGGCCAGAAGTGGCAGGAGTCTTGTGAGGAAGTGATGAGGTATTGCTGGTCATGTGACATGCACATGTGCTCAACAGGAAATCCTCCCACATGCTGACCAACTAAACCTAGCAACTGATTTGGTAGAATTTGAATGGATCTAAGGAATAATACAACAGTAATGACTAACAATAATAACAGGAACAAAGATAATGATGATGACATGCCCACTCACCAGACCCATCCTCCCACTTACCCGACCCACACTCCCTCCTCCCACTCACCCGACTCCTCCCACTCACCTGACCCCTCCTCCCACTCACCCGACTCCTCCTCCCACTCACCTGACCCCTCCTCCCGCTCACCCGCCGCCTCCTCCCACTCACCCGCCGCCTCCTCCCACTCACCTGACCCATCCATCCATGCAGCCAGAACACACTACACTATCATTGACACGAAGAAGACAATCTGTCGAATCCGAATGTACAGGAAATCTGTCAGTAATGTCCTCCCACAAACCCCAACTATATACCATCAGAGCTCCTTCACCATCTCCACACACAACCTTATCTCCACCCTGACACACACACATACACACACACACACACACATGTTCGCGTCATAATACATTTATTAATTTGGTCACATGTGGATGTGAACATTATCATACACTAACATACATAGAGTTACATTAAATCATGCAAACCGCATACACACCAGTCCATAGATTCTTGGGCTGCGACTGCATCCCTATTCATGTGGCTATGTACATACATGTCAGTTTGTGCGTGTATGTAACAAACCTGTCTGTTGGCCTATTCACATACAACAATGACTTTTATACACACACACACACACGCACACAAGCTATAACCTTGGCCGTACAGACAGTTTAAAACTGTGTTGTATTGTTGGTTAGTCATCTATTCACACACATGTGCTCGCTACCTCACCACATATACACACGCACGAATCAACAATACCTTCACAACATCCACACAGAGAAGTTCACTCTCATTGGAGTCAGACTGCTGATGCTTCTCTTCCCTCCAGTCCAGTTTGTATAGTCTTCCATCACCTGAAGTAGCCAGCAACGAGCGACTGTTCCTGCCCACAGCAAGGTCAGAGATAAAGTCTTTACTCAAACACCATTCTTTGGTCACCTTGGCACTTCTCACGTCCCACACCTAATATAGTGAGGGAGTCACAGCACAGATAACATGGTACAAAGTATAATTAGAAACAAACAAACAGAAACATGTTACTAGAGAAGTGTGCATTGCATGTTACAAGATAGTTCATTAACCTTCACTACATGTTCTGTCTCCTGGAGAACAAATGCCCAACACTAACAAAAAGGAATACAAGTCCCCAATTTTCCAAGCCTCCTTAATTCTATGGCGTATTAAAATCCAGTAACTAATTGTTTAAACCTAGACCTTCCAAGATCTGCCATGCACAGCTACAAGAACTTCTCACTCAGAATAATCACAAACATTATACATAAACAACGAGAAAGATACATGCAGTTTTATTTCCTGGCACACACAAACGTACCTTCACAGACCCACCATCATCACCAATGGCAGCTGAATGGCCATCAAGTTGTAGGACACAGTAAGGTGAATGTCTATTAGCAAACACAATGCAAACACCCCATAAGTATGCTATGCCCTGATTGTGGAAACATTAAGCTTAGTGGACAAAGTTTGTCTTGCATAAAAATTTATGAGATTATATACATTATGTTCAAGAGACTCAGTGACAGGCTTGGAGCAGAGTTATTTATGAGGTACAAAAAGCACCAGGAATAGGTGACATTTGCTGAGTACCACTCCAGCGCCACAATTAAGAGGTCAGAACATAAACTTGAGAAGTCATTACGCTGATAATAGGATTAGAAATAACAAATAATCTTAACTGCTCCTTTTGTTTTGATATTACTGGCAACATTAGATAGAAGTAATCGCTTGCACAGATGTGAGTATGATAGTAAACAGAAGAGATACTTAAAACAATATCTACTCACTGTTCTCAATCCAAACACCTCATAATAGTAAAATGTGTAAGATATCAAACACTCTCCTTAAAACAAACACTGCCTAGAAACTCGAACTGGTGTTGACCTTTGCCGCATCCATGAGATTGAATAATGATGGCTATTCATTCCACCTGCTCTTTCACAGTTTGTTGAATGTATGAATCACACTAGCACTATTCTAAGAGCTTTCATATCATTGCCAGGTGCTATGGAAATATCAAATTACCTGGCCACACCATTTCCGGGCCCCACATCATTCCAGGAGTCTAGCCATCAAATCACACTTACTTCAGGCCCCTGAAGGAGTTGGTGATGCTGGCAGTTTCAACATCAATTATGGACAGCTTTCCTTTCTCTGATCCTGATAGCAGAACTGTATGATGCATGCAAAAACCAAAAAGTAAAATAAATGGTTTAATTGTTTGAATAGGTTTTCAAGAATACCTTCACCATTCTCCATAAAATTCAATATTCTACAGGAACCATTAGAAAAGGTGACAACATCAGCTTTAGGCTTGCATTCCTCCCCAGCATCAAATGCATACCTAAATCAAATGTAAGGTAAAGGGTCCTTATATCCTCTTCTAGCTGACTTTCAAGTGTGTACATTATTTATAGAGTATGCAGTGTTTTGTCAAGTTACATCTTTATGTGTCCAGCAGTGTCTCCTACTGCTAACAGGTTTTGGGAAGGGTGTCCATGTGAGTAAGTGACGTACCCACTACTGCCTGTGGTCAGCTGTCCTTCACAGCAATACACTAGAGGATTAGGAGCTTCTTCTACCATGACCTTTTAAGCTAAGCAAGCAAACTACTCTCACTCTCAGTGACTTTGGTGGAATAAATCTGATAGGAGTCTAGTAGCTGGTGGACATCAAGTTGTAGAACATTTGTAGATGTGCTCTATATAAGCACACTGCCACACCTACAGTACATAGTTATGAATCTATTTATGAATTGGCCAGCTGTGTGGTTGTCAGCTGAGAGAGTGGATAGAGACCTTATAAGGCTTTGACTAACTACTTCTTCTGCCAGATGATCTGCCTGGGTATCAGCCAGCTTCTAATCTTAGTTCAGGAGAGGTGAAATTTGAATCTACATTGGTGGTGTTACTAACTATAGCACTAGCTCATGGTCACTTGCCAAACGCAGCACTTGCCAGGCATTGATTAGCAAGGACAGTTCGTAGTGATAGCAACGATATAGGTCACAAACAATTTGTTGTTGCCAAATATCACTGTCTCTTGCTTCACTGGCAGAAAATTAAATGCAGCCAAGAAAATGCATGAGGAGAGATGCTTTGGTAGAACCTTTTTGTTGAAAGAAAGGGAGGGAGATGTTCATAATTGTGGTCATTAAATGCTTTACGTTTCTCTGGACATGCTACTTAACACTCGCTGGTAAAGAGGGAACAAGGGAGTGTTTTTAAAGTCTCACAAAAAAGTCTACAAGAGAGAAAATGAGGAACTTATTTTATACAAGCTGTGAATGGGCACTCAGAAGCAGCTGTGACAGAACAGGTAGCATCTGTGAACAAATCGCTGTCCTTGTCCATAAGAAAGGGGTGCTACATGTGTTCAGCTGAATGGCAGACATAGCAGTTAATAGTTCCATGACAGGTTATACTGTGAGAAAAGAAGACAATACACAATACTCTCTGGAGGGAACCCAGGTTTCAATAAGCCCATCGAAAAACCGAAAGAAGCAAAAAGTAGTAGTTCATGTTGGACATGCAAATGGTCCCATCTGATCTTCACCTATATTCTGCTAGAGACAGATGTCTAACACACTTAGAGAACATGTCTAGCCTCTGTGGTGTGTATATGTGTTGTGTGTGAGTGATATATTGATTCCCTTGAGCTAGTGACATGTACAATCAAATAGGCTATTCTTCAATCTACTTAGGATCATGGAATGTTTGTATTGGTTAACTTCACTGTGAAAGTAAAAGCTAGAATTTACAAACAAAAAAATAGTACATTCCTTGTACTAACTGGGAAATACCACATTCATATGGACACATCAAACACACCAGTTTAATGTATTGCTCAATTACTATGCCAACCATATGTAACACAGCTGATTCATGCAACAGGTGATTTTTAGGTATCTCCCCTTTAAACTATTTCTGGCTGAAATATTATCCTCCCAATCAACCAACTAATCAGGTCGTGGGGTGCTCTTCCCACATATAACATGTTCTTCGATAAATTTGGCGGTTTGGTGTATAATTCTCTACACTTAAAATGGGTGTGTCGCGCGTACTATTCCTTACAAAAAACCGCGCTACACGCAACTTGCCGCCAGATTTACAGTTGAGAAAAAAGTTTGTACAGCTGTTATAAAATTTCCAGGATAAGAAAAAAAGCGCCAAAAGTGAAACAAGGCTATTGCGACTACAACAAACTGTTGGAAGTAATTGAAAAGCTTATTGGAGCACTGAGAAGCTTACCGGAGCCTTTATTTGGAGTGGTATTGTTAAATTACAGCGCCTTCTTCTTTAAAGACGGTCAGCTGATCTTCAAGCTTAGTAAACAAAAACAAGCTTCAGGGAAAGCTAATCGGAAGCTAAGAGAAAAAGCTTAATTAAAGCTTGTTCAAGTTACTAGAAGGAGTGTCAAGATAAAGATGGATCCTGCGCCTTTTGCTGGCTACTATTCAACTCTGCCATCGCTAGCTCCCGGCCTTCGATATCCTTACCCAGCTTCTACCGCCGCTGGCGCTACTGGAAGAGGAATGATTTTTTACCCACAGCCTATGTCTGTTGAAAGCATGGACAGCTTAGATCCTCAAGAGTTGGAATTGGAACAATCGGATCACGCTGGAAGTCCTCGGTTAGTGAGTTAGTTTAGCTTCTCTTTCAATTTTTTTTATAGTTAGTAAGCGTTATGTTAAGGGAGAAATATCTTTTAATATGGCAGTCTTAGCGTCAAAACATTGTTCTCTTTGGCGTGTATAGCCTTTTCTTTCCACCGAAAGCTTAAAAGCTTTAGAAGTGTTTGAATTTCTGTGGTTACCGTATGTCAAGCGCCAAAAGCCCTCCCCCACTCGCTGTCTCTTCATATTTTTGTCTTTTTTTTTTCTGCAGTAGCCCTCATTCGAACAATGGAGGACCCAAAAGACCTATGGACAAGAAGTTGAGAAGGCAAATAGCCAACTCCAATGAAAGGAGGAGGATGCAAAGTATCAACCAAGGATTTCACCAACTGAGACTTCTTATGCCTCATCTACAAGGAGAAAAGCTTAGCAAGGTAAAAGGGAAATTTCAGTATGTTGGTTGGGACTGAAACAGCTGTAATGGCTTCCACAAACAAACAAAAATAATGGCTGAATGATGTTGAGTTGGTTAACATAGCTACGTTGCTAGGGAGGTACCAGAATCCTGCAATGTGTCTTGATATCAGCTGAGCATGTTTCAACTGTTATGACTGAATGTATGCATATTTCTTTGTCTACAGGCAGCAGTTTTACAACATGCGGGTGAGCACATTTATCGACTTGGGCAGGAACGAGATCGACTCATACAGCAAAACACTTCCCTGCGAATGATGCTATCAAAATATTGGACCCCTTCCGACAGAAGTTCGCTAGGTTCTGATGTACTGAGTGAAAATAAGGTCAACAAAGCCACCAGCCCCCTCACTTTTGATGATGACAAAGCTGCCCAACGTGAGCTAGAGCAGATTTTTGCGTCTCAGAAAGAGTTGGAGAAGCTGAAAGCGGAACTGGAGCGAGAAAGGTCGATGCGTCTGGCACTAGAGGCTCGATGTCAACCCCTGAAGGACAGGACACCATCAGAGGAAGAAGATGAAATTGAAGAAAGTGAAATGTCTGATCAAGAGGGCACCTATCGCACAAAGCGGCCATGTACGAGTGAGGCGAGCCCAAGGAACAATTTGGATATCATTGTGCGTGCTATAAGACAGATTGAAGGAGATGCTTTTAGCCGTTCAGCCACACCTACCTGCTCTGCTGAAAGACGAGGGACTTTCCGGCCGATCTCTGCGAGTACAGACAGCTCTAGAGTTAGTCCAGTGACACCTGTGTGTGCGTCGTGAATCAAAACCAAAACTATTCAACATTTTCTCATACTATTTTCATTCTGTTTTACCCACTTGAAGCTCTTTCCACTTCATTCATCCACTATACCAAACCATCCAAGCCCCTTGGTAGGAGCCATTTGCATATCCAACATCCAACTAGCCATTCCATCTTATTCTTGTCATATTATACAGGCCTATTGGTTCTTTGCACACAGTGCCTCATTTTTTGTATTCTTCATCTTAACCATTCTTGCATCTTTCTGACAAGTTTTTTTTCCCTTCATACTCTGCATCCTGTTAATGATACTTTCCCCCACTTGTGGCCATCATACTGGTGAGCCACAAAGACTTATTCAACCTATTTTTCTTAAACAGTCACTCTATTCAAGGTCATTATCCTTTGAGTTCATTTATCTCTTAGTATTTATATTCCATTTAGTTGGCATACATATCTGGATGAATTGGGGAGTGGCTAGCTAACATGTCTTGAACAATTGGTGAATGGAAGTCGAAACCACTGGAAAGGGGTAGTGATGATCTAGTGTCACATACAGTAGTGGTGTGAAGTTGATTGCACAACCTAGTGGTGTCACGATTCAGCTGAGTCAGTTCACAATACTATGAAATCACTTGACTATTGCTAAGTGACCCACATGAATTCTTTATGGAACTCAACCTATAGATGAATTTAGCATTGCCAAGTGGTGCTAAATTTAGATTCATAGCATGCAGTGTCTGACCCCCAGTTGTAAGTTCCTGGCTTGACCTTACAAATAGGATGCATCAGTAAAGAATAAACAAAGCATAATTAGTCCAGCTGTTTCTCAGCAGACACTCTCAGCTGATTGTGCTGGTGGTCTCTACTTAGGTTACATTAGATTCCTAATGGCAACACCCACATGCACCGTGCGTTCACTAATTTGCTGTCCATGGAATCCATCTACACTTACCAGAATTTGCAAGATTTTATCATTAGGTTGTTGCAAGACATAATTGGCAATTGTGAAAAAGTATTTCCCCACCCACTACTCTTTATGTCAAACAACGCACAGGTATGTTCATTATCAAGACAAACTACTACGGCGCCTTTCCATTCCACCCAATAACAACTCTTTTCTTTACGCTTACCTTCCCGTACCTCCTAATAAGGAAGTCGTTACTCTCTCACAAAAACGGGAACCCCGCCTTGGTGTGCGTTAATTGAAAACTCCGTATTCTTCCCAGTATTTTTGTGATGGTGTAGCCCTACTTTTGGAAGTAAAAATGGCGACCTTGAAGGACGCCCTTACTAATGTTTCTTGCTTGGAGTCTCTGGCATTGCCGGATGAACAGCCCACTATAGAACCAGAACCTGCATCTGTGGTCTATGAAGTGTCTTTCGATACTAATTTTGCTGATAGAACGGCGTTCATTACAGGAATAGCTCAATATAATGAAGAGGCTACAGTATGTTCCAGCTTGGTGAGTTTTTAACAGCTGCTTTCCGGCAAACTTTAGTATTTAGTAATTATTTTCCATCACCAGAACATCATTCTGGATGAAGGGGAGCACTATGCAGGACTTCTGTATTCATGGAGAAGTTTATCTAGAGCTGTACCTGCTGTAAGTTGAAACCAATATATTCACACTGATAGCATGAAGAATGCAAGGATGAACTGCTAATACTGTTTTACAACTTTCAGTCTCCTTACATTGTATCCACAAATTAGCTGATCTTTTACAATCGTAGCAGATGAGTGCAATTTTTGATAGGCTAGTTATAGACTCGTAGCACAACTGAGACTTTTATGACTGCCAACTGACTTGTGCATAATTCATTACTGAGTCTCATTTATCGCAATGTGCTCTGTGGGTTTGAATTGCTTGTACATGTTTAGTTAAATGTGTAAAATAATTAATCCAGGCTTCAGTGAGGACTTTGTATTAATTCAGTGAATTTTTAAACCCATTGCTGAAATGTGTCGGTTTGCATTCTACTTGATCCAGATTAAAACTCATGAGCAAGTCAACCGCATGGAAATATATGAGAAAACTGTTCAAGTTCTTGGACCAGAAGTGTCCAAAGCGAAGCATTTGATGAGGTTTGTTCAGAATGCATCAACAAGGTTTAGTGATGAAGTGCGGCAGCTAGCACATCCGGAGAAGAGAAAATCTTTCATATCTGAGACATATTTGCTGACTTTGGCCAAACTCATCAATATGTTTGCCACTCTGGACTCCCTGAAAAACATGAAGGCTTGTATCAACAATGACTTGGCTTGCAATAAGCGGTAAGGAGGCTGGCAAGGCAGGGTAGTGGTGTGTCACTGTATCTAGAAATTGTCTTTCATTAGAGCCGAAGGAATTTTGAACAGAGGTAATGTGGATGCCTTTGCTCTAGAAGAGTCTCAGAATTTGTCCATCTTCTTCGCTACCAATAACAGTATAACTATCATGTTGAAGAAGGCTTTGGAAGAGGTATGTGTGTGCGTGTGTGTGTATGTGTGTATGCGTGTGCTATTGTGCACATCGCTTGTGTGTGGATGTAAGTGAGTGTGTTTGTATAAATAGTGTGTACGTGAGTAAGTGTATGTGTGTGAGTGTATGTAATTGGGTGTGAGTGTATTTTAATGCAATACTCATTTATAAGTGTAACTGGTCATGTATTGTGTGTGTGTGTGTGTGTGTGTGTTAGGTGGAGGGTTATGAAGAAATCCTTATGGAGACCATCCATCTCTGCTGTCACTACTTTGAGAACAACATGTACATGGTGCCTAAGGAGAAGTACATATTGCTCAAGGTATGTCGCTCTGGCTGGAACTGAACAGTTCATGAGATGATATACGGTAGAATTACCGCAATGAAAAGCTGATCCGTGATACTTGGTACCGTAGGGTTGTATGCAGGAACTGTGGCTGCATGTGATATCAATGTGACATAGGAGCCACCTGGAGTCTATGTGCATTGTACAGTGGTATTGTGTAACTGTATTGTAACTCTGAATTGGCTTGAGGTTCCCGTATTGTGTGGTGAGTGGGAATTTAAATATATACATTTTATTGAGTGATGTTTGTAAGGTGTAATGGTGGTAAGGTGTGATGTGGAGTATTGGGGAATTATGAGAGTGCTTCTCTTAAGTGTGTTGTATTTCCATGAGTTTTGGGAGAGTGTGTGTAATTGGTATTTTAGTGCCTCTAGTTGTCCAAGAGACTGATATTTTGATACTTGGTAATCAGAATAATATCTGCTATTCTGAACCTATACGTAGACTGTGATTAAATCATAATTTGATTTTTTTTTGTAAAGAATTATAAAATAGTAGTAAGAATTGTGAAATGGCTTATGGCAAAGCTGTCTATGTGATGCTTTCCATTGGAAGGAGAAGTAGAAATAAAATAGTGTCAGCTTCCTGTGTACTACTAGGCAATGGACTTTCACATTTGTGTGTTTTAGTATGGATATATCTGTATTGTGTAAGTTTATGTGCAAGTTGTACGTTTACTTGTAGTGTGTGTGTGTGTGTGTGTGTGTGTGTGTGTGGTGTCAGGCTGTGGGATATGGCTTGGTCCTCCTGGATGGTAATGTAGTCAACATCAACAGGCTGAAGAAGTTCAACTTGGCCAGAGTTGACCGACTCTTTAAGGTACGTGAGAAATGTGCTATGTCTGAATGTATACACATGTTGTAGGTGATACTTCCGTATTTAGGCACAGGGTTGCATTCTTTCTGAGTGGAGAAAAGGAGGGAAGGGTTGAGTCATTGTTGAGGGCGTGAAGGTTTTGGGGAGGGGAGGGGGTTGTTGAGCCATGTCTGTTTGGTGGAACTTGGAGCTTGAGAGGAGTTGAGTTGATTGTGGGAGTTAAGTCCATTTATTTAGGGGTGTAGTTCAGTTTGCAGTATTAACTGTGGAGTGTTGCGTTTGTCTGGAGTGTTTGGACGGACACAATGATGAAAGAACAACAGGTGGTTGGTATTAGGGTCAAGTCTTGTAGATGTTGGGACACATCAACATAGAGTGGTAAAGATGTGGTCAAAACTAATAGCAAGAATCCTAGGGGCAGTTTTGTCATTGGGGACCGGTCTGACACAAAGGCTGTGGCTCAAGATTCTAGGAGTGCTGATTATTAGCCGGTGTGCACTTGTATGAGTGTGTGTGTGTGTATGTTTACATGTATGTAGAATCTCCCTGTGGTACCACTGTATGGAGACGTCCAGATTCGACTATCTGATTGGGTGCAGCAGCTCACACACTATGACCCTTCCAAGTGGACCTGTACTAGTGAACAGACTGAAGCCAAGGCAACGACCTTTATACTCAACAGAGTAGAGACCATCAGGTCCGAACATGTTCGTTTCATTTCAGACTTGGCTCGTTATAATAACGAGGTGAGACTCTATTTCTGGAGGCACACATTCTGGGAGTTAGTAGGCTGATAGTATAATCACGCTCCACAGTCTGTTGTATATTCATTTCATTGTTGGCATAGTATTAGTGGGCCTGTCTCTTGATGACACTTTGAAAACTGACAAAAATAGTGTTAGTAGCTATAATTAGTCCACCACTTTACTCCAACACTGTGTATAGTTAGTAGTTTGTATGTTTGTTTTGCGTGTGCGTGCGCACATGTGATTCAAACATAAACATAACATAAACTGATGCAATTGTACACAATAGGTTTGTAATGTGGTACATTAGTGAGTGGCCTGGCTGAGTTTAGTGTGTCATTTCATTAGAATTCAGCTCAGTTCCTCACTTTAGTCTTGTGGGGTGGTGGGAGAAGGGGGTGTTGTTCAGTACCTATCAATTGTCCCATGGGACCATAAAAGTCCCATGGGATGTTTGTTGAAATTTTGAAACTTTAAACTACTCCTTGTGGTTGAATAGTCATGCTTGCTTTTTTTTGTGTTTATGGTCACATGACTGGTACATTTTATGATGGGTGATGGGAGGGCTCACACTCCCATATACTGCTTAGTTACTATAGGTTAATTTACTGTATGACTATCGGACACACCCATACATGTGGGTGGAGATTCCCAGGAATATTGAACCATACTGGCATATGCTGGACAGTTAGTCAGGGGGCGGGGGTAGGGGATGGAGGTGTTAGTTGACATGCACAGCCTGACAAGTGTATTGGTTTGTATGGGACAGAAGAAAGGACAGGGGAATTGTGTGTGTGTGTGTGTGTGTGTGTGTGTGTGTGTGTCGGTATGGTTTAGTTGGGATGTTGAGTCTGAGTTAAGTTAATCATTAGTGTCTGGTAAGTGTTCGCTAGTGGGGAGAGGATGTTGTTTGTGTGCAAGTGCTTAGTTTGCTGGAGTTGTGTGGATACAGTCCTTCTGGGGCTATTAGTTAGCCTATTTGAGGTGGGAAGAGCAGTTATTTGTCATTTCCATAATGGTAGCCTGACCATATGGAGTCTGGTCTAATGAGACCACTTCTGGTGTGGCTATGTAAGCCGCCCCTCAACACTTGGGTAGCCCCAGCCAGTGGCCCACTTGGCTCTGTACCTTGGATACCAATTTATAATTTTACTTTTGATGCACAAGCTTATATTAGAGCGTATACTTTAACACTGACTAGTGTTTGGTCACGTGCATGATTTATGGTCTTACACTACTTAATAGCTACTGTAGTATGTTAACTTCTAATAATTCTTGGGTGGAGGGAGGGAGAGAATTCAGCTTTATTGGGGGGGGGGGTGATTTTTAGGGCCAGCCTCCCTCTGTAATGAAATTCGATATCTTATTCTCTTCTCTCTTCATATTTTCCAGATCATCACTAGCAGTAACTTTTGTTTGAATGACCAGACAGCCAAGGAGCTGACGGACATGGCTCACCAGGGAATCAAGTTGTTGACCAGTTGGACTACAGCCGTCATGGAACTGGTAAGGAGTCATTGGGCATTACTCCTCCTCAAGCTTATAGGGGGAGGGGAATGGGGTGGAGACTAAGTGGCAGTGGCTAAATATGCATTAGTTACATTGTATGTATATGCATGTAGGACATGTATATATTCTTATGTTTATATGTATGTGTTGTTGTTGTTGTTGTTGTTGTTGTTAGTATTCGTGGAAGTTGCTCCATCCTACTAATGAATATGACAACAAAGATTGTCCGAAGGATGCTGAGGCTTATGAACGGGTAAGTGGTCATCTCTTGTGGTAGACGTATTACTCGTAATTATCACTGGTTACGTATCATTTAAGTAACATCTGACTTGAATATTGGACCTTGTTCTCTTTTATCATGCTCTAAATTTAGAATAGAATAAAATAAGTTGGAAAAAGTATTTCTATCTTACTTGTGCAAGTAGTTGCGTCTATCACTGCAAAGAATGGGTATAGGATGCAGTACCAGAGAGATATACCCCTCTGTCATGATTCCCTTTCTCGAGCTATGTGATATTGCTCTTTGCCATGGGGGAGAGATTAGGTCTGAAATGGTATGTATGTGTGTCTGTGTGCACCCGTGCATAGTTCCTTGGTTGTGAGTTGTGGTAGTTTGGGGGGAGATAGCTGGCTGACCTCCCAGGGTGGGAGAATCTGACAGCCTGTGGCTTACTGACAAGGAGGAAGCCATGAAGGTTTATCTAAGTACTTGTGCAAGCAGCCATAGAGAAGTAGTCGGCCACTCCTAAAACAGGCTATTTAGTTTTAGTATGTGAAGGTGTAGGGTTGGTCGAAAGAGGAATGTTTGGGAAGCTTGCAGTTGAGTCTGTTTTAATGTGTGTATGATGTGTGTGTGTGTGTGTGTGTGTGTGTGTGTGTGTGTGCTTGAAAGATGCCCAAGATCTTTTAGAAGAGATTTGAGTCTCCCTGAATCTTCCACTCTCCAATGACGCTAAGTTCACAAGCTAATTCTCGATATTTCTTGCTCACGGGACATCACTCTATGCACTGTGGAGTTATAAGTATCTATGTTACGTCATGGTTGGCAAGCTGTGGTTGTTGGAAAAGAGTGAAGAGGTGGCATTATTCAGTCCTTCATCCATTAATGTTTCCTGCCTATTGTACCTTTGCAGTTTGTGTCCTCCTGTTCTTGTACTTATTTGCGCAATGACAAGAGAAAGATCCTTGTTGTACATAATTTAAAAGTAGAATGTTCCAAGTACATATACTGGTAAAATATGTTGGGATATGTAGCCATTCCAGTTACTTCCAATGGGCCATGTTGTCCTTGGAATTGGTGAAATGATTTGTTCAGATGCAGGGTTACTCTTTCAATGTGAGTACATATCCAGGGGATGGATGGGTGGAGTGAACATTAGCGTGGCAACAGGACACCAGATCTGGATTCATTGAAGCCTGTTTTACTGTATGCCCCACTTTATATCAGTTGTCAAGAAATTCAGCAGTACTAGTGCCCAGGGACCAGGGAGTTAAACTCAACTCCTTCCCAGGCTTGCGTCTTCCACACGAGGAGTAGTCATTTAGCATATAATGTACTATTGGATATAAATCTCAAATTTGTTGTTTGAACTACTTTTATCATTAAGTTCTTTTGTTAACTTTGTAACTCTCTTGGTGACCATATCTGCTTGGTAAACAACATTTTGGCTATTAGTATTGCTTAGATAGCTCAGCTGAAGGTCGTGCAATTAAACTGGTAGCACAAGTGCTTAATTGAATGGTTTAACTCTGCGAGTTCACTTGTGGTGTGGGAAAACCCCTATTCATACATGCACACACACACACATCATGCGTGTACATGTCAATGCATGCACATGTCAGTCCATGCACATGTCAACATGCACACACATGCTAATACTTTGTGGTGGTGTTTGTTGTACTTAGGCCACCAGGTACAACTACTCCAGTGAAGAGAAGTATGCCTTGGTGGAGGTGATAGCCATGATCAAAGGTCTGTCTCTACTGATGCATCGTATGGAGAGGCACTTCACTGCTGGCATTAGAAGACACATCTACTTCCAAGTGCAGCAATTTGTGCAGATCACCATGAGGGAGAGTTTGAGGAAGGTCGTCAAGAACAAGAAACTGCAGACAAAGACGTGAGCGAGCAGTACTTGTGTGTTGTGGGGTAAGGGGGAGGAGGAGGAGTCCAATGGTGATATAATAGCCCTTAGTTGAACAGTTTCAGAAATATTATTGAACTGACATCTTCAGGTTGATCCAATGAGCACAAGGTGGTTGCAGGCCAAAATTGACTAATAAGATACACCTGTATGCTTAATTTATGTTGAAGATTAGATCTTTTCTCATAAAGCTACACACACACTACTGACCCCCTCAGGCAGTTTTTGGTGAGAACTTTGGGACAACCCTCCTCTGTTTTATTGTAATTTAGCATTTCTTGGTGTGGGGTCTTAGTGTGAAGTGTCTCCTTGGAGCTTGTGGTGGTGGTAGTGGGTTCCCTTCCCCCCAGGGTGTCTATATTTTTTTGCTGCCAGGCATTCTGACTGGCTGTGTTTGTGTATCTACATCTAGGTTTAGTGTCTGTTAAATGTGGGGGTTAGGCCAGCTGGGAGAGGAATGGTAGCAGAAATATCAGTACTGTATAACATCATCCGGTTCTAACCCCTTAAAGAAATAAGAAATTCTTAGAAAGTTTGTATGTATGTATGTATGTATGTATTATGTGCATATTTCAGGATCTTGCTAGCGATCAGAGACGTGTGCATTGACTGGATGGACGGGAAGGAGCGGAATGATGACCCTGCTCTCAGAGGAGACAAAGACCCCAAGAGTGGCTTCCATATTGAACTACCCAGACGGTATGTCAGACTGTCAACTCCTTATTTCTTACTTGTGTTCTCTCTCCTGTTTGTCTAGTCTGGTCATCTGTGGCAGTGTGATGTTAGTTAGTGGTGTTGTGTTTGAATTCAATCCAGGTCCATTGGCATGTCCAGCACCCAGCTCTATATGATGCGCACCATGGTCGAGTCCCTCACGTCAGAGAAAGGTGGCAAGAAATCCCTCAGAGCTGACCTCAAGGAGAGCACCATCCCCGATTTTGAAAGCTTTCACAAGACTAGTTTCTTCTTCAGGCATCTCCTCAACTTCAGTGGTGAGTGTCACTTCTGTCATTACTTATGCAGTGAGCAATGGACTTGCCTGAAGTTAACAACAACTATTTTGTGCACTTTTTTCTTCTCTCAGCAAGCATGTAACAAAAGTACTGTATTCAAGTTTAGTCTAATTAGTGAGCGGGTGAAGTTACATACAAATTCATACCTATAGTATGTATGTATTGTGTGTATGGATGTGCTTGTGGTATTTTTTCAAATGCAACAGATTGTAGTGAATCCTAGATAACCTCTATAAAGATGACATTGTTTCTCTTCAGCATGCTGTTACAAGATGACTGCACTTTGCCTTCATAGAAGGGTTTCACTTGAGCTTCAATATTTATTTTTTATTTTTTTTAGGTGTAAGAGGATACAGTGCAAAATACAATTACTTACCGGTGGAAAAAAAATCAGCTTTTTAGGCAGTTCATTCAACTGATGAGCCTGTATCCATTACTGCATTATAAGCTTGTATTAGATACTGAAATAGCAGATTTGTTAACATTGAAAGTGGTATTGAAAATGTGAATGTGCTGTATTCAACATTACACATAGCTTCTCCATGTTGCCATCTGTCGGCTGTATTTTAAAAAAAAAAAAAAATTTGTGTGTGCGGATTTTAGCTAGATGCAATTAGAAAGGATATATTTAGTTATCCCATGAATGTCAGTGGGGAGATTTGAGAATTTTTATTTCAATTTAACTAAAGATAGAACAAGAGCCATATTTATAGGACCATTTCCAATTAATGTAACATTTTTGTTTTTTTAGGGTACCAAGTTATTGTTTAAATGTCTAATCATAATTCATTATTGGGGGGGGGGGGCACTCTAATTCCAACAATACGTCCCACCAATAAAGTCATGCATAATACTTGTTGGTTCATACAGCTACGTAGCTGAACATTTTCACAATTCTTGCTCACTTGTACCACATCTGTCCGCCGACTGACTGTAGCAATCCACACTGAATGGCAAAGGACTGTATTCCCAGAGTGCTAACCTCCTCCACCTCCTTCTCTTTCACTCTCTCACGTGTAGGTACGCTGCGTGAGTGTTGTGACTTGTCCCAGCTGTGGTTTCGGGAGTTCTATTTGGAGCTCACCATGGGTGAGCGTATTCAGTTCCCCATTGAGATGTCGCTGCCGTGGATCCTCACCAACCATATCCTGCAGAACAAGGAGGCCCACATGATGGAGTATATCCTGTACCCACTGGACCTGTACAGTGACAGTGCTAGATATGCTTTGAACCATTTCCAGAGACAGTTTCTGTATGATGAGATAGAAGCAGAGGTCAATCTCTGTTTTGATCAGCTGGTGTACAAACTCAGTGAACAGATCTTCCATTACTACAAGCACCTGGCCACTAGGTGGGTGTGGTTAGGTGGGTGTGGTTAAGTGAGTGTGGTTAAGTGAGTTGTGCATTTAGTGGCCTACTCTTGGTCCCTATTTTGCTATGATTTGGTAGGTGTGGTCTGTTAGTTAAGTTTGTGGCTTGTTATTGGCTTTTGAGTTGCACCAGGTGGGTGTGGTTTAAGGGGTGTGTTCTTTTGTGGATGGGTGTGGTTTTGAAATTTGCGCACTGTGGGTGTGGCTTAGGGATTTGCAGTTTGTGGGCTTAATAGCTAAATACTTCAGATGGTAGAGAGGTGTGTGTAGTGTGGGTGTGGCTTGGTGGCAGATGTGGAGTAGTGAGGTTTCTCATGGACCAATTAGAGAGCTGGAGCTCTGCCAGAGGAGGAGTGGCTGGATGGTTTATTAGAAGTGACTTAGAAATTACAGAGATTTTACAACACACACACACACACACACACACACACACACACACACACACACACACACACACACAGCATTATACTGGATAAAAAGTTCAGGTCAGAGTGCACTCCCCACAAGTTCACCCATCCTCCTCCGAACCGGTATGTGACAATTCTGAAGCAACGTCACGTGCAGCTGTTGGGCCGTTCCCTGGATCTGAATGCTCTGCTGAGTCAGCGTCTGGCTAGCAGTCTTCTGAAGGCCATTGACCTGTCCATTGCCAAGTTTGAGTCGAGTGACCTCTGTGGAATTGTGGTGAGTATGGGCGTGGCTTTGCAATATAGTCGGCCTATTTACTATTGAGTATTCATTAACTTGTTGTTTATTGTGTGTGTGTGTGGGGGGGGGGGGGGGGGGGGGGGGGGGAGGGGAGGAGGAGGAGAAAGAGAGAGATAAGCAGAACTTGTGGTACACTCAATAGTGCAATGATGGCCAAGAGAGCAAGCTTTCTGAGCTAGTTATAATTAATTTGTGGAAATGTGCCGGTACAGGTCATCGCCACTTGCTTTGGAATGACACTTTAACCTTTTCAAAAGTGAAGTAATGAGCTCACTAGTAGATTAAGCCTTTTTGTTGTCTTCACTGAAGCAGCTTTAGTATCGGTTAATTTTACAAGCGTGGTGAAGCGAGAAAGTTAATGATTTAGTTGAAAGTGTGAGTATGTGACCTCTTGTGCAAGGTGAATACTTTACCACTGGGTTAAAGAAGCAGCTGGAAAAAAAGAATTTGATGCAAAAGAAAAGTCACTCAAAGTCATTCAATTAATGACATATCAAACTCGTGTATGTACAAGAAGTTCTATAGCTTAATCCTGAGTGTCTCGCTCTCTTTCCAGCCAGTCTAAATGATTATCCTGTCTTTTCTTAGTGTATGCAATGAGAAAGTTAACCACTTATATTTTCAGCCTTTAGATTGATGCTAGTTAATGTAACTAAGTGGAGTTAATGGCAGGAGCTGGGTGAAACTCCCATTCAGGATGAGCCAATGGGGGATCGTGGCAGGCTGCACGTGATCATGTTGAGACCATCCACGTTATGACATACGTGGTGATCGCCCTGGTGGTCACAGTTTGAACATAGTACCGAGCTCATCATAACTGTTACCCGAACTCAAGCCGCTAGTTTGTCCTCCTCCCCCCCATCCAACCCCTGACTCCTCCTCCCCTAATCCAACCCCTGACTCCCTCCTCCCTCATAGTTCTCAATTCACCCACTGTGTGGTGTGAGACAGTACAATATGTCAGAGGCATTCATTGTGAAATGTTTATAACTATTTGTTAATCTTTCATCACTTTCTTACCTTTAACTTCTCGTAACTTGTAATTTTCACACTCTAGTTGAGTTTTTTTTGAGTATATTTGATAAATTGCTGCCTTCAAGCAAGCCATGTGGTGGTTGATGGCAATTAACACCATGTTCTTGTACATCCCTGTCTAGATAGGAATGGCATTAGTCAGGTAGTGATAAGGACTGTAGAGTTCATTTTAAATTAACTCTACTTAGCACTTTATCTGTTATTGCTATAGCTAGATGGAATATTTCATTTGCAGAATTAAACTAAATCTTTTATGGAGTAAAACTCAAGCAATTTTTTGTCCTCTTTTTTCCCCTTATCCATTTAAATGAAAAATTGGATCCAATTTGTGCACTGGGTCAGAACTTTGGTTAGAAAAAAAAAAAAAAAAAAAAAGACACTAAGAGGTGAGATTTGTTAGTGTCCTTCCCCATCCCTTACTTTGACTCATTCTCCCCTTAATTTGTTTAGGGTACCTTGTTATTGTTTAAATGTCTAATCATAATTCAGTATTGTACCATCTCTCTGTTGTTGTGTAGGAATTGGAGCTTCTGTTGGAAGTGAACAAACTAGCTCACAGGTTGATGAGTGAGTATGTCAAGTTGGATCCCTGGGACGCCATGTTCAAGGAGGTCAACCAGGCTGTGAACACAGACCATGGCCGCATCACACTGCACATCTTCTGGGAGCTCCATTATGACTTCCTTCCAAACTTCTGCTACAACTCCACCACTGACAGGCAAGTCCATCCAAGCTTGTTGTTTTCATTGCATGCATTGGAATGGTTCTCCCTTCTAACAAGCTTTGAGTCTATAGCTTGAATAGGATGTACATTGTACTTAACACTATTTATAATTGTTTGGTTAAATCTGTGGAAACAGCATAAGTATGTTTGGGTTGAGTGAAACAAGAGTGTGGTACTGTTTTTTTGAGAAGTTGAAGTGTTGTGGTTAAGGATGGACTCTGTCCCTCTCGTTGTGTTCTCAGGATCTCTTATAGTCCTGTGTTAGTTGTGGTGATGGCTAGATGCCTTCTCTGTGCATTTGTTGGCTTCTCCTTCTCTTATCCTTGTGCTCCAAGTCTAGACATCCTCTTTCTCGGGGCCTGTGACTAGCAGCTGTCATATTTCTTCACTGCATGCCAAAACCGACTTTCTTCCTTTCAATTATGTTAATCCAATTTCTGTGAAAGAAAAGAGAGAAAGAGACCAGAAAGAGGTGGAAATGTTCAGTAATTAAGTTTTTCTGAATTCTGATTGGTTGTGTTGATGTTGTTTGTGATTATTCATGAACAAGTGAAATTTATTGTAGGTTCATTCGAGGGAAAGTGTCTTTTGCCGACCAGTCAGAGAGGGAGAACCCGCCCAAGGGATCGTCTGTGGTTGGGTTGCTGTATGGATCCAAGGCTCTCAGAGACGCCTACAGCAGCATCGTCAAGCTGTATGAGAGCTTTGTGGGTCCGATTCATTTCAGGGTCATCTCACGTCTGATGGGTTACCATGGTATCGCAATGATCCTGGAGCAGCTGCTGCACATTTTGGAAGGCCAGGTGTGTGTGTGTGTGTGGAGAAAGAGGAGGGAGGGGAGGAGGAGGGGAAGAAAAGTTTGGTATAAATTGCTGCCGGTTTTGAGCAGTTGGTATAGTTTATCATTCCACCTGTTGTTGTTGCTAGTTTCATTGTTTTGTTTCCTCTTATCTGAGTCATGTGATGCTCAGCTTGTGTAAGGAGGGAACTGTGGTGATGAAATAGACATAGGATGGTTTAGTGTAGGGTCACCGATTAAGGGGAGGAGTAGGGAGGGCCCAGTGTGTGATGTCATTAGGTGATTAACTATTCATACAAGATGGAGTGCAGGTTTCACCTACCCTTATTCCTGTCACTATCATTTTACCCGGCTCCTTTATCCCCCCCTCCCCCTCCCCTTTACTGGTGTAGATATTGAACACACTCAAGCCCTACATCACTGCACTGATGGCAGGCATGCCTGCTAAGTGTAAACTGCCACTGTACGAGTACAAGACCAAGGGAGTGCTGGGATTCTACGAGGCTCAGCTCCTGCCAGTGGTCACCTACAGAGATCTCCAGACCGATGTCTTCCAGGCTTTCAAAGAGATAGGCAACACTGTGGTGTTCTGTCTACAGCTTGAGAAAGCTTTGGTGAGTTCACCTTGATCAGATGCAGCTAACAAAAGATGAGTTAGATGCTAATTCCTTTTAATCTTATACCAATTACTAGTGTCAGTTGTTTTTTTTTTAACTGGGCTCGAAAATTCTAAGTTGTGGTTTTCGCTAAGCAACTGTAATTCTATTAAGCCCTCTATTAACGAGTCATTCAGGTTTGACCTGTACCTGGTATGATCTCTACCATAAATTCACCGATTGCATTACTCCCATCACTCTCTCTATACTACCATATTTGGAGAATGGAACTGACCTAAAGAAAGTGGCTGATTAAAGGTGTCATCACACACAAAGTCACGCCCCACTTTGCAACAAATTAGTGCCGTGAAATGCAGGCGGCGTACGGTTGGGGCGGAGTCAACTTACAATAAAAAATCCTCACACACAGAAGTAATGGATCCAGAATCTACTCTCTCATACTCCTCAGGAATTCAAATTTTGCCAAAGCTTAGGGCCACAAGGGATCGACTCTAGAAATGAGATAATTTTATATATGGAATTTTACAGAAATAATCAGCAATAGTTCAAGTGGTAAAGTGAGTGTATAGAAAACTTAAGTATAATTCAACAAAAGCTCATCGTTATGGCATACGTGCAAGGTTAGATTACAAAAAATCAGCTTCTGAACTTCAATGGTAGCCGTGCAGTATTGCAGTGAAGTCCAAAATGGTGACGGGACTATTTCTTGAGATGCAATGGACTTTCAGTCTTTATTCTTGGTAGGTGCTTTCTCCTAGTAGTACTTGCTGGCCTGCAGAAAATTAAATAACTTGGGGGGGGGGGGGGGGCGGGGAGCAGAAGTTTAACATGCCCTAGCAACCTTGGTCTATTCTGTGGGTTTTCGCGCTCAAAGAATGTGACGGCACTCTTAAATGAACATTCTTAATTATGCATTTAACCGTTGATTTAGGTATGAATTTACTCAGAACGACAATTTAAGACCTTTTCATCATGCTACTTTTTAAAATTTCGGACTGATTTTGGAGAACATGCGAAGCTGTCAGCTCCGCGTAGGTACTAGATTTTGTGTGTAACATCCCTATCGGCACGTCGTTGAGCAAATAATTTCTCACGGCCCTTGGTAGCTTGCATTATGCTGGTAAGTTAACGGAGTTGCTAGAAGTGGAGTTTCACTTTGAAAATATATACCAGTTAGTGTCACTAACCTGTTTGGCTTCTTCTCTTACGAAGACAGCGGTTGCATGTATGTTTTCATTGCTTGAGCTATATCAATGCCTCGTTAAAATAGCCAATAAATTATTCTTTTGGTCTGAGATTATATTGTAATGGCTAGGCAGCTAGTGCATAGTAGCATTGAGTGTTCACATCTTTGGTGCTTCATTCTTACAGTATACATCATCAAATACGGTATGGATCAGCTTGCAAGAGGGTTGATGAACTTTTTTTTGTGTGCAGTAACTCTGAAAAGTAATAGTTACTTAACACTTTCTTTTACTTTCATTATTTATTTTACACTCATTACCTTCAAGGTGAACAGATTGCAACTCACTTTCAGGAGTCAGTCATTGTTGAGGCCTTTGGTATGTAGCTGGCCTCAGATACTGGAGCTTTTTTATTTGGAATGCAATTTTCATATCATAGGAGAGGTAGAGAATGCTATTGACGTGTGTGTTTGTATGTGCTTGCAGGGTCAGGAGGAGGTGATGGATTTGCTTCAGGCTGCACCTTTCCAGAACATGTACCCACGTCCATTTATCAAAGAAGACCAAAGTGCTGAGATTGTTATGCAGCAAATGGACCAGCAGTACGCCCCCTTGCATCTTGTTACCATGGTATCCAAGCACGGCACTCCTCAGCAGGCCACCAATGCGAAGGACAGTGACCTGCTCACCAAGGAGAGACTGTGTCGTGCATTGAGCATGTTTGAGGTGGTCATGGTTAGGATCAAGGCCATCCTTTTGAAGGATGAAGAGGTGTGTGTGTGTGTGCTTGTGTGTGTGTGTGTGTGTGTGTGTGTGTGTGTGTGAGTGTGTGTGTGATCTCCCTGGGAATCCTCCCAATAGATTGTGTATCAAGACAGAAAGATATTTCCCCGATACATTGTGTGGGTGGGGATTTCCTGCACTGGCATATGTAGTTGTGTGTTTGGTTTGAGTGTCTTGCGAGTGTGTGAGTATGGTCACACATGGTGCATATGGTACAGAGGGTCAGGTAATCTCATGGGAGATTGAGTAGCAACACATGCTCCATCGACTAACAGATTGCTATCACGTGTTAATATTAGTCTAGTCGAAACATTTGTGTGTGTGTGTGTGTGTGTACATGTGACTCTGACTTACTGTAGGAATTGATTTGTGTTGCAATATGGTGGTATGTAAGGTTTGTTGTGTTCTTTGCAGTGTATTCAGTTATGTACATTGTTTCAGCAATTCAGTCATTCTCAGCTGAAATAATTGTAATGATAGCAGTTTTTCTCAGGGGTTAAGTGTTAATTTAATACATTATATTGGCTGTTAAAAGTGAGAACTGCTATTATTTATGTGTACAATTGTTGCTTGTTAGATCTGGATGGGCCAGCCTCCAGCTAATGGAGTGATGAGCATAGACGAGTGTCAGGAGTTCCACAGACTTTGGAGTGGGATTCAGTTTGCCTACTGCAAGCCACCCACACAGGGACAGATCACAATAGAGTGAGTGCATGCAATCTTGAGCTCTGTGTGTGTGTGTGTGTGTGTGTGTGTGTGTGTGTGCGTGCGCACTCGTGCTCTGATAAACACCAGTAACAGTTGAGGGTAAATTGTGTAGCCACTATTCCAACATGTGTGTTGTAATGTGGTTAATAATATGAGGTTAATATCTCCTCTCAATCCCTTCTTTACAGAGTGGAGTTGAACCGGAAAAGGAAGCTTAAGGAATGTGTCGATATATTCCCCTTGCATAGCTTTAGTGTAACAAGCACGTCTTTTGATATTGTAGGTGTGGCATGTTGGAGTAGCTAATAGCACTTGCTCTCTAGTTCACTTGTACTGCATAAGGTCACCAATCACTACTTGGAGATAATGTAGGATGCAAGTCCCTGTGATCCTCTTTGTTGTGTATATTAACTAATTTAACCTTCACTCACAGCCACTTCAGTACAATCCATGAGTGATAGGGAGCCACTTCAGTACAATCCATGAGTGATAGGGAGCCACTCCAGTACAATCCATGAGTGATAGGGAGCCACTTCAGTACAATCCATGAGTGATAGGGAGCCACTCCAGTACAATCCATGAGTGATAGGGAGCCACTCCAGTACAATCCATGAGTGATAGGGAGTCATTTAGTCGCACTGAGAGTGAGAGTCTTGTTGTGTTCACTGATTGATGAGCAAAGTGAACAGGACTGTGTAATGGTGTTTAATGAAAATTGGGTAAGGTCATTTTTATACATGTACATATGAGTGTTATGTGGTCCAATTCTTGTGATACTACTGAAACTAGATTATGTAATTTTGATAATTATGTACTGGAAATTCCTCAGTGCTTTTTTATATTTTTTATTTTTAATCATGTCACAAACAACATTGAGTTGTTACTATGGCGTTGATGATTTTTACCAGATATTAATTCAAAAACTCTGCTTATAAGTTTAGAGATAGTAATTGTGTGGCTTGTCAGTCTGTACTCTGTACTTTTAAAAATATAACTATTGAGATGGTTTTTAAAGCTTTTATAGAAGACGTAATTTCAACAAAAATGATTCAAGTTTGAGGTTTTTTTGTTTTGTTTTTTTTAAGCAATTAGTTTGGGTACTTATCTATTAGTAATAAAAAAAATTTCTTTTTCTTTTTTTATTTCTCACCATTTGACAAGCACACCCCTAGTTTAGGGTATTTGTTTAAGTCAACATGTGTGGGTGTGGTTAGGGAGTGGTGTGGAGAAGGACTGCAATGGGCTGGGTGCGTCTTCATCACTCTCCTGGGACAGCAACGCAAATTTGAGTCTCTGGACTTCTGCTATCACGTGCTCCGAGTGTTCGAGGTGGACAGGGAAGATGGAGATGTGCAAGGAGTGGTGAGTTGGTAAAGGGTTGATTGATTGGCTAAAGCTTTGTCATGAATTTAGTTTGTTGTTATTTAACATATATGTTTTTTAACGTCAACTACTGTTTGTGTTCTATTTCAGTCTATCAAGAAGATGATGGATCGTATTCGTGTGTACAAAGTTCTGAACAACCAGATCTTTGGCATCCTCAACAAACATTTAGCAAGCAGTAGCGTTGTTGCTAAAACCATCAGAGAATTTCAGCCTCCCATATATCAGTAGTCATTTAGTGTGATGTGCAGTTCTAGATGCAGATTGTTTTAGCCTTGGGAAACACCTGACAAATACAACTCATTATTTTTTCTCCTCATTTTTGCTTTTTAGAATTACACCTTTTGTGCTTTGCAAATATTACCTCCCGAACAGTGTGACTTTCATGTATATTTTATTTAATAATAGTGATTGAAAATATAATTATGTGACAAATACGATATGTATGTAACAGTAGGTAAAGTGTGATTTTTTCAATGATGAAATGCATTGAGTCACATTTTATCGGCCATACCTATAAGACGGGTAACAAAAGAAAGTATAAAATGACATCCTCTAGCAGGCAACATGCTTGTAAAATCATATGAAGTCAATATCAGTGCAAGTACTTGTCTTATGGAACACTACCTCTGTGCGACCTTGAGATGGTTAAACTTACTTGTGGAATTCCCATTCTCTGTTGTCCAGTGGGCACACCTGCCTTGTCTTGAGCCAGCGTGAGATGCAGTGGAAGTGGAAGGCGTGGTTACACACTCCCCAGGCTACAGTGCATTCCTCACTAGTGGCAGATGCTTGGTTGGCTTGACACTCGATACCTAGATAACAGACATGTGTGCACACATAGTTAAGCATACTCAATGAGATAGAATATGACCGGTATTGCCTTATTCAAGATTTTATATTAAAAACACAAGTTGTTCTGCTCATGTATTAGGTATGCTGATACTTCACACATAAACAATACACATGAAATCCAGGCAAGGTTGTTGACTGTCAGAACTAATCCACCAAACACTCTTGGATATATATATATATATTTTTAAATTCTGTATAAGCACTGAGTTTGGGTAAAGGGTCTTGCAATATGAGAAACTAAATCTCAGTTGTCACAGCTAGCACACACCTGATGAAAGGGGAGGAACATTTTCTTAGGAGGGGAGGAAGATTTAGCTTAGGGGGTAAAAGTTCCAGTATCCTTCCCTCCCCCTCTCTGTATCAAACACTGCCTACAGCAATTTAATTACTGCTACGCTATTGTCACCAATTCTGTGCATCCCACACTAAAGCTCAAGATGTCAGGCATAGAATTAGCTGCAAACTATGCATCACCAATTCCACCAGTATGATATTGATGCCAGCACACAACTTATGTAGAGCAACCCCAGTCATTTCCCTGTCAGACCCTTCCCTCCCAATAAAGGTAGGTGATGACCAAGACTTAGGAAAAGATCTGGCTAAGTTGTCACCACTGAGATTCAAACTTACACAAATCCATAATGTGATTTCTGCAGATGGCACAGTTGTCCACAACAATATCTATAGAAAGGATTGATAAGTTTATCTAGTTGCTACCAGAGTATTCACAGACTCACCCCACGCCCACAGAGCAACAGCATTCCACTGTGAAAGAAGACACACAAATAAAGACAACATATCAGACTTACTCTCTATTTCGGTACCTTTTTAACTTCGAATCTCTTTTTATCTCTGACTATAGGAGCTTGGTCTATATCCATTCCTTCGGCCATTGCTTTCCCAAACGTGATGATTTGGCAAATTCCAATATTTTTCTATATTATTTTCTAATTCAGCGTAATGCACTTTGACCTTAATGGCTTCTGACCGTTTGAAGGTTATACGAGGTCACCTAGGAAAAAGTTCAGTAAGTAGAAGTTATCTCAATCTCCTGTGGCACCACCTACTTCTTTGTATTCTTTAGGGAGTCATGTCTCGGTCTCCTATCACTACGCATGTCTTAGACACTTCCAGGGGCTGCCCTGCTGTAGGTCTTCCTATCACACTTAGCGTTCTCTCTGATTCAGCTAGTTCGGAATGGAATGTCCTGGGAAAGGGGTACTTAAAAAGATCTATTTATGCTCATAAAAATGTATTGTTGTGTAAAAATATGTAGAATAACTGACTCGGATGGAAGGTGTAGTCAATTGTTTGCTGCAGCAAATTTTACTGAAGGCACTTATAGAGTTCATTTCGATACATGCACATACTTCTCTCTTTGTGGTAACAAAAATTCATTTTATCCATATGCAGAAGTAAGTAGAATCCAAGTAATAATTGTGGATACAACTTTTTTTTTTGTATCTTGCAGGTTGTTTTTACTGTGAAGGATTCCTCCCAACATTATCATATTCCATTACTCTTGAGTAACTTTTCTTACTCTACTTATAGGGGCAGTTAATAATTTCTTTATACAGTTAATTTCCTAATAATATTCATACAATTCAATAAATTTCTGCAATTTAATGATACTGTACCTTAAACTTTTGATAATTGATTGCGAAATGGCTGAGCGCGGAGAAGAAGAAGACGACCACCATCCGGTGTTTGTACCGGTCTCTCTTCTGCCCCATCATGATGATCATCCTATGAACAGACACAAGACTCACGAGTCACATATTGAGAGGCACAGAAACACCTCAGACTACGTGGCAGACCATCATTCTCCTGTTACGAACAGGTACACACAGTGCGTAGTAGTGCAATTGTAAGTCTTCTAGCTAGCTTTTGGTACCTCTTCTACGAAGCTCAGTTTTGTGTTTCATTTTGTAGCACCGTTTCGTACAAATTGTGAATAAAGGTTTTCTATTTATGGGTCCATTTTGCTGACCGTGAACAGTAAGTGTAATTTGTGATTGCCAGATATATGGGCATGCAGATGATTAAATATTAAATCAATTACATATAGGGGGTTCATTAGCCTTAGTTTAAAGGCTTAGATTAGTGATAGGCAGAAGTTTATAGGCTCTCTGTAATGAAATTGAAAAACCTTGTGACTGAAGTTCCATATTGGTGCCTTGTGATAACAGTTAGTTAGAAATTATGCTGTTCAACATAGCAGTTTACATAGCCAATTAAGAGCTAGTAAAGAGGATGAAGTTTAGGCTTGAAACCACTCACTTGTCTATTCATGAGACAAGTCACAATACCCACCCTAAGTAAGTGGGCATGAATCTACACAACTTGCAAACTTTGGGCCATTACATAACAAAAAATTAAGCAGCACTCTGAAAGTGGCATCAATCTGCATGGCTTCAAGTTTTCCCTTTCTACTTGTTTTTAACTGGTTTAGAACCTGCAAGTACAGATTGTGTTCATACACTCACTGCTGCAACTAGCTGTACTTTTTTTTTTAATTGCGTTGCCTTCTGGGAATTCTTTCTTTACCATCTAACAAGATCAGATTAAGTCTCCCATCTTTAAGAACAAACTTACATGAGAATAATCTTTAGCTCCATAGATAGATTAGTATTAGGAAGAACTGTATTGAAATCCTAAAATAATGCAGTTGAAGGAATTGATTTACTTAATGTCATGTTTTTTGTTTTGTTTTTAGATTGTGTACATCAGTAATTCCTTTTTTTTAAGGTTCTCTTTGAAAAATAATAAGCAAACAGGACACTATGTTCAAAGTCATGTGATACAACCCTAGTAATTACTGAGCTTGAGCAGTATTGTGGTGATTGGTATGTCTTGTTTTGCTTGTTAAAGTTCTTCAGCCATGAAGTCTAGTTCCTCTCATGTGATGCAGTTCTTGATTATCCCTGTCACCACTACACCGGCTTGTTTGCTGTTTAGCTGGTGAAGTGTTAAATAAATACATTTTTTATGAAGAGTAGTAAACAACATCTTTCACTCAAGTAATCAGCGAGTTTATTTAGGAAAAAAAGTTGTAAGTATGTATGTCTGCATTTAGTTGCCTAGTTAGAATATTTCATTTTGCACTGATTCATAGATTAAGGTTAGGTAAGGTATCAACATGCTGATTAGCCAGTTTTGTAATTGTTGTGGTTTAATTCTGGAGTTGCCTTTAAATAATTAACCCTAAGTGCATGACGTGATAAGCACATGTGACCACATGTCACATAAGAGTTAAACTCACCATTCAGACTTATTAGGTGATTATAGCAAAGCAAGAACCACCATCAGGGGTGTGTATGTACATGTTTGATCAATTGTGTGGTGTATTAGTGGTGCCTGTGAGAAAGTGAAATAGGCAACTACTCAGGTAAAGACTTTCAGGCTTGCTGCAGAGTTGGACTTTTTTTTCCTTCAAACATTGAATGCACTGCATGAAGTAGCTTATGAGTATCTTACAGAGCCAACACTACTTCTGTTCAGCCATGCATTAAGACAATGCAATTCAACTTGAGGGTATTGCTAAGGATTACTCCTAAGCTTTAGAGAATACTTGAGGTAAGAAACTATAGAAATTCATACTCGGTGTGAATGCCATACTGTTCATATGTTGATGTTCAGGTCACTATTAATTAGTTCATTGCTCTTGCATGAACTGTTTAATTTTTTTTTTTAATTGCAAAATGTACTAAGTTAGTTCACTCGCCTTTCTTGCTGAAGCACATCACCAGTTTATTGTGAGTGAATCTATTTGTGCACGATAAGGTTCAGTAACTCAATCAGAACCAACCCGAATTTTCAGTGGCTTGTTGTGTTCTGAATATTCCATCAATTTGTGCTCAATCACTCCAGCAAAAATTACAGAAAGCACAAGTTGCAAGGAATCACTTTATCATACAGTTTGTGGGCTCTAAACTGGCAATTTATCAGATTCTTGAAGGTGTGGCTATTTGTTTAAAGTCTAACTGATACATATCCTGATAATGAAACTCATAATATTTTTTTAAAGGTGTGGCTAGAAAAAGGGTGTGTCTTTGTACTGGCTTGAATATTTGCTGAGTGTGTATACAGTAGCGTGGTAATACCAGTTATTCCATGTTCAGGTAGAGGTTAACTAAGTGATGTGCTTGAGCACAAATGGCGAGCGAGCCTAAAGACTATACTATTTTTATATGAATGGATTTGACTTCTAACACTGAAAATAAAGTTGAGTTTTTAAATTACGCATACACGGTAAAGGGATTTCAGTGCCATAGTAACAACTCGCTGCAACTGTTTGAATTGAAGGGGAAAAACAACAACAAAACAATACATGTTATTTAAAGTTTTCTGTGATATTCTTTAGCTAAGTAGTGACTGTAAAGCACAATGCTTTGACACAACTGGACATACACCTACACGACTTCGCGGTTAGTCTAGTGGACAATACATTTTCAAGTAAATACTGTTGCGTACGGCTTATAACCATGACAAAGAGCGCATTAACTTACCACCGCCACTAACTCGAATAGAAATGGAAGTCCCGTAAGTCTTCACGTTTTAACTGCACCCGCAAAAGAATTCAAAATGGTAAACAATTCAATTTCTAGGGTGATACGGGTACTGATCGATAAACCAGAGGATTCTGTTTAGTGAAGTTTGGGACGGGGTCGACCACCGAACTAACACAAAAATGTGAGGGTCAAAGTACAAAAATGCCTTACGTACGTCCAAACATATAAACAAATATCCCCGATTTTCAATTGAGTTACCCATGATAGTGTCTCGCTCGCTTGCCAATGATAATCATGTGTGTGTAGTTGACCTTGTGGTTAGGATGTAACAGTTGTACAGTGTGCCATGTTTGGTTGAAGTGTGAAACAGGTTATTTCCCCACTATCCCACCCACTTCCTCCTCCTTTACTGGCAATACACATGCCGTATGTACTTTCTCTTTCTTTGCCTGTCAGACAATCCACTTATAATATTGTGGAAAAGAATAAGCAACACTAGATTCTAAATGTGCACATGATTACCTCTCCTCCCCTCCCCCAAACCAAACACATATGTTTGGTTGTTTTCCCTATCAAATACTTCTTTTTTGAGAATTTGTGGTTATTGTAAAAGGGGCGAGATATCGCTTCTCTTTGATTAACTGTGGTTACTGATGACGATGATAAGCCACATAGTGTTAGGCTTGCAAATATTCTAAGAGTGGTCATGCGTGAATGTTGTGTTCTCTCCCGTTAGGAAGAATGCCGGTATTCTGCTGAGGAGAGTGAGCGACGACTTCAATGCCAGAAAGTTCCCAGACCTCCTTGAGATGGCCAAGAAGAAGCGTCGAACTCACTCTGAAAGTGACATTGGAGATGTCCAAACTTCTTCCGGCCAATCCAGACCATTGACTTTATTGAGACGACTCAGTCAGTCTGCAATAGGACCTGCCACACCCACTCCCAGATCTCAGACATATCCGGTGCTTCCAGAGGAAGACAACTGATTCACTACTTCCACTAACTGTGTCCTTTCTTATTGTTTGTGTGGTGAATTGTGTTGGCCTTGTCTCTTCCTCGCCAGTTTGTGGTGCCTTAGGTACATTGCAGACCACACTTTCTCAGAACTGGCAGCAGGAGGAATGCAGTGGTTTGTGACTTCAGCCAACAGAATAATTGGTGTCTGTATAGAAAGTACATGGGAACTGCTCATGGGCCATAATGACATTGCCACTCCTACTGTCCAACCACACACACTCACTCTCTGTGTCAAGTTCTTCTCTAGTTCTGTTGTGATCTCTTCCTCTGACAGCATCTTCATTTTCTTCCTAATAAATTGATTTTCAGCATCCTTGTATGCTTTTAGTCTGCAATGAAAAATGAAACACATTGGGAATGATGGTTACTAAAGAGGTGTGTGGGTAGAAAGGTTTTCTCCCCCTTCTATATAGCCATGAAGACTAATAGTACTGCCTTCATAACATTGGCGGCAGTATAACAGCTATTTTATGTATAAAAAGTTTAATATATTATCACACACTGAACACAAGGCAACTATGTCCTATCCCACACATGACCTTGTAATTACTGCATATGTGAGTCCTGGTACATCTTACCTAAGGTGCTCTTGACATTCATGTGACATGGTGGGATTGGCCAGGCTAGTATGTAGCTCCTAAATGAACAACACCAAAAAATAAGATCATCACCATGAATTTCAAGTGCCTTTATTTACATTTATCCTTTTTTCCATCCTATATTGAGCAGCTTCAGCCTTTAGTCTTTCACTTTGTCCTCCATAACTTAAGGTGGGATAGGTTACTGGTGTAAGAGGAATTACAACAGGTAATGGAGGTTTATGCTGAGACAGAATCTGAAATTTATTTTTTGCAAAAAACTTTTCAGACATCTTTCTATTCGTAGCCCCCCCCGCCCCCCCCAAAAAAGGAAGTTATATGGCGGTTCTCTAAAACGGCGGTGGCTGAAAAAAATCCCTCCGCCAAGTGAATGCTGATGCGGCTGAATGGAGCGATTACTAGTATTGGGAATGTTCCCGAATAGCCCACACGGCAACCTGATTGGTTACCCGCTCGGAATATTCGAGAAAGTCGGATATTTACCACGTGTTTCGCGTGTTATAAAGACTGACTAAGCGCCACCCTCTCCCAACCCTGCTCATCTCGATTCTTCTCGCTGAGGTCTCAGAGAAAAAAATATTTAAAGATGTCTAAAGGGCCTGCCATTGGTATTGATTTGGGAACAACTTATTCCTGTGTTGGAGTATTTCAACACGGCAAAGTTGAAATTATAGCCAACGACCAGGGCAACCGAACCACTCCTAGTTATGTCGCCTTCACGGATACGGAACGTCTTATTGGTGATTCTGCCAAGAACCAAGTAGCCATGAACCCTACCAACACCGTTTTCGATGCGAAGCGTTTGATAGGACGTCGAACGAACGAATCGTCCGTTCAATCCGACAAGAAGCACTGGCCTTTTGATGTGGTGGACGAGGGTGGCCGACCAAAAGTGCAAGTAGAGTTCAAAGGGGAAATGAAGAGTTTCTTCCCCGAAGAAATATCTTCTATGGTGCTTACCAAGATGAAGGAGACTGCTGAGTCGTATCTTGGCAAGACAATCAATGACGCAGTCGTTACCGTTCCTGCTTACTTCAACGATTCTCAGCGCCAGGCTACCAAGGATGCTGGTACCATTGCTGGTATTAATGTACTCCGTATTATTAACGAGCCCACAGCTGCAGCTATTGCCTATGGACTGGACAAGAAGGTTGGCACTGAGAGGAACGTCCTCATCTTTGATTTGGGTGGAGGTACCTTTGATGTGTCCGTCCTCACAATTGAGGAGGGCATCTTTGAAGTGAAGTCTACTTCTGGAGACACTCATCTTGGTGGTGAAGACTTTGACAACAGGATGGTGAACTTTTTCCTGCAGGAGTTCAAGAGGAAATTCAAGAAGGACATGAGTGGCAACAAGAGGTCTGTAAGGAGGCTTCGCACTGCTTGTGAGAGGGCCAAGAGGACTCTTTCCTCTATCACCGAGGCAAGCATTGAAATTGATTCACTGTTTGAAGGTGTTGATTTCTACACCAAGATTACTCGTGCCAGATTCGAGGAGCTCAACGGGGATCTGTTCAGGGGCACCTTGGAGCCTGTGGAGAAATCCTTGAGAGATGCCAAGTTTGATAAGGGTCAGATTCATGAAATCGTGCTGGTTGGGGGCTCCACTCGTATCCCAAAGATCCAGAAGCTCCTGCAAGATTTCTTTAATGGAAAAGAACTGAACAAATCCATCAACCCAGACGAAGCAGTGGCTTATGGTGCGGCAGTTCAGGCAGCTATTCTGAGTGGGGACAAGAGTGAGGAAGTTCAGGACCTTCTCCTTCTCGATGTCACTCCTCTATCTCTGGGTATTGAGACTGCTGGAGGTGTCATGACTGCTCTTATCAAGAGGAACTCGACCATCCCGAAGAAGGAAACCCAGACATTCACAACCTATTCTGACAACCAGCCTGGTGTACTGATCCAGGTGTATGAGGGAGAGCGTGCCATGACCAAGGACAACAACTTACTTGGAAAATTTGAACTCACGGCCATCCCACCTGCTCCTCGTGGTGTGCCACAAATAGAGGTTACTTTCGATATCGACAGGAATGGTATCTTGAATGTTTCTGCAATTGAGAAAAGCACTGGAAAAGAAAACAAGATCACCATCACTAATGACAAGGGACGTCTCAGTGCAGAGGACATTGAGAGAATGGTCAATGAAGCTGAGAAATTCAAAGCAGAAGATGAGAAGCAGAAAGATCGTATTTCTGCCAAGAACGGGCTAGAGAGCTATGCCTTCTCCATGAAGAGCACAATGGAAGATGACAAAGTCAAAGACAAGGTTCCTGAATCTGATCGCGATGCAGTTGTCTCAAAGTGCAAGGAAGTTATTGAGTGGTTAGACAAGAATCAGACTGCCGAGAAAGACGAGTTTGAGTATCAGCAGAAGGAGTTGGAGAAGGTGTGCTCGCCAATCATTCAAAAGCTGTATGCTGCTGGTGGTGGGATGCCTGGTGGAATGCCTGGAGGGATGCCCGGTGGTGGGATGCCTGGTGGAGAAATGCCTGGCAGTGGTGCTCCTGATGGAGGTAGCTCTGGACCTACCATTGAAGAAGTTGACTAACAAACAATTTCATTAGGTACAAAATTTTTGTTGTTGTTGTTCGACAATGTATTTTATTATTTATTCTCGGTTGATTCACTTCAATTCTGTACATGTAACTTTGTAATTATTACAATCAAATATGAAACTGATGGTGATACTTTACCATGTTAGGTTTGTTTTTAAGTGGTTGCCTGTCAATTTGAACAGGTTATTGCTGGGAAGTATTCCAATAACTGAACACAATTGAAAATGTATTGTAAGTGAAGGGATGTGGTCGAGCAATTTTCATGTCTGTACATGTTGCGAATAAATTTGGGTGTTTGGATAACATAAGATCTGTAATACACCAATAAAATGATCATTATAATGTTCGTTAATCTGACGGTATTTGATGATGAGCTAATCAGTGGAGGAAACAAGTAGAATGTTGATGGGTAAATTGATGAAGTGAACAGAGATGGGGTTGGTCAGCTAGCTCTCTAGCTAAGGTGATGGCTCTAATTTGACATTGTCAACAGGTAAATCTGGGAGCACAATCACTCCTGCACCTGCCCGACCGGAGCGCAGCTTGGCAGAGAACCTCCACACGTCTTCATCAGGATCGTAGTACTCCACTGAGTCCAGATACATGCAGCCATTGAAGCCACCCACTGCATACACGACTCCTCCAAAGGTGACGGCAGCCACAGCATCCCTAGCACAGTTCATAGGAGCCACTGACATCCACACATTAATCTTAGGGTCAAACACTTCCACCGACTTCAATGGTTCTGATATCTCATGACCTCCCAAGGCGTATATCCGTCCATCCAGCATAGTAACCCCAACTCCACCCCTAGCAACATTGAGCTGCGGCAGAAGACTCCACCTATCCGTGTGGGGGTCGTAACATTCGACAGAGCTCAAGCAAGAGTTACTGTCTCTCCCGCCAACCACATACAACTTGGAGTTCAGCACAGCAACGCCGGCTGTGCTCCGTGGAGAGAACATGGATGACACAGGAGACCATTGCCTCACGTTAGGGTCATACCTGCCAACAAGAAGAATACATTATGAGCAAATAGACCACCTAGAAGTGTAATCTTACGAGGGATCACATTCTGTCCACCGACATGTTGTACAGCTGTAGGTATGGGCAGTTAATTATATTTCAAGTCTTGTACATATGTACCACACAATTTACACTAACTGTACATTCCACTTTAAATTAATTATTAGTTAAAGTGACCACTTTAATTAGTAGCAAAACCCATTTGGAGCACAACAACTGTCATTTAAACACAAAAACAAGGGGTCTCCCCATTTGCAACCACAAAACCAAAACTGCTCCTATTCCTTAACCAGTTTTGGTTATTTTTGTGGGTCCTACCATATCAACACTAGTTAGTTTTACCTCTCAACTGAGCTGAGGTAGGACCAACCATCATGGCCGCCAACTGCATACATAGGGCCCTGTTCCATCACACCCACTCCAACTCCATGACGATACGAGCACATAGGTGACACTGCATCCCAGCTGTTGCTTGCTGGGTCATAACAGTCTACACTATTAAGTGTCCGTAAGCCATTCCTTCCCCCTACGATGTACACCTTGGAGTCAATGGTAGCCACCCCAAACTGTAGGCGTCTTGAAGTGGTGTGAGAATGGCAGACCAATTTCCATATCTCCTTCCTGGAGTTGAAGCATTCAATGCTCCCTTTGTTGCGGCAAGTGTCCATGCCACCGATGGCCAGGAGAGTTCCCATTGTGCCCTTTCTGGGACGGTCTTTCACTTGGTCCTTTAGCTGTGGTCTCTTTCCTGGGACTGTGTGGTACACCATTGTTTGCATTATCATGGATGCACACTGGGGGTTGCTTTGATACAAATCTTTAGCATAAACTTGATCAATGAGGTAAGATGGTGCCAGCAGAGGAAGTCGGATCAAAGAGAGCAAGTTACAAACCAGGTTTTTTCGATGATTCAGATTGTGTGTCAACCAACGATGCATGGCTTCAAAAACTTCCTCCTCTTTCTTCACCTTGATATATTCAGAGCTGAGTAATTTAGAGATTGCTTCTTGGTCTAGTTGAAGGAACTCCTCAAATTTGACTACTTCACTGAAGTTATCCTCTATATAGTGCTGGGCAGAAAGATTCAAAGTGGCACAGCCATGAGCTTCAGAAAAAGCAAAGATACCTAGGCAGTTTGAGGGGTGAAGCTGCTCATCTAGAAAGCTGCAGCAAGCACCTATCACCTCTGTAAATTGCAGAATACAGGCAGCTTTGAGGAGCTGCTGGACATTCTCTTGATGAACATCAATTTTGGATGTGTATGTAAAGTCGACCAAATCCTCCACAGCATTTTCGTCCAAGTCAGTGAGCTTAACAGTTTCCTGTCTACTCTCCAACATGCTGTTGGTGAACATGGCACAAAAATAGTTGCTGCAGGCGGACAGTACCACTCTGTGAGCATAGATCTTTTTAGCACCTATTTCCAGCACCACATCACACAGTTTGTGATCCCTATCCCTCAAAGAAGCGATCTTGTCGAGTAGCTTACAGGAGTGACCAGGAGCAGTGAAAGATACCGGGTCATAGTTGATAGGTCCTACAAAGTCTGGTTCTTCAGAGTGCAGAGGGAGGGAGTTGTTTTCCATTGGGTTTCTCGCCGCATTAGGGTTAACAATATACCTGTGGTTTTTCAGCTCTTGTCGCTTAGTTATTTTGGGGCGTGTTCCAAACAATTAACCAGGTGTTTCCTCTCTCAATATTTACGAGGTTCGGTTGGTTACGGTCGGCAGTTTGTTTGCGTGTGTCTCTCTCCTCTGGACTGTGTATTCGATGGGAACGAATTTGATAGTCGGTTATTAGACAGGCGGCAAGAGGAGAATAACGGTAATCTGGTGCAGTAGAAGGTAATCGAGACTGTAAACTGAACTGTGAGTACGTAGTCGTAGTTACTAGTTCGAACTTGTTTAGAGCTTGTTTCCAATGGATAGAAACTAATCCTTTTGCTTCAGGCGTATTTTCCTATGTCTCTTTTTTTAAAAAAATTTTGTGGGTTAATGTGAAAGGAGTTAGGATTTTTTTTTAATCCTGGAATTTTTATCATTTTTTTTATGTTTATTTCATAGAGATTTATTGCTGAAAGTCAGCTTGACATGGCAAGTGACAAGCCAAGGGATCAGGTAAGTTTTGTAAGAATATTATTATTACTTAGTGGGTTGGTGGGGGGAATATGGTAGCTATTGGGAGTGAGTCACTGACACAAGCATAGTTGGTGGTTCATTTACCACATTGATTACTTGATACTATTTACATCATGAGGGGGCTCAGGTTCAAAGGGCAAGCCATGTTTAGATGGTCATAACAAAAGCATGTGCTAGAGTTCTTCTAGCTAACATAATCGATAATAGGTGTTTCTGATGTACATACATGTGAGAGTTGTAATGAGTGAAGAGGGAGTATTACCCAAGGTGGTATGTGTTGCCACTTGTTAGCACTTTGTCAGCACTTCTAGCTTCCATTGTCACTCCAAGTACTGTTGGCATGTGTTTTTTCTCATTGCTCTCCTCCTCCTGGCTTTATTTCTGGTCACGCCTCCTCCATGCTATCTTTCTGATCATCCTCCTCCATGCTATCTTTCTGGTCACGCCTCCTCCATGCTCTCTTGCTGGTCATTTCTCCTCCATGCTATCTTTTGGTCACGCCTCCTCCACGGTGTGAATGAGAGAAAATTAGTTCTAGCGATATTGTGGTTTATCTTACCTGTTTGTTTTTTTGTTGTTGTTGCTATTACTTTCTAAGTTTTTTGGCCATGTAAATTAGAGATACACAACACTAGCATTTAGTGATGGTCCTGGGAGACTGCTTCAAATGGGATATTGTGTTTGTTCGTATACTTGTGTTATGTGTTTTTTTCCGTATACTTGTGTTATGTGTATTTGTTCGTATACTTGTGTTATGTGTGTGTTGAAAAGTTTAAAGAACGTGACTTGATTTTTGTTGCTTATTTTGTTTCAATTCAAACAGTTGCAGGGAGTGTTTGGTTACTATGGCATTGAATACCTTTACCGTATAATACGTAATAAAAAAATTCGACTTTTTTAGTAGCTCGAATGTTACAAGTTAAAACCAAATGTTTAACAGTGGTGTAGTATTAGGCTCGCTCACCATTTGTGCTCAAGCACATCACTAGTTATACTCAATGGTCTTAATTGGCGAGTGAGCAACTATATCAGTAATATCTTAACACGTTGAAAATTCAATATAACTGAACACCATGGAATAACTGAACACCATGGAATAACTGAACACCATGGAATAACTGAACACCATGGAATAACTGAACACCATGGAATAACTGAACACCATGGAATAACTGAACACCATGGAATAACTGAACACCATGGAATAACTGAACACCATGGAATAACTGAACACCATGAAATAACTGAACACCATGGAATATGTATTATAAAAATGAAAGGGTGTAGTCAAGCAATTCTTCATGTCTGCACGTGCTACTATTAAATTTTGGGTGTTTGAATAAAGTGAAGTTCTACTGTATATGTTTGGACATACGTGTGCCACTTTTGTACTTTGACCCATGCATTTTTTTTGTTAGCTTGGTGGTCGACCCCATCCCAAACTTCACTAAACAGAATCCTCTATCAATCTTTACCCGTATCATCTAAGGAAATTGAATTGTTCACCACTTTGAATTCTTTTGCGCATGCAGTTAAACTTATGAACTAATCAGAGTTCATTTTCTATTCGAATTAATGGTGTTACTATGGCATTGAAACCCCTTTACCGTATACACAATTTAAAACTCGCTTGACATTTTTTAGTATCTAGAGTGTTAGAAGTTAAAATTAATCATATAACAGTAGTTCTATGTAACCTAACTCGGGAGGCTTGCTGGCCTCAGTCTTGCTGGCCTCAGTGCTCACAGGCTTGCTGGCCTCAGTGCTCACAGGCTTGCTGGCCTCAGTGCTCACAGGCTTGCTGGCCTCAGTCTTGCTGGCCTCAGTGCTCACAGGCTTGCTGGCCTCAGTGCTCACAGGCTTGCTGGCCTCAGTGCTCACTGCTCACAGGCTTGCTGGCCTCAGTGCTCACAGGCTTGCTGACCTCAGTGCTCACAGGCTTGCTGGCCTCAGTGCTCACAGGCTTGCTGGCCTCAGTGCTCACAGGCTTGCTGGCCTCAGTGCTCACAGGCTTGCTGGCCTCAGTGCTCACAGGCTTGCTGGCCTCAGTGCTCACGCACACCACTAGTATGACAGGGAGTTTTGCTCGTGAGTAATGGCAGTAGGTTAAGTTACTCCAATGTAATAATTAGCAATGTACTTGACCCACTCTGCTTCGAGGTCGTAGACTCTCTACTCAAATTCTGTAGGAATCAAACAACTAAACAACTCCTTTTTAGAATGTTAAAATTAGCAGTAATATAGTGGGTGTGGCACATATTGCACGTGAAAAGTTAATGAAAATACTTTGCCCACTTATGTGTAGGTCAATCTCCGCCTTCTTCTGATAGATGGTAGCAGTCACGACTTCCCTTTCCCAGTCACTGCCTCAAGCTCTGATATAGCCAACCACGTGTTCCAACACTGGCCCCAGGAATGGAATGGAGACGTTCAGAAACCAGACAAGCCAGACGTCCTCAGGCTCATATACAGAGGCCGGTTCCTCAGACCCACCACTACCTTGTCAGGTATGTACTTGTGGCTGGGATGGAGGAAGGAAAGGAATGCTTCTGCTGCATGAACCAAGGGAAGAGGCAAATTGAGGAAAGCTTGATTTATTGCTTGCATCCATTACCAAAGATTACTAATAGTCTATTAATTGTAGACGCTATTATACTGGAGACAATTTTACCAGAAAGGCCATTTTTACCCAAGACCATAGAGGCTATTATATGATATCATTACATCGTAAAGATTCACTTCAATTTACATCTAGAATAAGTGGACTATTTATGTAGTATTGCATGTGTAGTTAGGAAGTTCTGCTGATGAAAGTCATGGACTGAAACAGTTGTTAATGTTCTCTGGAATGTTTTTAAACTGCTACTTTAAACGGACTGACCAGAAGTGTCAGTTGAATTAAACAGCATTCCAGTTCTGGTGTGTCCTGCCAATTGTGCTGGAGTATGTAGATGTGTGTGTGTGTATGGTGTAGAATCAGCTGAACTGTGGTTTCTCCCATGTGAGTCATGTGACGTGTTTGTGCATCATGTGTTTCAGGAATTTCCCTTCCGGTAGGCAAGACATCCACACTTCATATGATTGTTAGAGAGTCACTACCTGACGAGCACAGAATGGGTGAGCTACACGCCCCCTCACACATGCATGTTATCACATTGCACATGTGCTGGACTGATCAGTCTCTATTTTGTAGGTGTAGCTGATGGCAGAGCTAAAGGCACATCTCACTCCAGTGCTAGATGCTGTACGATCCTGTGATAACTAGAGACACACCCTCCAATCATCAGCATTCCTCCTGTGTACTTGACCTACATCACATTAGACCCACCCACCTCTTCGAATGTTTTGTTTGTTTTTCTTTGAACAGTCATCTCACTATTTATGTTAAATCATATCTTCAAAACTGGTATTTTTGTGGTAAGTATAAGACGACACAGTTGTGGGGACTATTTGCTGTTTATCCAACAGCAGAAATAAAATTCTTCTCAATTGAGAAGAGAATTGCATTGTGAAACAGAAGGGATTGATGTAAGTGCAGTGAAACATGCAGGCTAAACTCTGGCTGGAACATAACGTGTTAGTGCCTGGTGGAATAAGTAAGAATTTAGTAAGAATGCGGCCAGAGATAAACTGGTAACACATCACAAATCTATGGAAAACAAAGTAGATTGAGAGATGGCACATCTTAAACCATGAGAAAAATTAAATATTTTATTCACTGATAATAAATTTTGGTACACAAAACAACCAAACAAATGGGCAAAAACACAAACAATCATACCACGCCATGCAAGTGCTTGTGAAGTGAAGGAGACTGTAGTGCATCATCATGTAAGACCTAGAGAGGTGTGAGCTAAACCAGGCCACTTGCGAACACGCCAGGTCACGCACAACAACCACCGGACTTAGAGTTTGACTTGAGGTCAACCGTGAAATCTTGACTTTTCATATTATTGCCAATCTTCTGGTTGAGCCCGGCCACTCTCCGAATAGCCGCAGCGAATGCCGTGTCTACATTGATTGCATCTTTGGCACTAGTTTCGTAGTGAGGCAGCTTGCCGTTCTGTTCGCACCACACTCTCGCCTCATCTGATCCAACCTTCCTCTCGGATAACAAGTCACTTTTGTTGCCTAACACCACAAAGGGAAATGTTTCTGGATCTTTGACGTCTGCATAGTATAAAAATTCTTTCTTCCACATGGCAATGTTCTGGAAGCTCTGAGCATCGTCAATGGCGTAGGTCAGAAGACAGCAGTCAGTGCCTCGATAGAAAGGAGTTCGCAGGCTTTTGAACCTTTCCTGTCCAGCTGTGTCCCATATTTGAAGTGTATACCTGCAGCTGTCTACCTCCAGGTCCCGGTTGAGAAATTCCACCCCAATAGTGTGAAAGAGTGAAGGGTCATACTTGTTACTTACAAATCTTTGAATGAGAGAGGATTTCCCAACACCTCCATCACCTAGGAGTACCACCTTGAGAAAGGCGGGCTTTGCCATTCATGTGGATGTCCCCTTCACCGCCCTACTCTATAAGAACTCTCTCTCTAAAACTTGGCTCTCGTATCTAGCAACTAGGAAATATCAGCGTTACCTAAGAAGTAAACAGACAGTTAGTTATTAGCTAGGCAATCCACAAATAAATAATTCTGGCGCTCACTTACCAGTATTATTAGTTCTCCAGTGACTCCAATCAAAGTGAGTCACCGTTTACTAGCAGCCATTATCACCCTGTCCGTATTATATTGTATTATCAACCGAGCTCCTCTACCCTCAAGCTTCAACCAACTCCCCTTTTTTTTTCCGCAATAAAACACGTGACTTATCTAATATACATAACGTCAACATTTTAGCGAGCATGACCGCGCCCACTTGAACTCAAACTATTGAGAACCCGTTACCTAATTAATCAATTCACACGTCAATTAATAATTATTATGAATCTGATAAAAACATCAGCTATTCAATTCCGTTCTCAGTATTTCACTGGATTTTTGCAAAGCTTGTATCCATGCTTCAAGGTGGCTGAGACGGGGAGGTTTTTCTGGACAGCCATTGCCACACACTGCCTCAAAGACTTGTTTGGTATTAGTTCGCCTCACTGCCGTTTTCACCAGAGCAACTGCACACACAAACCCATTTTTGTCAATGAAGCGCTGCTCGAAATAGAATTCCTGGTCATCCCAGTAGATAAGTCTGGTATGCAACTGAAATCTGTCCCAAAGCTGCAATGACCTCCTATACCTGATATTAATGGCGGCTACAGTTATCAATGCTCTCTCCGCCTTCACTGCATCATACAGTCCAGTCATCACAATATGAAATATCCTTCCAAAATCCATCTCCCTCAGATATTTGGAGTTGTTCATGTGTAAGTTCAAGTCCAGGTCTGATGGTAGAACTATTCCTTCCACTATAGTGCTGCCAAGCACATCCTCCCAGGACTGGTTCTTCAAGCTACCCTTCTTACTCTTCAGAACGAGCAAACGAATATAAAAGGGAATGAACCGTAGGAAATACCACAGGTCAATAAATATAAAGGCTAGAAGAATAGCTATTCCCAAGAACCATCCCAACATTTTATCTCCCTACTAGTAACAGTCTAATGCGGTTACATTGGCGACCATTACCAAGCGTCAAGTATAAAGGAAAACAATAAAATTATACAAAAATTACATCCTTGTGATAGCACACATAACTTCAGCAAACAAAATATTAGGGGAAAGTGTAGTTTTTGTAAATAGAGTCCACCACATTGAAGCACCTCTGCAGTGTGGGGCGGTTATCCTCATCTTTATCCAGCATACTACGAACAAGATCGGTCAGCTCCCTGGGAAGACTCTGGCAAAAATGTGGCTGATGGCAACAAGTCTTCTCAAGGGGTGGCAGATCATTGAGAGAGTAGCTCCTTTGACTGAAGGGTAAGCTTAGAAATGGGTTATTGTGTCCGGCTAGTTCATAAGCAAGGACTCCTGCAGCCCACACTGGCTGCTTGAGGTAGTTGAGGTACCTACGCCCACCTGGGCGAGAGTCGAGGATTTCTGGTGCTAAGTGAGCTTCATTGCCCCCAATGTCAAAACCTGGAAGCAAAAAAATAAAAATAAAAAAGGGGGGTGGGGGAGGATCACAAAGCCTTAACATTTGGGGATACGGAGGAATTAAGTGCTAGACATGTTCATAAAGAACACCCACCTGCCATATGGCGAATGCTGAAATCATCACATTCTTCATCCATTATAATAGACTTGCCAAAGTCACTGATAACTATACTTCCATTCTCATTCTTGAGAAGGTTGTCCATCTTTAAGTCGCGGTGCACTACTTTGTGTTCCTGAAGGAATATGAGGCCCTTGAGCAGATCTCTGATCCACTGAACAACACTACTAGGCTAAAAATAATGGCAACAACAACCAAGATCAGCATAGGGCTAAAAACCAGTCATAACGTCATAATTTCACTAGCTAAATTTCCAGCCAACTTCTCTACTTGCAGCCCCATATTAATGCTCACCTTGGGTCCCCTACTGGACACCAGTTTCTCCATGTAGTCAGCCATGTTGGTGGGATGCTCATCCATCAGGATGAATAGAGACTTGGTTTTCTTGTTCTCGCCTGTCAGCCTTTTCATAGATTTCATGACAGAAGGATCACATGTGTCGATAAAAAATGCCCACATATGTATGATGTTCTCATGAGGAGGGAGGAGACAAAGAGCGTCATACTCTTTGTGAAATTCTTTTTTAGTCTGCATTAAACAAGAATATATCAAGGACAGATTTACCTGTATTCCAGCTGGACTCAGCTCCACCTACTTGTGTCGTAGTTTGAGATTTGAAAAAATTAGACACAACTTTCATAGCATAAAATTTGTCTTTATGTGGAAATCCAGACTTTGTGCACTTTACACGGAGTATGAGGCTGTCCACCACCCCTCCTTCTGTCGGCTCGTGCAACACACCATACTGCATGCCCTTAAACTCATGGAAACCATAACAACAACATGTCAACCTTCACTTTACCTCTTCGTAATTTTCCAGGTTGGCAGTGTACAGCATTCGAGTCACCAGTAGCTCTTCCTCCAAACTCTTCACCATCTTGTCTCTCCCACTACTGACTATTTGTCCTGACTGCTGAGTGACAGCCTATGCAATAAAGATACTATTGAAACTGAACAAGGAGAGAGGGAGAGGGAGGGAGTGGCAGAGGGAGGGAGTGGGCAAGGTTTGACTAGTGAGTGGTTTGATATACATCAGCTTCAGACTATGACAATACAAGATACACACAGATATGCTAAGAGCATCCACTTTCTGTGCTAGATCTTGCCACCTCATGCATGTATGTATGTGTAAGAGAGAGAGAGAGATAACAGCTCTAAGACCTTATACTACTACACGCAAAACCAACTCGTTCACACATGCACATGTGCACACAAACACACACACACCAAGCTTCCCATAGTGAAATGCAGTCACACTAATATAGTAATTCCTATGTAATGCCCCATACCTTAGAACTGGCCTTCAGGTCGCTGTTTTCTCGCCTCAGAGTCCTCAACTGCCGGTCTGCTTGCTCCAACTGGTTCTTAGTACTGGCTAGTTCTTTACGCAGTCTATCCAACTCACTCTCTACATTAGCCTCTACTTTCCTGTAGCCTACACATATAAACGCATGCACAAACATAGCACACAAACACACACACATGATCACAATTCCAATTTTCAAACCATTACACTTACTGCTTGTTGGTTGGCTAGTACTTGCTTGTGACTTGGAGCCCATTTTGATCCGTAGTTCAGGGACACTCTCTATCAGCTTCCTTCTCAGGTCTTGTTTCTCCACACACCCTGTGCTACTGATACCTAAATTCTTCATCATCCTCTTCATCTGACCAGCACTGGCTTGCTCAAGGTCCATAGCGAGGAGGTCTCTGATGTGGCCGGGACGCTCCTGTCTCAGTTTCTCTTCAGCTTCTCGAACATCTTTCCTCTTTCTCTCAAGCTCCTCCTCTCCTTCTTTTCTCTTTCTCTCTTCCTCCTGCTTCTTCTCTTCTTCCTTTTTCAATTCTTCTTTCTTTCGTTCTTCCTCTTTATTTTTTTCTTCCATTCTCCTACAAATCAGCTCATGAGGCAACACTCACTCCCAAGCAGGTGACACTCACCTTAAAAAGTTCTTCTCATACTCCTCCCTGATTCTCCTCTCCCTGTCAGACTGCTGGCTCCTCAGATGCTGGGCAATCAGACCTTCCATCATCTTTAATTTGGCTCTTCTTTGTAGCAACTCCTTAATGACTCCTTCAATTCGGCCACTGAATAATTGCAGTTATACCACACGTCACGGTCAATAGACGAAGCAGAGGACACTTACCTTCGCACTGCTGCTATGATTTGGTCAAATCCCTCGTATTTGGCCCGTGCTATGGAGTCATCAGCATCAAAGAACAGAATGAGGATGGTGGGAGTGTACTGGACTCCGCCCACTTCTAGCCTTAGCTAAAATGGCAAAGAAAGGCATTTAAAATCATCGCCATGTTTTGTGAGTGATTTAAATACTATTTATAGTAGTTAACAGGATCAGGTTTGAGCTGGTACGTATGCCGACATACTAAACACTACACATAACAACTGGCTGTGAGTGAGGTCACTTGTGTACTGACAGACACATGTGAACAAGTACACACATGTATGGACAAATACACACATGTATAGGCAAGTACATACATGTATGGGCAAGTATAGACATGTACAGGCAAGTATACACATGTATGGCACATGTGTGGAGAAATAACACATGTGAACATGAATAAAAAAAATGAATTGCACAGCCTTTGCAATCCTTCAAATGCACATCATTGTGCACGAACATGTAAATGTCAATAAGTTGTATGGCTTCAATCTATACCCACAAATAACCAGCAATAGTTACACACAAGCAATACAAAATAAACTATGAACCCTTTACCTTATGGCTAGTTCAATCACTTTTAAAAATAATTCAAGACAGCCAAGGCCCCTATTATAATTATAAATTAGCTAGAACATTTTAGCGTACCTCTTCAAACGTTGAACCAAGTTCAATGAACACTCTGAGAAATGGAATGTTCTCATACTCCCTAGCCAGATCCATGACTATCCTCTGCACTCTAGCGCAGTTCTCGTTGCCTTTCCTAGTGATCTCGAGGCAGACGACCATGTTCTCTTTCTTGCTTGCCTCCTTGATTTGTCGCCACGCTCGCAAATCCGACGGTAGCACGAAGAAATTATCAGGCGGTGGCTTCGCCTGTGCTTGGGCTGCTTCACGCGCCAATCCAGCCGCTAAGGCTTCTGCAAGCATCAAATCAAAGAAAGACAAGTTCGCCATCTCTTCCAACGAAACGACCGTGCGTCGTACGTTTGTTTACAAGAAGGGTATTTTACCCCGCAATATTTCCTAGACCCCGATAAATTATCTACGTAATGTGCGCAGGAAACACCAATTCCAGTTGCTCACGATAATCTGAGCGAGACTGACCACGTGGTGGAATAGGCCCGTTCAGGAAAAGTTTGATATGTGGGGGGGCATTTGAAAGCACCCCTCTTTTCGGTGTTGAACGAACACATTAATTAAACTGAGAATGATAAAATAAAAACAAAATAGTGAGAGAGGGAGAGACAGAAGAGCTCAATAACAGCCAACACTAGGTTCTGTGAATGACTTCTGGATGTGGTTGATGAACTATCAGTTGTTGGGTAAGAATCACCTTGAGGACTGGCTGCAACAACTGGAAGGCATCCTGTACGTAGGACCCACTGTTTGACGACTGCACAAAACAACAAAAATGTCCAAGTACTTGAATCCATATAATACAAAACACACACACACACATACACACCTCAAGGTACAAGCTGGTGACATTAGAGTTGGTACCGTCTACATCCTACAGGATACGATGAAAGAAGTTAAAGTCATAAAACAGAAACATGTGTACGTCCACTATTTCTCATTCACTGTCTGACTTACTAAATTAGTAATAGCTTCAGCATGCACTGATGCCAGGGAGTCCAACTCATTCAGAATCATGGTGGTGATCCTAACACATAACACCATGTAACATCATGTAACACAATGTGGTCTGGATAACACATTTGTTTATAAAACAACTAATGCTTCCTCTCACGAGTAAAATAACACAGTGTAACATTAAGTAACATAAACCACCAACTGTTCTCACTTGTTCAATATCTTAGACAGCGCAAGGGGATCACCTGACACAGCCTACAGAAATAAATTACAATGATAACCATTACCAACTCAAACAAACAGGTCAGCCTAACCACCTCTGGAATCAAAGATACTTCCGCCATTTTCCTGAATAGTTCTATAGATGCTGACGTGAGCTCAGCCAATGAGCGGAGTCCATTACCATACAACTCCTACATAGCAACACACGCATACAATACTAAATAATGCTGACTGGTCCAGCCTCACAAGCAGGTCTGGACAGGTGAATAGTCCAGAGATCATTCTCCAAACATTATTCATTATCAAACATTTATTATTAGTTACTGTGCATGTCAAGTATTCCATGTTTGGTTCGTGCATGTGCATTATTGTAGTTCTTACTGTTGCTTATCATTTTACAAATTACTCTTCAGAGCTCTAACCAAGTATCATTATTTACCAGGGATTCAGTGAGGACATTAGCTATCCCTGGCATTACCAATTACCACCTCAGTTGACTGGTTTAAGTAGTTTCAATAACCCCAGCGCAATAGGCTCTATTGAACTTCCAATTAGATTTTTGGTCCCTCGAGCCAGATACGAACCAGCGACTTTGGCAAAGCATTAAACTCAAGTACTTACAGTGCACAGCGCTTCTTTATCTGTCTCTTTTCTCTCTCCTGTAGTGCTTTCACTTGACTCATCTTTATCTCCTTCCTCCTTGTCAGAGTTTATGTCTTTGCCAGCTGCTTCGGAGTCTTGTATCTCCTCTTTAGGCTGGTGAAGAACTGTGTGTATCTTCTCTCTCCATCCAGTGCTCACCTGTAAACACAATGTCACGTCCACCATAACACCACCATCAGGTACATCTGGCAATGTCTAATAACCAGCCAGTGCTACATGAGCAGCAAGTCACTCAGTGACAGGCAACTATCGGCTCACTAACATTCAATAGCTTGTCTGATTTAATGGGCAATGAAACGCGGGAAAGAAGAGTCTTCACTTCTAACAATTTGCAAGAGTCATCTTCTAGATCTAAACACAAGCAAATGCCAACACACACCATCTACATTAGAAATTCATCAATACACAATAAAACCTAATTAACTGTTTCAATCTCTCTACTCACTGGTTTCATCATCCTCGAAAATAAAGGCTTGAGAGAGTTCCTCGAGCTGTTCTTGAAGACGCTGGACACTGGCCTCACTGAGCTCTGAGCCCACGGCTCGACTCTGATAACAATAGAGACAAACATTAAAGAATGCACACATTGTCACACAACAAGAACCTACAGACTTAAGGGAATATGACATGGACACAGGCTAATTGTAAGACAACCAACCCCTTTAATTAAATTACTAGTCACGTGACCCACTGAATGAGTGGAAATTAATTGTAAGAAATAAATTAATACTTGTAATGAAATATTGGTCTTTCTGTGCAGATTAATCAGGGAATGAATGGCACCTAACTAAAAATATGCTCACCTTAGCAGCGCATTCCTTAGAAAGCAGTTCCAGAGCCTCCAAATACCCCACTCCTGCAACAAGATTATTACCAAGTAAGCCAGCTCTAGTTTGTGTGTGTGGCTCACCATGATACTCCTCAAACAGTCTGGAGTAATTCAGAGTTGCAGCAGTTGATTCTGCTTCGCCTCTCTCTTGTTCGGCCACACGAGCTGAGCCTTCTGCCTTGGCCTCCATTAGCAGCTGGGACAAGGAAGGAGAAGCTCCCATACCCAACATGGCCCTCTTTCTGGCCAATCCTTCAAGGATATAAAAACATGAATATTCTTTACTTTGCCCACTACATGTATTATATTTACCTGGGTCTCCTTCAGAGAGAACTTCCATTGTCTTCTTGCCTAGCGTTTCTAGGGCATCCAAACCTCCAGACACTAGACCTTGACCCTACAAGAGATGAGCAACAACTCCATATCCAATGGTAGCTACAAATCAACACAATTTCTTACGGTAGTTTGAACAGCAGCAGCAAACCCACTGAAGAAGTTAGACACGGTGGACACTGCTCCTTCTCCGTCACTATTGGCCACTTGTGGTGGTGAATCATCTTCAAGATAGTCGGAGTTGGCTGGACTGAACTCTGGTTGCTGTGGCTCCTCCTTCACAACTTCATCATCTTCCGTCACATCATGCTCCACTATGGCTATGCATGCACACACACACACACACATGCACACACACACCAGTAAGAGTCTGCAATGAATTACAACTTCAACCATGTAGATAGAGACGTGTGGAAATTGCAAAAAAAAGTACTACAGTCTCCTGCTCAGATTCTATTAATATAAAAGCATTGCATCTCTGCTTCATTTTGCAGGGATAAATGCCAACTATCTTGCTATCCACTGCAGACTGATGGACTAGATGTACTGACATCAATGGAGTAGGAACAGGGGGCCAGGGGGCACATGCAAACCCAACTTTCTTTTTAACTCTTTTAGCTATGGTTTTCAAGTTCATGTAAATTCTAATATAACAATTCTTCCCCCTAAGCATTTTCAACATTCCTACTTTGCTGGAATTTAATCATGCAGATGTTCTTCATGTAAGAGCAACCAAAATCCCAATGTATGTTCTCACATTCTGCAAGTCTCCTTGTCTCTTCATCTGGTTCTTCTCCTGCTTCTGCCATCTCATCTGGAGAAGGCACTCCCAAAGTGTCTTCTACACTGGCTATGACAGAGGTCACCTGTGTATTGCCATGACAACAACTCAATGACTAACACATAACTACTTCCATGAAGATTCCCTGACTAGTCATTTTGGTAGTCAATGGGGAATCATGCTAACCGAATTCACTGGACAATACTATGCAGCTGAATGATCTAAAACTAGGGAAGAGATTGATAACGGGAATGGAAGGAAATCTACTGGTCTGTTTGAATGGGAACTCAAAATCAAAACAAAATTATAAGTCCTGCACAGCTAGTGCATGGATTCAGGGAATATATCTTAGGATACCATTTCAAAATAAGTTAGTCAGGTAACTCCTAAGCATGCATGTCATAGGCAGGTATTAAATGTTAACCGAATGAGTGGAAATACTATCTCTATAAACCAAAGGACTGAACCTCAAGTGAGTCAATTATAAATAAGACTTCGCTTGATTTGGGTTACAAAACCAACAGTACCTTTTGTCCGATGACTTGTGCCGATTCAGCAACTGAAGAGACAGAAGACCACAAGGAGCTACCCCAACCTCCCCATGTCCCCCATCCTCCTCCTCCTCCTCCACTAACTTTATCTTGAGCCACTTCTTCTACTCCTCCATCACCACTACCTTTTCCACTGCTATTTTTTGCAAGTTCTTTAGTTTCTTTCTCCTCTGCTGCAGGGAGTTCCTTTTCTTGTGATAGTTTAGGCTCTTCCACCAATGTTGCCGGTGTGTTGAGTGTTTCGGACTTGCAAACAATCTCTGACTTCGAAGCATCTCCAGCTATCTCTTGCTTCTCTTGAGGTGGCTCCATCACAGTTTCAGCATTTTCTACTTCACTTGACTCAGTATCAACATTAACTCCACTTGGCTGACTTGATGAGTTCTTTTCTTCTTCAGTATGGAACACAGTATCTCCATCACACATACTTTGTCCACGTGGAGAAGTATCCAGTGATTCTACATTAGAATTATTGGCCTCCACCTAACAGTACCACATTAAGGTCTTAGTCAGGAAAGAGTATTAATTATAGCTAGCTTACTTCAGTTTCACTCTCAGCGCTGGCAAATTCATCGCTGTCGCTACTCCCCCGACTAACTGGAGCAGACATTATTTTTAGTCAATCACCTGGGCAATAATTAGAATAATAACAAAACTATGGCATCGATGGTAAATTAAAGTATTGTTCCTTTTATTTGCCATTATCTCACCTGTACGCTCTTCAGGAGCCACTAGATGGAGTGGCGGACAATTTCAGGAGGACTTGGGATAAAGACAAGTATGAGAAGATGGCCAAAGACAAAACTAAGAAAGGTGGTAGACTGTTGTACTAATCCTTTTTTTTCTTCTTCTAAAATAAGCTATTGTGTTGTAGAGGAGAAGTCAGAGCCAGTAAAAAGGGAATTACTGCAAGCCAGAGATTACAAGGTATTGTAGTGGGAGGGATTATTTGTGTGGTCAGAAATTTGTTGATAGACTAATCAAAAGTTAGTAATTAGAACGTTTTGGCTGAGTTTTTACTCTTTATTAAACGGCGAGTGAAGAACTCTATCAAAGGTGACACACACAGTGTGCATAACATTAAGGTTGCTAAAGCTAGGGTATTTTTTATTAAGAAAACATGCACAATTTGATACTGTAGCTGCTCAATAGTTGAAGAACTTCTGAATGTTGTGGGATATGTCAACTTCTAATAATCCAGGAATCTCAACTAAAGCTTGACCAGATATCTAGAGACATGCTAATAATGGCAGTTTTGTTAGTATGCTAGGAGTGCTTTGTGCTGTATAATATATTCATTTGTTGCCGTTTTTGAATGCTGATTGAGCACTTACCACTACAAGTCTCTGCACGCTGCACACTTACCACTGAACCGTCCAGAACTAGCACTTTGGGAAATCCTGGGGGAGTGCCTTATACATATTGAATACACTTCTTTCCTTCTTTTTTTCTTTCTTTTTCCTCCAAGGTCTTGCCCTCTCCATTACCTGCTCTAGGGTACAAAACATTATATGATTTGTTCAAGTAGGCTCTAAAAATTGATATTTTGACTAGACTATGCTAGAAAAGTGAACCTATCAGCTTATATTATGCCTTAGTCTATCTATCATGCCGGCATGAAGTTGGTCATTTTAGTAGCTACATTGGGTAGAATATTTCTTGAGATTACATCATAAACCCATACTGTTATGTGAGATCTTGAGACAATGATGGTTTCTTGAGTCTCACAGAAATTTCTTGAGAGTTGGAGAGACATATAATCTGCAGTGACTCTGTGCTAGCCATTGCTTTACTTCTCTACCCCTTCCTTACTTCTCAGGTGGACTTGGATTCTAGACTAGGGAAGACACTTGTGGTCACTAAGACCACTCCACAGTCTCAAAGTGGCGGGTAAGTATATGAAGACACTTTACCATCTCATTGGACTTGTTCATATAGTTTATATATATTTATAACTATAATAAACCACTTATTACACTCGTTAGAGTGACATGGCTAGATATTTCACTCTCAGGCTTTTTTTCACTCAATTAGCCTTCTAGTGAAATATTTCACCATGTCACACTCTGACTCATATTATAAGTACCATGTATATATTTTTTAGCTTTCCGTGCACTATTTAATCTATGTTCTCTTCTCTCCCTCTGTTTTTATGTCCTCCATTTGAAAGGTACTTCTGCAACGTGTGTGACTGTGTGGTGAAGGACTCTATCAACTTCCTTGATCACATCAATGGCAGAAAACGTCAGTTATCCTGTTTGACATGGTGCAATAATTGTATCAAGTTCTCTTTATTCTAATTTAGTTAAATCTGCCTATACACTGGCACCTACATCTACTTTGCCTCACCTATTAGCATATTTTTATTGGATTAATGTTGTCATAGTAGACTAGTTGATTTATTGGAAACACTGAACAGCTATTTGTAGACCCTATTTTATACTGAATGCACTTTAAATAATAGAATTAACTTATTTGTAGAGAACTTTTGATGTATATTTTCCTTACATGTGCATTAGTGTAGTTTTAAGAGCTGTGGTGGCATGGTATTATGTAGGAGATATGATAGCATGGAAAACTGTGGTAATCGGGATTAATAGCATTATAGTGGAGCAAGAAAAACTTCATGAGGTGAAACTGAGTGAATTTCTCGCCCCACGAGTGCTATTAATCTGAATACCCAGTTTTCCATGTATCATATGTTAATACTATAACCAAAGATAATGGTTCATTTCTGCAGTTAAGAAAACCATAACCTTATGTTATATTTCCATCAATGAATTTTTTTTTCATTCTGGTTCTGTTATTATTCATACTTCTCTTACCGTTGCTAAATTGCGTTGCCCAGGAATTTTGCAGTGGTATTGCCTGGCAGATAAAAGTGTGGCGAGGTCACAAAGAGATTGCTGCAACCAATCAGATCATTATTCATTTTTCCACTGCAACGGTGTATCAAAGTAATACCACACTTTTTGTATTAAAATAAGACTTGAGGCTCTTCTAGTGTAGAAGGAACAGGTTGTTATATCTTGAACTGTTTGGTGTTTGCAGATCAGCGCAATATGGGCATGTCCATGAAGGTTGAGAGATCTACAGTGGAGCAAATAAAGCAGAGGTTTGAGACTAACAAGAAGAAAAAAGAAGAGGAAAAGAAAAAATACGGTAAGGAAGAATATAATTTGATGGTTAACATTTGGAATTGATAAGAATTTAGCAGTAGGTTGGTGGAAGTTTTGTTTTTAATTTGTTGCTGTGATCAAACCCTTGCATGAAATCTAGCTTCTGCAAAGCTTTTTTGAGCCCTACTTCATTTTGGATAACAAATTACAATAATTGTCATTATTATTATATTATTGTTGTTGTTGTTGTTGTTATTACTATTATTATTATTGTTGTTATTATTTTTATTATCATCATCGTTGTCATTTAAGATTTTTTGTCTTGGCAATTACACTAAATCGTCTTTTCTCATTGTCCTTTTAGATTTTGAAGAACGGATGAAAGAGCTTAGGGAAGATGTAAGTTTGTTATTATTATTATTGTTATTATTATAGTTGTTGTTGTTGTTGTTGTAGGAAGAGAAATATAAAGAATACAAAAGGGAGAAGAGACAAGAGAAAAAGAGGAAAGAAAGAGCTTGGGAGGAAGAGGAAGCAGAGGCAGCAGATCCAGAGATGGCAGCCATGATGGGGTTTTCTGGCTTTGGAACAAAAAAATCATAGCTCTTGCACATACATACACATATACTCACTGCAGATTCATTCCCACAACGTTCTATTTGCACTTTGACCTTATGCAATACGTATTGTATCTGGACACGTGTGCTCTGTATTTGTTAGTTTTGTGTGGGCAATAACCTCCTCTTCTAGTCTTGAGTCTTGCTAGCAGGCATGAAATCTATTTCTGTGGTTCGCTATACTGCTGAGGTTGCAGTATGTCGTACATTATCCTTGAAATCCACGAAACACGTCCTGCGTTCTAGTGGGATTCAAAATAGAGCATATCACAGTTTGTTTTTAGGAGCTCGTTTACCACCACGTGGTAGTGTGTCATCTGCAGGGTTAAGGTCGATACAAACTTCGAGTAGGTCTTACTCAGACACGATATCTGATATTCCAAGAATTTGTTCAACCTTATTTCATAGGCTCTCTGAATAAGGAAGATTATTATAAAATGCTTGGTGTACCGAGGAATGCAAGTCAGAAAGAAGTGAAGAAAGCATATTATGAGGTCAGTTTAGTTAGCTTTGTAGCATTGTAATGTTTAAGTGGAATCAATAATAGCTGGCAAAGAAATACCACCCAGATCGCAACAAGGGAGATCCAGCAGCTGCCAAGAAATTCACGGAAATTGGAGAAGCTTATGAGGTAGCAATTTATTTGCACTTGCTGGAACTGTAGCTGAAAGTTTCTTGTCATGCAGGTTCTGAGCGATACGGAGAAGAGACAATTTTACGATGCTACAGGTCACTCTCAGTACTCCAGTCGGGCCAGCGGAGCAGGAGGACCTGGTGGCGAATCACCGTTCACAGCCTCTCAAGCGGAGGAAATATTCCGCCAGTTCTTTGGCAAAGATATGGGGTTTGGGGACATGTTTACCCAGTCTTCTTCAGGGATGTCTGAACTGTCTCTTAGTTTGAGTTTCGACGAGGCAGTGAATGGATGCACGAAGGAGATGAGTATGCGAGTTCAAGGAGTGTGTAGCCGCTGTCACGGGCAAGGTGGAGAACCAGGAACAAGGAAGAGCACTTGTCCTTACTGCAGAGGCACTGGAGAAGTGAGTGGGATTCTGTTGATGTAGTTGGTTGTGAGGAGGGGCATATGGAGATATTAGTGACTGGTTGGTCAATAAACTACTAATGAACAAATACACATGCTACGAGTTTGAACAGCTTGTGGATTCTTATGTAGAAGTGTCTATATTATAGTCGGATGAGTGAGCAAAGCAAGCTAGACACTATCAGGGGTAACACAATCGAAATTGGGGTTATTTGTGTGTATCTATGTCACTTTGTACTTGGCCCTAGTGTATTGTGTTCACTTGAGAGTTGACCTTGTTCCATATTCCACTAAGCAGAATCCTTTGGTTTATCGATCTTTATCCGTATTATTGAAGTAAATTTAATCGTTTACCCCTTGAATTAGGTTGTCTCTGACATGAATTGAATGTTGCGGGACACAGTTAAGTCTCATAAACGTACCAAGTTTAGTGGTCATGGTAATTTACCCTACACAACAGTATTATTCTTGAAAATCGATCTTCCAATAGTCTAGTCACAAAGAGAATACACTGTAAGTCTTGTGTTGGTATTTCCAATAGTCTAGTCACAAAGAGAATACACTGTAAGTCTTGTGTTGGTATTTCCAATAGTCTAGTCACAAAGAGAATACACTGTAAGTCTTGTGTTGGTATTTCCAATGAATGAATTTGCAAGTGAAAGGGTTGGGTACTGCTTAGCTAAAAAAATTGCTCAAAAAAATAACTAACAAATTTATTAGCTGCTTTTATTCCTTTCAAACAGAACCTTTTAGGCTTCCCTCCAGTTTCTATAGCAGTAATAAAGTCTTATTTAGGGCTAAGCTCAAAACTATGCAATAAAATATTGTTTATTTGTTTTTGTTTTTTTGTTTTTTTCACCAAGTCAAAAAGTTGTGGCAACTAACCTCACTGTACATAGAGAGTATTTTCTTTATTTGGAAAATACCATGCTCTTAGTGGTAGTCCTTGCTGTTTGCTGTAGTATGAATGTTTAATGTTGGCTGTGTCTCAGGAAGCTGTCAACACCGGGTTCTTCAACATGCGCTCCACGTGTCGGCGTTGTCACGGTCAAGGTACCATCATTGACAAACCATGTCGACAGTGTGGAGGGCGTGGCACCACCACCAAGACTCAAACTGTCAATGTTCAGGTGCCTGCTGGAGTGGAAGACGGGCAGACTTTGCGAGTTCCTGTCAGCCATTCTGAAGTCTATGTGGTGCTAAGGGTGAGCATTGTGGGTATCCTTTAGGGGCAAATGGACCCAACCAGATGTTGGGAAATAAAGCATTGAGTAGGACATTTTATATACAAGGTGTGCACATAGTCTGTACTGTTTACTTTGGTATGGTTATTGTGGCAATTGTAATTATTACTAATTCGTACTTGTGAGTGAAAATTCTGTTGCGAGCTGAAAATTTATACTTGCAGGATGAAAACACTGTGTATTGCATATTCACACACACACACACACATCTGTAGGTGGCCAGGAGCTTACGGTTCAAACGTGATGGTCCAGATATCTACTCTACTGTGTCCATCAGCTTCACTCAGGCTGCCTTGGGAGGTCAAGTGAAAACTCCGGGCTTGAAGGGACCCATCATGCTGAAGGTGAGCCAGTGTTGGGTGTTGCACTCTCCTGCAAATTTAGCTATTTGCAAGGTGTGCATTATTTAGATACCTGCAGGAGTACAACCTCAGCACAAAATCAAGTTGGTGAGTCGAGGTATTTCCCGTTTGAATGCATACGGACATGGAGACCACTACATCAGCGTCAAGATTCGAGTGCCACAGTAAGTTCCCGGTGTGTGTGTGTGTGTGTTGCTGTGATGTATGGGCGGACACGTAATGCAGGAACTTGACACCGTCTCAGCGTGACTGTCTAGCTTCTTTTGCTGAAGAAGAGGTCTTGCCAGAAGGGAGCAAAGTGGAGGGAGTCCCTAGACCAGGTATACCTGCCTTGTTCAAATGCTGCATAATTAATGACTGATCAGTCAATCAAGAGTCTCCATCTATTTTTTGTGCTACAGGTTGTGGGAGTGTTTTATTGGGTCCTGTGTTGTTTGTTGTGTCCTTTGTTGTTTGTTATAACCTGTGTTGTTTGTTGTGATTTGTGCTGTTTGTTGTGATTTGTGTTGTTTGTTATAACCTGTGTTGTTTGTTGTGATTTGTGTTGTTTGTTGTGATTTGTGCTGGTTGAAAGTGTGTAGTAATGTTCTTTGTTGTGATCTGTGTCAGGTAGCAGGGACAACACCAAACAAGGAGCTCCCAACAACAAAGACAACAACAGCAACAAGCAGCAGCAGCGACCCACAGTCAAACACGAAAAAGGTTTTCTCCAAAAACTGAAGGACGTGTTTTGGAAAGATGAAGAGAAGAAACTTAAAGTGGAAGAAATTGTGGACGAAGGAAAAGATAGACACAAGCCAGGCTAAACTTTTCTGTCAGAAATTCATCATTCATTTCTGCTTAATTTATTTGCAGTCACATATTTATTATTTCTATAAATAAATATATATTTAAAAATGGCTGAATCAATTAGATATGATTGTCATGTTTGAGCTCCAACTCTGTCTCTAGGAATGAGGCGAAGATCAGAACCATGTTTCAGAAACACTGCACCTGAAAGAGACAGGAACATATGAAATTCATTCCAGCCAATGAATACTGCCACACACAGATTCCAATCAGTGGTTTAGTGCAACTCGTTTCAACTCAAATATATGCTGATTAAGCATTTAATAAACTTCAGGTCCCAATCATTTTACCCACCCCTCCATCCAAGTGTGTGTGTACTCCCCCCAATACCGCGACTGACGTATTGATACTGTATACCAAATAAATTATTCTTTGGGTCTTTGTAATAGCTAGCCAGCTACTACAAAGGGTTCACACCTTTGAGGCCACTCAATTATCTAAAGTGTCTATAGTCTCGCGAGTCAGACCTTTTACCAACTGTAAGGTGAAGGAAAGGGTCTGGTCACTGTTTCATTCCATTTCCCACGATTCATGGGGAACAGTACTTTACATACTTTAGCGTGTATAGCATATAAGGTGTGGATTGTTTACATCTGGTTGAGAGCAATTTAACAGGCACCCACAGTGTGTGTGTGTCTAATGAAAAAGCACTAGCTTGTAGAAATTCAAGTACCACTCTTCCTTAGGGTGGCCCCAACCTCCTCACCTCCATCAGTAAGTTTGGAGACATATGGTGATCTGCTGAAGTGTGAAACTAAGTTTTGGAACATATGGTGATGATTCCTTAAAGGAAATGAATAGAGGATGCTGCTGCTGGGCTGCTACCGTTGTATGTATGGATGGTGACCAGACCCTTTCTAGAAATATAGCTATCCTATTTAGATGAAAACAAAAAAAAACATGTCGGAAAAAATAAAAAATGTCAGCAGTAGGCATTCTGTGCCAGTTGCTGCACACAGCTTGGTCGGTAAAGGGTCTGACTCACGAGACTAGTCTATAATATGGTTTCTCTGATATCCATAATAAGGTCTACATACCTGCTGTCTGTGCTGGATTTAATCCAATGCCATCTACAAAGAAAAAATCAAGATGAGCTTAAGTTTCATCATTTGAGGTTTCATTGTGATATGATAAGGTACAGGGTCTTCTAAACACCTTAACTCGAAGCCACAGTACGGGCTCACTCAGCTATCTTACCATTTGTAATAATTGCACTAGTCGCTGCAGGAACTTTGAACTGAGGAAATAACACATTAATGAATTATAAGCAAACAATTAAGTGGTTACAAGTAATTCCACAGTAATGTGACAGGAACTTGCCTCTTCAGCGGCAAACTTCAGTACAGCAGTAAATGGAGTGGTTTCTGGTACACTTAGTCTGAAACAGTACAACTAATGGCAAGTCCACCAAGAGACTATTGGACACTGGTATAAGACTTACACTTTGAAAGGTAATTTGGGGTCAGAGGTTAAAGTAATTTTGAAGGTGACCTTCGCTCCAGCCCTAGTGTTAATAGCATAGTAAATGACTCGAAGTGAAGTTTCCTGTTAACGTACATTTGCTCTAACAAGCTCAAAAGCCTCGGCGAGAAAAAGTTTGCACCCAAAGAAGAGAAGGTCTGTGTCTCGCTTCAGTCTTAAAAAAACCATGTGGGCGTGGTGTGTCGCAACCGCATAACCGGATGTACCACCAGAATCCTTACAAAATAAAGGAAATGGTCGAAGAGTACAATAATGCTGCGGTGAAACTGCTGACTGGGTAAACAAATCCTACCAAAGTCTGGTTTGTGGCGTGCGCTGGCCATGGGCTCCGTCCTGAGAATTCTACTGCTGTCGGTTTCTTGTCTGCTTCTTTATACCATACCACCAAGTAAGCCTCACGAAATTAATATCAAGGTTATATGTACGGATGGTACTGTGTAGCTAATTCCCAAGTCATCATCGACCCTCAAAAGTGTTCCAATTTTGCTGAGAAATGTGGTCGTCCAGGAGCTCCTGTGACACAGAAGTACTGCTGTGCAGCAAGTGATGGGGGCTTGACCCGCTACACCTGCTGTAACCCATATGTAGGGTAAGTGACTGATTGAGGGGCTGGTTGGGCTGGTAGGGTAGGATTGATGGTAGACTGGCTAAATACATCAGGTGCTGGAATTATAACAGTAAATAAACTTCTTGTAAGCAATTGTAAAGAAATAATAGTACTCAGAGTGGAAGATGACCTGATGTAGCAGTAATTAAAAACCTTATAAAAAGGAACAACATGTGTGACTTCCTTGAACAGTGTCAGTCGTCGATCACAAAGAATGTGGGGAAGTGTGTGTTGCTATTGGTTTCTTCTGCCCTTGCTTTGCTTGTTGTTCTCTTTCCTGTCATGTGACTCACTGATATGGTAAGAGGTGTGACCAGCTCCGGCCAGGAATGTCCGTCTTGGATGTATTCTCTATGTAAGGGACTAAATATCAGGTTTCTGTTGTCATGCTATTGCCTGACAGACTCCATAAAAAGTAGACACAGGAAGCAACTCCTTTCGATATCTCTCCATATTCTTCTCTCTACAGTTTTCATCTGTAGTAATGACAGTTTGTTAAAGAATCACGAGGATTGTTGTAGATAACTGTAAAATAATCGGACTTGCAATAATGTATTAGCTTATGTGATAGTATTGGTGAGTTATTGTTCTTCTATGGCAGAAGAATAGCCAGTTACTAACTTGAAGAGTAAACAATGTCCATGTATTGGTTGACCAATGAGTAGTTTATTAAACTGTGGGTATATGGTCAGGTCCCCACCTCTACTTGTTGTGGGCTCACAAATTCAAAAAAAAAAAAATGCACACACCACACACTCACATCCTTTCACACATGGTTTAGAGAGCTGAACTAAATGTGCAGATTAAGAAGACCTCTAAGCTGTCGTCTTCTAACATAACACATGGATAATGTGTGCCATTGAAACTGGCAGTTCATGTTGATACAAGTGGAGAAATGCTAGCTCAACACAACACAGTTGTAAGCCACTAACTTCTGCTTTATGGTAGTATGGATGAATCTGGTTGACCCAAATACCCTTCCAATTAGAATGTTTAACGCCCAATGAGACCACAAGTTAATGAAGACAACTAATCTTTATTTTCACAAGTTATTCCCACATGTGAAGTTATTTCCCACTATGTACCAAATGAGGTAGGTATCCACCTCCTCACACATGCATGTCTTCATGTACAACAATGCCATCATACAGCTGTTCAATGATACACGTGCTGGTTCAGACACATGCTGTGCTGGTTTTAAGTATTTATGTTGTTTATTTGTGGCATGCAGGTTAATAGTCGGCTTGTGTGTGGGCGTTCCAGCCATCGTCCTGATCATAGTGGGTGTTGTGGTCGTTTACTGTGCCTGTGCCCATTACCAGAGCAGGAAGATGCAGAGACTAGCACTATCTCACCGACGACACAGTAGGAGGAGGGGCAGACGAGATCAACAGGACGACACCACCTACCTGGCCCCTCCCCCTTACACCTCCTCCAGCACTGCTGACCCTAATACTTCCAGAGACTCCGAACTACCCGGGTACAGCACCACCGACCCGTATGCTAACATTACAAGTAACCTCCCTGCAGAACCTGCCACGGCAGCGCCAGACGTGGACGATCAGAGGGGTGGGGCTGAAGGGAACACGAGCAGTGGACAAGAGGGAAGGGAAATGACGGAGATGGAGAACCTCCCATTGCTGTCAGAGGATGAAGCACAATCATAAACACTCATTCACTAGTAGCCTGGTCCAATGACTGGCTGACCAGCTACCTCTCTCTTCTCTTCTCTTCTCTGCTTTGTCATTTATTTCTCCATTGTTCTTGTCAGCATTTATTTATTTTTGTACATTAATGTGAGTTTTCAATTATCACAGCTTTTGTATCTTAAATGCCTGGAATAACAGAGAGGGAGAAAGAGAGGAGGGGAGAGAGAGAAAAAAGAGAGAGAGAGAGGGGGGGGGAGAGAGAGAAGAGAGTAAGAGAGTTTTGAGAGACTGAGACATGGCAGGCAGAATGGTGAGTGTTGTCATAGAGATGTGGTTTTGACTGCAATGACACACCAGTTCTCATGGTCGTAGTATTCCTCCTCCACTTTCAAGTGTTCCACTCGGTGAACCAGAGCAGACAGCTCATGTTCCCTGAACACGTGGTAGTATCTCTGGTAAGTGGAGCCGCCTTGGTCTCCCAGATGCTCCACTTCTGTTACTCCCTCCTCTCCCGGTGGTTTTGCAGTGATAGGATCTGCAAGTGTGCCAGATCTCTGACTGGTCGATGGTTCCTGTGATTCAGTCTTGCCCACTGGCTCCCCTTGGTAATGGTCTCTTTGGTTTTCTTTATACCCAACCTGCTGACTTGCTCCACTATGGTGACAACTATGATCTTTGCCGCCATAGTGGACTCCTTCCTTATCATAGCCCACAGTTTCTTTGTCTAATAACGACAGTTCTGCATCCACTGAGTGATCCACTTCATCCAGGGAGAAACATAAAAATGTATCTTCTAGTTCTCCACATGGTTCCCCGAGCTCTTTCTCGTGGTTCTCTTCTGTTCTTTCAGCTGCTCTGTTTTGTTTCCTATCTTGTCTTTTAGGTTTCTTCTTGCCAGTTCTCTGCTTCTTTGGCTTACTCCTGTGTTCCTTACTCTCCTTGTCCATGTCTGCCCTGTACTTGGGTTGCAAGTGCCACGGTACCATAATGTCCTGCTCAGCAAACTGCAGAAAGAAGGTATGTAGGTGACAGTGTGTGTGTGTGTATGTGTGTGTGTATGTGTGTGTGTGTGTGTGTGCATGTGTGTGTGTGTGTGTATGCGTGTGTGTGTGTGTGTGTGTATGCGTGCACAATTAGAGCTGAGGGGAGAAAGCATGAGATCATTAGGAACATCATTAGGGGCGAGATAATAAGAGGTAAAGTCATTCGGAGCAAGAGATAATTAGAGGTGAAATATTAAGAGTGAAGTAAAATAATTCAGCGAGCGAGCGAAGCTGACTCTCAGTCGTGTTCAATTGAGATTTCAGATATATATATATATAGGTATGTATGCGTACGTCAAAAATTTCGCCCGCGCTTCTAATTACGTAAGTTAGGTAAAGCGTTCACAGTTCCAAGTATTTTTCAATTAACGAGCGCGGAGAATCCTGCTGCACTGCCTTACACAACTTTGGTTCAACCAAAAAGTTTATAGCTACTCTCTCCTTGAAACAATTGTGAAGTCTTTGTCAAGCTGCGCTTCTTTGCCACTGCTTTCGAAGTTTATCCAGGTAATTCTGTTATTGTTAACTCTTCATGCCTAATCATTGCTATTATTTAGCGATTTCCTTCACAAATCATCTTTACCTATACTCATATATTTACTCGCTCGCCATGCATTTGCGCTATTCGAGCGCACCACTAGTAGGTGAGCAAGCGAGACACTTACAGGGGTAAAAATGAAAAAATCGGGGATGTTTGTTTATTGGCGAGCGAGCGTAGCGAGCGAGACACTTACAGGGGTAACACAATCGAAAATCGGGGATGTTTATTGGCGAGCGAGCGAAGCGAGCGAGCAACTCTAAGATGTAGTCTATGGAAATCCTGAATACGTCGTCGTTTAAACGCGCGCGCATGAATACGTCGTCGTTTAAACGCGCGCGCATACGTGGTCGTTTAAACTGAATACGTCGTCGTTTAAACGCGCGCGCGCATTCCAGAACTTCGCTGGCTCGCCCAACCAATGCTACACGAGCATGCTTAGCATGTGGACACTTCAGAGTATCCCCCATCCCCATTTCCCCCTTTACACGTTTCCCCCCTTTACACGGTTCCCCCTTTACATGTTTCCCCTTTTCTGTACTTTACACATTATTTTGTTATCATTGTTACTTTATCATGAGGAGTACCATTCTTTACCTTTTACCAATCATCATTTCCCCCTTTACATGTCATTACATATTCTACTACTAATAATGAGATGTGAATTCAGATTTGGCAACCTGCAGGAAGAAAACCAATGCAAATTCAAACCAAACGACCCCAATGCAATTGAAAGTGTCAACATTTCCCCAGAACTTCGCTCGCTCGCCCAACCAATGCTACACGAGCATTTTCTAGTTTATTTATTTGTATATATGTTTGGACGTACGTATGTCATTTTGTACTTTGACCCTCGCGTTTTTGTGTTAGTTATGTGGTCGACCCCGTCCCAAATTGCACTAAACAGAATCCTCTGGTTTATCGATCAGTACCCGTATCACCCTAGAAATTGAATTGTTTACCGTTTTGAATTCTTTTGCGGGTGCAGTTACAACTTGAAAACTTAAGAGACTTCCATTTCTATTCGAGTTAGTGGCGGTGGTAAGTCAATGCGCTCTTTGTCATGGTTGTAAGCCGTGCGCAACAGTATTTACTTGAAAATACATTGTCCACTAGACTATCGCGAAGGTAAGTCTGTGTAGGTGCATGTCCAGTTGTGTCAAAGCGTTGTGTGTTACAACCATTGTGTGTTACAACCATTGTGTGTTACAACCACTACTTAGCTACAAAGAAAACTTTTAAATAACGTGTATTGTTTTGTTGTTGTTTTTTTCTTTCCAAGCAGTTGCAGAGAGTTGTTACTATGGCACTGAAATACATTTACCCTGTATGCTAAATTTAAAAACTGGACCTTATTTTCAGTAGCTTCAGTGTTAGAAGTCAATATAAAAATAGTATAGTCTTTAGGCTCGCTCGCCATTTGTGCTCAAGCACATCACTAGTTTATATATATGTTTGGACGTATGTATGTCATTTTGGGACGGGGTCGAACGCGGAGCGAACACAAAAATACGGAGGGTCAGTGTTCGCTCCGCGTTCGACCCCGTCCCAATTCACTAAACGGAATCCTCCGGTTTAGCGACCATTACCCGTATCACCTTAGAAATTGAATTGTATACCGCGGGTGCAGTTAAAACGCAAAAACTTTTGGGAGCTCCATTTCTATTCGAGTTAGTCGCTATTTGTCACAGTTATAAGCCCTACTCAACAGCATTAACTTGTAAATTTATTGTCCACTAGACGAACCACGAAGGTAAGTCTTGCGTAGGTATGTTCAGTTGTGTGAAAGTATTGTGCGTTACAACTACTATTAAGAATGTCACAAAGAAAACTTTAAATAACGTGACTTGATTTTGTTGCTTCTTTTTCAATTCAAACAGTTGCGGCGGTTACTACGGCATTGAAGCCCCTTTACCGCCAACGTATTTAAAAAAAAAAAATAAAAAAAAAACTCGACTTATTTAGTACTTGAGTGTTAGTTGTTTAAAATACATCATTGACAATAGGTAGTTTAGGCTCGCTCGCCTTTGTGCTCAAGCACACCACTAGTTTGTTATATAATATTGTGGACGTACGTATGTCATTTTGTACTTTGACCCTCCGTATTTTTGTGTTCGCTCCGCGTTCGACCCCGTCCCAAACTTCACTAAACAGAATCCTCCGGTTTAGCGACCATTACCTGTATCACCTTAGAAATTGAATTGTTTACGGCTTTGAATTGTTTTGCGGGTGCAGTTAAAACTCAAAATCTTATGGGAGCTCCATTTCTATTCGAGTTAGTGGCGGTGGTAAGTTAATGCGCTATTTGTCACAGATATAAGCCCTACTGAACAGTATTTACTTAAAAATGCATTGTCCACTAGACGAACCACGAAGGTAAGTCTTGCGTAGGTATGTTCAGTTGTGTGAAAGTATTGTGCATTACAACTACTATCAAGAATATCACAAAGAAAATTTTAAATAACGTGATTTTATTTTATTGCTTCTTTTTCAATTCAAACTGTTGCGGGAGCGGTTACTATGACGACATTGAAAACCCCTTTACCTCATAGTAATGTAAAAACTCGACTTTATTTTAATATCTTGAGTGTTAGTTGTTAAAATTAAATTTAACAATAGTGTAGTTTAAGGCTCGCTCGCCATTTGTGCTCAAGCACACCACTAGTTACAGGAGTAACGCGATTAAAAATTGGGGATGTTGGTTTGTTCACATGTGGACGTACGTATGTCATTTTGTACTTTGACCCTCCCGCATTTTTGCGTTAGCACGGTGTTTGACCCCGTCCCAAAGTTCACTAAACAGATTTCGATCATTACCCGTATTGTTCTAAAAATTGTTTACCACTTTAAATTCTTTTGCAGGTGCAGTAGAACTTAAAAAACGTACCAGAGTTCCATTTCTATCCGAGTTAGTAGCGGTGGTAAGTTAATGCACTATTTGTCATAGTTATAAGCCCTATGCAACAGTATTTACTTGAAAATTCATTGTCCACTAGAGTAATCACGAAGGTAAGTCTTGCGTAGGTATGTCCAGTTGTGTGAAAGTATTGTGCTTACAACTACTACCAAGAATATCACAAAGAAAAGGTGTAAATTTATTGTCAATGGTCAAATCACTGAAGGAAGTAAGTCTTGTGTTGGTACATCAAGTGAACAAGTGTATGTGAAAGTGCTGTGTGTTACTAGGACTGCTTAGCTAATGAATAATCTTTACCTTTATTGACAGGTTAGATCTCTGTCTCTGACATATCTGATTTTTTGCCTACACAGTTACGTTTTATAAACTTATCAAGTTCATTTTCTAACTGATAGCATTCAAATGGTAAATTTACATTTTGTCCTATATTGAAGAGAACAACTGCACATGTTTGTTATTTACTTGAAAATTCATTGTCCACTAGAGAACCACGAAGGTAAGTCTTGCGTAGGTATGTTCAGTTGTGTGAAAGTATTGTGCGTTACAACTACTATTAAGAATATCACAAAGAAAATTTTAAATGACGCGACTTGATTTTGCTGCTTCTTTTTCAATTCAAACAGTTGAGGGGAGCGGTTACTATGGCATTGAATCCCCTTTACCGCATATGCGTAATTTAACAACTCGACTTTATTTTAGTAGTTTGATTGTTAGTTGTTAAAATCAATAGTTTAACAATAGTGTAGTTTAAGGCTCGCTCGCAATTTGTGCTCAAGCACACCACTAGTATATGTTTGGACGTATGCATGCCATTTTTGTACTTTGACCCTGGCATTTTTGTGTTAGTTCGGCGGTCGACCCCCGTCCAAAACTTCACTAAACAGAATCCTCTGGTTTATCGATCATTACCCATATCATCCCCGAAACTGAATAGTTTACCATTTTGAATTCTTTTGCGGGTGCAGTTGAAGCTAAAAAACTTACCGGAGTTTCGCTACTATTCGAGTTAGTTGCAGTGGTAAGTTAAAGCGCTATTTGTCATAGTTGTAAGCCCTACACAGCAGTATTTAGGCCATTAGTCTAGCAAAAGTAAGTCTTGGGTAGGTATGTCCAGTTGTATGAAAGTAAGTCTTGGGTAGGTATGTCCAGTTGTATGAAAGTAAGTCTTGGGTAGGTATGTCCAGTTGTGTGTGCGTTAGCTACTACTTTGTTTTTGTTGTTGTTGTTGTAATTCAAACAGTTGCGGGAATAGTTACTATGGCATTGTATCCTTTACTATATATACTTGTAATTAAAAAACAAGACTTTTTTTAGTAGCTTGAGTGTTAGAAGTTAAAATCAATCATTTAACAATAGTGTAGTTTTAGGCTCGCTCGCCATTTGTGCTCAAGCACACCACTAGTTAGAAGTGAAATCATTAGGAGCAAAATAATTAGAGGTGAATGATTAGGAGCAAGATTATTAGTGGTGAAATCACAAGGGATTATTAAGGTAGATGTGTGTGTGTGTGTGTGTGTGTGTGTGTACAAGCGTGTGTGCATGCTTGTGCGGGTCATGTATTGTGGTCACAATCAGCTTAGTCTATAACTAGTGATGTGCTTGAGAACAAATGGCGAGCGAGCCTAAAGACTATACTATTTTTTATATGAATGATTTTGACTTCTAACACTGAAGCTACTGAAAATAAGGTCCAGTTTTTAAATTTTCGCTTACCCGAGTTTTCTTTGTGATATTCTTTAGCTAAGTAGTAGTTGTAACACACAATGCTTTGACACAACTGGACATGCACCTACACAGACTTACCTTCGCGGTAGTCTAGTGGACAATGTATTTTCAAGTAAATACTGTTGCGCACGGCTTATAACCATGACAAAGAGCGCATTGACTTACACCGCCACTAACTTGAATAGAAATGGAAGTCCCTTAAGTTTTCAAGTTTTAACTGCATCCGCAAATGAATTCAAAAAGGTAAACAATTCAATTTCTAGGGTGAAACGGGTACTGATCGATAAACAGAGGATTCTGTTTAGTGAAGTTTGGGACGGGGTCGACAACCGAACTAACACAAAAACGCGAGGGACAAAGTACAAAAATGCCTTACGTACGTCCATACATATATACAAATAAACTAGTGATGTGCTTGAGCACAAATGGCGAGCGAGTCTAAAGACTATACTATTTTTATATGAATGATTTTGACTTCTAACACTGAAGCTACTGAAAATAAGGTCCAGTTTTTAAATTTCGCATACACGGTAAAGGGATAGTTGGGCGGAGCCCGACCTCTGCTGAAGGGAGAGGTCGGGTAACAAGCCTATACCCGGATTTGTTCCCTGCTGCAACGTACGTTGCAGTCCAATCAGATTGCAGTGTGGTTAAATGCTAAGGGAATTAGCTGACTCAGCAGGAACAAACCCGGGTATAGGCTTGTTACCCGACCTCTCCCTTCAGCAGAGGTCGGGCTCCGCCCAACTAGTAAAGGGATTTCTAACAACTCTCTGCAACTGCTTGAATTGAAGGGGAAAAAAAAACAACAAAACAATACACGTTATTTAAAAGTTTTCTTTGTGATATTCTTTAGCTAAGGTAGTGGTTGTAACACACAATGCTTTGACACAACTGGACAACCTACACAGACTTACCTTCGCTGTAGTCTAGTGGACAATGTATTTTCAAGTAAATACTGTTGCGCACGGCTTATAACCATGACAAAGAGCGCATTGACTTGCCACCGCCACTAGCTCAAATAGAAATGGAAGTCCCTTAAGTTTTCAAGTTTTAACTGCACCCGCAAAAGAATTCAAAACGGTAAACAATTCAATTTCTAGGGTGATACGGGTACTGATCGATAAACCAGAGGACTCTGTTTAGTGCAATTTGGGACGGGGTCGACCACAAAACTAACACAAAAACGCGAGGGTCAAAGTACAAAATGACATACGTACATACATACAAACAAATAAACAAACATCCCCGATTTTCAATTGTGTTACCCCTGTAAGTGTCACTGATGATGTCACAGGTGGGTGGGGATCATGTTGATACAGTTGCAATATAGAATAGCATTCAAAGGTCGCAGGGACGTACTGCACAGGTTGTAAATGGAGACCTTATGTAACACACTGTAATAAGTGTCCATAGTCTGTCAGTGTCCAAAGTGCCCCCCCTTCTTTCAAACTCTTCACAAGTACATACATACATGCCCACCACATTTCTAGGCTGCCACTGATGGCTTGATTAAAGGTTCAAATGGTAAAGGTAAGTCAAATTTCATCACCATATTTGTACTTAACACATTGTGGCTGTAAAACAATTTTTATCACAAATTACACACATAAACACCAACAAGCACTCACACAATCACCACACACACACACACACACACACACAGGCCTGAGATTACTGACAAGATTGACTTACCTTCCTTCTCTCCTGTTCCATGGCCCAGACATAGAGAAGCATGCTGCCTCCAGGGCGCAATATCCTAGCCATCTCCACAACTGCAGCCTGTCGGCGAGCAAGCGTGGACAGATGGTGGATAACGGCAATGCAAATGATGCCATCAAACTGGTCATTCCTGTATGGCAGGTTTAAGCAGTCGCACACCAGCACCTCATGACCTCTGGACCGGCCAATAGAAACAAGCTCTGGGCAAATGTCTGAACCCAGCATGGCAACATTGCTATTGACCCCAAGGTATTTGCCATTTCCACATCCTAAATTTGTACGGTAAGGTATCGCTACATCTACAAGTTATATCCCTCACCTACATCTGCAATGAGGCTCCCTGTGGGCTGGTCGTCCAAAAACTTGGCTATTCTAGGCCAGGGCTTGTATCTAGTGTCGCTAAAATGAGCCGCAATCTCAGAGTAGACTTTGTGGACGTGCTCTTTCTCTATCTCCACGTCGACCATACTTTATAAAGCCACGCCCACTAATGAAAAGGTCAGATGCCACTGACCTCTTATCAATGGTTATTCCATGAGTGTCCGTCATGGCTGGACTTCTCCGTTGCTTCTACTCCAGAGGTGAGGAAAAAAATCATTTCTAAGAATCTATTAACCACTACACGAATACGTGATAGCATGTAGTGTGGCTTCCAAGTCAGCACTGCCGTGCTGCTGTTCCAGTTTCTCCTCTGGCCCTGCCAGAACCTCTGCAACCAAGATTACCACCCATCACTCCATAGTGCCCCGCTCCAATGACCCCAGGTGGGAGGGTAAGTGCATTCACAAACTTGTACCCTATCCTCCTACTGGTTGTGACAGACAAAAGCAAAGTCTCTTATTTATTTGATCATGTTTGGCCCTAGTCTGGTGCAGCCAGACCCTTTACCTAACCGCTACATGGAGAAAGGGTCTGGGGACAATCATGCACTTAGGGCTGTGGTTAACATTTTTTTGTCATTTCCTTGCAGCCTTCGGTGAAATGAGTGGGCATCTATACCACAAGTGTACATAATGGAGCCCACGTTCCCCGAACTATCAAAGTGTTGGTGGTTGATGCGCTTGCGCAAATACTCTGTGGTTGTACTCAGGTCAGCTCGTCCAGCAAACCGTGGGCGCCGTAACAGTAATTAGACAACCACTACCACATTCCTCTAGAACAGCCAAGGTACATGATTGTCCCTAGACCCTTTCTCCGCGTAGAGGTTAGGTAAAGGGTCTGGCTGCGACAGACTAGTTTGGTCCCAAAGTCTATCTCATCCTATTGGCCCCTCCCACTATATGAACACTTGCAGGTGTGGACATGAGTCGGGAGGCGGATGAGTGTGACGTGGTTATTGTGGGCGGGGGCCCGGCTGGACTGTCTGCTGCTATTCGTCTGAAGCAGTTGGCGCTGGAGAGTGGACAAGATGTCCGAGTGTGTTTGGTGGAGAAGTCTTCAGAGATAGGCAAGTTCTCACATTATGTTAGTGTATCTTGTTAAGCTCCGCCCCTCTGGCTCAGACTACCCAGTAACTATCATCTACTAACTCACTGATTAGCCTAGTCCTTTACGAATCACTAAGATCCATGCTCACTTCATAGTGACAAATGCCAGCCGATTCACTAGAGATGTTGTGCAAAACGTCAGCTGTTTTTGTGTGTGAATTTTGTTTCCATGTTTCTCGGTAGCTAACATCGAGTGTAACTATGGTGATGTTGTGTTCGATGCTGCTGCTAGGTGCTCACACACTCTCTGGTGCAGTACTTGATCCCAAAGCACTGAATGAACTTCTCCCGGACTGGAAAGAAAGAGGCGTATGTGATGAAGACTCAGCCATTTTGATTATAATTACTGCTATTTTATTAGGCTCCTCTTCACACTCCCGTGGGAACTGACAGATTCTCCTTTCTGACACAGAAGAGGTGCATTCCCATTCCAGTAAACCTTCCTGGTAAGTAAGTGTATCCTCCAGGTTCCTGCTGTTGTTCCCGAGTGTTAATCTGCCACGGATTGTGTCTAGGTCTCCCCATGAATAACCATGGCAACTACATTGTACGCCTGGGCAATGTTGTACGCTGGCTTGGAGAGCAGGCGGAGGAACTGGGTGTGGAGGTGTACCCTGGTATAGCAGCCAGTGAAGTAAGTGCACAAATAGAGAAGGTATTCAGTTATGGTTGTACTATTGGTGGTAAGTAAATATAATCACAAATTTATTTTTAGTGCAAAAATAATATCTTTAGTACCTTCTTATTAGTTAAGAAATAAGTCCTTCTACTATTGCAGATTTATAGCAGACTGAATCTGAACAATGTTATTCTGAGCATGTCCAGTTTCCATAGTGATCAACTGATGTCTTCTTATGGTTGGTTGGATATTTAGGTATTATACCATGAAGATCACAGTGTTAAGGGTATCGCTACTGTGGATGTGGGTGTGGCTAAAGATGGCTCTCCCAAGTCCTCCTTTGCTCGAGGGATGGAGCTGCATGCCAAGGTGGTGCTGTTTGGTGAGGGTTGCCATGGGTCCCTTGCGAAAACCCTTTACCACAACAAGAACTTGAATCTCAGAGAGAACTGTCAGCCTCAGACCTACGGGATAGGATTGAAAGAGGTGTGGCTTGTGGGTGTCTGTGTGCTCGCCATTTAGCAATGATTTTATTCCTCGTTAGTTGTGGGAGGTGGAGCCTCATAAGCATCGTCCTGGCTTTGTGGAGCACACAACTGGGTGGCCTTTGGTGAGTTCATAGAATAGTATGATAATGTCACAGAAGGCAACTTTTACTCGAATACAATCTATGCTCACATTAAACAGGTATATACACAATACAATAAGTACACACAGTGCCAGTGAGAGTGATAAGGTTCTGCAAGGTGATTGTAAAACCTTTGGAGTAACATTGAGATGATGATTATGATGATGTATGTGATCTATATTCCTGTAGAGTCGTGATGTTTATGGAGGTTCGTTCATGTATCATTTGAATGAAGAAGATGCTCCATTGGTCGCTGTTGGATTTGTGGTGGGTGAAATGTAGTCATGCTAGTGGGCGGGTCCAATTATCCTTGTTCTGCCCCTCCCCTCAGGTTGGTCTAGACTACAATAACCCACACCTCAGCCCTTTCAAGGAATTTCAGGTAAATATTCATTCTCTTGATGCCTGGTCCTTCAATAACCGCAATCTTCTCCATTTTGTTTAGCGTTGGAAGCACCACCCTCACGTCCAGCCAGTGTTTGAAGGAGGCAAGAGAATCGGGTATGGAGCCAGGGCTCTGAATGAAGGAGGCATCCAGGTGAGTAGGTGACATTGGACTGCTGAGCATTCTCTTATGGTCCTTCATGGAATGGTTGCTGTTTGTTGCTTAGAGTATTCCTAAGCTGGCCTTCCCTGGAGGTGCCCTCATGGGATGCAGTCCGGGGTTCATGAATGTCCCCAAAGTGAAGGGAACGCACAACGCCATGAAGACGGGCATGCTGGCTGCTGAGTCAGCATTTGAGGCCCTTACAAACTCAGACCAATCCAGTGTCTCCAAAGGCAAGCATATAAAGTCACACCATCTCTGAAACACAATGTCTTCTCAATGTGTGTTGTTAGGTTTATTCCTCGAGTCCTACGAGAGGAGAGTGAGAGAGAGCTGGGTGTGGCAGGAGCTGATGATGGTGAGGAATGTGCGTCCATCTTTCAACAATCCACTGCGCATGTGGGGCACAATGGCGTACACTGGTCTCTTCACGTGGCTGATGCGCGGCAAGGAGCCATGGACCTTGCGCCACCATGGTACTGATCACGCTGCTTTGAAACAGATGAAGGACTGCAAGCCTATTGCCTACCCGAAGCCTGACGGCAAGATCAGCTTCGACCTTTTAACCTCTGTGGCACTGACGGGTACAAACCACGATCACGACCAGCCCGCCCACCTCACTCTGTACGATGACTCTGTCCCAGAGAGTCAAAACTTGCCCGTGTTTGGAGGGCCTGAGCAGAACTATTGCCCTGCAGGCGTGTACGAGTACGTGGAGAAGGAAGATGGGAGCAGAGAGAAGCGACTGCAGATTAATGCCCAGAACTGCATTCATTGCAAGACATGTGATATCAAAGACCCCCGGCAGAATATCAATTGGGTACCCCCTGAAGGAGGGGGCCCTGCTTACACAGGAATGTAACACCACTAAGCAACACACATAACTAACGTTAAATAATATCTACCATATTCTATTCCCTCTTACCCCCCTCCCCCTCTTCCTCCCACTTCAATTCATTCATGGCTACAGAAATTTTTAATTGTCTACTGCAGAAATTTGAGTGAATGAGATTGGTTTGATTTACAAGTGAATTGGTCTGTCACTGCATGTACCATGAAGGCCACACCTCTGTCACTGCATGTACCATGAAGGCCACACCTCTGTTTAGAGAGACTGTGAGTTAAGTTCTTCTGAAGTCCCAGCCTGTGTTTATAGCGGCGGCATGCTTCAGGGAATCCGTGCGAACCCGAGATGTTTCTAACTTTCCATTTTGATCTCTTCTTGGAGCTCCGCCTCCTGGCCTGCCCCAGTCTTGTTGCGATTTTTCTAAGTGCTGTAAAAAAAAAAAACATTGACATGAATTTCCTGAACATATCTTTTATGAATGAAGGTATGTACTGGTGATAAAATTTTGAAGAAAACCGGTTACAATTGAATATAAAATATATTTTTGACTGTATAATCTGCGTTAATTATTAATAGATGGTTACCATGTGTATGTACCAGCTAGAGTTGTTTATATTTGAGTAACAATGTTTATTTAGGAAACTTACAACATCAGTTAAGTATGACTATCTCCCCCAAAACTGACAGAAACACCCTAGTTGGCGAGCGAGACACTTACAGGGGTAACACAATCGAAAATCGGGGATGTTTGTTTATTTATTTATTTATATATATGGACGTACGTATGTCATTTTGTACTTTGACCCTCGCTTTTTTGTGTTAGTTACGTGGTCGACCCCATCCCAAATTGCACTAAACAGAATCCTCTGGTTTATCGATCAGTACCCGTATCACCCTAGAAATTGAATTGTTTACATACCCATTTTGAATTCTTTTGCGGGTGCAGTTAAAACTTGAAAACTTAAGGGACTTCCATTTCTATTCGAGTTAGTGGCGGTGGTAAGTCAATGCGCTCTTTGTCATGGTTATAATCCGTGCGCAACAGTATTTACTTGAAAATACATTGTCCACTAGACTACTGCGAAGGTAAGTCTGTGTAGGTGCATGTCCAGTTGTGTCAAAGCATTGTGTGTTACAACCACTACTTAGCTAAAGAATATCACAAAGAAAACTTTTAAATAACGTGTATTGTTTTGTTATTGTTTTTTTCCTTCAATTCAAGCGGTTGCAGAGTTGTTACTATGGCACTGAAATCCCTTTACCCTGTATGCTAAATTAAAAAAACTGGACCTTATTTTCAGTAGCTCCAGTGTTAGAAGTCAAAATCATTCATATAAAAATATTATAGTCTTTAGGCTCGCTCGCCATTTGTGCTCAAGCACATCACTAGTTACATCCTAGTCATACCCTTCTCACACCCTAGTCACACCCTTCTCACACCCTAGTCACATCCTTCTCACATCCTAGTCACATCCTTCTCACACCCTAGTCACATCCTTCTCACATCCTAGTCACATCCTTCTCACACCCTAGTCACATCCTTCTCACACCCTAGTCACACCCTTCTCACACCCTAGTCACATCCTTCTCACACCCTAGTCACACCCTTCTCACACCCTAGTCACATCCTTCTCACACCCTAGTCATACCCTTCTCACACCCTAGTCATACCCTTCTCACACCCTAGTCACACCCTTCTCACACCCTAGTCACACCCTTCTCACACCCTAGTCACATCCTTCTCACACCCTAGTAACATCCTTCTCACACCCTAGTCACATCCTTCTCACACCCTAGTCACATCCTTCTCACACCCTAGTCATACCCTTCTCACACCCTAGTCACATCCTTCTCACACCCTAGTCATACCCTTCTCACACCCTAGTCACATCCTTCTCACACCCTAGTCATACCCTTCTCACACCCTAGTCACACCCTAGTCAGTGTGTATTGTTGCTCTCTGCTGAAATAAATGACATTATTTTGTTCATACATCCAAAAATAAATTTGAATGTATAAACAACAACACTGCTGCCAACAAACTATGCATACAATATTCATAAATAATACATACCGTATGGTAACAATTAGCACCTGGTGGTGGCTGCTTGCTCACTAATTAACATACCAACGTATGAAGTCTGCCTCAAGGTAACACTGTACTTTGATCAGTGCACTACTTGGTAAACTATTGCACATGACAATGTCCATTTTACTTTACCTTTCTCTCATCTGAGTGATTTCTCTCCTTGTCTTTCTGTTGCTCCTTGTTCTTCTCTGCCATGAGCTGTTCCAGTTCTCTCCTGTACATTGCCTTCCTGGCATGGACCACATCCTTACCCTCCGCCCATCCTGACCAGTCCATGGAAGTAAATCCTCTTCTTTCTGCGTTCCCCTTCTGGCTGCCCCACAAGTACTCGGTATTCTGTACATGCAGCAACTCTTGCTCGATCCTTTGCTTCTTCTCTTCTTCCTTGGCCTTTTGTCTCTCGTCTGACTGCTTCTGCAGATCCGTAGAGTACTGCAGTGAAGAGGGCTTGCAGTTGTGAGCATAGATAATGGGTTTCTTGTCATCCGCCTACACAAACAATTAAGTACTCAATACATATGTACTATGATAACTGTATTTGTGATGACTACTTACCAGCACAGTCAAGTCTGTGACTTGTCTGGACACACCTTCCACATGCCCAGTTGCTGGGTCGATAATCCTTTTGGGCATGCCGACTGTGCCAGTTCTCATCCATGTGGCCACATCTAAACCATCGCCTCTGCTGGCTTTGTCCTTGTCCATCAGAACTTGATGGTGGCCACTCAGCTTCCTGCTTGCCTAATGGTGGGAGAACTCTACCTGATAGGCAATGGAGAGCTGAAAGTAGCTTAAGGCAGCCAACAGAGTCAATGGCAAACAATGATACCACCATAACAATCGCAACCTGGATTCTTGGCTAGGACTAACTGAATTGTTGTGGTATACAGTTGAAATCTAGCCAGCCAATCTTACCTGGAAGGTCAGATCAGTAATTGTCCTTTTTCCTCCCAGAACGTGTCCAGTGGCTGGATCCACCAGTTTCTTGGGCATGCCGACTGCCCCACTCCTCATCCAAGTGGCAGCATCCAGTCCTTCTCCCCGGCCACTTCTCCATTTGTCTGCCTCTACTTGTACATGCTCACTGGGTTTTCTGTCAGTCAGTTGATTGATCCTCACATAGGAAGGAGGCTTTCCCGTTTCCCATGGCAACTTGGTCTTGTCTAAGTCAACAATATGGCAGTATTATAAAAAGATATGATGTACTAATCCTAGCTACAAGCATGTAACTAATACTCCCTTTCCAGTTACATAATATGTATCAAGAGCAAAAAAAAAAAAAAAAAAGAAAGAAAAAAAAAAAAAAGACGGATGAAACAACCTCATGCAGGTTTTATGTTGCAAAATAGATATCATGCACTGTCATATTCACAGCATGATGACTTTCTCCCCATGGCAACCACGTATGTAGCAGTTGAAGTCGATGTTTTTCATCAAACCTCTCAGATTAAATTAATTGGCACTTGGTAATACATACATAAATAAATGTGGTAAAGTGAGAAAATAAACATCAACAACAACAACAAAAAACTGAAAGTTTTCCCCAACTCATTACTCTCCATTGTGAAACTAAATGTCTATTTTATACAGCAGTATATCTCAGTTTGTAAATATTACTGTTATTTATTTAGTTGAAAATGACTGATCATTTTCTAAATATGGCAAACGGGAAAGTGAGACTATCATGAGTGAACGACGTTATATATTTATATGGGTATACAGTAGGACTTCAATTATCTGAACACGTTGGGACCGAGAGGTGCTCGGATAACTGAACACCATAGAAAAAGTATTATCAAGCACTGATGAAGGGGTGTGGTCAAGCAATTTTTCATGTTTGCATGTGCTACTATTATATTTTGGGTGTTCCATAAATTGAAGTGTTTGGATAACTGAAATTCTACTGTATGTGGCGTATTAGTAGCATATAATATGTAGATACGATCACAAGTACCTTAACTGCACCACAGTATAAGAAAGCTAAATATAGAATTCTCGCTAATAAAAAAATACACAGAATGTAATTACGTAGATAATGCTTCTTTTTTTAAACCTATCTGCTCATTGTAGCTCGTAGTAAACTCTCAAGAGAGACACTATTATGGGTGTACAACTGGCGAGTGGGACCGGATTTTTCAACATTTCACTTTTAATCCTACATTCTCAAAGTCAGCATTGAATTATATGAATAGCTAATAGTGGAGAGCTATGAACAAACTGAATCATCCTTTTAAATATCATAATCACGTCCAGTGCCCCTAGTCCTATCCTGTTTACCTTCATTCTTGATTCTGGTTGTCTCCTCAGACTCACTCATCTTGTCAACCATACTCAAGTACTGGTCTGGTCCTGTCACAGCTCTCTCCTGCATTCCATGAGCAGGCTCTCCCAGGAGCCGTCGTCGAGGCAACAGCTTACCACTGTCATTTCTGTTCACATTATTTTTGCCCCAGATAAACTTCTCATTGATATCATCTTTTAACTTTTTCTTGTCTTGTTCTTCCTTCTGCTGCTGCTCTGTGAAGACACGAAACAAACAGTGAACAAACTCTTCCATTGCTTGTGATGGTAGTACCTAGAGCTTCGGCATAGCGCAGCTTCTTCTTCCTCTCACTCTCTATCTTTGCTTTCTCAGAGTCTGTTCTGTCAGCCACAGAAATGAAGTTACTGGTTACCTCCCACTTGTTGGTTTGTGGCTGCGTTTTCGTTTTCTTTACAGCATCGGCATGAGCGACACTGTATCTCTGAGACATAATTCAACAAATCCAGTAATCTGCTATTGTTGTTTTTGTTGTTGTTTATTTTTGTTGGTTATCTTACCATTGTAATATTGACTTCATTCTTTAGCTGATCAGTGTAACATAGCTCTGGGTTCTTCATCATGGCTGGTGCCACTCTGCCATCTTGATTCACCCTTGGGGCACCACCACCTGGACGACCAAATGGATTGTAGATTTCATCATGACTTGGAGACGTCTCAAATCGTATCCCTTGGCGACGTGTGCTTAGCTTTCCACTCACTGTCACCTGGAAGACTTACATAGTTTGATACGAACTCTAAAATTTGAGGGTTTTTTTTTTACCTGAGGTGCTCCACCAGCTGGCTTGCCCCAGGGCTTGTAAGACCTCAGCTCTTCTAGATCCTGCAACCATGAGTGCATTTAAGATCTTAGAATTTGCCTTTTATTTTTGTCATACCTTTTTCTTCTCTTTAATGATTTCTTCTCTTTGTTTTTCTTTTTGCCTCTGAAAGGCCTGCAAATCTTCCTCTGCTTCTTGAGCTTGAAAGTCAAGTTTTAGCTTTTCAGAAGACCTACAGCCCAATTTTATGGAATAAAAAAAAAAAAGTAGCTAGCTACATCTGTCTTACGATTCTTGATTTAGCAATCTTGCTCTTAGACGAGGCTGCTGCTCAAATTCGCCTTCGCCATCTATATTATTATTTTCATTGGCTGTACTTTTCTCAACACCAGTTCCCAACATAGTCGTTCTCTTGAACGAGCCATCCAGATTCGGCTCCCTGAACCGATCTCTGGCAGTTCGTCCATAGAGCATGACCGCCAGCAGCCAACCGCTTGCGGTTTTGCACCTCACCAATTATTCAGTTTCTATGCCTACAGGCTGCCCGCGGCTTTGCCGCGAATTGAGAAGCGACGGGAAAGGGTGGGGCTCAGTTGTTCGCTGAACTATGGGTGGCAAACAATCATCCAGGAGGCCTAGCATTGCCACGAAGACCGCTTACCGTGGAGCTCCAGTTACTACTCTGTCATATCATACCGATGCTGTTCTTTGTTGCTGCTTCAGTCCTGACGGCAAGCTCCTGGTCACAGGTTCAGCTGATTGCAGCGTTGTTGTATGGGATGTGAAGAATTTTAAAAGAAAATTCACCCTAAGTGGAGGAAGTCATAAAGAAGCTGTAAATTCAGTGTGCTTCTCACCGGATACCACTCTAATTGTGTCAGGTTTGTTGCCGCTCAAACATAGCTATCTATAATAGCTACAATTGTTATAATCATTTCAGGTGGTAAAGATGGATGTGTCATACTATGGGATGCAAGAACTGGACAATACCTCCAGAAAGCCCAGAAGCACCTCCTTGGAATCACAAGCTGTGCTTACTCTAGAGACGACTGTCGAGTGTTTGCTACAGCATCTGAAGACAAAACCATTGGCATCTGGACCATCCAGGAGAAAAAGCTGAATAAGCTGGAAGTAAAGGGTCACAAGAGTGTTGTGTTCCAGGTGTGCTTCTCCCCTGACAATGTCACTCTCGCTTCATGCTCCAATGATAAGACGATCATGTTATGGAACAGATCCACAGGCAGGAGATTGGCTAAGCTCAAAGATGGCTACAGTCGTGTGCTCACGTGCCAGTTCTCTCCTACTGGTACTTTAATTGCAGGTGTGGTAGATGGCGAGCGAGTCAGAATCTGGGACACGGTCCAAGGTGAAGTAGTTAATGTCCTAGAAGGACATCATATTCTCCCAATCTTGGCCTGTAGCTTCAGTCCTGATGGAGACACCATAGCCACTGGCTCTGGAGATAAGACTGTAGCTCTGTGGAACACCAAAGACATTCGACAGCCTCCTGATCATCACTATCAAGCCCATGAAAGCTGGATTCATTGTGTCAGTTTTTCTCCAGATGGTCGCTACTTAGCTACTGCTTCTGCTGACAAGAATGTGACTATATGGATAGCTAATCCATAGATATTTATTGCTAAATATTCATATTTATTAATTACTATTATACACTTCACGTTAAACAAATACATACCCATGATGATACAAATACAATTTGCATGTGGGAGGTCTCCGTAGTAAGCATGCGCAGTCTTCGATGAATACCCGCCAAATGAGCGTTTAGGGCGCCAAGGGCTGAGGTGTTTTTAGAGGCAGTTTTGTTTGGTGAAGTGAGTTGATCTCTCAGATTCTCTGTCCCTTTTTATTTCAGTCTCGCTTCCAGTTTACTGTCCGTATGGCCTCGAAGATGTTTGTGATAAAGAGGGGTGAGTGTTGCTTTTGGCATTCCCAATTCATTTCTGTTTTAGCTATAATCCAATGAACTTTCAGATGGCAGGAAAGAGAGCGTGATGTTTGACAAAATAACGTCCAGGATCAGCAAGCTCTGCTATGGCCTGAACCTCGACTTCATCGAGCCAGTAAGTTCAGTCTTCATTAACATTCCACTGTAGTTATCTGAATAATGAAGCTGTAGCAAGTTGAAAGTGAGGCTGTCTATCAAGAAATGTTTTGCTATTCCCCCCTACTCCTCCACTCCTTGTTCCTTCCAACTGTAGGCTGAGATCACCATGAAAGTGATAGCAGGCGTGTATAGCGGTGTGACTACAGTAGAGTTGGATACTCTTGCGGCAGAGACAGCTGCGTCACTCACAACCAAACACCCGGACTACGCCATCTTGGCTGCCAGAATTGCGGTCTCCAACCTTCACAAGGAAACAAAAAAGATTTTTACCGGTGAGTGTTAGGATGTGATCAACTCGTTATTTATAAATCACACTTGGAACAATCTTTTAACTCCTCAAGTTTATCTTCGTGGGTATGGTGTGTACTGATGTTTGTGTGTGTGATTTTGTGTATGTGATGGAACACATGTTATGAACTGACATGGTATGTTGTGTAGCTGTGATGGAAGACCTATATCGCTACGTGCATCCAATCACCAAGAAGCACTCCCCTATGATCTCCAAGGAAACTTATGACATCATCTCTAGGAATGCTGAGGTTTGGAGACTTTCACACTTCACGCTGTTTGTTACCATTTTCATTTTTATTTGTCATTGTTTTATCATTTGTTACCATAGAGACTCAATTCGGCCATCATCTACGACAGGGACTTTAGCTACCAATACTTTGGGTTCAAAACTCTAGAGAGGTCGTATCTTTTGAAGATAGACAAGAAAGGTGAGGAGAGGTAGGGTAGTGGTGTAGGAGGAGGTTTTGAAGTTGTGTGTGTGTTTCTCATTCAGTGGCCGAGCGTCCTCAGCACATGTTGATGCGTGTGTCTGTGGGTATTCATGGTGAAGACATAGAGAAGGCCATAGAGGTGAGGCAGCCTAGGATATGGTGCTTGTGGTCAGACATGGAGGCTGGTAGGATCAGTCTTAATAGCAGCTTCATTGATATTCACAGATGAAGCAGTTGTAGGGAGCTGATGAATATGACCTGTTCTTTATACCTCCTTTTCTCACTCTGCCACCTTTCTCGTACTACTACTCCTTCCTTATACAGACCTACAATCTAATGTCGGAGCGTTGGTTCACACATGCATCTCCCACTCTCTTCAACGCCGGCACTTGTCGGCCACAACTCTCCTCCTGTTTTCTCATCTGTATGAAAGATGACAGCATTGATGGAATCTACGACACGCTCAAGACTTGTGCCAATATCTCCAAGTCCGCCGGGGGGATTGGCCTGGCCGTGCACTCCATACGAGCCTCAGGCAGTTACATTGCTGGGGTAAATATGGGATAAACCACATTTAAATGAGTCTTTTAATTTTTTTTAAATTTTATTATTATTATTTTTTTAATTTATTTTAATTTATTTTTTTATTTCCCCCATCTTTTAATCTTTGTCTGTTAGACCAATGGAACTTCGAATGGACTAGTTCCGATGCTACGAGTGTACAACAACACCGCTCGTTATGTCGACCAGGGAGGCAACAAGCGGCCTGGAGCATTCGCCATTTACCTGGAGCCGTGGCATGCAGACATCTTCGACTTCTTGGACCTGAAAAAAAATCACGGCTCTGAAGAAAAAGTGAGTTCATCGTTTGTTGCCATTGGCAACTCTGACATGTGCATGTATAAATACAATTCATGAGTGTATGCATGTATGTGTGTGATAGCGTGCTAGGGATTTGTTCTATGCGATGTGGGTGCCTGATCTGTTCATGAAACGTGTGGAAAAGGATGAAGACTGGTCCCTCATGTGCCCTCATGAGTGTCCTGGGCTGGGTGACTGCTGGGGGGAGAAATTTGAAGAGCTTTACGAGCGCTACGAGAAAGAAGGTCGTGCTCGAAGAACGGTGAAGGCTCAAAAGCTCTGGTTCAGCATTTTGGAATCTCAAACTGAAACTGGGACTCCATATATGGTCTACAAGGACCATTGTAACAGAAAGAGCAACCAGCAGGTCAGCAACACTCTACCTCAGCCACTTTAGTTGGGCTGTTTCTGTCCACCTCCTATTTCCTCTCTTACTCTTCCTGATAATTCTACTTGTGTCATTCTAAATTTATACTTCATATTATTTTACCATATTTACAGAACCTTGGCACCATCAAGTCTAGCAATCTGTGTACAGAGATTGTGGAGTATACTTCTCCAGATGAAGTGGCGGTCTGCAACCTGGCCTCCATTGCTCTCAACAGATTCGTCTCTGATGGCAAGTTTGACTTCAAGAAGCTATACGAAGTCACAAAAGTAGTCACGAGAAACTTGAACAAAATCATTGACATCAACTACTACCCAGTTCCTGAGGTACGTGTGTACGTGCAGCTTATTGCCGTGAAATCATTAACACCTCTTCTTCTTTTTTCTTTTCTTTTTTTTTTCCCTCAGGCTCGTAAATCTAACTTCCGTCACCGGCCTATTGGTATTGGCGTGCAAGGTCTAGCGGATGCTTTCATTCTCATGCGGTTTCCCTTTGACAGTCCAGAAGCCAAGCAGCTGAATGTGCAGATATTTGAAACGATTTACCATGCCTCCCTCACAGCATCATGTGAGCTAGCCCAGCACGAAGGCCCGTATGAGACATACGAAGGATCTCCAGTAAGCCAAGGGCAGCTGCAATACGATATGTGGGGAGTCACTCCTTCAGATCTCTGGGATTGGGCTGCTCTCAAGGAAAAAATAGCTCAGTAAGGAAAACTATTTAATTTTATACTCCAATTATCAGTCAGTAATGCTTCAAGTGTATTTATGCCTTTATTTGTAGTTTATTTGTTTACTCCAGTCAGTGAATGTGACGAGTTTTCAGGATTTTATGTGGATTTATTTGTTCATTTGTTCCAGGCATGGCACTAGGAATAGTTTGCTGCTGGCACCCATGCCGACCGCCTCTACTGCCCAGATCCTCGGTAACAACGAGTCCATTGAGCCGTACACCAGCAACATTTACTCGAGGCGGGTTTTATCTGGGGAATTCCAGGTGGTGAACCATCACCTCTTGAAGGATCTCACCGAGGCAGGACTGTGGAATGACCAGATGAAGCAGCAACTTATCGCACACAATGGCTCCATTCAGGTGAACTGGCTGGCAGCTCTTTACAAATGACCTTAGCAGAAAATACAAATGGGGGAATAAAGGGTTTGGGAAAGAAGAAAATGAAAGAATGGGGGCGGGGGGGGGGGGGGGGGAAGTGGACAAGGGCACTACAAACAAGTTTGCACCTGATATTTGTTTACTGTCATTTTTGCCTTTCTCCTACAGAAAATAGATGAGATTCCGAGTGATCTGAAGAATCTGTACAAGACAGTGTGGGAGATATCACAGAAGACATTAATAGACATGACAGCAGACAGAGGCGCCTTCATAGACCAGAGCCAGTCCTTCAATGTGCATATTGCTGAGCCAAACTTCGGCAAGCTAACCTCAATGCATTTTTACGCATGGAAGAAGGTAAAGGGTTGGTTTCAGGGAATACCATGATGTGAATCTGTAGTTGATATACTCTGTCAATGTGTGCTTAGGGTTTGAAGACTGGTATGTACTACCTGCGTAGCCGACCAGCTGCCGACGCCATCCAGTTCACAATTGACCACGGAGTCATACAGCAGGCAAAGAAGAAGCAAGGTGAAGCAGCTAATAATGCCTCCATCAGCCATGAGGAACAAGAGCAAGCCATGGCATGCTCTCTACAGAACAAGGAAGCCTGTCTCATGTGCAGTGCATGAAGGGGCAGAGTTTATGCCAGGTCCCTGCCAGCAACAGACGTTCACATATTCCACTAGCATGCACACTGTCCTCTCATTGTCTGTCTCCTCTAGCAGTCCTGTCTTTAGCGTCATCAAAACCAGCAAACATTTCTATTCATATTATTTACAATGCCACTTTTTTTTTAATAATAATAACAACAACAAAAAAAAAAAAAGTAAATTTTGTCTATGTTCATACAAATGCAATCTTAACATGATAATGAGGAGCTAGAGTGTTGGACATAAACTAAATTAATGAGTTTACAAATGTATATACATAGAAATTAAAGTGAAGAAAGCGTCCATCACCACATGGTTTCGTTGTGCTGGGTCTTATCAGTCCCACAATTAATGGTTTCCTTTGCTAGTCCATTGATGATCAGTCCGCACAGAGACACAGAGAAGGCAACCAGATACAACACGATGTTCCTCCATCCCTAACACCACCACACACATACACACCAGTGAATGATTATGTATGGATGAACATTTCTTACCTTGATCTCTCTGTATACCAGAATACCCCAAGCAGAACTCACAAAGCCAGGACCCTGCACAAAACAAGAATCTGTACTATAAACAGAGCTGATAATTTATTAGACAGGTATGTACATGTTCACAATTTCAAACATTTTTTTCTTAGCTAGCTTTCACTAATTTAGCAACTAAAATGTAGCAGTAAGTTGCATAGTGAAAAATAAAATTCTGGCACATTAAAAGGCACTTAAATTTTCAGAGTATACTTTTAATTTTATGCTTGAATTGCTGCTGTCTTCACAGATCACTGTTAGTAGACAAAATAAGTAATATATCTCCTTTCACCATGCACACACACACACACACACACACACACACACACACACACTTACAGCTGTGATGAGAGGGAAGCTCACTGCCAATGATAAGTTTCCATTTGCCTCAAACCAACACACTGCAATAAAGTAAGACGTGTGGTAAAATACAGCACACGGAGATATCTGAAACACTCAAAGAGTTAGATCGAAACATTTTTACTTTGATGAAAATAGCTCACAATCTTTTCCATATACAGCAAGAGCAGCTGGAATTCTGTACCCTGCCTAAATTCTGGCTGCCCTCTCTAGACTTAACAAATGAAACAAGTTGTATGTCTACTCTCCATTCCTGGAAAGATCAGCTGTTGATACACAAGATGGAGATCTAAACAATACCTTGTGATGGTAGCTAGCCCAATAACTCGCACGGCAAAAACCACACCCATCTACTCACACATGGCAATGCCCCACATAATGCCGGAAATGATTCCAGGAATGACCGTCTTTGGGTAGAGTTTGGGTTTGTTCCATTTAATGCCCGAATACACGAACATGTAGAAAGTACTAGCCAGAAGAATCCCACAATAAACACCAAACAAGTAATCTATGTCTGCAAATAAAGCGACACTTTATCATCATCATCATAATAATAATAGCAACAATAATAATAGTAATAATAATAGTAATAATGAAAGTAATAACAAATAAACACCAACAACAACAATAATGTATAGACATACCATTGCAGGAGTGGTAAGGGTCATCACACAGTTTGAGGAATTGCACCGGTAGCATGATGAATGCAAACAGAACTCCAATGGCCAGAGACATTCCAAATCCACTAATACAACAGTCATTACATGAACACACACACACATACACACACACTGTCCACCCACTCACATGCCTCTCTTCTGCCACACCCCCAGCTTATCCACCCACGAGTCATCCGCTGATTCCATGGTAGCAATGGAAACCTCATTAGGTGCAGGAGAAGGACTGAAAGTGAGTTTATTGGAGCTGTTGATGGAGTTGGGGGAACTGTTGCGGATCTGTGGACACACACACACACACACACACACACACACACACACACACACACACACGTCCCAACATTGCTAAACATGTCTCTAAGGAGAGTAAAGAACAAAATGTCTGTCCAAGTTGTGTTGGCCCTGCCACAAATGCATATTAGTGGAATGCACGTGGCTACACCCGGACACGATCTGGGTCATGTGATTTTATATCGGTTCTGATTTGTGGACTAAAAAAAGCGGAATTGCAGACTGAACTTCTACTACCGTACGTAAATATTATTACACCGTTGCTTGGTCCTGTAGTTTATGTGCGCGGTAAACAACCGTACATGGTAAGGAAGAGAATAAAACAAACACTTCTCAGCCTAAGTAAATCTGTTCATCTGTTATTTCTTTTCTTCAGTTCTTCCATGTGACAAATTAGAACTATCTGCCACAGACTGTCCTGCACCTACAATGGAGATTATTACTGTGATTACTATTATTATCATGATTAGTTATTGATGTTGCTGTTTTTACTATAATAATAATAACAACAATTTATTTTTATTAAAAGTGAGTGAGCAAAGCGAGACACAATCACGGGTGTGCAAATATGAACCAGTGTGTATCTTGTACGCTCAAACCGTCCAATCTGATTGCTCAATTTGCAGTAAATATCCTAGCCACATCCTAGGAAGTGAATAAGTGAACCGTCTAATACAAAAACACAGTTTTCATGCATTTTCTCTATAGCCTAGAGCCATGGCACAAGCCGGTTGCACCACTCTGTTCGGTCAATGAAATTTACACTATTCTCACGCCTTCGGCCGTTGGTTATATAAATCCCGTACCGACCTCCAGGTCATTGTGCAACCTCAATATTAGATCCTAACTGTACAGGACCAAGAGGGTGTTCAGATTAGCGCTCATATAGGAATATTACGTATATTTATGTATTTCTTCCGCAGTAATTTGTGTTCTTACTTGCAAGAGGAATCTTTTTATTCGAACCACCACCACCACCACACCAACATACAGCCAATTTTAGCTGAATAACCTTGGCTACCTTTATGGGTTTCAAAGCAGGACTGCAACCTGTCTCGCTCAGCTTTCTTTTAAGCTCTCATTGAAGCCTCTCCTTTACCTACTCTGTATTCCTGCACTAGTTATCTGGAGAATGTGAGAGCTTCCTAATTTTGCATTTAAAGAAAGTGTTTTATGAGGACTCTCCATCATTCTGCTGACAAGTTGGGTCCCTGACAGCTGGAAGAAATGCTACATGCACCTATCAGATACTTTGTAATGTAACATAAGGGATGGTATGCCCAAACTATTCAGATCAAGGTTTGGGATTAACGAGTTTACTGTATTTAAAGACACACGTGGCGTATTAGTATGAAATTGATGATCAACGGGTGAAGTGGCAGACCTAAAAGGAATACTTTCATTTACTTCTTCAGCTGCCACATGTATGCAGCATTAGTGGTGGAGCCGCTAAAAGATGACACCACTTCAACAAGCCATTAAAAATGTATACATTGACTTTAGAGGTACTGGTACTGGTTATACTACTTGAGCTTTAGAAATCTAGAGCTGATGGAGTATAGAATTCGTTTAAAAAAAGCTTATTCAGTGCTAATAATACCATTCAATTCTAACCCATCAGTTCATCAATCTGTTCTCAGGTAGACAGTGAGCTTTCCATATTAGCTGATTACTCATTGAAATCAAATGGCTGTATAGAGAATAAATATGGATGAAACGACTTTCTTGTTTGAAGCATAGCTTGGCTAGCCTACTCTCCATGTGTGCTAACACACCGCTGGTTAACATCTCTATTTATTTCTGTGCAACATCAAACCCTTTACCAACAAGAGCAGTCTATCTGACCTGAATGCGAGGTTCATCGCTGGGCTGTATATCAGATGGTGCAGCTGAGGTACGGTTGTAGGTGGGGCGCTTCCTGTTCCTGCGAGGTGGCTTAGGCCTACTTTTTCCTGGATGATCTAGTGTCGGCCCACGAGTGGGTAATAAATAGCCCACTAACACAAAACAACAACAAACAAACAAAAATAACAAGAAGAGCAGGCACCATGTGGTTGGTAGTCGAGCTGAAGGTACGTATGATACACTGATATTTTATTTATTCTTAAAACGTATCATTAATAAAGTTTACAGTTTACAACAGTCTTTCATTTAAAAACTGTATATTAGAGTTATTAGGTTGAGAATATTCAGACTTTCATACCGGAGTAGTGTTTACTAATACAGTTCTAAAATCCACTCACTTGTACCATTCAACACTCAGTAAGAGTAACCACACCCATTTCTCATCCTGAACGACACAATGACTGTACTCGCAACTTGCTATCAATGCCACACAATAATGAGTCACAGGCTACACTGGATGTTTCAAAATACGCTAACTTGATAAAAAAGACTTGTTACAATGCTACGCTACTTGCACTGGCCATATATAGCCTCAGGCCAATCGCAAGGCTGGCAGTGCCAGTCTAGGACAATGTGGTGCTATTGTTATCACCTTTGCTGTCTCCTGGATCGGTTCTCTTCTGGCCAGGACTTTGGTTGTTCTGAGGTGCAGCCCCAGCTCCATGGAGTGAAGCAACCTGCAAGTATACACATCACTGCACCTTCAACTTACGCACACTGACAAACACCAGCCATCACTGCACCTTCAACTTATGCACACTGACAAACACCAGCCATCACTGCACCTTCAACTTACACACACTGACAAACACCAGCCATCACTGAACCTTCAACAACATTCGAAGCCAATGGGAAGAATTACTAACTCCTGTTAATTACAACACAGTTTGTGAGGGGAAGACATTCATTAGCTAGCAAACATACATGACAGCCAGCGAGCACATGAAAATTGAAGTCGGAGGGAGGGAGGCTAGGTGTCGGTCTTTAACTAGCAAAAATTCAAATCATAGGACAGAATTAGGAGGAAAAACTTGGAAGAATTATGCTTGCTTCATCTACTTCGTGAAAAAAAAACGGTGAAGACACTTCCTACCAAACACTTCCTTGTTGATGACTTCATGTAGCTACAGTGAAAGAGCAAGTTCAGGCAAGCATTACGAGGGTGCGTACTTTAAGATAGACTCTTGTACGACTGGTGTGAATATGAGTGTGGAAATAGAATCAATCACATCAGTGAGTAGTTTCAAAAGGTATGAACCATGGTTTAGTGGTTTAGAGTGGCCAAATGAACTTGGACAGACTAAAATAATTCCATTTAATGATCATTAAGAAACAACTCATCCACCCACCAAGTTCCCTTCTCTTCCTCACTCACCACTTTCTTTTTCAGAGAACCTTCCAAAGAGTTAGTCTTCTCTCCCAGAAGAGCCTGAGTCTCAGCTTCATACATTAGTCTCTCAGTGGTCTTCCTCCCTTCACTCTTTACGAAAGCCAATATGACCACACTACACACGCACACACATACCTAACTGCAACAACCGTTTCTGGATAGATCCCCTCTCTCTCTCTCTCACACTTACCTGCCGATCACTAGTGCCACGCCTCCAAAGCTCACATATTCACAAGTCATGTCTTGTTTCAAGACGAAGGTGCCGATGACCCAACCGGTAAGCATGTTAGTGACCCCCCACACAGTCAGTCCCATCGTCAAGCCGATCATCTTAATGATGGGGACCACAGCCAAATTGCCTATCACATACACACATGCTTATATATACACACACATACTTATATATACACACACACATACACACACACCAGTCAGCTGGCTTCAGTTAGTACATGGCACTAGCTGTTCTCACCTAAAACCTGACAGTTCATATTACCTTGCTGCCAAGTAGTGTTACATCTCTGAAACTCACCTGTGCACCACAGTGCTCCGCCTACAATGCTTGCGATGAAAAAATTTGGTGTTTGCAATGCAAAGTTAGTGACGAGACCAACCAGCCATATTCCAATACACAGCAACCACTGGAAAAATACACCTAAAACACATTTACATCAAATAATAATAATAATAATATTACATCAAATAATAATAATAATAATAATAATAATGATAATAACAATAATAATAATAATAATAATAATAATAATGATAATAACAATAATAATAATAATAATAATAATAATAATAATAATAATAAAGTTGAAGTACCATCTCCTGTGTCATATTTTTTCACTGGAACAAAATTGGAGCCAAAGAAGGCAATGGCGATGATAGCACAGATGTATCCTATCCACTGGTGCTGCTTCTGGTGGCTACTAGAGCATTTGGTGCTGTTGATAGTGCCAGCACCAATCCCTACACACATACACATTGTAGCAGAGGATGCTGTGAGGGTGTGTGTATGTGAGAGGTATCTCACCTTGTACTTCATGATCACCGATGTAGCATACCCAGTGCGTATGAGGGTTACCACTGTCCAAAATATCGTCTTCTTCTTCACTACTCCACAGAGAAGCTCCATAAAGACAGCATATTAACGCTAGTCCCACAAATGTACGCAAAAGAGTACTCCCTGAGGCCATTCCTGTCGACCCTTGCTTATTGTGTGTACAGAGACCGCGTGAAGTGCTTTCTCTGATCAAAACCCTCCGAAATCCCGTGACAAGGTACCGCGACACACCTTTCCGGAAACGGGCACGCGTAATAGTTTAGTTGCCCCACCCCTTCATTTATTCTAGACGCTTTACCCCGTTTTAAATACCCTTGCAAAAACCCCACAATGAATATCAAAGGCCATGTGGCTTCAATTATTTGACACAACAGTGGTTAATATGTGTAAGAGAACAACCGCGATATTAGGCTAGCGGCTCATCAGTCACGGTCAGTCGGTTCCGACCGCTCAAGTTGAACCCCGGTGTGTCAACAGCAGTCTGATATGGATGGTGATTTTGTAGAGTCAGTGGGAGTTTGTCCAAGTTCTGAAGATGGCAACCCGTCCAGTACTCCCACCACTGGCGGTGGCGAAGCGTTTACACAGGAAATGAAACATGAGCTCCCTCGTTACAGTAGCAAAGACCTTTTGGACTCTTCCTACTCTGATAACATTGGGTTCCCCACTTTGCCCAGACCTAAAGCTATTCTGTCGCTCTCCGCTGGGAATAGACCAACTCTGCAAGAAGCTCAACTAAGTAAAGCGACAGCAGCTCCTAGGAGTTGCGCTAGAAGGAACGGGTGGCTCAAGGACAAAAAATTAGAAGGACGACATCCCGGTGCTGCAACGTCAGTAAAAGTCAACAACCACTCGCTACAGTCTCGTGCTAGGTTAGTAGAACAAACAGGAACTGGAAGTTCTAGTGACTGTAAGAATGGTGTTGCACTAGTAAGCTCTAGCTGCAGCATAGCAGAAGACATTCCATTGGCTAGGGCTAGGAGGTCCAGCAGTGTGTCTTCACCTTCAGAAAGCAGCAAGTTAGCTATGAGCAACAGAAGTAGGATTATGTCTAGGAAAGTGCAGCCTCCTGCTGCAACTGGAGAAGATCCTGGTGCCACAGGCAGAACCAAGAAAACTAGAAAGTCCAACAGATCCATGACCTTTTCATTTGGTTCCAATAGTGACAGAAAGAAACGTGCTTTAGGTTTCCTTGGCAAAGGTGAGAAGAAGAGCATCCAGGACAGTGTGACAGTAATGCCTCCAGATAGTCCTATTCTGATAAATAGAAAGACAAAGACTATTCCAATGGCCACTGGTTACACCGAACTGCCAGTCCCAGACAGAGGCTGGAGGGAAGACCACCACAAGTACAATGGTACTAGTTCCCACAAATCTGGCTCTTATCAGGACATTTCAAAGAAAGTAGCCAGCCCACAACTGGGCCAGAAGTACAGGCCCCCAAACCTGTCACTCTCCAGTTCAGCAAGATGTTACTCCACTCCAGGTGAGGAGGAGGAAAGTCCAGTATTATTACCTGACTACAGTCCAGCTCGGAGCTCTACCTCCGGTCTTTCCTCCTTCAGAAACAGTCCCGAGTCCATGTGCAATGGTGGCTCTTACTATGAGACCAGTGGTTCATTGGCAGCCACTCCTTCCGGCAAGAAACACAGCCCCATTCCATCCCCATCCCACAACTCTCCCAGTTGCAAACTTGAGGGCGGCATTTCTCCGCACGGTTGCAGTGACATTAAACTATCCGACCATCTGACACCTTCTACTCCGGAGCCTCAGCGGCACAGGGTGGAGCACGGCGGCACTTCTGGCGCCCGAGGCATTAAGAAGCGATACACGTTTTGTGTGAGGCCTTCTCAAGACACGAAGCAGCACAGATGGGTGAGTGAGTCGGTGAGTGGAGTAGCAGTACATGTGGGAAAAGCCATGAAAGAGGCAGAGGTAGCTAGTGATAATTAATGCTAATTGGGAAATGGATATGGCCTGAGTTGTTGGAGGAGTGGTACCTGATGGGCTCAGTTCGGTGTGTGTAATCTCCATGTGGGTCACATGAAAGAGAAGTTTGGGGTTTTTCTGAGGAAAAGAATTGGAGAATGTTAGGGAGGATGGATTGGGAGAGGTAGGTGGTGAGGAGACCATGTAGGGTTTGGTGAGGGTTGAAGGTCGTGAAGGAGATGTTATGAAATGTTTTGTTTGTTTACTGTGACAGGAGATGCGAGAGCATGTGGTCAAGTTTCTGGTTGAAACTGAACAATCTTATGTGGAAAGTCTTCGAAGAATTCTGAAAGTGAGTTCCCATTTTATTGTAGCCAGGGTTTTTTTTTCCCCCCTTTACATTCCTAGAAGTATTCCATAAACTGCATTACACGCTGCTTCCTCTCCTGACACCGGTTTCTTCCTCTAGTTATCACCATTCTGTTTACGCCATTGTTTTTGTCACCTCTCCTTCTCTCCCTCAGTCTTCAGCGTTCTCACCAGTGTCGTTTACAGCCACAGGGAAGCTGTGGTTGCCACAAACATGTTGGTAATGCTTACCAAGTCTGGAAATGTGTTAACGGCCATTTTAATATCCCAGGCAAAGATAAACGATAAACAAAGTAAAGTAGTGACCAGCATATCCAGTTGAGTGTGTTTTGTTTGCTGTAAGTTGTGAATCACTCTGTCTGTGTGCTTTACTTGACTGAGCACTAGAGTAGTGTGGGCATTACCCGGGTAATGGTGGGGATCTGTCATGTCAGGCTGTGGTAGTGTGGGCTTTTCCCGGGTATGGTGTACTTCATTCTCCCCAGCAGCTTCTGTTTTGTTCCTGATGTTCTTCATGAATGCAGTGATGTAAGCTGTTGGGTTGTATGGCTTCATGGTGGTACTGTCTGGATCCAGTTACAACTGGGTGTGTTCCTCTCCGGTGGGAATGGTGCCTTTGAAAAGTGCTATCAACAGCAGGTTCTTCTTTTCTAGGGGTAGTATTGTATTGGTCGTTGTACTTGGTGAATTGACCTGCACTTGGTAAGTTTCCTATCAGGAACACTTCCTAGGAATAAAGAGTTAGCATGGTGGTTGTTTTGGAACATTGATATCGTACAATTGAGCACAGCATGCATGCCACTCTTCTGTCTCTCTCTCTCTCTCTTGGTGCGAGATCTGTAATGGCCGGTGTTAATTTGAGGATCTCATCCCTCACGTGTGCTAGCTGTCGGCTAAAATGATGCTTACAGAAGTCACACAAAGAAATCATGGTTTGTAGACCAATTAGAAAGCATTGTCTCTTCACTTGTATTTGCTGAGTGTGTGGATGTTGAATAAGCTGTGTGAGGAGAGGGAGCAGGAAGCGTGCATGCAGGGACAGAATAATGGCCAGTTTGAACTCAGAGACGCCTTTGTTGACACTGGACCACCATTACACTCCTTCTATTCCTGATCTTACTTCCTCACCATTTGTATGTCCTCTTAACTCAATTGTGTGTGTGTGTGTGTGTGTGTGCTTGTTCTTCTACTATAGGTGTATTATGAACCTTTGAAGCGCCCTCAAGCAGCTGCCTTGGTAGACTCTTCTTTAGTGGGAGAGATCTTTTACCAGATTCCTGAGATTTGCTCCATCCACGAGCGATTCCTCCAGCAACTGTCAGTCCGTGTGAAACACTGGGATTCCGAGAAGAAGATTGGAGACATCTTTGTGGGCACGGTGTGTGTGTGTGTGTGTGTGTGTGTGTGTGTGCATGTGGAGTTTGTAGTGTGTGTGAGTTTTTGGGAGATTGGAATGTGTGTGAGTTTATTTTGTAGTTGACTTTGAGAATTGTGTACTCATTCTCTTCAGTTCTCAAAATGTCAACTGATGGAGATATACAGCAAGTTCATTGGCAACTTCATGAAGGCAAAGATAAGCATTGAAACTGCCAAGCAAGCCAAGCCCGTGTTTGCGAAGTTTCTAGAGGTGAGTGAGTGGTTAGATCTGTGTGTGCGTGCACGTGTGATGGGCGTACATGTATGTGTGAAGTCTGAATACATGTGTGAGTTAGTCTGAATACATGTGTGAGTTAGTCTGAATACATGTGTGAGTTAGTCTGAATACATGTGTGTATTTATGAATTAAATGTGTTGTGAATTTTAGCGATGCATTCAGTAAGTGCGTATGTGTGTTAGTTTTGTGTGCACTGTGTATCAAAGTTGGTGCATAAAATAATTTAATTAGTTTAAAAACTGAATAATTAATAGAAGGTTTTGACCGAGTCATAAAAACACAAGGGGACTGCGTGTGTGTGTATGAGTGTGTATGTGTGTGTATATGTGTGTATATGTGTGTATGAGTGTGTGTGTGTGTGTGTGTGTGTATATGAGTGTGTGTATGTGTGTGTGTGTGTATGTGTGTATATGAGTGTGTGTGTGTGTGTGTGTATGAGTGTGTGTGTGTGTGTGTGTATGAGTGTATATGTGTACATGATATCACTTTTGAATGTGTGGCTTTGCAGCAAAAGGCTCGAGACAATGAGGGTAAGTTAAGTCTGGATGACCTTCTCATCAAGCCCGTGCAGAGGATCCCTCGCTATGTGCTCTTCATCAAGGACCTCCTCAAGCATACTGGCCCATCTCATCCAGACCACGCCCCCCTTCAGAAGGCTCTGGGTGAGCTCACGATGCTTGCTGAGCGTTTTAATGACCGGGAGAAAGAGAGGGAGCGACTAGGTCTACGCAGGGAGCTGTTGAATTCAGTGGATGGTTTGGCTCAGGTGAGCTAGCAGTGTCAGTCATGTGAGGGAGAGGGTGTGTCATGTATGGGAGAGTATGTCATGTGAGGGAGAGAGTGTGTTGTAGGGACTAGAAATACGGTAGATCTTGTACACATAATCTAACAGGGCCAGGTACAGATAGCCTGGTGGGACCAGGTACAGATAGTCTGGTGGGACCAGGACCAGATAGTCTGGTGGGACCAGGACCAGATAGTCTGGTGGGACCAGGTACAGATAGCCTGGTGGGACCAGGTACAGATAGTCTGGTGGGACCAGGACCAGAAAGTCTGGTGGGACCAGGACCAGAAAGTCTGGTGGGACCAGGTACAGATAGCCTGGTGGGACCAGGTACAGATAGTCTGGTGGGACCAGGTACAGATAGCCTGGTGGGACCAGGTACAGATAGTCTGGTGGGACCAGGTACAGATAGTCTGGTGGGACCAGGTACAGATAGTCTGGTGGGACCAGGTACAGATAGTCTGGTGGGACCAGGTACAGATAGTCTGGTGGGACCAGGTACAGATAGTCTAGTGAGATTCCGTACAGAGTCTGAGTCATTACAGGTTGTCCAGCTACAACACTCGATTCCTTCAACACTCACTCTACATGACTACATGTGCAATAATAGCACCACTCAGTGAGGAGTGCCCATTCAGTTGCTATATTACAATTCTGTGAATAGCGTAATATCTATACAATATGGTCCCAATATTTTGTACCTGGTTCTACTATACCATCTGTACCTGGTCCTACTATACCATCTGTACCTGGTCCTACTTTACTATCTGTACCTGGTCCTACTTTACTATCTGTACCTGGTCCTACTTTACTATCTGTACCTGGTCCTACTTTACTATCTGTACCTGGTCCTACTATACTATCTGTACCTGGTCCTACTTTACTATCTGTACCTGGTCCTACTTTACTATCTGTACCTGGTCCTACTTTACTATCTGTACCTGGTCCGAATAGAATTTCCAGTATCACTAAATTAACATCGCTAAGTGCCAGTATCTGTAGTCAGCACAACAATGCATGGCTGGTCCCTTAGCAAAGCAAAATAGTTGGTAAAGCTATTAAAGTTGTTTTGTGTTTTAAACAACAAACTATTTTTGGTACTGAGTTATTGAGTATTTTGTTTCTAAAGTATGGAGTTACATGTTCTAGAATATTGAGTTGTGCAGTATTGAGTTATGGAGTATTGTGTTCTAGAGCATTGTGTTCTAGAGTATTGTGTTATGGAGTATTGAATTATGGAGTGTTGGCCTCGAACCATTACTGGAGTGTGTTTTGAATTCATTAGCTACACTAACTGAGCTCCATTAGGAAGTCTTGTGAAATGAATCCTCTTTAATCAACCAGCGTAGGACTGACAGGCCTTGAGGGTGTGGCACTAGACAAGGCCTGGCCAGCTCTCTGTGTACTTCAGTGTGTGTGTGTGTGAATGTGGGTGGGTGGGTGTGGATGTACACATACACACATATACGTTTGTGTGCAGACATTGTTTGTTTGTGTGTGTGTGTGCTGGTATAGTGAACCAGTCAGTATTCAATGGCCGTCTTCTCCTCTCACTTGTCTCTAGTTCAAGTTTTACTACTATATAGTTTTGTATTTACTGTGTGTTTGCCTCTCTTCTCATGGCTTCTCATGTGCAACTAGTGCCTCTAATGAATCTGTCGATCAACAGCGGTGGTCGTTGATGGCCTCTTCATGGCAGTGTTTGTTGTTGTTGTTCCCTCTGTTGCAGCTCCTGTCTTCGCACAGCTCCTTCATACGCTACGACATGATCACTGAAGTTGTAAGTTATCCCTCTCTGTTCCTTCCCTTTTCCCGCTCTATTCCCTCCAAATGTAGTGGGTACAGCGTAGTGCTGGGCGGTATTGAAATTTAGCCACCGATATACCGTAGGAAGAATTATCGTGATAATTACTAAATATCGGTAACCACACGCCAACGATGGCTAGACCGGGAGTACTTACTGGTGTCTGCCAAGCTTGTCTGTTTTAAGGCTGGTGCTGGTGACGGTGAGTCTTTCTTCTTGGTGCCCTGCTGCTTGGCCCCTTGATTCTTTACCGCGAGAAACTCTTGCGGGTGGTGGTGCTGCAGGTGAGAAAACAAATTCGAAGTATTACCACCACCGCTACTCACTCGCTTGCACACTTTATTCTTCCAGCACAGCCTACAGACTGGACTCTCCGCCGCATCGGAGCTATCCGCAGTATACCCAAAGCAAGCCCATACCGCCGACTTCGTAGGGTTTTTCTTGGGTTTTAGCTCCACACTAAAATCGTAACTTTCAGCCATTTTCTCCGTCAGCTGCTTTTACCGCGGGTGTTGCGCGCGAGCGATTATTGTTTTTTTTTTTGGCGGTACCGCGGTATTCGGTATTCCGATATTGAAAAACAACTACGGTACGATAACGGTATATCGGGAAGTACCGGTATTTACCGAAAATATCGGTATACCGCCCAGCACTAGACAGCGTGGACTTACTCAATAATGTAGCATGCAACGTGTGAAAGTTTTGTCTGTTTATGTTGTCTCTTAGAAAGGACAGATTCACAAGAGAGACCGGTTCCTCATTCTCTTCTCAGACATCATGGTGTGTGCTTCTTCTCGGAGGAAGAGCTCCAGCTTCAAGAGGAGCTCCATGTTAAATTTAAACTCTGTGTTTTCCGAAGGTCTCAAATACAACATCAAGTGGCACATCCCACTCACCAAGAGTTCCGTTGGAGAAGCTCCAAGTATGTTTGGATGCGAAGGCAACAACGTAGTTGTGCGTGGGTGGGAGGTGGGCGTTGCATGGGGTACAGAGCCCCTCCTTATTTGGCAAGTTTGATGGTAGTTGATGCATGCAAGTATCTGGAATGTGCCCCAGCAATGTTAGCCCTACAACAACTCCATGAGACCAACTCACAGCAGAGAGCCATCAAGCTGGGCCTCTGAAAGGCTAGCTTGCAGTGATTAGAGACTCAGACAAGTTTAATTAGAGTCATTTCCAGTCACATGATCTGGGAGTTGCGTGAGCATGCTCAGAGTTAACCAGCCCACACAATATAGAAGTGATAATCCTGAACGAGCTGGCACAGGACTGGTGGGACGAAAGAAACACTCAACAGCCACTGTCTAATGAGACCATCCGGCCAGCCAGGAAGAAACACTCAACAGCCACTGTCTAATGAGACCATCCGGCCAGCCAGGAAGAATAGCTACTACTAGCCTATGTATTTTGATGTGCTTTCTCTCTCTTTTTTTTTTCTTTCTTTTTTTCCCTGTCTTGTTGCTTATATTGATTCTGTATTATCATTGTAGCAGCGATGTTAGATCAGAGGAAGTTGAACTCACTGGAGAAAGCGCTGGAGAACTTGCAGAAAGATGAGAAACTATTGGAACAGCTCATGGAACTCAGCACCAACATCAGCCATCCCCACCAGGTGTGTGTGTGTGTGTGTGTGCAGCTGCTGTTTCACGATACTGTCTTCCAATGTTTTGTGCCCTGTCATTGTTCATCATATGGTGTGAGGACCAGCCATGCATGGCTGTTAGCAAGACAGCTACTGAACCATATGCAAATAGTAGTCACTATTTTAGATATACTGTTCCTTGCAGTAGTTTTGCTGACTACTAATATTCGTATTCATCACTTACATACAATATCAATGAGGCTTGCTAATCACATGACATGAGACATAATCACATGACAATAATGGCATGATCACATGACAGTGATGACATGATCCCATGACATAAATGATACAATCCCATGAAAAGTAATGACACATCACATGATAATGTGGCATAAACACAAGACATGGTTACTGTGTAATTTATAACTTAATGATGCTTCACTAAAAAGTTTGTCTGACGCTCCAAATGATTTCACTGACAGAATTACCTGTAGTAGTCCTACTGTCTCACAAATTTTGTTGTTGCTATTTTGTTTTTGTTTGTTTGTTTTCCTGGCATTTACAAAACAAGAGCAAAACAATAATGTTAAGGTGTGTATGTGTGTGTGTGCGTGCTCAGGGACTGGCCACTGTCCTGAGAGACTTACATGGAGAGATCAGAGACTCAATCTCTTCAAAGAAAGAGGAAATGGATAATTCGCCTCAAGAATGCGCCAGGATGGATCTGATTGGCTACGTATCGGCCACACCCACCCAATACTCCATAATCTTTCCCTCACAAAAAATCAGACAGAACTGGGAAGACGAGTTCCTTCAAGCAAAGAAAATGGCTGACAATGAAGCTCTGCCCTTTGATATTGTAGTCCCTCCCACTTCACCTTTCCCAGCAAAAGTGTCTGTGTGCGAGGAGTTTGAATTCAGAAATTTTTCAGTTGTACAATCCGGGAGGATCGGCACTATGGTACATGCTGGGTTTCATGGGGTTTTTAAGGGGGGAGGGGGATTTCAAGGGGGTTTTAAGGGGGGAGGGGGATTTCAAGGTAAAAATTGAGTTACTTTTTTGTTTGTTGCAAAACTAACCAAAAACTAAACGTAGAGAAGAGCTATTGCCAAAGTTATTTATAAAAAAATAAAAGATTTCTTCAAGGAATAGAAAAAGGTGGACTCCAAGTCACTGGAGAAAGTCTTGGGGCTCCTATGAGAACGGAAAGTTCTGCTGTCTTTAGAGAAATTTTTTTAGAAGTTCTAACTAAGTGATACTGTGCTTTGGTATAGGCTACAGCTGAGAGAAATTTTTAGATTATGAAATCAGCTAACAAAACTTGACATGACTAAAGAATTCCATTGGTTAAAAAAATATATAAGAAATAATTTCACTGAATTATAAGACAAATTAAAGCAGAATAATCTCTGGGTCATGCTTTAATGTTACTGCAATGGCCATTTTTTTGTTGTTATTATAATATTGTAGCTGATTTAAGCAATTAAATTAGCAATTATTTGTGGGGGGGACTTTCGCTTGGGGTGGGAAATCCCAGGTTTCTCCCTTCTCTATGAAATCCTGTACGTGGGTGTGGTTTCAGTTGTTGGGTGTGCGAGGCTACACAGAGAAGGCGTGGTCTAACAGTGGGTTAATTATGTGTGACGATTGACAGTTTGCTTTAATTTGCAATTATTAGAGAGTTGTCTGATATAATGTGGAGATTACAAATAACACTCCTATTCTTTAATACCCTTTTAGAAGACTCTGTGTGTGTGTGTGTAGCTGACGTGTGCGGCAGAAGGTCTGACGGTTGACCCCAGTGGTGTCAGGTGTCTGTGGGTGTGCAGTAGTGATCGGCTACGTGGTAAAGTGTCTTTACTCAGCTTACAAGCGTCCAATCAGCCTCACCTCACCAGTAGTGTCACCATCTCGGACTCTCCCATCACTTGCATCTCTGCCGTGCCACACCCCTCTTCTCCCGTACCACACCCCTCTGCCGTACCACACCCCTCTTCTCCTTCCTTGCCCCTCCCTGTTCCTCCCATACTTCCTGATGATACATCCCTCCGTCCTCCTTGTGTTCCCCTGGCAGCCATTCCTCCCGACATCTCCATCAATTCCACTTCATCCTCCTCAACTTCATCTTCACCTCACCTCTACCGGAGAAACATAAGCCCCGCCCACAGTATAGGCAGCGACACCAGGAGTGCGGGGGGAGATAAAGATGACGATATGATGTTTATTGACGGAGAATTGGAACTGAATTTACCAGACAGTGATAGTAACGAAGCCTCGTTTACAGGTGGTAATTCACTATCCGTAAACTCAATTACTCGTGTCCGTTCTAATTCTGCCCCTCCTTACCCAACTATGGAGGATGGCACGAAGCTTGGAATGGGTGTGGTCAAATGGGAGCTATCGCCAGATTCCTCCCAGACGTCAGAGTCCTCGATGAGACCTTTGTACTTGAGGGAGAACAGTGGGAGTGGCTATAGCATGTGGTTGGGTACAGAGGAAGGTCAAGCGTTGGTGTACAATAGTGGAGACAACATCCGTTCCCAGAGCAGTCGACGAGTACTGGACTTCCATTCTGCTGTTCACTGCATCAGGTGACTGTCATGTGACACCTACCATCTAATGTTGTCATGTGTTATAGTATACCTCTAAATGATTCTGAAGTTCTAACTCCTGTCCTGCCCCCTCCTCCTCTATTTGTTCATTCCAGTGAAAATAATTGGCGTTTTGCCAATTAAACTTCAACTACCACAAGTAGATGGAATGTTATTTACTTTACTGTTTCAATGTGTAGCTATATCCATGGCAACGTGTTGGTTGGCCTGGAAACAGGGACAGTATGGGTGTTGGAGTCCTCGTCTGCAACCTCTCCCAAGTACGAGGTGCCAGTCGGACATGGGCGTGTCCACTTCTGTCTGAACGTGATGGGTGATGTGTGGGTGGGTTGTGGAGAGACCATTTACCGACTGGATCTGCACACCCACACTGCTCAGGTAAGGCCAGCCTACCAACACTAGCAGTGGTGGTTACAAACATGTGTGTATGCACTAATTCCTTGAATAGCTCATGCCTCTAATAGACGTGCGTTTTGCCCTTGACTTGCTAAACAGTGTTGAACAGGAATGAACAGTGATAGCTTATTGCCTGTCTTATAGCTACCTGCTGGTGGTGATGGAGGAAAGCTAAATTTGGATGAAGACTGGACCTGGGCTCTACAGCATCTTTGGGTTTGATAGATTCAGTGTATTATTTCCTTTTCAAGATTCAGCTTCTTCACTCCACTGAAGAGGCTAGGGTAGGGTTGCAAATGTTTTCTGTAGGGAGAATAATACACAGGCTTCATAGCTTTCAAATATTATTTGAAGGCTAACACGCGTACATACACACCTTGCTAACACACATACATACACCTTGCTAACACGCAAGGTATTAACTAGTGGGAATGTTGGATGTGTTTTACAGAAGCTATCTTCCATGCCGGCTGGTCAGACCCTCCATTGTGCTGTGTCGTGTGGGAACTGTGTGTGGGTCTCTCTACAGCACTCCTCTCTGTTGCATCTACTCCATGCACCGTCAGCAGAAGTCATAGCTAGCGTGGACTGCACCAAGGCTGTCATGAATGTTCTGAAGGGTGAGTTAGTGAAAGAGGAGGGGAAGGAAGAGAGAGGAGGGGTAGACTGAATAAATGTCTTGTCTTGACGAGTGAGTGAGGTTTGATGTGTGCATGTGTGTGTGACTCTCTGTCTGCCATTGCCCTCTATGTAATGACATACTTGCATCAATTTGCTGACTTGCTATACATCAGTGACAATCTACATATGGTGTGTGTGTGTGTGTGTGTGTGTGTGGTGCAGTGGTTGAGTCCTTGGCTCAGGGCCTGAGGTCCTGAGTTCAAGCCCTACTCTGGCAATTTTCCATCTAATTTTCCATCTGCCTCCCACCAGTCCACCCAGCTGTGATTGGGTACCTGGCATTTGCTGGGATGCAAATTCAAGGCCTTTTCTCATGAAACAGCAATGGTCCAGGTGGGACTTCGGGTGCCCACACCACTTGCTGTGAGGAAAGGTCTGTTCTCTTGTGAGTTCCTAGCCCGACTCCAGGAACTTTCCTGCTTAGTGCACAGGCATCCTGGCTCTGCCAGGTGCACATAACCTCTAGCGGTTGCAAGAGATTTGCATTTTTGCATTTGTGTGTGTGTGTGTGTGTGTGTGTTCATGTTTGTGCTACAGTGTGGGCCCCGCTGGCTGTCGTCACACAATACTATAGCCAGCATGCCTAGCTTGCTCAGCTGATGTTTTCTACACAATGATTTCTTTAGCCCTCAATCTGAAACTGGAGTTTGTTCATCAGTGTTCAATACACATGCACACACACACACATACACACACAACACATTGATTGGTTCTAGTAATGCTATACATGGTTTCCAATATCCTAAGACAGGCTGCCCAAGTGATAGCACTGGTTATATACATGATGATGATGATGATGATGTTGATGATGATGTGTGTGTGTGTGTGTGTGTGTAGCATACAGCTCCATTATACGGCAACACAAGAGTGCTGGTCTACAAGTGACAGCCCTGCAGTTGAGCCCCTCCCACTTGATGGTGGGCACTAGTGCTGGTATAGTCCTGGCCATTCCATTGCCTTACATAGAACCTTCCCTGGAGGCCTACTGCCTGGTTGACAACCCCGTACCCATTCCCCTTAACCAGGGCCACGTGGACAGCGTCCACTTCCTCACGGTTGTTTCCAGGGACGATGAAACCTTAGTGATAACTGGAGGCAATGGCTACGAGGATTTCTTCAAGTCTGGGATAGCTCCAGAGATTCCAGAGACAGCTACGTGTATGCTCGTCTGGAATGTCGGACAATGAGAGAGAGAGAGAACAATAAAACAATCATTACCCATGCAAATGTTTATTTCTATGGCAACAATGACTTCTCATGATGTGCAAATGTTAATTACCATGGCAACAATAACTACTCACGAATCGTGTTAATTCAGATATGATCAATTTCACTCAATTTTTGTTTTTTAACTTTTTAAAAAAATGAAATGAGCCATTTAATGAATGAATTACAACTTGACTGACTTGTGATAATGACATGAACTCAACCATTTGTGACAGACAGAAGTTTAAAAAGTGGATTGCTCTATTTAAGAGAAAGTGATGACATCATGAGTAGTCTGGAGAGGAAGTGATGACATCATGAGTAGTCTGGAGAGGAAGTGATGACATCATGAGTAGTCTGGAGAGGAAGTGATGACATCATGAGTAAGGGGTGGACACTGAGACCTGGTGTGTTACAGTGAGCCTAGCTGAGAGTCCGGGATGGAGAAGGTGCTGCCAGTGTTGGCAGTGGAGGTAAGGCTGTTCGTGAGCGCGAGAGTGTTGAGAGGACAGGAAACCACACCCGCTCCAGCTCGGCTAGTGTGCATGCTCTTCACCTTGGTCCACATGTCAGTACGAGGGCAGTACACCTCAGCGGTCTGAAGGTAGTTCTTACCATCATGTCCTCCTATGGCAAACAGGAAGCGGCCCATGGCAGCAAGCCCCACCCCTCCTCGACATACCGCCATGGATTTAACAAATGTCCACTTGTTAGTACTGGAATCATATCTACAACAAATGAAGAGAATCAATCAAAACCACTCCCACCCTCACTCATCTTGCCAGCCACTCCCACCCTCACTCATCTTGCCAGCCACTCCCACCCTCACTCATCTTGCCAGCCACTCCCACCCTCACTCATCTTGCCAGCCACTCCCACCCTCGCTCATCTTGCCAGCCACTCCCACCCTCGCTCATCTTGCCAGCCACTCCCACCCTCGCTCATCTTGCCAGCCACTCCCACCCTCGCTCATCTTGCCAGCCACTCCCACCCTCGCTCATCTTGCCAGCCACTCCCACCCTCACTCATCTTGCCAGCCACTCCCACCCCCACTCATCTTGCCAGCCACTCCCACCACATCCACTCCCATACCGTACCTCTCCACAGTATCCAGCGGTGATGCATCATCAAAGCCGCCAGCTGCATACAAGTAGCCATTGAGTGCGGCCAGACCCACCCCCGCTCGTCTCTTGTCCATACTCGACACTTCCGTCCACTTGTTAACATGAGGGTCATAGCGCTCGACCGTCTTCAAAGAACTATTCCCGTCATTGCCTCCAGCTGCATACAGGTAGCGGCCAAGTGAGGCCACACCCACTCCTCCACGCGGAGACATCAAGCTAGCCACTTCAGTCCACTCGTCTGAGTCCGGATCATATCGCTCGACTGCGCGATAGCAGTTAGCGTCGTCAAGACCACCTGATGAGAGATAACAATGTTTACACTAAGGTCAGGGTACATCCAAGCATACGCAAATACATCGCTTCAACACACGTAGAAATGAATGCACACACAAACATATCCATGCACACGTACGTCCCCAGCCTCTCTCTCTCACGTACTCAAAAGTAGCGTGCTAGCAAGTAACAACCACTTCAACGGCAATATCTCCTAACAAAGAATCATGTTAACAAACACACACTTGTGTTGTTAGTAACAACCAGTTGCAGACAAGATAATAGTGATGGATGATGAGATCTAACAGACCCGATACCTGTCACTTACTGACACTACCAGCAGTGACCTCTACATAAGATGTTCAGACTTTCAGTGCCGCATGTAGAGCCCACCCACACACTCATTAACATGCACACACACACACATCTAATCTCACACACACTCACACATTGCTCAGATAAGCACTCATCTACATATATTGCCACACACGTGCACACACACTCACACATGCACACACTCACCCATGCACACACTCACACATGCACACACACACTCACACATGCACACACTCACACATGCACACACTCACCCACGGCATAGAGTGGTCCTCCCAAGACTCCCACGGCTATCCCTCTCCTCAATTTCTTCATGGACATCACGTACTCCCATCGCCCGACCTTAGGGTCGTACCTTTCCACAGAGTTCAAATGCTGGTTGCCGTCGTGACCTCCCACAGCGTAGATCTTGTTTCCAAGACAAGCCACGCCCACATGCCTGCGGCGAGACTTTAATTCAGGTCCCTCATGCCAAGTGTCAGTGCGGAAGTCATAAAACTCCACCGAGCTGAAGGGTTCACCGACTGCACCTCTGCCTCCAATGGCAAACAGCAGGCCCACTGTAGACTTACGAGGAAGGTACCATTCCTCTACACTCATCATAAACTTCTCTGGCATTAAATGGAAGTTCTTAGCCTTGTCCAACAGATCTCGGCACTCTAAATCCTTCTTGATGAACTGGTTGACTTCAACCTCAGAAGTCAAGAAGGAAGTGGACAAAAGAGGCAAGCGGACACTGCGAAGGAGGAGAGGCAACGAGGCCTTTCTCTCAGCGGGAGAACACTCCAGCCATTTCAACACTGCCCTGTACACATCCTCTTCTGACCGCACGTTCAGGTCGCTACAGTCCAGTAACGTTGCCAGGTCCTCGGCAGACAAATTACAAAACTCGTCCTGATCTACAGTCTCTGCAAAGTGGTCTCTGAAGTAAGTGGAGGCTTTTTTGACCAGCATGGAGCTACCGTGAGTCTTTGCAAACAGCCGTATGCCTAGACAGTTAGACGGGTGCAGCTGCTTCACCAGGAACTTTGAAGTGGCTTTAAAGATGGCAGGAAAGTTGAAAAGTGATGCGGCAGTCATGAGAGTCTGTACATTGGCTGTGGTGATCTCCAACTTTGCTGTGTAAGCAAACTGCACTAACAGTTGCATGGCCTCTGCATCCACTCCCTGCAGGTTTATGCGCTCTTGTTTGCTTTCAAGCATGTCCCTCACAAACATGGAGTAGAAATAGGTACTAGAAGCAGCCAAAACTAGTCTGTGCGCAGGGATTTCGACGCCATCCACCACCAAGGTGACGTCGCAAAGAGCACCTTCTTCTCGCATGGTGTATATCTTTACAAACGCTTCTTTAGGATGTTCAAAGTGACAGAAAGACTCAGTGTCATCTTTACCTGCTCCGCTGGCCTCTGATGACACACTTGACCCGGTACTGCTCGTGGATGTGTTTCTGGAAACAGTCGACCCCTCCTCCGCCGTTGCTGCCGCTGCTACAGAGGAGCTAACTGGAACTCCCTCCGCCCCGGGTATTTGGCGGGTTCTGTCCGCGGCGGGAGACGAGAATGACGCCGCCGAATTATCTCGCAGAGAATTGTCTCCCAAAGAATGGTCTCCCATCACTCACTTCCAGCCACTGAGCCGACAACCGCACAGCTTATATTTATCTACCCAAAAAGGGCCCAGAAAAAACTCCGCCCACTACATTATGACGACCCGATCCCAGCAATAAAATGAAAAAATGTTTGCTTCAATACTAGCTCGACTGAGACTCAGAAAAATAATTTTAGCTAGCAGCTCTCCAAGGAGGAAAAGTATACTGGAAGATGCGGTAGGGAAGCAATAGGTTTAGCAGATCATAGATGTTGCATCCAGCTAATTCTGTTCACATTATAGCCTATCTCTCATGTAGGGCTTTAGCTTTGAAGTAGTTCCCTCAACGTTCGAGGAGAACTTGACACATTCCGATTTTAAGGAACCCTGGCAATATGCACTAGCTACAGCAGCTGGGAAAGCCAAGGAAGTTGCAGAGAGGCTCAAGGTTTGACAATCACCTCTGGCTAGTGACTGTGCATAGCTGTGTGTATGTGTGTGTGTGTGGCAGGAAGATGGCAACTGGGGAGTGGTGGTAGGAGCAGACACTATTGTGGTAGGTCATTTTCATCTGCTCATTCTCCATCATCAAAAGATAATGTGTTTGTAGGTGTCAGGTGGGAAGATACTGGAGAAGCCTGGAACCATCGACAATGCTAAAGAGATGCTTACCATGTGAGCAATCATCTTTCAAACATGTTCCTCTTGCTCTCTTCTTCCCTTGTCTTGTAGGTTGAGTGGCTCCACCCATCAAGTGTTTACAGGAGTGGCAATTGTGTGGCGAAAGAATGGACAACTTCTCATGGAACAGTTCCACAAAGGTACAGATGTTGCCTTCGCTGACTTAGACAGCCAAACTGTGGATGCCTATGCCAAAACTGGAGAGCCACTGTGAGTTAACAGACTAGACTGTTCGGTTTGAGTTCATTATGTTAAGAGCATTAGTATCAGGTGAGAGTGCGTAAAAGTTGTATCAGTCATTACTTGCAGAATGTACCTGGTCACCCTCAGCATGTGTGCATACTTTTTTCCTCCAAACTCTGAAAATATTTAGACTTCAGGCCATGTAACTTCACTAATGGCAACAACCCTATAGTCACATGACAATCATGTGACTAAATAATGACAAAAAGGAGCACAACTAACCAATAATTCAGTGCCATAACTCAGTAATTGTGAAGTAAACACACATTTCATAATTAGGATAGCATACTAGTGGTGTGCTTGAGCACAAATGGCGAGCAAGCCTAAAACTACACTATTGTTAAACGATTGATTTTAACTTCTAACACTCAAGCTACTAAAAAATTGGAGTTTTTTTTTTTAAATACGTGTATACAGTAAAGGGGTTTCAATGCCATAGTAACCACTTGCCATAACTGTTTGAATATAAACAACAAAAAGAAACGAAACCAATCACATTATTCCAACGTTTTCTTTGTTATATTCTTTAGTTGCTGTAACGCACAATACTTTCACACCATTGGACATACCTACACAAGACTTAGCTACCTTTGTGGTAAGTCTAGTGGACAATGAATTTTCAAGTAAATGCTGTTGCATAGGGCTTATGACTATGACAAATAGCGCATTAACTTACCATCGCTACTAACTCGAATAGAAATGAAACTCCGGTGGTTTTTACTGCACCCACAAAAGAATTCAAAATGGTATAAACAATTCAATTTCTAGGATGATACAGGTATGATTGATAAACCAGAGGATTCTATTTAGTGAAGTTTGGGAAGGGGTCAACCACCTAACTAACACAAAAATACCAGGGTCAAGGTACAAAAATGACATATTGTGTATGTCCAATATAAACAAACAAACATCCCTGATTTTCAATTGTGTTACCCTGTACTTGCTCGCCAATTCTACTGTTTAGCTGAAGGTATGGTGGTTTAGCAATCGATGGAGGGTTCTCTCTCCAACTTAATACCTTGTGACATGCCATGACCTATGTTTTTCCTCACCCTCTCCCTCCTTTCTCTCTCTCTCCTCCTCAACTATCGCTTCCTATATATATTTTTCCACTTCGCAATCTTCGCAACTGACCAGAGATAAGGCAGGCGGGTGAGTCAACACCACACACATGCCCAGTGAGTCACCACCACGCACATGCCCAGTGAGTCACCACCACGCACATGCCCAGTGAGTCACCACCACGCACATGCCCAGTGAGTCACCACCACGCACATGCCCAGTGAGTCACCACCACGCACATGCCCAGTGAGTCACTACCACGCACATGCCCAGTGAGTCAGCACCACACACATTCCCATAGGCAAATGATTAATAATGATATGAAAAGATTGTTTAACGTGTAATAAAAATAATAATTAAAAAGCGTAATTGACTTAGTGATTTACGGTATTCCAGGTACGGCATTCAAGGTCAGGGAGGCACTTTAGTTGAGGGGATCCATGGTGACTACTTCAATGTGGTGGGACTTCCCCTTCACGAGCTCTGTAAGTCTCTAGTCAGCATCCTGGACAAGATGGAAGAATCTACATCATGACTCTGCACAACACTGTGTGACACAATGTAACTCAATGTTAACATCACTTACTTGCATTGAGCTCCCTCATAACCATGGAAACACCTGCATGTATACCCACCTCCATTCTTCAGCTCACAAGTGCCACGCCCACCACATGCAGTGGGGACATGTGACTGCCAGAGGTTAGTGTACAAACCATACGGTAACCATGGTTTCCCTGTAAATCATAAACATCATACAAAAATAATTATGATGTTGTAAGAAATCTAAAGAAGGTAGAGAAGTTGCTAGAATGAGAGGATTGTGCACTTTAAGAGTCAAAGAAACCACAGAATAGACATCAGGTGCCGGTCAAAGTGTTTGTGTTTACTGACTCCATACCCTTGCCACTCCAGTGAATGAGCTTAGCCTTCTTGAGCAGCTGCTGGTCCATGTTCCTCTGCCACCCCAACCCTAACACAATGTAACACCACGTGACACAGTAACACAATGTTACATTGAATAACACCACAATGTTACATTGAGTAACACCATGTGACATTGTACTACTAATGTAACGAGTCACATCAAACCATTACACAAATTCCTTACCGTTGACATTCCAGAGTGGGTCCATCTCCGCCCACTGTCTGTATCCCACCAGTAGTAGGACAGCCTGTGTGCCGTATTTCCACAGAGGCGTATGATATTGCTGGAGGGAAAGAGAATTGCGAACCTAACTCACTAAATGAAGATCATTACCATCCATTCAATAACAAACAATAGAGACATAAAAACAAATGCATGCATATATTATATAGATTAGTCATTGAATACTGCAGAATATCACGAGTCTGTCGGCTAGCATTTGCACGAGTGGCGCAGGTACGAGTGTAAATGCCACAAACAGACGAGTGATATTCCTACGGTATCCAATGATTAATCAAATTTATTGTGTACTGGTCATGTGCGAATGGCATAGAAACCGAGTAATGCTGCCAAGAAGTCTTTCGAGGTGGAGTAGAAAGGGAATGTGAAAGGCAAGAAGTACCGCCATCTTGTAGCATTGAGAGTGAACAATTAGTTAGTCTTGACAATTAGACAGACTTCTCGTGGAGTGCAAGTGGTAGTCTGTATGAACCGAACACTCTCATAGCTAGTAATAAAAGGTCTCTGCATTCATATGAAACTATTTTATTTAACAAAATTAATGTAATTGGCACAGAATAGTATTGTAGAATTAGCAGATCCTCAGGGGACGCAATAAACGTAAAATTGTTGCTTAGGGGGGACGCAATAACCCAACGCAATAACTCCGGACTTCCCCTTTACTGCAGAATATTGCGGGCACACAATACTTTCTAGTTCAATACATTTTCTACATAAAGGCACTCAATAGGCGATTCAGTACACAATATATATATATAGAGAGAGAGAGAGAGACATAAAACAAATGCATGCATATATATACACACATACATTATATAAGTATTCTACAACAGGGTAACTGAAAAACTACAGAAATGGCAGCTAGTAAGAGTTAAAGATGAGCAACTTGGATGAATGAGTCACATTATAGCTTGCCCAGTATAGTGGTGTTAGTATGCTGTAAATAAACAAGAAATCCCTGGGTTTTAAGGCTGCTCACTTGTAATCATCTAGAGACCCAAGTGCAGTCTTCAGAAGCAGTGAAGAGCTGCCTTTGGACGGCATGAGTATATCTATTCATCTCTTTTCAAGCTGAATAGAAGCAGTGCCCTGCCAGCTGATAGTAAATATTTGTAAGCAGCTATGGTGCAATGGACACAACGGTAACTAAAGTTCAAACATTTAGGTCTGCCCCATCAGAAGCCTGGCTAGCCCCTGACATTACCCAGTCATCTAAATCACTAGGCTATCACACATAGCTTCATTTGTATGGTGCCTCACTTGCCTGCCTTATACTTAATACGAAAGTTGGACTCTTAGACCAGACAATGTCTTGCTCGTTCCATAATGAAATGGATATGAAAAATTATACCATCAAAAGTTTACCTTCAATGAAATGTAATTTTTCATATGTTTCAAAAGATGGAATCAATAAACCATCGATATAATAATACGTTTGTGTGTCAGTCATAAGCATTCCTGGAGGATTCAAGTATTCCTGGAGGATTCAAGGTGTACCAGTCATACAACAAACAGGCGATAGCTGGACTTAAGGAAGAGTTCCAACTTTAGCCCATGGGATATCCCTATAGTCCCACGGGATATCTCTGTGGTCCCATGGGACAAGTTACTGGACTACCCTCTCATGTAAACACTCACTTGGTCCAGCCAGTACAACACTTCATCGTGTATGCTTCTCTTTCGCCACATGTCCAAGTTGACACCATACACACCTGCATTGAAGGTCTTCTCTTCCAGATCTATAAACGTACCATATCTAACACACACACACACACACACAAATAGTAATATTTACAACACATTCCCTTCCTACCCCAACACATTCCCTTCCTACCCCAACACACACACACTGCACCTTTTCTTGTACAGTTCTTGAATGGTAGATGAAAATAATTGTTTGTATTTCACAGTTCTGTAAATAAAAAAGAATACAATCTATTCACTACAGCTGACTATAAGAACCAGTAACATTGACTACCCTTTACCAAGTTGCATGCCATTGGTTCCACCCCTTACCTAGGAGCTGCAAGCAGCAGTTGCTGGGAGCGACACAGTTGGTCCCACAAGTTCTGAATGTCTGCCTGCACAATAATGTCCATGTCTAGGTAAAGGGCCTTCTTTAAGTGAGGGAACAAGCGATGAAAGAAGAAGCGAGCAAAGTTGGCCACACTAGAGAGATTCCCAGTCACTTCCACCGGAGAGTAGACCTTGATGAGTCCATCCAGTAGGGCGGAGTCCATCTGCACCATTTCTATGGTGACAGAGCTGAACAGACCAGGGTAGCAGGAAAAATACTCCAATACATCATTCCTCGTGAGTCCAGACACGACCACATGCAGGTGCAGGGATGACTTGGAGGAGGCGTGCTGTTTGATGAGGGAATTGATGAGAGGGAGGAGTCCCGGGAGAGCATACTGATCTAGAGACAAAATGACATGAGGATCTTGCCAAGCGCAGGAATCTGGTGAGTGATCATGTGATCCGGGCAAGACACACTTGCTATGGTCTTTGGACATCGTAAAGGGGGCGTGGCACTCACAATCGAACTGTCCCCGAGAGATTTTCTTGCAAAGTGAATGCAGAGGACATCGTTCAGACTGCATGGAGCAGTAGTCTACATCTAGAAGGGGGAGGGGCTTAGATCACACCAGCTCATTCAATGGGTGTGGCTTACTACCTAGCACATAAAGGCCAGAGGTGGACCGTCTGGACCAGTAGCGCCACTGGTGGGGTGGGCGGAGACTGTACTTGAGGATACCGTTGGAGTTGAATCCAAGACAGTGGTGAGTAGAAAAGCACGCCTCCTTCAGAGCTTCTACGGAGGTGTTCCCTCCACTGACCACTAGATAATCACCCTCTGGAGAGTCCTGACCCTGTAATTAACCCCATGTAATTAACACTGCATATCCCCTGGAACATAACAGGCAGAGTGTCCAACAGTCAGGAATGCAGGAGATTTGGTAAAGATCGTTAATTTCATGTAGCACACTGTTCACCAACTCTACATCGCTCACCTCAAAGAAAACAAACTCCTTGCCAGCAGTCATCTCTCTCCAGTTCCTGCCTTCAAAATAGTCGGACAGTATCAATTCCTGCTCCTTTTTCCCAGCCACACCCCTCACATAGCTACATATATAACCAAGTTTATTAAAGATCTCTTCTTTCTCTGACAGGACCTTGGTACAGAATTTTATTACAGAGCTGAGAAAAAGTTGGTACAAAATGTTAGATTTATGGAGCCGCTACACGTGTCCTCTTATACTACAACGACCAAACAACATGTGACCACACCCACCTCTCCAAGCAGACACCACCCCACCTAACGTAGCCGTTCTTGCACGCACAGCTGTGAGTAGATGGACCTGTGAGGAAGAAATAAAGTGGGGGGGGGGGGGGGGGGGGGGAGGGGGGAGGGCTAAAGGTCAAAAGATGAACAGTCACTGCTAGCTAACCTGTGTAGAGACATTCCTCATTCTGTCCACAATTATGGAGGTCAACATCACAAACATTAATATCTACACACACACACACACACACAAACACACTAAGGCTTGATTACTTGGCCACACCTCTCTGCCTTACCTGCAGCATACAGGTCTTGACTGACATTAGACTCCACCCACTTATGCCGAGGCTGGAGGTGAGACTTGAACTCGCCAGCAGATGTGAAGGCTACGCACTGCTCAGTTACACGGCACTGCTGGATGAGTTGCTAGGACACATGCACACACATACATATGCCACAATCTGTAATTCTCTCGCTACATTATTTCATTGAAGTGCACCATTAGGTAAGGTGATGACGTTAATGGAGCTATTGCTGGGTGATATAGCTGACCCTCAGAACCTGTGGGTAAGGTACCGTGAATATGACATCCTGACTTGGTCTCGGGCTCACAATATTATTCATGACTAGTACTCCAACAGCTGACTGACCACTTCATTGTTTGCTCACCCCAGGGACTGGTTACCACGACCACAAGTCAGCCACAAACATACCACAACACAACAAAACAACAACAACAAACTAATATAAATGTCTTGAGAGCAAATTTAACCTCTGACTCCACGAACGAACCACAGAATAAAATAAGATCTGAGAGCATTGGTTTAATCTGAAGAACTGGTATGACCAGTACTGCACTGCCCTGCCCACACATACCACACCCACCTTAATGCCGTTGTTGCCACTGTACTCTAACTTGGCAATGGTGAAGCCACTAGATGTCACGCCTACACACACTATTAATCGTCACAGCAACACATCAAAGCAAACAGAACTTGCCAGGGTAACGAATGAAGCTGCTTTTCTTCAGTTTACTTGGAGTAACGATATTCATGAGTCTGGCAAATTCATAGTACCTGTAATGAAGGCCACACCAGTTATGATTACAAGTATCTCTATGGGCAGTCAACACACTGGCTTCTGAGCGTGCCCAGTCTCTCTCTGTACTGCATGTTGCATTCCTGAAGCTCCTTTTGCCTAAAACGCTGAACTTGTCTCTCACTACTCACCAGCACCTTCCTAGTGACACACACACACACACACACACACACACACACACAATCAGGAAATAACAAGGAAAATGGAAGTACAGGTCAGCAAAAAGTATGTAAAGTTTATTACAAGATTGATAATGAAAACAATTCTAACATGAGAGCCTCATTGTATGCAGCACATGCAACAGCAAGTACACAAGTCAGGCTATCATGTGTAGGGAAAAGACTGACCTCTCCTTTACAGAACTTGAGATTCTATCTCTCTACAGTCTTACACTACTCACAATCAGAACCTTCCTCCATCACAAAATACTCAGCCCAAACCCTCCCAAGACCAATCCTTCCCAAACCCTCCCAAGACCAATCCTTCCCACACAGACGTCTCCAACTCACTTCAAAGTACCATCCTTGCCAACCTCTTCCTTCTTCTTCATCCTGTACCACAGCAACCATTCAGTGAACCTCTTCACACCTTCCTCTATGCTGACAGTTGGGGAGTAGCCCAGGACTTGTCTGGACAAGCGAATGTCTGCCAGAGTGAGAGGAACATCGGACAACGGGAGAGGTCGATGAACCTGCAACATACCACAATCAACCACTGGTCTACATCACTAGGCTAATCCACAAGACACTAACATGTAACTCAAACACCTTCTCACTCTCTCTCTCTCCACTCACTAGTTTAGCAGTTTTATTCAGAGCTTCTTCTAGCAGCTTCAACACTTGATCCACGCGAACTGTCTCTCCATGGCCGAGGTTGAAGATCTCGCCACAGCGATGCGGTACGTAATCCAGAGCAGACACGATCCCAGACACCACGTCCGTCACGTACGTAAAGTCTCTTCCCAGAGGTTTGGAGGAATTGAAAACAGAGACACTATCTCCATTGAGAATACTCTCGGCAAACTTGAAGATGGCCATGTCCGGTCGTCCCCAGGGACCGTACACTGTGAAGAAACGAAGGCCGATAGTCCTCGGGTTGTGTTGCCGGCAGAATGCAGCGGCAAACATCTCGTTGGAGAGCTTTGTAGAGGCATATACGCTAGCGGCTGAGAATGGAGGAAGTTCTGAAGTGGGCGAGAAAGGAAGGGAGGAGTTTTGCCCGTAGGTACTGGAAGAAGACGCATAAATTACAGACACCTGGAAATGGGGGAGGTGTGAGATTACAGAGGGGTGAGATTACAGAGGTGTGAGATTACAGAGGTATGAGATTACAGAGGTGTGGTCATTTGATAGTAGAAGTGATTCTGTATATAGCCCTTCTAAACTAAATTTAAGCTTCTAAATTTGATTTAAGTTCTCCTAAATGTAATTAGCATACTAATTGGCTCGCAGCACCAGACCTACACATGGGGAGGGGCATTATTTTTTCTGTGTGTGAATTTATTTTTTTACATTGAATAAGTTTACAAAAGTAAATAGTGACAAACCATTGCGTACTTCAGCAGCTAAACGAGGGATACCGGTTGAGTCGGTGGTTGCACTAACCAACTTCTTGCAGAACATACTAAACATAAATATCCAAGAGAACATATGTGACCGTCTATAGGAAAACCAGGCACAACGCGGCACCCTTCGCAAAAATTTTTTTTGCACTTACAGAGTTGTCGGCGTCCAGATATTGAGCTCTCCAAGTTTTATTGTCGTAGCTTAAGTCGTTCCCGATATAATAGACCTAACCGTTCCCTTCCGTCGGCTTGAAACAATACATTTTTAAGAAATCGATCAATCTTTTCTCAATATTTACGCACGCCGCGTTGTGCCCGGTTTTCCCGTAGACAGTCACATATATAGTTATTGCACAAAAATAATATATAAATGGGTGAGGCTAGTTTGATTCACGATACCCCAAATTCAACACACCTTTTAATTAATAAATATTGCCTACAGGATCATTCATAATGTCTCTCAGTTGGCCACTGAAGGCAGCCCTAGATGCAGTCTCTCTCTCTCCTCCCTCTCTGTCTGTCTAATGGGTGGGTCACAGGGAGGCACCACTGCACTGAGACAGGGTGTGGGCACAGCAACTTAAATACCAACTCAGCAAAGCAGCTGGAATTTCTGGTAAAAACTGTTAGTGGAAATTAACCACATTGTATTAGGCAATAATTGGTAGTGTTAGGTAATGACCTCAGACAAATTGAGCAAGAAGAATTACAGAACAGAAGGAGCCACCTCACACACACACACACACATACATACATACACACCACATATTATAGTCTAGTGTACCTTGTAGTACTTTACCATCTCACATACTTTGTTATTGTTTATTTTGTATATTATCAATAAACATAAGCAGAACTTGTAAAACTGCATATTATGAAGTAATGAAGACTTGAGCAATACACACTACAAGAACTAGACTTTTTATTATTGGCAAACAAATTTCCGTATGTGTGTGTGTGTGTGTATGTGTGTGTGTGTGTGTGTGATGTGGTGTGTGTGTAAGAGTGTGTTTGTGATGTATAGCAAATTAAATATTGTTACACATAATATGATTCGCCAAAACCACACCCATTAAAATGGTTGTACAAAACAGGAAGTGATAAAGGAGTAAGCAAAACATGCCTAATTAAGATGACAACAGTCACCATGACAGCAGTCACCAAGTCATTCTGCCACCTTAACATCCTTCCTCTTTCCACCTAACAACAACTCCAACAACTGTTGTACTGTGTAGTATTCTATTCACTAACAGATACTGTTCCTCATACTAGCAAGCCCAATAAATTACATGGTAGAGTTCATCTGCAATGGATGAGTAGCTCCAGCTAGAAGATCATGTTGTACACAGCTCATTGCCTGCTGGCGGCAATACCATTACTTTATTCGGGTCATTCTCATGGACACCCCTTCAACAGTCTGTTCAGAGCCAGGAACATGAGTAATACACTCAACAGAAACTCTTCTAATTCCATTGCCCAATACAGAGACAATCCACACACACACACACACACACACACACACACACACACACACACACACACACATATGATGACATCATATGATGATGTCATTATGTTAATTCAGGACTAATAGTGTAATCGACTAATCAAAGACTGACACCTTCCCTGTCTGCACGTAACAACACCTCCCTGTCTGCACGTATAACGACACCTCCGCTATCCCTGTCTGCCGACAGCCGTCAGTTCTGTAGTCGTGCATGTGTGTCAAGTTATGGTGACATTAGAAGACGTGCTAAAACAATGCTACCCAGTACGTACTAGCAAAACTACCAAGTGTTAATATAAGATTTCAACACGTTATTTGCTAGTAAACATCTTCGAGGATAAATGCTCGTTGTCAGGCAAGTATTAACACTATTGGTCTACAAATGACAGGTGTGAGATGTGCAGGAGTAGAGGCATGTGTAAATTATGTACAGCAAGTAAGTATGTGTGACTACCAGCGAACATGTATGTATGTGTGTATATATGTATGTATGAGTATATATGTGTATATGTATGTATGTATGTATGTTTATGTGTATGTATCACAGAAGTTACCTTATATACATCACTTGTGTGTGTGTGTGTGTGAATGTGCATGCACATGTGTGCGCGCGTGTGTACCTGTTTATCCTTGACTGTCTGGAGAAGAGAGAGGAAGCAGTCCACGTTGTGGTGAAGGTATGGTAAAGGGTCATCCATGGACCGCCTCACGCCGGCACAGGCAGCCAGATGGACCACGTGAGTAAACTGATACGACTCAAACAGGTACCGGAGAAAGGCGTGGTCACACACATCGCCTCTGAGAAACTGAACGCCCAGCTCATGCAGCTCCGCAGCTCTGTCCAGCTTCAGTTGGGGGTTGTACGTCTCCACAAACAAGTCCACACCCACCAGCACGACATCGGCACGTTGGTGGAGAGCCACAGACAAATGGTAGCCAATGAAGCCAGCAGCACCAGTCACGAGAACCACCTTCTTCTCAGAAACATGACCTTCAGCCTTCTCTTGGGCAAGATGTGGGGAGTCCCTTGAGGAAGTAAACTCAGGCCCTATATGACAATGACACAAGAGGACCTGATGAAATAGAGGAATCTAACCAACAGTCCAGATACATCAGACTTGTTAGTGGAACAACTCATGAGAACTAGTCTTAGTTGATAGCTAGCACAACAACAGCCATTGTCAAGTACGACTATAAAGAATTGGTCGCAATAGATACTATTTCAAGTTGTTGATAATATAGGCTAACTGCTGCACTTGCATGCACATGCCCATGCTTGTTACTTAGCAACTCAAGTATATCACAACAAATGAAGTGGCCTTCTACGATATCACGAAATGAAATCTAGCTAGGACTCCATGACTGGTAGCTATTAGCCTACTTGGTGGGCATGCTCAGTGCAATTACTACCACAGTAGTATGCACACTCGTTAACTCCCTTCACCCCCCTCAAACAAACAAACAAACAAACAAACACAGAACTGATAGTACCATAAGGAAGCAACGTATTATGTTCTGATGCACAATTTTGTAAACTAATTAAATAACAGCTGCTGGGGGAGGTGAAGGTAGAATAGCTATTGACTTAAAGCATCATCATCTCTATTTGTAAAGACAAAAAGGAGGTGCCAGGGAAGGGGGTATTATTGATTCTATAACTCCTCCTAATTTCTCACATTATTCTTGGCACAGTTTCAGTACATATATCACACACGCATACACACTGCTCTCTCTCACACACACACACCATACACACTGCTCTCTCTCACACATACACACTGCTCTCTCTCTCACACACACACCATACACACTGCTCTCTCTCACACACACACATACACACTGCTCTCTCTCACACATACACACTGCTCTCTCTCTCACACACACACCATACACACTGCTCTCTCTCACACACACACATACACACTGCTCTCTCTCACACACACATACACACTGCTCTCTCTCTCACACACACACATACAAAAAAAGAGAGAGAGCTAATTCTGTGATGTGACTTGAAAGTGTTTCTCTTCTAAGTCAAGGGAGAAGCCAATCACCCTCTATGGCCATATATTCAATTGGTAGAGACTCGGTGATCTTTCAAAAGCAGCTGTCAGTCAGTAACTCTGATAGATCTAAGCTTTCTACATTGTATAAGCTAACAATCTTGCCAATGAGGTCTACAAGTCAAATAAGAGCATGTAAACACTGCAAACTCCTCCATTACTCACAAACACAACTTCATCTGGTTTGTGCACCAGAAGCCACACTTGTGAAACAGCACTATTCCAGTATAATTAAACACTCCCTTACACTCCTTATCCCTTAACCTGACACCATTCCTCATAGAAACGTGTAAAGATGGCAGACACACAGAAGGCAGAACCACAGAAGCCATTACAGAGGAACTACAAATTTCCTACCGTAAACATCAAAACAAAGATGAAATGCACCTGTGAGTAGCACACAAGAAGCACCATGCAGCTTTAGTTAGAAGGCCTGTGGGGTAACAAACAACATTAGCAACTGCCACAAGTTTGTGCCAGTACAATACTACACAAGACATTAGCATGTGAAGTTGGAATGCACAGTTTTGAACCAGCCGGTATTAAAATACTGGCGGTTTATTAAGTCAAATATCCAAGGTTAGCACACTGCAAATACTGACTATGGTGACTGCAGAATTACATTGATACAATTTTCTCCATTCAAGGATTACTTTTGTGAGAGGGATAGACCCTTTACCTTATAAATACAACTAAGTCGCCCACTTCCTCATTATTACCATATAAAGGGTCAAACCTAACATTGCAGGAATAGCATTAAAAAGCATTAAAATTCTGCATTTATTTTTTTCCCACTCATATAATAATTGAGTTCCAAAGTTACACTTACACAGATTCTTCCACCAACCTGGCAAAACAGGAGGTCTAGTCCACAACCAAACTAGGCACATAAATATTACTGATATTCCGAAAAAAATAGTTAGCTTGTCCGAGCATACCATAATAACTCCAACGGCTACGTAAAGTATAAGTCACCTCTGAACTACTTCATCAAATCTTCTTACCACCGTGCACACTGCACCTACCTTCGGAGCGGGTAAAAGGCGGGTTTCGGCACACCGCAGGGAGGCGTGGCATCCGCAGCTTTAAAACCACATTTAAAAACTGGAGCGGTTCAGATAATCAAGCCTCCTATGCGGAGAAGTCGCTTATAGGTTGTTTTGCATGAAGCTAGTGCAGTCTGTCCTGCGAGTCAGAGTTGTAGTTGTTGTCTAATTCGGAAAGCTCTAGTCAAATTTGGAGGTAAATTAGATTGTGTATAAGCTAGCTGTGTATTCTTGTCGTCGGAGTAGCGTAGTCCAAAGTAAAAAAAAATAGTTTCACAATTCAGGTTTCGTAACTAGTGCAGCTGTGAGTTTTTCATGGTTTTCCATATTTCCCTAATATTCCTGGAGAATTTCATAACTGGTATTGATTTCTGCAGCTAATAGTTGATTTCAGCTGCAACTGTAGCTCGGGTAACTATGGGCAGTAACTTAATTAATCTCCACCGCTTACTTTTCTTGAAGTTTTACAATTAATTTATAGTGTAAAATATGTAGCTATATGCAGTTGTAATAGTTGAGTTTGTGTGTTATGGTGCTGTGGGGGACACTTATGTTCCTTTTAGCATAGCAGTTGTCAGAAGTGGGGCAGAGCCATTCACTGTGGCTGTCTGACAAGGAGCTGCTAGTGAAGTGGTAACTACAAGAATACCTGTTTCCCATATTGTGTCAAATATCCTTTCAATGTAGTGCTAACCTGCACTTCTTTGGCTCTGTGGTGCGTGAAAGTGAGATATATGATTTCCCCTTTGCAGTTTCACATTCCAAGACTTCATTCTATTTGCTTCATTCCTTGTCCTAACTGAATTATCATCTTCATGGATTCTCCTCCCAGTTTCTCAGACTCTGATGATGAGAGCACTTGTAGTAGTTGTAGCAGCAGCAGCAGTGTCGAGTCGACTCCCAAACCAGTGTCCCAGACTGACCTCGGGAAGCGCATGGTCTTCACGTCTGCACAAGACAAAAAGCAGAGGTATGGTGTGCTTCGATTTGTGGGAGAGCCAGAGTTCTCTGACGGGACTTGGTGTGGGGTGGTGCTGGACCAGCCCCAAGGCAAGAACAACGGTTCCGTCCACGGCATTCGCTACTTCACTTGTGAGCCCAACTACGGAGTGTTTGTGCCGATAGACAAAGTGGAGGTGGATACCACCACACGTCGGTCTAGAAGCCGCCCCAACAGTCAGCCGGGCAGTCGAGCTGCGTCCGTGGAGCGCAAGGGTCAAGGTTCGCGTCCATCCTCCGCTTCCAAGCCACAGCACTCCCAGGATTATTCCACTTCCTCTTCCTCCACAGCCTCGTCTGTGTCGCTGGGTCCATCTTCCAAGATAGGCTTGTCCATGCAGCAGGATCTGGTCAACAGACTCTCCCAGCCCATGAAGCGCCACGCCCAGTCCCACTCTCAGAGCAGCCAGAACACTGCCATGTCCGTCAGCCGGCGGCTACCCATGAAGGCATTTGCTACGAAGGGTGTGGATGAGATTGCTGTCAAGGAGAACAAGAAACCTCTGATGCCATTCAGGCCTGGGGGCATGTACAAAGCCTCTAGTTCAGAAAATTTGCGTTCGATAAAGGGAAAGGACAAAGTTGTAAGCCATACAAGTCCCAGCCATAAAATGAGCCAGGGCATGCCAGTTAAGAAAAGTTCTTCAGAAAGAGACCTCAGAAATACTGGCAAATCAACCACATCAACCAAACCTATCAATTCAGCCACACTCAAGCCCAAAAAGAAGCCTGTGAGAAATAACAGCTGCTCCAATATTCTAGCTCCTCCTGTAAATGTACAGACAAGTAAGTCCGACAATAGCAGTGCCTCGCGCAAGATCTCCTGTGACTACACATGGCCAAGGACTTCAACTCCCGGCAACAGGAATGAGCTCACACCAGACGGGTGCTCGAGTCCAGAAGAGACGGACGATTCTCTATTGAAGAAAACTTCAAAACTTAATGGGTTTGTGGATGCTCCCATTGAACATCATCCCATGACCAATGGTGGGACTACAGGAGTCTTGCAGGATGAACTATCCCATCGCTCAGCTCAGTCTCCGGAAAGAATGCATTCTAAGACTAACTATAGCAGTAAAATGCCAGGCCCAGCGGCCACACTGTTGCACCCTCTCACTACAGCACTCGTCACTGACGGAGCACAGCTACTCGAGCAACTACTCGGGACAAGAACAACAGTAAGGACGACTCACTCTCTCAGAGGGTATCAATTAATGTTGTTGTTGCTATTGTTGTGTTGTTGTTGTTATTGTTGTGTAGTTGGAAGGAGTGTCTGTTGAGGATCTAATGTCTTTCTTCAATCAGCAGCTCCATCAATGGCATTCTGTTGTAGGTGAGAGATGAGAGAGAGAACCTTGAGCAGATAGGTGGGTGGGTAGGTGTAGTTAGACTACTATTCAATAGGTGGTATATAATGAATGAGAAATGGCACCTCAGCTCAAGTGTTATTCTGAATCTTGTCACTTTTTGTTGGTAAGTGAGGCTATTTGATAATCAGTCTGTTTGGTATTGTTTAATGCCCAGTTCATATTTAGGAGCGTGAAATCACATGTGACAGGATGCTATGACATATATGTGAAGTTCTGTTAGCTGGCCTTTCAGCCCTTCTTCCATAGACTATAGTATACACACAGCCCTGTGGCTCGCAAAGCTGGCTGGGTTCTAGCCTTCACAGCCCTGTGGCTCGCAAAGCTGGCTGGGTTCTAGCCTTCACAGCCCTGTGGCTCGCAAAGCTGGCTGGGTTCTAGCCTTCACAGCCCTGTGGCTCGCAAAGCTGGCTGGGTTCTAGCCTTGGAGGCTATTAGGGTGATCAAGATAACAATGTAATAGCCTGGTGGGAATGAATACACGTGTAATGGATTTAACTCTTTACTGATACTCACACAGCCTCCATCATGAGTGCTCACACAACCTCCATCATGAGTGCTCACACAACCTCCATCATGAGTGCTGAAGAGATTGTAACTGACCTGTTTGTTTCTTTGTTTTTCTTCAGCTGACTTGAAAGAGAAATTAGACGATGAAAGGGCCAGGTCAAAGTTCCTAGAGGACCAGCTCTCACTACTAGGTATGTGTATTGTAGAGATAGTGTTGTTAATAAGTGAGTGAGAGCTGAGGAGCTCTGCATACAAGACAATGTTTATAACAGATGTTCTTAAAATGTTCACAAACTCATTTAACAATTTACTTTCAGCTTCACATTGAATATCAATAATGTTACTATTTTATATCACTTCAATTAGCCTGCAGTGTACAATACAGAGAATGAGAATTGAGCTTGTTACTGATACACCTAGCTGTAGGTGGGTGGAGTGAAGTGCATAGAATGCCTCCTGTGAGTGTGCCTGGTGGATGGAGTGAGTCTTTGAAGGCAGCATTATAAGCAGTCTGGTAGTGAGGGGTAGTTGACAGAGTTAATTAAGTTGCTTGGTAAAGCAGAGGCAATCCTTATTGAATTCATGACATGTTGTTGTGGGGCTGGTGGAGGAGCTCTCCTACAACTATTAAACCTGTTGCTATGGATATTCATGTCCCTGTGCAAGAGCCTCTCATGGGCTGCTTGTTACTGGACAGCCTCTTCATGATAATACTCCTATCTCTGTTCTTGCAGGTCAAACTCCTCCCAGCTCACAGCAGGTGAGTGTGTGTGTATGCAGTAGGTGTTGGGCTCTTGAGATAACTGTTAGTTTTGCATTGTCTTGTTAAGCAAAGATATGCATACTTAACAGTTGTTAAGCTTTTATTTGTCAAATACCTGTATTCTGTAGTATTGGGTATGTGTGGGTGGGTGTGTGTGTATGTATGGGGTGTGTGTGTCTGGAGATGGCACAGCTAATAGTGACTTAATCTGAGGTAGATAATGGTGTGTTTCATGTGGTCCTTATAAGAAGTAAACTAAACATACACACATACATACATACATATAGGAGAGTCATTGCTGCATATCTGTGCCTACCCCCCCCCCCCCCCCCATAGGGTATGTGGTGTGGTTGTGTTGGTTGTGGCCATATTCACTCCCTCCATACACTGGGATATGCTGACATCAACTCTTACCAGCTTCCTTGTAAACACAGATATCTTATCACACACACACACACACACGTCTTGTATACTGAAGCTCCATGCCATGTCTTCCTTCATAGACCAGACTAACTCTCTCTATGTGTGTGTGTTCTTGCTAGTCTGTTGACATCATGTCGGACTTAACAAACAGATTCTCATCACAACACCTCCACTTGTTCCTTGCTAGACTATACTAGAATATATGCATTCGGGAATTTGAACAAACATTGCATCATTTAATATGTCTTGTCTTATGCACCCTCGCGTCACATAGTTCTCATGTCACATGCTTTGTTGTGCAGAATGTGAAGGTTTGACAGATTGTCCATCCCACTTACTTCAGCTGCCGGACCTGCAGGTGAGCTATGTTTGTCAACATCATGTGGGAGATGCTAATTTCATTAACACCATGGACCACGAGGAGTGTTAAATGTCAGCCATGTTCTCTCTCCCTGTGTCTGCAGATCTGACTACTTCTTGTCCTTCCATCCCTCCATACTGAGCACCTTGTTCTCACCTACGACCTCTCACCTGGCAACAACAATTCATCTGCAACAACTTCATTGACTCACTTCTTTTGATTCAATCATTGAACTACTACTTCTTGCACTATTTCTCTTCAGCCCCCCAACCCCTTCAACCATGGCTTCTGTTTGTGCACTCACTCAACCCACCCACCCACCCACCAATCAAATACATATGAATGTGCAGTCAGCAACAGCTCTGATGTGCTGACCTACTCTCACAGTCGGTCTGTCGGCAATCAACTGACTTTCTTTTCTATCACACATTCGTATATCAACAGAGTGTGTGTGTGCTTGTCAAATATGAAACTTTTTGAACCAATTATTCCTAACTTTGGGAAGGACTACATAATGGAGTAGCAGATGTTGTGGTTTTTGTTTCACAATGTGTAAATGTGTCTCTTCTCTTACATCACTGATGACCGATGCAATGGAGATACATAGACATCACAATGCAGCTAACCATAGCTAACTATTGCACCTTTAAGTGACATATCCAGTGGCCTAGATCAAAGAAATTAGCTAATGGATGTATCTCGAGTCTCTGGCTGTCCTAATCATTGGAGAAGAATTGACACACGCACCACCATTATCTGGAACACACACGCGCACCACCATTACCTGGAACACACACACACCACCATTACCTGGACCCAACACTCACGCCACCATTACCTGGAACACACACACACACCACCATTACCTGGACCTAACACTCACGCCACCATTACTTGAACCTACTCTTCCCACAATATTTTGTGACTAATATTTGTTTCCCTCAAAGTCAAGTTTCACACAAAAAAAATTGTACACAATTTTAATCTACAAACTTTAATTTATTCTTGCATTATAGCTTGCAATCTTTGAGGGTCAAAAACATTATTTTGTGGATGAAATAATTGTATGTATAATAAATAATTATTAAAAGGATCACTACAAACAATGGTTTAAAAACAGTATCATGAGGGACATAAAAACACAATTGTTGTCCAGGACATGTTCTTCACACCTTGATGTCATTGAGGTCGGCAACCAGTGCTTTCACATCGTCTGATGTCTGAACTGTCCATTTTCCAGTGAAGGGATTGTAAGACAGGTGGATATCAATACTGGCATCTGAATCAACATGCACAAACATTACAACTTTTTTTTTTTTAATGTAAGCATATATGTTCACTTACTCTGGCCGGCCAGCTCCAGTGACACGCCCAGTGGAGGTTCTCTGTAATGACCTTGGAAGAAGAGGTTCATGATGAGCTTCTCTCCACTTGCGGGGATGATGCACTGCAGAGGCTCTTTGTTGGGATCACAGAACCTTGACTCCACTATACCACTAAACTGAACTCCCTTCAGGTAGGAGAAAGGGTGTCCCTCCACATCAACCTGATCCAGACTCACCTAGCAACACCATAGTTATACAACATTCTGTCATAGCTGTGAAAATACTAAGTTTGCATCCCACAATTGAACTAATCTTGTCTTATGATGTTCTATCTTATATACCATAGTTGCTGTGGTAACAGCCATAAATAAAAAATGTTATTCTCTCAATCTTCCTGCAAAAACAAAACAAAACAAACATTTTCATACCACAAAGAGAGTTTAAATTGCACACAGAATAATTTTTTTTGTCGACAAAATAGAGCGAGATGAATAGGTATAAAGTGATGTATCTGGGGTTTCTTAGCTACGAATGAAAATCTAGTTGTTATTTTTTTTTTTTATAGGCGAGTGAGCGAGACACTATCAGTAACACAATTAAAAATCAGAAATATTATTTGTTTATGTATGTGTGGACATACGTATGTCATTTTGTACTTTGATCCTCGTGTTTGCTTGATGTTTGACTCCTTCCTAAACATCACTAAACGGAATCCTCTGGTTTATCAATCATTACCCGTATTTCCATAGAAATTGAATTGTTTACCGCTTTGAATTCTATTTCCGGTGCAGTTAAAACTCAAAAACTTACGGAGTTCCATTTCTACTTGAATTAGTGGCGGTGGTAAGTTACTACGCTATTTCTACGTAACAGTATTTACTTGAAAATTCATTGTCCACTAGACTATCACGAAGGTAAGTCTTGTGTAGGTATGTTCACTTGTGTGAAAGTATTGTGCGTTACAACTACTATTAGCTAAAGAATATCACAGAGAAAAGTTTAAATAATGTGATTTGTTGTTTTGTTGTTGCTTTTTTTTTTTTTTTTTTTCAGTTCAAACAGTTGCGGGAGTGGTTACTATGGCATTGGATCCTCTTTACCGTATATGCGTAATTTAAAAAAATGGACTTTTTTTTAGTAGCTTGAGTGTTAGAAGTTAAAATCAAACATGTAACAATAGTGTAGTTTTAAGCTCGCTCGCCATTTGTGCTCAATCACACCACTAGTTTGTATGAATCTCTCTTTGCAACAGTTACTCCATCTCTGAATAAAGAACTGACACAGAGAATTATTGATTGGAGTAAAAAGTCTTGTCTTGTGAACTCCACTGTATCATAATTGTTCAATCACCACTGTGTTTGTTTGAAGCGGCGGAAAAGGAATGAGATGCACTCATCTTGTAGTCAGTGTTTTGGAATGACCCTCGCTGAATTAACGGGACATATTTTCCCCCCCAAAACAACAATCTCCTCTCTTTCTATTTGGTCTATTAATCTGTTCCAATAGGTAACTCCAGGCACTCTCTGAATTATCGCTAGATAACCACGGCTGAATTATCGCTAGATAACCACGTCTGAATTATCGCTAGATAACCACGTCTGAATTATCGCTAGAAAACCACGTCTGAATTATCGCTAGATAACCACGGCTGAATTATCGCTAGATCACGGCTGAATTATCGCTAGATAACCACGTCTGAATTATCGCTAGATAACCACGTCTGAATTATTGCTAGATAACCACGTCTGAATTATCGCTAGATAACCACGTCTTCCTCAGACTTAGCCCTCGGGATCAGGATGGTTATCAGCAATAATTCCTCGAATACCTAGCCTAAGTCAAATATGCTTTCCTCTAACATAAGCTATAGATTCTTGAGCCCCTGGAAAAACAACTTGAGACACAGCCATTACTATCAGCACATCAATCAACTCACTAATTATGATACTATCAGCCACATAATCTGATGGCAAGAGAGAGTTTTACCCTATGGCAATCTAATAAAGACATGATGTGCTACATATAATTAGCTGTGAGTGTATGTTATCTCTAAGTCAGCTGGAGGGGTATTTAAAAAAAAAAAAAAGAAAGTTAAAATAAGCTATCTAGATAATAATACATTTGTGTGTCAGTATGACGACAGTGTTTATTCATGAATAGTTCATGAGTTGATCCTGGTTGGTAAAGTGTTACCTCAAACTGAATGGGTAAAGTGTTGCCTCAAACTGAATGGGTAAAGCGTTACCTCAAACTGAATGGGTAAAGCGTTACCTCAAACTGAATGGGTAAAGTGTTGCCTCAAACTGAATGGGTAAAGAATCGTTACATCCTGCGTTTAAGGAAATGAAGGCAATTAGAAATGACGACTAATTGTAGTTAAAAGCAGGTGAAACTGGTGGCGAAGACGATCCACAGCTTTAAACATGAACAGATGAACAGAGTGGAGAAGCAGGAGAGATAGAAAGGGGAAATTAAGAGAATCAACTCAAGAAGGAAGACTGAATAGTGGAAGGTTAAGAGAGCTGAGATGACTCAGGAAGAAAGAGAGCGGGAGAGGGAAACTGATGTAACTAAAACAAGTAGCAGAGGACAATAATAATGGATCTACTGCATCCATACCACCACTGTGTGGCGTGCTAGTATTGCACCGGGTTCACCCCTAACATACCACTGTGTGGCGTGCTAGTATTGCACCGGGTTCACCCCTAACATACCACTGTGTGGCGTGCTAGTATTGCACCGGGTTCACCCCTAACATACCACTGTGTGGCGTGCTAGTATTGCACCGGGTTCACCCCTAACATACCACTGTGTGGCGTGCTAGTATTGCACCGGGTTCACCCCTAACACTGCCTCACTCCATTTTTTTATGCATTGCGATAATTGCAGTTGTGCTTGCATGTGTAGCTAGGAGACATGTACATGTGTAGCTAGGTGACATGTGCATGTGTAGCTAGGTGACATGTGCATGTGTAGCTAGGTGACATGTGCATGTGTAGCTAGGTGACATGTGCATGTGTAGCTAGGTGACATGTGCATGTGTAGCTAGGAGACATGTGCATGTGTAGCTAGGTGACATGTACATTCATTGGGACTTAGTCTTTAGCAACTTTTTCATTTCCATTTATGTACTTGGAAATTAGCATTGGAGCAAATAGTTTGGTGTTATTAGGTAAGGTGACACAGTTATACATACCACAGTTATACCATACCACATTTGGTAAGGTTACACAGTTATACCACATTTGGTAAGGTGACATTAAAACCATGAATATCCCATCAAAACCATGAATATCCCATCAAAACCATGAATATCCCATCAAAATTCCATAAACGCATTCGGATTCAGTGCTAATGACAGTAAGGGGAAAATAAAATGTAGCATTTAAGAAAATTTAAATACGACTTGAATGGCAGCAATGGGCCGGGTACAAAACTTTACCTGGTGTCCTAGTCTCGCATACCACACCCTTTACCTAATGGCTCCGCTCGGAAGGATCTGGTATTTCGGCCTGCACCAACTCATTCTGCTGGAGTGTAGTGTTAATCATCGGTTCATTAATAACATTTGCGTGCACGGATAAAGCGTACCAACCGTCTGTGAATAGAAAGCTGTATTAAAATACTTGCAAAATTACCCACCCTCTTTTAATTAAAAAAATAAAACAAAACACTCCTTTCCCATAAGCTATACATGATTTATACCTTCCCCAAGAACAGAAAAAGTTGGGTGTGGACAATTGACCACACCCTTCCGAGCGGAGCAGTTAGGTAAAGGATCTGGCTTGCGAGACTAGAGTCCTTGTACTGGTAGTTAATCTACTTTACTCATAACTATACAAGATGGCTTACTTTGGTCTGATCTTTCTCTGTAGCAGCCTTCACAAACAATCGTCTGCAATATAAATATTGCAGCAGTACACATCATAGCAATAAAGGAATGTGACTTGTACCTCTTCAGTCTGAATTCTGGTATTTCCAGGCTCAACTTGTCCATGACTAGACGTGTGAAATCATCACACTTGGCGAACACTCTGAGGTCTGCAAGGCCATCTAGAGGAGTTCTCTGCAGATTCACTATCACTAACTTGTGCTTCTTGCCTACAATCTAAACAAACAGTGAAACCATTACGCTATCATTTATAGCTTGCTACGTGTCCTTACTTCTGGTATATCAGCAGCTGGAGTGACGGTCAGACTAGAACCCATAGCCAGACACAAATCTGCCTTCCCTGCATGCTCAAAACTCTTGGTTATAGTTTCTATATCACACATACACCACACACACACACACACACACACACACACACACACACACATACACCACACACACACACAAAAAAAAAAACAAAAAAAAAACAGACAAACACACCACAAAAAAAAAAAAAAAAAAAAAACAGACAAACACCACCACACACACAAAAAAAAAAAAAAAAAAAAAAACAAACACACACACAAAAAAAACAAAACAAAAAAAAAACAGACAAACACACACACACACACAAAAAAAAAACAAAAAAAACACACACACACACACACATAAACAAAAAAAAAAAACAGCCTGGCAGTTGTACTAAATGGTCATCTGTTTCATACTCCCCCACGCGAATGCCACCACGTACTGTACGTCCACATATAAACACAAATTAGTACACCCCTCCTGACACTGTCTCGCTTCACTCTACTTACTATATGTGCATATAAATCCTGTCATGTGCAGTGATACAATAAAACATGTATTATATATGTCAAACACGACATGCATAGATGATCACATGACATGCATAGCTTGGTCATGTATCACAATTTGCACTTACCCTCAGGAAGACATTCTCCAAAGTTGATGATGGTATCTGCCAACTTTCCTTGACAGTCAGAGTCATCACAAACGTTTCCTTAACAACCATCACAACAACAGCGTCATCAAAACACACTCGTACACAACATGTAAACTCCCTAAAGTTTTGGAACTTTAGGGAGTCTACACTAAAGTTTTGGAACTTTAGGGAGGTCTAAAACCATCACAACAAGAGCGTCATCAAAACACACTCGTACACAACATGTAGACTCCTTAAAGTTTTGGGACTTTGTCCAACTGTATTGTGTACAAACTCCAGCTAGGAGTACAACTCCCAACAGACTAGTAGTGTTCAATCAGTCGATACGGTTGTAGTATGAACTTACCTGTGTAGTGATGCCTCCAACCTATGACAGTGTAGTCTCTCAAATAGTTCCTGCCACATTTATTACAGCGTTCCACATTAGAGTTGCCATGGAGCTCAAACAGACCTGCACGTCCCAGATAAAATATAGCTAGTTCAAAATGCATTTTTTTTAAATGCCACCTTACTGTTGACAGGGAGGCCACTCCTCCTGTGGAGACCGTCACAGTTCTGACTGACAACAGCCTTCAGAAGACCCGCCTCCATGAGCTTTACAAACATCATGTGAGTGGGCGTGGGAATGGCCTTGGCTGTGGACGTGACCTTATGGTTTGCACTGCGATACTTTCCATGAGCCTGGAGCTCCCACGCACCTGGACCTGAACAAGGAAGACCATTCTAGTGCACTTCAAATGAATCAAACAAAAAATGAATGAATGGAAAATGGACCAATGAATGAATGGATGGATGGATGGATGGATGAAGGAATAGATGAATGAGTGAAGGAATGAATGAAAAAAACAAATAAATGAATAAATGAATTAAAATAAATAGCTATACAAATGGTGGAAAGAACAAAAAAAAATTAATCCTATAAAACAAATGGCTGAACTTACCTGTTTCAAGTTTAGTGTCCATTCCACTGCGAAAATCTGGAACTAAATTGAAATAATAACAGCAGTGTCATATTTAGCCTTGTAGCCAAGAGAACTAATATAATGTCATGCTTATGATACAGAACTTTTGGCTGAAGGTGAGATAAATTTCATTCGGAGGGGGGTTGGTGGGGGGGGGGGGGGGGCGGGGGAGGGGGAGGGGACACCTCTGTTAGGGGTGATTGTATCAAACTGTTAGTTTCAAGTATTTGAGTTTAGGGCAGTTCAGTCCTAAGGCAAGAAAAAAAGATATGGTGTATTACAAAGAACATCATAATTAATATTCACTTTCACATCTTATATTAAACAAACTTACTTCCTGCAGCAGTGCTGATCCCAGCGCCCTGTATATATGATATATGCTTAGAACAACTTTAACTGTGAGATTCCAGCTTACAGTAAATACTATGAAGTGTTTGCAGCCACGAATCATATCCACCATATGCGAAGCTTTCGCATCCAATTCTTCAGGGCTATCAAAATATTCCTTTTTGTCTTCTTCGTTCCTAGCTGAATGCGCCATGTCGCTTAAAACTTCCTACGGGTATGACTGTACCGTCCTTTCTTGCTCACTAAATTATAAATAAGGACCTGGCTTTGAATGTTTGTCTATAAAAAAATAGTCAGACTTTGTTTGATGAGTCTGCACTTCTATTTTTGTAAGGTACAACTGGTTTATTTGCAATACGCAATCTGAAAGTGCTTACTGCGCGCGCGGTTAAATGACTGCGTTATTTGCATAATAACGGTAGGAAAAATCTGATGGGAAAGGAGAATTACATAACATTGTTATAACACGATCATGGGTTCATTTCCATGGCTGACATAATTCTTACAAAAGAGTTGACTCAACTCCCTGAGCTTAATAATGGACATGCACACACACAAAACAAAATGATTATAAAAAATACAACACAATAATGAAGTATTTTGCACACAATAGTTAGTAACGTAATAAGTCAACACTTCATGATTCTTCCACTGTACTCTTCTTCATCTTGGCAGCAAGTGCATCAACAGCTTCATCAGATCTCCACACCTCCCACTCCCTGGTGAAGGGATTGTAAGACAGTCCCACATCAATAGACACTTCTAAACAATGTCAATCAATCCATCAACTCAGTTGTATCATCAATCAATCCATCAATAGCTATCAAACTATCATTTGAATATATACTGTACATCAATCAAACAATTGATCAAGTAATCAATTAACTCTCAATCCATCAAATATATCTTCCTTAGTTAGCCCAAACCTTTTCCACTCAGTTTTACAGGAAGAGCAAGCAACGGTTCTTCATAATGGCCTTGAAAGTCAAGCCGAATTGTGAGATTACCAGTCCACTGCTTTGAGGTGAGGAACTCTAACTTCTCTTGGCTTGGGTCACAACTCTTGGTAAGTGGACCTCTGAATTCTACTCCCTTCAAGTATGAGAATGGATGTCCTTCCGCATCGACTTGCTCCAAATACACCTAACAGGATCTCTCACTCAATGGCTCACTGGAATAACATAATAAATACATACCTTTCTCTGTGATCCTTCTGTTTTGGTATTAATAATGAGGCGTCTAAATAATTTAAATCCATAACTTTAAATGCAATAAGAGGAAATGTGTCATTACCTCTTCAGTCTGAATTCTGGTATTTCCAGACTCAACTTGTCCATGACTAGACTTGTGAAATCATCACACTTGGCGAACACTCTGAGATCTGCAAGGCCATCTAGAGGAGTTTTCTGCAGATTCACTATCACTAACTTGTGCTTCTTGCCTACAATCTAAACAAACAGTGAAACCATTACGCTATCATTTATTGCTTGCTACGTGTCCTTACTTCTGGTATATCAGCAGCTGGAGTGACGGTCAGACTAGAACCCATAGCCAGACACAAATCTGCCTCCTCTGCATGCTCAAAACTCTTATCTAGAGTTTCTGAAGTTCAAAAGCAATCTCTCATTTAGGAATACAGAGCTACTGAACAAATGATTGACTTACTCTGAGGAAGGTTCTCTCCAAAGTTGATGATGGTGTCTGCCAGATCTCCTCTGCAGCCTGGGTCATCACACTTATGACCTGCACAGATTCACACATGATAGTCGAGAATAAAATGGCACAACTAAGCATGCTCACCTGTCTTGTGTTTCTTGACACTTCTGGATGTCCTCACTCTGTAATCTCTCAGGTAACGTCTTTTACACCTGGTACAGCGTTCAACATTCGAGTTGCCATGGAGCTCAAATAATTCTAAAAGAAAAAAAATAATTTTCAAAATTTCTGAACGCTGAATGAGTGTATCCTCACTGTTGACTGGGAGGCCACTCCTCCTGTGGAGACCGTCACAGTTCTGACTGACGACAGCCTTCAGAAGACCCACCTCCATGAGCTTTACAAACATCATGTGAGTGGGCGTGGGAATGGCGCTGCTTGTTGACACGACTTTGTGGCTTGCGCTGCGAGCCTTGCCGTGCGCTCTGAGTTCCCACGCACCTGGACCTATTACCATGGCAACAACTTAAAAATCACACTTTGTTGTAATGCGTAGTCTCACCTGTTTCTAATTTAGTGTCCATTCCACTCCGAAAATCGCGGACTGAAAAAAAAAAAGCAACATGTCAGTAATAATAGTAGTAGTAGTAGTAATAGTTCAATGCTTACTGCCAGCGGAAGTACTGATACCTGCTCCCTGCCAATTAAATCACATTTTTAAAAAAGTATCTGACAAAATAGTATTGCAGTTCTATACCGTGAAGACAATGAAGTGCTTGCTTCTTTTGATAAGGTCGACCATTTCTGCAGCTTTTTTATCCAGCATTTCAGGAGGATCAAAGAATTCCTTAGTCTCCTCTTTGCTTCTAGCTGTACTGGCCATGTTTTGTTTGTTGTTTGTTCAGTACCTGCAGACTCTCTTTTATACTGATAGGTGGCCTTTCTTGGTTTATTTTCTCGTCGTCCAGAGATATTGCCTACTCACTCGCCAACACGTATTCACCACCGCCACCCACGCAATCAGTCTAAGGGATGAAGTAATATCACGTTGTAATTTTAGAACTTGGCTACGCCCCCAGATTTCAGCCACGCCCAACCGCAACGCTTGCACATTTTTACGAAACGAGAGGCGGGTGTGGGACGAGATGCCACGAGGGGGCGTAGCTGCCTTTCATACTGTACTGCAAGTAAGGAAGAGCCATGTTTGAGGAGGAAGAAGGAAATCACTTCATGGAACTCTCTTTAGCTAGTGTTTTACGTAAAACTCAAGACCTAGAATTGGCACTAAGAACGTGCAGGAATAGAGCGGAGACAAAAGATGAAAGGTTGTACAATAAATTTCTATAACTAGAAACTTACTTGGTTGTGGTGGTCTGTATTTTGGATCCAGTTTTCTATCCAAAGATCATAAATTTCCATCTCTCCTATTGGATCTGACTAAAGATAAATATGGCACTGGCAGAAATGTGGAGAGTGTGTCATCCTCCACAGATCAGTGGCAACAACTTACCTCATACATAGTGAGTCTGGAGAAAGAGGTCCAGTACTACAAGCAACTAGTCCAGGACATTCAGACAAACCAGCACAACCTCACTATAGACCCTAACACATCCATCAACTCCACTAGTGAAGGACTCGCACGATCATGCAAACTAAAGACTAAGACCGTACCTTCCTCGGTAATGAAGGAAGGTTCAACACAAAGCGCTCTTCTTTGTGTATTCTCCTATTTATCCATCTCAGACCTGTGTCATGCCTCAAGAGTTTGCCATGAATGGCTTGCAGTATCTAGACATCCTAGTCTATGGAAGAAGGTCGTGCTCTCAGAAATCATGCTTCGTCCGAAGGTACTCCAAATAGTTCTTCTCTTTTATTGTTATATAAATTCATATATGCTAAATTGTTAAAGGTATTATTAAATATGGCTGGATGGTGCTCTTCTACTGAAGCTCTAGTTCTTCATGGTATGAATGCTAGCTGTAAGCATCATAATGACATAACTTTGATGGTTTACTGTTTGTTAGCAACTAATTATGGATAGAAAACCCACTATTCTAAGGTTCCTCATAACTAATTATGCAGTCACATGATTAACACTGACTAAAGACTATGAGGAACCTTAGAATAGTGGGTTTTCTATCCTTTTTTGTTTTGTTTATTCTTTTATTTTTTCTATTGCCCTATTTGTTTCTTTTCAGGTGGCAGAAGCATTTTTTAATTGACCAGGCAAATTATCATAAAAGTTTTCTCTTTATTTTAGTGCATATGATAAACAACTTCATATCAATCAATTTGAAGTGAGCAAGTAATGCATGATCCAAATTTCTTTCATAAAATAACTTTCAAAGGAGTTGTTTTACAATAGCCATTTTTCTTTGCAAGTTAAGCTGGCAAATCCTCAAGCGTTTGATACATGGCTTGTGGCAACTTCAAGTAGTAGCAGTAGATTACCAAAGGGATTAGAGTAGCAGTGATGTACGATTGTAATATTTTGGGACTCTTTGAAGTGCTGTAGCCATTATTTTAATTGAATGTTATTATCAATATATACAATATTTTAAGCTTGAACTAACAGGGTTGGCTCAACCAGCCAATCATTAAGCAACGATTAGCTAAGCACTAATTTAAGTTGGGCTGGTGGTAAGGTATCATTCTGTAGCAATCTAAGCCATCCTTAAACAGCAAGAAAATGTTGGTCAGTGAAGTTAAAACAGTATTGGTCCAGCACTTGTATGTCTGCCAGGCCAACTCCACTGCCACTGGAGTTCAAATTCATGTACAATTCGAATCTCCAAGAACTGATACACCAGAAAGTCAAGATAGAAACTGCGTTAAAATAATGTTCTGCACATTTTACCATTGCCTTGGCCTCCACGGCAACATACTGACCAAACTCTTACTTATGTCTGTCACATGTGTTCTCCAATCTTTCAACAATGAATGTTAGGTCTGATGCCTCCAATGGCTTCTTGCAATGAAGACCTTCACTCCTACATAAGCAAGACCAGGTGAGAGCAGAGCAGTGTGGTGAGTGGCAAGAGAAGTGTGTGTTCATGTTTGTGTGTGCACGTGTGCATGTTGCTGTGCATGTGGTTCTTAGAGGTAGTCTGGAGCCTGCTGTCAAGACGTTCATGGAGGTCAACAGTGAGTCTCTGCAGACACTCTCTGTGACTGAGTGCAATCTAATGACTACTGAAAGGTATCTTTAATCCATGAACCCAGTGTAGCCAACCTACTTGTAGTTTCTCACATCATTTGACTTCAGTTTCAATCTTGACTATCATTTATGAATTGTTGTTTTGTTTTTCTTACTTTGCCAGAGTTTTGTGGCTGGCTAGCGTCCATTGTCCTAACCTCCAGTCCTTGAGCTATTGCAGTGATGAATTTCCACCCACAGCTAACTCCTTATGGTCTCTAGCCAATGGCTGTCGTCAGCTACGGTACTTAAACCTTCCACCAGTGTTGGGGAGTCCTCATGCTGACTGCTTCAATGACAGCTGCTTGCTAGTCATCGGCCATGCCTGGCCATCTCTCCTGTCACTCACTGTTGGTGGAAGTGCTATATCTACTAAGGGACTGGTAGAAATTGGTAGGTGAAGAAGAAGACATTTAAAGGCAAGAGTTTATTTATCTTGTGCTCTCTCCTTGAAGCACAACGCTGTAGGAAGCTGGAATATCTGGAGCTTATTCATGGACTTTGTTTGCATAAAGATGCTATAGAGGAACTCTGTCAAGATGGAGGTTTCTCTTCTCTGGCTAGATTAGTGCTGAATTTCACGCCCATATCTCACGTGGCCTTAAAACACTTCACTCGTGAGTGTACGATAATGGCCACCTAATTTTTAAAAATATTTAGTCATTAATTTCCCCCCTCCCTCCTCCCCGTTATTCAGGGACCTGTCCTAACATTCAGAGTATTGAACTTCATGTGACCCTGAGGTCTTACTTTACAGAGAAACCTGACGAAGAGTCGACTGAAAAATATGCCATAATTATCAACAACTTGAAGGTATTTTTGTCACCATACTGATTGTACTGTTGTAGCTATGGTTACTCTGTGTTCAATGCTGGCAAGCGAGTATGAAATGACTAAAGGTGATCAACTTAGAGCAGCACTTGTACTGTAATGGGGCGGAGTCCAGTAACCATTCACACGCAGTTCACCGAGTATAAAATTCATAATTATATGCAATTGGTATTCTTGTATGTTTTGGTGTTGGTAAAATAAATATTCAAATGCTCTATTATATTGTAATTGGATGAATGCATGAGTAGCTTACCTTGTCTCTGACATTTCTAGCTACCCTTTTTAATTTTTTTAATTTATACCCATAGTGAAGCAGCAAAATCTTGAAGTTACATAATAAATAAATAAATAAATAATAACGATAATAATAGTAATAATAATAATAATCAATATAATAATAATAATAAATATAATTGACTCCATACTGAACATTGACACAATCTTTGGCATAGATATTTTGTTGTGCTTATCGTTTGTGATTGAAAACAAATTTCTAATTAAGTTTTTAGCAATGGCCAAGAATTTTCAATATAATCCAAATCTCTACATGTGAATAAAATAGTCATAGTTGAAAACTTGACTTTTATGCATCATTTACTATCACTTTACTGTAATTATTATTATTCTTTTGTTATAGAAACTAAAGAGGAACTTGCCATTTAGGAACATTCTTCATATCTATGAACATTAGGATATTAATATCATGAACTGATTGGTGTAATTCATGAATAATTCAATGATTGTTTTGTTGTTTTTGAGATGAAGTGACTGCTAGTTTGGCTCTTACAGAAATATAGTCCACAGCATTGTGGAAGTACTCTGAACTAAGCCAGAAACACCTCTGATACTTCAGGTTGACCCAGTGGCTGGTGATATGGCAACAAAAACAACAACATTATAGAAGTAAGTATATGGACAAACCTAACACATTCACCTCTTAAATAAACTTCAATAAAAGATCTTAATTCTACTGACCTTTGCTTATCGTAGCCTCTCACCCACAAATTATCTTTGACTTTATACTTCACGACAGCTGGAATATAGACCCTCTGATCTATAGAATAATATTTACCAATCATCAATAGTCATATCTTGTAGTTCTAGTTCGTGAACCTGGTCTTGGAGCTAGGATGAAGTCTCCTTTGTGAAGGTTCCTATTCTTGGTCATATCTCCAAATATGTGCATACTGTGTTGTCCCTGACACTCTCCATTTTCCCATTCTATCTTATACATGGACCCTTCAGCAATCTGCTCAATAAGTTTTCCTGAATGTGTGTGTGTGTGGTGTGTGTGTGCGTGTGTGTGTGTGTGTAAAAGCCACGTTTAAGTATTAGTAATAAAAGAGAATGTATCCAAACTACCTTGAGGAAATAATCCGTCTTCATTCCTTTTGGCTATAACAGTTCTGGTAATTATATTTTCCCCTTTGAGCTTTATAGTCTCCACATCTGAAATATACCTGGCAGGCTCCAGAGGAAAGACATCAATGCATGGAACAGGTACCTTCATCTGGTCATGGAATTGGATGTAGTAGAATACTTTGTCCCTCGACATTCCAGCCACTTTTCCTGGAGCGAAGCATTCTTGTCTAGGATAGAGGGCACTCAGTACAGTCTGCCCTTGTTTTATTTCTTTATTCTCTTTGCTACTGATGAAGACAATGTCATTTTTGTGAACTTTGTATGTCCCCAAGTGTTCCAGTGTCTCGTTACTTTCAGGATGGGTTACTTCGTACCACAACTCTCCTATGGATCTCTTGGCAATTGCTCTGTAATACCACCTGCTCTCACTGCATCGCACTAAAATAGACTTATTAATTGGTTTTGTGTCATCACAACTTTTATTTTGTACAATATCTTTCATATGTGGCATATTGTCGTTGCCATCTTTCTGCAATTGGTAAGTTTTGAAACTACCAAATCCCAGAGTAAATGAAGGTGGTGCTACCAGTCCTTGAGCAAATGAAGGTGGTGCTATCAGTTGAATAATTCTCTTTGACTTCTCTTCTTTCTCACGTAGTTTTGCCCTCCAGTCATCCATAAGCTGCTCAATTTTATGTTCCTCTGAACTTAAATGTCTCTTGCTATCTTTGCAAGAGTTGAAGGTTCGAGTTTCCTTTCGAGAAAATTTTCTAGTATTTTCTCCTTTAAGTATTTGGTGCATGGAAGCAGATGAAGCTTCTATCTTTGCTTGAGAGTCACCAAAAAACTTCTGCTGTGAAGTTGCTACCAGGTCACTAAGGAAAGAAACAGACTGTTCTGATTCAATTGGTAGAGCAAGCAATGCTGCTATTGCTGCAATATGCTGGCAGGTCTCCAAGTGCACTGACACACCTATTCTGACAATATATCGCCGTGGGCACGTCACTATCACTCCATTATATGCCAGCACAGAATATGCAACAGCAATGGGCTTGATCCTGTCTGGTAAACTACACACTCTTCCGGGGATGTAGAAATCACATGCGCCATTGTAACAGTGGGGACCCCAGAGTGACCTCACCCTCACCAAGACTGGGTCACCAAGGTGAAGTGAGGGAAATGGCTCTGCTCCATTAATTTGAATGACATCCTTGCATCTAGCTCTCAGAATGGTCTGGTCTACTAGTGATACTGGTATTCGATTAGCATAAGATGATGTCTCTTCCACAACTCCTAAGAATAATAGTCAACAAATGTTTGTCTATGTAAATAACTAGTAACTTATCAGTTCTGAGTATAGAACAATCCAGAAATCAAGCCGCTAGTCTATCATTCAGAACTCATTGGTTTTATTTGCTGCATTATTGTCACTGATTTACAAGAGTGCTTGCAGACTGGGCTTCCACACGAAAGAATAATGACTTTTGTAACTATTGCATTTATTTGGATTTTTTCTGATGAGAAATATTTGTCAATTTACAAATTTGATGTGCTAATAAATAATTTTACAGATGCAATGTGCGAATTACTCCCTTCTCCTACTCAGCGTGCTAACTGGAGCTGTGAAAGTCGAGGCAATTTACAGGCAGTTGCACTTTCATGAATTGTAAATAATACTCACTTACCTGGATAGTAGAAGCCATCATATGCTAACCTAACCAGTACTTTCTGACCCTTGTGATACAATGCCCCTATCAATAGAAGAGAACTCGGACATGGCATCGACTGGTCAGACCAAGTCGAAACAGAATCTGGAGAAGTAGTAAAATCGGGAGTAGTCAGTGGATCTCTGAAAGAGGGAAGAGAAGCACTCCAACTATCCACTGATTGAGGCGACGGCGGAGTGGCCGAAAGGCATTCACTTCTTGACATATTTTATCTACAGTACAGAACTCGGATGGTAGATTCGCCTTTCTTCTGAATTGTCGCAAAAAATTTCCTTTTTTATAACGAACTACTGAAATTGACGATCACTTACCCATACCCAACTACAGTAAAACTTCTATTAACGACCTCTCCGATAAGCGACCGACCTCTCTGGAGAGACCAAATCATGCGCCCCCGATTGCATTTACAACAAATATAGTGCATTTAGAACCTCCGAAAAGCAACCACCTCTTTTTTCCGACCAGCGACAACTTACAAAATAGAAAGCATTTTTTTGTGAGGTTGAAGGGTGTAAATCTGACTTACTTCCTTGGATGTCTATATTTATGTTAACGACATACCGTCTCTCTGCTCTTTTTCGTCTGTGTTTTTATTTGCTGATGGTGCCAAACTTATTGCCTCTCTAAACTCTGCAAGTGAGAATTTAGCTCTTCAAAAGGATCTTGACAATTTATTGTTATGGTGTCAATCTTGGAAACTTTCTTTAAATACTTCTAAATGTGCATACATGAACGTCTCCCTATCATCATCTACTAACAACAATTACACCATCGGTAATGATACAATTAAAACAGTGACTCAACAGAAAGATTTAGGTATTTTAATCTCTGATAGTTTTTTTGGAAAGAGTTCAACGGCGTGCAACTAAATACATTTTAAATAATTATAATATTTCTTACAAATTAAGACTTATTCATCTCAATATTTTACCACTAATGTACTACTTACAATTACTAGACCTATTATTTTTTGTTAAATGTCTTAAGAATCCGTCTGATTCATTTAATTCAAAATTCATTTTTTCCTAACTATTTATCACAAATAGACATTTACAAAAGACTCTCCGAGAAAGGACCAACCTCTGAGAAGAGACCAAAAGTCCCACCCCCAATGTGGTCACTATTCGGAGGTTTTACTGTATCCTCTCCAGCCCATAACCTAATGCCTGTGGGTATTAGGATGGCAGTACATGAATCAAATAATAAAAATGCATAGCTAGCTATTGAGTTCTGATGTGGTTGACTGGACATAGAAATGTAGCACTGAAGAGTCAACTTTATCTGCTGGACCCTCCTGCAGCACTGTATTCACTGGTGGGCTGGCCACTCCCACTCCCATTGTAAAATGACAAAACAGAAGAAGAATGCAGTGTGGATGTTGAAGAGATGTTCATTGTTAGGAACTCCACTGCTGTTTGATAATAGTCAGAGTTCAACCAGAAGCACTGCCCAGGATACACCAGAGACCTGAACCAGTGAAAATGATTATTGGTAAAGTACTGCTCATTGACACATTTCAGATAAAGAACTAACCTTTTCCCATCGCAGAATGTGACATGGAGTTTCTCTCCCACTCGGCCCTCAATGGTGGCAGGCATACAGATACCAGAGTCTAGATGTGCAGAAGAAGCAGAGAGTATAGAACTAAAAGAGCACAACAAAGGACTTACTTGGAATAGCGAGAGCTAGAGCATGGTCCCCCTTCCTAAATGATCTTCTTTTTGTTAGTTCTCCAAATATGTGAATGATGTCCTGGTCTTCTAATGATTGGTCTTGCCTCTGGATTAAGAACTTGGAAGTGGTTATCAGCTTCACAACTCTTCCTGTTAGACAAGATCACATGTGAAACATAATGCCTCACTTCTAACATCATAGAGGAGCTGTACTCTGTCTAATCTAGCCTTTGAAAACAAAAATTAGCAAACAAAGTTGTTGTTTTTTTTTTTCCCCTTTTCCCCTTTTATGTTATAATGTATGTTAATTGGTCATATATCTTGGGAAATGATTATGCGCCTATCAATGTTTAGCCCCACTACCCCCTGTACGGGCAGCACGCGGGCATTGATAGGGGATTTTTTACTTTGTATTACTGGTTCGCCCCGAGGGGATGGGGCATTTCAACATTACTTTCGCTACGTGTGTGTGTGTTTGGAGCAAGCATGGCAGAATCGACGATGGTTTTAGTCAAGGTTTGAAACGGCGTCTGGGGATTACGAGGGGATTTCAATGCTGGATGTCCCCCAGGGGGTGGGGCATTCACGAGGTCAATTTTAAAATCCCCACATAATCCCCAGTCTTTCCCGTACATTCGTAGTGGGGCTTAACATTGATAAGCGCATTACACCCTCTCTAAGATTACATGCATGCTGTGTAGTAAGTGGCTTGCCTCCATTTACCTGGCAGATAGTATCCATCTCTGTCTCTCCTGGCTATCACTGCCTTCCCCAGCCACATCGCTTCCCTTTGCTGGAGGTACAGCACATCTTCACTGTGTTTGGATGGTTCCAGATAGTACAGGTCATGACGTGGCAGAAGAGCATGCGTTCCATCGTACAATTCCACTGTGAAATGAAGCCCATCATTGACCACGCCTCTCACAGTGCCTGGAGCATAACTGTAACAATACTTAGGATGGAGAGCAGCCACGGTTTGGTCTTTCTGTACTGGGTGGCTTGCATCCTGAGCATCAATGATGATGTCTCTAGCATGAATCACTTCAGAATCTTGAGTGGCGTCTTCCACTGCGTAACTCATACTTCCTAGTGCTTGTTTGATGACGCCTCTGTAATACCAGCCATCATCAGGCCAGCGTGCCAGCACATGCTCATCAACAAGAGGGTCTGTCATGTCTTCTTCCTCATAGTGTAAATGACCTGGCACAATGTCATCTGGAACAGTGATACTTGAAGGAGTTCTAGGAGGTATGGGAGATGACGGTTGTGAGTAGTTGATGGGAGTGGCCTTCCTTGGAGGTGGAGTCTCAGTGTGCTGGGTTAGAGTATCTGAGCTGGAGTCAAGTCCAGACTCACTCCACTCTGTCACCACAGCCTTGGACTCCATGAGAGGACCAGTCCCAACTCCTTTATCTTCAGTCCATACATCAGTGTTGACTGCCTGATCTGAAAACTGAAGTCTGTTATTTTGTGCTGAAATATCATTGGTAAGGTGTTGGTTGGGAAGTGGGGAAAGGTAAGCTGCTATCCAAGAACTTGATGGAGCAACTGATGGAAACAAACCATCTGTTACATCTTCACTTTTGTTGGGGTGTGGCTCTAGCTTGGCTCTTTCATTGTGATCATCTGTTTCGTTATTTGCATCTTTCTTTTTGTGACTTCCACTGTTTATTGAACCCTTGCTGGAAAATGATTTTCTTTTTTTAAATTCTTCCATTCTTCTCTGTAGTTCTATTTCGAGCATTGCATTGGACGCTTGCATGGCAGACAACTCCTTACTTTGCTGAGCTAGCAGAGCCTCTTGTGCTCTATTCAATTTCTTCAGTTGCTTCAAGTCTAAAACTGACTCGGTTGATCCAGACGATCTCCTCTGTCTTGCTGATGTCACTTTCACACTGAGACTCATCTGTGTTGATTGGCTGGTTTGAGAGCGAGTTCTAGAGCCTTTTAAACTTTGAGATTTATGGTCTGAATTTAAAGTTGAATTGGTAGAACTCTTACTTCTAATGGATTGAGTCCTGTTGGAAGAGAAGCTGTTCCTAGAGAAGGGCCGTGTCCCGAGTGATATTTGTGATAGAGTAGCAGTAGAGCACGAGGTGCTGGAGTCGCTCGCATTGTCTTTGCTTTTTAGAGACAACTTCTCTTTGATGTGCTTGCTCAAAGCAACATATTTAGAAACTCCTATTTTAATCATGGCTCTCCGAGGACAGTTCACGGCCTTCCCATTAAACACTATCACTGAATAACTAGCACGTCCCTTCCTGTTGTCTTCCGGTATACTGCGGACAATGCCAGGAATGTAGTAGTCACATGATTCGCCAGAGGAATTGGGATGAGGTCCGTGGTGTGACCTCACACGAACCAAAACAGCATCTTCTAAACTGAGAGCAGGACAAGGTTCGGCTCCGCCCACAGAGATGACGTCCGCCTGGTCGGCTATGACGATATGTTTGTCCAACAATTCTACATGTACTTTCTTAGAGTGAGTTACTTGTGAAACCACACCTAGTCAAGTCAATGTGGAAACAAATAAATAAATAAGTCGTATATCAACCAACCAATCAACTAATCAATTGATCATAATATCGGAACATTGTTACCTGGGTAATAGAAACCATCGTCCATGCATCTGACGATGACCTTTTGCCCTTTAGAGAAGTGAGATTTTACAACAGAACGCATTGATCCCTGACTAGTAGTTGGTCTCTGTTGAGATAACCTAGAAGAAGGATGTTTAGAGTTTGATAGAAGGTCTGGAGTTGCTGATGTAGATAGCCATGTGTTGAGAAGAGGAGGAGCACGGTGACAAGATGATGGATCTGAGAAATTAACTAACCCTGTTCTCTCCCCTACATAATGCCAGTGCATCAATGGGCAATATAATAGACAGTAGATGTGAGTTGTAGGTAAACTTACAGTGTTCTTCATCAGATTCACTGCAGTCTGACTTCTCTCTGACTCTCCTCTGGACTTCTTCTTCTACAGCTTTCAGATACTTCTTAAAATTGTCTGCTAGTTTGACTTCATCCTCCAAGAGATCAAGATCTTCTTGTGACCTCTGCCACCCACACATAGCTACAGCTTGCATCAGCTTGTCCTTGTGCTTCAGGTAAACATGAGCAGACGGCATATTTCCCTCATTGAAGTCAAGTTCGGAAGCTAAAGAACTTTTCAAATTCCCATCGATGGCCTCCCAAGCCAGTGCAGCAAGCCTGTTGTTGAGCACACTGACTTGATTGTTCAATTTCTGCTCATAATCAGTGAAGTTGATTCCACTGGGATGAATAAGAGTAGTCTTGGTAATGCTGGTCACATGAGCCAGTGGAAAACTGGCAGGACGCATGCTATTATTGTGAGCAGGTCCCATGACATCCATCAAATGTAGTCCAAGAGCTTTCAAACTGTTTTTCTCTAGCCACCTACAGCAACAAAAGAAAGCAGGCGGTAGAAATTCTGGTGTGAGCTGTGCAATAACAAGTGGAAACTATCCAGCACAGATAACTTATATAAAAATGTTTACCTTCATGATCATCTAGACACATTTACAGACACACTGACATGCAAGCACGAAGACATTCATACACACAAAGAGACTACAACTTTCAAAAGTTGAATTACATGTACTAGTAGTCATAACTACAATACATGTCCTGAAAACTATATGAATAGTAACTCCCAAACTTGTTTTAGTCAACTATGTATACTTACTTCTTAGATGCCATTAGGCGCCCTTTCCTGCCTTTTCCAATAGCTTTCCCCTTTCTTTTTAAAAGTGAAAGACTTGCACTAGACCTTTCTGATTCTGTTCTAGACTTCCTTCTCTTTCTTGCCAGCATGCACTCTGTCAGGAGATGTTTGGCTAGCTGTAGCTGCTCCCTAGCCAGCTCAAGTTCTTCTTCTAATAATTGCATGTCTTCACTCTATGGAAGAGAAATGCAGTAAGCCAGTGGATCTATTAATGCAGTAGATAACACCAAGTGTGTCCAATTTATCTACTTCTGCCCGCTAGCTAAAGCTATCCAAACAGTTATGAAGCATGATTTAGTGAAATAGCCCAAAACTTTATAAGATGCATTTGATGAATGTGAGTCACCTTATATGACTTGGGCCCGTCAGGATCTGCAGTATCTTCAGAGTAATAATAATACCTACACAATACATATAGTTGCACGATTAATACTAGTAAACTTGAAGGTTTTACTCCCACACCTTCCTCCAGTGTTCTTCGCCAACTGAGCTAAGAAAGCATTTGCATGCGAGTCTGCACAGTTAAATGAGATTGTATGGACGGGTATCTTGGGTAGCTGCTGTACTCTGGCTAGGATCTTCTCAGGAGGTTGGTCCGGCCTGCCATCAGTGAGCAGATACACACCCTCTGCATCCATGACGCTCATGGCCATCTCGAGAGCACTCTGTGTGTTAGTAGTGCCATCTGTACACAGCCCATCCACCCACTGACCCACTGCTTCCAGGTTCTGAGTAGATGTGGGGACAAGGCTGCTCCTCCAGGCATGGACCGTGGAGTTAAAGTGAACAATGGTGAACTCTTTCTTCTGGGAAACTTGCTCCTGTAAGAAAAAACACATGTCACTGTGAATACTTTTTTGAAAAATATTTTTGATTTGTAAACCCTTTACTTTTAGCAGTTGTTGAACTTTCTCTTTGATCAGTGGAAGTCTTTCTTTTAATGAAGAAGATGTGTCTACGACAACAACTATTTTGTTCTCTAGAAGAGTCCCAAATATTTCTCTGCTGCCATCTCGCAGCCATGCCAGCCTATCCATGCACTTCTTGCACAAATCCTCCAACTTCTGCTCATATAGTCTATGCTTTCGTGGAGCCATTTGCACATGAAATGTATCCTTGCCATTCAGCCTGCACAAAGTATAGTTGCAGTAATCGAGATATCTACTTGTGTGAATGCATCTGACTCACCTGACATGGACGAAGTCTCTACAATATTGTGCATGGACTACTCGAGTATGGGGGACCTGAGCCAATCATTGACAAGATATATATGACTATAAATACAGCGAGCGATTATAAACGAGTTTCATTCACCATTTCCACAGCCTTGATTTCATGCTTGAGTCTCGGGACTGGGATCTGCATCGTACCATTGCAATGATGGAATGCCAAGGAGTACACCAGATCTGTGTACAGCAATTTCTTGGCTTTAAGTCCATTCATCTGGATTAAAACAACAACAACAACAATAAAACCAAGCATTTTTATTCAATTTATTCATTGGCCAGCTTAGAGTTCCACCCACATCTAGCCATTGTTTGGAGGTGAGGCTGTCAAGATCCACACTCTCTTCCTTAGGCATGGCATAACCATCTCCTGTTGCATGTCCTATTTCTAGGCTCAGTGCCTGTATCTCAGCCAAAGTATTTCTTGTCTGTTCAATCTCGTCCAACATCATCACCACATCTTCACTGGTAAATGAACAAGAAGGCTGGACTTGAGTTGAAACTGCAAACACAGGACATCATAATGGAGTTTGATTCTTACTTATTCTCTTATATTGTACCTGTTGAGACTGCTGACTGTGGCCTTGATTTACTTGTCTTGCTAAGACAACTGGTTCCTGTTGACTGACTAACTGCTGACTGACTCTTCAGTGAATTCAAACTGGAGTAAGATGAAATGAGCGGATTTTTCCTTGAAATGATGCGTTTTATGAAGAACCTAATTGTGTGGCATTCCAGAATCAAATAGAATTCAATATTTTTAAAATGTCTTACTTTCCTCCCGAAGCAGCTGCCAATGCTTTGTATTTATTAACAGCTTCCAATGACTCGCAATTGTAAGCTACAATATTGACTGGTATAAGAGACGGAGTGACCTAAGACACAAGTCAACAAACATGACCAACTCTGATCAAAACTCTCAATACTACTGTAGTAGTTACTAACTTTCTCTTGAAGTCCATCTAAGGCACGTAGCGTATCCTCCTTGTTTGCAAAGATATATATAGCTTGAGCATCTGAATGAGCTAGAGCTAATATAAGACCTTCAACAATGTTCGTTTTGAACGGTGTCTTTTGTGGTTCTGTTTGCTGAATCCAGCAAATAGCATCAGTAATACTACCATTATTGGAGTCCACCATATTAGCCTTCCACTTCTGTACACCTTCTGTACATCGAATGAGGTTGAATTTTATTGTATGTGGTACTTGGTCCTTCAAGACAGATGTCAAAATCTCTAAAAAAGAGTTTAATTGTTGACTTTCTTGTGCACACGAGTCGGCTACGATTACTATCTTCTTCTCAGTAATGACTCCAAATGTAGACTGACTATAAGTACCAAATCATTCACTTTACTCATAGCACGCGTGAGTATGTTGGCTAAAGAGCTTACCTTCCTGAATTGAGCCACTCAAGCCTGCTTTTAAGTCTGGCCAAGCTGTCTTGCAACCGCTCCTCAATAACAGCAAGGTTACTCGGTGTTGCGTTACAAAGCTGAACATGAAAATCAATCAGTAATAGCATTCTTCTTCCTCGTGATTGCAAGGGTTATACTTACATTATAGATTTTACCAGTTGAATCGCAGTGCTGAGTGAACAGCCCATCTGCATACTGTGAAGGAACTTCTCGCTCCAGAGGCTTCACAAAGTCTGCAGCAACACAAAGCAATAAACTTGTAACTCAGATGATTCACTTATTTCTGTACCTGTGCTTTGGAGAAATCCAAGATTGGGCAAGATTTGGTCAAATGTCAGATTTTGAGCAGCTAAACCATATCTCTGAAAAAGAAGAAAATTATGCACATTAGCTAGCTATACATTTTTACACATCACTCACTTCTAGCCATTCTTTTGAAGATACTTGCTCTATTTTTTCAGGATATTCTTTTTGATTAGAGTCTCCCATTACATCTGGCTTGTAAAAGTTCTTTAGTCCAGTTTACACCTTACTGGTAACTAAGGCGGCACAGTGCAACCAGTAAACAAAATGGGTGGGGCTACTGGAGGAAGAGTGCGCATTTATTAGGAATACTCTGTAAACAGACAGTCTAGGGCACCGTTTGGTCATGGTAAGTAGTCCAGTTATCTAGGATGAAAGGTAGTATTAGTATTCTGTTTAGGGGCAAGGGGAATCTCAGTTTGAAAGAAGACCCAATGAAGATGGACTTCCCAGCGAGGAGCGGTATTTAGGCCTCGCGAACGTGAGTTTAAAGCTTGCAATTATTAGCTAACTTTTCTAGCGAGCTGCTGTGTGTGTGGTACAGTTTGGTAACACTTGTTACGCCAACTCGGTCCTGCAAGCTCTCTATTTCTGTAAGCCATTTAGAGAAAAAGTCTTAAAGTACAAGAAAGAAGAACTAGAAACCACTGGTGGCAGTGATAAACCAGAGAATGATACTCTGCTCTCTGTGTTGGGAGACTTGTTTGTACAAATAGCAACTTCAAAGAGAAAATATGGAGTAATACATCCAAAGAAGTTCATTACAAAAGTAAAGAAAGAAAATGGTAAGACTTGGCTAAAGGAAGTGGCGAGTGAGGGGCACTCAGACTTGGTAGCTAGGTATTGGTGTACTATGTGTGAAGTTAACTCTAGGTGAGTGAGGAGCACTCAGACTTGGTAGCTAGGTATTGGTGTACTATGTGTGAAGTTAACTCTAGGTGAGTGAGGGGCACTCAGACTTGGTAGCTAGGTATTGGTGTACTATGTGTGAAGTTAACTCTAGGCGAGTGAGGGGCACTCAGACTTGGTAGCTAGGTATTGGTGTACTATGTGTGAAGTTAACTCTAGGTGAGTGAGGGGCACTCAGACTTGGTAGCTAGGTATTGGTGTACTATGTGTGAAGTTAATATAGGTGAGTGAGGGGCACTCAGACTTGGTAGCTAGGTATGCTTTGTGTACTATGTGTGAAGTTAACTCTAGGTGAGTGAGGGGCACTAGACTTGTAGCTTGGTATTGGTGTACTAGGTGTGAAGTTAAAACTCTAGGTGAGTGAAGGGGCACTCAGACGGGTAGCTAGGTATTGGTGTCTCGTACTATGTGTGCTGAAGTTAACTCTAGGTGGATGTGAGGGGCACTCAGACTGGTAGATAGGTATTGGTGTACTATGTGGAAGTTAACTTCTAGGCGAGTGAGGAGCACTCAGACTTGGTAGCTAGGTATGGTTACTATGTGTGAAGTTAACTCTAGGTGAGTGAGGGGCACTCAGACTTGGTAGCTAGGTATTGGTGTACTATGTGTGAAGTTAACTCTAGGTGAGTGAGGGGCACTCAGACTTGGTAGCTAGGTATTGGTGTACTATGTGTGAAGTTAACTCTAGGTGAGTGAGGGGCACTCAGACTTGGTAGCTAGGTATTGGTGTACTATGTGTGAAGTTAACTCTAGGTGAGTGAGGGGCACTCAGACTTGGTAGCTAGGTATTGGTGTACTCTAGGTGAGTGAGGGGCACTGACTTGGTAGTAGGTAACTCTCTAGGTGAGTAGAGGGGTAGCTAGGGCTATGTGTGAAGTTAACTCTAGAGTGAGGGGCTCAGACTTGGTAGCTAGGTATTGGTGTACTATGTGTGAAGTTAACTCTAGGCGAGTGAGGGGCACTCAGACTTGGTAGCTAGGTATTGGTGTACTATGTGTGAAGTTATCTCTAGGTGAGTGAGGGGCACTCAGACTTGGTAGCTAGGTATTGGTGTACTATGTGTGAAGTTAACTCTAGGTGAGTGAGGGGCACTCAGACTTGGTAGCTAGGTATTGGTGTACTATGTGTGAAGTTAACTCTAGGTGAGTGAGGAGCACTCAGACTTGGTAGCTAGGTATTGGTGTACTATGTGTGAAGTTAACTCTAGGTGAGTGAGGGGCACTCAGACTTGGTAGCTAGGTATTGGTGTACTATGTGTGAAGTTAACTCTAGGTGAGTGAGGGGCACTCAGACTTGGTAGCTAGGTATTGGTGTACTATGTGTGAAGTTAACTCTAGGTGAGTGAGGGGCACTCAGACTTGGTAGCTAGGTATTGGTGTACTATGTGTGAAGTTAACTCTAGGCGAGTGAGGGGCACTCAGACTTGGTAGCTAGGTATTGGTGTACTATGTGTGAAGTTAACTCTAGGCGAGTGAGGAGCACTCAGACTTGGTAGTGGTGTACTATGTGTGAAGCAGACTCTGATGTAGTAGTCTGTACTCGTAGGGTAGAGCTCATTTCATGTTTTTAAACACCACATTACTGGGCATGTATTCTTGTCCCTTGTACTAACATCATTTACTACAAGTGAGCGCGAATGTCGATACGTTGAACAACTACCCCATAGAGGCGTCGTCTATAATATCACAAGTCTGCTTATATTCATTAGTTCAATAGTTCTCCATATTGCAGAATTAGAGTTGTTGTTGTTTTTCTAATTCATTAATACATTTAATTTTGTTTACTCAATTGTATTTTGTTATATGAACGTGTCGTACATAGAAATACAGGGTAGGCGTTCCTATTGACCTCAATGCTTGTGATTTTTAATAGTAATCTTCAACAATATGCAACAGCAAGATGCACACGAGTTCCTCAATTATCTCCTCAACACTATAGCCGACCTTCTAGAAGGTATGTGTACGTGAGTGTGTGTGTGTACGTGAGTGTGTGTGTATGTGAGTGTGTGTATGCGAGTGTGTGGTTACTTTACTGGCTACATCTGTTCTGCTATAGACCAGCGTAAATCCCAGGGTCTTCCTCGTGGGCCCACTTGGATCCACGACATCTTTCAGGGAACTCTGGTGAATGAAACCAAGTGTCTCTGCTGCGAGACAGTACGCAGTAAGGAAGAAGATTTCCTTGACCTCTCTGTAGATGTGGAACAGAACACCTCGCTCACCTACTGCCTCAAGTAAGTGGCTCCACCTGATCGAGTGCTCCCTGTGATACTTACTTCTCTCTCTGTACTTTCAGAGAGTTTTCTTCGTCAGAGACTTTGTCTACAGAGTACAAGTACTATTGTGAAGAATGCTGCAGTAAGCAAGAGGCAGTCAAGAGACTCAGGATCAAGAAACTCCCACAAATCTTGGCCTTCCATTTGAAGCGCTTCAAATACGTGGAATACACTCAGCGCTACACCAAGCTATCACATCGGGTGGTGTTTCCATGGGAACTGAAGCTGTTTAACACTGTAAGAAAGACACTCATTATTGGTTGGTCGTTTCTGGTGTTTATATTGACCTATGACCTTTGTGTGTTACATGAGCATTGACCTCTGTGTTGTGTAGTCGGATGATGCTATGAACCCAGATAGGATGTACGATCTTATAGCAGTGGTGGTACACTGTGGAAGGTAAATACATTAACTTACAAATCACTCTTCCTATGATTTTGACAATAGAAATTTAGTCCAACTTCTCTTTGTAATTCCAGTGGTCCAAATAGAGGCCATTACATTACCATTATCAAGAGCTCTGGATATTGGCTGCTCTTTGATGATGACATCATGGAGGTAAGTAGACTACAATGCAAGGAACTAAAACTAGCACACTGTTATTGTTCTCCAGGAAATAGAGCCACACTCCATCGAGAACTTCTTTGGTCTCACTGATGCCCAGAGAACTGCACCTAATGAGTCTGGGTATATTCTCTTTTATCAATCACGAGAAGATTCTACTCCCTAATTATTTTATGTTCCAGTCAATTTGTTGTTTTTTTATGATCACAGCATTGGTACAATGCCACACCCTTTCCGTTTGCCCATTCTGTTGTGTAACCACTTGCACTCAATCAAAATGTAATCAGCACTAAAATAATGCCAACACGACCATAAATTAAATGGTTTATTTTCTGTATGGACTGCCTCCTCTTATAATAAATACTACAGCTAACTTTCCAACAGCTGTCCACTTGTTCTCTTCCTACAAACATGCCACCACCACACAAAATGTGTCAGCTATATGCATATGAAATAACTGAAGGAAATTGACAACCCAAAGTCCAAGGCCACAGGAGAGGTTTATTTGATAAAATATGTATTAATAATAAAGTTGATAAAAGTTGATCAGAGAATAATAACATACCCTAACCTGATGGTCAAGTTTCATAAAACAAGGTTACATGCGTCGCTGTCTTGAATGTGGAGGTATGGTATAGTCGTCGGCAAAGACAGTTTTATATGAGCCGGACGGAATGAGAGGAAGGAGGCCTGCTTGTGGGACCACATTCCAGCTCAACTCCAGGGTCAAATTCTTGTTGCCACTAATAAAACAAATCTCTGGTCACACCTAGTGGGGCAGGCAGGATGTTATTAACTTACCGCATTCCGTACCCATCATCAAACAATTCATACTCGGTCACCGCATTTTTCAACTTAATGGTGGCAGGGTCTTCTCTCTTAATGATCTTATCCCATAAGACCACCTGATTCACCGACTGCACACACAGAAGCAGATGATACAAGCATGGGTTGTCATGGCATCATAGTATCATAGGGATAGGGACACACCTGCACAACACACACACACACACTCACTCCTTACATTTCTCCGAGTTTGATAATGAGCCGTGAGCATGACAAATAGCTGTCTGGTGTTCCAATCAAATAGGCTGGAGAGATCTTAAAACTCAGTCAAGAATAATAGACCATAAATAATTGGTGAGAGAGCGAGACACTCTCAGGGGTAACACAATTGAAAATCGGGGATGTTTCGTTTGTTTATATATATGTTTGGACGTACGTATGTCATTTTGTACTTTGACCTTCTCGTATTTTTGTGTTAGCTCATTGTTCGACCCGTCCCAAATGTCCCTGTGTAGGTATGTTCAGTTGTGTGAAAGTATTGTGCCTTTAAAGAATATCACAAAGAAAATGTGTAAATAATACTACTTGTTTTTGTTGCTTTTTTTTCTTCTTCAATTCTAACTGTTGCAGGGAGTGGTTACTATGGCATTGAATCCCCTTTACCGTATACACGTAATTTAAACTTGACTTTTTTAGTAGCTTGAGTGTTGAAGTTAAAATTAATTGTTTAACAATAGTGTAGTTTTAGGCTCGCTCGCCATTTGTGCTCAAGCACACCACTAGTTTTAAACTTAATTACACTGTTACAATGAAGTAACGAGTCTAAACATAGGAGTGTTTATAATAATGTGGTATAGGGTCGTGAGATAACTTACATGGTGCCAACCATGATACGTCTAGGAAGTTACCGTTAGAGTAGTGGAGTATATTGAAGTATGAAGAAGAACCAGAGGTTTGCGGACTAGCCAGGACACCATAGCCATGTTTTCAAGTGCTACCAATTAGCCTCAATACAGGTTGTGTACTTCCACATTGTTTTACTTAAAATATTGAGTCTTAGGAACAAATCACTTAGTACACTATATTAGTATTCGACATAATAAACACAGAAGAAAGAAAAAGCTGAAGGGGGGATTATAGAATAACTACACAACTAAATTATATTCTCAGATCTAATCTGCGAAAATTTTCCTGTTTACATGTATACTATATTACACAATAATAATACACTTGATCCACCTCTTTGTATGTAAACTACAATAAACTAGTTTTGCAGTATTAAAAAAATACGAAACAAAAATTCGAAAGCCACGTAGGTTGCTTGTAAAAACAAGAAACTTAAGACCTAACATCCTCCAGCAGATTATATTATTATTATATTATTATTATTATTATTATTATTATTATATATCTTTTTTACTATGCATGGGTGCAATAACTGAGGAAGTTGCCTACATGGCAGCAGTGGATTCACGGCTGAGTGTAGATTTCTACATCAAGGTAGACTATCAGGAGCAGAACAGAAGAAATGTTGTTTCATTGGAACAGCAGCAGTAAGGAAGTGGAAGTCCTAGAAGATGCTGTGCATGCTACAGATGAGCTTATTCTGAATGCTCAATTGCTGAAGGTTAGCTAGGGAGCACTGAGCAGTTCTTTCTACTTTGAAAATGTAAGACCAAATAACAACACACAAAATGAAGCTATGACACAAAGCTCTGGCTGTACTTAGGCTAAAATGAAATTGATAGCTTATTCTGTTCAGTTTTGTCGTACTACTGGTGTCGGTTGGGATTCCTCACCCATAATAATTGCCTATTTAATAATTGCTTAAACCAGCTACAGAAAAGCATGGCTCAGTGATTATTCTGCTTGAATTTGTCTTATACTGTACATGTAATATAAAAAAAACAATAAAAAAACTCCTGTATGAAACCCCGATATCAATATATTAATATAGAGTCTGGTACACTGCTTCTTTCATATAAATTGCAACACTACCAACTCCTGTACTCATATCTCAGCATCCAAGGAGGAATGGGAGGAGAGAGAGTGGAGATACAGAGGGTGTAGCCCTCCAAGTATTCAGCGCAAACATTGGATATACCAGTTATATGTCACTTACAACTAACACAAAACACACACACATAAGGATACCAGTATCAATGGAAAATTTAACGGTGGCATGCTCCTTCTGCTCTGGTCCATTTGCCATTCTTTCCAATGCCAGTTCACTACACACAGTATGTATGCAAAAACACAAACACGTACTGAAAATATCAATTCATAAAGTAATACTCTCCCAGGCTTATGTAATTCTGGATAATACATCTAACAGCTAAATGGTGTCTTACACTGTTACAGAAGATGTAGATATACTCGTCTCAGTTGTTCTATCCTTCATAATCATGGAGAGGAAGCATAAAAAAGTTAAAGTAGCCAAGACTGTCAGACTAAACGCGAACACCGCGTTAAGACGAGATAACGCAGTATACATTGTTGTATTTTCCAGCAACCTTAATATAAGTGAGTATTATTTAGAATTCTTTTTGCGGCTTTAGAAGACTTGCTTATTATTTGTGCGATAATCGACTCCGCCTTTTAATTTAGAGTATGCGCACGCATTGGAATGTGCGCAACTCACTGCATTCTAACACCTCCGGTCGCTTAGCTGTCGCTAGCTCTCTTATAGCTGTAGTGTGTGAGCCCTGTGACCGATTCTTAGCTGCTTCGAGATTATGGATCCCAAACCTCCTGAAATAGTAGTATTGTCTAATTTTGTAGCTGAGCGGCTCCAGCCTGTTCCCAGTAGGAGGAATGTTAATAATCCTTCTGCCCTTCCAGTTCCTGGTTCAGAGAAGATAAGTAAAGCTCCTGCAGTCTTTGTTGTGGGAAATTCCAATAATTCCGAAAAAGAAAAATGTGTTTTAGATGACTTTGTGTCCAAGTTTCCTAGTGCAACTGGACTTCCTGCAGTATCCAGGGAAACTTACTCAGATGATGAGAGCAAATCTGATTGGTCGGATGATTCCTCCATCATTTCTAACAATCCTCCTTCTGTAATTTTAAATAATGATCAACCTTCCAGCAGTAGAGCATTTACTAAGCTTGTTACTACCATTAATTTCTTGAAGAAGTGGGCAGCAAGAACTGAAACCAATGACACCAAAATTGAATTTCTGAAGAAATTTAAGATGTCTGAAGCAGCAGCTGCAATACCAGAGCCAGATGAACCAGTGGACAGCAACCATAATGATCTTATCATAGTCAGGATTCGGCGAAAACTGTGCAAGAAACCTTCTTTCTTAAACCCTGCTGGGAGTGTTTTATACTGGTATGGAATTTGATACTTTGGGCTGTTGTTTTGAACTCACCATTACTTGTAGACTTGAAAAAGAAATGTTGATTGCTTCACTGCTTCAGTAATCTTGGAATGTGTGTTTGTATTGTAGGTGGATGTCAGTGGTGACATTAGCCATTCTGTACAACTACTACCTTATCATAGCTCGGGAGACCTTCGTGCAGCTAGAAAACATTTCCATTCTGTCATGGCTCTTTCTTGATTATTTAGCAGACACAATCTACCTCATTGACATTGTGGTGCAATTTTGTACAAGTAAGTAACTACTCTAGGGTATTTACCTACTGCAGTTTAAAAATAGATTGCAAGCTGCCCTCAAACTTTGCTATGTTATTAAAGTTACTTTAACTGCATTGGTGCAGTTTTTGTGCCACCTTAGCACAGCCCAAGGTGGCTAAACTTAGCAATCATGCTATAGAGTGCAGGGGGTGGTACTACTTAGCAGATACTTAGCAACCAGCACTGGGCCCCTGCTTCAACAGGAATTATGGCTACCAGAGTCTCCTGAGAGGCAGCTGCTAATTGGTGTTACTGCAGTTTGATTAGCAGCAGGTTTAGAGTTAGCAAGTCATTTTACTACTGCCCCTACTTACTGGCAGAAAATATACACTGGCTGGTTTTGGGAAAATCAGCCTAAACACTAGAACAATTTTTTTTCAGTATCCCCAGGTAAAACCTTAGGGTCGATTTTTTTTTTCAAAAAACTTTTTATGGCAGAAATGGATAAACAATCCTTGTACTCACGTAATTCTTGCCATCATAGAGGCTTTGTAGAGCGAGGATTCAATCAGATATATTTTAGGTTTTAATCATTTCCGAACATGTGCAAATGAACCAAACAAATTAACGTGTTGATACTTTATCAAATGACAATATTGTACATAATAATGATATGACCAATATGGGCATAAACACTTATATTGTAAGTTCCACTACAGGCTTAACCTATTTGACTTCTTTCAATCTGCCTGCAACCTGTTTAGTTCTTGGTGTCTTGGAGACAAACAGTAATAGCATATACGGAATACAAGACATGCCCCCTGATCTTAGCAACACCTTTACACGCTTTTTTTTAAAAATCAGCAATAATTGAACAAATATACTGAAATGTTGTAGTTCGTAGGGTGAATATGGCTTGTGCTACAGCTTCTAAATTTGGAGGATGGCAACCCAAGGTCCCATGTAACCTTCTGGTAGGAAAAAAAAAAGAATACCTTAGATACTACGTTCAGGCCTATTCCCCAAAACCAGTCATATATATCTGGTAGAGCCAACTGAGCTGGGGTTAATTGAAACTACCTAAACTATTCGACTGAGGTGGTGACAGGAATAGCTAATGTCCTAACTATATCCCAGGTGAACAGTCAAGTATGATGATATTAGATTAGACCTGTGAAAGTTAGTTAATATAGGATGAACAACAGTAACAACTTAAAAATAACACTAACAACAACAGGTAACTACAATAATGCATACGCACGAACAAAACAAAATACTTGACATACACAATGACTGATAATAAATACTTGACATGCACAGTGACTGAGAGCCACTACAGGGTTCAGACATAGTACAGGACTTATTCACCTTCTGTTTGATGTTCTGAGCTCGTAATTTTTACTACGTTAGAGCAACTTAAAGCAAAAAATAGGGAGTGTTATATTGGATAATTGATTTCTTTTAAACGTAATTCCTGACCGAATGCAGAGTGAATGGGTTAAAGGTCAAGACACTTATTTTTCCAGCACTGGGTGGTTTTCCCTCAGTGTGCATGCCAGAGGGTTCTGTCTGTCTGTCATGTTCTGATTTTAGAGATTGCTAACAATTAACCATTGAATTGGGTATGAACTTAGTTATTTTATTGTGCCTTTTTGTTTTGTTTTGTTGTTGTTTGTTTTTAATTTCAGGCTAATTTTTGAGAAAACAAGAAGTAGTCAGCTCTGTGTATAGTTGTGGGTAATGCCCCATTTATAGTGATGGAAATTGTCATGTCGTAATCATGTAAGTAAATAATTTTTTGCTGCACGCGGTAGTTTCGCTTTATGTCAAGAAGATTTATTGAGTGCTACCTAGCTGAGGTAATAGAGAAATGATTTTTGTTTTGTTTTGTTTTTGTTTTTTTACTGTAAGCCAAATAAAAATCTTTCTATTGAATCGTGCATATTAATGAAGAATGCAGACAGACCCTTTACCATACTGCTATGCGGAGAAGGGTTTGGGAATCATGCACCTTGGCTGTTCTAGAGGAATGTGGTGATGGTTCCCTGATTACTACTACTGGTGCCCACAGTTTGCAGGACACAGTTACCGCAAGCAACCACAGTGCATTTGTGCAGTCATATTACAAGCATTTTGAGCTAGAGAGACGCCCACTCATTCCACCCAGGCTCCCCTTGGAGACTGCCAAAAAAAATGTTCACTAAGACCAACCCCCAAAATTGTGGGGCTAGAAGATTCATATATTGTCCCATACCCTTTCTCCTAGTAGAGGTATTCCCCGGACCCTGCTCCTCATAGGTAGACGTAGGGTGAAGGGTCTAGCCTCACAAGCAAGTCTGGACAGGGAGTAGTCTCGGATCATTCTCTGAACATTATTCATATCAAACAGTCACTGTGTGTCAAGTATTTATTATCAGTCACTGTATGTCAAGTATTTATTCTGACTGTGAATAAGTCCTGTACTTTGTCTGAACCCTGTAGTAGTGGCTCTGACTGTGAATAAGTCCTGTACTATGTCTGAACCCTAGTGGCTCTGACTGTCAGAAATGTGAATAGTTTTGTCTTAGCTTTTGCGTAGGACTAACTGATGACATAATAGCCCACTAAGCTAGGGCAATCTCTGAACTCAGAGGATATGGCATTACTGACCCCACATCTTCTTGGTTTTAAGTTCTTTACTATAGTGTATTAGAACTCTTGTACTAGGTATTTTAATTATGTTGTGTTGTTCAATCTGTACAGGTTATTTGGAGCAGGGTCTTCTTGTACATAGTTATAAAAAGCTAGCCATACATTACATGAAATCCAAAGCCTTCAAACTGGACGTACTCTCTGTACTCCCAACTGACCTCCTCTACCTTGTACCAGGCGTGTATCCTGGCCAAGTGATCATCAGGCTCAACAGACTGCTCAAAGTCTACAGAATGGTCCAGTTCTTTGAGAGGACAGAGAGCAGGTCCAACTTTCCCAACATTGTCCGCGTGATGACATTGACGGCGTACATCACATTGCTCATTCATTGGAATGGTTGCTTCTATTTCCTCATCTCTAAAAGCATCGGGTTTGGGTCAGACACGTGGGTGTACCCGTCTTCTGTTGACGAAAATGGAAACGCAACGGAGTATGGTAGTTTGACCAGGATGTACCTCTTCAGCTTCTACTGGTCCACTCTTACATTGACCACCATTGGTGAGCTCCCGTCTCCTCGTACAGACTGGGAGTTTGTGTTTGTGATCCTGGACTTCTTGGTGGGTGTGCTCATCTTCGCTACCATCGTTGGTATGGTGGGCGGGATCATTACTAACATGAATGTGCGTCGTGCAGAGTTCCAGGAGAAATTAGACAACATCAAACAGTTCATGGGTTACAGGAACATCAGCAAGGACCTTCAAAATCGTGTCATCAAGTGGTTTGACTATCTCTGGACCAACAACCACTCTTTGGACGAGCACACGATCCTCCAATCTTTACCAGACAAGTTGAAGGCTGAGATAGCCATTCATGTTCACTTTGAGACTTTGCGAAAGGTTCAGATATTTGAGGAATGTGAGGCAGGTCTTCTAGAGGAGCTTGTCCTCAAACTGAAGCCACAAGTGTACTCTCCCGGAGACTACATCTGTCGCAAGGGAGACATTGGCAAAGAGATGTACATCATCAAAAGAGGACGCCTCGAGGTTGTCAGCGATGATGGTACCACCGTATTCGCAACCCTCACAGACGGCAGCTATTTTGGAGAAATTAGTATTCTTAACCTTGGGGGGAGTGGCAACAGACGTACTGCTAATGTTGTGTCAGTGGGATATTCTGACTTGTTTTGTCTTTCCAAGCAGGACCTCCTGGATGCTCTGACAGAGTACCCTGAGGCAAAGGCACTCCTTGAAGAGAGAGGAAAGAAGACGCTGTTAAAGGACAAGATGAAGAGAGAGGGAAAGGCAGCAACCTCCACCTCTGCAGCTCCTCCAACTCCCAAATTCCCTCGATCACCCACTACACCGAAACCTAAAATTGAGAAGAAAGCCAGCAAAGAGCTGTCCAAACAGTTGAGTAATGCTGACTGTGACACCATCAATAAGCGGATTGATCAGTTGGAGTTAGAGCTGTTCAGACTAGAGATGAAGTTGGGATCACTCCACAAAGAACACGACATAATGAAGCACAAGATGTACTTGATGGACAAGTAATACACTCCACTACTTAACACCATTACAGCTCTTACAAACACACCACATACATTGTTCAAGTTTCCTTTTCCAGGTATACAAAACTTACAAACCCTTTACCTAATACTTATTGACAAATTCATGCAATAGAATATTTACACATAGCTAACTATACAAGACCAGTTCAGCCTACATTACTTGCAATTTTTGTGTGTATATATACACGTATTCTTTATGCATGATTGCTACATAGAAATGATACAAAGCAAAAGTCATTAGTATAAACTCCACCCCCTCTGCCTGTCTTTTTAATTTTAGTATAAATATTTTATATAGATTAAAAATGATTGAATTAAGTTTCTAAAAAGAAGAAATTTCCCGATCTTTTCTGGTCCACATCCTAAACAAACACACATATTCAATAATTAATTAACAAACTACAGGACAGACGACCCGCCCACCTTGACAGAATGGAGCTTGTTGATCCTCGGCCTGTAGTTCTGACTGTCTCTACGGAAAGTGATATCCAAGGACTTCAGGAACCGATTCATGCCAAGAAGTAGCGACGTAGGCCTACAGATGGAGAGACAAGAACCATAAGAACACAAAGAACAGTGTTACCTTAGTGAACTAAAACTAGGAGTAAAAACAAACTGTCAGGGAGTCCCGTGCCTAAATAATTCACCGGTTGTACAGTGTTGAGCTGCGATAGTTTGAAATGACTGGTTGTATGTTTGCTGGATGTTAAAAAACGTCAAATGTTCATGTGATGTGCTCACATCAATTCCATTGGCCATATAGGAATGTAGCTTTCTGGTACAAGCAGGCTTACAGGTTACTGCCCAACCCTTTCCTCATGAAATGGTTTGGTAAAGGGTCTGGCTAAGCAAGATTACAGAAAAGCAGCATGAGGAGTATGTATTGACTTAATCACCAAGCTTGACTAGAGCCGCCATGCAGTTGTCTCCTTTGAATCTTGAAAGAGTTTAGTGTGGGACTATGTCCTCCACTGTTCTATAGTCCCCGTGTGTGGCGCAATTTGGCAGGTTGGTGAAATTCAGAATTAAATGATGAAAGCCAGAATTGTTACTCATATTGAGAGTGCTAATATGAGTTAGTATTTGATGTGATGTGTGGTCTAAAGCGGGCCCCACCTTAGTGTGTGTGTGTGTGTGTGTGCGCGCGCGCACATGTATGGCCTCTGGCATCAGTGATCAGGACCACTCCATATCCATATAGCAGCAACTTTCCTTGGTAGACTACTCCTGAATCCAATGTGAAGTGACAGGCCTAACTGATTTGGTAAGGTTGAACATTATTTGTGAATGGAGTGCTAACTTAACTTTAGGTATTGTTTGACATATAGCTAGAGAATAAGTCTGCATCTGAAGAGGAAAAACCACTTTCCAATATTCCTTTAACCCCCAAACAAACAAACAAACAACGAAACAAACAACAACAACAAAAAAAAAAAAAAAAAAAAAAAAAAAAAAAAAAAAAAGAAGAAACAGAACAAGCAAAAACAACAACAAACACAAACCTACAACTAAGACTAATAGAACCTGCATAATGCAAACCGAAACACGAATAACATTCATTATATTCTTCTCACATTGTTGCAGTGGATTGCATAGATGGAATGCCTTCAAAAACAATAACTCGATCGGCGAGATAAGTGGCCATGATGAAATCGTGTTCTACGACAAAAGCAGTCTTCTTTGCATGCAAGATAAACCTACACCAGACCACACCCCTAAATAATTAACACCCACATTCCCTTTATGTTCTAACCGTTTGATGACCTTGGCTGCCACGAGACGCTGCTCTGAGTCAAGGTAAGCAGAAGGCTCGTCAATCAAGTATATGTCAGCTGGCTGAAAAGAGTGGAAACAAAACTTAGGTAAGGTTATAACACAGCAGAAAGCAACAACTACCAACCTGTCCGAGAGCTATAGTGAGAGCCACTCTCTGAAGTTCTCCACCAGAGAGATTGATGACTTCCTGATCCATCAAGTTGTCTACCTGCATGGGCTTGATAACATCAGTGATGAACTGAGGGTGAATGTAGGAATCTCTGATCTTGCCATGGAGGAGCTGCTGCACTGATCCTTGAAACTTGGGACTAATCTTCTGAGGCTTGTAGCTCACATTCATCCTTGGAACATCATCTAAAAAAAAAAAGTTGCCAACTATATATTCTGAAAGAGAATCATATTTTAATGTTATATATTCTGAAAGAGAATCACATTTTAATGTACAATGAATTCTACCAGTTTATTTCTCAACCCTTGTCTGTGCCCACCACTCACCTCCTTTGTCTGGCTTCAGCAGCCCAGCCATCAGTCGAATGAAGGTGGTCTTCCCCGTGCCATTCTCTCCCAACATCACAATGATCTCGGAGTCAGTGAAATCACCCGGCTCAACCGTCAGCTTAAACTCACCCATATTCTTCAGCATATCAGGATAGCTGTAGCGCCTAGTGCGTTTCACTTCTTCCTATATACAAGTACACCTCATGTTGACACACACACACACACACCATCCACACAAACCTTGTCTGCTTGCTCCGACACTTTAAAGATCAAACTGGTTTCTCTAAAGCGAAGGTTCTCTGCTGGTATGTAGCCATCCAAGAAAATATTGATCCCCTCCCTGACACCAATGGGCAAGGTCACGACCCCATATGCTCCAGGAACACCGTACAGACAACAGATGAAGTCCGACAGATAGTCCAAAACACTCAAATCATGTTCCACTACTATCACATACCTAACACACAAACACACACCACTGAAACACTTTGCACCAACAACTCTACACACACACACAACTAAAGCCTGCTCTTATGGTGTACCCTAGAAGAGCTAGCAAGCAAATCAGAATCCAATACACACGACCATTCATGTACTGCACTATAAACAGCAAACGATGCAGCCACTGCAACTAACCTAGTCTCAATGGTTAGTGATGGCAATTACATGGAACAGGCCAGCAGCATATTTGCAAATTTAGACTACCAATGCTCCAGGAAATCTATACCAATAATGCCACATAAAGAAATTGAAGGCCTTTCATGATTAACCACAGATAGGAAAACAAAAGCAAAAGTAATAACACAGCAAAGGTGGGACCCCTCAGTGCTACTATACACTAGCTAGCTCTCAAATCATTTTTTAGACCAATAAGGCATCAATAGAGCTGTGCAATGAAAACAGTAGATGTAAATGCTGCCTTCATAAGAGAAGCTAATCACACAAGGGACACTCAACTCACTGGTAGTTTCAATGCGAAACTTCAATTAAGCACTCAAAAAGCAAAGCTACCACATACTGCAAGGAACTATTTGCTCACATGATTATGATGCGACGACAAAGTGTGTTACTCACAAAAGCTAGTACCTCCACACAGCTAATAGTCCAGTGGGAAATTGTACTTTTGATGCAATATTGTGACAGAGTGGACCAAAGCATGAAACTTAGCACAGTGTTTATTGAAGGTATGTACAGCAATATTAGAAGGGGTGCCATCCAGATATACATTCCTTTACAAAAATATGTCTTACAAGAAACTTTGGTCAATATAATCGGCGATACCCGCGAATTTTTTTATTTGCGCGTCCAATACAATTATTATAGCGAAAATAAAAAAACGGGCGATATTACAGGCAGCTAGACTATTTAATAGAACTAGCTACCCTGATAGCTAGCCAGGTGTAGCAAGTTTCAGAGAATTTATTTCAGTAGAATAAAACCATAATATTTCGGCTTGTGGAGCCGAGCCTTCTAGTGGTTATTGAACTGAATGAGGGTGACTGAACAAGGAACTTTGTACAGTGCTTCTAGCTTAAAGAGCCAACTTTTTGAAATTTTGACTGTGTTATTGTTTTTATTCCACTGCACGGAAACCAAAAAGTCTACATAGTTTATTTTTTGTATGTAGATGTATTAAGGCTATGTTAATAGGTACATCAAATTAGTTTGTGGTTTTGTGGTTATTCGTGTGGTAGGTGACACCTTGAAGAGGCTGAATTTTATCGTTTTCAAAATTTTGATGTGTTTAAGCCTTTTTGGTTCTTGTGTTTTTATCCTTGGACCTTTCTCGCTTAGCACATACAAAATATGTAATGTGAAGTTTATTTAAAAAATAAATTAGTGCACCAAATTAATTTCATTACTCAAAAAATTTCAAAATTTATGGCCAAAAAAAGTACCAAAAGTGTTTAAGTCAGCATTCTTGTGTTTTTATACTTGGACCTTTCTGGACTAGTCAGAACATAGAGTAATAATTGAAGTTTCATATATACTTTTTGTGTGTGTTGAAATATAATATTTAGTGGAAATAATTGGAAAATTTTGGCTGACTATCAGCTTTTGCGGCAGAGATCGCCATTTGATGACGTCAGATGACGTTTTATCAGCTTTTAGCGGTATGCCTTCTACGTAATCGCTGTGTAAAACCTTAGCGCAGGCGCACTCAAGTAAATTATTGCCGGTCGGCAAAAAAGCGGGTAACACTACTTATTGTGTTTCTTTCTCCGGGTGCAAGCTAAGGCGTTCTTGGAAGCAGTAGCTAGTTTCTGCACTTCGGCCAGGAAGTAAGTTTCTTGTCGTCCATCTAGAGGACGTACTAGGAGGGGACTGGCGGTACTGCTATTTAAAACCAGGTGAAGCCGAAAACAGAGGAACTAAGCATTCCTGAAATGCCTGCCAAGAATGGACACGCAGAGGCACCTTGATGAGAGGATTCAGTGATTGTAGCACCTCTTCTGCGCTCTGGATTAGTAGCTAAGATGTGAGTAATCAGTGATTTAGATTTTAGTTGACAAGTTATGTCTCAACTAGTAGATTTAGAATAGTTAGCTAGGTTGTAAACAAAACTTGGGAGACCTGGAGGAAAAAATATAGTTCATAATGTGAACTAATACTTAATAGTGCTGCATCTAATTTTGCTATATGTGCTAGGCTGCACACTGATGTGTGAAACATTCATCCGTCCTGATTCCACCTCACTCTTCTGGAATCCCTCTGATGTTGTCATTAGTCATAATATTATATTGTCACACATTTACATTATATTTTTACCAGTTTTCTGTTATGAAGGTGCATTATCAAGAATGAATAAATCTAGGCATGACGTTTAAATATAAAATCTGATATAGCAACTTTATAATAAAGAAAATGTATATAAATTATGTGTTCCAGAAGAATGACTGGTCAGCATTGGCATAGTGTATGCTTGGTGTGGGAGGTAATCCAGTTCTTTAGTCCAAGTTTACCAGTGGCATCATCTACTGACAGCTTCAACAATGACTAATACTTACTAGATGACCTTGAACATCACCATGAGAGGGTCAGCAGGGCCTGCTACATTATCTTTGTTGGAAAATACTTCTGGTATTAATAGTATTAGCATTATCAACCAGTAATTTAAACTATTCTCGTTAGCTGTGTGAGTTATCGCAGTTGAATAAAGTTAATTAGCACGCAGCAATTTAATAAGGGAAAGTACCTACACGCGGGCAAGAAATTAATAGGGAAAGTACCGTTTGGACCGCATCATAATGACGAATTCAACACGGGTGAGGATTGAATGACGATCCGGTGACGACACGGTAGAAAATAATGACGACTAAATAAAATGGTGATAATGTATTAGAGTCTATGGGAGAAGTCTGGTTTGAAGTTTCTGAGGTGCTGTGTTTGTATTAACCTATATTTTAAGTGACAAGAAATTTGTAACTACAGTTTTGTGAGATAAAATTGATCCAGGGTTGGGGTCAAATACATGAGTATTTGTATTTATGCTGTATTTAAATACATTTTTGGAGTATTTGTATTTGTATTTAAATACTTTAAAAAAAATCATAAGGTTAAAAAAAGCAACTGCTTAATTAAACAGTGCAGCTGCTGTTTATTCTAATTGTGAGCCACCATCTTTTAGCTATGGCAAGCAAGTGTCTTACAGTACTATGATGTTCCTGACAATGTTGAAGAGGGCACTTTCAAAGCTAAATGTAAGCATTGCTCTGCCACTATCTCGGGATCTACCAAAGCAACATCCAATTTCTTGTTGCATATTAAGGTAACTAGAAAATTAAAACTGAATACTCCATACCTACCATTATTGTATCTAAAGCATTTTCACTTCCTAGTTTTGAAGTAGAAACTGAAAACGCGTCAGATGATGACTACGATGATGAACCGGATAATCCTGATCCTGATGGTGATGAAGGCCCTAATGATAGTGATGCATATACTGATCTTAGTTTGCAACATGTTCCATGTTTTGCACATGTCTTACAGCTTGTGATTAAAGATGGTTTCAAGCAAGCTCCAGGTATAATTAAAGTCCTGAACAGGGTTTCTGCAATTGTATCTCACGTCAGAAAATCTACACTTTCCTCTGAAATTTTGGAGTCTGAAAAGCGACTTGCAGCAGCAAATGCTACTAGATGGAATTCACAACTTATTATGATTCGTTCTATTCTTCGCCTTCCTACTGATAAATTAGAATCTCTGAATACTGTTAGTTTGTCTGCCTATGATCGAACAATTCTGGAAGATCTTGTGGAAATATTAACCCCTTTTGAAACAGCAACCCACTGTATTCAAGGAGATAAGGTTATTACTAGCAGCATGATTGTACCATGTATCAGGGTACTAAAGTCCACAGTTGAAGATCTCAGCCACAAGTACACTTCAAGATTTGTAACAACTTTAAAATCATCTATCAACAAGAGGCTTTCTATGTATGAGGATATCGATGAATTTTTGCTTGCATCGGCATTAGATCCTAGATTCAAGCTTAAATGGTGTTCATCAAATGAATGTTTACGAATAAAGGGCCTGCTTGTGTCTAAGCTTCACTATGAATCCCAACCCAGCACAAGTGCTTCCTTAATGTCTCATACCCAAGTAATAGAGAAAGCCAATGAGCCTGCTGAACCGTCATCATGCCCACAACCACCACCACATAAGAAAATGAAAACTTTTTTTGATGATTTGCTTATAGCAGACAAGGTTAGTAGCTCCTCTACAGTTGATGCAAATGTTGATGAATACCTTCAAGCTCCATTGCTACCGCAGGAAGAAAATCCCCTTGAATTTTGGAAAGTCAACGAAATGAAATATCCCACATTAGCTAAACTAGTTCCAGTGCATTTATGCATTCCCGCATCTTCGGCTCCAGTTGAAAGATTGTTTAGCATAGCGGGAAAAGTGTTTCGACCTGACAGATGCCGTTTAAAGGACAAAACATTGGAAGAACTGATGTTTATCAGGTGTAATCAATTTTTGTGACTTTTTTTAACTTATCAGATGTAGTGATGTTAAAATACAAACGTTCATTTTTAATAGCTCTAATTTCACAATAAATATCAAAAAATATAATAATAATCCACATAACACTTTCGCTAATGGTGATGCAATTAAAAAGTATTTGTATTTGTAATTGAAATACTATATCTAAGAAAGTATTTGTATTTGTATTTTGTATATGAATTCTTTCAAGTATTTGTATTTAAATACTATTCAGAGTATTTAACCCCAACCCTGAATTGATAATATCATAGTGTTTCAAAAAGTGTTGGACAATTTCTGTGACATGTGAGTTGTACTTGGGAGGTGTGAAGGTGTAGTCATAATTGAATTAGTGGCAGTCATTCTGGAGGGGCCACTAATTCAATTATGACTACACCTTCACACCTCCCAAGTACAACTCACATGTCACAGAAATTGTCCAACACCAACTAACATTGTTCAGTCACCCTCATTCAGTTCAGTAACCACTAGAAGGCTCCACAAGCCGAAATATTATGGTTTTATTCTACTGAAATAAATTATCTGAAACTTGCTACACCTGGCTAGCTATCAGGGTAGCTAGTTCTATTAAATAGTCTAGCTGCCTGTAATATCAGGTGACTCCTAATCATTAACATTAAAGTATTAAACCACAATACATTATAATAAACAATTTATATTGAGCTCTTTTACATAATTAACTGTTAATCAAAATTTCACACTTTAACCGATTACACGCGAATAAAAATTTTAATTGAGCCTTACGTAACGCGGTCACGGGCGCACGCGAGACACAGAGAATTGATTGCTTGGTGGGAGGGTGACACTAAGCGAGAGAAAGAAGACGAACGTTTGAAGATTGCCTCGGGGACAGTATTATCGAACGATAGAGTACGCTCTAGGCTATTGGGAAATCATAAATTCGACGCTAAGGAGCTGTTCCCGACTGAAAAATAACAAAGTACTCGCACCGTTTGGCAAAAACTTTCATGGCATCACACTGAGACTCTTAGTAAGCACACTAGTAAGGTTGGAAGTATGGTTTCATGGCTGAAGCAGTTTGCTACTCGATCATAGAGGTAAGAGAAAGTGTTTTTGCATGCATCTGTCTTACATTCAGGAAGAATTTGTTGATATTTATTTAGGGTGTGTTTTAATTTGAACTGAGAAATCTGTTGATAAATTTTGTGAACAGAGAAGCTTTTTATGGCTTTTGTGCATGAAAACAGGTACATCACAAATAAATGATAGAATATTTGCGTGTATTCAGTTTGGTACTCCAAGGTGTCTTTACTTTTGATGTGCTGGTAGGCTGCATTGTTGACAGAACAGTTGGTGATCTTACCCCAAGTCCAATTGGTCATAGCATAATAGAAGTATAATGTCATAGGGCTCCCTGCAGTCTCACCTGTTGTATAACAATATTTATTATTACTTATTGCTATAAAGAATGTGGTTAAAATTCCTGTAGAAATCGCTATTTCAGAATCATCAATTCCGTTCTCTCGTCAGAGTCCTTGACCATCTAGTAACTGCTACAGTCACTACACCCATCAGTAGTGAAGTCGTCATTCTTGCTGTCATCAAACTCCTGGTCACTACCATCAGAGTTACTGCCATCCTTGTCACTGCCATGCTGTGCCAGGTCAAGAATATTGTCTTCATCACTAGGATGCTGAAGTGCCAGTGTTCCACTTGCCAAGATAGCTTTCTACTTGTCATATAATGAGCAGTTATAGCTAAAGCAATATTGCTTTGTAAAAAATTATTCTGTGTACCTTTATTATATTATGAAATATATTTTCAATTTATACTTTATCAGAAAGAAGTCTTATTGTTGTGACAAAATTTACTCAACATTTTCTTATGGCAGTCTATGTATTTTATAAGCCTAAAATATACTTACAACAATATAGAATCGTCTGCAATTGTGATTGGTGGCTTCCTTGACTCCACAAAGCTCCAGGGCGAAGTGGACGCGAAGACGCATTTTTGACGCATTTTCGCGTCCTCCGCGGTTATCGATTTTTCTTAATTGACGCGTATTTGCGTCTTCCGCGATTAATCGGTTAAAAAAAATTGTTTTAATTAAACAATCACCCCTGATACTGTTATATATGCCAAACCGAACCTGCATACCAAGTTTCATGCTTTGGTCCACTGTGTCACAATAATTTTTCTTATCTGCTGGACTATAATAGCTCTATGTTTTCTCTCTTTCTCTCCATATGAAGCACTGCTTTTGGTTCAAGATCAGTCATATAAGAGAAGTGTGTCTGATCACGAAGACCTAGTTCAAGTACACATGAGTATATAGAAACTGCAGCCATAGAGGGAAGCTGATGATGAAGTAATGGAGGTAAGTAAACATAATGCATGGAACTCAAAGAACACTTGATTCTCTTGGGAAATTGAAGTGATTATACTGGTACTTCCAGACGTAAAACTAATGAAAGATGTATACTCATCTTGATGATTAGGTGATTAGGAGCTGGAACATTTTGATCAACTGTTAGCTAAGTAGTTATTTGAACACTTGCTTGCTTGTGCACATCCACTAAAATAGTTTTTAAGATTTACTATAAGCATGTTTAGCTGTTAACTTGAACCCATTCAAATATTTCCACACCAATTTGCAGGGAGTGGTTTCTACGGCATCAAAATCCCTTTACCAGACAAAGTATTAATACGGACACTAAGCACGGCTAATTAAGCCATCTGTGCAACCTCCCATCTCCTCCCCAAATGCCCCACCTCGCCTCCCATCTTCTCCCCAACAGGTGTAATAACATCCAGTCAACCCACAGAGAAGAATGCTGAGGACTCCTGTACTTCACTTAGCTAATTATCAGAGAAGTCAGTCCTCTACATCACAAACAACCTAATAAGGAAGTGGATGCATTAGGACAGCTACAAGTTTTATATCAAAGCATACCAGCTGCCAAGATATGGCTGGACCAATAATGGCAGGAATGCTTGTGAACCCAAGGGACCTCTCCAGGACAAGGCAAGAGACAACCTCACCTCTCTTCCCAGCTAAATATGGGCAAACTACCAGGACACCCACATTAAGCCAAGGAAAACAACCACATAGGAAACCAAACTTGCCTCAGGTGCAGCTGTTCATCCTGACCCACCCAAACAAGGACATTACAACTACCAGCCCTTACAGTACTAACCTCATGCATTCTTGTCTACACCTCATAATGCAGCACACATACTACCACATGTACACTAATAGAGTACACACCAAATCTAAACAAAACCTTTACTACATGGATTGTTTGTTAGTTACACTCACTAGTAAGACAACTCCAATACTGAATTTAGTTAAAAAATAATTAAAAATTGTTCACGCTGATTAAATTTAAGTAACGTTCAAAAATATGTTTATGAGTAAAAGTGTCTCTGCTCGCTCAGGGGCAAGATGGTTACACTCTTCGTTGTTAGATGAGAGCGGCACCAGAAAAAAGCCTCTCAGAAGGTAGTGAGTCTAGCGACACCATCTCAATCACTCATCGATGCATTACCTGTGTTCTACTGTCATTGATATCCCAGGGCTTTACTCAGTCTCTTGCTTCTTGTAAGGTCATCTGCTTAAGCAATAATTTCTGTTTTCCTTTCTCTAACAACTGGTCATTCTTTTCAGTAAATTAATAAAAGATATTAATATGAACATGTGATATTCAGGTATACTTTTCATTGCAAAAATAACTTCATAGTTGTAGCAGAAGGGAGCTGGAGAGCAGAGTGATAATTGGACTGTGCCAACCAAGCTCTAACAAAGCCTAGAAGGCTCCATAGTGGTTATTTTGACAGCCTAATTCAACATCCTGTAGTCAGGATAGAACATTAGGCTGGAACTCTAAATATTAACAGACTCCTGCTTGCTTCCTTCTCCCGATCATAATCCATACCAGTATAGTTTAGTGATAAGACAGGCACACTGCTGACTGGACATCAGCTTGACAGTGATTACACTAGCAGTTGGTGTGATTTTTACCAGTTTGCAATAACAATAATAATAATAAATATGTACTTTTAGCTCATCAACTGCTGCCACATGGTGCTCAATTTTCAATGAATGTTTACATGATGAACATATTTCAGGTTGCATCCATAGTTCATTAATCCAATACCTGCTACCATGTGTACCCCACACACCCCAATACCTGCCACCATGTGTACCCCACACACCCAATACCTGCCACCATGTGTATCCCACACACCCAATACCTGCTACCATGTGTACCTCTTACACCCCAATACCTGCCACCATGTGTACCCCACACACTCCAATACCTGCCACCATGTGTACCCCCCACACCCCAATACCTGCCACCATGTGTACTCCCCACACCCCAATACCTGCTACCATGTGTACCTCTTACACCCCAATACCTGCCACCATGTGTACCCCCCACACTCCAATACCTGCCACCATGTGTACCCCCCACACCCCAATACCTGCCACCATGTGTACTCCCCACACCCCAATACCTGCTACCATGTGTACCCCACACACCCAATACCTGCTACCATGTGTGCACTAATAATTGTTTCTCCTTCAGTACACTGCAAACATGATTGCTCATGATGTACACTAGAACTATAACTTACTTGTGAGAGGAAAGCAAGGTGCGAATAGCAATAGCTGCTTTCAGTCTCTGCTTGACATCCAGGTAACTAGAAGGCTCATCAAACATGTATCTGCAGAGAACATAAAAACAGTCATGTATACATACTCAAACTGACTCTGGACAAATTTTGATACCCAATGGACCAGTTTTGAGTTCCTATGGACCAGTTATTGAGGTCCCAAGGACCACTTATAGAGGTCACCATGGACAATAATATATCTTTAGATAAGCTATTATGTCAGGTCAACTCACACATCAGCTCGCTGAATGCACACCACAGCACATGCAAATCTCTGCAGCTCTCCTCCACTCAGATCTTCTATATTTCTATCTCGTACTGCATTGAGATCTGACAAAAAGTATTGATGAATAAACCAAATTTTAAAGTAGTTAGCAATGGCTGCGAGTTCAAATTCTGGCTTAAGGAAGCTAAAGCAGTCTTGCCCGTGAACTAACTTTGGACTGGAAGCTGATGAACAGGGCAAGCTCATTTTGAATACAATTTACTTTGTTAGGTATATTTATGAAATATCGTGATAGTTTCATCATAATTCAAGTTAATATTGTATCACTTATGATTATCCAATATTGCCCCGCTCTATCACAAGATTAACCATAAACTTGTGCCACCACAACTTTTTGGTACTTATAACAGCAACAATAGCAATAAACAATATAAATGGCTAGAAGCTGGAAATCCAGGAATAGCAACATACCAAACTGTGTGCAGATTGACTCCTGTACCTTGCGCTCATCCTTCTTGTCCAGCATGGCCTGGACAGTGCCCTTCACTGCCTTGGGAATCTGATCCACATACTGTGGCTTAATACATGCCTGCAATCATATACCAAAAGATCAGACTTTGTAATGATGGCCAACCAAATATTTCATGAATGCCAGACAGACAGTGTTACCACATCATTCATGTTAATTTAATACCACCTTAAGGTTTACCAAATTTACCAAAAAATTATGTAAACAAGCAACAATAAAAGCTAATTAGATATTTAGGCGCATTTTATTTCAGTGACAAATCAATTAAAATGTTAATTTAGCAATATATAGTTCCCTCTTGGCCTAAACTTGTTCAAGGTAAAGAACTTGCCATCATTGTCTTCCATAATCAGTTACAGAATAGTGTAGGTGTGCGTGTGTGTGTGTGTGTTAAGGCCGATAATGCTGGAAGGTGGAGAAGTGGAATGTGTGACAAACTTCAAGTACCTAGGGTCAGTGTTGGAGGCAAATAGAGGAGTGGGCATGGAGGTTGGGGAGAGAATTGCCAAGGCAGCAAGAGCTTTTGGGGCCTTTAAAGGTCCATTCAACAACTCCAACTTGTCCTACAAGACAAAGAGGATGGTGTACAAGGCAGTTGTGTTGGGTGTTCTCTTGTACGGCTCGGAGACCTGGACCACCAAACGCGATGCCACCAAGAAGATGGAAGCCTTTTCATAATCGATGCTTGAGGCAAATAGTTGGCATCACGTCAGCACAGCAGAGGACTGAGCTCATCAGCAGTGTCCAGGTGGCCTGCCAGTTTGGAATGGAGGAGTCCCTGGAAGATATAGTTATAGCGAGACGACTTGAGATGGCTGGGCCACCTGGCAAGAATGGATGACCACAGACTTCCCAAGAAGATACTGTTTGGTTGGCTGCCTCAGCGCCGCCCTGCACATGGGACCAGAATGAGATGGTGAGATCGTGTCAGAAAAGATTTGAAAAAGTTTAATATTGATGAGAGGAGGTGGTATCAGTTGGCACAGGACAGGAGTGGTTGGAGAAGTTGCAGGACAGGACTCGAAGATGTGACCGAGGCTAGAGTGGCAGAGGATGAGAGGAGAAGGACACGTGTGGAAGACGGTATTGAGAACAGTGGTAGCAGTACAGCTACAGACAAGCCATACCAGTGTAGTGTGTGTGTGTGTGAGAGTATTCAGACGAAAGCAAGACATTGATAGACACAGATGTGTCACCACTCGTCAGAAACATTAATAACTGACTTAGCCTGTCACTTGTGGCAGAGAAGCATCATGCGATGGGTGGCTTCCTTTCAAGGTCAAGGTCAAGGTGTGTGTGCATGCAAATGAATCCCATTAGATGAGCAAGGTTAGGGTAAACAGAATCCCATAGTGCCATCCTGTCACAATACACTGTGACATCCAGCCCCTCCAATTAGCACAATGTCTCCATCACTTAGCCAACACTACCTTGACAACAAGTTATTGAAAAAAAACCCCAAAAAACTAATGTACATGAATCCACTTTTCTGTAATCCATGTGTACGTGTGTGCGTGACTCCGGCTAGCCAATTGTATTAATTAAGTATTCCTCAAATTGAATGGTGAAGGGGCCAAGGTAGATTGAAACAAGAACCATCACTAGAAATCTGGACACATTTTGATCTCCTTCAGCAATGGAATCATACGCCTGTGTGTGCGTGTGCACATGTGTGTAGGACATGTGACCAAGTGAGCAGATGAACAAGTGAATATGCATGCAATCGTTTGAGACAGAATAACAAATTCACACTCACTATTCATTATCTACCCATTAGTACTGACAGTTTACTGATCTTGTCACTTGTTCGTTGTTAACTCCCAGATATAGCGATACAATGCCTTTACTACCTAACCTATCATCTGCCCGTCTGATGACTAGTACACTACCCCATAATCCTATCATCTGCCCGCCTGATGAGTCCTACTGACACCTCATTACTACTCCTAACAGACACCACGTGGGAGGTCAAGCTAAGATGAAGAAATTCATTGCGGCTACTACCACGCTCTAGTTGAGTCCATTCATAAGTGCCTTCCCTCACAATGCTAGTATATTTGATCACAATGTATCAACTCACTTCATGACTCTCATTAGTGGATAAGTATTCACAGCAGCACTTAATAAGAATCAGACAATTAACACATCAACCACTTCCCTAAACTTGAACTGTGATAACCAAAGGCAGTTTTACCAACCACTTTCACGCCTTATTTTCTACAATTGAATCAACTGCACAGGACTGAATTTTTTGTTTCAACTACCTGCAGTTTGTACTAGAGATGGGTCTATAAGTATTAGTCGTGACTAGAAGATCTATTTTAGTTTTACTACAGTAGCAGAAAAACATGTAGTAACACCAATACATACCAGCAGAGGGAGACAATGTGGGAGTTACCAGCACTTCTCATGTGCTATGTGTGTGTGTGTGTGTGTGATTGCTTGTTAGTGGAATCCTATTGCACAACAACTAGAGTACTAAGAGTGCAAACCCTCAGCATTACATTCGTCTTTACAGTGTCAAGAAATTTATCCAGACAAGCTGATAAGGCTTTTCAGCAACCAATAAAGATCGTGAGTGTGGTAACCATAGGAACATTTGGACTTTTCTGACATGCATGTTGCACACTTTTAGAAGAGCAGGCATATTTAGAGTTGATGAATCACACCTCCAGAGCTACATAAGAGACTTCCTTACGTAAGATACACTAGAGGAAAAGATCAGCACTGCAACTATGAATCGGGGCGCAGTATAAAATGTATGCTCACCAAGGGACAGGGTGGCGCACACCACCTACGCAATTTTTTGTTGATGGTTGCTATGCACGATTACTACTATTGTATACTTACAGGGGCTTCTCCACTACAACACAAGGACAAAGTACCTGCCGAAGGTGCCGCTCACTAATTTTAGAGCGAATCTGGAAGAAATATCGGGGCCTGGTTATAAAACTTTGTAGCGCTTTTTTGGAGCGGTGCGGCAAGTTGGAGCTCCGCAATTTGGTGCACTACTAGCCAAGCCGATACTCTACTGCAAGACAATGAGTTCTTTTCCATTTCAATATTACTTTATGATTTATTCGCAATTTATAAGATATTGAAAAATTCTCGTTGTGGTGCAGTTCATCTTTTTTAATAGGTTTACCCGTGTGTAATTTTTTTGTCGTTCTCATTATTAGATTCCAAGAAAAACTGATACAAAATTTGGAACTTTAAGGGTGGCCGCACATAGCATCGCGTACCGCCTGTAGATCCGGACATTAATTTATTCCCCGCCAATACCCCACCATTCGATAATACGCGAGCAGAAACAATCACGCAGTAGTAGCAGAAGTATAATTTGCGAAGTTGTGGTGTTTTAATTTAGCTTCTTGTTGTCTCATATTCGTTTATAGCAACTCTCCATACGTCGTCTGAGCTCACGCGGCAAGGTGCACCAGGCTGCCTCTCCTCCAGTAGTCGTTCTCCGGACTCTGCGCACCTGAACTCAAGTGGATGGATCCACCAGGCTCGATTTCTGCGGAGCGAAGACTTCCCAAGCTGCGCAAATCTAATACCTTCACCTCTGGCTATCTCCAATAAACTGCTCTCTCTTCTGACTCTCTTGTTATTGTTCTATTGATGTTTGTTTACTCTTGATATAGGCGGGCTCTTTTTAGAACCAATACAAACTAATTGAAAAAAAAAATTGCTCGCGTACTCGTAAGTACGAGATATGGGGGTGGGGCTATTTCTTAAGAATTGCGAGTGGAATTAAAGTTCCAAATTTTGTAACAGTTTTTCTTGGAATCTAATAATGAGAACGACATAAAAACGTATGGAGAGTTGCTGTAAACGACTACGAGACAACAAGAAGCTAAACTAAAACACCACAAATTTGCAAAGTATACTTCTGCTACTACTTTGCGATTGTTTCTGCTCGCGTACTAAAGAATGGTGGGGTATTGGCAGGGAATAAATTAATGTCCGGATCTACAGGCAGTGCGCGTTGCTATGTGCGGCCACCCTTAAATCATGGGAGTTCCTCTTTCTCTAAGACACAAAAGTCCACCATCTTCGAGATCAGTTGTTGACAGAAAGAATGAATGACAAAGAGACTACTGTAACTCTCACACGCATGCACGCTGAGGGTTAGTAAATGTAACGAACTAATCAAGTGGTGAAGGAATTCAGCAATAGACGGGAGTAGCTTGTGAAGAAAACCAGGTGTTAGTCTACAGGTTTAGAAGACTAGCCTCGACGTGGTGACTTGAACGAGGATGAAAATGTGAAACTGGTCTCTGAATTAGCTACAAACAGTCCAAATATTGAATTCTTTATTTGCAGTTGCTTTCTTTTTTATAGCAATTTTTATAACAGTCTAAGGGAATTGAAGGAAAAAACAACAACACAACAACAAAAAATAAAAAAATAAAAAAATAAAATAAAACAAACAAAATTTTAGCAATGAAGGCAGGCTGTACCACACCACCTGCAAGAGAATTAACTAAAGACTTCAGAGTTCAAACAAACCAACTAACTACCTGGTTAAGATCTTCCATTTAGATAACATGAAAATGCCACAGATAACATGAAAATGCCATAGATAACATGAAAATGCCAGTCTCCCAACCACTACAATCGCAGTAATTCTTTGGTACTACAGTTATAGGTGACCAAATAAGTTCAGCACACAACTAAAAAATAAAATCAATATACATTAATTATGTGGTATCCATATGTGATTGAACTTGAATACTACAGCAACTTGAAAGAATTCTTGCAACTGTCATCTTTATACTCACCTTCAAGTCATCTTCCAGAATTTTAGTGAAGTAATTTTGGAGCTCAGAGCCTCTGAAATAAGTCAAAATCTCTTGCCAGTCAGGAGGACCCTATAAAACATCAAACAAAATAAGGAAGTAGCTTTAGTAGTCAACTAGAGATAAACTAATTGATTCTACACTGTTATGAGGTAAAAGAAGACACTGAAGGAGATATTCCGCTGAAATGAAATGTAGAGATGGGTATAACGAGCCCAACCTTTACCAATAGAGAACCAGTAATGCCAACCCATAGTGTTTCAAGACTGATATTATTGCAAAGGTGGACAAATTTTAAAAGTAGTAATAATAAACCTGTAGCCGCACGCTAAAGATATTGCAATGTATGCGTATAATGTGCCAATTGTGCTTATATCCTGTCCTTTCACCACACCTCTCCATTAACTTGAGATATACCGCTGATAGTGTCTCACTTTCCGCCAATAAGGGGTTGACAATTGGTCAAACAATGAGTGCAATCACTCCAATATTTAAATTAATAACAACAGTAAATTGGCCATTCAATCCGTATTGATAACATGAGAGTTACAGAGAACAAAGTTGGAAGCACAATCATTATTTCTCACATTACAATACATACTAACTATCGATATTACAACGATCATGAAGTCATGATGTTACGTGCCATAGAGCACTCGAGCCCTTAAACCATGTATGTGTGTACATGGTCAACAAGCATTCCTCCAGTACTACTGCTTCAATGCTTTTGTACCTTTACAGATTTCCCAGACAAACCTATCAGTACATACCAGGTCCTAAAACACCATCAATCCAATCATTAAATATAATAAATAAATTAAAAAAACAACAACAACAAAAAAAGAATTCCTCCAGTACTACAGCCCCAATGCTTTAGTACTCTTTACACACTAAGTCCAATATTCCGCTTCAACAACAACAAAACAAATAATAAACAAACAAAATGGCATACATTGTTTACTCCGAATACCTACACTGTATTTTCCAAGGTTAGGCTTCTGTTTGCCTGCCAGTATTTTCAGTGCTGTAGATTTTCCAATTCCGTTCGTACCAACCAGACCAAGAACAACACCTGGACGTGGTGTAGGAAGGCGGTGCAGTTTGAAAGAGTTGGGGCCGTAACGGTGAGTTGTGTCCTTGGCAAGGTTGCTGGGTAAATTAATGATGTTGATGGCTTCAAATGGGCATTTCTATAACATCAAAAATCACCATTGACTCACAAATCACTCTTTCTTAATGCAAACTTGCCTTTGTGCATATTCCACAACCTATGCATAAAGTCTCTGATATTGTAGCAACTTTATCTGTAGGTACTACTTCAATGCAGAGTTTTCCTGCATGAATTAAATCAGTGAAAAGTACTTATAGTTTTTGTTAACCAGGTAGCTCACCCATTCTCACGACAGGGCAAGACTTCTTGCATTCTTGACGACATTTCTTAGGTTTACAACGGTCATTATTGACTATAGCTATTCTCGTTAACTTAACCTGCTCTGCCATATTAGTCAGTGCCTCCTCAACACCACCAATAGAGGAGTCCAGTAAGTCTCAAGGAATTCACCCAACCCTCCTCGCAACACCCATGTGGCTCGGTCACACGAATATTACTGCCAGACACGTGATCATTTGCAGCCGCGGTATTTTTTGAATGAAATGGGGGCGCAATCAGCGGTTTGAGTGGTGAGCAGCCTTCACAGTTCAGGTGCTTGTCATCTAAGAAAGCAGTATCAAGTCATGTTTAATGCTTCACAGACATGGAGCCAAATTCTATCCAAGCTTTAGCTGCACTTCTTAATCCAGAAGAAAATAAGGATAAAGATGATGTGAGACAGTCACCACAAATAAAAAGCAAAATATATTTCTAGGATTCATTGTTTAGGACAATATTGAAGTGCAACCAAGCCCATATGCAACTCCAGGTACCATTGGCACTATTAGCAAACCTGGTGACCAAGCAGCTGAAAGAAAAGCCATATGGGAAGAAGGTGAAATTGCAGCAAGTGACAATTATGACTACAGTGATCCTCGACCTCAGCCGGAATACGACATAATATATAAGCAGTCTGTTGGAACAGAAGATGTTTACCTAGGTATGGGAGCTAAGAATCCAACAACCTCTTCATGTGAAAGTTTAGTGGTAAATATGTTTAAATAATATTGGCACATGTAAGGTACTTGTTTCTTTCATTAGGTGAAGATTCAACTACCAGGTGCTGACATAACTAAACTGGATCTGGATGTAACAGACAAATTTCTTGATTGCAGAACATCGAAATGGTCAGTTTTAGGGCTTGCAGTAGCTACATATACAGTAAATAACACAATTATGGGATGGATACCTAAAATCAAATTGGTCAGGCCATAAGAACCATGCCCACAAGACACAGAATGTTATTCACGTTAATGCTTGATATTTAAAAGCTTAGTCCAATGATTTTTAGTGGTTGTTATAATTATATATACATGTATGTAGTTTGTTTGAACTTATAGAACATTTGCTCTAATAATACAACAATTCACCACAAAATATCTAAATATTTTCCTATAAAAATACAGATTATGTGAGGAGAAAACATTACTTACAAATTTGATCTTGCTTTTCTGGTTTAATAATTTTTTTATGATACTATAACAAAACATGACATTACTTGTCTCCTGGCAATGAAGGAGAAAAGGCCATTTAACTAGGAGGGTTGAAACTGATTTGAGTGGTAAAACTCTGCTTCTGGCTGGTGTGGAGCTTCCTGAACATCCTTTGCCTCAGTAATTCCAGCTTCCATTTGACTCTATGAAACAACAACAACAACAAAAGACTTAACTATATAACACTAGACACAGTTGTCAATCAATTAGAACAGAGTGCTTTATCTATATTGTTATACTGCTATAAACCGTGCCTTTTTTGACAACCATAACCCATTTGGCAAAAATATTGGTCCGGACTGGCCTGAGTAGTTCTAACGCCACCACTGAGTAGAAATGTGCAGAACAAGAAGACAAGTAAAGGAAACAGGTCTTTGACTTTTAGTCATCAGCGGTTGATTTTTTTAATTGTATTGTATTAACTTTTTACTACTTTTTACTTCTTTGAATGTTGACAATTTTATTTGAAGGACAAGAACTGGATAATAATGATATAATAATTATTATTTTTGTTTAGGAGACTTGGTTTATACCTACCCCACAAAGTGAATGAGAAGCAAACAAAAGCCAAGTGGATCAGTGATAAAGAAGAACTCCATGTAACATTGTTCCTGCAAAGGGAATATGATTTTATTAATCAATAAATCTTTTGTTAATTATCTGTTTGGCATGGGAATAAAAATTTAAGCAAATTACAGCCGCTCGAGTGGTGCCAAATCTTGGGTGTACCACAAAAGTGGTTATGAATATTTTTAACTTCCGGTATCGTATGACGTAGACCGTTGCTACGCGTAGCTAAGGGAATAGACCAATCAGCTGCGAGCACGGCTATCCACCCTTATACGGCACAGCTGATAGCGAAAGCATAACCCTAGAGCTTTTAGCGAAGTGGTGTGCAGTTGAGCAGAATCCAAGTATAGTTTCCCTATCCTCAGTAAGTTGCTCGAGTTAGTTTATTTTTACTCGTTTATTCACGCGTGGAATTTGTGCAGATCTTCAAGAATCATCACAATGGGAGACAAGCCTGACGTGTCCGAAGTCGCAACATTCGACAAGACAAAGCTAAAGAAAACCGAAACAGAAGAGAAGAATACCCTGCCCACAAAAGAAGGTAAGTTGTATTGACGCGACTGGCCAGATTAGTCTTGGTGTTTGATATTGTGACGACTGGTTTCTCGTTAATTAAATTAGTGGAATCTGTGAATCTACCTAGTGAATTCATGTGCATAAATTAATGGTAACTGCCAGCAAATTATTTTAGTTTGCTTTTCCTTCTCTTTCCCATTCCTCTGCAGTTATCGAGCAAGAAAAGACCACCTAGAATGTTGGCGTAGCTCAAGTGTGTACACATCAACTCTATCATAGGATGATTGACACAACTTTTGTGTAGCCTAGTGGATTTTATCAGCTTACTTTGGTAGTTTCTGGAAACAATTATATGTTTTGTAACCTTTGCGTTTTTGATTTCATGTGAAAAAAATATTTATTGAAAACAAAAAATTCAAAAAATTTGTTTTTAATAAAGTCATTGATATTCTCCTATCCACTTCTTAATGTAATCAATTTCAGTCTGTCTAGTGGCAATCACATCAGCAGTGTCTCCATCTTGAGTCCCTCGCAGATCATAATGGTGAGCTCCATCTGGGATAATCAGTGCCACCAATGAATCTGAAATGCTCTTGAGCACGCCTCCACTGTGCCAGGGATCGAGCAGACCATTACTGCAGCAAAAGAAAGTAGCAATTTCCACGCTCTGCATGTAGGGAGTATCAGCTTGGTAGCTAGCTTACCTGAAGACGATGTTCGAGTGTGCACTGATGTTCTTGCCCCCATACATCAGCAACGGCATTTCTGGCAGGGGAGGGACATGAAACTGGTCAATGCAACCTTTCATGTAGTTATTGTAATTCCAGGGCTGTGGTTCAAACATGTCGTCCACTCCATCTGAGCACATGGGCATGACCATCTCTGTGCACGCCTGCACATAAGACAGAGTGCAGTTAACTCGGGAGTGAATTATCAGAAGCTCAATCTAATACCACTAAAGACCTACGAATGCTGCCACATGGCCATGGGAACTGTGCATTGCTAAGGCTTCACTCACCAGGGTAGGGGCAGGGGGATGAGGGTCAGGGCAGGGAGATGAGGGTCAGGGCAGGGGGATGAGGGTCAGGGTAGGGGAATGAGGGTCAGGGCAGGGGGATCAGGGGCAGGGGGATGAGGGTCAGGGCAGGGGAATGAGAGTCAGGGCAGGGGAATGAGAGTCAGGGCAGGGGAATGAGGGTCAGGGCAGGGGGATAGGGGAATGAGGGTTTGCAAGTGAATTATGAATGAGTGTTTAGAAATATTCTGGGAAGACAATAGCCAGTAGCAAAATCATTAAGGTTTTTGTAGCTCTGCCTCTGTGACTTGCCTGGAAGTTCCAGCCAGCATCACCTAAATTGCCGTCAGCACTACCTAGAGTGTAGCAGGTAGCGTTGCCACTGTAGTTGTAGTAGACGCTGAGAGATGCAGCCACGCCCATCAACAACTACACCACAGCAACCACACAGTATTAAATAAACAACACACACATACTCAGCTCAACGTACATCTTCATCTGACCCAAACACGGCATCCAGATGTTTACAAGTCTCCTAGAGGTCAAAGTGAAGAATTACAAGTAAACAACTAATACAATTTGCAGTGAAGTCTGCTCACCATAACAGGCCAGGCGGGCATAGGAGCAAGGAAGTTAGCAGCAATTGGATAATTCGCTGAAAGTGCAAGAGATGATAGTGCAGATCAACACACACACACACACACACACACACCAAGCATTGGGAAGACTGGTCATAACAACATTTTCAGTTTCTGATAGTTCACTTTGATAAGCCTCAGACAAGGTCTCCTGACAGAACTTGCACAGTTTGTTCAAAGGCACCCACCCACACAGCTATCAGGGAGCATCTAATGTGTTTCTTCTTCAATCACAACATGAAGGACATGCATCAACTCTATCACAACTATGTGTATGTATGTGTGTATGTGCTCTCACCCATTGCCAGGTTGAACCAAGTGCCGGATAGCCAGTCCTTCAATGCTCGTACTTCAGATGCATTATCCATAGAGTGGCAAAGATGGAAGGCGTTAGAGAGCCACTTGAGACCATCAGCTAACACACACACACACACACACACATTATCTCAATATGTCACAAACATGTAACATGACTGTACTCTAAACACATGCAAGTGAGGGAGTAAATTGAATCCGTTTCACTGGACAACTCTCTCTCTTGTCTGATAACACTAGCCAGAGCTCATTCCCAAGCCTGTGGAGCGAGTGAGTGTCAAGTATGCTAACTATGATGGCTGCCTGTGAAAGACTCACAAACAAGGGATTGCATGAATGGCAACGACTATAACAACAGCACTAATTGATCCAACACGAGCTAATAGCTACTACTCTGCCAGACTATCGAGAGACTCCATTCCAGTCATTGCTAGTCTAATTCCCATTCAGAAATCATGCGACTCCATTCCAGTCATTGCTAGTTTAATTCCCATTCATCAATGCCCTGAACTGACACGCACTCTCTAACTCACCATTCTTAGCCACTCTATCAATGGCTGACCAGGAGTTTCTAATAGCACTGCTACATCGCCCTGGGCTGTCTGGCATGGAGTCTGCAAAGTCCTTGGTGATAGTAACATATGCACTCTGTGTGTGTGTGTGTGTGTGTGTGTGTGAAGAGAGAGCATGTCAATGGCAAGCATGTGAAGGTATTCCTTCCAGCAGTGCAGTATGTGTGGCAGTGAGAATGCCTGAGGGTGTCAAGTGAATGAAATTCACAACTCTCTACAAAATAATTGCTTGATTATGCACAGAGAGAGAGAGAGGGAATCTAATTAGCCAGTTCAATGAACATGGCTTGCATCCACTCACTCTGGGTGTCCAGCACACACACACACACACACTTACATTGCATGGAGTGAGATCAGAAAACCACCAGAGAGGAGCCGAACCAGCAATAGACCTACATACAGGGAACACACACACACACACACACGTTGGCTAATCACCAGTCAGTCAATGGTTGTTCTGTCATGGGAGTGGCAAACCCCATAACACATCACCGTAAGACCTACCCAGCAACAACGTGTGGATACTTCATCCTCATCCATGCTGCTAACATGCCTGCATCATCACACACACACACACACACACAACACACACACAGATCAATAATCACAGCAACATGCAAACTACTTTCAGTGTGACACACACACTTGAGACACTGTTAATACAATGAACAGTGATGTAATCTGGAGTCATAGCAACTGCTTACATACATTGTACTAACCCATGATGTCATTGAAAGTAAAAACAAATGTTATTAAACATAAAACAATCTTTATTGTTTGTCCTTCTTCCTTGAAAGGCTAGTTAGCAAATTAATCCACACTTCTCTTTTATCCCAGAGTCTATACCATATAAAATGACAGGACTAATGTAGAACTTGAAAACACCAGAAATACATCCTCTCACACAATTCCCCGCCAGGCTAAGACTGGTACTAATAGACAGTGATAACTACCATGTCATTAGCACTAGAACACAAGGTGCAATTACACTCCTGACTTACCGCCATAGGAACCTCCAAAAGCTATCACAGGGACATCCTTCTTGGTCTTGAACGTAGTTTGCTGTGGGACCAGAAATAGCACTAAGTTACTAACTTCATCATCAAGTGAAGTGTTTTATTTATGTGTCATGTAGAAATAGACCAGCCTGGCAATGCACACACACACACACAGCACTCTTCCTTACTTTAACTTGTCACACAGACTCGCTAGCTCATGGCGGCTGTGTTCATCTTATAGTCAATACTACCAAAACTAACCAACCCAACAAGGTCACTAACACCACCTGCCATTTCTCTGCAATACTCTGATCACTATGACAACATTAATAGAACAATACCGGCTGGGGAGTCTGCCAAGAATACTGGCCACACCATACAAGTACCTCGTAAATACGACACACTCTAACAAATGATTTAACGATGATGGTGAGCGAGCAAGCGAGACACTCTCAGCTGTCACTCGCCTGAGGTTTCACTTTAGTAACACTTGTATTGGAGTTGGGTGTGAATACTGCTCTCTTACCAAATACAAATACTTGATTGCATAAATTATTTGATTGCATTGCAAATACTTTGAAATTAGGAAAAAGCTATACATGTACTTGCTATAGTAAATCACATGTAGACTATCTGGTGTCACACACACACGCACGCATGCACACACACACACACACACACACACACAGTAGCCTCCCATGTAATATCCTAACTAGAATCTTTTCCTTCTGCCAGGTTTTAAAAGCAGTAGGTTTTTTTTTTTTTGAGACTTTCCATCTTTCTTTATATATTATATATATATGTATATTTAATAATATATTCACAATGATATTTTTATATCACAAGTGTTATCTCATGGCTGTATTGCAAGTACAGTTTTCTGGGTTTTTATAGCTACCTTTACTCTCTAGTGGAGCCTACCCAGTCAGGTTAGAGCAGCTGCTATAATATCAGCTGGTATTACACTCTCAGAGTGATATGGCTAGATATTTCACTCTCAGGCTTTATTTTCATTCGCTTGGCTCATGCTCACACTCTGACTCATGTAACTAGTGGTGTGCTTGAGCACAAATGGCGAGCGAGCCTTAAACTACACTATTTGATTTTAACAATTAACACTCAAGCTACTAAAATAAAGTTGAGTTTTTTAATTAAGTTAATGCGGTAAAGGGGTTTCAATTCCATAGTAACTGCTCCCCGCAACTGTTTGAATTGAAAAAGAAGCAACAAAATCAAGTCACGTTATTTACAATTTTCTTTGTGATATTCTTAATAGTAGTTGTAACGCACAATACTTTCACACAACTGAACATACCTACGCAAGACTTACCTTCGTAGTTCGTCTAGTGGACAATGAATTTTCAAGTAAATGCTGTTGAGTAGGGCTTATATAACTGTGACAAGTAGCGTATTAACTTACCACCGCCACTAACTCGAATAGAAATGGAGCTCCCATAAGTTTTTGCGTTTTAACTGCACCCGCAAAACAATTCAAAGCGGTAAGGTAATGGTCGCTAAACCAGAGGATTCAGTTTAGTGAAGTTTGGGACGGGGGTCGAATGCCGAGCGAACACAAAAATACGGAGGGTCAAAGTACAAAATGACATACCTACGTCCAAACATATATCTAAATAAATAAACAAACATCCCCGATTTTCAATTGTGTTACCCCTGTAAGTGTCTCGCTCGCTACGCTCGCTCGCCGATAAGTACTATATGTTATATATATATATAAATATTTGCGATTATGTATGTACATATTTCAAACTATGCAATCATAAGTTTTGCTAGTATTTAAATACATTGCAAATACAGAGCTCAAAGTCACTCAAATACAATTATATTGCAATTACTGAGAAAGATGTATTACAGTAGACCCTCAGTTATCCGATCCCTGTCTATCCGAACACCATTATTTTTTAATTATGATATTCATTGGAATTTTGCTGTGCATTAAATAGATAAGAGATTAAGACCCCATTCAAAATGACTTATTTCGAATATCCGAACATTTCAAATATCCGAACAACCCTCGGTCCTGAGGTGTTCGGATAATTGAGGGTCTACTGTAAATACAATTGCAATGTAGCTGACTCAACTCTGATGTATATTATTATATGTATGTATGGAAACAGGGTCACACAGGAACCTAAATTACTTGACTTGATAAAGTGTCTTGAATAGAAGCAAACAACGGGGTTTAGCTCGTTGCCATGGTTACTGAATTCCTGTGAGCAATCCTGCAAAGGATAGGTCACCAGTTCACATGACGACAAATACTCTTCATCTCTGCCTATCATTTATGGTAGCAGAGTTAACACAGAAAAGCTATTATTGAATGGCTAATTAGAAGATATCCTGAAGATTGTGACAATCTCACCCCCTAGGCCAACAGGGGGGTGGGTCTGAGGAAGTTATACCACTGCCTCACGCAAGGAGCATGCACACACACAATCACAGGCTCTCATCAGCTCAGACTGCCAATGTGTAGTTTAGGAAGATGACGACATCAGGTAACCATACCGATAAGGTGTATTGTAGTTAAATGCATAATTATAATATGTTATATGTGTAAGTATTTATACAGTAGCTATGTCATGACAACCAGTCACAGCTAGGCTACCCCGTACACCAGCACATCTAGGCTGCCCCATACACCAGCACGTCTAGGCTGCCCCATACACCAGCACATCTAGGCTGCCCCATACACCAACACATCTAGGCTGCCCCATACACCAGCACATCTAGGCTGCCCCATACACCAGCACATCTAGGCTACCCCATACACCAACACATCTAGGCTGCCCCATACACCAGCACTGTGAAACAATCCTTGATGAGCTGATCAACTATCGCATATATTCATAGCACAGTTTCAAGCATTACAAGTAAAGAGTATATGAAGAATTGGTACTATTACTTTTTTTTGTTATATATGCTAGCAAATGAAGAAGAACTGAAGGTATTTGAAGAGTTGAAAGGCTTGTTATTTGTAAGATTGACTGAGTAGACAGTTAAGTTCTATAACAACACAAGTTTATTGGTCATGGTAAAAGGTCATCACATACACTGGCTACATACAATAATGTTGACCACTTACCAACTTAAATTTGCACTACCCTTTAGCACAGGTTTGCTGCACCAAAAATAATAATAATAATTAAAAATAAATGACTAAATAAACAAAACAACAACAAAAAACAACAACATCTGCTGCTATGACAGACAGACAGTCAACTGAGTATTGGTCTCACACCAATGTGATAATGATAACAATAAAGCTAACAAGCAGAAGATATCATGTGAGATATTTTGGGGAATTTGGTTTTATTACACACAAACCTTTACCTTAATCATACTAAATAACTAGCAGTAACATTGTAAGCGTAGATATCAATGGAGAAAAAGTGCAGCAGTAAGGCACACTTCTTTCCTTGCATTACTAACTACGTCTCGGTCATGCAGCCGTTTTAAAACTTGGGAACCGTAGAACCTCAAAATTTTTTTTTTTCTAAATGAATAGCCAGCTATTACAAGTCATTATTCACCAACTCCACATCATGCAAACAGAGGATTCTACACATGGAGGTTCAAAGTGTTTGATACAAGTGATTCTTGAGGTATATGGTTAATAGACTTTTATCACCTCCTCTCTGTTCGTTTGGAAGTTATAACTGAAAGTTTATTTTAGTATGGCATTGAAATCTCCTCAGTTATGATTCACAAGTAATTTTAACATCTACGGAACAGCGAGTATTAAGTCAGTGCTTTGATAAGTCAATTCTTTCCCAAAGGCAATCAATGGCTTACAACACTGGCTGAGGTGCCTGCTGTCTGAGAAGCTTTCATTATGGACGCCCATCATCCTAGGAAAGAACGTGTCATTTCTCCATGTACTTCAGTGACTGAACAACATCTAAAGCTAACCTTTTAACTTCCTTTTCTAAACAACTTCAAGTTAAGTTAGCTACAAGTCAAATAAACAAGCCATGAAAAGTGAGTACATGAAGAAAAAGTACAGGAGACTCCCCTCACAATTAACTCTTCCACACTGTGAGTGTAGTGTGAGTAATTGTGTCCTGCGCAAGCACAAGAAGGAAGGTGAAGGATAATGTCCCTAGCTAGCATGTAGATTGAACGCAACAACTCAGCCCCCTAAAGCGGCTTAACACTCAAGGAAACACATTTTAAACAAAGCACTAACTAAAGTTTAATCAAGAAACCAACCAACCATACACGAGCACCAACTGTGCACTCACAACAGCGATTACTAATACACATATTATGTTCAGGTGATATGGTAAGGCGTCTTAGAGAACAAAAAACTACGTGATTATATGGTATTTTTTGGAGTAAAAATTACAAGGTATCTTTGGGAGCAAAACTAAGTAATGTGATAGGGATTTAGTACACCTTTTCTCCTTGAAAATAGTCATCTGTTTTGTTCTCTGTGCACTATTGACCTAACTTTCATGCACGAGAATTGTCAGCTTGCCTTCAAATCCATCACCAGTGAAGCGAAGTCTGCCAGAGCTTGTACTGAACTGAGGTAGCTCAAATGCTGAGCATCTTTAAATGAATCGTCTCCAAATGGCATTGATTTTCCATAGTAACGATGCTCAATGAACAACACCAAACCATTCAGCTGCTTTGCCACATCAAACACAAACCCCTAGGATATAACAAGCATGCAAATGAAGGTAAACCAACATAATATACAATTATGGCTGTTGATTACAGTATTGTCGTAGAATACGGTGATATCGGCCTCATTGCCAGTGTACAGGAGAATAGGGCCAGGGTTTGGGCTGTACTTGTTCCAGTAATCGTCATTGACCAGATATCGCTCTTGATATGTTCTGGTGTCCCCAACATTGAAATGGTCCAGCTTCTGCTCGTAATATAGCTCTTTGTAACTACCGTAAGACCCTTTTCTGGTAGATGGTAACGGAATCCTTCCGAGGAAATGTTGGAAATGGCGACTCAGCTCAGCCTGAGCCTGGTAGCTCAGGAAGATCCACAATACGACACTATAAAAGAATGTAGCCATGTTTTAAGAAAATCTAACACAAGGCAACTTTACAAAGCTAAGTGGTTAAAAAGAAATGAGCTCAACAGGACCACGCGAGTGCGGTTGTCAGAATAGTGGATTCGCGCTCGTTTATAGTGTGTTCACACACACATCATCACATGTTGATTATTGTAAATTGCACCAAGTGTAATGGTCTGGTAAAGGGTTTCTGTAGGGTATATTTGAACCTTTTACCAAGTCAAGTAAGTGTGTGGTGAATAATTATGGCTGGTGTTTGTTGTATTATGTGTGAAGTGCTGGCTACAATGTTTAGGATAAAAATTGAGCCATTGCCACAGCACAGTGTGGACCCTTTATCATCACTAGTAATGGTATTACAGAGTAGCTCCAGGAACTAATTTTAATATTATAGCCTTGGGTTGAACTTAATACTATTTCCTTGGTCACTGAAAACATTTATTGGGAACCGGTTACCTCAAAGGATGTACAATTAAATATCTTCATGAGATGACAGTGTTTGCTGCAACTGCAGGAAATAATCTAATTTAGATATTGCAAGTAATTTCATCATGCAAGAAACAGTCCCTTTGAAAGCTTATTTGGTTGAGAGATAATACAGTTAGACTTGGTCCTAACAGAGCCCCTCAGAAGGCATGGAACAGGAATGATGGCCACAACCTCGACAGGAGTTTGGTGTTCCTTATGTAATACAGTTAGACTTGGTCCTAACAGAGCCCCTCAGAGGGCATGGAACAGGAATGATGGCCACAACCTCGACAGGAGTTTGGTGTTCCTTATGGAGTAATTGGTAGTTCAAGATATAACGCAGGTCAGGTCACAGCAATGACTGCATGAACCTAAACAACACTGGCAGGTAGGCGTGGCTGGTGATGCAACAGTGAAGTGGAGAGCCACGCCCACACCGTCAGGATGAGTGAAGCCAGTCATAGCATGTAACTTGTATTGCCTCTGTGTGTGTGCGCACAGGAGAGATGAGCTAACTGATGTTGACGTAACCACAAGTTCTAAATCATGCACATTCTCAGCACATTCCATTGGCACTACAATGATGTCATTATCAGGTGAAATAAAAACAATGAGAGTGGGTGTGGCTTGGTTAATAATAACTTGCATAAATAGTGTATGTTCTGAAGTGTATAATTAGATGCTTGCTACTCGTCTTTTAACACTCAGTGGTAAGAGTATCTACACACAAACACACACACGTACAGAGTCAATAATATATTCACAATTTTTATTGATAGAATAAAATTAGTAAAATCCCCACATGCGTGCAAAGTAAGCTCTTCATTCTAACATTACTTACTGCCATTGCTGGAGCCACAGGACTTGCAGTGTGGCTGCTTGTTCTTCATCAAGATGGACGTCGTCTTTGCCCCAGAACTCAGTGGGGTTTTGCAAACTCTGCACACCAGACACTTCGGATGGTACTGGGTTCTGAGCATGGGCACTGACACAATGTTGTCCTGTCCCAACGGTTGGTGACAGCGAGAGCACAGGTCGTACGGGTTCTTGGGCTGACCTGTATAGGCTGCCTGGAACCCGTCCTGGACCGCTGCATTGGACCAAGTCTTTGCCCGGTTCCTTTGGCCATTAACCGGTCCTTGCGAGAAGCTATTGCTTGGATTAACTCGGAATACTTTGCTGCCGTCTGGTGTGGTTGCTTTCCTAGAAGCGGTGGAATTGACCCTCTGGTTCCTCAGTTCCTCCTGACTCTTCCAGGCCTGTTGCAAGTTGCGGGGTTGGTAAGGGTTAGTGCTGCTTGTTCTGACAGGTTGTCCACTGGCTGGAGTCCGTCTGGCATCTCCTAGACCTACAGACAGACCGCCTATACCTCTGGCCACAACAGCCGGACTCCCTGATGGGTTTTGGTCTCTCCGCTCTCGAGAGGGAGACATTTTCTGCTTGGCATTTTGGTGTCGCATGTTGGGTAGAGTAGCACATCGATCATCGCGAGGCTTCCCCGGAGAGTGGTGATGTTGTGGCGTCAGGGACGGGACCTCCTGATCGGGGGTGTGGCTGGACACACCTGGCTCGTTAGAGTTGCTTTTTGGAGTCCATCGTGTCTTCTGCACTCGCTGGATTCTAATTCCTCCGTCGTTACCATCTGGAGAATCTGAGCCGATGAGTTTTATATTGATGGGTGGAGCCACCACTGCCGCGGGGCTGTTGAACTTCAAGCTGGAATCAGAATGTGCTTTGTCAAGTGACGAAGTGTGGTAAGAGGTTGGCTGTTGACCGGAGTCTGGTTGGCTTGTTCTCTCTGGCCTTTGGACACTACTATTGTAGCTGGAGGAGAAAGAAGAGGTGTGGGTTGCAGTGTCAGACATGCTCACATCAGGAGCTTTGCTGTTCAGTATCAACCCAGTCCCCCACTTATCGAGGCCTAGCTGTTGCTGCATCTGTGTGAGTAAGTCTGGTGAATCCGAGCGCAGTAGTGAAGGTGCAGTGAAGGTGTCATGGAGTGGGCTCGGAGAGCGAAGGCTGCTGGAGAAAATATCCTCAGTGGTTTGCGGTGGAACAGTATCAGGTCCTTGAAAGTTAGCAAAAGGTTCTTGAATGACAACAGAGGGTTCCTTGCTGCTTGTGGTTGTTTCCTGAGGACTGAGAGCAGGTTCTGAAAATTTTCTAAGAAGTTCTTGAGGGCTCACTGTAGGACTGTTCGTAGAGTGATGAGGACTCATAGATAGCCCTTGAGGGCTAACAGTACCCTGAGGGCTGACGGTACCCTGAGGGCTGACGGTACCCGAAGGGCTAACTGTACCCTTAGGACTAGTAGTGCCCTGAGGGCTAACAGTACCGAAAGGGCTTACTGTACCCTTAGGGCTAACAGTACCCTGAGGACTAACAGTACCCTGAGGACTAACAGTACCCTGAGGACTAACAGTACCCTGAGGGCTAACAGTACCCTGAGGACTGACAGTACCCTGAGGACTGACAGTACTCTCAAAGCTAGCCATACCCTGAGGGCTGGCCAAACTTCCATGTGTAATATCTTGTGGAGAGCTAACAGTACGTCCTGGAGGACTACTGAGAGTACGTTCGTGTGTGCTGACAGAAGCTGTACCAACGAGAGGTTTTGTGTCTGTTGCATCTTGAGCTGATTCTGGTGGAATGCTGGCCGCACCTCCTGCCCTCTGTTGGTTGTCATTGCTTGCAGCTGATGCTGCAGTATCTTCATTGAGTTTGGTCTTGGAGAGTCGGTTCTTTGGAGGAGGTGGAGCTGGCCTTTTGGCTCGCTTTGGAGCTGGAGCTGTAGGTTTGGGTGGCAGAAATGAAAAATCAGTTGAAGGAAGAGTGGGCGTTTCCTCCTTCTTGCTTGGTGCTACTTCTGACTTGTGTTGAGGTTGTGCAGCAATCGATGTTGATAGTTTGAGCAACTCCTTCACCTGGTAGTCCAGAGATGCCTCGGAGTCTCTCATGGTCCCACTGGTGTCTGGAACATCATCTGGGTGAAGGGGCGGAGGAGGGGAGGGTGTGGCAGACCGAGAGTCAGAATCCTCCATCTCGTTGATCTTGACCTGCAGAGGAATCTCTGGTATTGGTGACATAGGTAAGGGACTATTGGATTCTGTCACTTCAAATGAGTTGAACTTAATAGCTCCAGAATCTGATAAGAGTTGTTTCGTCTTGACCTGACTCTCGCTGGCTGTTTCATTGCTTCCCTCTTCATTGGCAGAGTTGCTCAAGTTCTGCATGGTGGTCTTTCCGGCAGCCATTAATTCCAGTTCTCTTATCTCTCGCTCTATGCTCTCTTTGTCATCTTGAATGGGACTGGTCGGCAAAAACGGTGACTGGTCAGTGTGGGGAGTGTTCTCCTGAGCACTCTGCCATCCGACATCTTGGCTAGATGATAAAGGAGGTGAAGAAACTTTCATCAAATCTTGTATCTCTTCAAGAATAGCTTCTTCCTGGTATTCCACTACAGTTTCCAGAGGTTCCCGGCTGAATGAGTGTTGAAGGCCATTGCTGGAACTCACTTCAGCATCTTCCCCTCCATTCCTCTTAGGATAGAGAAGTGCAATCTCTTCTGCTTGTCTCCGTCGCTCCCTGTTGTCCTCTTCCCACCGCTCTAATGATTCGTTTTGATTGAAGTGGCTCTCCACCCCAGCGACACTCGTGTCAGGAGGAAGGCTTCTTTGCTCGTCTGTGAAATAAAATCAGCACGTGTGGGTAAAAAGTGAGTGGGTTCATTATAACTCTAGACACATGAATGACATTTGAATCTGCTTATAGCTCCATCTTAATTCACTATGAATATCACGGCCTAACACCTCCTACCCCCTACCCTTCTCTCTCTCTCTCTCCACCCACTTTATATCAACCTCCCTCCACACACCCCCTCTTCCACCCACATGCTTATTATGACGATTCTGATGATGGAAGAGGGGTGTGGCATTTCCTGTGGTGCTGGTTTAATTTACACTACTAAATTGGTCGTTATGAAGATCTAAGCGTTGTTGAAGGTATCTGTTTACATTCCAGAGGCAGTCAGAATGCTACAAGCATCTCTAAGACCGTGCTAATATTCATGATTTGAGGTCATACATGCTCTGCTGAGTCTTCTAGAATTGGCAAGAGGACGAAGGCGTGTGCTAAATAATTGCTTGTGTGTGTCCAACCACTTCAAGATGAATTATACATGCAGGCCTAGAAAAGGTGATCGTTGATTTAAAAAAATCTTGGATCTCTTTTATCTCATTCTGTCTCCATATATTTTTAATGGACAGATTAAAATCAGTGTTCCATGATGGATTGGTATTACAAATAGAGTCATTTCAAATGGAATTGCATGAGTAAATGTATGTATATTGCCAAGCAAGTAAACAATACATTCCAACACAAGTGGCTTGAAATGGAGCTTTATTTCACATTATGTATTTCATTACCTCTAATATCTTCTGGCACTCTCAGCACTCCTAAAATGACTTCTCCAGTAGTTCCAGCCTAACAGGAAGACAGAATGTGGACAACACATCAACAAATGTCAGACATGACAACTCCCAACTCTCCAGTGACATACCTGTTTGATGGATCCCACCAGATCCACGTGTGTGAGACTGGTGACATCTTGGCCATTCACACTAATGAGAGTGTCCCCCATCATTAGCCCAGACGCTTCAGCTGCACTTCCTGTAGTCATAACAACAGGGGGAAACATGATTTGTAATAATTGGTTGTGACTGTGAGGGTGTGACTTGCCACATAATGCAGTCTGAAAGCATCATATAATCATTACCAGTTCACAGTGTGTGTGTGTGCGTGTGTGTGTGTGTGTGTGTGTGAGTGTTACAATAGTCAATTCTGTAACTTGACTTTCAGTGAGAATGTGTAGAGGATTGCAGTTAAACCCTGTGTCTATCTTCAGTTTATCGACTGATCGTAGCTGTTTGGAGAATGAAGGTGTGGAAGCCATGGCAACTGTTTATTGCACAATTTTGTAATTGAAATGGGTGGTGTGAAAACAATCGTCTATTGTATGTACGGTTGGGCTGGAATGGCTGAGGGTTTGTACCAGTGGCTTTTAATCCTGGCCACCAGATAGTTACAAACGTATTCTTTAAATTGCAGCACTTTGTAATAAACATTGAAATTGCTCAGGGGCTTACTTTATTATTGTATACTACTACACTACTACTACTACTACTACTACTACTGCTACTATTATTAGTATTACTACTACTACTACTACTACTACAATAACAACTACAGCTACTATTACTATCTACTGAAAGGGGGAAAGGATAGAAACCCTTGGCTTGGCTACATGTTTACATCATCCCTCATTAGCAAGTGGTCATCTGGAGATAGGCATAAAAATGAGTGAAATTCGACAGATAATGTTTGTGTTTGTTAAGTTGTCTTCACAGGTGAACATCATTGTTACTGTAAGGAGTTCTCACCTCAACACCTGCTTGTGGTGAGAATCCCTTCTCCTACAGAACTACTGCAGCTACTCACTAGTCTCGTGTAAGATACATACCCGGAACAATGAAGTCCACTTGAGCTGGTATGTTGGAGTCACTTCCTCCCATCACTTGGAACCCAAAGCCACCATTTCTGCTCTGCATTTTCACCACATGTGTTGTCGGTTTCTCCACACGGTCACCTTCAGAGTCGTGCGCTAAATCTGATGTGCCATTTACCATCTTCTTCTTGACTTCTGGCTTCTTCATAGGTTTAGGTGGCACGCGCTGTTGGGAGTTTTTGTTCCCTGGACCAAACTGGAAGTTTTCAAGCATTTCATCGACTGCATTCTGTATGTCCGCCAGGAGCTCATCAGCAGTCTGTTCTTGCTCGAATGTCAGTGGAAGTCCGTTTTCCTGGGAACTCCCTGTAGCTGTCGAGTCATCGTTGGAGGTGGCAGTAGGAGTGGGTGAACTAACTTCCTCTACAACTTGCAGGTGGTTAGTGGGAGGATAGGCGAGTTCAACCTGTACTCTGACCTCTGGTTCTTCCTCCTCCATCTCCTCATCTTCATAGTCTGCTTCGGGATCTTCGCTGAGTGACTATGATTGCATCCGTGTTTGTGTGTGTGCGTGTGTGCAGTGGAGTGCAATGTTGTGGAAGAGAACAAGTGGTAACACATGAGTGGACATGTGATTCTGATAACACGAGATACCGTAGCTAGACTCAATACAGCAATACCCACATACCAGCCCTTCTTGGCTTCACCCAATCACACATGCATGCCACCTTAGACACATATACATCTCCCTCTCTCTCTCTCTCTCTCTGTGTGTGCATTCATGAGTGATCAGGTTACCAATTTCACTAATGGCTGATGAGAAACAGTTTATGCTGACCTCACCTTTCCCTCCATGAGTCTTTTGAATAGTTCCAGGTCTAGTTGGGGTCCATCATACTCTTCTAGTTCTGCCACAGCCCTGCCCAGCCAGAACAGTGTAATGCAGACCTGCACAGAATCATTCAAACAAATACACCATCAAAACACCATCACTAACAGACTATATCACCAAACTGGACAAACCAGTCCAGACTATATCACCAAACTGGACAAACCAGTGCAGGAATACTTACGGCTCTGATTCTCCTGTCTGCCTCATCTCTCTTGACCCTGTCAAATAAAGATATAACATTGTGCCAACTGCAGACTTATCTCTGAACTTACCCGGTCTTTTTGCCTCCTCGGGCATCTTGCAAGTCCATGGTGTCAAAGAGTTGAGCATCCTTCATGCCTAGATCCTGACAGCCATTCAAGAACTGGCGAATATTGTCCTAACACAACACATGGATGTCTTTAGAGACAGACAGACTAAGTAGTCTCAAACCCAAGCAATGCCATTTAGTCAAGCCATAATAATACTGACCACAAATTTATGCAACACCCACCCACCCACCCAGTCTCCTCTCCCAGAGTGATGAATTAACTCGGAGCCAGGGACTAATCATTCGGAAGTCCAAATGAAACAAAGAGTACAACCAGTGATCTTACCAGGTAGGCTATCGGTGACTTGGACTTGTTTATCTTCCTGATAAACCCTGGGTTGACTTTGTTCATCAGTCTAACAAGAAACAACACAAGAAGAACCAATCTTAGTCTTGTCTACCACAGCAATGGACACTATTTCATAGCTGCTGAAGTACTTTAAATAAAACTGACAATGACTCAATTGCTTTAATCTAAAAATAACCAGCCTCTGCTAACTATTATGACATGCGACATATCTACTTACTCGCAAAGAAGCACTCCATCTTCAAGGGACTCTCTAATAGAACCACTTTTGAATTTCTTTCCAGTTACAGCCTACAGTTTCCAAATAAAAAACTTTTTTAAGCCATAGAAATGGCATATGTTGCGTGTCCATATTGCATTTACTTTTATACTTCAAAAGATTCAATCTACAACTATTCTTACCTCTATCCACTCCCTAGCTTCTAGAGAAGCCAATTTGGTGTCTTGAGCGCTAGACTCCGAGAACGCCTCGCTATTCATTTGCCTCACCCAGCAGAGCTACTTTTTCTTAACTAGAGAGCTAGTATTTCAACTCTTTTTGCAACTCTACACTGCAACTGCACACAAACACGCACACGCCCCCACATAAGTTTGCATTGCAGAGCTAATTCGGAGCGCTTCAGTGCGCATGCCAACTTCCACAGGCAGGTGGGCCCAAGCCACACCTTCAATATTCGGTAAAGGGTAAATGATAGGACGTATACAGAAACTTTAAAAGTTTTTCTCAGTTCTAACACCTCAATCAATCTTTGTTACAGTGGAGCTGCTGTGACATAGACTCTTCACAGTGCTTCAAAAAGTCTACAAACAGGCTATAATTTATGCACTTCAATATTTCTGCTAGTAGCTGAAAGAAAATTGTTAAGCTTAATATACTCAAATTAGCATAGCTACTTCCAGTATTACTGTAGAACTTCTGAACGATTTGGGACCAGGCTTTCAGATCACTTAAAGATAAGCAATACATTTCCTACTAGAGGTACTATTAGAGTCCACTATCAGAGGTTCCACTGTAACTGGAAGGAATTGGACTTATGTAGTGTTTATGACGTCCCTTTACCCAAGTTACCAAGATAGTACTTGACACCGCACCTGATGTGAGAATCAATTCTTTGCTTAACCAGGTACCTGATGGTTCATTACACATACCTCGATACCATGAACTAACAACAACAACAACAAAAACAAACAAACAACCATTGGGTAAAGGGTTTACTAAAGGCTAGATACTCGTCACTTGAGAAGTAAAAGCAGAGCTAGATCACAAACCACTATGTAGCTATGCACTTAAACATTTTTATTTTTAATTTTTATTTTTTTATAAAAATGTTTGTAATACTTGTTTTATTCCTTCTGAGAATGGAGTCACACTGACATTAAAGGAAGCCATCGTGCAAGAGGAATCCAAATGACAGTCAAAAGGTCTGGTAACACCTCCGGTGTCCTGGGTTGGGACAAGGTGAGCTTTGTCCAGTCCAAAGCAGTCGGCCATTACAGAGGCCATACTATATTTAGTGTGGACTTCAGTGCCACTGAAATGCCATATACCACCAGCTCCTGGCGCAGTCAAATGCTTCTCTGCCAGTTGCTCACACACTTGAGCTACATCGGCTACGTGTGTGGGATAACGACGTTGGAAAGCATTCATTTCAGCTTTCTTGTCAGGTTGCTTCACAGATTTGAATAAAACTGTAACTGCACTCTCCCCCAGTGTTTCTACTGGACCGTATAGGATAGGTACTCGAAGAATAGAAAAATCAGGATACTGAAGAACTTCCTTCTCTCCGTCTCTTTTAGTGACACCATAAGAATTTATGGGGTTAGTGGGAGAACCAGGAGCATAAGGAGCATCTTTACCATCAAACACGTAGTCTGTGCTGATGTAAATCAGACGTTTACTGTGTCCTTTACATATTTCTGCTAGAGATTTTGTGACACCCACGTTCAGCTTCTCCACTTCAGACTGGTTCTTTTCTACGACATCAGGCCTCCTCTCTGCTGCAGCATGAACGACAACGTCAGGTAAGAAGGCACCAAAAGCTGCTTCCAATTGGGAGACGTCGGTCAGGTCAACTTTTTTCAAATTTTCGGATGCCCTCGTGTATGCTAGACCTTGCACTCGCCATTCTTTGTCCTTAAAACATTTCAGGAGTGATCTACCTAATAGTCCTGAGGCACCAGTGATGAGAACTTTCCCTGGCATTGTCACGCTAGCTCCACCCTCTCGGTAGTTTTTTTTTAATCACGTGATACTCAATCGCTAAATGTACCACATTTTATTATATATGCACCGAAGTCAGCATAACTCCACATACCCCACCATCCCTACTTTAATATAAATAATATGAAGAATTCTTTATTGGCAATCAAGGTGATTGCAGGACAAACAAAATGGTTGACAGAGAGAGGGAGGGAGAGAGAAAAAGAAACGAACACATACACAAAGGGAAGGAGTTCAAAAGGTTTGAAGTTAGTAAGTGTTGTACTGTTCCAGCAGTTGTGAAACGGTTGGTGTCATGGGTGGGCCCTGGTCATACACAGATGTTGTGGTGGTCGTGGGGATACTCATTGAGTCTGACGACATCCACTCGGAGGAGATCTCCTGCACACAGCTGGATGCGGTGACAGTTGGCCATTCTGGATTCATGTTGCCGGACTGCAGTGGAGATGTCCAGGTGGGAAGGGACGAGGCAGTCTCAGCAATGGTTAGAAAGTTTGTCGGCGAACAGTTGGAACTAAGCCGGGCACTCTCAATGGGGGACGAGTAGGCAGAATCCAGCTCATCAGTAGAGAAATCGGAGAATGGCGAAACTGGCATGTAAGATGGTGACGCACGAGCTGATAGGTGGTTGGTGGTGTATAAAGACTCAAAAGAACCATGACGACTCAAAGGATCCGGGGAGGAAGTCAATGATGACAGAAGACTTTCCAACTCTGGGTCTATCGCTGGTTGTGTGCAGCGAGGCTGTGCTGGGAAGAGGTCAGGAGATGAGAAAGACCTCTGGTTACATTGTGTGGTCAGATGGGGAGTAGAACATCCATGAGTGGTGGTTTCTCTGTCTGCTGATAGGGGGACCACACTGACAGTAGACGATCTGATGTCTGGCCAAGTGCACGAGGAGCCTCGGGAGAGGACGTTGGAAACGGGCTTTGAAAGCTGATGAGTAGCTTTAGGTCGATTACCTCGAATAGGCTTGGGGGCGGCATTGTCTAAACGTTTCACTCTGCTTTGTACAAATTTTCTTACGTTTACCACACGCTTCTTTTTCGGTGGCTTTCCCATTGCATCTTGGATGCTGGAGGAGGCATTGTTGACGAAAGTCAATAAGTTGTTGTTTGCCATCATAATTCTTGCTGAATAAGCTGTTGTAAAGTTTGGATTCTTGGGTTTTTCTTCGTTTGAAGACGATGTTGTCCTCGGTCGATGATCTGTGATTCTTACTTTGATAGTCCACGAGACGTGGCTGGTCAAACAGTGCTAAAAGGCACGAGTCTTGAGAGATTAGCTCTTCGCTCCAACCAAAACTGATTGTAGTCGCAATATGGCAGGCTAATATCCGGCCGAGGGGATATAACGACATGACATAACGGAAGAATTCAAATTTTTTTCCCAGACCCACAAAAATGTACCTAATGAATACGATATAAAAAGTGTGTGTTCAACCATAAAAACTAAATGCAAACGAATAAGATTTTGTCTGCTCTGTCCTCTTTCTTCTTCTTTAGTAGCCCTTTCTTCCTCGAAATCTAACTCTATTGTCTAACTGCAATAAAATAAGAACAATATGAATACAAACAGTAAAATATTACTTTTATTATTACCAAGGAGCGCCTGCATTCAAAAAAAGATATGCGCAGGGAATTGCAGTCAGTATTTCCACTTATAAGGCATTCTTTTGGATTTCCACCTTTCTGTAACAAAAATTAATACAAAAGTTATAATAATCTCTGCTGTAAATACCAGCTATAAAAAGTAGAATTTCTCTTGTGGGCAACAGGGGACCAGAGGGTGCCCGTGTAACGTGCCCAAAATAATGTATTTCAACAACAACAACAACAACAAAGTCAATACAAACAGTGTCTAAGGGGATCGGATTACAGAGGTCCTATTGTAAAAGAAAAAAACCTAATATTTAGTAGTGGTACGAGATATTGATGTGACGGGCATGACATTATGTATGCAACATGCGACTGGCTATTGTGCTATCATACTTGTGCATGCAGAAGTCAAACACCATAGCAACCAATGGATGACACATGCTATTCTTAGCATACTAATTATAGACCAGAACCTACACTACAGTTTGGCACACTTTGCAGCGAGTATAAAGAAAAGTGATGATTCCAATTTATAATTCCTACAACAGAAAATGGTTCCTAGGGAACACCCTAAAAAGGAAACTGTAATCTAGCAACTTATATCAATCACTTAATTTGAGTATTCCATTACCATAGCAACTATGTCATCAAAGTAACAATGTTCTAAAGTTACATGTACAACTCCTGCCACAGTGCTCTGATCTCATCGGTGGTTCTCTGTGTTAGTTCTTTGAATAGTCTAATGCCATTCCTTGATGTTGGAATACATTATACAGGCAGTTACCATGCCTACTGAATTTAATATGCAGAAATGACAGAGGGGAGAGTGATACTAAGGATTAACTGAGGGGTTAAAAATAAATCTTTTAAACACTAAAAGGGCAACTAAAAATAGAAGAATTGTGTGCCATTACAATGGACTAACTTCATGCATTCTTAGTTCAGTATTACTTGAGCCTAGCCTCTAATTGTTTGGACATACAATTTTAGATTGTACCACCAGGACATAGAACAGGAGCATGCAGGTACTAGCCTAGGGTACCACCTGATGGTACCAGGACTCATAGAACTGGAGCACGCAGGTACTAGCCTAGGGTACCACCTGATGGTACCAGGACATAGAACTGGAGCACGCAGGTACTAGCCTAGGGTACCACCTGACGGTACCAGGACTCATAGAACTGGAGCATGCAGGTACTAGCCTAGGGTACCACCTGATGGTACCAGGACATAGAACTGGAGCACGCAGGTACTAGCCTAGGGTACCACCTGACGGTACCAGGACTCATAGAACTGGAGCACGCAGGTACTAGCCTAGGGTACCACCTGACGGTACCAGGACTCATAGAACTGGAGCACGCAGGTACTAGCCTAGGGTACCACCTGATGGTACCAGGACTCATAGAACTGGAGCATGCAGGTACTAGCCTCAGGTACTAGCCTAGGGTACCACCTGATGGTACCAGGACTTATAGAACTGGAGCACGCAGGTACTAGCCTAGGGTACCACCTGATGGTACCAGGACATAGAACTGGAGCATGCAGGTACTAGCCTAGGGTACCACCTGATGGTACCAGGACATAGAACTGGAGCACGCAGGTACTAGCCTAGGGTACCACCTGATGGCACCAGGACATAGAACTGGAGCATGCAGGTACTAGCCTAGGGTACCACCTGATGGTACCAGGACATAGAACTGGAGCACGCAGGTACTAGCCTAGGGTACCACCTGATGGTACCAGGACATAGAACTAGAGCATGCAGGTACTAGCCTAGGGTACCACCTGATGGCACCAGGACATAGAACTGGAGCATGCAGGTACTAGCCTAGGGTACCACCTGATGGCACCAGGACATAGAACTGGAGCATGCAGGTACTAGCCTAGGGTACCACCTGATGGCACCAGAACTTGCTCCTAATTTTGGGGCAGTTTTATCCTTCAGCTCAGTGATTTAAATGTGTGTGTGTGTGTGTGTATATATATATATATATATATACATATATATACAATATATAATATGTACAATTTTATATATATTTATATCATAGTTGCTGTGGTAACAGCCATGAATTAAAAATGTTATTCCCTGTGTTAGTCCCCTCCAATTGCCTGCAGAAAATATGCATTTTCGTACCACAAAGAGTTTAAGTTGCATGCAGAGATTTTTTTTGGTCAACAATATAGAGTGAGATGCACATGATGGTATAGAGTGAGATGCACATGAGGGTATAGAGTGAGATGCACATGAGGGTATAGAGTGAGATGCACATGAGGGTATAGAGTGAGATGCACATGAGGGTATAGAGTGAGATGCACATGATGGTATAGAGTGAGATGCACATGATGGTATAAAGTGATGTGGTGTTATGTTTTTTAGCTACGAATAAAAATCTAGCTTTTTAAAAAAACTTGTATGAAGCTTTCTTTGCAAACAGTTACTCCATCCCTGTATAAAGAACTGACACACAGAATTATTGTTGGATTATAAATATAAAGTCTTGTCTTGTGAACCTCACTGGATATCATCACTTAACCACCACTGTGTGTGTTTTTGTTTGAAGGCAGAAAGGGAACAAAATGCACTCTCTTGTTGTCAGTGTTTTGGAATGACCCTCGCTGAATTAACTGGACATATTTACATATTTCCCCCCTCAAACTACAATAACCGTTCTTTTTATTTTACTCTGTTCTAAAAGGTAACTATGGTATAAAATAGTTCAACCATGGCAACTCTTGGAAATATCGCTAGATAACCACCCTCTTCCTCGGGATCAGGACAGTTATCAACGATAATTCCTTGAACCCATGGTTAACTATTACATTATATATACAAATTACCTAGCAACATAGGACCATTTACAGTAATATATAATATATAGATATAATGTATATAATATATAACTTACACCACACTATGGAGGTTGGTATGGGATTTACACAACAACCATGGGTCGAAGGCCCAAGGATAGTGTAAATCCCATAATGACTAAATGGAGAGGTGTAACTGAATTGAATCATGGCTCTAGACTACAAGAAATGCATGAATTCTAATTTTTGATTGGACAGTTCACTTACTCACCTCCTAGGAGGCGAGTATGAAATATATATTCACCACAAACTGAGCAATCTGATTGGATGGTTTGAACGTACCATGGTACAAATATATATTATATATATATATAATATATTAATAGTCCTTTGTGTTTAGTACTGAGTATGTAGTGAGATAGTGTAGGTTAAATGACCAACTAATCAAGGGAAACAAGGTGTGTAAGTGTGTGTATGCGACTACAGTCGATTGGTTCCATTAACTGGGTCAGCTCACTTGAACACATTCACTATCTCTTAAACAGTTGATTAGATCTCTCCTAGAACCTGCACAAGGCTTTTTCGACTTCAAATCGTCTTCTTCTTCTTCATCAAAGTTGCCCTCTATACCAGACATAACTCTAAACAGTGTCCCACTCACAGCTTTCGGTTTTCACTGATGTTGCGTGCGGTGGAAAATATGCTGCTGAACTAATGCGCCCATGGAATAGGACAATTTTAGCGCACTAGTAATTCGATATGACGTGACATCATCGGACATGATTCCATCCTGCCCACAGTAAACAAACTTTTATGTCTACGGGAAGTTTGTATCTTTCGCTAGTGGATCTGGTGCAGTAGGTGCGGGATCGAGGGAGTTGTTGAGCTCCTTTAGAATGAAATTCAACGACCACGAACTGTCGTTGTTCGCCTCCGCGAGGATAGGTAAAGCCGACAGGGAAGGCTGTCTATGGATGAGGGAAGTAGAAGGGAAGATAAGGAAAAAGCAAAGTGAGTAGTGCTTTACTGCGACTGTTTTAGTTTTAAAAATTTGTTATTGTAGGTTACATCCAGAGATGGTTTATATTGACTGGAAATTTGTTGTTTTACTGCAAAACGGAATCTCCAGTAAGCATTTTCTAATTAATGCCAACAATGGGATATTGCATTATATATTTATGGCTGCAGGAGTCTAGTGTGGCTGGAGTTATAATTTTAGAAAGGTGTAAGATGGAAGTAGATAATGACACTGGCAACAAATACGCGTTTAAACTTAGTGAGTAAAGTGAATGTGCACGGGATTAGTGATAACCCATGTGATTATTGTGGTCGTTGTGAAGCATTTGATGGCAGTGATGTGGTTTATTTCTTTATGGCGAACTTTGCCAAGGATCAGGATGAGTGGATCAAACTACTGAACATGGCTGGGTAAGTGAAGTGGCCAGATATCATCACTTTCATTCCTCCTCCTTCACACACACACACACACACATACACACACACACACGCACGCACACACACACGCGCATGCACACACACACACTTACCTCCTCTTACCTTAACTTCAATGTAATAGAAAGATTCATAGCAAGTTGTCAATTCATATTTTAAAAGTGTCAAGTTAAGGTCATATCTTTTTTGGAGCAGCTTTATTAAGTCTCCTTTTACATCAAAAATGATTTATAAACTTGAATGGCTACTACGGTGGACTATTTTCTGGTTTTGTCCAGTTATCTCCGAGTCTAAAGAGAGGAGACTGTTTACACCGAGTAAAATGAGTGGGTTGTTACTGGTTGGGCGTGGCTGCTATAAGGTGTCTGTTGAATAGCATTACAGTTGAGTATTTATGTATAGCATTTATACATGACTTGCAGTCACCATGTTGAGTACAGTCACTCCCCCCACACAGCAACAAACAGGCAGGACTAGAGAGCTCAGATTTCTAGCGGCCAATACCAAATACTTCTAGTTGATATCAGAATGCTCCTTGTCTTGTTAATTCTTTCACTCCTGTTCTATCAGCAGATCTAGCAGCACTGCTAATGTGCTTTTACAAGGTGGTAAAGCCTTAATATTGGCTTATCAAGGTGTGATCTACTTTGCATGTATAGTGCTCCAAGCCATAGTTGTTAGGGAGATGAAGCTTACTAAGAAATCTGTAGTAGTTTGTTTCATGCAAATAGTATAAGTTAATTAAGCCAATGGCAGGGAGTTGAAACAACACTCCTATTGTATTCATTGGTAGCCAGTGAGCAGTAAGTGTGTGGACGTAGCAATCCTTCCAATGGCAGGGAGTTGAAACAACACTCTTATTGTATTCATTGGTAGCCAGTGAGCAGTAAGTGTGTGGACGTAGCAATCCTTCCAATGGCAGGGAGTTGAAACAACACTCTTATTGTATTCATTGGTAGCCAGTGAGCAGTAAGTGTGTGGACGTAGCAATCCTTCCAATGTATAGTTTTTTCCAACTTTTCTTTTTCAGAAGATTTCCCACTTGGGTCAGATATAGTCTCAAAATAAAATAAAAGTTAGTTTCTAGTGTAACAATTGTTACGTGTGCTCTAGTAATAACGTTTTTCTTTTGATGATGGTTTTCAATTAGGATGCATTATGCAAAGAATGAGTTACTTGCATATCCACTTGCCTTTTGTTAGGAATACATTTCATTCAGAATTGCTTTACTTGTTTTTAGTGCATGTTTTTGAAATGCTTTGTTGCTGTATGGATGACTGCTAGTGACCAGTTGAGAGACTTTCTGTACATTCTTTTACTTGTAATTATCAAATGACCAGTTGTTGATGTTCTAATTAAAGTAATGAGTTCACACATTGACCATAGCCATTCAGTCCACTCCACATTTATTTACTCCAGCCTCTCTTGTATTGGTTGTGAATATTAGGTCATAGTGCATAGCAGAATGAGGCAATTATGGAGTGACATGAACACTTCGTTGAGCTAAACATTTCTATCTTTGACAATAGTAGTAAATCCAATGTTAAAGATATTCAATATTAGTCATACCTACTGTATAGTGCAGGGGCGTCGGAACGGGTGCAGCCGGGTGGCCATGGCCACACCAATATTTTGACAAAAAGGGGGCATGTCCCTTAATTTACTACACTATACCGGATCTCGAGGTCGTTGTCAAATCAAGCGGTTGAAATGACTTTTCCAGGTAGTAAATAGCTAATATCGATCATTTTGGAAGATATCCAAGAAGCTCCACCAGCTGGTCCTGGTCATTCCTGTACTCTTCCTAAGCAATCTTTTGGAAAAATTAATGTAGTTCAGAGGTCTTTCTAGCATTGTTGGTTTGCAAAGTGGCCATTTTAGCACTACTAAGAGTCTGCCGATTTAATTATTTGCCGCACATACTACTTGAAAATGTTTGAAGAAAATAAAGCTATGACTGCACAAAAGGCAGGCATCTCTATGTTCTAATGATGGTGAATTCAGTTTTTAATTTTTTTTTGTTTTTGTCATTGTGTTGTTTGCTTATCTTTACAACTTTCTTTGGTTCATTTGATAAAAAAAACTTCTACGGCTTTGCTATTAACCATATTCATTAATTTAATGAACAAGTGGGTGTGGTTATAATGGCCACACCAATTTGATTTGGCTTCCTACTCTGTAGCATAACTGCTGCTGGCAACGACCAGTGAGATAACTTTGCGCTGGCTAAGAGAGGTTGAAATGGAACTTATTAACTTGTTTCAGCATGTGGGTATGATGAGTGATGACTAGTTGGGAGGGGCCTGATTTCACAGCATAGCTACATGCATGTACAGGAATGCATAAGGAAGAGGGGGTTTCCCTCTCTCTTGTTAGTGTTAAGTCACTGTACCATACATGCCAACTATGCAGTTCATCATATTCTAGTTCTACAGCATTATTTTTTAATTCTTTTAAGTGCGTGTGTTTTTTAAGCAATAAAAAGTTATGAAAACATCAACACATGTTAATTGTTTGAATTGTAAATATTTACTTGTAATCTTCCTTTCTTCTACTTGAGTGTTGGCCTAAGAGGAATCCAGTGTTCTAGATGTTGTTTAGTATCGTCAGAATAGATGCATAGCAACACTATGACAACTGGACAGGATTAGAGATACCTTTTTACACACTATGCATTCGAGCTCTTTTGTGTACAACCATTCTTACTGAATAGAACATTGTCATCACAGTTAAAAAAAAAAGTCCTAAACTCATTGGGAATTGAGATGTTCACATGCATGTGTGTTTGCTTGTGTGTAGCTATGAGAATCTGCGCATGGCATTCAGTGACCTCAGAGGTCAACTCATCCACTTGACTGGTCAAGATCCTCTGAAGCAAGACCATCCACTAGGAGCCCTCCCAGTCAAAGTAAGTCCACTCTTACTTGCTGACGTGTGGCCATTATCATTCTTATTGCCTTCCTTGTATTGCGTGGTGGCTGGGCTGCTGTGTTGACAGAACATGTCAAGTATACCAGGTATGCAGGAGTGTGTGTGTGTGTGTGTGTGTGTGTGTGTGTGGTGTGTGTGTGTGTTGGAATTTAACTCTGGTACTATTCTATTCTTTCTGTTAGCCTCTGCTCCAGTGTATGATGGTGAGCCAGCATTTGAAGTCTCTCTTGGTGAGTTAGTGAGCTACAGTAGCATATACTACTCGAGTGCATGTTTGTTTGTGTGAGTGAGTTAGTGAGCTACAGTAGCATATACTACTCGAGTGCATGTTTGTTTGTGTGAGTGGTTTTGTGTGTGTGTATGTGCTAAGTGTGATTATCTTTTTTAATTTTTTTAATTTTTTTAACAAGTTGAACATTATATGTTTATGTATTTGTTTTTTTACTTGATGAAGTTAATTATGGTATGTATGTGTGTACTACGTCATCCTATGGCTGATTCTCTCTCTCTCTCTGTGCGTCTGTGTGTGTTTGTCTTGTCTCTGTGTAGCTTGTAGTTCTCTGGTAGGGAACATCAGTAATGGAGTGCCCAGTGCCCTCATTGTGACCAGTTGTATGACTCCTCCTCAAGACTATTGGATTAGATACGCTCAGACGGAAGTTGTGGAGGTACAATACCCACTTAGGATTGCATTTGTTGAATAATTAAGGGTGCCCGCACATAGCAACGCGCACCGCCTGTAGATCCGGACATTAATTTATTCCCCGCCAATACCCCACCATTCGATAATACGCGAGCAGAAACAATCGCGCAGTAGTAGCAGAAGTATACTTTGCGAAGTTGTGGTGTTTTAGTTTAGCTTCTTGTTGTCTCATATTCGTTTACAGCAACTCTCCATACGTCGTCTGAGCTCGGCAGCAAGTTGCACCAGGCTGCCTCTCCACCAGTAGCCGTTCTCCCGACTATGCGCACCTGAACTCAAGTGGATGGATCCACCAGGCTCGATTTCTGCGGAGCGAAGACTTCCCAAGCTGGCAAATGTAATACCTTCACCTTTGGCTATCTCCAATAAACTGCTCTCTCTTCAGACTCTCTCTTGTTATTGTTGTATTGATGTTTGTTTACTCTTGATATAGGCGGGCTCTTTTTAGAAACAATACAAACTAATTGAAAAAAAAATTGCTCGCGTACTCATAGTACCAGATATGGGGGTGGGGCTATTTCTTAAGAATTGCGAGTGGAATTAAAGTTCCAAATTTTGGGTCAGTTTTTCTTGGAATCTAATAATGAGAACGACACAAAAAATTTATACACGGGTAAACCAAAAAAAAATGAACTGCACTACAGCGAGAATTTTTCAATATCTTATAAATAGAAAAAATTGCGAATATATCATTAAGTAATATTGAAATGGATAAGAACTCTCTGTGTTGCAGTAGAGTATCGGCTCGGCTAGTAGTGCACCAAATTGCGGAGCTCCAACTTACCGCACCGCTCCAAAAAAGTGCCCCAAAGTTTTATAACCAGGCCCCGATATTTCTTCCAGATTCGCTCTAAAATTAGTGAGCGGCTCCTTCGGCAGGTACTTTGTCCTTGTGTTGTAGTGGAGAAGCCCCTGTAAGTATACAAATAGTAGTAATCGTGCATAGCAACCATTAACAAAAAATTGCGTAGGCGGTGTGCGGGCACCCTTAAAAGTATTGTTTGGACACAGTTTCATGAGCATTAACTCTACCATGCTGGTATGTGCTGTTATGTATGACACGGTTGTGTGTTGGCATGTAACATTACACACATGACATTGTAGCATGTGTCATTACACACATGGTATTGTAGCATGTGTCATTACACACATGGTATTGTAGCATGTGTCATTACACACATGGTATTGTAGCATGTGTCATTACACACATGGTATTGTAGCATGTAACATTACACACATGGTATTGTTGGTTATTCATGCAATAGCTAATGTATGCCATGCTGTGCCATGAGCAATATACTTCGTATTATTACATGTATATATCTAAGTCAGTGACACTAAACCAAATCTAAAGTGCCCTACATTGAAGGAATATGATATCTGTGAATCAGTGGTGTGTGTGTGTGTGTGTGTGTGTGTGTGTGTGTGTGTGTGTGTGTGTGTGAGTGAGTTCTGGCACTAGAGCAGATGGGAGTATGGCTAGTTGAACTGGACTGCAGCCAAGTGTCGTGTGTATGGCACTATAGAGGAGCCAATGGCTGAATTTGGTGTGTTGTTTTTGAAATTAATTATTTTCCCAGAGTTCATGAGGCTTCAAACAATTAGTTGTGAGTATCGAGTTGCTGTGGTTGAACAGTCAAGTGACTTCTATCTGGGGGAGGGGACTTACACGAGATATCTGGGAGGACATAGTGGGACTTTTATTAAGAGTACTAATATAAGACTATATGCTAATGACATAGTTGAGATGAATGGAAGGTTTGGATTAGTAGTTGAGATGAATGGAAGGTTTGGATTAGTAGTTGAGATGAATGGAAGGTTTGGATTAGTTGTGTGTGTATTTTCAGTTCGGGGGTTGCTAGGTTTGCAGTAGCCAGTTTTCATTTTGATATTTTTACTATCTAATAAACAGCGTCATATTCTGGTTGTGTGGCACATCAGGTAGAACTCTTTAGTTTATCTTGTGTACTGAATGAATTCTTGTGTCTGTAATCTAGCATGACTGCGACCCTCGCTTCTTCACCACTGTCGTGTTTTACGTTGGCTCAGTTTCTATGGCAACTCGTCTAAAGTTTGAGGTATTTGATGTGTATGACCAGAAGGACCACAAGATGAACGCCATTGGGCAGGCTCAGTGCCAGGTGATGGAGCTGCTCATGTCCATGGAGCAAGTGCTCAGGTTGGAAGTCATCTTTGACAATGCCACGTGTGGCTACCTCATCGTCAGAGCTTGGAGAGTGAGTGCACAGAGTGGGAAGAGAAGGGAAGGAGTTAGCTTGAGAGAGAGAGAGAGATGTATTATTTAGTGTGGTTGCTATGACGACATTGTTTGCTTGATATTAATTTGTGGCAGGTGAAGGACTCTGAGCGTTCCGGCGTCACTGGGACTCTAAGTCCATCTTCCAAAGCAGCAGCGACAGCTGTGAGTGGGACATTGAAAGACTCCCGAGGCACCTCCCCCCAACCGGGTGGTCTTCCCATTAGAGGTGATGAAGTGGCTGGTACCACAGCTGGTGCCCCGGGCAACGCCTCAGCAGGGGAAGACAGTGCTTCTTCATTCAGTTATCGCAATCCCATGGACAACATTGTCATCAGAACATTCCAGTTCCCCATGAGGTGAGTGTGTGGTGTTGGAGGGGGTGGGGTGGATGGGCGGGGCATGATTATGATCTTTGGTTGCTTTTGCTTGTACATAGTTGTCCTGGTGATAAGCACATGAAGGTGACCGAAGTCATGGGAGAAGGCAGATTCTCATTCTCCATTCCCATGCAGCTGCTGTGAGTGTCCATCCAGCTAAATTGATGTTTATATTCATTGATTGTTGGTCTCTCAGAGAACTCTACATGACTGAAGAGAAGGAGTTGCTGCAGCAGTACAACTGGCTGGAGGGGGTAAGTTCAGTGATGGAAGAGCTAGAGCTGGGCGATATACCGGTATTATCGTTGCACCGCGATAAAAACCCGACATCGCGAAGCGATATTTCAATTGCATTTGCAC